>ENA-OWOZ01000027-OWOZ01000027.1-bioreactor-metagenome-genome-assembly--contig:-NODE-27-length-203700-cov-6.168419_pt1 | contig 203700 bp, 184 predicted proteins | sample MGYA00238140_ERZ651804 | MGnify/ENA primary metagenome ERZ651804 (study PRJEB26910, sample SAMN07631232) | bioreactor metagenome | isolation source: Switchgrass digestor | place: USA: Dartmouth...
TGCGGTAAATTTTGTACAAACATTATTGCAGTTGTTTTGTATAGAAAAAAAGTTGCCAACGATTACTTGACAGAAACAAGTTTATTTTGCCTATGTACTTTCAGAAAATAATGTGGTATAATATATACAGGTCGGAAAAGACCAGTTAATTTAATATTTTGAATGCTTAGAGAAGCAAAGTTACCTTTAGACGAGGTTTAACTGGCTTCTCTTTTTTGTTGCCTAAAATCAAAAGGAAAGGAACAAGGAAAATGGATAACAAAACAAATAAGCATGAATTTGCCTGTAATGCTGGTAAGGTTACCGAGTATGAAGTAAAGGAACATATTGACACTATCATGGTGGGCTTTCGTGGATTCTCAAAGGAAGTGTCGATTGTAAAGTGGAACGACAAGAAGCCTGTGTTTGATATTAGAGCATGGCGAGTATCTGACAGAGACGGATTGCAATATCCTTTGCGTGGTATCACTTTCTCTAAGGAAGAGTTTATTAAGTTAAGGGAAATCTTGAATAGCATTGATGTGAATTGCATTGATGAATATATGTGAGCAAAGAATGTGAGGTATTGAATATGAACGGAGCAAAGACTGACGAAAGAAATTATTATGCTGAAAGCTACATTGCTTTAATCGAAGCAATTATCAAGGAAACAGCTTCAATAATCAAAGACATAAAGAAAGCAATGGGCGAGGTGTGAAAATGGGAAAGAAAAAACTACAAGGTGCAGACGGAATCAACTTCCAAATGCAACTTACAATAAAAGGCTTGGAAACCGTAACATTTCCAAAGGAAACTCTAACAAATGAATCTGGCAAAGATATTGCATGGATTGAGTGCTTAGGCGGTAAAGTTTCTGCTTATGTGAATCTGCCACACGCAGTAAGACCAAACAACATTCAACCATTTCAATTATCTGATTGCATTCAGATAGATTTGATTAGTGATAAGGTTATCGAATACATGAAAGCATACTTAAAAAAGCACATGAAAGGTAATTACTCCAACGAGATATTAAAGCAGTTGAATGTGTCAAGCATGGAGTGCAACATTACTATTAAATGTGTGGGCAAATGCAAACCGAAAGATGTAATCAATCTGTTTGAGAAATCAGTTGACAAGACTTTCATTGCACAGGAAGCAAGGGACAAAAAGAAAACCTTTCGCAAGGACCAAGACAGCATTATATACAGGAAAGACCATTATTACCGTTTGAAAGTTTACAACAAGTCTAAGGAACAAAATGATAAAGGAAATCCATTAGTGGAAAGCAACCTTATTCGTGTTGAGTTTGTATTCTTAGAACGAATGCTCGATAGTATGTATGCCGATAGAATGTCACTAGAGGATATTCTCACAAGAAAGTCTTTACGAAAGCTAATTGACCAATACCAAGAAACATTTACTGATATATGCGAAAAGAACATTAAACCTATGCTGAATGGTTGTGTGCAAGAGGTATTTGAATGTTTGACAGCCTCTAACTCTGGCAAAGAAATCAGCGAAGCATTATATAAATGCAAGGAATGTATTGTTGATGTTGAGGTATTACGCAAAGCCTTGAAAAAGTGGTATGCGTTTAAGAAGCAAGCCGACAGGTCAAAACAGGTCATTGCATATTATCGTGACAATAATTTTGGTATGCCAGAAGATGTAATACGCACCATAAAGCAAATGCACAATTCGTTATAAAATGGGTTTATAAGGTACTAATAATTGGTACCCTGCAACCCCAAAATCAAGAAAGTGCAAAACTCAAAATCTATGTGTAAAACAGCATTTATGAGTGTATAAAAGCCATTATTTGATGTGTTTGAGCAAATTAAGAATTTCAAAAAGTGTCTATAAAGTAGACAGATACACAAACAGATAACAGTACATTAACAATAAGGGGGTGTTCACTAATGCAGGTAGAACGCATATCAGCAGACATTACATTGAAGCACAAGCCCAAAACGGGAACACAGGCTTACAATATGCTGATCGCATCTCTCAAAGCAGAGATACAAGAAAAACAAGAGATTTTATCTCATCTCTCACAGGACAAAGTAAAACAGAAATTCATAGAGAACTGGAATCCTACAACAAGGAGCGTGAACATCTATGATATGTAGGAAGGAGTGATTTTCTATGCCTTATGCTAAAGGACAAAGTGGTAATCCAAAAGGCAGACCTAAGCAAACCGCAGAGCAGAAATCACAAAAGGAGCAATTTCAGAGGTTGCTTAAATCTTCTACCGTTGAAGCTCTGCAAAGCATAATCCAGATTGCCAATGACAGATATAACAAGGACCGATTCAATGCTTGTAAGTACATCATTGACAAGGCTTATGGTGCAAATACTGCTTTTCTTTTAGACGGTACAGAAGATACTGCTCCTACTGTGATTAGGATTGTTCCATACGGTAAAGAAAACGAGGACTGGAACGAAGATGACTGGGAAGATGAATGGAACAATGCCCCTGATGAAAATGAGGACGAATAACTATGGTAAAGATTACAAACGGAACAGTTACCACAGAGGTAACGCAAGGTGCGTATGATACATTCTACAAGGAACAAGGCTTTGTGATTGTGTCAGACGAAAACGAAAATATCAAATGGGAGGAAGAAGAAAATGGCTAAAGTCAATACTATTGCAAACAACGGGCTGACTATCGTTGAGAACTACAATAAACTGCTTGAACAGTTCAGAAAAACAAAGACCATTGATGATGTGCGTATTCTGGTTGCAAGCGTCAGAGATTTTATTTCTGTGTATAAGCGTGTAGATAAGAACATGGTAAATGAAATCTATGAAAAACTCCAGGGCAAATTGCAGGATATGGTTGCTGAAAATGCTTTTGTGTATGACCGTATGAATAACAGAGTTGAGGAAATCCGCAATCGTGGTTATGACTATGCAAATGAAAAGGACGATACACAGGCAGTACAGAGCAAAGCACTTCAGCTTATGTCTCAGATGCCTAAAGTGATGAACAGCAATCACGCAAACCGTATTACTAAGGTTTTGACAGATTCTATCAATTCTGGTGTTATCGGTAGCAAGGCTGTTCTGGAACTGCTTAAATATCCTGCTTATGCTGATATGGTATCTGCAAAGATTAGGGAGCGTGCTTTTGAGGGTAGTAAATCTTCTGCTGAACAGGCTTTTGACAGATTGAAAGAATCTGAACTGAAAGAAGCTGAACAGGGGCTTGCTTCTGTGTATATGCAGGGATTCCACCTTAGAAACATTGAAAAACAGGTCAATGCGTTTAAGAAGCCTTCCGCATGGAATCCAGACGAACAGACAGCATAAAGGATAATCCCAGAATAACACAGGATAATCCAGATTGAATCATAAGTCATAAGGTAATGTATTCCTATGGTATAGGATAAAAGTTCACCAGAAGTCAACAGAGAACCTCTGGGGATAAACATAAAATTGAGAATAAAATAAATCGGTCACTAAAGAATAGTCCAGTTGTCCAGACGGAGAAAACACAAAAACATGGACAACAATACAATAGTTCAGATGAATTTGTATTCGTGTCCCTAATCGAAAGGGAGAATACAAAAATGGCAAAGAAGAATAATGTAAACAATACGAACACTTTACCAGAGCAGGAGTTTAACTTTATTGTATCAGATGTACGCATTCCTCGTATGGTGCCTTTACAGACTCTTGCAGATGAATCTGGTATTTCATATAAAGCACTTTGGCAGATGTGCAAACAGAACAAAATCGTGCATATTAAGTCCGGTAATAAGTTTCTTGTGAATGTGGATAAATTCATTGAGTTTCTCAATACCGGCGAAACGGAGGTTGAGAGCAATGACAAAGAGAGCAACACAGCATAAAAGCAATACCCCTGTTGAATGGGAACAGGCAGAGGGATTTTCAAGGTATCTTATTTCTACTGACGGGCAGGTTTACAGTATCGACAATGACAAAATCTTAAAGCCAAATAGGAATAGTTCTGGTTATGTAAGAGTTCCCTTATACAATGATGAAAATGAGTATAAACAGACTTTGGTTCATCGCTTGGTGTATATGGCTCATGTTGGTCCTATTCCAAAGGGTATGCAAATCAATCATAAGGACGAGGACAAAACAAATAACTGTATTGAGAATCTTGAAGTTGTCACACCAAAACAGAATATTCATTATGGAAGTGCTTCCATTAGACGGAGCGAAAGCGTTAAAAGGTACTGGCAAGAAAAGAGAAAAATGGCTGCTTGTTGATGTGGTATCAGAATTTATACTTTTTGAAACCATGCAAATGAAACCTCAAACAAGTATCAAAAAGTATGCGTAAAAACTTTTGATTATTCTCATAAAAAGTGTGTACTTTTTGAGACTTGCCTGATATGATTGAATCAGAAACGAACAGATGTTCGATAAAGAAATGAGGTGTTCAGATGAACGATAAGTTTAATAATGACAAGCTAAAGTTTGAGCTTATCAGAAACGCTGATTTGGTGTGTACGGATTGCCTATACAAATATGACGATACGAATATGCCATGCAATGTTTCTAAATGTGAGATGTACGAAGAAAAGCCCTCTACCGTTATTGATGGTGGAAACTGTGATTTATACGATAAGGGGGTGTCTGAATGAAATATGTAGCTTATCACAGGACAAGCACAAAGGACCAGCACTTAGACAGAGGAATTGCAGAACTCACCAAGTATTGTGCTGATAATGCAATTTCTCTGTATAAGGGCAAGGTCTACACAGACCAACAGACAGGAAAGAACTTCAACCGACCACGCTACACAATGATGAAAGATGAAATTCTTGAAAGTGGTGATGTGCTGATCGTCACGGAGCTTGACCGATTAGGACGAAACAAGGAAGCCACACTAAAGGAATTACGATTCTTTAAGGACAACGGTATTCGTGTTATGGTGTTAGAATTACCCACAACATTGATTGACCTGTCAGCTATGGAAAACTCAATGGCTCGTATGATGTTAGAGACTATCAATAATATGATGATTGAGTTGTATGCAAGCATGGCACAGGCTGAAATTGAGAAAAAAGAGAAAAGACAGCGAGAAGGCATTGAACAGAAAAAGGCTCGTGGAGAATGGGACGATTATGGCAGACCAAGAGTTATGGACCTTGAAGAATTTGCTACCCACTATCGCTTAGTACAGCAAGGGGAAAAGAAACCATTTGAACTGATGAAAGAATTAGGTATGACGAAGCCGACCTTCTATCGTTACAAAAATCAAATTGAGAAAGGGTGTTAAGAATGGCATCTGTTAAAAGAGTTGAGTACAAAAGCGGTAGAGTTGTTTATCGCATAGTTATCTGTCAAGGATACGATAAAAAGGGAAACAAACTGGTTAAGAATCTTACATATTCAGTCAATCAGTCAGCAACACCCAAACAACAAGAACGAGAAGCGAAGAAGTATGCCATGGATATGGAAGATAAACTGAAATATGGCTACAACTACAACGCAGAAAAAATGTCATTTGAAGATTTTGCATACAAATGGCTTGAGAGTGTTAAAGATAACATTGCTTATGGTACTTATGCAGGATATAAACAGGCATTAGAAAGCAGAATAATTCCCTACTTTAAGGGAGACAAGATTGCTCATATCAAAACACCACACATTGAAGCCTTTTATAGAACTCTGGTTGACGATTATTCCGCAGGTACAATAAAGAGATTTGCTAATGTGTTGAATCTGATTTTTAAGACAGCCAAGCGTTACAGCATGATTGAGAACAATCCTTGCCAAGACGCACAAAAACCAAAGAGAAAAGACGAGGGCGAGGGCTTAAAGTTCTTTACTCCAAAGCAAGCATTGATGTTTATGAAATCTCTGGATATGTCATACGAGGTAACCTACAAAGGCCATCAGCGTATTGATGATACAGGTAAACCATACTATGTGAATGAGTACACAGAATCCTATACTGTGCCGACACAATATAAAGTGTTCTTTACTCTCTCATTGTTCTGTGGATTCAGAAAAGGCGAAACACTTGCTTTGCACTGGAATGACATTGATTTACGAGAGAAGAAAATCTCTATTTCAAAGTCTGTGGGTATGACGGAAAACGGATTTGATTATAAAGAGCCTAAGACAAAGAAATCTGTCAGAAAGGTATCTATTCCAGATGATGTAATCCCGCTTTTGAAGAAGTATCATAGTGAGTACCTACAGACACGATTTAGTCATGGTACTGCATGGCAAGGCGATTTCAGCAATGGCGGTAATCTGTTCATTCAAGCAGACGGAAAACTTATGGGGCATACAACACCTTATCAGTATTTCACAAAGCATTTACACCGCTATAATGAGTGGGTGCAGAATAATCCAGACAAAGCAAAGGCTGAGGGATTAGAGGAATTACCGATTATTCCGCTTCATGGGTTGAGACATTCATGTGCTACCTTGCTTAATTATCTGGAAGTCAACATCATTGAAATATCAAAGACATTAGGACATTCAACCTGTTCCACTACAATGAACATCTATGCTCATAGCTTTGAGGAACAGCAAGAGGAAGTAGCAACAAAGGTAAATGAGTTCTTACGATTGAACGCATAAATAATTGAGAGCCAGAGGAAAAAAATCCAAAGGCTCTCATTTAGTCATCATTCATCTTTCAATTCCATGTGGTCAAGGGCATATTGCAAAGCCATGCTGATTAGTTCATTACGAGAACGATTCGTTTTAGCTGCTAAATCGTTATATTCCTCTTGCAAGGCTCTATCTATGCGTATCGTCATGGTGACAGATTTATCTTCTTTAGGTGTTACGATAAATTTCTCCATAATGCAATTCCTCCATTGGTTTTAATTACATTATAGTATTGACAATAGGTGCAAAACTACGACACAATAGTGAGTTGAATTTACACTGTACTTTTGTGTTACACTCTGCTATAATGGTGTTGCTGACGGATTAGTGATTGTTGGCAAGTCCAAGAGTGTTAGGGTGAACAAAATGCAACCAATATTTACAATGCAGTATGGAGAGTTTGCAGTTGCAGATTATCTATCCAAAAAAATAAAAGGTACTTCTGTTTTTATTCCTGCTTCGGCACAGGAAAAAGGTATTGACTTATTGCTATATCGCTATGACAATGGGTGCAACAAGGTCAACACTATTCAAGTTAAAATGTCCAGGACATATTATAATGACAAGGAAGATTCTGGCTATCCATTCTACTTGTGGTTTAATAGGTTCCCTGTTCAGCAAAACGCAAACTGGTATATACTGGTCGGGATATATGCAAAGCATTCTGATGATGTTAAAAATGCAGGTGCAAAAAGCACTAAATGGGACACGATAATGCTCGCATTTACGAATAAAGAAATGTTGCAATTTATGTCAGAGGTTAAACAAAGGCGTGACCCAACAAAAGATGATAAAATGTTTGGTTTTGGCTTTGATTCAAGCAAAGCTATTTTTCAAACGAGGGGTTGTCCAGAAAATCGTGATATGAGTCGCTACCTTATAGAAAAACGCATTGACGAAATTACACATTCATTTATTTAGTGGTATCTTATTAAAGGGGTGGTGGAAAATGAATACCTACACAAAGTTAACCGCATATTTGCCTATTCTTGAAGCTGATAATTTTGGAAAGTGGATAGTTGATAGCAAAAGCAAAGGAACGATTGAGAGCCCCATACAAATGCCCTATGTAACTTATTCCAGAATGGCGAGACACTTTATAGATGATGTTTACACTTTCGCTGATGAACACCAAGAATACGGCCTTTACAGCTACAATGATATTCTGTTTGAAAACGGAATCGAATGGAGTATTGTTTCCATGAGCGAAGTTGATACTTCTACTTTGGACGGGAAATGTATTACAGCCTTGCTTATGGGTGCAATTCGAGCAGATAGGTTCTCAGAGGGTGCGTTACTATACTTTTTTGAAACAGGTATAATTACAAAATGGCTTAATCGCCTTAAAGAGATAGATGAAATAAAGAGTCTTGACTGAAACAGACAGCCAAGGCTCTTTCTTTATACTATTGTTATACTAAACTTATGGCGTGATACGGTGTGATAGGCCGAGTTAGGGAAAGTAGAAATCCCAAAAAGGTAATACGGGTAACACTTATGGAGAGTTATGGAGAGATAGGGCGAGTGCCTGTTAATCTTTCTATGATATTTGCAAGAGCCTTTGCGCTTAACCTTGCGCTGACCAGCGCTTCTTCCAGCGTGTTTGCGCTGGTTCCCACTTCCAAAATCACCGCGTTTTTTGTCACATGCCCGTTAAACCGCTCTTTTCTCAAATTCACCGGCCGGGGAAGGTTTGGGTCAATCTCCAGCATTGCCTTTTGCCATTTTAACGCAAACCCCAGATTGTACTGCCAGTCAGGATGGTTTAACCCCGACTTGTTGGTCCCCACAACAAGCATTACCTGTGCGGCCTTTTCATTGTTGTGGTTAAACACAAGACTTAATTTTTTCCCATCCCTAAGGATTGAGTCGCGGTGGATATCCACCACCACTTTTATGGACGGGTACTTTTTCAAATAATTTTCAATAATCCCCAAAGTTTTTTGGTAAGAACCATTGTATGAAGGATAGTCATTTAAGCTTTTGTCATGTATGAAAGGGATTTTTTCATCCCCTAAAACCTTGCAGAATTCCTCCCCCACCCTTACCACATTGAAGCGGTTGTCCTCGGTCCTGTCGTTGTCGGTGGGAACATAATTATACAGGCTTGTGGGCCGGTACGACTCGGAGGTGTGGGTGTGCACCACCAAAACCAAAGGCTCGCTGCCTTTTACCTTCAGTTTTTCCGCCTTTCCCATGAGCTTTTCAATATCAAATTCCGCGTCAGTCTGATTGTTAATAAAAATCCCGCCAACGGATTTGTACCCGCTTTCCCCCGTCCTTGTGATGGTGCTTTCAATCACATTGTCATTATATAATATATCCCCCAAAGAAGGCGTCGGCGTTGCAACAGGGGTTGGGGCAGGCGTTTGGGCGGGGATGGGGGTAGGTTTTATTTCATCCTGGTTATCTAAAACTTTGTCCGCGTCAACTTCATTGTAGGAAACCAAAAAAACGGGGCTTGACGACATTAAAATATCCTGCCATTTCGGAAGGTTAAAATTAAAAAGTCCCTTTTGGCTGATGCTCGCAAAAGGAATGGCGCTTCTTACCGAAATATTTATTACCGCATTGGTGGGTTTCGGGGCGATATTTACAAGTTTTGCGCACAAATAACCCAAAAAGCTTAAAACTAGCGTAAGTATTAACAATCCGATAACCTTATAATCCAGTTTGATGACATACATTCTGGTTTTTTTCATTTTTAGATAAACTTCCCTTCTTCCCGAAATACACTTGTCCTTAAGGAAAGTTTATTCTAAAAAATATTCCAATATGATACTTAACTTAAAAATCTGTCTATGTCATTTACGGTGTAACCGTCGTGAACCGCCAGATTTATGCCGTTTGCGATAATTTTTGAAAGCCTCTCTATTAAGGAGTCAACTTCCTTCGGTGTCACCATCAAATTTGCCGCGGCGGGCGATAACACCTCTTTTATCAGGTTATATTTATCCTCGTGGCTGATTTTTGAAATCTTGTCAAGGATGGTCTTATCTTCCTTGTACTGCTCTTTTATGGCGTCAATTACCGTTTCAATGGTGTCATTTGCAACCGTCGCCGCGTCAACAATCATGGGTATTCCTATGGCGATAACTGGAACCCCCAGGCTTTCTTTGGTAATGCTTTTCCTTTTGTTATTCACACCGCTTCCCGGGCTAATTCCCGTGTCGCAAATCTGAATTGTGGAAGCAACCCTGTCAAGCCTCCTGCTTGCCAGCGCGTCCACCGCGATAATAAGGTCGGGCTTAACCTTGTCCACCACCCCTTTTATAATTTCGCCGGTTTCAATGCCCGTCAAGCCCAAAACGCCGGGAGCGATGGCGCAAACAGGCCTGAGTCCTTCTTCTATTTCATCGGGCATATAGTCAAAAAGGTGCCTTGTAACCATCAGATACGAAACAACTTTCGGCCCTATCGCGTCGGGGGTGATTTCCCTGTTGCCAAGCCCCGCGACCAAAACGGTGGCTTTTTCAGGTATGTTTATTAACCCCCTTAATTCCTCGCTTAAAGCGGTGCAGGCGTCCTCGTAAATTTCAACGCTGTTGTCCCTAAGTTTCGGGGACTCCAGAGTAATGTATTTGCCCATGGGTTTTCCCATCTTTTCTTCCCCGGCTTTTGAGGTGATTTCCACATGGGTTATTGCTATTTCGCCTTTTTTGAAAGTCTGCACCCTGACACCGTCGTCATCATAGCCTTCGCTTTGATATATTTCTCTTGCCTCAATAGCAAGGTCAGTTCTGATACTCATACCTTTCCTCCTATGTCAATATACTTTACTTAAAGTATTTTTTGAGAAAAGGGCTGCATTTATTCAAATAAAAATCTTCACATAATTTTCACATTTAAGTATTTTTTCACAAAAGAAGTTGAATATTTTGGATGTAATTGGTATAATTATATAAAACTTAATAATTTTACAAAAAGAAAGAGAGGTTGTAATTATGTCAAAAAGGATTGCAGCTTTGTTGGTGGCACTACTTATGTTCCAAAGCCTACTTTTAATTAACGCTCAATCTGACAGCGCAGGTTACAACTATCCAAGCGAAGGACTTTTAGTACATTACACCTTCGAAGGGGATGTGGAAGACGTCAGCGGTAACGGAAGGCACGGCACCGCTCAAAAGGACAATGTTTTGACAACCTTTGGCGGCGAAGGCGTGGCCCAGTTTGACGGAAGCGCCGAATCCTACATTTCCATGCCCTATGACTACATGTCACAAGTAACCAGTTTTACAATCTCTGTAAACGCTAATATGAGCCCTAGCATGAGTTTAAACACCCAATGGCTGTGGTCATTTGCTAATACAACAAGCCCCGGCGCGCAAAGCGGCGGCTACTTGGGCATTATTATAAGAAGCTGGCGGAACGGCGGAACTATTTATGCCATAACTTCAACGGGGTACAACAATGAGTACTATGTTTCAAACGGCACCAGCTCTTCCGCTTCACCCATTCCAAGCGGAAAATGGGTAAATGTGACCATCACCTACGATTACAGCTTATCTGAAGCTAAATTCTATCTTGACGGGGCTTTGATTGATACCCAGTATTTCAGCCTAAACCCGTCAAGCCTGGGAACGTTCCAGACCGCATACATAGGCAAATCCTCCTTCCCCACCGATGATATGTATATCGGCTATGTGGACGACTTTATGGTTTATGACAGGGCTTTGTCAGGCGAAGAAATTATGACTTTGGCTGAAAAAGCCTTTGACATGAACTCCAAGGAAATGTTAAAACACTTAAAACTCGGCGACTTGTCCAAAGTCCGTTCCGATTTGGATTTGCCCACAAACATAAAAGGAAACCAAATTACATGGGAATCTTCAAACCCCAATGTAATTTCAAATACAGGTAAAGTTACAAGAACGGATAAATACGAAGAAGTTACACTAACCGCAACCGTTAACTTCGGCTCATACACAAGGACAAAATCATTTACCGCCACGGTTTTGCCGCTATTTGAAAGCGCAGAAGAAAAAGTTGAATTTGATAAAGAATGGTTCATTGAAAAATACGCAAGTAAGGTAAAATACAGCTTAAGGGAGGAATACACAGGCCCCGAAGGCACAACAATCAGCCTTACATTCCCGCAAAACTCCCAGGCAATCTCCCCTGACGGCACAGTAACCCGCGGGGATAAGGACCAAAAAGTAAATGTTTTGGTAACCTTTACAAACGGCGGATATGAAAAAAGCGAAAATGTAGAATTTACAGTAAAAGCCAAAGATGTTTACACAGGCTACCTATATGTAACCTTTGGCGCAGACAACACCAACGAAAACCTATTCTACTGCTTAAGCCGCGACGGCGTAAACTGGGTAAAAATCACTGATGACTCAACACCAGCGGCAATTTCCACCAAAGGGCAGGGCAATATCCGCGACCCGCAAATCGTAAGAGGCCCTGAAGGCTTGACCCTTGTTCACACAAACGGCACACCTCCCGGAAACTGGTCCTACGGAGCGGTGTCATCCGATTCCTTCTCCATCTGGACATCCTACGACAACCTTGCTTCATGGGATGATGAAAGAATAATTACAACCATTGAAAATTCTTACACAAACTGGGCGCCTGAAATCTTCTGGGACGACATTAGAAGGGAATACATCGTGACCGTTGCCATCAGGAATACTGAAAATGAACAGCACAAGATTTACTACATGACAAGCCCGGATTTGGTACATTTCAGCGAGCCCCAGGTACTATTTAACCCTGGATATAACGCGATTGACGCGACAATCCAGTATGAAAACGGAAAATATTATATCTTCTATAAAAATGAAGAAGCAAAAGGCGTATATCCTTCCAGCAAGCTTGTGGTAATGGCAGAAACCGAGGATTTGTTCGACCCTGAAAAATATGCCTACTACCATGACAGGTCCATCTTCCCCTCAAGCTTTGACATCGAAGGCCCAACATTATTTAAGAGCCTGGACGGCAGCAAATGGTACGCAATCTGCGATTTCTATGCGGGCGGAACCCCGATTATGTGGGAGTCCGAAACATTGGCAGGCCCATGGACACAAGTGAGGTATTCAACCATTCCGTCAGGATTTAGGCACGGCAGCGTGCTACCCATCACCGAAGAAGAATTCCAGGCAATACTTGATAAGTTTAACTTTGACTTTGACAGCATAGAATTCATACAAAGGGAAAAACCAAAGGACATTATGCCCGAACAGCGCGGCCCGATCCTATGGTATAAGTTCGACGGCGAAAAATCCAATGTGGTTGTGGACTACTCAGGAAACGGAAACCACGGCAGATACTATGGGAACGCAGACCACGCCGACGACGCTAAATACGGAAACTCCTTGTGCCTTGACGGAAACGGCTCATATGTTAAAATGCCAAACCACCTCTTAAAGAAGGTATCTTCCATCACCATCACCAGCTGGGTAAAACTTGACCCGTCGTTGCCGAGGGCGCAAAGAATATTTGACTTTGGCTCAGACATGAACGCATATATGTACTTCAGCTTAAACAGCGCGGACAACAGGTCCACCGTTCAATTTACCATTACGCAGGCAGGCCCGGCAGGCTCACAAAGGCACCCTGAAAGCGTAAGAAGGCCTCTTCCTGAAGACTGCATTGACACATGGATCCACACCGCGGCGGTTCTTGCGGAACAGCCAAACGGAACATACACCATGAGTATTTACATCAACGGCGAAAAATTCTACGACGACCTATCCGGCGTAAGCCTCGGCCCGTGGGCTGTGGGAGGATTAAATAACTACATCGGAAGAAGCCAGTTCCTAACAAACGGGGACCAGGATTTCAAAGGCTACATCGACGACTTCAGGATTTATAACCGCGCGCTTTCACCTGATGAAATCAAGGCTTTGTATGACTTTGAACCTTCAGAAATTAACTTTGATAAAGAAGAGTTGGTTGCGGGTGAAAAAGTTAAAGCCTCTGTTGACGTATTTAATGACGATATAGACACCGAAGAATATACATTGTATGTTGCGTTGTTTGATGAAGACAAACTTGTAAAAGTTGTATCAGCAACATCTTCCATTGCCCTTGGCGAAAGCGGAACCATTGAAGCAGAAATTGAGATACCAAGCGGCATTGACCCTGACAAATGCACCCTAAAAGCATTCTTGTGGAAGGGTAAATCCTTAAAACCCCATGCTGATGTAAAAGAACTTTAAAAAAAGAGGCGCAAACTTTGCGCCTCTTTTTGCTGATTTGCTCTAACAGCTTCCTGTTTGGATATATCCCCCTTTTTGCTTTATTAAAAAAATGTGCCGTTTAGTTTTAAACGGCACATTTTTATTTATAAAAAACCCGTTTTTCAAATTTATTCAACAAAAATATACAAAATGGTTGATGAAATGCTGGTTTTTTGTTATAATTTAAGAAATTTTATTACACAGAAAGGGGTATCTCAAATGCACAAAAAAATTGTGGCGCTTTTAATCTCCATTGTGTTTATCATGGGCTCATTTGCGGCATTTGCCCAAGATGAAAGCCCGGATTTGGAAAATCTAAACGAAAACCTTATTCTTCATTACGATTTTAACGAAAACGCTAACGACAAAAGCCCAAACGGCTACAATGCGACATTGCCAAGCGGCGCAGTAATTACAACTTTTGACCAAAGAGGCGTGGTAAGGCTAACAGGCGCTGCTACAAGCTATGTACAATTGCCCGTAAATTACGCAAACAGCTTAGAGGATTTTACTATCTCCACTGATTTATATATCGACCCGACCATGTCCTTTTCCACCCAATGGCTGTGGTCATTCTCAAACACCCTTTCCCCAGCCGCAACATCAGGAAAATACATGGGTGTTCTGTTAAACAGCTGGAGGGGTCCGGACAAAACCATATATGCCATAACCGAAAGCGGGTATAACAATGAAAGTTTTGTTCTTTACGGCATAAAGAACGGCCAGGGCACCTCAAAAAGATTGCCTAAAGGGGAATGGAAAAACATAACCGTTACATATTCAAAGAGTGAAAACAAAGCAAGGATTTACGTTGACGGGATCTTTACAGGCGAAGAAACCATCACTTTATCGCCAAAAGATTTAGGTATCCAACATGCGTTTATTGGAAAAAGCCCATTTGGTCCCGACGCGTACTTCCAAGGATACATAGACGATTTTAAAATTTATGGAATTTGCTTGTCAGAAGAAGAAGTGGCATACCTTGCAATGGATTATATCGAAAGAAACATAGAAAATGACCTAAACTCGCTGTCTTTAGGGGATTTGTCCCAGGTTACAAAAAACCTCACACTTCCCACAACCACAGCGAATGACGGCACAATTACATGGGAATCCTCAAATCCCGGTGTAATTTCCAACACAGGGGTTGTTACTAGAACCGAAAAAGACGAAACCGTAACATTGACTGCCACAATTTCCTATGGCCCGATAAGCAGGCAAAAAACCTTTGAGGTAACAGTTTTAGCCAAACTAACCGATGAACAAAAAATCATGGCTGACAAAGAGTGGTTCATAAATAAATACGCAAATAACGTAAAATTCAGCTTAAGGGATGAATACACAGGCCCTGAAGGCACCCTAATCACCCTAACCTTCCCGCAGGACTCTTTAGCAATCTCACCAGACGGAACCGTGACCAGGGGCGACAGCGACGAAAAAGTGACAGTTTTAGCAACCTTCAAGGTTGGGGAAACAGAAGTAAGCGAAGACATAGAATTTACTGTTAAAGCAAAGGATGTATATACCGGATACCTCTTTGTAAACTTTGGCTCTGACAATACCTACGAAAATGTTTACTACCTGTTAAGCCGGGACGGCAAAGTTTGGAAAAACGTAACAAGCCTTACCGAGCCAATTGCGGTATCCACCAAAGGCCACGGCAATGTCCGCGACCCGCAAATTGTAAGAGGCCCTGAAGGGTTAACCCTGATTCACACAAACGGTACCGCTCCCGGAGGCTGGGGCTACGGCGCAGTATCCTCCGACTTCTTCAGCATTTGGGAGTCAAACGACAATCTTGCTACATGGGAAAATGAAAGGATTATAAAAACCATTGAAGGTTCATACACCAACTGGGCGCCGGAAATTTTCTGGGACGACGCAAACAGGCAGTATGTGGTACACCTTGCAATCCGTCCGAAATCAACGGACAGGCACATTACCTATTACATGACCAGCAAGGACTTGCAGCATTTTTCAGAGCCCAAAATTATGTTTGACCCGGGCTATTCAGCAATTGACTCCACAATCCAATATGAAAACGGGACATACTATATCTTCTATAAAAACGAAGAAAACGCGTCAAACCATGTAACAGGCAAAAAGATTGTACTAGCTACAACAACCGACCTGTATGACCCCACAAAGTATGTGTTCTACGACAGGGAGCCAATCTTCCCGTCCAACGAGGCAGTCGAAGGCCCCACCGTATTTAAGTCAAACGACGGGACAAAATGGTACGCGCTAGCCGACGTTTACGGCGGCGGAAGATACATGATGTGGGAATCAGAAACCTTAGCAGGCCCGTGGAGAGTACTAACTCAAGGCGTAAGCATTCCGTCAAACGTAAGGCACGGAACCATCATAGGAATTACCGAAGAAGAATTCCAGGCAATTTGCGACCAATACGATTTTGAATTTGAAGTTGAACAAGAAGTTTTGCAACCAACAAAGCCTGACACAATCTTGCCGGAACAAGAAGGCCCAATCCTATGGTACAAGTTTGACGGCGAAAGAACCTCAAAAACCGTAATCGACTATTCCGGAAACGGAAACCACGGAAAATACTACGGCAACGCGACCCATTCCGACGACGCGAAATACGGTCAATCTCTATACCTTGACGGTAACGCTTCATACGTTAAAATGCCCAAACACATATTAAAGAACGTTTCAAGCATTACCGTAACAAGCTGGGTAAAACTTGACCCGTCATTGCCGGCAAAACAGCGTATATTTGACTTTGGTACCGATACCAACGCCTATATGTTCCTAAGCCTAAATGCGGCGGATAACACAGTTCAGTTCACCATCACAAACGCAGGCACTGCGGGAAGCCAAAGACACCCCACAAGTGTCAGAAGGGTGCTTCCAAGCGAATACGTGGGCACATGGATCCACACCGCGGCAGTTCTTGCTGAACAGCCAAACGGCACATATACTATGAGCCTATACATTAACGGCGAAAAATTCTATGACGACTTAAGCGGCGTTTCCATCGGCCCGTGGGCGATAGGCGGCCTTAACAACTACATCGGCAGAAGCCAGTTCCTATCAAACGGCGACCGCGACTTCAAAGGAAATATCGACGACTTTAGGATTTACAACCGCGCGCTTTCCCAGGATGAAATCAGGGCGCTATATAACTTTGCGCCGTCTGAAATCACCTTTGACAAGGACATATTAGTGGCAGGGGAAACCGTTAAAGCTTCTGCAAACATTATAAATGAAGACAAGTACAACGACACCTTCGCATTGTATTTGGCGCTATATGACGCTGAAAACAAACTTGTAAAAGTGGTATCCCAAAAAGCCTGGATTTCCCTTGGCCAAAGCGGCGAAATCGAGGCTGAAATCGAAATCCCGCAGGATCTTCCTGAGGGCTGCGCCTTAAAGGCATATTTGTGGAAAGGCGATATTATACCACACGCAAGCATTAATACTTTAGAATAAAAAAATTGCCGCATGAAAATGCGGCAATTTTTTTCACACAATTGTATAAAAACCAAGCTAATATTTTCCCATCTTTATGCAAATTAATAATAATATAGTTTCCAATTCGCCTTGACAAAACTTTTATATTTCGGTAGAATTAGCTTGTTAAAAATACTACAAGAGGCGGATTAACCCAAAATTTTACTTATTTTTAGGAGGATAACAAATGTTAGTAACAGGTAAAGAAATCCTTGATAGAGCGCATAAGGAAGGATATGCGGTAGGCGCATTCAATATTAACAACATGGAAATTTTGCAAGCGGTAATCGCTGCGGCGGAAGAAGAAAATGCCCCGGTGATTATCCAAACCAGCGAAGGCGCAATAAAGTACGCAGGGATTAAATATCTTTCCGCGCTAGTAAGGCTTGCCGCAAGCGAGGCTAAAGTTCCCGTAGCATTACATCTTGACCACGGGACCACATACGAAACAATTATCAGCTGTATCGCAAACGGCTGGACATCGGTAATGATCGACGGCTCCCACCACCCCCTTGAAGAAAACATTGCCGTAACACGCGAAATCGTAAAAGTAGCCCACGCCGCAGGCGTTTCCGTTGAGGCGGAACTAGGAAGGCTGGGGGGCGTTGAAGATAACATCGCCGTTGACGAAAAAGACGCAATGTTAACAAGCCCCGATGAGGCTGAAATCTTTGCTAGGGAAGCAGGCGTTGACTCATTAGCAATTGCCATCGGCACTGCCCACGGCAAATACAAGGGCGAGCCAAAGCTTGACTTTGACAGGCTTGTTGAAATAAAGAAAAGGCTAAATATGCCCATCGTTCTGCACGGCGCGTCAGGCGTACCTGATGAAGCAATCAAAAAGGCTGTGGAACTTGGAATTAACAAAATAAACATCGACACCGACGTAAGGCTTGCCTTCACCGAAGGCGTGAAAAACGTAATTATAAATAAACCCGAAGAATACGACCCAAGAAAGATATGCGGCCCTGCAAGGGAAGAAATGAAAAAAGTAGTAAAAGAAAAAATCAGGCTTTTTGGCTGCTCAAACAAAGCCTGGACAAAATAAAAAGACGGCAGGCAAAACGCCTGCCTTTTTTTGCGCAAAAAATATTGATTAATAAGTAAAAAATGCTAAAATTGAAATAAAAAACCAAAAAGAGGTCGGTAAAATGGAAATTAAACTATCCGAAAACCTAAAAAAAATCCGCCTGTCAAAAGGAATTACACAAGAGGATTTAGCAAAGTATCTGAATATCCCGGAAAAAACCGTCTCAAAATGGGAACAGGGGGATGGATACCCAGGCATAACCCTCCTTCCCAAAATCGCGGCTTTTTACGATGTTACCGTTGACGAGCTTTTAGGCTGCGACAGAATTGTAAAGGAGAAAAAAATTAACGAATATATCAGTCTGTATAACAAAAACGCAGGTTTAGGAAAAATTGAAGATAACATAGCCTTGATGAAAGCCGCCCTTTTGGAATTTCCAAACAATTTAGATTTCATGACAAAACTCTGCCTTTCCCTTCTTTATGTGGGAAAAGAGGAATACCTTGACGAATGTATCCAAATTGGCGAAAAAATACTTGATGTTTCCACCGATTATGAGCAAAGGTTTTCCGTTATCCAAATTATAATTTACGCTTATACAAACAAGAAAAACCTCACAAAAGCCCTTGAGTACGCAAAAAAACTCCCCTCTATATACAGCTGCCAGGACGTGGTCTTGGAAGGTATTTTAAAAGGCGGGGAACTTTTGAAGCTGACCCAAAAAAACATCGGGCAATACATAAATTTAATGGACTCATCCATCTCATGGATGTTAAAGTCAAAAGAATTTGCGCCCGGAGAAGCTATCTTTATTTTAGAAACCCTTGATAAGCTTTATAATCTGTTCTTTTACGATAAAAACTACGGCTATGCCCACTCCTCACTATACCTTGTGTGGATAAGGCTTGCAAAGGAATACGCGAAAATTAAGGACGGCGAAAAAACTTTGTTGTCGCTTAAAAAAGCCTATTATCACGCCCATTCAATGGACAACCTCCAAAGCGGCAAATACACCTCCCTGTTTTTTGACTCAATGGAGTATTCCTCCTCAAATTCCGCCCGCAAATTTACTGATTATTTTTATAACGCAATAAAGGACGACGTATTTGGCTTTTTAATGGACAATGATGAATTTATAAACCTGACAAAAAAAACTGTGTAAAACAAAAAAACCGGTGTAAAACACCGGTTTTTTTGACACTTTACGAAAAGCCCATAGGGCGCAAAAGGCTTTTCTTATTTATTTTTACAAAACCCGTTAAACACACCTTAATACTTTGACAGCTTGGTAACCGCCCGCGGGAGTGAATCCTGCGCGGTTCCCCACGGCTCGTCCTGGTTTCTGTAATCATACTTTTTTGTAAACCAGTTAACTTCCCCGTTTAGCCTCTCTAACTGGGCATTTTGCAAATCATAAATATCCCCAACAAAAGAATCCAGCTTTTTCCCGCCAAGCTCATTTGGCGCAATCCTTAAAAGTTCCGCCATATGGGGAAGGCAAAGCCCTTTGGAATTTAAAAATTTTTTCCTGAATTCCGCCTCCGTATCCCACAAATATATAAAATTGGAATAGGCCTGCTTAAGCTGCCGGGCCAATTTATCGCATACCGCGCAGGAGGATTGGATTTGTTCTATTGCATTGACCATTTCATTTATGCTGTTTAGGGCCGCTTTTTTGGATAAAAAGGAAGAGTGGGGCTTTTTTGATTTTTTGCCCAGCTTTTCCCTTACCTCCTCCAAGTGGGTGTCAATCATTAAAGCCAGGCTCAAGCGCCCGCCCTTATCTAACATCAAATGGTAATGCCGCCTGCAAAACCCCTTTTCATTGGTAATTTTCCTCACATCGTCTTCCATCATAGCAGGGCCCAAAAAATAGCTTATGGCGTCATCTTCCAGCTTTTTTTCCAAAGAACACATCAAACATTCCGAATCTTCTGCCAGCGCGTCATTTAACGGTATGGTATAAATTTGTTCCTTCATGTACCCATTTCCTTTCTTACAAGAAAGCTAAAATTTTCATTTTTATATCAGCATTATAACAGCCAAAATAATACAAGTCAACAAAAAATGCGGCCTGCGCCGCATCAATTGCCCATCAAGGCATCCTCAAGCCAGAATTCCGCGATATCCAATGCCTGATACAGCCCCTCACGTTCCGCTTTTTTAATCACCTTTTCCTTTTCTTTCCCGGTGTTTGTCATAAGCTCTATAACAACCTTATTCGCAACGCTTAGGCCATTTACCACCTGCTGGTCTGAAAGCGTAAACAAAATTATATATTTATCCGTCGGGTTGCCGTAATATATTTGATTACCCTTCCTAAAAAGAGGCTTTCCCTTGTAAGTAAAAAATTCCTTCTTTGCCCCTTTTTTTGCCATAATCCCACCTCCAAAAATAATAAAAAATGCCCTCAATCTATGTCAAAAAGCATATTTTCAAAAGAATATATCTCACAGCAGTTATAATTAATATATCACATTATACAATATAAGTAAAGTCTTTTTGAAGAATATTGCCAAATTCATGCCTTCATTTTCTAAAATACCCAAATTTTACTCCGCGCCTTCATTCCTAAACCCAAGCACTACATTAAAATCCATAACCCCGCCGTCACGCAAAATCTTAATATTTACCGTATCACCCGGCTTTAGGGAAAAAAGTTCCTCCCTTAAATCCATCATGGTTAAAACCTTTACGCGGTTAAACTCCAAAATCACATCCCCCACTCTTATTCCTGCAAGGTACGCCGGCCCGTTCGTGTCAAGTTCCACAATGAAAAGCCCGTCTGCCACATCCTGCTTTTGGGTCACATATTTATACGTTCTTTTGTCATAGGCGTAAATCCCCACATAGGGGGTATTGTAATACCCGTCTTTGATAATGTTTTTTATAACCGGCTTTATAATGTCAATGGGGATTGCAAACCCCATGCCTTCCGCGCTTGTCACCTTTATTGTGTTAATCCCGATAACATTTCCTTCCATATCCACCAGCGGCCCGCCGCTGTTTCCGGGGTTTATTGACGCGTCCGTCTGTATTAAATTTTCCATGTAGTTGTTTACCCCGTCGGAACTTACGCTTATTGCCCTGTTTAGGGCGCTGATTATCCCGCTTGTTACCGTTCTTTCAAACTGCAAGCTTAAAGGGTTTCCAATGGCAATGACGTTTTGTCCCACCTTCAACGTGGAAGTGTCCCCTAGTTTCGCGGGATTTAAGCCCGTTTTATCTATTTTTATAACAGCCAGGTCCAAAGCGGGTTCCGACCAAATGTGCCGGGCAAAATAAGCGTCCCCGTCGGATAGGGTTACCACCATCTTGCTGGGCTCATCCCCAATCACATGGTGGTTTGTCAAAATATACCCGTCATCAGTTAAAATCACCCCCGAGCCCATGGACCATGTCTCGGTATTCCTTACATCAAAAATACGGGTGCTTTCCTCCCTAGCCGCGGAAGAAACCCCCACCACCGAGGTTTTAACATCTTCGATTATATCCGTTATATCAGCTAAATCAGTGTTTGTTCCAACATCAATATTCCCCATCTCATTTTGCGCAACAGACACATTGGCAAAATCCCCGCTGTTTGAAGAATCCCTCTCTTCCAAAACCGAAACGGTAAAAAAAACGGAAATTATGCTGGATAAAACAACCACAAACACGGTGTATAAAAACTTTTTCATAAAGTCCTCCTGCTTTTTTCCATATATTACATATTATCTTTTAAAATCTTAAAAAATATGCAAAAAAACAAAACAAACAGCATTTGCTGTTTGTTTTGTATAAGGATAAGCATAAGAGGGTTTTAAGTTATGTCCAAAATGCAGTCTTTATGGCTTTGGGGAGGGGACAATTTTGAAATTCCAATATAGATAACTGCCACAAGACTTATATTTTTTACAGTTTAATTGTATTATATATTTTTGTATAAATTATGTTTAATTTGTTAACAAACTTTAAACAATAAAAAAGCGGGGTAAAACCCCGCTTAATTAATAATTCTCACACTAATTACCCCGTCAATTTTTTTGAAGTCTTCAACCGCCCCGTTTAGGGAGTCGGAATCTATGTCCATGATGGTGTAGGCAATATCCTGTTTGCTCTTGTTTATCATGTTGGCGATATTTATGCTCTTTTTCGCCATTATTGCTGAAAACTGGCTTAACATTGTGGGAATGTTTTTGTGGGCAATGGTTATCCTGAGTTTCCCTGACCTTGGCATTTCGCAGTCGGGGAAGTTTACGGAATTTGTGATGTTCCCGTTTTCCAAATAATCAGCAAGCTGTTTTACCGCCATTTTAGCGCAATTGTCCTCGGACTCAGGGGTTGACGCCCCCAAGTGTGGGATTGGTACAACATTGGGTGCGGATAATACCTTTTCGTTTGGGAAATCCGTAACGTATGAGCTGACTTTCCCGCTTTCTAGCGCATCAACTATATCGTCGTCGTTTACAAGTTCCCCTCTTGAGAAGTTTAATATCCTTACCCCGTCTTTTGCCGCGTCTAAAACGCTTTTGTTAATCATATTCCTTGTGTTGTCATTTAGCGGCACATGCAATGTTATGTAGTCCGCGTCCTTTATAACTTCATAAAAATCGTTTTTAACAACCACATATCTTGACAATCCCAACGCTGATTTTACGGAAATAAACGGGTCATACCCCACAACTTCCATTCCAAGCTCATGGGCAGCGTTTGCCACCATAACGCCAATTGCCCCAAGGCCGATTACAGCCAGGGTTTTCCCCTCAATTTCAGGGCCTGCAAACTGACCTTTTCCCTTTTCCACCATCTTGGGTATTTCATCGCCGTTTCCTTTTAGGGATTTTGCCCAAATTATCCCTTCAGCAATCTTTCTTGACGCAAGAAGCAGCCCCGCAATCGCCAATTCCTTAACAGCGTTTGCGTTTGCCCCCGGGGTGTTGAAAACAACAATGCCTTTTTCAGTGCATTTTCCAATTGGAATGTTGTTTACCCCCGCTCCTGCCCTTGCCACTGCCTTTAAATTTGAATTTAGCTCATATTCATGCATATTAAAGCTTCTTAAAACAATGGCGTCGGGATTTTCGCAGGAGTCGGACACATTGTACAGGCTTTTGTCAAATAGCTCCAACCCTTTTGGAGAAATCTTATTTAGCGTAAGAACATTAAACATGTTACCCCAATACTCCTTTTTATTTATTTTCAACTTCAAATTTCTTCATAAATTCAACCAGTTTCTTAACCCCTTCAACAGGCATTGCGTTGTAAATGCTTGCCCTCATGCCGCCAACGCTCCTGTGGCCCTTTAAGTTTACAAATCCGCAAGCTTGAGCCTCTTTTACAAATTTAGCGTCAAGCTCCTCGTTTCCTGTCACAAAGGGTACATTCATCAATGACCTGTCAGCGCCCTGCACTGTGGGCTTAAATAGTTTAGAATTATCCAAAAAGTCGTATAAAATATTTGCCTTTTCAATATTGATTTTTTCCATTTCCCGCACTCCGCCTAGCTCTTTTAGCCATTCAAACACAAGCATGCAGATATAAATTGAATATGTCGGCGGGGTGTTATATAAGCTGTTGTTTTCAGCGTGGATTTGATAATTAAACATGGTAGGTGTTATGTCCATTTGCTTTCCAATCAAATCTTCCCTTACAATAACAACCGTAACACCCGCCGGGCCCATGTTCTTCTGCGCCCCGGCATAAAGCAAGCCAAACTTTGTAACATCTATTTCTTCGCCCAATATGCAGCTTGATACGTCGGAAACCAACGGCACGCCTTTCGTGTCTGGCAATTTTGTAAAACGTGTGCCGTAGATGGTGTTGTTGTAGGTGATATGGAAAAAGTCCGCGTCAGGGGTAAATTTGGATTCATCAAGCTCAGGGATGTATGAGAAAGTCTTGTCCTCGCTTGACGCAACCACATTTACCTGCCCATACTTTTTAAACTCGCTTGCAGCCTTTTTCGCCCACATACCGGTCAAAACCACATCGCATTTTTTGCTCTTTGAAAACAGATTTAGCGGAACCATCGCAAACTGGCTGGAAGCCCCGCCTTGCAAAAACAAAACCTTGTATGATGAAGGGATGTTCATAAGTTCCCTCAAAAGTTCTTCCGCGCGGTTAATAATGCTTTCATAAATTTTTGAGCGGTGGCTCATTTCCATAACGCTCATGCCGCTGTCGCCATAATTTGTCATTTCTTTTGCCGCTCTTTCCAAAACCGGCAACGGTAGCATTGATGGGCCTGCCGAAAAGTTATAGACTCTTTCCATAAAATATTCAATCCTTTCTGTATTAAATTTTCAAAAGATTGTTAAATTTTTAATATTCCCTTTAATTATATCCTACAAAAAAGTTTTCGTCAACCTTTTTAAGTTCAACAAAATATAAGAAAAAAACATAAAATTTTTTAAAATAAAAAAATTTTTAGCCCTCATTTTTTTTGGCGTTTATGATTTCCATTATCCCGACAATAAATAAAAACACGGCAAAAATCTTTGCCAAAAATGAATCGGAAAGCTTTACAGCAAGACTTGAGCCAAAATACGCCCCGATTAGGCCAAACAAAGCCATAACAACCGAAACTTTCGCGCAAATCTGGCGGTTTTTAAAATGGATTATTAAAGAAACCACAGCGGTGGGTATAAAGTAATACAAATTTACCGCCTGGGCCTGGTGCTGGGAAGCATGGGAGAAAAACACCAAAGCGGGAATAAGAATGCTTCCGCCACCTATCCCCATTCCGCTTATTACTCCAGAGACAAAGCCAATTAACACATTCACCTGAAAAACAACCTCACTGCCGCAAAAATTAAAATTATCCCGAAAATCCGCTTTGTAATTTTTATATCAAGCCTGTCTAACAGCTTTGCCCCGGCAAACCCTCCCAAAATCCCGCCTAAAGAGGCCTTTATAACCAAAGAAAAATCCGCGTGCCCACTTTTAGTATAAAAGAATATGCTCATAATTGATATCGGCAATATAACCAAAATTGCGCTGGCATGGGCCTTTTTCTTTTCAAGTTTACATAACTTTTCCAAAAACAAAACCGCCAAAACACCGCCCCCTGAGGCAAACACGCCGTTTACTAACCCGATTGCTATCCCGCAAAGGGCATATTTTATATATTTCATAAAAATCACCTTAAAGTATTATCCATATAAACTAAAAAATTTATTCAAAACAAAAAAGGAAGCCTCAAAACCGAAAGCTTCCTCTTTTTCCAACATTCATTTTAAATAAGCGGCTTAGGCCTTGCTATCAAGTGATGGATATTCCCGTCTAAATCCTTAAAGAAAAAGGTTTTTACCCCGCTGCCTGAAACCGAAACGTCGGCAACAATTTCAACATTTTTTGCCTTTAGTTCTTCCACGGTTTTTTCAAAATCGTCGCAAGTAAAGGCAATGTGCCTTATCCCGGCGGTCTTTTCCCCAAAAGCCCCGCCATCTTCTTCCGCCTTGCAAATTTCAATCATCATCTTATCTTCCATTGCCACAAAGTATGTACCCTTGCCGTTGTCATACACAACGGTAAAACCTAACACATTTACATACCAGTCGCAAAGGGCCTTTGAGTCTTTTGAAAAAACCGCGATGTGCTCAACGCCTTTTATCATAAAAACATCCCCTTATTTTAAAAATATCCCGATTAAAGTACCCAAAAACACCGAAAAGTTTATCAAAACAAAATTTTGTATCGCCAGCGGGAAGGTTCTCTCCTTTGAAATATCCCCTTTAAACTTTTTATAGTTTTTAAACACAACGGGGAAAGTGAGCAAATTCAAATACGCCGTCCACGGGAACACGCCAAAAAAGGGCGCGGCAATTACCGACAAATATGAAATAACATATAGCGCCAAATACAACTCCACGCAAAACGGCCTTCCCAGATAATAAACAATCGTGTAGCGGCGGTTTATAACATCCTCTTCCAAATCGCAGGTGTTATTCGCAAGCATAATATTTGCCGTGGTCATAATAAGGGGTACACAGGCCACAAGTATTTTTAAAAACCCCGCCACATTCACCTTCCCAACCAAATCCGGCGCCTGGTATTCTAAAATAAACAACCCCTTTGTGTTTACCATGTATAAAAGAAGGGGAATAAATAACCCCATAAAAATCCCTGAAAAAACTTCCCCCAAAGGCATACGGGAAATGGGTATGGGGCCGAAGGTGTAAAATATACCGATAAAAAAGCACAGCGCCCCAAGAAGCAGCACCTCAACGCCCGAAGTATAGGCAAGGTAAACCCCTATCGCGGTGGATAAAACCAACAAAACAAAAATAATTGTAATCGCGGTGGAAAGTTTCATGTTATAAGTCTTTAGGGCGTTTTTCTTTTCGTAATTATATCCTTCTTTTTTTTGGCTTTTTGAATAGTCAATGGTGTTATTTATCGCCGTTGTGTCCATGTCAAAAAGCAAAGCCGCCACAAAGAACAATACCGTGTTTAAGACATTTATTTTTACGCCTTGATAGATTAAATAAACTAAAGCAACCCAAAAAGCCGAAAAACTTACAATTTTAGTGGGAAGTTCCACTAGCAGGAAAAATGCTTTAATTTTTTTAACCATACCTCATTTTCTCCTGTTTAAGATTTTATCCAAAATATCATAAAGGGAGCTTATGTCCGCTTCTTTTGGAAGCTTTTCTATCGCCTTTATGGTCTTATCCTTATACTTTTCAACCACTTCCTTTGCCCTTTTGCTCCCGTATTCAAGATATAACGGCAAGTCCTTTATATCCTTTAAATCCTCCCTTAATTTTTTCAAAGCCAAAATCACAGGGAGGGTGTAAATTCCCTCTTTAAAATCGTTTTGCGTGTCCTTTCCCGCGTTATATGACTTTTCCTCAATGTCAATTTTATCATCGGTGATTTGGAAAAGCACCCCTAAGCGGTAACCGACTTCGGCGAAATTTTTGATTTCCTTATCATTATATCCTGCCCCCCTGGCGCCTATCGCGCTTGACAGGGCAAAAAGCGCCGCGGTTTTTCCTGATATGATTTTAAAATAATCCTTAACGCTAATGTTATAATTAAACCTGTTTTTGTGCTGTAAAAGTTCCCCCTGGCAGATTAAGGACATAACCTTTGAAAAATTAGGCATAAGCTCATAATCATCCTTTGACACCAGGGAAAAACAAAGGGTGAATATATAGTCCCCCGACAAAACCGCGGTTTTGTTGTCAAATTTCTTGTGAACCGCCTGTATATTCCTGCGGGTGGTGGCCTCATCTATCACGTCGTCATGAATTAAGGTGGCAAGGTGCAAAAGCTCCACCGCCGCCAGAAGCGGCAGGAATTTATCTTCCACATAATACTTGCCGCCATCATTTTTACTTGCGCAGATTATGCCAAGTTTTGTCCTGATGTATTTTCCTTCCGACGTTAGCAAATGGTCAAACACATCTTTAAAAATATTTGTCCTGTCGTCCAATGTGTCCTTAATTATGCCTTTTACAATTTCCAACGCTTTTTGCTGGCTTATTTTCTCACTGCTCATTTGCTATCCTCTTTTTTATTTCAGATTATTTTGCAATCTTGGAATTTTGCCTAATTGATTTAAAAAATAATAGGAGATAACCCCCACAAAAATACCGCTTGTTAACCCCACAAACATAAGTACGGGAACATAGTAAATCAGGGCGGTGCTTTTTAGCAGAAGCATTGCCGCCAAAACCTGCCCGATATTGTGAAAAACCCCGCCTGCGGCGCTAATGCCTACCGCGCCAAAAATTCCCGCCCGCTTTAAGGCGCACATCACAGCCCAGCTTAAAATCCCGCCGAATAAGCCGTAAAGCAGGCTTGTGAGGCTTCCAAAAAGGGTGTTTGCCAAAAATACCCTTAACATATTTATAAAAAGGGCTTCCTTTGCGCCGTTATAATACAGCACAAACACAACCACAATATTTGTAAGCCCAATCCTTATCCCCGGCATAAAAAAATCAAAAGGGATAAGCCTTTCCAAATAACTAATAATTAAGGCCAACGATAACATAAGTCCAAAGTAAGGAACTTTTTTCGCCATAATAACACCTATTCTGCCACTGTATCAGCCCCAGGGGCTTTTCCTGACTTTATCTCCAAAACCACTTTATTAGGAAGGCAAACAATCATCTCCCCCGACTTTGAAATTGGCGCATGGCGCACGCAGATTTTGTCAGGGCAGTCCGCCTCTTTCATATAAACTTTGCCGTTTTCAATTTTAACAACGTTTTTGCCTTGCTCATTTATTATTATTTCCTGCTCATCAGCCAAGCTATAAGTACCAAAGGGGGAGCCGCCCACTGTAATGTTCAATACTCCCCCTTCTTTGTTTTTTGGAAAATATATAAACGCTGCCAAAATTAAGGCCAAAACCCCCAATGAAAATATCAAAAGCTTATCAGCCTTATTAATCATGATATAGATACCACTTTCTCGCAAAGCCTACATTTTTCCACCATTTCTTAAGCGCGGGCAATACATAATAGTCAAGCCCTAAAACGCTTCCTGAACCGAATAGCACAGCGATACCTGCAAATATCATCCACCAGGTGCCCATGTAAAGCCCCGTTGTCATAATAAACATAACCTGCAGTACCAAAGAATAAGCGCTTGAAAGGAAGGTAAACAATCCCCCGATTAGGGAAAGTCCTATTAAAATTTCGCTAATTACAATCACAATCTGGAAAAACAGCTGAACGCCGCCGCTTGATAAAATGACGGTGTTTTTAAACCAGTCCATCAGGGAAAAAGACATCCTGAAGGCATAGTCGGTGCCGCTGTCAACCAATACGGGGTTAAATATATTAAATATATTCCAGTTAAATATAACGCTTCCCGCGCTTTCAGCCACCGCCTGGCTTGCCCCCGCCACTTCAGCGGTCGCAGAGGCGCCTGCGGAAACACCGTTTATAATTCCGTTAAAGAATGCGTCCGCCCCGCCAAAGAAAGCCTCAAGCATAGGCTTTTTTAGCCAGCCTTCCTGAACCTTTTTAATACCTTCAATGAGCCAATATACTCCCAAATAAACCCTCAACGGCACAAGCCAGAAGTTGGCGGTTTTGGCGGAGAAATGCCCGCCCACAAAGCTTCTGTTATGTTTAACATGAAAAAACTCGTGGTTTAGGTACTTAAAAATCTTGTTCCAGCCGCACACTTGGGCAAAGTAAACCATGTTTATAAAATGCTTAATAAACATGGCAATAAAGGAGGGCATCATGAACATGCGCTTCGGTGTCCCCACATGGGCAACGCCGTACCTTCCGCCCACACATACCATAACCCCGTGGAATTTGGGCTTGTATTCTAAGTATTCCTTGTTTCCAAACAAATAAGAAATTACATTTTTAGCAACCAGCGCCGAGGATTGCTCCGCGTTTTCAACCATTTGGGGAACGGGGGCTTCTTCACCTTCGGGAATGTAGAAAATATTGTCCCCTGCGACAAACACATCTTCCATGCCTTCCGCACGCAAGTATTTGTCGCATTTAATCCTTCCCCTGCCTGCCATTTGCAAGCTGCTTTCAAAGGTCTTTGTTATTTTTGCCCCTTCAATCCCTGCGGCCCAGATTACGGTTTTTGTGCCTATCGCCTTTGACGAGCCGTTATTTTGAAGATGGACATCATCTTTGCCGATTTTCACAACGCCGGTTTCCAAAAGCAAATTCACGCCCATTTTCTTTAGGCGGCGCTCAATTTTACCCGACAATTTTTCAGGCAAATTGGGAACAGTTCGCTTTAAGATGTCCACGCAGTATAAGTTTACATCATTTCTATCTATGCTAAACTCCCCGCACAATATGGGCACATATTCCGCGAGTTCCCCAATCATTTCAACGCCGGTAAACCCTGCGCCCACCACAAAGAAGGTCAAAAGCTTCTTTTTCTCCTCCTCATCAGTGCACCTTGAGGCTTTTAAGAAACAATCCCTTATATGGGCATGAAGTTTTACCGCGTCATCATAACTCCAAAGCTTAAAGGCGTTTTCTTCCGCCCCCTCAACGCCAAAAAACGTGGGCCTTGACCCTGTCGCAATCACAAGGCAGTCGTAATTATAGCTTTCTTTCCCTACTAAAACCTTTTTTTCAAAATCAATTTTTTCAATATTATCCAAAACCACATTAACTTTGCGCTTTGCGAAAATCTTTTTTAAATCAATCTTTATGGCCTCATCCTCAACACGCCCCGCCGCAACTTCGTGAAGTTCGGTAAGCATGGTGTGGAAAGGGTTTTTGTCAATTAAGACAATATTTACGTCGTCCCGCTTTTTAAGCCGCTTCTCCAGTTTTTTAGCGGTCAAAACCCCGGCATATCCTCCGCCTAAAACAACAATATTTTTTGCCATATTCCCCATCATTCCTTTCTGGCTTATGTCGTATAATTAGCTTAATTTTTTGTTGCTAAACTTTTCTTGACCTCCCATTTATAAGATTATATAATAAGTCTTATGAAAAATAAAGGAGGGTTTTTTTGAAAAAATTATCAATTTTATTTCTGATTTTTGCCATTTTATTATCCCAAACCTCATGCAGCCCTACAATGCATTCCAAAACCGGGTTTATGCTTGACACGGTTGTTACCATAAAAATATATAACGCCGGCGAATCCATTTTAGACGAAGCCTTTGAGCTTTGCAAATACTATGAAAAAATATTTAGTAAAACCATAGGTGAAAGCGACATTTCCCGATTAAACTTATCGGAAGGAAAGCCGGTAAAAGTTAGCGATGACACAATTTTTTTATTAAAACGCGCGATTTACTATTCAAACCTTTCCCAGGGCAAGTTTGACGTAACCATTTATCCTGTAAGCGCCCTTTACGATTTTAAAAGCGAGAACCCCAAAGTCCCTGCCGACGAAGAAATAAAAGAGGCCCTAAAACATGTGGACTATAACAATATTGTCATAAACGGAAACGAAGTCACTTTAAAAAACGGCGCCCAAATTGATTTAGGCGGCATTGCCAAAGGATACATCGCCGATAAAATCAAGGAATTTTTAATCTCCAAAAACGTAAAAAGCGCGATAATAAACTTAGGCGGCAATGTGTTGCTTGTAGGAGAAAAGCCAAAGGAAGGGAATTTCGTGGTCGGTGTTAGAAAACCCTTCGCCGATGGCGAGCTAATCGGCAATGTCCATGTAAAGGATGTATCCGTTGTAGGCAGCGGCACATACGAACGCTATTTTAAAGTGGGGGACACAATTTACCACCACATTTTGGATGTAAAAACAGGAAAAAGCGTTCAAAATAGCCTTGACTGCGTTATGATAATCGCGAAAAACTCAGTTGACGCGGACGCCTTGTCCACCATCGCCTTTATATTAGGTTATGAAGAAGGAAGCGCGCTCATTGAAAGCCTTCCTGACACAGAAGCCATATTTATTTTTAAAGATTTGTCCGTCAAATATACAAGCGGTATTACCACCGACAAAAGCCAAAACGGCAAAATATATTTTGAATTAAACTAAATTTATATAATCTAAAAGGACGTGTTTTGCGCACGTCCTTTTTGTTATGTCAATAAATTATTTTGCTTTTTCAATAGCTTTTTCAAATAGTTCCACATATTCGCCAACTGTGATTGTAACGCCGCTTACAGTGTCGGTCTTGCCGTCGTCTTTAACCTTGATGTCTTCAACGCCGCCTTTTTCAACAATTACTTTTTCAAGCTTTTCAATTTGTTCATGCCATTCAGCAATTGCGCCGCCTTTTTCCTTCATGCCGTATTCCCCGGATTTGGAAAGTTCTTTTTTGCTCTTTCCGTCTTCGGTTACAGCGTCAAATTTAACATCGGCGATTTTACCGTCTTTTACAGTAACTGTTGCGGTAGCCTTATATCCCTTATCATCAAATTCAGGCGCCTCAGCCTTGTATTCCCCGTCTTTCAACCCGCCTTGTTGAGCCTGTTGCGCCGGGGATGCTGTCGGGCTGGGTGAAGGCTGGCTTTTTGCCCCGCCGCATCCTGCAAGCAAGGATACTGAAAGTAATGCTGCAAGTGATAATGCTACTAGTTTTTTCATATTGAAACCTCCTTTATTACGTTGATTATTTTTGGTAATCAATCGTAAAAAATTTATCACATTTTTACCAAAAATTCAACTGTTTTTTTTACATTTAAAATACCAAATTTGAATTGATTTTTAAGCCTTTTGTGCTTTTTTTACTAATTTTTGACCTTTTTTTTATTATTTTTGCTATTATACAGCTTTTTAATTATTCCCGCCTCAAAAATTTATCCTGCACAGCCTTTACTTCCTGCCATACCCGCCGTCTTTTTGCCAAACCCAAAAATTACAAATCCGTAAAATCCCGCCGTATATTTCTTCCCGCAGTTTTTAACAACTTGAGGATAATTTATATTATTTCAAAATTTTTTGTTATTATATTAACATATTTTGCAAAAAATAAAAGCATACAATATTGAATTGTATGCTTCATATTGTAGATAATCTGCATTTTTGAACGCCTTGGGATTGAAAGCGGCTTTGAAAGCCATTCAAACAAAACCCCTAATTTCTTTTGTTTGTTCTTTCCGGCTTTGAAACGCTTAAGAATACAATAATTAATTGTATGCTTAAGTTCAATAAAAAACTATAAAATCCACTTAAACGCAATCATAAATCTAAAACCGCACTACATAACCGCAGTTTTTATTTTTAAATACAAACTAAAATATGTGATTTACGGGGTTTTATTATTATGAAAAACCAAAATTAAAAGCCTGCCGCCTCAATTCCAAAGGCAATGCACCTTTCCTCATCAGCCCCTTGCGGGGAATCTTTCACAATCAATCCTTCCCCCAGTAAAACTGCTCCGTTTTTTCTCATCCTGTCGGAAAAATTCCTCATCCATTCCCCGTCGCCCCAGCCATAGGAACCAAACAAGGCAAGTTTTTTCCCAAAAACCATGCTTTCAATGGAGGAAACATAGGGCTCAAATTCATTTTCTTCCAGTTCCTCAACCCCCATGGCGGGACAGCCTAAAGCAAGCAGGCCGGAGTCTTTCAAATCATCTTCTGACGCCTCGCTCACATGTTTTATTTTAACCTCCGCCCCCGCGCTTTCCGCCCCCTTTTTAATTAACCGGGCCATTTTTTCAGTGTTGCCCGTTAGACTCCAATACACAATTGTAATTTTATTCATAAAACCACTCTCCTTTTGCCTGATTTATAAAGGAATTTACCATGCCTGCTTTCAACAGGCCCAAAAACTTTATTGCAGCCTTCCAATGCCGCAGGCCTGACGGCGCCCTGAAGTTTTTTCACAAATTGGTACCATATTTGTTAGCTTAATCTAACTTTCTTATATAAAAAAAAGGAATTGTTAGACTCACCTAACATTATATTCCTAAAAAAGACAGTTGTCAATATTTTTAGTAAAAATTCTTACTAAATTACTATGATTTTTTGCCGCAGGGTAACATTGGATAGAATTCATACCGCGCCAAAGACCGCGCGGCATGAAAAAATAAAAGCCCTTCCGGGCTTTTATTTTAAGCTGTCCAAATCAATAGACTCTATATTTTGAAGCAGCGGCCTTAAATTCTTTAAATTTTTTAGCACAAAAACTTTCAAATATTTTGAATCCTCAGAATACCCGATGGAAAACCTCATTTTGCCGTCTGCTATATTTTTGGTTTTAACATCACAGATTTTGCCATCTTCCGTATAGGTAGCAAAAACCAAAACCCCTTGGGAGTTCTTGTTCCCTTCCACCGCAACAACAATCCCATCATCCAATAGTCCTTCCACCAAAACCCCGTACTCATCGGGGTTTTCGCTTTCAGAAGTATCCGTAAACGCCCTTAGGCACACGCTGTAATTATAGGCGTTAACGTCATACCAATGCGCGCCGTCATCGCTTACAAAGCCCTCGTTTGGGTTGCTGGTGGCATTTGACAAATAGCTTGACTCGTCAGAATATCTCACATTCCCTTCCACTGCCATATTGGCAATATCCCACGCAGGCACGGTTATTTTTACATAAACCGCAAAATATCCTTCCGACAGCGGGATTTCTTCAGGAAGGTTTATTGTGTAGTATCCTGGATATCTGAAAAACTTTTCCGCAACGGGGGTGCTTAAAACGGTGTCCACAGAATCGCTTGAAGGAACGTCCGTGTCCACAAAAACCTGCACCGTCGCGTTTTCATTGTAAGTGTAAAGGCTTACCGCCTTTAGTTTCTCCCCGCCGTTTGAATAAAACTTGTTAGCCCCGTAAATTTCGCCAGTCACAAAGCTTATGTAGCTGGTCATGCCAAAGGGGTCATAAAGGTACTGCTTGTCGTAGTTTAGGCTGCTTTCCGCCGCCAAAAAGACGGTTGTGTCGCTTCCAAAGGCGCTGTCATAGTAGGATATGTATATATACCCATCATCCCCAATGTCTTCCCCCCAGCTGTTTTTAATAATCCATGCCCCGTCGCGGGGTGGTTTTACTTTAAAATTATTCCTTGAATAGTTATCGTCCCATCCCACAATAGCTACCGCATGGTTTTGGTACGAATCCTGGCCGTTGTAGTAATATGCCCCGCTTTCAAGATTAAGATAATTTAAATCGTTATAATAGCTTGTGGCAACGGCAGCCCCCGTTTCTAAGATTATCTCTTTAACCGCATTTATATAAAGCTGCCTGTATTCATCCACATTCACCCCTTGGGCCTCTTCACCCCTTGGGATGTCAGGGATTTTTATTATATTTTGAATATGCTTTTTAACTTCCTTTTTTTCCAAAGGATAGCTTCTTTGCGAATCATTGTATATATACGGGTCATCCTCCTCACTAACTAACCCGTCCCATCTGGTAAGGTACGCTGCGGCCATGTCATAGTTACCGCCGTCTTCGGGGCGCGCGTCAAAGCCATAAGGGTTAGCATACCCGTATAAAACGCTGTGCTTAACATGGTTTTCTGAAAAATCCCAAAACTCATTGTATTGGGAATTTAAAAGTGAAGTTTCAATGGAAGCCATAGCCCCAAAAATCCAGCACACGCCGTCCAGCCCCTGGTCCCTTACGGGGGTAACCCGCCTTCCTTCAAGGTTGCGCCCATCCCTCAAATCATATTTGGCGGGAAAGTTTTGGGACTTTAACAAATTCCTCTTTGCCCTGTCAACCTTAATGACAACATTTTCAAGCGGCGCCCGCACATAGCCGTTTTTAAAACCGCCCTGCGCTGTGCCATTTACGGAAGAAAACATTACGAGAAAGGAAAACATCACGGAAATGCTTTTTCGGAAAATCTTCTTCACAAGCAAAACTCCTTCACCGTTTTTTTCATAATATCACTATAATCTGCTAAAGTCAACAAAACCCGTCATTTTTGGACAGGCAAGGAATATATTTTCAAAGATTTGCTTCTTATAAAAAATTGACATTGGCGTTTTAGTGTTTTATAATGTATGATTGACTTAATATGCGGCGGCATAATAAACGTGTGGCAAGGCAGGCCTTGCTTAGAAAGGAAAGTATGGGAAAAAACATTAGAAATATAGCAATCATAGCCCATGTGGACCATGGGAAGACCACCCTTGTGGACGCCATGCTAAAGCAAAGCGGGATTTTCCGCGAAAACGAAGTGGTGCAGGAAAGGGTGCTGGACTCAAACGACTTAGAAAGGGAAAGAGGAATTACAATCCTTGCAAAAAATACCTCCCTGAATTACAAGGGGGTAAAAATAAACATCATCGATACCCCGGGGCATGCTGATTTCGGCGGTGAAGTTGAGCGGGCCTTGCGCATGGCGGATGGGGTTTTGTTATTGGTTGACGCCTTTGAGGGCTGCATGCCCCAGACAAGGTTTGTGCTCAAAAAAGCGTTATCGCTAAACCTTAAGCCAATTATTGTGGTAAATAAAATAGACAGGCCCAACGCCCGCCCCTATGAAGTGGTTGACGAGGTTTTGGAACTCTTTTTTGACCTTGACGCGACGGAAGAACAAATCGACTCCCCCGTGGTTTACGCTTCAGGCAGGGAAGGCTTTGCAACACTATCCCCCGATGAAAAAGGAAGGGACTTAAAAGTTTTGTTTGACCTGATCCTTTCCCATATCCCGGCGCCTGAAGGTGACGAAAAAGGGCCCTTCCAAATGCTGGTTTCAAACATTGACTATGACGAATACACAGGAAGGATTGCGGTGGGAAGAATTAACCGTGGTTTTGTTAAAGTAGGCGACCGCCTTTCCATCTGCCAAAAAGACGGCAGTGTCTTTGAAGGGAAAGTGTCAAAGTTATATGTATTCGACGGCCTTTCCCGCCGCGCGGTAAATGAGGCGGAATGCGGGGATATTGTTGCAATTTCGGGCATTTCTGAAATAAATATCGGGGATACCATATGCGCTTTCGATAACCCCGACCCCCTTCCGTATATTAGCGTTGACGAGCCCGTTTTGTCCATGACTTTTTCGGTAAATGACAGCCCCTTTGCGGGCAGGGAAGGCAAATTCGTAACCAGCCGCCACTTGAGGGACAGGCTTTTGCGCGAACTTGAAAGCAATATCGCGCTAAAGGTTGAAGAAACAGGTTCCCCCGACTCCTTCATTGTTTCAGGGAGAGGGGAATTGCATTTGTCGGTATTAATTGAAAACATGCGCCGCCAAGGCTATGAATTTCAAGTGTCAAAGCCCAAAGTTATCACTAAAATAATTGACGGAAAAATTCATGAGCCAATCGAGCACCTAACTGTTGACGTGCCCGAGGAATACACAGGCGTTGTTATGGAAGGGATAGGCAGCCGCAAAGGCGAGCTTCTAAACATGGCGCCATCAGCTCAAGGCTATGTCAAAATGGAATTTTACATCCCCGCAAGGGGGTTAATAGGTTTGCGCAGCGAGCTATTAACCGCGACAAAGGGTATGGGCGTAATAAACCATGTATTTTCCCACTATGACGAATACAAAGGCGAAATTTTAAGCCGAAACCGCGGCGCTTTAATTGCCTTTGAGCAGGGTGAAGCCATAACATACGGCCTTTATAACGCCCAAGCCCGGGGGACGCTTTTTATAGGCCCCGGGGAAGAGGTTTATGAAGGCATGGTGGTAGGTGAAAGCAGCCGCCTTGAAGACATAACCGTAAATGTCTGCAAGAGAAAACACGCCACCAATATGAGGGCGGCAGGAAGTGATGATGCCCTAAAACTCACCCCGCCTAAAATCATGAGCCTTGAGCAGTGCCTTGAATTTATCGCCGATGACGAATTGTTGGAAGTAACCCCCACAAAGCTTAGGATAAGAAAGAAAATTTTAGACACGGCCCTTCGGGCAAAAGCCCAAAGCAAAAATAAAAGCTAAGGAAAAAGCCAAAAATGCGCTGCATTTTTGGCTTTTATATTTACCCATATTTTTACCCATTGATAGTTTTTCGCACTTTGAAAAATTGTTAAAGAACACTTCAAAAAGCCGCAAAATTTTCCTTCCAGCCCTTTTTATCTTCCTTCCAAAGCCTTTTTTACCCGGATGTCCTCGCCGAAAAATTTTATTAAATCAAAAGAACCCATAATCCTTGAGACAATCCTTTCGGAATACTTTTTTTCAAGGTCCTCCAGCGATAAATTTGTGCTTATAATCATTTTTTTGCCGTTTAAAAGCCTTGTGTTAATTATCCTGAATAACTCCGCCACGGAAAACTGGGTCATAAACTCGGTGCCCAAATCGTCAATAATCAATAAATCCACGTCAAAAATCCGCCTTGCCAAAATCTGCGCCTCTTCGCTTTGGTCCCTGCCAAAGCGCATTTCCTCAAGGGCTGAAAATATAACTGAGGCGGTATGGTATAGTACGGTTTTGTTCCCTTCCAAAAGCTCGTTTGCTATACAGCTTGAAAGATAGGTTTTCCCCAATCCTGAAGGGCCGTAAAAAAGCAAATTCGTGTTAACCTTGTCAAAATCCGCAACAAAGCTTACGCATCTTGCCAAAACCGTTCTCATGTGCTCCCGCGGGGAAATCCCCTCTTCATCGCTTACTTCATCGGAATAGTAGTCAAGTTTAAAGTTTAAAAAAGTCTGGTTTTGAAGCTGCTTTGTCAAATTTGACTCCTTATAAGTTTCCTTAATCACTTCATTTTTAAAACAGGTGCAAAGTTCCCCGTTTACATATCCCGTATCATTGCATTTGTCGCAGTTATAAGGGGGATTTAAGTAGTCTTCGGAATAACCCAGAACCGATAAAATCTCCTTCTTTTCCTCGTTTAGCTTTTTATGCCGCTCCCTTAAAAACTTCGCGCCATCCTCGGGGGAAATTTTTCCGTCCATTATTTCAAGCATTACCGAATACCCGTTTGAGTCAAGCTCGGTTTCTATTTCCTTTAAACGGGGAGATTTTTGAAAAACCTCTTTTTTCCTCTCCTCAATCAATTGTTCCCTCGCTGTGCGCCTTGTTAAAAATCTTGTCTCCACCAATGCTTTAATATCCGAATTCATTTATTTTCCCCCTTTTTTTGCAGCTTCTCAAGATACTTCTTTTCAATTTCGCTGTAATCATACCTGCCCTTTGTCTGTTTATAATCAGTAAATTTATTCTTTGTTGCCTTTTTCTTTGTTTCCTTTTTAGGCTCAAGCATATGTACCTCATCACTTTTCCACGAAAGCAAAATCGCGTTTGCGTAGGAAAAGGACGGGGACCCTATGGCCTTTACGGTCTTTAGGAATGCGTCTTTTATTTCCTCGTCTGAAAATTTGTATTCTTCCTTCCACGTCTTTATATGGGCATATTCCGCCTCAGAGGGAAGTTTCGAAAGCCCCAAAAAATTCTTGTAGTATTCCTTTTCCCTTTGTTTTTTCTTTATATTGTCAAGGTATTCCTTTGCGTCCTCAAACTTTAAAAGCCCCTTTTCCGCCCAGGATATTCCCACTTTTTCAATGTAGGCCATATTGGTTTTTTTAAGCTCAATGCAGTATTCAATGAGCAAAAATATGGTTTCAATCTCAAGCTTTAAATCATCGTGAAGGGTGTATAAAATGAATAAATCCCTGTGGGTTAGCGGTTTTGAAAGCATTTTCGCGGCAGTCTGCGCCAAAAGCTTTAACTCCTTGTTTTCCATGGGGATTTGCTTTTGGGAAACTTCCTTAAAGAACAATTCCCCTTCCTTTTCCCAGTAATTTATCGCCTGCCAAACCTCATCTTCCGATAAGTAAAGCTCCTCCGCCATGGTTTTTAGGTCAAATTCATCCTCACCATCTTCGTTTTTTATCTGGATATACAAATAAACTTTTATAAAGTTTAAATCGGTTTTTAAATTCTTCTTAAAAAACTCCGCAAATGATGAGGACAGTTCCAAATTTTTAGTTGGCGAAACAATATATTTAGACATGTTTCCTCCTAAAATCAATAATACTTGTCCCATTCTTTGAAAAATTCCCTTGCTATGGGGGCGCAAACTTCCCCGCCGGATTTCTTGTTATATTCTAATATAACACAAACTGCAATTTTTTTCGAGCCATTATCACAAAATCCGATAAACCACGCATGGTCTTTTTTCTGCTCATTTTCAGCGGTGCCGGTTTTCCCGTACACGTCAAGCCCCGCAATTTTCGCGCTTTTACCTGTCCCGTTTTGTATAACATCCCTCATTAAATCACAAAGCTTCCCAGCCACGGCTTTATCCATCACCGTTTTTAACACCGTAGGCCTTGCGTTATATAAAGTAAACCCGTTTTTCAAGGTGGCCGACTCCAGTAAATACGGCCTCATTAAAATCCCGTCATTTGCGACACTTGCGGCAACCAGCGCCATTTGAAAAGGGGTCACCATGAGTTTTCCCTGCCCGATACCGACGGAGGCCAAATCAACAGCCTCCATTTTGCCATAGTTAAAGCGGCTTTTTTCAACCTTTAAATCAAAGGGGATTTCCTCCCCGATTAAAAAGTTTTTGGATATTTCCTTTATGCCCTCTTCCCCGATTTTTTCAGCAAGGATTGCAAAGTACACGTTGCTGGACACCGAAAACGCCTTTTTTAGACCGATTTTGCCATAGCTTTTTTTGTTGGAATTTGAAAACACTTTCCCGCCAATATTTATGCTTCCCTTATCCTCAATTTCCTCATCCATGTTATTTTCAAGGGCGTACGCGGAAATTATGGTTTTGTAAGTGGAGCCCGGCGGATACAGCCCCATTGTGGCCCGGGCCAAAAAGGGCGCGCTTTCGCTGTCCGCCATATCGGGCCAGCTGTTTACCAAAACATCCTCATTGGGGTTAAAATCGGGCTTTGAAACCAAAGCTAAAACCGCGCCCGTCTGCGGGTCGATAGCAACCAGGGCGCCGTTATTGTTCCCCATTAAATTATAGGCCTTCTTTTGCAAATTGTGGTCGATGGTAAGCCTTAAGTCCGCCCCCTTTTTTTCCTCGTTTTTAAAAATATCCGTAATGCTTGCCACCGCGCTTAAGGAGTCAAGCCCCAAAAGATAGTCATTATACCTTAACTCCAGCTGGCTTTTACCATAGGTTTTGGAGTTATAGCCAATCACATGGGCGTATAGGTTACTAAAAGGATATACCCGCTTTTGCCTGCCGTCTTGAAATTCGCTTTTTGCCAAAACCACTCCGTTTATGTCGGTGATATCGCCCCGGAGTATCTCATTTTCCCGTTCAAAAAGCCTTCTGTTGTAAGAGTTTTTAATGGTATCCTCGCTTAAAAAAAGCTCAAAGTAAACAAGGTATGAAATCAGGCTCAAAAACATGGCGCACACAAGGCATAGGACATGAATGATTTTTTTGTTATATTTCATTGTACGCCTCCTTTGATATCGCCATCATAAACCCCAGTGACATAAAAGTAGTGACTAAAGAACTCCCGCCGTAGCTTATAAAGGGAAGGGTAATCCCGGTAAGCGGTATTAGCTTTATAACCCCGCCGATAATTATAAAAATCTGGAACGAAAACATTACCGCAATCCCAAAGGCGGTCATTTTGTGATAGCCCCCCCGCACGGCAATGGCAATTTTAAATAGCCTGTACACAAAGATAAAAAACAGCAAAATTACCCCAACTCCGCCTAAAATCCCTAATTCTTCGCAAATGGCGGAAAAGATAAAGTCCGAATGCACCTCGGGTATGTAGTAGGGGCTTCCCAGGCCAATCCCGCTTCCAGTAAAGCCGCCTTCCCCAATGGCAAAAAGGGATTGGGTAATCTGATACCCCGCCCCCGTTATATCCTCATAGGGGTTTATCCAAATACTAACCCTTCTTCTGATATGGCTCATAAAATGATATCCCAAAAACCCTCCGAAGGAAAACAGCGCCACGTTTAAAGCCTTAATTAATATATTTTGGGAAAAACAATAAAGCATGAAAAAGTAAATCACAAAAAACAAAACGCACAAGCCCCAGTCCCGCTGAAGTATCAAAAAGAACATATGGGCATACGCAACGCACATTATTAAATAAGGCCTAAGCCTTTTATCATTGTATATTTTTAAAATGCCCCTTTGCCCCTCTTTGTACGCATGGCAAAAAAGGGAAGAAAGGGTAAGTATATAAAGCATTTTTATTACTTCCGCAGGCTGGAAGGAGTGGCCGAATATCACTATCCAGTTCCTAGACCCGTTTACGGTTTTCCCAAAAAGCAGTGTCAAAATAAAAAGCACAAAAGATAATCCCAAATATATTAAAACGAACTTGTCCTTTAAATAAGGATAAATAAAATAGGTCACAAAAAAGGCCAAAACCCCTAAAAACAGCCACACAGCCTGCCTTATGCCGTATTCAATATTAATGCGGGTAAGCATTATAATCCCGATTGACACAAGCATTGCGCTGATTTGAAAAATATATGTGTCCCCAAGGTTTAAAAGGGTCACAATAAGGGTTGAAACAAAGATTAAGGATACCACCGCAAGGCCGATATACAAAACCGTGTTGTTTTTGCCCCCGTTAACATAGACCAAAAAAAAGCCCAGTATGTTTTGCAAAATCACAAGAAATAAGGTTAAAAAGGCGTTTTGCTTTTTCATCAAGAACCTCCCTGCGGCTAATCTTTATTTGCATAGGGCATTACAAACAAAAACGCAATCCTTCCAAATTCGATTTTGTCATTGTCCATAAGCTGCACCGCTTCATCCCCCAAAGGCTCGCCGTTTAGCTTTGTGCCATTGGTGCTCCCCAAATCCTCAATATAGTAGTCGTTCCCCTTTTTAAAAATCCGCGCGTGAAATTGCGATAAAAAGGGGTCATCTATTTTAATGGAGTTTTTCCTGCTTCTCCCTATGGTTTCTTCTTCCCCTATATTATAGCTTTCATGGATTAAAAAATCAAACTGGCTTCTTAAGTTTATAAGCTTTAAATAGGCGTCGCTTTCGGGAAGTCCGCTTTTTTTGCGGCTCATAACTTTAATATCAAGATAAATCATAACCATAACACGATAAACAAAATAAAATATGATAAAGATAAATATATACGAAACCGCCTTCGTTATGTATTGCAACATAACCATCCCCTTTTTTGTTTTGTAGTTTATTCCCTTTAAAATCGCAAGCAAATTAAAATTTATAGTAGTACTCCTAAATTAGGGCAATAAACGGGATTTATATGTTAAATTATAACACTTTAATTCCCCAAAGAAAATAAAATTTTTATTTGTTAAAAAAGCTATGGGCAAAAAATGCCCATAGCTTTTTATTCCCTTTCTTTGCGCCTTTTTATAACCTTAAGCCGGGTAAACTCTTCCCTGTCCTTTTCTTCCAGCGCGTTTTGAATGGTTTTTACTAGTTCCTCATACTTTGGTATGGTTATATTTTTTAAGGCGTTTGCCCGCTTTTGGGTCTTTTTTATGTTAATCGCTAACCGGTAGGCCGCGTTTTCAATCATGGCAAGCTCCAGCGTGAATTTTTTAACCTTCTCAAACTTCTTCCTTGCCTCATCCAGTGCCGCGGTTGAGGATAAAAGCCCGTACATTGCCACGTTTTCCTCATCTTTTAAGTATTCCACAATGGGGATTTCCACCCCCATGATACTGCGGGCCTTAATAGTTATATCCTCCTCAATGGGTATGGCCCGGGAGATTTGTTCCACCGAAGCTATGCCCATCATCACATTTGCGTGCTGAAGGGCAAGATACGCCTCTTTAAATGTTTTTTCAATATTTTTTTGAATGTCGTCGGCAATATCGATTAGCTCCATAATCTCGCGGATTAGGATATTCCGCTTTTTGTCCAAAAGCTCATACCCCAGCTTTGATAATTCCAAGGTATTTTTTGCGGCAATTAAATTCCCCTTTGTGGCAAAAACTGTCTCAGCCATAAGAACCTCCTTTTGCCAAGGTTATGGCATTACTTTTCTTCCTTTGGGTAGTATTTGTCCAAAATCTTTTCGTCAATCCTGTCAAGTTCCTCACGGGGAAGGATTTTTAAAAGTTCCCATCCCAAATCAAGGCTTTCGTAAATGCTGCGGTTTTCGTTTTTGCCCTGGCGGAGGAACCTGTTTTCAAATTCCCGCCCAAATTCCATGTATTTTTTATCTATGCTTGATAGTTCATCTTCCCCGATTACCGACGCTAAAGCCCTCACATCCGCAACTTTCGCGTAGGCCGCGAAAAGCTGGTTTGCAACATCGGGGTGGTCTTCACGGGTGTATTCCTTGCCGATACCGTCTTTCATTAGCCTTGAAAGGGAAGGAAGCACGCTTACGGGAGGATAGATATTTTTAGAGTTTAAGCCCCTGTCTAAAACAATCTGCCCTTCCGTAATGTAACCTGTAAGGTCGGGAATGGGGTGGGTAATATCGTCGTTTGGCATGGTCAAAATGGGGATTTGGGTAACGCTGCCCTTTGCCCCTTTAATTATCCCCGCCCTTTCATAAATTGACGCAAGGTCGGAGTATAGATAACCTGGATACCCTTTCCTGCTTGGGATTTCGCCTTTTGAGGATGAAATTTCGCGGAGGGCCTCGGCGTATGAAGTCATGTCAGTTAAAATTACCAAAATGTGCATTCCCTTGTCAAAGGCCAAATATTCCGCCGCCGTGAGCGCAGCCCGGGGCGTTATAATTCTTTCCGCCACAGGGTCGTTTGAAAAGTTTAAGAACATAACCACCCTCTCAAGGGCGCCGCTTTCCTCAAAAGTCCTCCTAAAGAAACTTGCCACGTCGTTTTTAACGCCCATGGCCGCAAACACAATGGCAAAATTTTCGTTTTCCTCATTTGAAATTTGGGCCTGGCGCACAATTTGCGCCGCTAATTGGTCGTGGGGAATGCCGTTTCCTGAAAAAATGGGAAGCTTTTGCCCGCGGATTAGCGTCATTAAAACGTCAATGGATGAAATCCCGGTTTGGATAAAGTTTCTGGGGTATTCCCTGGATACCGGGTTTATGGCGCTCCCGTTTATATCCCTTTTAACTTCGGGATAAATGGGCCCAAGCCCGTCAATGGGTTTTCCCGTGCCGTCCAAAACCCTGCCTAAAATTTCCCCCGATAGAGGAATCATCATGGGTGTTTTTAAAAAACGGGCGCGGGTATTGGTTAGGGAAATGTTGTTGGTTTCTTCAAAAACCTGCACAACCGCCCTTTTGCCCGTGATTGCGATAACCTGGCCCAGCTTTTTTTCACTGTTGTTTACGGTCAATTCCACAATTTCCTCAAAGGATACGTCCTCTACTCCGTCTACCACAACCAACGGCCCGTTTACTTCCTTTATCCCCATATATTCGATTGCCATAAGAACCTCCATCCGTCCAAACGGACTCAAAAAGTTTTAAAATGGATTAAAAAGTGCAAAAAGGGTTAATTTTGTATTAAAAAACCTCAAAAAAGGCTTATATTGCAAAGAGTATATAAGTTTTTACATAAAACGCCACAAAAACATTCAAGCCTAATAACTTAAATAACCCGTTCATTATATTAAAAGCTATTTAAGAAAGCAATTAAATAGTAAAAAGATATTTTAAAAAGCTTTTAAGAAATCTTTGTTTAAAACCTGCATTAATTAAGGCTATAACCACTAAAGGCAAACTCACGCAATTAAATTTGTGTGTTTAGCATTTTTTCATAAAAATCGTCGATTTTTTTGATATATTCATCAAACTTTTCCAACTCGTCGTTTTTAACTTCGTATTTCATGGAAATTACCGCATCAAAAATGCCGTCGGCTTTTAAGTAGCTCATGGGAATTCCCAAATCCGTAAGCCGTTTTGCCTTTTCATAAAGGTGAAGGATAACTTCCATCATCCGCTTTTGTTTTATAAGCGGGACATAGGTGTCCGACGGGTGGTACGCGTTTTGCTGAACAAAGCCCACCCTGATTACCCTGGATATTTCCAAAATCAGCTTTTGCTCGTCAGGGAGAACGTCGCTTCCGATTAGTTTTACAATTTCCATGAGTTTGCTTTCCTCATACAAAAGCCTCATGATTTCAGACCTCATTACAACAAAATCCTCGGAAACGTTTTCCCTGTACCAGTTAGTCAAATCGTCAACATATTCGCTGTAACTTGTCATCCACTGGATTGCCGGATAGTGCCTGGAGTAAGCCAAGTTCCTGTCCAAAGCCCAAAAGCACCTTACAAAGCGTTTGGTATTTTGGGTTACAGGCTCTGAAAAGTCCCCGCCTTGTGGCGATACCGCGCCGATTATGGTTATGGACCCTTCCGTACCGTTTAGGTTTTGAACATAGGCCGCCCTTTCATAAAAGGCTGAAAGCCTTGATGAAAGGTACGCAGGGAAGCCTTCTTCCGCTGGCATTTCTTCAAGGCGTCCCGAAATTTCCCTTAACGCTTCCGCCCATCTTGAAGTGGAGTCGGCCATGATTGCCACATGGTATCCCATGTCGCGGTAGTATTCCGCAATTGTTATGCCTGTGTAAATGCTAGCTTCCCTGGCCGCAACAGGCATATTGGAGGTGTTGGCGATTAAAACCGTCCTTTCCAAAAGCTTTTTCTTGGTTCTTGGGTCCACAAGCTTTCCAAAGTCTTCCAAAACCTGGGTCATTTCGTTTCCCCGCTCGCCGCAGCCAATGTAAACTATGATATCCGCGTCGGACCACTTGGCAAGCTGGTGCTGGGTCATGGTTTTGCCTGTCCCGAACCCCCCGGGGACCGCGGCGGTGCCGCCTTTCCCTATGGGGAACAGGGTGTCGATAACCCTTTGCCCTGTAACCAGCGGCTTATTTATTTCCTGCCTTTTTTTAATTGGCCTTGGTATTCTTATTGGCCATTTCTGCATTAAGGTAATTTCTGTGACATTACCCTTGTTGTCTTTTACCTTTAAGATGGTGTCGGTGATTTTGTACTTTCCGCTTGGTTTTACTTCAATCACCACTCCTGCCACATACGGCGGGACCATAACTTTGTGCACGATTGCGCCGCTTTCGGGGACTTCGGCGATAATCGCGCCGCCTTGCACCATATCCCCTTCTTTTGCCAAAATGTTTACATCCCAAAGTTTTTGGGTGTCAAGGTTTTCAACCTGCACCCCCTGGACGATAAACGCCCCGTTTAGCTTTTCTATTTCATAAAGCGGGCGCTGGATCCCGTCAAAAATATTGCCAATTATCCCGGGGGCCAAAGTTGCGGACAAGGGGACATTTAACCCTTCCACTTTATCCCCCACGCGAAGCCCGGTAGTGGACTCATAAACTTCGACAACCGCGTATTCGTCGTTTAATTCGATAACTTCACCAATCAGCCTTTTTTCCCCGACGGCGACCATCTCATGCATTTTTAAGTCCTTGTTGTCACGAACCTTCACTACCGGACCATTTATCCCGTAGACATAGCCCTGCATATAATCCTTCCTTTCAGGCAGTTTAAGAAAACCACATTATTACCAGTCAATCCTAAGCGCGTTGAAGTTTTCGATTTGCTCATTAAGCGCGCGCATATAGGTGTGGTCAATAACATAGTTTTTGCTGGGGACACAAATCCTTGCCCCTCCAATGAAGCCCTCGTCGCAAAGCACCACATTTTTCACGCCTAAATCGCCCATTAAGCCCTCATCGGATTTATCAAGGTACACAATGATATTTTCATCCAATTTTTTTGCCTCATTTACCAAACCTAAAACCCAGTTTTTATACTCACCGCTTTTTTTGTACTCATAAATCCTTTTTGTGACATTTTCCACAATCTGCTGTTCTAATTCATCCCTTCTTTTAATGAGCTGTTTTTTAGCTTCAATGGAGGCGTTTGAAATCTTTTCCTGCTTTTCCCTTTGGCTTTTATGGGTTTCTTCCTGAATTTTTTCATATGAAGCTTTCAATGCGCGGATTTCGGCCTCTTTTAGGGCGTCTTCCACTACTTTTTTGGATTTTTCTATAATCTCATGCCTCTTTCTTAAAGCGTCGTTTAAAACCGTATGGGTCATATGCTCTAATTTCCTATTGATATCCATAACTATCCCCCTTAAAGCTTTACTCCGATGGCCTCTTTGATATATGAAGTGATGAACTCTTTTTTCCTTCCGCTGCCGTGGCGGTCAGGAATTTCCACAAGCAAAGGGGTTTTACGGTTAAGTTTTATATCGTTAATATAATCAGGAATCAGGGTGCTTAACTTTTCAGTGATTAACAAAATCCCGATTTCCTTGTTGGACAGCACCTTATCAATTGCCGCCTTTACTTCTTTTGCCTCATGGACAACAACCCCCTCAACCCCGGCAAGTCGCATACCGGTCAGGGTGTCAATATTGTCGCTAATTAAATACATCTTCATAGGCATCACGCATTTAAAATCATGAATGAAATCAAAAGCCCGTATAGGGCAATACCTTCGGCCAAAGCAACGAAGATTAGGCATTTGCCCATGATTCCCTCATTTTCGCTGATAGCGCCTAAAGCCGCCGCTGACGCTGCCGCAACGGCAATCCCCGCGCCGATACATGCAAGGCCAACGGAAAGCGCCGCCGCGATAAACTTCATGGCATCCCCCGCCGCCTGCGCAGCTTCCCCTTGCGCAAATGCTGAAGGCCCTGTTAGGATTATTATTAATAACACAAGGGCAAAAGAAGCTATATTTGTAATTAAAGTCCTCTTAAAACTCTTTTTTGTCTTTTCACCTTTATAAAACATCACAAAGGGTACTATAATTGTTAAAAGAATTAAAGCGGATGTAATTGCAATGTACATAAAAACCCTCCTACTTTATTTTGTAAGGCGTAAACTGTTTCCCGCGCCCTTCGTAAAAACGGCTGAACATTTCATAATATTCAAGCCTTAACACCTGAATTCCGACGATTAGGCCTTCTAAGCCCATGACAAATAAGTTGCCTAAAATCAAAGTGATGACGCTGGGGTTTTCGGTGCTGCTTTTTGCCAGCATGTGAACTACCGCCATCATGCCCGCATGGCTCAACGCAAACCCGCCGACGCGGACAAAGGAAATGCTGTTTGTTATAAAGCTCAAAAGAATTTCGAAAAGCTCAAAAAAGCTTTCAAGGAAAAATCCGCCAATCCCGTGGGGGAAGGGTTTTTCCCTTTTGTCAATTACCCTTTCCAAAGGCTCTCTTAAAAATACCAAAATTAAGCATACGGAAAGAATAATTGCAACAATTTTCCCGTTTGGGGCAGGAATTGCCAATTCCTTCCCAAACATTGAGCAAACAAACGGCGCGAAAGCATAAACCACAGTGGCGTAAAACAAAAATCCCGCAATGCCGTTTGTGTCAAACAGGCATTTTGCGACGCGCTTTGATTTTATGGCATTTATTATATTAAACAGCATGGTGAAAAGAATTATCAGCGCACCAATGCCGATTGTTGTTAATAGTATGGTCATGGTTCCCGTCTTTTCCATGGGGGACAGCCAGACGTGGTGTATGGGGTATCCTTCAAAGCCGAAAACGCTTCCGTACATTACCCCGAAAATCATGCTGACAGCGCCGCATAAGGACAAAATCGCCCCAAGGCTGCTCTTTTTAAATTTGTAAAACAAAAGCCCCCCTGCAAAAAGCAAAAACCCTTGCCCCAAGTCCCCGAACATCATGCCAAAAAGGGTGGAATAGGTGATTGCCAAAAAGGGTGTCGGGTCAATTTCGTTGTAAGACGGAAGCCCGTACATTTTGACAAACATTTCAAAGGGCTTAAACAAAAAGAAATTTTTAATTTTTGTGGGCGGGGTGCACCTTTGGGGATCGTTTTCGTCAAGGGTGTAAATCACGTTTTCGTCTTTATCAAGTTTTTTGATTAGAGATTTTAAATCCCTCTGGGTCATCCAGCCTGAGATAATGTAAAAGTCGTCCTTTGTGTGGGCCGCGTATTTCCTGATATCGAAAATCTTATGCTCCCTTACAATCACGTCATGGGCTGAAAGGATGGCAATTTTATTTTCTTCATAAAATTTTTCAACAGCCCGGGAATTTTCCTCAAGGAGTTTTTCAATTTCTTTTATCCTCAAAAGCTTTTCCTTTTGGACATCCAACGGGGTTCCTGAAATCCCGTCGGGAATCCATGCCCTTTCAAAGTTTAGCGATGTGAAAATCGCGTCAACCTTTTCCTCAATGGACTGGGGCATAAGATATATCCCCCAGACAAAATGCTGGTCCATTGAAGAGGGGAGAAAGACCGCGTCCATATTGTCCTTTATATAGTCTTCAAGTTTTCGGAAACTGTCCTTTGGCATTTTGCCAAACCTAAACTTTATAAACTGAAAGCTTAAAAGCTTTTCAATGGGCATATCCACGCCTTTTAGCAAATCCATTTGGTGCACTAAGCTTTCAAGGTTTTTCTTTTCAAGCTGCAGCCTTTCTTTTTCTTCGTTTTTTTCTTTTATAAAGCTTGAAACTTTCTTTATAATTTCATCCGCCTCGGGAATGGTCAAATCCACGCGCTTTTGGGTATTTTTTTCGTCAATGTTTGCGCAATTTACAATTTCTTTAATCTGTTTAAGCCTTTCGTCATGGGGATTTGACTCGGTAAAAGGCATTATGCCTTTCATGTCGTGTAATCTTGAGATGGAATTTTCCAGATGAATATCATAAGCCTTTATATATTCTCTAGCAACTCGGTCAAGATCACTAGTTTTTCCCATGAGGCTTATAAACCTCATTTTAACTATCAATCTTAACACCTCCGTTCATATTGGGCACAAGCAAAAGCACGTCAATTTGGGAGGGGCTTAGGTTATACCTAATCCCTTCAATGATAGTGATAACATTTAATATTTCAATATTTCTCATATTCATATGCCACAAAAGTTCCGCGATTGAAAAAGGATATTTTTTGACCAGTTTATTGTTTATCCTGGTTAACTCCTCGTAAAAGTTTTTTTCCAAAGTGTCCTTTCCCAAATCGTCAAAAAGGCCTTTATACGGCGTGATTTTCATTGCCAATTCCAAAAACTCTTCCACGGAATTTGTTTCCACAAGCCTTACGATTTTATCCTTTTTCAAATGAAGCCCCTCAGGGGCAAGGTATGAATAGATGAAGTTTTTGTCCGTGTTGTAAAACTTTTTAAACCGGTAAATCCACATTAAGTTCACAAGGTCGATTTCAGACTTAAACACTTCTGAAACTATTGTTTTTTCGCTTTTATCAATTTTTTTGTCAATTATCCTGCAAACTTCATTGTAATAGTAGATATCAAGCTTCATCTCCAGCTCAAACAGGGATTTTTCGTTTAAGTCCACCGTGGACAAAACCTTATAATAAGGGGTGTCTTTTAGTTTTGAAACAAGCTCATCCAGGGTTTTTGATTTTGACAACTGCTCTATGCCCAAACTTGAATGGGTTTTGAAAAAATCATGGTACACCATCAAATCAGGGATAACATCCCCTGTGTCAAAAATGCACCTTATAATATTTTTTAAAACCTTGATTTCCAAATAAATAAAATATATGTTAAAAAAGCTTCTGGTGCCGCCATTTACAAATTTGAAAATTTCCACAAAGTCGTTGTACGCAGAAAGGGAAATCCTTTTTTCAATTTGCCCCCTGTGGTACTCATGGGGCGCCAAATCTGAAAGAAGCCTTTTATATGTCTCCTTTGTCTTTAAATACTCCAAAATGTCGGGAACGCTTTTTAAACTCCGGAGGTGTTCATAGTCAGTTTTATCCAAAAGCTTTCCGTTCATGCCTTTTATTTTAGCGGTGGCTCCGGCATATTTGTACAGGTTAAGCATAAAATCACCGCCTGATCACATTATAAAAAATTTCATCTTCCCATTTTTTCGCGTTTTCTGAAAACTCTTTTTCCAAACTTTTTAATTTTTCTTCAAGCTTTTGTTTAATCTGGGCAATTTTTTGTTCTACCTCTTGTTTGTCGTTTTGCTTAATCCCGGCTATCTTTTTTTCGGTATCTTCTTTTATTTTTTCTTCCAAAGCCGCTGTCTTTTCCTTGATTTCATTGTCAAGGTTTTTTTCATAATGGACTGCTTCTTTGAATATTTCCTGCGCCCGTTCTTCAATTTTTATAAGTTTTGCGAACAAATCATCCATAAAAATCCCCCCCGGCCGCACTAATTTTTTAAGCTGTGAATGGGAGCGGGTATCCTTCCGCCCCTGTTAATAAACTCATCGCATTTGTAGTTATTTACCTTCATTACCGGCGCTTTGCCCAAAAGGCCGCCGAATTCAACCATGTCCCCCACCTTTTTGCCCGGCGCGGGGATAATTCTAACCGCTGTGGTCTTGTTATTTACAACGCCAATGGCAACTTCATCGGCAATTATCGCTGAAATTGTTTCAGCGGGGGTATCCCCCGGTACCGCAATCATGTCAAGGCCCACAGAGCATACGCAGGTCATGGCCTCAAGTTTTTCCAAAGAAAGCGCGCCAACGCTTGCGGCGTCAATCATGCCCGCGTCCTCACTCACGGGGATAAAGGCGCCTGACAGGCCCCCGACGTAGCTTGACGCCATAACCCCGCCCTTTTTTACCGCGTCGTTTAAAAGCGCCAAAGCCGCTGTGGTGCCGTGGGTCCCACATTTTTCAAGGCCCATTTCTTCCAAAATGTGAGCCACGCTGTCGCCAATGGCAGGGGTTGGCGCCAAAGACAAATCCACAATCCCAAAAGGAACCCCGAGCCTTTTTGAGGCTTCCACCGCCACAAGCTGGCCCATGCGGGTGATTTTGAAGGCGGTCTTTTTAATAGTGTCCGCCACCACGCCAAAATCCGCGCCCTTTACTTTTTCCAGCGCGCATTTTACAACCCCGGGGCCGCTGACGCCCACATTTATGACGCATTCAGGCTCGCCTGTGCCGTGAAAGGCGCCCGCCATAAAGGGATTGTCCTCAACGGAATTGGCAAATACCACAAATTTGGCGCAACCCAGCCCGTCCTTTGTCCTTTGGGCGGTTTCCTTGATAATTTCGCCCATTTGCTTTACCGCGTCCATGTTAATGCCTGCCTTTGTGGTGGCAACATTTACAGAGGAACACACAAGGTCGGTTGAAGACAGCGCGTCGGGAATGCTTTTTACAAATTCATAGGATGAGTTTGTGTAGCCCTTAGCCACATGGGCGCTGTAACCGCCTATGAAATTTACCCCGACTTCTTTTGCGGCTTTATCCAAAATTTTCGCAAATTCCACATGGTTGCCGCAGGCGGAACTTATATAGGATATGGGGGTAACTGAAATCCTTTTATTTATAATGGGTATGCCGTATTCCTTTTCTATGTCCTCGCCGGTTTTAACCAGGTTTTTGGCGCATTTTGTTATTTTATCATAAACCTTTTGGCAGGCTTTTTTATAGTCGTCGCTAATGCAGTCGAAAAGGGAAATCCCCATGGTTATGGTCCTTATGTCAAGGTTTTCGTTTTGTATCATGTTGATGGTTTCCATAATTTCATATGGAGTAAACAAATTTCATCAGCCTTTCATTCTTTATTATTCAATCAGCTCAAATCCTGTGCATGGACTTAAATATGTCCTCATGCTGGATTCTTATGGACACGCCAATTTCTTCCCCCAATTTTTCCAAGCTTTCGGAAAGCTTGTAAAAATCCACCGCTGATTCTTTGATATCCACCATCATAATCATGGTGAACATATCCTGCATAATGGTCTGGGAAATATCTAAAATATTGACATTGTTATCAGCAAGCAGTGTGCTGATTTTCGCGATAATCCCGACCTTATCCTTTCCTATTACGGTTATTACAGATTTCATAAAGTTTACTCCTTTATCCTTAAAATGATAATCAGGGCTGCCGAGCAGCCCGTCTTCATATTTATTAAAATACCACAAACAAGGTATAATGTATATATATTTTTTAGTTTTTATATATATCATACACCCAACAAGTTTGTAAGTTCAACGTCATAATTATTAAAAATTGCTAATTTGCGAATTTCAAATTTGTATATTTTATAGAAATTTTTTCTTTGCAACTTCATACATCATAATTCCCGCCGCAACGGAGGCGTTTAGGGAATTGATTTCCCCCCGCATGGGGATTTTTAGCAAAAAGTCGCACTTTTCCTTTACAAGGCGGCTTATGCCTTCGCCTTCGCTGCCGATAACAAGGCACACCCCGCCTGAAAAATCCGCGTCATAGACCAACCTGTCCCCGTCCATATCGGCGCCGTACACCCATATGCCTTCCTTTTTTAAATTGTCGATTTCCTTTGACAAATTCCCCACTTTTGCCACAGGGGTAAATTCCACCGCCCCTGCGGAGGCTTTCGCGGAAACCGCGCCTAAAGAGGCGCTTTCATGTTTTGGGATAATTACGCCGTGGGCACCCATTACATTTGCGGTTCTGATGATTGAGCCCAGATTGTGGTTGTCGGTGATTTTATCAAGCATTATAATAAAGGGGTCCTCGTTTTTTTCCCTTGCGCGGTCAAGTATGTCGCGGACCTGGGCGTACTTATATTCGCTAATCATGGCGATAACACCTTGGTGGGAGCCTGTTTGGCTCATCTCATCAAGGCGCTTTTTCTCAACCTCTTTAATTACTATGCCCCGCCTTTTTGCCTCATGGACAATTTTTTTCAAAGAACCTTCGATTCCGCCCTTTTTTATAAAGAGCTTGTCAATCTCCCGGTTGGCTTTTAACGCCTCAAGCACGGGGTTTCTTCCTTCAATTCTACCGCTCATAAAACCCATCCTTTTTAAAATTTAAAATAAGGCAGCATAACTACTTTAAATCAAACAAAATTGTAATCCAATTTTGCCTGATTTACAAGGGCTAATTTGAAATGCCCAAAGTAGTTAATACTGCCTTTTTATTATTTTCTTTTTGCCCCATTTTTAATTAATTTCACGATTTCACATATCACTATGGGCGAAACTGAAAGCCCGAACACAATCAGGTATTCCACATAACTTAGGGTGGTAACCCCGAAAACCTTTTGCAAAAAGGGCACAAAGAGCACCGCACATTGTAGCACAAAGGAAACCAAAAAGGCGCCTATCATGGGAAGGTTTGAAAACACGCCGGTTTTAAACAGTGATTTTTCGCTTCTGACATTAAAGGCGTGAAACAGCTGGGATAGGGCTAAAACCGCAAAGGCCATGGTATTTGCCTCAAGGTGGTCGCCATAATACATATCCCCTATTACATAGGCGGCCAATGTAATTAGCCCCACCATAAAGCCCTGCCAGCAGATTGTTACCGCAAGGCCGTCGGCAAACACGCCCTTTTTAGGGTCCCTGGGGGGCTTTTTCATTATGTCCTTATCTATTGGCTCAACCCCAAGGGCCAGTGCCGGAAGGCTGTCGGTGATTAGGTTTACCCACAAAAGCTGGATGGGAATTAAAGGCATTTGGGCAAAGTTTAAAATTGTGGCGATAAACAGCGTCACAATTTCGCCGATATTGCAGGAAAGCAAAAAGTGGATTGCCTTTTTAATATTGGAATAAACCCCCCTGCCTTCCTCAACCGCCGCCACAATTGTGGCAAAATTGTCATCGGTCAAAACCATGTCCGCGGCGCCTTTTGCCACATCGGTGCCTGTAATGCCCATGGCGCAGCCGATATCCGCAATCTTTAAGGCGGGGGCGTCGTTTACCCCGTCCCCCGTCATGGCTACAATTTTGCCTCTTTTCTGCCATGCTTTAACAATTCTTACTTTGTTTTCAGGGGAAACGCGGGCAAAGACCGAGTAGTCCTCAATTACTTTTTCAAATTCCTCATCGGATAACTTATCCAAATCAGAACCTAACATCGCCTTGTCGCTGCCACTTGAAATCCCAAGCTCTTTTGCGATTGCCACGGCTGTTGTGATATGGTCCCCTGTAATCATAACGGGGCGGATACCCGCGTCTTTACATAATTTTACCGCGTCTTTTACCTCTTCCCTGGGCGGGTCAATCATGCCCACGAGGGCATAAAATACCAAATCCTTTTCAATGGTTTGCGCGTCAATTTTATCAGGCAAGGTTTCTATATCGCGGTAGCCCGCCGCCAAAACCCTGAGCGCGTCCTTTGCCATGTTTTCGTTGGCGTCATTTATTAGTTTTATCAGCTCTTCGCTTTTTTCAACCTCTTTGCCGTTGTAATTTACCTTTATGGATTTTTGAAGCATTATATCGGGGGCGCCTTTTGTGATAATGCGAAACCCTTTTTCCGTCTTATGAATGGTGGACATGAGCTTTCTTTCCGAGTCAAAGGGGACCTCCGCTACCCTCGGCATTTTTCTTTCAAGCTCATCCTTTAAAATTCCCTTTCTTGCCGCCTTTTCCACCATGGCGGTTTCCGTTGGGTCCCCGAAGGATACAAAACCGTCCCCCCGCTTTTCAACGCGGGCGTCATTGCATAGGGAAAAAAGGCTGATGGCAGTATTTTCGTCGTTTCCGAAAGCTTCAATTTTTACAACCGTCATTTTGTTTTGGGTAAGTGTCCCTGTTTTATCCGAACAAATGACGCTGGCGCTTCCCAAAGTTTCAACGGCTGGAAGTTTTCTAATGATGGCGTTTCTTTTAACCATTTTGGAAACGCCCATTGCAAGCACGATTGTCACAATAGCGGGTAAACCTTCAGGTATTGCCGCGACAGCTAAACTTACGCTTGTCATAAACATATCTAGCGGCTCTTTCCCCCACATAATCCCAAGGCCGAACATTACAGCGCAAATCGCCAGCGCAACAGTTCCCAAAACTTTTCCAATCTGGTCAAGTTTTTGGGCAAGGGGCGTTTTAGTGCTGTCTTCTTCCATAATCATTCCCGCGATTTTCCCAACTTCCGTGTCCATGCCTGTCGCGGTTACCACTGCTTTGCATCTGCCATAGGTAATATTTGAAGAAGATATGACCATGTTAAACCTGTCGCCGATTGGCACATCTTCTTTGTCAATTTTGGCGTTGGATTTTTCAACGGGGACTGATTCCCCTGTGAGGGCGGATTCCTCCGCTTTTAAGTTGGCGCACTCAATAATCCTTCCGTCAGCGGGGACAAAGTCGCCGGCTTCAAGGAAGATTATGTCCCCCACCACAAGCTTTGAGGTTTCAATCTGCGCAACCTTCCCGTCACGCAAAACCTTCGCGTGGGGGGCGGACATTTTCTTTAGCGCCTCCAGCGCCTGCTCCGCTTTGCTTTCCTGAATAAGCCCCAAAACCGCGTTTATGACCACTATGGCTAAAATAATGATACTGTCTAGCAATTCTTCCCCGCCGCTTGCAATGGCAGAAACCGCCGCGGCAATTAGGAGAATGATTACCATAAAGTCCTTAAACTGCAATAAAAACCTTACGATAATGCTTTTTTTCTTTTCTTCTTCTAACGCGTTTGGCCCGTATTTTTCATACCTTTTTTGGGCCTCCTCGGTTGAAAGCCCGTAATCTTTGTCGGTTTCCAACTGCCGGATGACTTCTTCGGCCTCAAGATTGTGCCACATTTTTTTCCTCCAATAAGTTAAAAATTAAACAAATAAGGCTAAAAATTATAACATGAATTTATCGTGAACAACTTTATATGCCAAATCAGCGTCTTTTTCATCAATAAGTACGGAGATTTTTATTTCGCTTGTGGAAATCATATGAATATTGATATTCGCGTCATATAACGCTTCAAACATCATGGCTGCCACGCCGGGGTTGCTTGCCATGCCTGCGCCCACAATGGAAACTTTTGAAACATTCTTTGTGTAGTTTATATCTTCAAAACCAATTACATCCTTATTTTCCTGCAATGCTTTTAGCGCTTCTTCAAGGTTGTGCTCAGCCACGGTAAAGCTGATGTCCTTTTTGTCTTCCCTTCCGATGGACTGCAAAATAATATCCACATTTATATTGTGCTTTGCCATTAAAGAAAATACCAAAAAAGCTTTACCAGGTTTATCCTCTATATTTATTAGGGAAATCCTCGCCACATCGTTGTCCCTAGCCACTCCTCTTACCAGCATCTTCTCCACATTAACTACCTCCTTGACAATTGTTCCTTTATTACGGTTTAGGCTTGATAAAACTTCTAAATTAACATTATATTTTTTCGCCATTTCAACGCTTCTGTTATGCAAAACATTTGCCCCAAGGGTTGCAAGCTCAAGCATTTCATCGTATGAAATCTCATCCAGCTTATAGGCGTTTTTAACAACCCGCGGGTCCGCGGTATATACCCCGTCAACGTCGGTGTAAATCTGGCACAAATCCGCGTGAAGCGCCGCCGCCAAAGCAACCGCCGTTGTGTCAGAGCCGCCGCGCCCTAGCGTTGTGATGTCGTCATATTTATTTATTCCTTGGAAGCCCGCCACAATTACAATATTTTTCTTGTCAAGCTCCTTTTTTATTCTTTCCGTATCTATCCTTTTAATCCTCGCAATTGTGTTTTTGCTGTCGGTGTGAATTCCCGCCTGCCAGCCGGTAAGGGAAATTACAGGGTATCCAAGCTTTTCAATCGCCATTGCCAAAAGGGCGATTGAAATTTGTTCCCCCGTTGATAAAAGCACGTCCATTTCCCTGTTTGAAGGCTTTTCGTTTATTTCCTTAGCCTTTTCAATTAGTTCATCCGTTGTATCCCCTTGTGCGGATACAACAACCACCATGGAGTGGCCCTGGTCGTAGTATTCAACAACACGGTTTGCCACATTAAAAATTCTTTCGGCGTCTTTAACGCTGGTTCCGCCATATTTTTGCACTATTAATGCCATACTTATCCTCCATATCTAAAAATATCTAACAGCCTTATCGGCTGAATTAGCAAAAGTTAAAATTTGAATTACTTTTTAACAAAAAAAATTAAAACCCTCACTGGATTTTTTCCACTGTTGCCCCCAAATTGTCGGCTTTTACCGTAATAACCTTCCAGCATTTATTGGTCTTATCCAAATATTTTCTTATGCCGTTTTCCACTTTTCCCCTGTCGCTGTCATATAAAATTGCCGCGATTGTTGAGCCTGAACCGCTCAAATAAGCGCCCAAAGCCCCGAATTCTTCGCATTTTTTCAAAATATCGTCAAAATCCGAAATAAAATGGCTGCGGTAGGGCTGGTGTATCTTATCCTTCAGGGCGACCTTAAAAATGTCAAAATTTTCGCTGTACATCCCCAGCGCAAAAATAGTGCTGTGGGAAATATTGAACGCGGCGTCATTTAAAAGTATGTTTTGCGGCAAAATCTCCCTTGACTTTTTGGTTTTCAAGGTGAAATCAGGGATAATCAATAAAAATGAAATTTTATCAGGGACATCCTTTTTAATGTAATAAACCTCGTTTTCATAAACCATGCTGGCGGTAAACCCGCCAACCAGGCATGGGGTGATGTTGTCGGGATGTTTTTCCTCCAATAGCGCAAGATTTAAAATTTCCCTGTCCGTAAGGGGGTTTCCCAAAAGGGCGTTTGCAGCCGTCATTCCGCCCACAATGCAGGCGGAGCTTGAGCCCAAGCCCCGGGACAGGGGGATGTTGTTTTCTAGCTTTATATAAAGTCCGTCCACGCTCTTTTTAGCGTATTCAAAAACTTTTTTCATGGACTGGTAGACCAAATTTTTTTCGTCTTTCGCGATTTTGTCCTTGCCTTCGCCTTCTGCCTCAATAACCAAACCATGGCCTGTTTGGTTTACATAAATATAGTTATATACCGACAGCGCCACTCCTAAACAGTCAAATCCTGCACCCATGTTGGCGCTGGATGCAGGAACCCGGATTTTTAACATATCATTCCGCCATCCTTATTTTTGAAATAAATCCTTCAAGCTGGGAAAGCTTTTTAATTAGCTCTCCTTCATTGACAGATGGCACAAAAAAGGCAACTTCGCCTTTTACGCCCCTTGCGTGGATAAACTCAACATCGCCGAATAACTCTTTCGCCTTCTCCCGTGCGCCTTCTTTTACCCTTATTAAGAAGGTTGAAAAGCTGTCCTTAATGTCCACCACATAGTCGGCAGACCCGTCTTCCCAATAGAATTTCATGTTCTTGTCAATGTTTTTAATGATATCAATAATATCCGCCGCAACCGCGGAAGCCGTGGGGTATTTGCCCGCGCCCTTGCCATAGAACATGCAGTCGCCTATGGAGTCGCCTTTAACTAATATCGCGTTAAACACCCCGTCAACGGAAGCTAAGGGATTGCTTGAAGGAATGAGCATGGGCGACACCCTGGCAAAGACTTTTTTGTCCTTAAGCTCGCTAAACCCGATAAGCTTTATCACCGAGTCTAGGCTTTCGGCGTATAAAATATCCTCTTTTGTTATATTATTTATGCCTTCGGTGTAAATTAGGTTATAGTCCACCTGCTTGCCATATACAAGGGAAGACAAAATGGCAATTTTCCTGCAGGTGTCGTGCCCCAACACGTCAGCGTCGGGGTTCCTTTCGGCGTATCCTTTTTCCTGGGCGCGCTTTAGCGCCTCGCCAAAGGATTTGCCTTCCTTTATCATTTTAGTGAGGATATAATTTGTGGTCCCGTTTAAAATCCCCATTATAGAGGTGATTTCATTCGCCGCAAGGCATTGGTTAAGGGGCCTGATTATGGGTATCCCCCCGCCGACGCTTGCCTCAAAGAGGTAGTTTACGTTGTTGTCCTTTGCAATCTTTAAAAGTTCCGCCCCGTGGGTCGCCACAAGTTCCTTATTTGAGGTTACCACATGCTTTTTTTGCAAAAGCGCCGCTTTTGTATAGGAATAAGCGGGACTCACGCCGCCCATTACCTCAACGACGATTTTAATATCATCATCATTTAAAATTTCGCTAAAATCCTTAGTAAAGATATGCTTTTCCTCATGATCAGGAAAATCCCTTATATCCAAAATCTTTTTAATAACCACGTCACGGCCGGTTTTCCGTTTTATGGACTCGGCGTTTTTCTTTAAAACCTCATAGACCCCCGAGCCCACCGTGCCATAGCCTAAAATCGCTATATTTATCAAAGGACTCCTTCCTTTCTTTGTGTTTTACTGGCTAGCCAGCACGCTGATTTCCTTTACCCCGTCAATTTCCTTTAATTTTTTAAGGAGGGTATCGGTATCGCCTTCCATGTTTTCGGTGGAAGCACTGATAATTATATTGGCAACTCCATTTATAGGAATGTTTTGATTAATGGTTAAAATATTGGTTTTAGCCTGGGCTAAAACATTCAAAACCTCTGACAATATCCCCTTTTTGTCCAACAAGACAAAGGATATGGTGATAATGTTTTGCATTTTATTGAAAGTAAAGACAAAATCCTTATACTTATAAAAAGCGCTCCGGGAGATGCCCACCTTGTTTACCGCCTCATTGACTGTTGACGCTTCCCCGCTGTCAAGCAGGGTCTTTGCTTTTAAGACTTTTAAAAAAACTGATGGCAATTTTGAAGCATCCACCAATATTAGACGATCATTATCCGCCATTGTGTCCACCCCGTAAAAACAAATGTGTTTACATGGTAGATATGTTACCATATACTAATTTTAAAGTCAACAGTCAAAATCAATAAATACTAACCGCCGCGCCCCTTTTTATTTGTTATTTTTGAGCTCCCAAAAATAAAATATTATTATTAAAGGTATTATGCCAACAAATTTTGAAAATAAATATAGGAAATCCTTTACTATTAAAACCCGTAAAACAAAAAAGCCTAAAAAAACCGCCTGCACAGGCGTTTTGGGCGTTTTTTGGGTTTAAAAGCGTTTTCCCCTTAAAAAACCCGGCTCTTTTTTCAATGCGCTTTAAAAAAAGCGGCGTTTTATGCGGGCGCCAAAAATTTTTCCACGCCGTAAAGTTTATAAAAACAAAAAAGGCGGGGTTTCCCGCCTTTTATTCTTCAAGTTCCTTTAATTCTTCCAATTCTTCAGGCTCAAGCTCTTCTTCAGGGGACTGGGTGATTTGCGCGTCCTTGATTATTTTTACGTCCTTTGCCTTGCACTCATAAAGCATTACCGTGTCGTCGGCTTTTTCAATTTTTACGGTTATGTCCCCTTTTAGTAAGCTCACCTTTTCAACAACGCCCCTGCCTTCGGGGGTTTCCACAATCGCACCCACTTTCGGGGTGGTCTTTAAAAGCACCTCATAGGACTCCTGCTCAAATTTTAAGCAGCACATTAGCCGCCCGCAGGCCCCTGAGATTTTGGTGGGGTTAAGCGACAGCCCCTGCTCCTTTGCCATTTTTATGGAAACGGGCTGGAAATCGTCCAAATATTTCGCGCAGCACAAGGGCCTTCCGCAAATCCCAAGGCCGCCTAAAATTTTTGCCTCGTCCCTGACCCCGATTTGCCTTAACTCAATGCGGGTACGGAATACCGCCGCCAAATCTTTTACAAGTTCCCTAAAGTCAATCCTTCCGTCGGCGGTAAAGTAAAAGAGCACTTTGTTTTGGTCAAAGGTGTACTCCACGTCCACCAAATTCATTTCAAGGCCGTGCTTTTTTACTTTTTCAACAAAGATTTTTGCCGCCTCTTTTTCCTTTTTCTTGTTTTCCTCAACCTTCTTTTTGTCCTCTTCGGTAGCAATCCTTATAACATTTTTTAGGGGCGCCACGATTTCGCTGTCGTCAACTTCCCTTAAAGGGAGCACCACTTCGCCGTATTCAATGCCCCTTGCGGTTTCAACAATAACCTTGTCCCCTTGGTATATCTCAAAATCCAACGGGTCAAAGTAGTATATTTTCCCAACAGGTTTAAACCTGACTCCAATGACTTTCGCCATGTAATTCCTCCCAGCAGTTTAATAAAAGTTCCAAAATCCACAAATTTTCTTTTGAGCTTTGAGTCATTTTAGCTTTTGTGTCCAATACCAGATTTAATGACGCCAATATGCCTTTTGCGGTGACATTTTCGCAAAAGGCGCGGATTTTTTCCGAAAAATCCTGATTTATAAGCCTCAATTCATCCCCTAAAACTTTTAATATTAGCGCGTCGCGCAAAAAGGATGAAAAAAAGTCAAACAAAAAGTTAATATCATATTTTTCAAAAAAGCCTGCAATCCCAAAACAGTGGGATTTTTCATGCTGCAGGCAAAGAAGGCTTTCAATAAAGTTTTGCCTTAGGGAAAAATATTCGGGATTATTAAGCAGGCTTTCAGCCTTCCCTATGTTTCCCTCGCTGATATTTGCAATAAAATTGGCGTATTTTTCATCTATATTATGGTTTTTTTGTATATATTCCAAAACCTCTTCCCTTTTATTGGGCAAAAATCTCAAAACCTGCGCCCTTGAGCGTATAGTGGGAAGAAGTTTTTTGTCGTCCTGGGAAATTAAAATTATCACCGCATAAAGGGGCGGCTCCTCAAAAACTTTAAGCAGCGCGTTTTGGCTTGCGGCAGTCATGGTGTGGGCGTCATGGATTACATAAATCTTCTTTTTTGCAAGATAGGGCTTTATGTATATATCTCTGACCATGTTGCGGATAGTTTCCACACTAAGCTGCTTTTTGTCTTCTTCCTTTATAACCTTAAAATCGGGGTGCGCCTTGGAATTTACCAAAAGGCAGGGTTTGCATGCGTTACACGGTTTGTTTTGCCCTTCGCAGAAAATGGCTTTCGCAAACTGCCCCGCCAAAGTCTTTTTCCCAAGCCCTGGGTTTCCCGAAAAAATGTAGGCATGGCTGATTTCATTTTTATTAATTTGGTTATAAAGCTGCCTTTTTACCGCGTCCTGACCGTAAAGCTCAAACATTACACCTTTTCATGCCTTTCAACGTCTAGTACGAATATGGTCGCTCCCCCCACGTCAACTTCCACCTGCTGTGACAAATACGCCCCGTCAATTCCCGCGGGAAGGGGGGTGGAGACAATTTCCCTTCTTCTTTTGCAGTTTTCCTTTATAATGTCAATGGCTTTTTCCACGCTTCTTTCATTGGTTCCTATCAATAAAGTCATGTTCCCTGCACGTAAAAAACCTCCGGTTGTGGCAAGCTTTGTGACAATAAACCCCTCTTTGTTTAAAGCCACCATTACCCTGTGGCCGTCTTCATCGGACACTATCGCCAGAATAAGTTTCATAAAATTCAACTCCTTATTCTTTATAAATAAAGGTTTTTAGTGCAGAAGACAAATAGTAATTATAATAATTATATTACTAACCGGCCGAAAAATCAAGCAATATAAGTTTCGCAAAGACAAACCTGAGCCTTTGCGCTTATCAGTCATAAAGGGGAAGCTTTACATAAAAGGCGTTTATTTTATTTTCGCTTGACGCCCCGATTTCGCCCTTGTGCTCATTCACAATGGCTTTTGCGATTGAAAGCCCCAACCCGTATCCCCCTCTTTCCCGGTTTCTGGATTTATCCACTCGGTAAAACCTGTCAAAAATCCGCTTTAAGTCCTCTTTGGGGATATTTTCGCCCGTGTTTTCAACGGTTAATTTTGCCTCCTGCCCTTTTTTTAATTTTATGCTTACATTCCCGCTTTTATTGGTGTATTTATAAGCGTTGTCCAAAAGTATCATAATAAGCTGTTTTAGCCTTTCCTGGCTGCCTTTGACAAAGACTTCGTCTTCAATATCCACATCAAGGTTTATGCCCCGCTCATAAAAGGCCGCCTCAAAATTTAGGACCGCTTCATTTAAAACCCCCGACATGTCCACCTTTGAAAACACCGTTTTTTCTTCCTCCTGCTCAAGGCGGGCCAAATACAATAAATCATTTGTAAGTTTTGAAAGCCGCTGGATTTCTTTTTTTATATTATAAAGCCACTTTTTTTCCTCTTTTATGGTCCTGTCCTCATTGCCCAGCATTACGTCTATATTTGTGTTAATCGAGGTTAGGGGGGTTTTTATCTCATGGCTTGCGTCGGATATGAAATCCTGCTGTTTGAAAAAGGCTTCCTTAATTGGCGCAATAGCCCTGTTTGCAAAATAAAGGCTTATAAACACAAATACCAAAAAGACAAAAATTGAGATGGCAAAAAAAGTGTAGATTAAGCTTGTCAAAATCTTTTGGGCGGAAGTAAAGTCAAAAAAGTAAATCCTCTCCCCGCCCACCATCCTTTCTTTTACAAAAAGCCAATAGGAGCCAGAAAAACTAAACTTCCCCTTTTCCGCGCCCGATTTATTCACTATTTCCAAAAGGCTTTGGCACTCGCTTTCGCTGTAAAAATACTGGGGGATTATCCTGGAAATCCCGCTGTTTTGCACATCTATAAAAAATGTGGGCCTTACCCTCGGGGGCGGGACCTGCATGGGGGCTTTGTCGGTTTTGTGGTAGCTTTTTAAAATCAAATTTTCTTCTTCATACACATTGTTATATGTAATGGTGTAAGCCGCAAGGAAGGATACCAGCATTACCAGTGTAATGCAGCATAAATTCAGGATTAAGAATTTATTCCTCAATTTATTAAACATAATTACCCTTCTTCTCTTAAAATGTACCCTACTCCCCTGATGGTTTCGATTTGGGTTTTGCTCTTTAAGTAATTAAGTTTTTTTCTCAAAAAGGAAATATACACTTCCACATGGTTTGCCTCCGCCCCGGAGTCAAAGCCCCAGAGCTTTTCGATTATCCCGTCTTTTGTGGCAACCCCGTTTTTATGCAAGATTAAATACTCCAAAAGCTCGCTTTCCTTAAGGGTCAGCCTTACCTCCTTGCCCCCTGAAAAAAGGGTGAGGTTTAAGGTGTTTAGGGTTATATCCCCAAAGGAAATGCTTTCATCGTTTGAAAGCCGCTCCCCCCTGCGCCTGGCCAGCGCCCGCAGCCTTGCAAGGAGCTCCCCTGTGTCAAAGGGCTTTGTCAGATAGTCATCGGCCCCCATATCAAGCCCCGTAATTATATCCTGCACTTCGCCTTTTGCCGTGAGCATTAAAACGGGGGCGTTGATTTTTTCTTTTCTTAAAGCCCTTAAAACCGTAATCCCGTCAATTACAGGAAGCATTATATCAAGTATTATAATGTCATATATGTTGCTTTTGGCATAATCCAATCCTGTTTCCCCGTCAAAAACCGCGTCAACGGTGTAATTATTCTTTTTTAAAATCTGACACAGCGCCTCCGAAAGATATATCTCATCCTCGACAAGAAGGATCCTCATAAAATCTTCCCCTTAAATTGCTTTACATTCCACTTTTATTTTAGTATAATTACAATAGTGTGTCTTAATTATAGCATAAATATACTATAAAATGTGAATTTATTGTGAAATAATTGTAACATCCAGCTATTTTTAAGATTCTTTTAAGATTTGAAACGTATAATGAATGATGGAAAGTTAAACTTTTGTCACTTTCATCCGAAGGGACTGATAAGATATGGCTATCGAAGTTTTCAACCGCTATGAAAAAAAATTTCTCATAGATGAAAAAACCTTCAATACATTATCAATGAGGCTTTCCGATTATGTGGAGCTTGATGAATATAATAAAAAGAACGGGTTTTACTCTATTTTAAACATTTATTATGACACCGAGGACGACTACTACATCAGAACAAGCATACAAAAGCCCACATACAAGGAAAAGCTAAGGTTAAGAAGCTACGGGGTGCCGGATTTGGATTCCCAGGTTTACATTGAAATAAAAAAGAAGGTTCACAAACTAGTCAACAAAAGAAGGACCCCCATGATTTTGTCCGACGCCTACCACTTTTTGCAGACAAAAGAGGTGCCAAAATCCAATATCAAGTTAAATAAACAGGTTATAAATGAAATCCTGTATTTTTTAAATAACCGGCCCGTCATGCCGAAACTGTTTTTGGCTTACGACCGCACAGCCTATTTTTCCAACGAAAGCAGGGATTTGAGGATTACTTTTGACACAAACATCAGGACCCGCAGGCACGATTTGCGCCTTGAAAACGGGGACTTTGGCGACATTTTATTAGGAGACGGCCTGTTTTTGCTGGAAGTAAAGGCTAAGGACTCCATCCCCCTTTGGCTTGTGAGGTTATTGAGCGAAAACAAAGTATACGCTACCAGCTTTTCAAAATACGGGACGGAGTACAAAAAATATTTGACAGAGCGGCTAAAGGAGAGAAAACTATATGCTTAATTATCTAAACACAATATTTAACCAAACAGCGTTGGATACCACACTTACCGTACAAAGCATACTAATTTCATTGCTTGTGTCCTTTGCGATAGGAATGTTTATCGCTTTTACCTATATGAAAACCCACAGGGGCACAAGCTATTCCCAAAACTTTACCTTAACCCTTTTAATGATTCCCTCAATTATCGCGATTATCATAACCTTAGTTGGAAGCGACCTTGCGAGGGCCTTCAGCTTAGCGGGGGCATTTTCCATCATCCGCTTCAGAAGCGCCCCCGGGGACCCGAAGGATATAGCGTATGTGTTTTTCGCGCTTGCTGTGGGCCTTGCGGTAGGGGTAGGATTGCCGCTTTACGCAGTGTTGTTTGCCCTTGTATTTTGCGGGTTTATGTTTATCATACAAGCCGTTGATTTTGGGAGAAAGAAGGATGTTGAAAAAACCTTAAAAATCACTATCCCTGAGGATTTGGACTATGAGGGCGTATTTGACGACATCCTTGAAAAATACACCACAAAATACCAGCTTATGAAGGTTAAAACCACTGATTTAGGTTCGCTTTTTGAACTTGTTTATGCCATCAGGTTTAAAAGCGGGGAAAACGAAAAGGAATTTATTGATGAATTAAGGTGCAGAAACGGCAACCTTAACATAACCTTATCCCTTGCGGGTGAGAACGCATATTACGCGTAATAAATTTGAACAATTGAACATAACATAAAAACCCAAAAGTTTTGGCTTTTGGGTTTTGTTTCGTCAGAAAGGGTCTTTAAATTGAAAAGGGCATTATCAACATATAAAAATTTGGCTTTGCTAGGTTTGGTTTCGGCTTTAATAGGAACTATCACCGGGGGGCTTGACGCAATTTTTCAAAAAGGCTTGATTTTTGCCACATCAGTCAGGGAAAGCTATCCATATATTTTTATCCCCTTGCTTCCTCTGGCGGGGATTTTGATTTTGTATTTGTACCAAAAATTCGCAAAGGAAAGCATGAAGGGCGCAAAATTGATATTCCAGGCCCCGGAGGAAGAAAAAGCAATCCCGAAACGGACAATACCTTTTGCCATTTTTTCCACATGGCTTACCCACCTTTGCGGGGGAAGCGCGGGCAGGGAAGGGATTGCGGTTTTAATCGGCGCTTCCGTGGGGGATAATTTCGCAAAAAGGATATGCCGCCCAAATTCCCAAGCCTTGCTCACAGCAGGGATTGCGGCGGGCTTTTCGGGCCTTTTTCACACCCCTGTCGCGGCGGTGTTTTTCGCGATTGAGATTTTTTCCCACGGGGCAATTTCCAAAGCTTCTTTGTTTTGCTCAATAATATCTTCTTTTTTTGCCTATGGGGCAAGCAGTTTTTTAGGCGTTAAGGAGTTTATGCCGGCAGTGATTGTCCCTGTTAGCATAAATACAGGTTTAATTTTAAAAATAATAGTTCTTGGGGTTATTTTTGGGATAACCGGCGGTTTTTTTGCATATCTTTTGCATTTTTCAAAAACGCACTTAAAAGACCGCATAAAAAACCCAGTTGTCCGGGTTTTTTCACTGGGGGTTGTGTTAAGCGTCCTTGTTTTATTCATTCACAACGGCAGGTACGCAGGCTCAGGGGCCAATTTAATAAATTCCGCTTTTTACAGCGGAAAAATCCATCCCTATGACTGGCTTTTAAAGCTTATTTTGACAATCCTGACTGCATCTTGCGGCTTTCAAGGGGGCGAAGTGGTACCCCTCTTTAGCATTGGCGCAAGTTTAGGGGATGTTTTATCCCCCGTATTTGGCGTGCCGTCAAATTTTCTGGCTGCCCTCGGCTTTGTGTCGGTATTTGGCAGCGCCACCAACACATTGATTACCCCCATTTTTATCGGCTGCGAAATTTTCGGGTATGAGTATTTTCCGTATTTCTTTTTTATCTGCGCCGTTTCATATGTGGCAAACGGCGGCTTTTCAATTTATCATGAGCACAATAACAAAGATTTGAATATTTCCAGCTTAAAATTTGCAAAATAAAAAATCCGCTTTTGCGGATTTTTATTTTTTCCATTCTTTTTCAAGGCGGGAAAACAATTTTTTGTTATAAAATATCAATAAAAGCGCCGCGTTTGTCAGCCCGTGGTACAGGTCAAACTGAAGGCTTGCCGCGCAGCTTAAGGCATAAGCCTTCCAAGAAAAGGGCATATACCCGTCAAAGTACCAGTATAAATTCATGGCCTGGCCGAAAAAAACCCCCCACAAAAAGCCAAAAATGGCGGCCGCAATTTTACTTTTGCCCCTTAAATGGCGGCTTGTCATGCCCATAAGCCCCCATAAAAGGGTCTGCCATGGAAGCCATGGGCCAAACCCAAGGTAAATATTGGACAAAAGGGCGGTGAGAATTCCCACAAAGTAGCCAATGCCCCCGCCTAAAATCATTCCTGATGAAATTATGATAAAGGATGAGGGCTGAATGCTGGGAAGGGCGGATGCCGCAATCCTTCCCAAAGCCGACAGGGAAACCAAAACGCCGATTATGGCAATATCCTTTATCCTGATTTTCCCCGAAAGCTTTTTTGCATAAGCAAGTAATGCCAAAATGAGCGCGTATAAAACTATGTAATGGATATTATTCCCCCTCCCCGAATTCTTCGCCGGTTGTATATTTTAAAACCACCACATCTTCTTTGTTTAATTTGTATTGGTCAATGCCGCGGTCGGGGAAATCACCGTTTACCATAAAAATCCATCCTGACATGGGTCCTTTGTCTTTTTCGGATAAGTTCCCAATGGAAGTTACATAAATCATGTTGCCAAACCCGGACACCTTTAACTGGACCTTTTTTTCGTCGCAGGCTTTTTTTAAGGCGTCATAGGCGGTTATCCCCTCAAAAAAGCCCACTTTGCTTTTTTCAATCATGGGTTTTCCCTCATTGTCTAAAACTTCCACATACACAAACCCGTCAAGGCTTTGAGACTCTTCAGCCTTATTGGAGCAGGATGAAAGTAAGCATAATGCAAAAATTAAAACTAATATTATTGAAAATACTTTTTTCATTTTTCCACCCTTTCATACCTAATAAAGTCAAAAAAAGCCACAACCCCATTTGTGACTTTTAAGAAACTCAAAATGAATTTCAAAAAAGCACAACCTATACTACGTAGGCCTGCTTTTTCAAGTTTTAAGGCAGGCATTTAGGCAATTCCGCCTTACAGCGTAAGGGCCGCCCGTGCTTTTTCGCACTGTTTTTCGTGCGTTATGCAACGTGGCGCGCGCCTTAAAACCTATTAAATTTTTGATTATATTAACATATTAAAAAAAATTTGTCAACTTTGCGAGTTACATAAAAAATGAATATAAGCGCAAACTACAACTGAGGCATTATATTTATATTTTTATAAAAATCTAACATAAAAAGGATGGAAAAGTATGAAAGATACAATTGTTGCGATATTTAATAAAAAAGAAGACGCGGAAGCCGCGACAACCAAAATCAGGGAAAGCGGCATAAGCACCAATGAAATTTCAATTGTTGCGTTAGATGAAAGATACGGCCGGGACAGGCAAAATTTTCACGACGGCCAAAACATTCATACCGGGGATAACCACTTCCCCAACGAAAGCGACGCCACAAGCGGAAGCACAGGATACGATACCTACGACCAGCAGTATGCAAACGGGCAAAAGCCTGTAAATGACAATATTTCAGGGGGCGCGGTTTCAGGCGCGACCTTTGGCGGTATCGCAGGGCTGGTTTTAGGCATGGGTACCATCGCAATCCCCGGTCTTGGGGTTATTGCCGCGGCGGGGCCCATCGCGGGGCTTTTAACCGGCGCGGTTACAGGAGGAATTATCGGGGGGCTTATTGATTTAGGCATTCCCGAAAAGGACTCCACCAACTACGAAGGTGAAATCCGCCAAGGTGGCGTGCTTTTCAGCATGCCTGTGGACCACGACACCGCGGGAAAGGTTTCCCAGATTTTAAAATCCTGCGGTGCTAAAAGGGTGGAATACCACAAAAACCAAAGGTAAATTACCTGATGTGCCGCGCAGCGCGCGGCACAATTTTTTTAAATTTATCCTTCTTGGTTGACTTAAAATGTTTATTATTTTATTATTTTATATAAATACATAAACATTTTTGGGGGAAATATGATAAAAAACTGTTTATTTGTAGGATTGGGCGGTTTTTTGGGCGCGGTTTTAAGGAATTTAATAGGGCTTCTTCCCATAAACACCCCTTTTCCCGTAAAAACCTTATTTATTAATGTTTTAGGCTCATTTCTTATCGGGGTGATTTCTTTTTTATCTTTAAAACACCTAAACATACCCGGTGAATTGTCTCTTTTTTTAAAAGTGGGGGTTTGCGGGGGCTTTACCACTTTTTCAACTTTTTCATTGGAAATTGTAAACCTGATTGATGAATATAAAATTACACTATCGCTTATCTACATCATATCGAGCGTTGTTTTATCCATTTTGGCAATATATTTTGCAAAACTGCTGTTTAGCTAAAAAGGGGACTAAAAATGCTAAAGCTTGTAAAATACTTAAAAGGATATATTAAAGAAAGCATAATCGGGCCGCTTTTTAAGCTGCTTGAGGCAATTTTTGAGCTAATTGTGCCACTGGTTATGGCAAAAATAATTGACGTGGGGATTAAAAACTCCGACAAGGCTTATATTTTAAAAATGTGCGGGATTTTGGTCTTTTTGGGGGTTTTGGGCTTTATATGCTCAATTACCGCCCAGTATTTCGCGGCGAAAGCGGCTTTGGGCTTTTCCGCGGCTTTAAGGCGGGATTTATATAAGCATATAAATTCCTTTTCATATACCGAACTTGACAAAATCGGGACTTCAAGCCTTGTTGTGCGGCTTACGGGCGACGTAAACCAGGTGCAAAACGGCGTGAATCTGATTTTGCGCCTTCTTCTCCGCTCGCCCTTTATTGTAATAGGCGCGGTTTTAATGTCCTTTTTTATCAATTTTAAACTCACCTTAATTTTTGTGGCGGTCACAATTTTAATGTCGGGGATAATTTATTTTATCATGTCAAAAAGCGTGCCCCACTATAAGCGGGCGCAGGAAAAACTTGACAAAATAACCCAAATCACAAGGGAAAATTTAATTGGCGCAAGGGTTATCCGCGCCTTTTACATGGAAGATGACGAAATAAAAAATTTTGAGGATATGTCCGGGTCTTTGCTTAAAACCCAAACCTATGTGGGAAGGATTTCAAGCCTGCTTAACCCTGCCACCTATTTAATTTTAAATTTAGGCATAGTCCTAATCCTTTATTTTGGCGCTTTTAGCGTAAATATTGGCACAATCACGCAGGGGGAATTAATTGCCCTTATAAATTACGCAACCCAGATTATTCTTGCCCTCCTGGCGCTTTCCCAGCTTATTATCGCCATAACAAGGGCGCAGAGTTCCAGTATCAGGATAAACGAGGTCTTTGAAATTGCCCCCTCCATGAAAAACGGTGAAGGGGTTGCCATAAAAGATGACGGTGTTAAAATAGAGTTTAAAAATGTTTCCTTTTCCTACTCCGACACCGCGGAAGAGGCGCTATCCGGTATCAGTTTTTCCATAAACAAAAACGAAACCATAGGCATAATCGGCGGTACGGGTTCGGGGAAAAGTACCCTTGTTAATTTAATCTGCCGCTTTTATGACGCAAATTCGGGCGAAATCCTGATTGACGGGGTTGACATAAAGAAATTCTCATTTTCCCAGCTTCGGGAAAAAATATCCCTTGTGCCGCAGAAGGCAAGCGTATTTAGCGGCACCATACGGGAAAACGTGAAGTTCGGAAAAGATTATGTTTCCGATGAAGAAATCCTAAAAGCTTTGGAAATTGCCCAGTTGGCGGAATTTGTGGACTCAAAGGAAGAGGGCCTTGACTTTATGGTCTTGCAAGGCGGCAAAAACCTTTCAGGGGGGCAAAGGCAGCGGCTCACCATCGCGCGGGCGCTTGTAGGAAACCCTGAAATCATAATTTTGGACGACGCCTCATCAGCGCTGGATTACCAAACCGACGCAAAACTGCGCAAAGCGCTCAAAGAATTAAAGGATAAAACCATAATCATAGTTTCCCAAAGGTGCGCAACCGTTAAAAACGCTGATAAAATTTTGGTGCTAGACGACGGGAAACTGGTAGGTGCGGGGCGGCATGAGGAACTTTTAAAAAATTGCGCTGAGTATCAGGAAATAGCAAAACTCCAGCTTGGGGAAGGGGTGCTTGGGAATGCTTAAAAACAAGGGCACCTTAACGCGGCTTTTAGAGTACGCAAAACCATACAGGGCATATCTTATCCTTTCCTTCCTCTTTTCCGTGATTTTTGCGGCCGCAAATCTTTACACCCCCATAATCATTGGCGACGGTGTTGATTTGATTGTATCGGCAGGGAATGTGGATTTTGAAAGTTTAAAATTTGTGCTTTTTCGATTTATTGCGGTAATTTTAATCATGGGCGTATCCCAATGGCTCATGGGGCTTTGCACAAACAAGGTTACCTATAACACAATAAAGGACATACGGTTTGACGTGTTTTGCAAGCTGGAAAGGGTCCCAATTAAGTATATAGACCAAAACCCCCACGGGGATTTGTTAAGCAGGATTATTAATGACGCCGAACAAATACAAGACGGGCTCTTGCTTGGATTTAGCCAGCTTTTTTCAGGGATTGTCACAATTTTGGCGACAATAGGTTTTATGTTAAAAATCAATTTTTATATAACATTAGTGGTGGTGCTCTTAACCCCCATATCCCTGTTTGTGGCAAGCTTTATCGCAAAATCCACCTACAATATGCATAAAATCCAGTCAAAAACCCGTGGGGAACTTTCCGGCTTTGTTGAGGAAATGATAACAAGCCAAAAGGTGGTAAAGGCTTTTGCCTATGAACAAAAGGCCCAGGAAAGGTTTGACGAGATAAATGAGCGCTTGAAAAAGTGCGGCCTTGCCGCCACCTTCTTTTCCTCCACCGTAAACCCCTCCACCCGCTTTGTAAACGGGCTTGTATACACCGCAACGGGAATAGCAGGCGCCCTTTTCGCGATAGCGGGAAGAATTTCCGTGGGCCAGCTTTCAGCTTTTTTGACTTACGCAAATCAGTATACAAAGCCTTTTAACGAAATTTCAGGGGTAATCGCGGAACTTCAAAGCTCTTTTGCCTGCGCAAAGCGGGTGTTTGACACAATAGATGAAAAGGAAGAAGAAAAGGACCCGGATAACGCAATTACCTTAAATGGCGAAAACGGCAAAAACCAAAAAACCGTAAACGGGAATGTGGAATTTAAAAATGTGTGTTTTTCATACTCAAAAGACACAAGCCTGATTGAAAATTTAAACCTAAAAGCCACAAAGGGGCAAAAAATCGCAATCGTAGGCCCCACAGGCAGCGGCAAAACCACTTTGATTAACCTGCTTATGCGCTTTTACGATGTGGACAGCGGCCAAATTCTAGTAAGTGATATTCCAGTAAAAGAAATTAAGAAAAAAAGCCTGCGGTCTTCTTTTGGCATGGTTTTGCAGGACACTTTCCTAAAATCAGGCACTATCAGGGAAAATATCGCTTTCGGGAAAAAGGACGCCACAATGGAGGAAATCATTGAGGCGGCAAAATCCGCCTATGCCCACTCCTTTATAAAAAGGCTGCCTAAAGGATATGATACCGTGGTTTGTGATGAGGATGAAAACATTTCAGTGGGGGAAAAACAGCTTATCCAAATCGCGCGGGTAATGCTTACAAAGCCTAAAATGCTGATTTTGGACGAAGCGACTTCTTCAATTGACACCATCACGGAAATCAAAATCCAAAAAGCCTTTGAAAAGATGATGGAAGGAAAAACCGCCTTCATCGCCGCCCACCGCCTTTCAACCATCAAAGAAGCGGACATTATATTGGTCATGGACAAAGGGAAAATCATTGAGCAGGGAAGCCATGAGGAACTCCTCAAAAAGGGCGGGTTTTATAAAAAACTTTATGAAAGCCAGTTTGAAACATATTAAAAATATAAAGCGCACAGCAAATGCTGTGCGCTTTGTTTATTTCACTACCACATACGGGTCAAAGGCATTATGCCCGTAAACATAGTATTCAAGGTACAGTTCATCCTCATAATAATCCTGTGTTTCAAACTCTGTCCCTTCCAAGGTGAAGTCCTCAAAACGCTGGCTCATGTTTACAAAATTCACATAGTACTTATTATCATTTTTATCAATATAACAACCATTTCTAATTATATTTTGATTGACAGTATTATAAAATTCTGAATCAGTGTTTTCAACTTTTTTTGTAAGCTTAAACTTCCAAACCCCTTCTTTGACATTATAAAACAAAACGTCGATATTACCGGGTTTATTTAAAACAGTGTTGTTTTTTAAGTCCACTTTCATTCTGGGCATAAACTCATCAACCCAAATTACTTCCCTGATACAGAGTTTTAATTCTTTACAATCATTAAAATATGCCGGGTCAGTATAATAATATGTATAATTGCCCACACTTTCCGTTTTTTTGTTATCATAGTATCTGTTTCCCTTATCATCCTCAATGTAAAAATCCAATGAGTATATACTTTGCTTATTATCATCATCCGCTTTTATTATCATTTTAGTATGCGTCGGGAATAATTCATATGACACAAGGGTAAACTTATTGCCAGTCAACTCAAACTCTTTATTAATTTCATATTTTTTACGCTCTTTTATAAAACCTGAGTTTAAATCTATATCAAAAGAAAAATATAACGTTTCTTCCATGCCATGTTTTTTTGCCACAACCTTCATTTTTAATACTATATTCACAGGCATTTTTAGTGTTTCAAAGCTTATATAATGCGTTTTATCCATTTCATTTTTAAAAATATAATAAAACCTTGTCCGTGCTACATGCCCATCCACCGTATGGGGTATTTTTTCATTTGTGTTTTTATCATAAAATTCGGGAACAATTACTAATTGCTCATACTCATTGGGCCTGAGGGTATAAAATACGTAAAGCTGCTTTACATCCGCTATGATATAGTTGATTTTGATTGTCAAATCCCCCTGGGTCTGTTCGATATAAACTTCTTGCCCGTAGTTATTTTCCATGACTTTTGAAATCATGTTCGCGACTGAAAATACGTCTTTTAATTTATTTAAAAAAGGTATCCCGTCAAAAGCATGGGCAAAGGTGGGGCTTAGGTTTACTAAAGTTGTGAAAACTAAAAATAATGAAGTTATTATAATTAAGGGAATATTTATTATCCCGTTTATCAAATTCCTTCTCCTTAGTCTTTTTCTGGCTTTCTCCACCGTGTAAGACAACTCTTCTGGCAAATTTTCCAATTCGTTTTTTATATTTATGTATTCAAACTCCCTGTTCATATATATCATCCTTTATTAAAAAATCCAATTTTAACAATTCCAACGCCTTTCTTTGCCGTGTTGCGGCAGTGCCTTGGGGGATACTTAAACACTTTGCGGTATCAGTCAGGGTCAGGTCCGCAAAATACCTAAGGATTATCACTTCCCTAAGCCCGCAGGGAAGCCTTTTTATTGCGTCTTTTAGCGGGAGTGAGTCGTAAATTTCAACGCTTTCTTCAGGTATGACCTCCATAATTTCCTCTTTTTTGCGCCGCCTGAGTTCTTGTTTGCACTCATTTATTAAAATCCGCATCATCCATGTGTTAAAATATTCATCATTTTTTAGCTTTTTAATGGATTTTAACCCTTTATAAACCGCCTCATCAACCGCGTCCAGCGCCAAGCTTTCATTTGAAAGATATAACAAGGCGGTTTTATAAAGCTTTGATTTTATCTTTTCGACATTAACCGCAAACTCGTGAAAATCCATAAACTTCATACCTTTCAACAGTATTCATATATTAGATGCGCATCTTGTGCCCTTTTATTTAAAAAATTAAAAAATTTTCATTTTTTTTATTTTATAACAAATAAATAAATCCATAAACAGGTTTATTTTATAATGTTATTATCAATGATATAATCAAACACCCCCGCACCTGCGCCTTAGTAAAAATTCATAATTTATTTATGGATTTTAAAAATCCCTTATGATATAATTTATTTGCTTTGTGAATAATGAAAAAAAATATAATTTTTCCAATTATATGTAAAGAAAGGATGGATTTCTTAGTGATTGAAATACAAAACCTTACCAAGCGGTTCGGAAACAAGGTTGCACTTGACAACGTGAGCTTTACCGTAAACAAAGGCGAAATCCTTGGCTTTTTAGGCCCCAACGGCGCGGGAAAATCCACCACCATGAACATTATCACAGGCTATATTTCATCAACGGAAGGCACGGTAAAAATTGACGGGCATGATATCCTCCTTGAGCCAATCGAGGCAAAAAAGAAAATCGGGTATTTGCCTGAACAGCCCCCGCTTTACATGGACATGACCGTTGACGAATACTTGAGCTTTGTGTATGAAATTAAGGGCTGCAAGCTGGATAAAGCCAGCCATCTTGATGAAATCAAAGAAGTTGTGAAAATCAAAGACGTTGAAAAGAGAAAGATTAAAAACCTATCCAAGGGTTACAAGCAGAGGGTGGGTTTGGCGCAAGCCCTAATCGGAAACCCCGACGTATTAATTTTGGACGAGCCCACAGTGGGCCTTGACCCGAAACAAATAATTGAAATGAGAAATTTAATTAAAGAATTGGGAAAGGACAGGACCGTTATCCTTTCTTCCCACATAATGCAGGAAATCAGCGCTGTTTGCGAAAGGGTTATCATTATAAACAAGGGAAAAATTGTCGCAAGCGACACCCCTGAAAACCTGTCCCGCCGCTTTAGCGAAACAAACTCCGTCATTGCCCGCATTGAAGGGGATAGCTTTCAGGTTTTAGATACCATAAATAACATCCCCGAAGTTACAAGCGCGAAAATTTACTCCAAAAAAGACGACGGGGTATGCGATTATTTAATTGAGTCAAATACTGACATAAGAAGGGCGTTATTTTTTGAAATGGCTAAAATTAACTGCCCCATTATTATGTTAAGGTCAAATGAATTGAGCTTAGAGGAAATCTTCTTGACAGTGACTAACGACAATGCGGCGGCAGAACAGGCGCAAAATCCTGAAGGACAAGCTGAAGGGCAAGCTGAAGAACTAAGCGGTGAGCTGGAAGAAGGGCAAAAAGAACAGGTAAACCCCGGCCTATCCAATAACGAAAAAGGGGAGGATAATGATGAAAGCGGTATTTAAACGTGAGTTTTGGGCTTATTTAAACGCTCCCATCGGATATATTTATATCGGCGTGTTTTTGGCGCTGTCGGGATATTTTTACGCGCTAAACATTTTATCAGGAATCCCGAGTTTGGAATATGTGTTTGCAAACTGCGTGATTTTGTTTTTGTTTTTAATCCCGGTTTTGACCATGAAAATTTTAGCTGAAGAAAAGAACCAAAAAACCGACCAGCTTCTCCTAACCGCGCCGGTTAAAACCCAGGACATTGTTTTGGGGAAATTTTTCGCGGCTTTGGCAATTCACACAGTGACATTGGCCATTACGTTTTTATACGTTATTGTGATTGAAATTCACGGAAAGCCCTATTATTCCGAGATATTTGGTACCTACTTCGGGTTTTTCCTTCTTGGCGCTGCGTTTATTTCCATTGGTGAGTACATTTCATCACTAACTGAAAATCAGGTAATTTCCGCTGTTTCAACTTTTGGGATACTGTTTTTGCTATATGTTATCGACTGGATTTTACCCCTGTTTTCAAACCAGTTTATTGCCGCCATATTAAAATACGCAGCCATAACCATATGGTACGAAGACTTTACCAATGGGATATTGAGCCTTTCATCAGTTGTCTACTATTTAAGCGTAATCTTTGTGTTCCTTTACTTAACCATGTACCAGCTTGATAGAAGACGCTGGAAAAGCTAAGTGCAAAATGTTAAAGAAAGGGCTGACGAAATGAAAAGGGATAATCAAAACTTCAGATACGGCGCAAGCAGCGCCACAGTTTTAGCGGGCATTTTGGTCATTGTGGTTTTAATAAACGCGGTGGTAGGCGTTTTAGCTGAAAAAACCAATTTAAAACTGGACCTTACCCATAACAAGCTCTATGAAATGACGGACATAACCAAGAATTTGTTGAAAAATTTAAAAACCGATGTAAATTTATACTATGTGACTGAAGACAACTATGAAGTAAAAGAAATATACGATTTTGCAAAGCTTTACACCCAGGTTTCACCTCATGTCAAGCTAACAAAGGTGGACTCAAAAAAGGACCCCGCCTTTTTGAAAAAGTACATGTCCGAAAACGGCACGATTAATTTAGGAAGCATTATTGTGGAGTCGGACAGGCGCTACACCATCATTGACTATACAAGCATGTACGATATTTCATTTACCGAATACGGGTATCAGGCAACAGGTATTAAGCTTGAAAACAAGCTTTCAAACGCCATTGCCTATGTAACGGCGGATGTGCTTCCAAAAATTTATTTTACAACAGGGCATAATGAACTAGCTTATACGGAAATCAGCTCATTTTTAGAAGGTGAAAACATGAGCCTTCATGAAATAAACCTTCTTTCCGAGGACATCCCCGCGGATTGCGACATTTTGTTCATCGCAGGCCCGCGCCTGGATTTTGGCGCCTCTGAAATCGATAAAATCGACGAATACTTCGACAGGGGCGGCTGCGTTTATCTTTCCCTTGACGTGGGAACAACCTTGCCTAAACTTACCAATTATTTAACCGAGTGGGGCATTAATGTGGGAAGCGACATTATCGCGGAACAGGACAGGAATTACTATACCGAGGGCATAAAACCATTTATTTTAGCCCAAATCCAAAGCCACGAAATAACTTCCCTTGCCCAAAGCCAAAAGGCCAATGTTTTGGCGCCCTACTGCAGAAGCATTGGGATTGAGGGGAATTCATTAGTAAACGCAACCCCCCTTCTTAAGACCACCGACAAAGCGGTAACTTATGAAATCAGGGACAACCAGATTTTAAGCGAAGTTAGCCAGGAAGGTAGTTTTAACCTGTTGGTTTACGCCACTAGGACATCTGTGAGGGACACGTCAAAGCAGGGTAAACTCCTTCTTGCGGGAAGTTCGGGGATTTTCGGGTTTACTTCCTCAAGCTACGGTTTTAACATTTTAGACGAGCAAAACTTCGCAAACCGCGAGATAATGGCAAAAGCGCTCCAGGAAACATTGGAGTCAAAAATTCAAATCTTGTCAATAGCCTCAAAGGATAAGAGGGTGCAAAAGCTTGTAATGAGCCAAAAAATGTTATTGGTTTACCCGGTAATCTTTTCGGTTGTGCTTCCCCTTGCCGCTTTTGTCTGGGGCTTGGTTGTATGGATTAAGAGGAGGCATCTATAATAAATGTTAAAAAAGAAAAGCATAATTGCAGTATTTATCATAATTATCGCGCTAATTGGCAGCTACTTTTTCCTAATTAACATGGATACGGCAAAAGACAATGAAAACGATGTAAACGATAAAATTAGCGATGATATCGTCATCTTTTCAACTGATAAGGCAAAGGTGGCAAAAATAAGCATTTTAAACAAACACGGGGACTACACCTTCTACAAGGCGGGGGACTCATGGAAAGTTTTAAATTTGGAAGCGGCGCAATTAATTTTATCTAAAGTGGAAAATTTGGCCTATGACGTAGCTGACATAAAGGCCACATCCCTTGTTTTAGACGAGGAAGGCGCGGATTTGTCCATATACGGCTTAAGCGTGCCCTCATCAAAAATCATTGTGACCCTAACGGATGACAGCGAGCACGAATTTGACCTGGGGGACTTAACCCCGACAGGCACCGAGTATTATTTTAAGGACAAAAACAAAAACGCCATATACACAATCACAAAATCAAAGGGCGACACCTTTTTGCAAAGCCTAAACGATTTTAGGGACAAATCCGTTTTAGATATTGACACCAGCACAATCACGGAAGTGATTATAACCAAAAAAGACGGAGCAACAGTGCACGTCCAGCAGGACCCCGCAGGCCCTAAAGACGAGCTTGGGGTGCTGTCTTATTGGAAAATCCTGTCCCCCTATGAAAGGAACGCCTCCAATGAAGAAGTCATAAATCGCCTTTTAAACAATATCGCAAGCATTATGGCAAAATCCTATGTGGATGACCCGTCAAACTTGGAAAAATACGGGCTAAAGGACCCCCTCTACACCGTAAAGGTTAAAATCAGCGGCGAATATGACACTTTTTACGTTGGGGAAAAAACCGAGGGGGGAAGGTATGTAAAACAGGAAGGCAAGGACGACGTATTTGTTGTTGACGAATCCATAATCTCCTTTGTGGATTTAACAGGCTATGAGCTAATCGAAAGGTATGTTGCCTTAATTGACATAAACAGGCTTCAGTCCGCAACTATTACCGCAAACGGCAAAACCCACACCATTTCCATTACCGGAAACAAGGATGAGGCAAAGTATTATCTTGACGGCAACGAGGCCGATGAAAAGAAGTTTAAGGCCTTTTACCAATCCCTCATAGGCCTTGCGGTAAACGGGGAACTTAAAGACGCCCAAAAAGAAGACGTGGGGATAAACATTAGCTTTGTCCAAAAAGACGGCACCACCACATTTGTTGAATTCGGAAGATACGACGACAGGAACTACTCCGTATTTGTAAACGGAAAATGCGAATTTTTCATGCGCAAGAAAAACGTGGATTTAATGCTGGACTCCTTGGATAAATTCCTAAAAGACTACAAAGTTGAAAAAAGCGGATAAAGAAGGGGTGAATGCGCCGCATTCACCCTTTCTTTTTAAATATTTGGGTGTTTTAACGCCATGCGCGTTATGAAACGGTTTTTTTACAGGGCATTTAAAAACCTCCTATGATTTCTCATAGGAGGTTTTATTAATCTTTTTCGCCCTTTAATTTTTTGTCTATGGCCATTGCGGCTTTCCTGCCCGCGCCCATCGCAAGAATTACCGTCGCGGCGCCTGTTACCGCGTCGCCCCCCGCGTACACGTTTTCAAGGGAGGTCTGCCCGTACTCGTCCTTTGTGACAATACAGCCTTTTTTATTTGTTTCCAACCCCTTTGTGGTGTTTTTAATCAACGGGTTTGGGGTCTGTCCTATGGCGATAATCACCGTATTCACGTCAATCACATGGTTGGAGCCTTCAACTTCAACGGGCTTTTGCCTGCCCGACTCATCCACATCCCCTAAAACCATGTCCACAACTTCTATTCCCTTTACCCAGTAGTTTTCATCGCCTAAAATCCTGACGGGGTTGGTTAGAACCTTAAAAATAATGCCTTCTTCTTTCGCGTGTTCCACTTCTTCGCGGCGGGCGGGCATTTCCTTTTCGCTTCGGCGGTAGATTATATAAACCTCGTCTGCGCCCAGGCGTTTCGCGCTTCTAGCCGCGTCCATGGCAACGTTTCCGCCGCCGACAACCGCAACCTTTTTGCCCACATAGATGGGAGTGTCCACATTGGGGAATTCGTAAGCTTTCATGAGGTTTATCCTTGTTAAAAACTCATTGGCGCTATAAACCCCGTTGTAGCTTTCCCCCTCAATATTCAAAAACGAGGGAAGGCCCGCGCCGGTTCCGATAAACACAGCGCTAAAGCCGTACTCATTAAATAATTCCTCAATCAATATGCTCTTTCCCACAACCACGTTGGTCTGGATTTTTACACCCATTTGAGTCAGGGCATCGATTTCCTTTTGCACAATTTCTTTAGGGAGCCTGAACTCGGGGATACCGTAAACCAAAACCCCGCCGGGCTTGTGAAAGGCCTCAAAAATCGTAACGTCATAGCCCCGTTTTGCCAGCTCGCCCGCGCAAGCCAATCCCGCGGGTCCTGAGCCGATTACCGCAACTTTGATGTTGTTTTTCTCGATTTTTGGCGCTTTAAACTCCCCATGCTTTAAATAATAATCCGCGGCAAAGCGTTCAAGCCTTCCAATGCCCACGCTTTCGCCTTTAATCCCCCGCACGCAGTACTTTTCGCACTGGTTTTCCTGGGGGCAGACCCTGCCGCAGATTGCGGGCAGTGTATTGGTTTCGGTAATTTTTTCATAGGCCTCGATATATCTCCCCTCTTTAATCAAACTGATAAAATCGGGGATTTGTACCCCCACAGGGCAGCCTGAAACACAGGGGCGGTGCTTGCAGTTTAGGCACCTTTCCGCCTCCTGTTTTGCCTCTTCCTCGCTGTAACCCAGCGCCACTTCTTTAAAAGTTGTGGTCCTTAATTTGTCCTCAATGTGCGGCATTGGGGTTTTTTTCGGTGACATATTAGGCATTTTTCATACCCTCCAGTCTGCACTGATGAAGCGCCTCTTTTTCAAATTTTTTATACATGGCCTGCCTTTTTATGGCGTCGTCAAAATCCACTAAATGGCCGTCAAAATCGGGGCCGTCAACGCAGGCAAACTTGGTTTCTCCCCCCACCCTGATACGGCAGCCGCCGCACATTCCTGTGCCGTCAATCATTATGGGGTTCATGCTGATGATGGTCTTTATCCCATATTCCCTTGTTATGTCGCAGACCGCCTTCATCATCATAAGGGGCCCGATTGCCACCACCAAGTCGTACTTGTTACCTTCGGCTATCAGCTGCTTTAGGATATCGGTCACAAAGCCCTTTGTGCCGTTTGAGCCGTCGTCAGTGGTGATTATGCACCTGTGGGAAATTTGTTTTAATTCATCTTCCAATATAATTAAATCCTTGTTCCTAAATCCTGCGATAGCGTGAACCTCGCAACCTAGGTTATACAAGGTTTTAGCCTGGGGGTAGCTAATGGCGGTGCCAAGCCCGCCGCCGATTACCGCCGCCTTTTTGTAGCCTTCAAGATGGGAGGGGTTTCCAAGGGGGCCTAAAAAATCAAGTATATATTCCCCTTCCTCTTTTTGCCCAAGCTTTATAGTGGATTTTCCCACCTCTTGGAAAATGATTGTAACGGAGCCTTTTTCCCTGTCATAGTCGGCAATGGTCAAAGGCACCCTTTCGCCTTTCTCGTCAACGCGGAAGATAATAAATTGCCCCGCTTGCGCTTTTTTCGCCACAAGGGGCGCGTGTATTTCCATAAGTTTTATCGAATCTGAAAGAATTTTCTTTTTTAGTATTTTATACATTCCCTATTCCTTCCCCATTAGTTTATATAAAAATATAGTAAGTAATATTATATATTTAATGGGTTTTCATTTCAATAGCCAAAGCGCAAATGGATAAATTTCGTGTAATTTTACAAAAAATAATAAATTACTCCGCCCCGACAAGTTCCTTTAGGCTCTCTAGTGACTGCAGCCCCACTTTTTTTGCCACCATGCTGCCGCCTTTTACCACGACAAAGGTGGGAATGCTTACAATCCCGTAATTGTACGCAATCTCGGGCTCGTCGTCAACATTTACCTTGCAAACTTTAATATTTAAGCTTTCATCATTTGAAAGTTCCTCAACAATCGGGCTTGCCGCCCTGCATGGAGCGCACCAGGGCGCCCAGAAATCCAAAAGCACGGTTTTGTCGCTTTCAATTACTTCTTTTTCATAATTTTGTTTTGTTATCTCAATTACCGCCATAATCATTTCCCTTTCCCGTTTTTATTTTTTAAATAACTTTTTATGCTGATTGAAACATTTGCCCCGTCGGACACCGCCTTCGCAATCTGTAAAAGCCCGCCTATGCAGTCACCCGCGGCAAAAATCCCGGGGATGTTGGTCATATACCCGCTGTCCACTAGTATATTGTCATCCTTTGTAACTATCCCCAGTTTCAATGCAAAGTCGCCCGCGCCCGCGGTGCCTTCCGCCACAAAAATCCCGTCAATTTGATAATTATTAAGCTCGGTTTCAATTTTCTCCACTTTATCTTCCCCTGAGATTTTTAAAATTTTGTCCTTAACAAACTTGACTTCCGGGGGGAATTTGTCCGATTCCGCCTCTTTCCCGTTGGTGAAAATGGTAATATCCTTGGAAAACCTGACTAGTTCTTGGGCCTCATGGGCGGCGTAGTCGCCAGACCCTATTACCCCTATCCTTTTTCCTTTAAAGAAAAAGCCGTCGCAAATTGCGCAAAAGCTTATGCCTTTTCCCAAAAAATCCATAAACCCGGGGATTTTTAAGTTTTTCCTTGCCTTTCCCGTTGCCAAAAGCACGCTTTTTGCCAAAAATTTTTCATTGGGCGTGGAAACTGAAAAGCTTCCATCCTCATAGTTTTGCGAAATATCTATAACTTCGTCTTCCAAAATTTCAGCGCCCAGCCTTTTTGCCTGCTTTATGCCGTTTTCATGTAAAATGCGGGCGTCTATTGGCTCAGAAAACCCATAGTAGTTTTCAATCACGCTTGCCCCTTCTAACGCCCCGTAGCCTTTTCCAATCACCAAAACGCGTAAATTTGCCCTCGCAAGATAAATTGCGGCGCTGACCCCGGCGGGGCCCTTGCCCACAATTACCGTATCGTAAATCAAATTACGCCCCCCTTTCATTGATTAACTATATGTTACACCATTTTTCATTAATTTGCTAGTATGTAAAACCACTTTTTTTACTATTTTAGATTGTTTTTTTTACTTATTTATGTTACACTTATGGGGTTATTTACTTTATGAAAGGATTGTTTTTAGTGAAAAAATTTTTAACCTTTTTATTATCCGTTGTAATGGTATTATCCCTTGCTTCCTGCGGCGGCAACAGCACAAAGGAGGCGCAAAAATGCGTGGAAGGCATGTTTGACTCTTTAATCGCGCTGGATTTTGACGCTGCTGACAAATATGTGAACATGGATGAAATCAAAGCCTTTTACTCCCCCGAAGACGACGGTTCCGCTGAACTTTTCATGTCAGCCGTATTTGATAGATTAGGCTATGAAATAATTAACGCGCAGAAACTTGACAATAAAAACGTGCTTGTTAAAACCAAAATTACCGCCGTTGACTTTGAAACACTGGCAATGGATTTTTACAACCAGCTTATGATTTATTCCATCCAAACCGGCGGGGCTCAGGATGAAAACACGGAACAAATTATTACCGATATGCTTTTTACTGTTGCGGACAACGCAACTGAAATGGAAGAAAACGAAGTTGACATTTTGGTTTCAAAAAACGATAATGGTTATAAAGTCATGCTTGACGAATACTTCTTAAACGCCTTATATGGAAACGTTACCACAAGCAGCCCCGAAGGGCAGTATGAAGAAGATTATTATGATGAACAAACCAATGGTGATGTGGTACCTGATGAAAATTAAAATAAAATAGAAAGGGTATGGGGAAATGAAGAAATTTGCTTTATGCCTTGTTAGTTTTATTTTAATTTTTGCGCTGTGCTCATGCTCAAAAAATCCCGCAAAGGACACAGTGGAGGGCATGCTTTCGGCGCTTTCTGCATGCGACTTTGAAAAGGCCAAAAACTATGTGGATACCCAAGATATCACAAATTACAGCGAGGACTATATAATAAATGCCTTTTTGGAAAATATGTCCTATGAAATTTTAAACGTAAAAAAAGACGGGAAAAATTTTGTGGTGAGCGCCAAAATCACCACCATAAACTCAAGGGAGTTTATAAAAAAATACGTTCAAAAAACCATGGCGGTTCTTCAAACCAATTTCAGCAAGAAATTCACCGCTGAGGAGTTAAAAAACATTGTAAATGAAATTACAAAGGATAACCCCCAAAAAAGCGAAAATGAAGCCAGCATATTGGTTAAAGCCCAAGACGGGGCGTATAAAGCGCTTTGCAATGATGAACTTTTAGGCGCGCTTTTTGACCACTACAAGGAAACCTATGACGAAATAATCAAAGAAATGGAACAAGGATTAGTTTTGGAAAACTGATATCCGCCCCCGCGGGGGCGGATTTTTTATGCTTTTTAAAGCCCTGCAAACTTGATTTATTTACCATATTATTATATACTCTAATTATAAATGTTGTTAAAAAATGCAAAACAAAAGGCGGTGGCAGGATGCTTTCCCAAGTAAAAAGCTGCGCATTATGCGGCATTGAAGGAAACATAATAACTGTTGAGGCCGACATTTCCACAGGCCTTCCCGCTTTTGACATTGTGGGGCTTCCTGACACAACGGTCAAGGAGGCAAAAGAGCGGGTAAGATCCGCCATTAAAAACACCGAATTTGAGTTTCCTTCCAAAAAAACCGTCATAAATCTCGCGCCTGCCCATTTGAAAAAAGAAGGCACCCACTATGACCTTCCCATTGCGGTTGCAATTCTTTTAAGCTCAGGGCAAATAAAAGGCGTAAACGCAGATGATTACGCTTTTTTGGGCGAACTTTCCTTATCGGGGGAACTGCGGGCGGTCTCGGGGGTTTTACCCAGCGCCATCGGCGCGAAAGAGGCAAATATAAAAAACATAATCGTCCCCTTTGACAACGCAAAAGAAGCCGCCCTTGTGGAAGGCATAAACGTATACGGCGCAAAAAGCCTAAAAGACGTGTATTACCACTTAACGGGGGAAGCGCCCATCCAAAAAACCACTGTGGATGTTATAAGCTTTTTTAACCAGCATAAAAAATACGATGTGGATTTTTCGGAAGTAAAGGGTCAGGAAAACGTAAAACGGGCATTACTAATTGCCGCCGCGGGCGGGCATAACACCTTAATAATCGGTTCCCCCGGAAGCGGCAAAACCATGCTTGCCGAGCGCCTGCCCACTATTTTACCCGACATGACGCTGGAAGAAGCGATTGAAGTTACAAAAATCCACAGCGTCGCAAATATCTTATCAAAGGATTGCCCCTTGGTGTCGCACCGGCCTTTCAGGTCCCCCCACCATTCCGCCTCAGCCATTGCGCTAGTCGGCGGGGGGCACAATTCAAAACCGGGGGAAATTTCACTGGCCCACAACGGGGTGCTCTTTTTAGACGAATTCCCCGAATTTAAAAAAGACGCCATAGAGGCCATGCGCCAGCCCATTGAGGACGGAAAGGTGGTAGTATCAAGGATTAACGCCACCAATGAATACCCCTGTTCCTGCATGCTGGTTGCGGCCATGAACCCCTGCAAGTGCGGCTACTACGGCGAGGACCCTTCCCGCTGCAAATGCTCGGAAAAAAGCGTGCAAAGCTATCTTTCCCGCATTTCAGGGCCGATTTTGGACAGGTTTGACATTCAGGTTACCTCACCTTCTGTAAAGTACCAGGACCTTTACAAAAAAAATGACGAGACATCGGAAGTTTTAAGGGAAAGGGTGAATAACGCAAGAAAAATCCAGCAGCTAAGGTACAAGGGCGAAAACATCACAAAAAACGCCGACCTTAAAGGGGCGCTTTTGGAAAAGTACTGCAAGCTATCGTATGACTGCCAAAAAATCATGAAAGAGGCTTTCAATAAAATGAATTTATCCGCCCGCGCCTACACAAAAATATTAAAAGTGGCTAGAACAATCGCGGATTTAGCGGGGAAACAAGACATAGACATAGATTCACTTGCCGAGGCCATATCCTACAGGGCTTTGGATAGGAACTTTTTTTCATAAGGTGGAGTCCAATTGAAAAAGTTAACCTTTGATAAAATATTTGCCTTAATATTCCGCGTTCTTTTGATTGTCGCGTTTATTGGCGCCTATTTTGCCAAAATATATATAAATATGTTCACCGCGTTCCTTGCTTTCGTCCTTTCGTTTTTGCCAAGCGCCGTGACTTTTAAAAACACAAAGCTGCCTAGGGGCTTTCAGCTTGTGATTTTAATTTTTATCTTCGGTTCCCTTTTTCTTGGCGAAATAAGCGGGTTTTACTACCGCTTTTTCTGGTGGGACGACATGCTTCACTTTATGAGCGGCATAATTTTAGGGGCCATTGGGTTTTTATTGGTGTACGCTTTAAACGAGGATGAAAGGATTTTATTCCGCTTAAGCCCGCTGTTTGTGGCCCTTTTTACCTTTACCTTTTCTTTGGCGTGCGGGGCTGTGTGGGAAATTTTTGAGTATTTTATGGACGTAAACTTTGGCTTTAATATGCAAAAAACGGGTCTTGACGACACCATGTTTGATTTAATTTACGACGCCATAAGCTCATTTTTAATTTCGGCCCTCGGTTTTTTTTCGTTGAAAAAACGCCGGTTTTAGATTGAAAAATATACAATTTGTGATAAAATTATCTTATTGATTAATTTGGAGGATGGAAATATGGAAAAAATCGCAAACAGGGTTTCAACCATAAAAGGTTCAGCAATCCGTGAAATTTTTAAAGTTCTGGCCAATGGAAACATTATCTCCTTCGCGGGCGGCGCGCCTGACCCTGCGCTGTTTCCTGCGGATTTGATGTCGGATCTGGCGGCCGGCATATTAAAAAACGAAGGGGCCCTTGCGCTATCTTATGGTATTACGGAAGGATATAACCCGTTAAAAGAGGAAATTATAAAAAGGTTAAAAAGCCAAAACATTATTTCTGAAAACGATAACTTTATAATCACCACAGGGGGCCAGCAGGTGATTGACCTTGCGGCAAAATCCCTTGTAAATGAGTTTGATAAGGTAGTGGTGGAAGACCCCAGCTTCATAGGGGGCTTAAATTCCTTTAGAAGTTATAACGCAAAACTAATTCCTGCGCCGGTTTTGGATGACGGCTTGGATTTGGATTATTTGGAAGAAAAAATACTAAAGAAAGAAAAAATTAAACTTTTATACACCATACCCACTTTCCAAAACCCCTCGGGGATTACCATGAGCCTTGAAAAGCGCAAAAATCTTTTGGATTTGGCGGAAAAATACGACTTTTTGATTTTGGAAGACAACCCCTACGGTGAGCTTAGGTTTATGGGGGAAGACATTCCAACCATTAAGTCCTTGGATAAATTAGGCCGCGTGATTTACGCGGGCTCCCTTTCAAAGGTACTGTCCCCGGGCTTGAGAATAGGTTTTTGCGCGGCGGATAAAATTATTTTGGAAAAGATGATTGTATGCAAACAAGTATCCGACGTACATACCCCTGTGCTAAACCAAATGCTGGCACACAGGGTTTTGTGCTCCATGGATTTTGATAAGCATATCCAAAAAGCCCAAAAGCTTTATGGGGAAAAATGCGCCCATATGTTAGCATGCATGGACAAATACTTCCCCCAGGGTGTAAAATACACACGGCCTGAGGGCGGGATTTTCATCTGGGTGGATTTAAAGAAAGACATAGACACAAAGGAACTTCTAAAGGTTGCGGTTGAAAGGGGCGTTGCCTTTGTGCCGGGAGCCACCTGCATGGTGGATATTGAAAAGCCCTCCAACAAGCTAAGGCTTAACTATTCCCTTTCAACTTTTGAGCAGATTGAGAAAGGGATTAAAATACTTGCAGAAATTTTGTGAAAGGACTAAGTATGATGGAAAAAAAGAAAGTAATCTTTAGCGGCGTCCAGCCATCGGGCGAATTAACACTTGGGAATTATCTTGGCGCCTTGAAAAACTGGGCGGCACTTCAGGATGAATATAACTGCGCGTTTTCTGTTGTTGATTTGCATTCCATTACGGTAAAGCAGGATCCTGCTTCTTTGCGCCAAAAATCCATTGACGTGCTTGCGCTATTTATCGCCTGCGGGATTGACCCTGAAAAGAACTTGCTTTTCTTTCAGTCCCACGTTCCACAGCATGCGCAGCTTTCCTGGGTTTTAGGCTGCTTTACCTATATGGGGGAACTTTCAAGAATGACCCAGTTTAAGGATAAGGCAAGCAGGCACCAGGACAACATAAACGCAGGGCTGTTTACCTATCCTGTGTTAATGGCTGCCGACATACTGCTTTATCAGACGGATTTAGTGCCCGTAGGCAACGACCAAAAACAGCATTTGGAACTTGCCAGGGATATTGCCCAGAGGATAAATAACCTCTACGGCAATGTTTTCAAAGTCCCACAACCATATATCCCAAAAGTGGGGGCAAGGATTATGAGCCTTCAGGACCCCACAAAAAAGATGAGCAAGTCGGACGAAAACCCGAATGCTTATATCTCGCTATTAGACAAGCCCGAAGTTATAATGAAAAAAATCAAAAGGGCGGTTACCGACTCGGGTTCCGAGGTTAAATACGCCGAAGGAAAGGACGGCATAAACAACCTTTTGAATATTTACTGCGCCATGACAAATAAGTCAATAGGTGAGGCGGAAGCCGAATTTGAAGGCAAAGGTTATGGCGACTTCAAACAAGCAGTGGGCGAGGCGGTTGTGGAAGGATTGAGGCCCATTCAGGAAAAATACTATGATTTAATCAGTAACCGTGATTACCTTGAGGGTATCTACAAAAAAGGGGCGCAAACAGCTTCCCAGATTGCTGACCGTACCCTTAAAAAGCTTTATAAAAAAATTGGTTTTGTAGTTTAAGGGGAGATAATTATGGACAGCTCATTAAGCATAATCCTGGCCTTTGCCCTATCTTTTTTGGCATCTTTTGCCACAACGCCGCTTGTGAAAAACCTGGCCTTTAAAGTCGGCGCCATTGACATTCCAAAAGATGAGCGCAAAATCCACAAAAAACCCATCCCCCGCCTCGGGGGGCTTGCGATTTTCTACGGTTTTATCGCAAGCGTGCTGATTTTTGCCGAAATTACCCGCGAAATCAGGGGTATTATTTTAGGCGTTGTGGTAATAGTGCTCCTTGGGATTTTTGACGACATATACCAGTTGAGCGCAAAGGTAAAATTTCCAATCCAGATAATCGCGGCAATTATCCCCATACTTCACGGGGTTGTTATATCCTATGTTTCAATGCCCCGCTTTATTGTGCCCGAGGGCACCTTGTACTTATCCTATTTTTCATATCCTTTGACGGTGTTTTGGATTGTGGCGGTAACTAACGCGGTAAATTTAATCGACGGGTTAGACGGTTTGGCGGTGGGGGTTTCATCCATTTCATCCCTATCCCTTTTGTGTATTGCGCTGATTGTGAGCGAGCCACAGGTTGCCCTTTTAACCGCGGCATTAGCAGGCGCATGCTTTGGGTTTTTACCTTATAACTTTAACCCCGCCAAAATCTTTATGGGAGACACTGGCGCCACATTTTTGGGTTTTATTTTAGCCACAGTTTCGGTGCAGGGCTTATTTAAAGCCTACGCGGTAATATCTTTTGCGGTGCCCCTTTTGGTATTGGGCCTTCCCATTTTTGACACAGGGTTTACGATTTTAAGAAGGATAAAAAACAAAAAGCCCATAATGGGGGCAGACCGGGGCCATCTTCACCACAAGCTTTTGGACATGGGATTTTCCCAAAAGCAAACGGTGGGTATTTTGTGCCTTATGAGTTCAATCCTTTGCTTAAGCGCGATAATCCTAATCGGGAGCGGCGCTTTGAGGGCTTTGATTTTGGTTGCGCTCATTTTGGTGTTTATAATTTTCGCCGCGAGAAATTCCAATTTAAGCGAATTTTTAAAAGATGAAGAAGAAAACGCCGCCCCACAGGATAAAAACGATTTAAAGTGAAGCATTTTGCTTCACCTTTATTTTTATCACAAAAAACGAAAGGACGAAAATATGCCCATTAAAGCAGTGCTTTTTGATTTTGACGGAACACTTTTAAATACCAATGATTTAATTCTTGAAAGTTACAAACACGCCTTTAAAACGGTGCTTGACCGCGACATTCCCTATGACGAGTTTTTAAGCTTATACGGAAGGCCCCTTTTTAAGTCTTTGTCAGCTTATGAAAAACATGAAAAACTTTATTACGCTTACAAGGACTTTAACGAAAACGGGCATGATTATCTTATAAAAACTTTTCCCGGCGCAAAGGAAGGGCTTTTGCGCCTTAAGGAATTAAACTTAAAACTTGCGATTGTAACATCAAAGCGCACCCATGTGCTGGAAAAACAAATAAAAATGTTGGGCTGCGGGGACATATTTGACTTGATAATAACCCCCGATGACACCCAAAACCACAAGCCCCACCCCGAACCCGCGCTTTTAGCCTGCGAAAGGCTGGGGGTTTTGCCGCATGAGACCTATTTTGTGGGCGACAGCGTTTTTGACATGGAGTGCGGGAAAAACGCGGGCTGCAATTTGTGCGCCGTAAGCTATACGCTGACCCCCATTGAAAAACTGATGGAATACGGCCCCAAATATGTGGTGGGAAGTATTTTGGAATTTGCGGGCCTTGTGGAAAAAGAAGTGGGCTAGGCATTTGCTTGAATTTTAGCTTCAATATGATAAAATATAATTAATAAACCCGGTTTTGGAGGATTATAATGATAATTTTTGGCGTTGACCCCGGCATTGCAATCGTGGGGGTCGCGGTAATTGAATATGACGGGGTAAAATCAAAACCCCTCTTTTATGACGCAATAACCACTGACGCCTCTGCGCCTTTGCCGCAGCGGCTTTTGACAATATATGAAAAAACCAGTTTAATTATAAAAACCTTTAAACCCGACGCGGTGGCGGTGGAAGAGCTGTTTTTCAACCAAAACGCCAAAACCGCTTTTTCCGTGGGACAAGCAAGAGGGGTAATAATACTGTGCTGTACCCAATATAATATCCCGTTTTTTGAATACACCCCCTTACAGGTAAAACAAGCGGTAACGGGCTATGGAAGGGCGGACAAAAACCAAATCCAGCACATGATAAAAACCCTTTTGGGGCTTTCGCAAATACCAAAGCCCGACGACGCGGCTGACGCTTTGGCAATCGCCCTTTGCCACGCCCATTCCCATAAAATGAGCAATATTTTAGGAATAAATAAAACATAAAAGGGGAAAGGTTATGATTTCATACATAAAGGGAAAACTTTCGCTGATTGGGGAAAACTTTGTGGTTTTAGACGTAGCAGGCATTGGTTTTAGGGTATTTACCTCCACCCAAAGTTTGTCCCAACTGCCTAAAATAAACGAAGAAGCAACCCTTCATACATATCTGCACATACGGGAAGACGTCATGGACTTGTACGGGTTTGCGACTGTTTCTGAGCTTAATATGTTTGAAAATTTGCTTTCGGTAAACGGGGTAGGCCCAAAAGCCGCGCTTTCGGTTTTGTCGGTGCTATCCCCTTCCGAACTGGCATTAGCCATAATCACTGATGACGCGAAGCAGATTAAAAAAGCCCAAGGGATAGGCCCAAAAGTAGCCCAGAGGATAATCATTGACTTAAAGGACAAGCTTAAAAACAGCGCCTTAATTGATGAGGGGATTACAACAAGCCTCTCCCCTGTAAGCGCGCAGGATGAGGCAGTTGAGGCGTTAATTGTTTTGGGATATACCCCGCAGGAGGCAAAAAACGCGGTATCTTCCGTCAAAAAGGAAGGATTGTCAACGGAAGATACCATTAAAGCGGCGCTTTCTGTTTTAATGAAAAAGCAAGGGAGGTAAAGTAGTTGGAATTTGAAGACAGGCTTATCGCCAGCAGGGTTTTAGCCGAAGACGGCGATATAGACGCAAGCCTTCGGCCCCGGTTAATGAGCGAATACGTCGGCCAGGAAAAAGTCAAGGAAATGCTTGATATTTACATAAACGCGGCAAAAAACAGAAAAGAAGCGCTGGACCATGTGCTTTTATACGGCCCCCCGGGGCTTGGTAAGACGACGCTTGCTAACATTATCGCCAATGAATTAAACGTAAATATCAGGATAACAAGCGGGCCTGCCATTGAAAAGCCGGGGGATTTGGCGGCGATTTTAACTAATTTATCCCCCCATGATGTTTTATTCATTGACGAAATCCACCGCTTAAACCGCAGTGTTGAGGAGATTTTATACCCTGCCATGGAGGATTTCGCGCTAGATATTATTATCGGGAAAGGCCCCTCCGCCCAATCCATCAGGCTTAACCTTCCCCCCTTCACACTGGTGGGGGCAACCACAAGGGCGGGGATGTTATCCGCGCCCCTTAGGGACCGTTTCGGGGTAATCTGCCGGCTCGAGCTATATAAGGAAACAGAGCTTGTAAACATTATAAAACGTTCGGCAAGGATTTTAAACATTGAAATTGAGGACGGGGGGGCATTGGAAATCGCCAAAAGGTCAAGGGGGACCCCGAGGATTGCAAACAGGCTGTTAAAGAGGGTCCGTGACTTTGCGCAAGTCAGGGCCGACGGCATTATTACCAAAAAAGTTGCGGATGAGGCGCTATCCATGCTAGACATTGACCCAATCGGGCTTGACAACATTGACAAGCGCATGCTTCTTACCATTATAAATGTTTTCGGCGGCGGGCCTGTGGGCCTTGAAACCTTGGCGGCAACAATCGGCGAGGACCCCGGGACAATAGAAGATGTGTATGAGCCATACCTTTTGCAGTTGGGCTTTATAAACCGCACCCCGAGGGGCAGGATGGTAACCCGCCTTGCCTATGAGCACTACAATATTCCAATGAATTCCGTGGGTGAACAGCTCACATTTTAATGCTTTTATTACAATTATGTTAACATCAGTTTACATTTGTTATTTTTCAAAGGGAAATGAAGTTTTGTGTCGAAGTCTTATATAGAGGTGGTTTTTCATGAAGAAAATCTCAGTCTATGTAGGGCTTCTTTTTATTGCTTTTTTATTAGTATTTAACATGCAGGTTGCATTTGCGGATAGATATTTTTACGATAACGCATGGCATGAATACAACGCGCCTCCCATTTACCTTTATGTAAACGGAAGGGAAATCACCCCCGACGTTCCCCCCATTATAATAAACGACAGGACCCTTGTGCCCATAAGGTTTATTACCCAGGCATTAGGTGGGGAAATAACTTGGGATGAAAGTACCTATACCGTTGGGGTTAAGCTTGAAAAAAATACTTTAGTTTTAAAAATAGACAGCCACCAGGCGGTGTTAAACGGAAAGACCATTGAAATGAACCGCCAGGACCCGCCGCCAAAAATCGTCAATGACAGGACCATGGTGCCAATCCGCTTTGTCAGCGAAAATTTGGGCTATCACGTTTCCTTTGACGACAATTTGAGGCAGGTGCATATTAATAAAGAGGCGCCTTCCCAGGCAGACGGCGGAGGACAAGCCTCCCCGACCCCTAAAGAGGAAAAACCCGTTGAAAACGGAAATGATGACGGGAATGAAAATGAGGAAAAAATAGAAAAGGCAGGCATTACAAAAATTGAGTATGAAGAGCTTGAATACGGGGACAGGATTATAATATACACAAGTTTAAAACAATCCCCGAAAGTGTTAAAGTTAAAAGAGCCAAACCGCTTAGTTTTTGATTTCCCAAACGCCTACTTAACTTTTAAAAACGGAACTTTAATTGACGAGGGTTTATTGGTTAAAAACATAAGGTACGCAACCCATGACACCTTCTCCCGCATTGCGATGGACGTGGAGGATTATCCTTCCTATGTGATAAAATCCCAGAAAAATAAAATAATAATCGACATATTGGACGGGTTTTCCAAAATTTCATATGACGGGCTTTCCAATAAAGCCCTGTCTTTTGACGGTAAATTCAAAGTGACCGCCGGGGAATATGAAGATGGCATTTACACCGCAAAAATTAACTCCACCTCTTTTGGTAACGGCGGGATTGAAATAAATGACGGGTATATCGAAAGAATAACTTTAGAAAGCGATAGAAAAAATAAGGAAACCACCTTAAAAATTTATACAAAATGCGAGCTTTTCTTTGACATTTGTGTTTCTTCCACCACGGAAATTGCTTTTTTCACAGCGGATGAAGCTTTTGAAGATGAGGAATACATCATGGAAGATAAATTCATAAGGAATGACATTGTAATTGTGCTTGACCCCGGCCATGGCGGCATTGACCCAGGGGCAAGCGGCGTAAACCCTGACGGGACAAAGGTTTATGAAAAAGATATTAATTTGGACATCACGCAAAAGACCGGAAAGTTTTTAAAAGACGCGGGGGCAGAAGTGATACTAACCCCTGTAAGCAAGCTTTCCAACAAAGAAAAGCTGGAACTACCCCAAAGGGTGGAAATTTCAAATAATACCGCCCCGACAGTGTTTATCAGCATTCACTGCAACGCGGTGGAGAAAAACGGGGAAAGCGTTTCAGGGACCATGGTTTTCTACAAGCCCGACTCCCAAAGCGTTGAGGCAGGCTCTGGAGTTTTTGTGAACCCCAAGGAAATCAGCCAGTATATTTTGGATTCAATTGTTGAAAACACCGGTCTTAATGACAACAAAATCCGAGACGGCGGAACTTTGTATGTGATTAGGAATAACAACTACCCCGCAGTACTAATTGAATGCGCCTTTTTAACAAACCCCGGGGATTTGGAAAAACTAAATGACGAGGATTTCAGGACGCTTTTGGCAAAATCCATTGCCGAAGGGGTAATTAAATATATTAATAAAATTTCAGATTAAAAAGATAAAGGCAGGCACTTTCGTGCCTGCCTTTTTGTTATAGTGAAAACCACGCTATGGCCGCATGGTTCAAAGGAGGTTAACCGGTGAACAGAAATCTTCCATATGTGATATAATTAATTGGCCTTTATATTTAAAGGGGAAAAGTGCATTAATAATATTTTAAAAATGGGGGAACATGTTGCATACCGAAACAGGGAATTTTGGCATAAAGGATATAAATGCCGTGGGTAAGAATACTAAAGCGGATAAAGAGTATATGACAGGACAATTAAAAAGAGACAGGAAAGCTTTGCAATAAGTATATTCGGCCCACATGACCCGATTGCGGGTAGTAAGTAACAAATGCAATCTGGGAGGCCAAAAAAATACGCACTTGTGCGTTGCCAGTAGTGTGTAGGGCTATGCCCGAAAATGAAAAACCCCCCGTTTTTGGGGGGATATTTATTTATGTATTTTATAATAGCCCATGTTAAATGAAAAGCACAAATATAACTTCAATTTTGCGCAAGCTCTTTATTTTAATACATTTTTTAAACCCCCAAAGTATTTTACGCCGCAGGTATTCACTTTCAGGCATATAATCTTTATAACCGTAGTTTTGCGAAATACCTTGTAAAATAAAAAAAGGCGGTATGACCGCCTTTTAAAGTCTTGATTTATAATCTTCATAGCCAAAGGACTTAAGTACCCTTATGCCCTCTTTTTTGGAGTGAAGGCAAATTGAAGGAAGGTTTATCCCGTTGAAGGTATTGTTTTTAACCATGGTGTAGTGGGCCATATCGCAAAAGATTAATTTGTCCCCTTCCTTAAGCGGCCCGTCAAAGGAATAGTCCCCGATGATGTCGCCGGAAAGGCATGTGGGTCCACCCAAACGGTAGGTGTATTTCTTTTCATTAGGAAGCCCCGCGCCGATTATATTGGGCCTGTAGGGCATTTCCAAAACGTCGGGCATATGGCAGGAAGCGGAAGTATCCAAAATCGCGATTTCCATACCGTTTTTAACCACATCCAAAACCGTTGCGACCAAAAAGCCGGTGTTTAGGGCAATCGCTTCCCCCGGCTCAAGATAAACTTCTACGTTGTATTTTTCTTTTATATACAAAATACATTCCACTAAAGTTTCAATGTCATAATCGGGCCTTGTTATATGGTGCCCCCCACCAAAGTTTATCCACTTCATGCCCTTAAAGTATTTCCCAAACTTTTCTTCCACCACTTTTAATGTTCTCTTTAACGCGTCGGAATTTTGCTCGCATAGTGTGTGGAAGTGAAAACCACAAAGACCTTCAATCTCATCTTCCCTGAAGTTTTCCAAAGTTACCCCCAAGCGGGAATTTTCATAACAGGGGTTATATATGGGCACTTCAATTTCCGAATACTCAGGGTTTAGCCTAATGCCGCATTCAATCCCCTTTGCAAGCGCTTTATCCTTATACTTTTTCCATTGGTTAAAGGAGTTAAACACAATGTGGTCAACATATTTTAGTATTTCATCAAAATCCGACTCCACAAACGCGGGGGAATAAATATGGACTTCCTTCCCCATTTCCTCATAGCCAAGCCTTGCCTCATGAAGGGAGCTTGCGGTAATTCCGTAAAGGTACTTTCCGATTAGCGGGAAAGTGTGGTACATGGAATATCCCTTTAGAGCCAACAAAATCTTTGCGCCTGTTCTATCTTGAACGCTTTTTAGTATTTCTAAATTTTTAACCAATAAATCCTCGCTTACCACGTAACTGGGCGAGGGGATTTTTTCAAGTTCGCTTTTTGAAAACACAAAATCCCTCCAATCAAACTTAAAGCGGAGCATCCGCCCCGCTTTTTAAATTAGTCAACCAAAACCGGGTTGAATTCCTCATGCCAAGGCAGCCCGCATTTGTTGAGCTCGTCCATAAATGGATCCGGGTCAAATTCTTCAACGTTATAAACTCCGGGCTTTTTCCAAATACCTTGAATGAGCAATTTCGCGCCAATCATGGCAGGAACGCCTGTTGTGTATGAAATCGCCTGGGACCCCACTTCCCTGTAGCATTCCTGATGGTCGCATACGTTATACACATAGTATTTTCTTTCTTTTCCGTCTTTTATGCCGGTAAAAATACAGCCGATGTTTGTCTTTCCCTTTGTCCTTGGGCCCAAAGTCGCCGGGTCAGGTAAAACGGCCTTTAAAAATTGAAGCGGCACAATCTTTTTGCCCTCAAACTCAATTGGCTCAATGGATGTCATGCCCACATTCTGCAAAACCCTTAAATGGGTTAAGTATGAATCGGAGAAAGTCATCCAGAACCTAATTCTCTTAACGCCTTTAATATTTACCGCCAAAGACTCAAGTTCCTCGTGGTATAAAAGATATATGTTTTTCTTTCCAATCTGCGGGAAATCATACTCCCTTTTAATTTCCAAAGGCTCGGTTTCAACAAATTTTCCGTTTTCATAGTACCTTCCCTTTGCGGTAACTTCCCTGATATTGATTTCAGGGTTAAAGTTTGTGGCAAAGGGGTATCCGTGGTCCCCCGCGTTTGCGTCTAAAATATCAATGGTATGGATTTCATCAAAGTAGTGTTTTTGGGCATAGGCGGAAAATACCCCCGTAACCCCCGGGTCAAAGCCGCAGCCTAAAATCGCGCAAATGCCTGCTTCCTTGAACTTGTCCTTATATGCCCACTGCCACTTATATTCAAACTTTGGATTGTCTTTTGGCTCATAATTCGCGGTGTCCAAATAATGGGTCTTTGTAGCAAGGCAGGCATCCATGATGGGCAGGTCCTGATATGGCAAAGCCACGTTTATTACTATGTCAGGTTTAAATTTATTTATAAGCGCAATAACTTCCCCGGAATTGTCCGCGTCAACTTGCGCGACTTGAATTTTTGTCTTTCCGCCGTCAAGCTTGTTTTTTAACGCTTCACACTTTGAAAGAGTGCGGCTTGCAATCATGATTTCCTCAAAAACTTCGGGGTGCTGGCAGCATTTATGAGCAACTACGCTTGCAACGCCCCCTGCGCCGATTATTAACGCTCTTCCCATTTTTCGCCCTCCATTATCAAAATTTTCATTGAACTAATTATACATAATATCATTACAATAATCAAGATATATTATTAGTAATATTTATTAAAAATAGACCTCTGTTTTTTAATATGAAAAACCCCCTATGCGCTTTTGGGTTGTTGGCATGCACCCAATCACAAAAGTAGCATTGTATCACGCACGGGGGCTTTTTAAATTCCTCATGATAACTTCATATTTACAATATTAAAAGGGGGTAAGGCTTAACCTTACCCCCCTTTTATTAGATTGTTTAATTATCTTGCGCTCTTAGAAGCAACCCTGTAGTAGATGATTTCAGTAACTTTGCCTTCTACTTTTCTTGTGATTGTGTAGTTTACATACTTGGTTGCGCTCTTCACAGCTGTGGAAGAAGACTTGGATATGGTCAACTTCTGAGTTGTGAAGTCAACTAGTGTGTAAACTGTGCCAGAGTTGCCTTTTACATATACTTGGTCTCCATCTTCGTCTTCTAGGTCATAGAAGTATGAAGAACCGTCTACGTCTACGATTGAACCGTATATGATTTCGATGTCATTGTTGCCTTCTGTGAATTCAACTTTGCCGCTGTCGAATTCGTCTTCGCCATCGATTTCATCAGCTAGTGCAAGGATTTGGATGTTCTTCACATAGCCGCCCTTGCCTGTTGATAGTAGGATAGCGTCGCCTTCTTGTAGATATTCAGGTTCATAGTCGTAAGACCTGTCATTGATGTCTTTGAATACTACAGGCTGAATATCTTCGCAGATTGTGTAAGATACAGTCTTGCCGCCTTGTAGACCTTCAATCTTAATTGCTTCTTCGTCATCAACTAGAATATGGGAAACTTTAGTGATAACGAACGCATATTGTGTCTTGTCTAGTGCAACTTCTGGGTCGATTACTAGAACGAATTCGATAACTTCTTTATCGTTTTCGAAAATTAAGATATCGTATTTTTCTTCATCTGCTAGTAAGGTATCAGGAGTTGCAACTGTGATAGCGTCAACTGTTAATTTGCCATCTGCTGATGTTTCAGATGAGTCTATAGCAAATGCTACTGTGTTCTTTGCAAATTCATATACGCCGTAGGAGTTGTCTTCAGCGTCATATGAATATTTGCTGTTCTTGCTGTAAGAAATCGCGTCATCATCGCTGAATAGTGTAATTCTGTTAATCTTTCCGCTGTTGTCTAGGTTGTATTTAATAACGCCTTGGAAATCTTGCAATGTTTCGAATAGATCCATGCCGGTGCTCTTCTTGAAGTCGATTTGGCCGGAGCTGGTCTTGCTAAATCCTTCGTAAACTGTAACCCTTGTAGCGAATTCGCTTACTTGGGATTTACCAGCTTCGTCAACGTATTTAGCCTTGTATACCTTGTCAAAGCCTTCGTCAACTTCAGTAGCTGCGATTAAGAAACCAAGGTTTCCGCCAAGAGCAGCTGTAGCGTCAGCTTTAACAATCTTGTTTACATAGTTTAGATAGAATACGCCTTCAGAACCAACCGCAACGTCGCTTGAATCTACTAGGTCGTTAGCAACAGCGATTGTTGATAGCTTATACTTGCCGCCGCCGATTGTGTATTCGCCAGCTTTGTTGTCAACAGCTGTAACTTTGCCTTCTACTTTCTTAGAAGAAATGTATACGGTCTTGATTGTAGCTACTTCGTAATCGTCGTTACCAACGATTGTGATAACATCGTCAATTTCGATGTCTTCAAATGTAGCCGGTTTGCCGTCTTTGATGAATGTTACTAAAACTTCGTCATCTTCTGGGTCATATTCGAATTCATATTGGCCGCCGGTTACAATGTATTCTTCTTCATCGATATCTTCAACAACGAATTCAACTGTGTTGTCTGAAGTATATGATGTGATGAACGCATAATCATAGATACCGTCGTTGTTGTTGTCAAGAAGAACTACAAAGCCGCCTTCTTCTTCTCTTTCTTCAAGGTTGAAGTATTGACCGTCAATATCTCCACCTGTGTATTCTTTGCCGTTGATGAATACTTTGAAGTCGTCGCCTTCAGCGATTTCAACGCTTGATGCGTTGTTCTTTGTGCTGTTTTGTGGCCAGTAGTAAATCTTGTTGTATACATTGTCAGGAATGTGTCTTTCAGAAGCGAGATCTGCAAACTGGATTGTTAGTGTTACGTTTCTGCCAGTTCTTGGAGCGATAGCTGCAAGATATTCATTGCCGCTTTCGTCTTCAGCAACATATGCTGTTACGGAATATCCTAAGAAATCAGCAGCGTTTGTGTTGCCTTCGTCAGCGATGATTATTGAATTATCAGCTTCGCCGTCAATTGTATCAGCTTCAATTGTGATTGGCTTTGATCTTGAACCGAAGTCTTCTTCAACTAGGTATGTGGATGTTACAACACCTTGTACTTTCTTAACCTTTAAGAAAGTCTTTAGGATTGTGTTATCGCTCTTTTCATAAACCGCTTGGGTTCCACCGGTAAATACGGTTTGTTCCATCATCTTAACTTCTAGGGAGTTGAAGATCAAGCGAGCGATTGTTGACCTCTTAGCAGCTGTGCCTGTAACTGCTTCTGTTCCAGGAATACCCTTTGTAATGCCTTCTTCAGAAGCTATTCTTAGGTAACCTGTCGGATAACCGCCATAAAGAGTAGATGTAGCTTTCGGGGTGTATCCTAAAGCAGCAACGATTAGCTTAACTGCTTGTTCATATGTAACTGGATCTTCTGGTCTGAATGTACCGTCGCCCATACCGTTAACGATGCCGTACACATAAGCAGCATGGATGTAACCGCTTGCCCAGTGTGTAGCCGGAACGTCTGAAAATACAGTAGCTGTTGGAGCTGGGTCACCATAACCTAATGTACGAACCATGATGGTTGCCATTTCAGCTCTTGTTACTGTCTGATTTGGCTTGAATACTAGTTCGCCGTTTTCTTCATAACCTTGTAAAATCTTAAGGTTGTTAAGAATTGATACAGCTTCAGCATAGGAGTCTTTTTCAGATACGTCTGAAAATATGGTCTTAGCTGACGCTGTAACCATCATTGAGAAAGCCATTGCAAGAACGACTACCAATGATAGTACTTTTTTGAGACTTCTCATTTTTCATGTCCTCCTTATATAATTTTTTATTTTGACGAAAGAGATTATTGTAAACACACGTCAAGTTCTCTTTCAATCCTTAACCTGCGCCATTTTGAAACTTGCGTTTCAAATTTACAGTTTGATTATAACACCTGTTTTTTTCCCCGTCAATGATAAACAGCCAAATGTAACATAATCGTAAACTATTTATAACATTGTTATAAAACGAGGAATCAAACTGAAATATTTACAGCGCAGATAAATTATCACTCAACATATTTTATATTTAAATTCCCTTTCTGTCAAGTTTAATATTTGATTTTTGAATAAAATTGTGCTAAATTAGATATACCATAATAATACCAACTTTTCCATAAAAGATTAACGGGAAGGGTTATATATAATATGAACATTTCAATTATCGGCGCGGGGCGCGCCGGGGGAAGTTTAGGGATTTATTTTAAAAACAAGGGCTTTAAAATTTCGGGTTATTACAGCAAAACCTTCGTTCATGCAAAAAAAGCTTCTGAAAATGTGGGCGCTGCCCCGCATTTAAAGCTTGGGGATGTGACTTGTTCTGACATTATTATTATAGCGGTGCCCGATGATAAAATAAAAAGCGTGTCGGACGAGCTGGGGAAATTTGATTTATCCCAAAAACACGTGCTGCACTTAAGCGGGGCCCACACATCATGCGTCCTTTCATCCTGTAAGGCTGCGGGGGCTAAAACCTATTCCCTCCACCCCCCTTACTCTTTTGGCACAAAAACCCAAGCCCCACAGGACATAACTTTTGCCCTTGAAGGGGAAGATATTTTGGAATTTTGCAAAATCTTAGACAAACACAGCATAAAATACGTTATACTGGACAAATCCAAAAAGCCCCTCTACCACGCGGCCGCCGTTATGGCGTCAAACTATGTCTTTTCCCTTTTGGAAACTTCCTTTGAAATGTTAAAAGAGTGCGGCTTTTCCCAGCATGAGGCCCAAAAATATTTTTCTTCCCTTATAAACGTTGCGGTTTCAAACACCATTGAAAAAGGAAGGGAAGCCTTAACCGGCCCAATTGCAAGAGGCGACATAAACACCATAAAAATGCACCTTGAAGCCATACAAGATGAAGAAACCAAGGCTTTATACAAAACCCTTGGTAATATTACATTAAAATTTGCTAATTTAAGCGGCGATGTTAGGGAAAAAATAAGATTGATTTTAAAATGATTTAGCACTATTTTATATAGTGAAAGGAATGATTATATGAAAACAACAACCCAAACCTTATTAAAGCTAAAAGAAGAAGGCAAAAAAATTGCCATGCTCACCGCTTATGATTATCCTACCGCGCTGCTTGTGGATGAAGCAGGCGCTGACGTTATATTGGTGGGCGACTCTTTAGGAAATGTTGTATTAGGATATGACAATACAACCTATGTTACCATGGATGATATGGTTCACCACACAAAAGCCGTAACCAGGGCTGTAAAAAACGCCCTCGTGGTTGCGGATATGCCCTTTTTATCATATCACCAGGGAATTTATGAAAGCGTCAAAAACGCGGGAAGGCTGGTGCAGGAAGGCGGGGCAAACGCGGTAAAGCTTGAAGGCGGAAGGGAAATCATTGACGATATAAAAGCAATAATAAAAGCCGGTATCCCCGTTATGGGCCATATCGGTCTTTTACCCCAGTCAGTGAACAAAATCGGGGGATACTTTGTCCAAGGCAAGGACGAAGAAGCCCAAAACAGAATGATTGAAGACGCCAAAGCGTTGCAGGACGCGGGCTGCTTTGCGATAGTAATCGAATGTGTGAAAAAGGAATTGGGGGAAAAAATCACAAGGGAATTAAAAATCCCCACCATAGGAATAGGAGCGGGAGTGCACTGCGACGGCCAGGTTTTGGTGCTTCATGATATGCTGGGGCTTTACCACAAAAAGACCGCTAAATTTGTAAAGCAGTACGCGGAAGTCGCAAATATAATGCAGGAAGCCATAAAAAATTACGTTTCGGATGTAAAATCGGAAAAATTCCCGACGGATGAGCACTCCTTTTAACCAGAGAGGATGAAGAAAATGAAAATAATAAAAACCAAAAGAGAACTCAGGGAAGAATTAAATAAACACAGAAAAGAAAACAAAACCATCGGTTTTGTGCCCACTATGGGGTATCTTCACGAAGGGCACCTTTCCCTAATCCGCAAAAGCGCGCAGGAAAACGATATAACCGTTGTAAGCATTTTCGTAAACCCAACCCAGTTTGGGCCAAATGAGGATTTTGAAAAATACCCCAGGGATTTGGAAAGGGACGCAAAACTTGCAGAGAGCGCAGGGGCGGATTACATCTTTAACCCTGAGGTTTCCGAAATGTATCCTGAAGGCTATTTGACCTACTGCTATGTAAAAGACATTACCAAAAAACTCTGCGGCAAAAGCCGCCCCACCCATTTTGAAGGGGTTACCACTGTCTGCTTGAAGCTTTTTAACATAGTAAGGCCAAACCGGGCATATTTCGGGCAAAAGGACGCCCAGCAGCTGGCGGTAATTAAAAGAATGGTAAAGGATTTGGATTTGGAATTGGAAATTGTGCCCTGCCCGATTGTGCGGGATTATGATAATCTGGCGCTGTCATCAAGAAACGTGTATTTAAGCCAGGAGGAACGCAAAGAAGCCTTGTGCCTTTCAAAATCCCTTTTTGAGGCAAAACGCATGATTGACGGGGGGGAAAGGGACAGCGCAAAAATAAAAGAAAAAATGAAAAAAATCATTGGCGCGTCAAAACTTGCCAAAATCGACTATGTGGAAATAGTTGACGCGGACACATTGGAGGACAACGCGGCAATTAAGGACAACACCCTTATTGCCGTGGCGGCGTATTTTGGCAGCACAAGGCTTATTGACAACATTATAATTCACTTTTAGGGGGAATGTTATGCTAATAGAAATGCTAGTTGGAAAAATTCACAGGGCAACGGTTACCGACGCCAATTTAAACTATATAGGAAGCGTTACAATCGACAAAGCGCTTATGGACGCGGCAGGGATTTTGGAACACCAAAAAGTGCAGATTGTAAACAACAACAACGGCGAGCGCCTTGACACCTATGTTATAGCGGGCGAGGAAGGCAGCGGCCAGATCTGCCTAAACGGGGCCGCGGCGCGGCTTGTGCAGCCGGGGGATATTATAATAATCATGGCCTATGCCCTAATGACCGAAGAAGAAGCCAAAAACGCAAAGCCAAAAATTGTTTTTGTGGATGAAAAAAACAGGATAATCAATAAAAACTAGCCCCGGGGTACATACCCCGGGTCAGGGTGTTTGCCTGGACGCTCAAACAAAAGCAGGATTTAGGGCTATTGAAAACAAGGGCAAATGCGGCGCAAGCGTTCGCCCTTGCTGGTGTGCTTTTTGGCAGAAAGCCACGGAATTTAAAGAAAGGGGATTTGCCCCTAATTCACAAAAACGTTCAAAAATGCAGTTTATCTACAATCCGCCCCGGGGGTATACCCCGGGCTTTTTTTCCGCGAAAATTGAAAAACATTATGATATTAAACCAAAAAACATTACCGTTTTTTCTTAAAAAATATCCCCCCGCAAGGGGTTTTTTATTTTCACTCATTCCTTGCCCGCGCGCCGCTGCCGCAAGGTTTTTTATACTATCTATAATTGGGCTTTTTCAAAAACCCCGTAAAACTTAACTTAAATATCCCTCGTGAATTCCCCCAATCCTGCCCTTTTTCCTAATACATTTCATTCACAAAAATAAAAAACACCAAACACTGCCGAAAAATGAATTAACCCCCCAAGAAAAATCCCAAAATATTTTCCCGCCCACGCAAAAAGTTCTTTTAAAATCTTCCCTCTTACGACCATTAAAGTATTCATTTATGAGTTAGAAAATCGTTTTTTTATTTATTTTGAGGGTCTTGTATTTTTTGTGTCGATTATTTTTATTGATTTATTCCCACCAATTGACAATTATTACCAATTGGATGTGATATACTCAAAACTACATCAGTTGTTTATTTTTGCAATTCAAAGGGGGATAAAAATGCCACAGATAAATGTCACTCCGTTTATAAGGAATACCCAAAGCAAGGACAAGCCCGAATTTTCCTATAAACAGTTTTTAAACCTCTTTAGCCTGTATAAATGCATAAGGTACGCAACCGCATTTATAATCACAAGGGCCAGTTTAATCGGGAGTTTCCCTTTCGGGATTGCGTTTTTCGCGTCAAATTATCAGGCAAGCCCGTTTTCTTTAATCTTGGGATTATTCAGCGTCTTGGGGCTTTTAACCACAAGCGCCTCTTTCTTGGACATTTTAAAATATATGCTTGTTATGCTATTGTTTTCATTGTCCGCAAGGTTAATAAATTTAGACACCTTCTTAAAAAAGGGGATTTCCCTTTGCTTTTGCGTACTTTTAAGCGGTACGGTGTTTTTTATTAAAAAACCTGTTTTAATTTACGATATATCGCTGCTTTTGGCGGAAGCTTCCCTTTCCTTTATATCCCTTATCGCCATAAGCAAGGCCATGCCCATACTTGAGGACAGCAAACTCCGCAGGCAGATTGCGACGGAGGACGCGATTTCCGTCAGCATTTTTTTAGGGCTTTTGATTTTGGGTACAAGCGACTTTTTAAAATTTCACAATTTAAGCATTACAAATTCCCTTTGCATTTTGGTCATTTTAATTTTTGCCTATAAATTCGGCCCCACAACCAGCGCCGCGGCAGGGGTCTGCATGGGGCTAATTGCGTCAGGCGCAAACTACACCCTTGCCTCCGTTTTGGGCTCCTATGCCTTTTCCTCAATGTTTTGCGGGCTTTTTAGAAAAATAAATAGGCTCTCCGTCGCGTGCAGCTTTATCCTTTCAAATTCCCTCATTACCATGGTTTCAAATTCCTCAAGCGAGGTTTTTATAAACATATACGACATATTTTTAGCCTCAAGCATATTTTTGCTAATTCCTGGCATAACATTGGACAAACTCTTTGACAAAAGCGAGGAAAGCACAAAAAACATGCTTTCTGCAAGAATACGGGAATCGGAATCCATGAGGGTTTCTGCCTATTCCCAAGCCTTTTTGACCTTAAAAGAATCCTTTTTGTCCTTAAAGGATATTAAGACAAACAACATTACAAAGCGCACCACACAAATTTTAGAGCGCACCGCAAACCGTGTCTGCGGCAGCTGCACATTTAAAACCCACTGCTGGGAAAATGATTTTAACAACACCTACTCCCAGGCCATAAAAATTTTAGACGCCTTAGAAAAAGGGGAAAACATCAGCCATCTTGACTTTTCCAAGTGCGCAAAGCGGGCGCTGTTTTTGGAAAACCTCGCAAGGTGCTATGAAATAAACCTTTTGGATTTAAAATGGCAAAGCCGCTTTGAAGAACTCCAAGGTGTTGTGGCAACACAGCTTGACTGTGTTTCAAAAGTGCTAAAAAGCGCTGCAAAGGAAATAAAACGCTATGCAACCTTTGATTTTAAGCTGGAACTTTTATTGAAAAAGGCCTTTGAAAAGGAAAACCTCATCCCCCTTTCCCTAAACGTGATAAACCTTCCCGACGGGGAACTTGAGATAACCTTAAGGTTAAAAGGCTGCCCCGGTTTTTTGGAATGTGACACCAAAATTAAAAATATAATTAAAGAAGTAGTGGGCCAAAAGGTTGAACGGGTAGGGGACAAGAACTGCGCAAACTGCCACTTAAAATATGTAACCGTGCCGAAAAACAGGGTTCAAAGCTACAGCTTAAGCGAACCAAAGCAAAATTACGCCTACTGCGGGGACATATTTAAAAAGGTGCGGCTTTCCAGCCATAAATTCGCTTTGATTTTGTGCGATGGCATGGGAAGCGGCAAAAAAGCGCAGGACGAAAGCGGGGCAATCGCGAATTTGATTGCTTCCTTACTGGAATACGGCTTTGACGGGGAAAACGCGCTGGGCTTTGCAAACACCCTCCTTTTGATGAAATCAACGGAACAAAGCCTCTTAAGCGTTGATTTGTGCGTGGTAGACACAAGTTCGGGCGAGGCGGAGTTTATAAAAAACGGGGGAGCGGCAAGCTTTGTCGTGGGAAAAGAGGAGGTAAAAATAATAAATTCCAAAAGCATGCCTTTGGGCATTACGCCATCTGCGGATATAACTTCAACCAAAATCAAATTAAACGAGGATGATTTAATAATCATGGTGTCCGACGGGGTTTTGGACGCGAACACCAAGGATGTAAACAAGGAACAATGGCTTGTGGAATTAATAAAAAGCGAGGATGAAAAAGAGCCTGAAACCCTTTGCAAAAGCATTATAAGAAAAGTGAAAGACCAAAGCGGGACAATCAGGGACGATATGACGGTGGCTGTGACATATTTTCCAATGTTTGCCGGCTAGAATTATATAATTATGTATATTCTAACTATTTTTGGGACATAATTACAGTGTATGGTAAATTAACTTCTTTATTGCTTTTGTGAAGCGAAAGGAATGAATTTTCATATGAAAAACACCAAAAGAATCGTTATATTAGATAAAATAAACTCAAACCTGATTGAGCAAGCCATTTTCATATTAAAAGACTCATCCACCCCGGAAAATGAAGCAAAAAGCATTGACGCAGTGACGGAAGCCCAAAGAATCATACGGGATTACTTATCCGACGTGAAATATTCTACTTACGCCCCTAAAAAGACAAAGGGAAAAAAGGACGTTTTGTTGCCGGTCATTTCCGTGCTGTCGTTTTTGACCATTGTCGTGTTTGTGTGCTTTTTAGTGATGTACTTTTTAGTGTAGCTTACATTTGACATGCCTTTCATATTTGTCTTATAACCCCCAATTGAGCGTGTTTTTGGGCACGCTTAAATCCCATGAAGCTTTAGGTTGCCTAAAGCTTCATTTTATTTTGATTAATTTTTACTAAAAAATATAAGTCAATTGTAATCAATTTTTAATATATATATTATATTAAACACTTCTCAAATTGGCATAAATTTAGTATAATGAATATGAAAGATGGTGATTATATGAGAATTGAAAAAATTTCTTACAATAAAATTAAGCTCATCGTGTCTATCGAGGACTTACACGCCCTAGGCGTGACCCCCGAAGAAATCACTGATAATTCACCACAAACCCAGGAGTTATTTCGGAATTTATTAAGGCGCGCGGAAATGGAAACGGATTTTTCCTTAAGCGCATCCCATCTTATCATTGAAGCGACACCCATTAAAAACGAAGGCCTCATTTTGATAGTTACAAAATTAGACGATGAAACGGAGGAGTATTTTGATAAAATCCGCCTCCGCCAAAGGCGCACCAGGTACAAGGTTAAAATCCCGCAGGAAATATACGAGCAAAAAACCATTTTTGCCTTTGACAATTTTGAAGATTTGCTAAAAGTTGCAAATATTTTGGACGCTGACACAAACAGTAAATTGTACGAGTATAATGAAAAATTTTTCTTATTAATTCCAGAGACTGTTATAGGTGACTTTTATCAGATACATGAATTTGGCGTTTTGGTGCCCAATTCCCAGTTTAATGAAGCGTTTTTATCAGAACACGGGAATTTGATTATCCCGGAAAAAGCCATATTAAAACTAAGGGAACATTTTAACAGCTGATATGAGCACAATACCTCCTGTTGCAAAAATCCGCAACAGGAGGTTTTTTGTTGCATGTAAAAGACACGAAGAAAAGCAGTTGTTTTTTAGACCTAACCACCCCAAAGCCTCAAAAGGCGTATGAGTATAAGGAAATTTTTAATTAGTGGTTATAACAACCGTTTGCTACAAAAAGGGCGCATTTGGTGTAAATATTTTCATGAATAGTATTATATAAAAAAACAAACTGACACCAAAAGGTGTCAGTTTGCGCGGATTAGAAATACCAAAAATACTCTTTTTTAATTTTTCATGGGCGAATTAAGCTTGCCCTTTTTATTATTACATATCATACTCAATGATTTCCCATTTTTGGCTGTCGGAATCGTTTTTGACAGCTTGGGCCACAAAGTTGGGGAAGGACCAGTCCATGTACATTCCTGAGTGTTTAACCCTCAATGTGAATGTGCCGTCCGGCTGTTTTTCAGGATACCAGTCCTGTGTGTCGCCGCTTCCGCTGGGCCATACAATGCAGTGGTGCCCATGGTTTTTAGACTCCCCTGATACTTGGATAACAAGGCCGCTTGCGGCGCTTACAAAGGAAACATACCCGTTTCCTTCATCAACCGCCTTCCACACCTGATACAAGGTGCCGTCATCTTCACGCATTACTATATCCTTGTGCTGTTCGTTGCTGTTATCCTGAATGCTCGCGTAAAGGTTAGTCTTGTAACCTCTTAGCTTATAGAATTTGCCCGGCTCAATTTTTTCAGCCAAAACTTCGGGCTTTGCCTCTTTTTCGGTAATATAAATGCTTCTTGCCGTGTCGTCCCATTTAATGTCCTTTTTTAAGGCTGTGGCAATGGCACGGATTGGGACATATGTAGTGCCGTTTTCAATAAACAGCCTTACTTCGTTTCCGTTGGCGTCAAGCGGGGTTACTTTTACCTTGTCAACATAAAGCTTAATTTTCGGCGTTGTGGATTCTTCCTCATCGCTTATCCCGCCGATGTAAACCGTATGGGTTCTTGCGTCGTAGTCAACGCTTTTGCCAAAGGCTTGGGCAATTGCGCGGATGGGCAAGAAGGTTGTGCCATTTCTGATAACGGGGTATACTTCGTTGCCTAACGCGTCTTTCATGATTAACTGCTCGCCGTTTATAAACACTTTAACGTCATTTCCGTCTTCGGCAAAGACGGTCATTGAAAATAGCATTAAAAACGCTAAACACAAAGTTATAAGCTTTTTCATCCAGTTCCCCTCTTTTTTTAAAATTTGATAAAATTATTATAACAATTTATCTTTTTTGTTTCAATAAAATTATGCGGTTATCTCCTCTTTAATTTCTGCGTTACCGCTAATTTCTTGCTTTTCTTCTTTGCTTTCTTCCTTCTTTAAATCATCATCGCAAACCACCCTGATTATGCCCATGGGGGTCTGCTGCCTTGATTGGCCCAAGGGATTGTCCTTTAAAATTTTAACAAGCAAGGTTTTGTCCATATCCTCATGGCTTGTCCCCAAAATTACCCCGTCTAAGTCGTTTATATCCACAACCGCTGCCCTGTGCCCGATACCTTTTGCAATATCCTTTGCCACTTTATTAGGGTTTTCGGGGGCAAGTACCACATATTGGTTATACGGCGGTAAAGTATTCGGGCATGGCCCGTCAATACTTCTTGCCTTTTCCCCCACTATGTTATAAAACCAGCCCCGTTTACCAAATAATTTCCCGATGGCTGAAATCACCGCGGCAAACAAAATTTTAATTGTCCCGATTTCGCGAAGGGCCATTTCCATGGTTTCAGGAATTCCAAGCCCAATCCCATGTTTTGACTTGTGGACAAATTTGCACAAAAATTTAGCCAAGGGCCGCGGCTTTATATCCTTCATGGGTATTGCCCTCTTTTGGGTGCAGGCAACCGCCTTTTCCGAAACAAAAAGTATATCCCCCTCTTTCATGTGGGGCATAGCGTACTCTTGGCAGACTTTTACTATATCGTCTTTGTCGGTAATAACATGGGTTTTTATCATGTATCTTGCATATTTTACACCGTCAATCTCAACAACCAGCTTTTTCCCTTCATTTTCGCCAATTAGACTGCTCATAACAAATCTCCTTCTCATTAAACTTCCTAAAGTATACTCCCCTAGAATTTACTTGTCAAGAACATTATATATCATTTATAATGTAATTAAAATGGTGAAAGGAAAAATTATGACTACATTTATTTTATTGACCAATATTTTTTCATTTATTCTGTTTGGTTTAGACAAGCTAAAGGCAAAAGCAAAAAAATGGCGCATAAGCGAGGCTGCCCTTTTGGCATTTGCGTTTTTTGGCCCTTTCGGGGCATATTTGGGAATGCAAATATTTAACCATAAAACAAAACATTTTAAATTTAAAATTTTGGTGCCTATGTTTTGCATAATAAATATTGTGATTTTATTTTTAATTAAGAAAGGATTGATACAATGAATAAAAAAGTGATTTACCTTGCCGGCGGCTGCTTTTGGGGAGTGGAAGCGTACTTTTCCGAAATCCCTGGGGTAATCAGCACTCGCGTGGGGTACGCGAACGGGATTTGCCCCACAACGACTTACGAAAAAATAAAGGAAACGGGGCACGCGGAATGCGTAAAAATTGAATATGACCCTGACAAGGTCAGCTTAAAAACCCTTTTAAAATATTATTTTTACATCATTGACCCCACCATATTAAACCGTCAGGGAAACGACATAGGGGTTCAGTACAGGACGGGCATTTATTATGTTGACGAGGAAGACCTTCCCGTTATAAAAGAAGAAATGGAAAATGAGCAAAAGAAATATGATAAACCCATTGTTACGGAAGTAAAACCTCTCGAGCATTTCTGCGAAGCCGAAGAATACCACCAGGAATACCTAAAGAAAAACCCCAACGGGTACTGCCATGTAAATTTAGCCGATAAACCAAAGTTTTAAACCAGCCAATTTAAAGCAAACACAAGCCCGCCAGCCCGTGCGGTACCGGGCTGGCTTTTTTCAAAATGGTTTTAAGATACCTTTTTAGCACATCCTATTTAGATTTAAGAGGCTAACCCCAAAACGCCAGTTCATAACGAGCCTTTATAGATGGCTTTCAAACCTTTTTCTGTGGTGTATAAAGCCCGATTTAGAAAAGCCATACAAAAAGCAGCGCTTTCGCGCTGCTTTTTGTTATATCTCCCTAGTGTTTTCCTTAAGCCATGCCCTTTCGTCTTCGGAAAGATAGTCCTTTAATTCCTCATACACCTTTTTGTGATAATCATTGAGCCACTTTTTCTCAGCGTCAGTCAGCAATTTTTCGTCAATTCCCCGAAGTGAAATGGGACAAAGGGTCATAACCTCAAACCTGTAAAACTGGCCGTATTCGGTCTTTTCATCTTCCACCACATTATACATGTTTTCAATCCTTATTCCGTGTTTGCCTTCCTTGTAAATGCCCGGCTCAATTGTAACATTCATGTTCTTTTCAAGCCTAACATGGCTTGGGTACTGGCTGAACCCTTGCGGGCCCTCATGCACGCTTAAGCAGTACCCCACCCCGTGGCCTGTGCCGCATTTATAGTCAAGGCCGATATCCCAAAGGGGTTTTCTTGCCAAAATATCCAAGTTAGAGCCCGTGGTGCCTTCCAAAAACTTGGCCGACGCCAGCCCTATATGGGCCTTTAGCACCATTGTGTAGTCAAACCTTTCCTCGTCGGTGATGTTTTCAAACACGACGGTTCTTGTAATATCGGTGGTGCCGCACAAATACTGCCCGCCTGAGTCCACCACCATAACCCCTTCATTTTTTAGGGTGTACTTGCTTTCATCATCGGCACAGTAGTGCATCATGGCGCCGTGGTCTTTGTACCCCGCGATTGTGGCAAAGCTTGGGCCTAGGCAGTCAGGCTGTGTGAGCCTTAGTTCCTTTAACTTTTCGCTGACAGTTACCTCCGTTATTTCTTCCTTTTCCACATTTTCCTCAACCCATTTTAAAAACTTGACCATTGCCACGCCGTCCCTGATTTGGCAGGTTTTAAAGTTTTCAAGTTCGGTTTCGTTTTTTACCGCCTTTAGTTTTGTGGTAATTTCCGCGATTTCTTTTTTGGTTACATCTTTATTAATCGCGTCATACAAATATGTGTTAATCCTCCGCCTGTCGAAGGCAATGGTACCCTTTTTTAAGTTTTGCAAATGATTTTTAACTTCGTCATACTCTAAAACCGTAACGTTGTTTTCACGGAAAATTTCCCTCACCTTTTGGGGCACTTTTTTTCCGTTTATAAATAAAAAGGCTTCATCTTTTGTAATTAGGGCATAGCTTGCCGCCACAGGGACAAAGGGCACATCGTTTCCCCTGAAGTTAAAAAGCCACGCGATATCGTCAAGGCTTCCCAACAAATAATAGTCGGCGCCTTCTTTTTCCATTTGTTTTCTCACTTCATCAATTTTTTCTTTTGCAGTTTTCCCGCTGTATTTTATATCATGGATAAAAATTTCATCCATAGGGATTGGCGGGCGGTTTTCAGTCCATATTTCGCTAATAAAATCATGTTCCTTATTAATTTTTATATTCTTTTTAGAAAGAAGCCTCTCAAGGTCCTGCGCCATTAGCACCGGAAAAGTTTTAGCGCAAAATCCTGCCGTCTGCCCCTCTTTTAAATTGTCGTAAATCCAATTGTTAACACCGGGCACGCCGGGGTTTCCCTGTTTAAAAAGCTTAATCTCCGTGCCTTTGAGCTGTTTTTCAGCCTGAATGTGGTACCTTCCGTCGGTCCAAAGGGCGCTTTCGTTTTGCGTTACCACCACGGTGCCTGCTGAACCTGTAAATCCCGAAATCCATGTGCGGGCCTTGTAGTGTTCTGATACATATTCGCTCATATGGGGGTCGGAATCCGTAATAATGTACGCGTCAATGCCGTGTTTTTTCATTAGTTCCCGTAGCATTGCTATTTTATCATTGACCTTCATCTTATCAATCCTTTCACCTATAAATAAAGCGTTTTAAAATCGCAAGCGCTTTCAATTATCCTGCATATTTCTTCCAAATTTTTCTTGTCCACCTCATCAAATCTTGAAAAAACGGGGCTGTCAATATCCAAAACCGCAGCTACTTCCCCTGCGCAAAATATGGGAACCACAATTTCCGAGTTGCTCGCCGAATCGCAGGCAATGTGGCCGGGGAATTTGTGAACATCTTCCACCAGCTGGGTTTGCCTTTTTTGCGCGCAAGTGCCGCAAACGCCCTTCCCGATTTTTATATTTGTGCAGGCAACTTTTCCTTGGAAGGGCCCAAGTATTAATTCATCCCCTTTTCTTAAATAAAACCCCACCCAGTTTATATCGGATAAAGCCATATTTAAAAGGGCGGAGGCGTTTGATAGTTTGCTTATTATATGTGATTCGTCGTTTAACAATTCCTTCATTTGCGGTATTAATAATTTATACATTTCCTCTTTATTCATTGAAAAAGAAGGCATTTCTTTCATTTTCCCATCCCCTCTCACAAGTTTTAACTTATAAAATGTTACTCCAATAAAATTTATTTGTCAAGTATTGCAAAAAAAGCGGCTGCAGCCAGAGTGTGCCGGCAGACACTCAAAAACAAAAACCTTAAATTCCGGGTTTTGTTTGAAAAAGGGCTTTTCCTTTTCCGGCGCAAATGATAATGTGTTATTTTTGGTAATCATGAGAATACCACGGAATTTAGCGGTATCTTTGCCTTGCTGCCGCAAAGGATTGTTCTTATATTAGTCTTTCATGCGTACAAAAAGGCGGCATGCGCCGCCTTTTTTCTTTTATTTTATAATTTTTACACTAAAACCGAGTGATTTAAAATATTCACGCTTTTTGATTTTTGCGCAATTTGTAAATTTACTAAAAACTTTAATCTTTCAAATTATATCCCAAAATTTTTTCGCAGGACGTGCTATTTATTTTATAAATTCCCGCGGAAGTCCTGTGACCCTTTAGCAATATAATTAGTTCCGCCGCGTCATCTTCGTTCACGTCAAGGGTATACACATCATAGGTGGAAATATAAACATCATCCACTTCAAATTCTATAATCTTGCTGTTTCCGTTTTGGTTTTCCACATTCAACGAAACATTATTGCCCGTTTTATTTACTATTATTTTTTCGTTGCTTCCGTCGCCATCAAAATCCAGCTCAAAGGAACCGTTTTCATCCAAAACTTTCTTTTCCCACGCTTGTTCCTTTTCAAATTTGGCAAGGGCAATGTAGCGGCCTTTCGGGTCAAGGGCGGATGTGTCTTTAAAACTTACTTCAACATCATATGAACCTGTGGCGGGGGTCCAGTAAGTGTTTACCACTTCATTTGCAATTTCCACTGACTCGCCGTTTGGCGCGTAGAATATGTAATTATCCTTGTCTAAAACTTTAAACATTTTATAATTGTTATCTTCCTGAACGCTTATAAATTTGCCTTCCACAAGGCCGCCGATTACATACCCTTTATTCCGTCCTGTGTATATTAAAATTGGTTTTACCTGGGACGGGTCGGGAAGGTTTTCTTCCTGCATTGTTACTTTTGGTGCGGGATTTGGCGCCGCGCTTTCATCAAAAGTCCCTTGGGAACAGCCAAAAAGCAGTATTGCAAGGGTTAACAATAAAAAAATAATTTTTTTCACTTTACCACCTCACATATTTTTAATCTTGTTATATTAATATGCAATATCAAATCCCCATCTTTACAAAAAGCGCATATTTTTTATCTTTTCATTTATACCCGTTTTTATCTGACCGCAGGACACGGATTAATTTATATTAATTTGAAAAGTCAAATGTATTTTCTATTATGTTAACATCATGAAATTAAGCACAGATTAGCACAGAATTTAATAATTGATAGATTTTATAATGTCAAACAGTGATTAAAAAATATATTTAAAAACATGATATATTAAAAATATTATACCATAAACTTACATAATGTGCAATTTTTATAAACATATTAAACCTGGTCTTGTCAGTTAGTTGTAAATAAATCAACAAAACCCATTCTTAAAAAAACTGAGTTGTTTTGAAAAACACCTATAGCACTTTTCTAACAATTTTTTAAAAAATATTGAGATTATATTCCACCATCTTTATATAATTGCTTTTACCACTAAACAAAAAAATATATAAAACGCTTATCCTATCTAACTAAAATATTAAAGCTTTCTTTTTTAATCGCATAAAAATTTTAGCTAAATACCGTTAAGCTTAGCTAATTTCTACACTAAAAAATTTAGTATGCTTTTGCACCCTCTTTAATGTAATTCTGCCTTAAAAAATCACGCCTGTTTTATGCATAAAAGAAGAAGGCCGGATTATCCGGCCTTCTTCTTTTATTTTAATTATCTTATAACTTCAACAGGTTGTAAGCCTTTGATTGAGTTCCAAACAAATGCCTTAACTACTGCTGCGTCTTCAGTTAGTGACAATGTTTCAGAGTTACCGTCTTTTTCGTCAGCTGCGAATGTCACATCCTGATATTTAACTTCCACAAGCTTGTTGTCTTCGTCATAGCTTGCGATAATTAATGTCACTGTAGCGTTGGCATCTGTTAGGTTTATACCCTTCAATGTTGCAGTTTTAGCTTCTTCGTCAAGTTCAAGTTTAACTTGTAGTTCTTCTACTACTTCATATCCTGCAACAACTACCGGGTTATCAACATTTTCTAATTCGATTACATCGTTAACCACTGCCCTTGCAATTACAAATCCAAGGTCATTTACAACATCTTCAAGTTCCGGAACGTCAACTTTAATTGATACTCCAACCTTGTTGTAGCCTTCAGCGATAACTGTTTCTGTTCCTTCAAAGTCTACTACCTTAGCTTCAAATTTCGCGAAGCAATCGTCTTGGCTAATTTGAATTGGTTCGCCGTTTGCGTCAAGCACTAGTTCATAGCACTTGAAATCATCGAAGCGGTCATAAGGTCCTACCCATCTGTTGTAAATCTGAGCGTGGGTTGTGTAATCATTTGCTGTTAGGATATATAATAATGTGTTCCAGGTATTTGTCGGATATCCAGCAAGGTTGCTTGATACCGGTGAATTACCGCTGTTACCTGTACCACCGCATGATTCATCAACCTGGGTTTGATTAATATTTGTGGTCAAACCAATTGTTGATGTCATAGCGCCTTCTACTGTATACCACTTATAGGATACTAAGAATTTTTGTCCGGCTTTGGTGGGCTGGCCGTTATTAAGCGGTGCAAATCCGATTATTGAACCTTCTGATTGTCCTCCACTTCTTACAGTTGTGCCTATTGAATATGTTCCATCAGCCGCAATATCATCATATCGTATCCAGTTTTCCGGAAGTTCAACAATCTGTCCGCTAGCATTTACGTTAAACCAGCCATCAAAGTTTTCTTCAAAGCTTGGGTTAGCAAACTTGTTGCCTTCATATACCAAGTAGCCTTCTACAACATCCATGCCGTTTGTCCAGAAGTATTCATATGCTGTATCAAAGTTATAGTAAACTTCAACTGTGTCTTCAGCTACTGGCTCATCAGCGCCGGCAATGTATGCCTTAATTGTTACCACGTCTCCGGGTTCATGTTTTTCTGGGTCATAATCCCAAACTACCGGGAATTCTGCTTCATATTCAAATTGATTGTCAAGGGTTGCTTTTACAAATAGCTTATCCGGAGCGGGAACATCCTTGCCTTGTGGTACTTTGTATCCAACAGGTTCATATAAAACTTTATGAACTTCAACGCTGCTTACTTCACGGTAGATTACAGTAATTTCATCGTCAACGCCGTATACGCCTTCAACGTCATTGGTGCGTCTATACAATGTGTTGTTGTATGCGATTACTGATGGGATATCTTCATTAAATTCAAATCCATAGTAATCTTCGTATACGTCGCTGTCTTTTACTGCTGTACCGTCTTCTGTTTCATATTTTACGGTTAGTTCATGTTTGCCGCAAAGTTTTGCGATTTCCTCATCGGTCAATACAGTATTGTATAAGGTAAAGTTATCAACATAGCCCTTGTAGTACTGGTCATTTGGCCATGGTGATAGACCGATTGCAGCCATTTCAGCAGCAACTGATTGCGGGGTTGTTCTTACTGTGCCATTTGCAACAAGCTCACCATCAAAGTAGATGGATACATTTCCTGTTACAAAGTCAACAGATACCGCAACATTTACATACTTGCTGTCAACGGAAGTTCTCATGTTTGTATGAACTACGCCGTCTTTTGTTTCATAACGGAAGTTGTTTGAGTCAATGTAACCTAGGCTGTTGTTGGTAACATTTGTTGAGTAGTTATTTGCAATTGTGAATAGGAATTGGTTACCTGTGTTATACTTCTTCACAAATGTTGTCATTGTCAAGCCGGAAGCGTTCTTGATTTCGTCAACCGCAGTTTGCGGCAACGCAACGAAACCACTTCCAAAGTCGATACCTTGTGTTGATCCAACACCGTCAACATATAGAGGTGTTCCCGGTGTTAGGTTCCTGTCAACATAGAATGAACCGTGGTTACCCTTTCCGCTTGAGTCTAACAAGTCGCCGTCAAATTTGTATTCAACAAACTTGTAGTCATCAACAGTCTTAACAACAAGTTTTGCTGTGAATTCCAATTCTTTTCCACCGTAAGAAGCGGTACCGGTGATTTCCCTTGTTTTTCCTTCAGCGGTTGGTGTAGCGTATAGTTCTTCAGAAACTTCATCCCAAACTGCTACAACATCGTTTGCAATCTGGCCGGTTGTCTGTAACCTACCTTGGATGTATTGCGGCAATGCCGGAGCAATGCCAACTCTTGTAACAATTGTCGGCGGGATTACTTCTTCAAGTTCGTCAACTACGTAAACCGCAGTTAGTACTTCTTCTTTACCTGCTACTCCTGCTTCATAGCTTAGTGTGGAGTTAGCTTTGTCTAGTACATAGAATATTCCGTCTTTGTACAATGATTCGGGAGCTTCATATGTGAAGCCTTTGCCCGGTTCATTCTTTAAGGTTTCAACAACTTCAGGCTCGCCTTCGCCGAATTGTCTTTGAATCTTAACAGGTACATAACCTTCAAGCCATGAAATCTTGTGGTTAGTAACGGTAACAATACCGCCATAACCGTTTGTTCCAGCGAAGAATTTGCTAATGCTTTGCGCATTTGCTCTAAATCCGTTACCTGCTCTGCCGTCTACTTCAGGTAATGTAGCTTCAAATTCTTCCCCGCCTTCTGGGGTAATGAAGATTCTGTAGTTACCGTTTACAACTTCGTCAGGTGTTTGAGATACATTGCCTCTTGTCTGGCTAGTAGCGTAGTAATTGCTCTGTCCGTTTGTATCAATGTATGTTCTTACACGGTAGCGCTTTCCTTCAACGTATTTTACGCCTGTGTTAAAGTCTGTAGCTGTTGTATCATTTTTACCAATTCTTGATACGATATTATTGTCAGGCTTCCATTGTAGGTTGGTTGCAGACTTGCTGAATCCGTCGGTCGCATTAGCATCTCCGTAGCTTGTTACATTGTCTCCTGTTTTATTAACAACAATATCAAATTCAGTATAAATTTTACCTGTATAGGTTCTGCCTAATTGTATTACATCAGGAGATGGTGTATCATCATAAACATCAGCAACTGCTTCATCGCATGGATATACAGTAACAGTAGCTGTTACGCTTTGTCCGCCAACAGTACCTGTAACTGGGTTTTCACCAACTACTAATTCGCCAAGGTTCCAGTTTACATCAACAGTTTTAATCAATTCTTCACCAGATTCTGTCGCAATCTTAACCTGAGCCTTTGGCATAACTGGGGTGTTGCCTTGAATTACTTCTGTCTTTAAGTTTTCAGAAATAATTTCATCAACTTTTTCAACATAGGTAACTCTAATTACATTTTCGCCTGCAGCTAGTGTAACTTTGTATTCGCTTTGAGCCGGAATATAAATTACATCATCTTTTACTAATTCTGCAGGTGCATTTGTTAATGTATAACTATCTCCTGCAAATAAGCCAGGATTAATTGTTTCGCTTTCTTTTAGCTCTTCGCCATCTTCAGTTACATATTCAACTTTAACAGTTGCTGCACCTGGTGCTTTTTGCTCATAAATTTCTAAAACTTCATCAGCGCTTATTGCATAGTTATAGAAGCGGATGTCATCCATATAACCCTTATAGTCCGGGTTACCATTCATTTCTCCGCCGTCAGCGTGCCATTGGTTTCTTCCAATGTATGCAGCATATTGGTTAAAGGCAGCCGCATATCTTGCTGGTGAATTAACAGCTGTCCATTTTGCCCCACTATCCATTATTGTTTCAACAAGCTGACCATCAAGATACCAGTTTGCAACACCTGTTTCAACATCAACAGATACTACAAAATGCCTCCATGTGTCTTTGAATTGGTTAGCAATATCCGCAGTTTGAATAACCCTGCTGCCTGCGCCGCCCCTGTCTTGCATTATTACGGTTGCATTTTGGGTTTGTACGAATAGCCTGTTGAAGTTTCCGCTACCAAAATCAAAGAATACAATTGCCTTATCGGTTCTATATGTTGGGTCTTGTTTTACCCACATTGAGGCGGTCCAGCTTCCAGTCATTGCGGAAGGAACAGACCTTGGCATCTTTAATGCAGCGCCAAGCTTGCTGTCTTGTGGATATCCTGGGAATTTAGCCTGACCATTTTCAACTGTAAATTCTGCTTCATTGTTAATTACTTGTGCGTCATTGCCGTTTCCTGATGCGTCAGGAATAAAGCCGTCCACAATACCTTCATCAAATGTATAGTGAGCAACTAAGCCCAATGTTGTTAGGTCAAAGTCATATTCATATTGTTTATCTTCAACTTCAACCGCTGCGGTTAAAACAACCTTGCCGCCTTGCTTTCCAACTTTTCCGTCTGCGCCAATTGCGCCTTCAGCAGAAGATTTCCATGTAACGGTAACATCTTCAAGGCCATCAATTGCGGTTGGTAAAGTTAGGTCGCTAGATACAGCCATACCCTTGGTGTAGCCAGGAATTAATCCTTCTACAGCTTGACCTAAAGCGTTAATTTCTTCGCTTGTTTCAACTTCATAGATTTCAAATGCGTCAATGTAGCCCCTGAAGTCGCATAGATAATAGAAGTTAAACAATACGCTGTCCGCTGATTCGTCGTTATTTAAGATATATTCAGCGGTATACCATCTGTTATCTTGAACTAGCATTTTTGGATAGTCAGTTCCAGGGATTTTCCTGGAATCACTAACTATAAACCCATCATTAAATTCAGCTGAACTAATACCGCCATAAAGTTCACCATTCGCATTTTGAACGTATGGGTCTTTTACAGATTGGCTAAGTGAATTCATTAAAGCAACGATAGTTTCAGTGAATTGGTTTGGTCTGCTAATTACTTCCTGACCGTTTCTGTATACGCTAAATCTTACATAATATTTCTTATTTGGTTCAATACCCTTAACAACACGCCTTATTGAGCGAATACCATAGGCTTCGCTTCCGCCTTTAACATAGCCGTTTGAGTTTGGGATTTCAAGGGATTTGCTTCCTTCCAAAGCCCAGTCGGAAATATTAAAGAATGAAGAAGATAGTTCGGCGCTGCCGTCAGCAAAGGTCCAGTCTTTGAACCCTTCTTCAAACCCGCCGTTTGAAACAAGGTTTGAACCTTTAATTACATAGTATTGCCCGCCAACGTTTATAATTTTTCCATCCGCGGGTTTGCCTAAAACTACAAAGGTAAATGGATATGTATAGGTTTCTTCGCCTTCAGTATAGCTTGCGGTAAGTGTAACTGAAGTTGTGCTTAAAGGCTGTGTAACTTCGCCTGTCTGGCTGTTTATAATATCTTCATTTGAAGATTCCCATGTCAAATCAGCCTCAGCAACACTTTGAGGAAGGTCTAAATCGCTGGAGATTGGCTTATTCTTGTAATATCCGCCTAAAGCTTCAACAATTCCTTCATAAACCGGGTCTACTACATATACAACCTTCGGCTTTACTTCATCATCGGTGGTTGTACCGCGTACCCTAATGCCGGCATTCGCTGCAAGACCGGTAAACGCAAATTCTGTTCTTTCGGGATATTTCTTTACATACTCGGTAATGTCAAATTCTACGGGAGTAGAGGTCATTGCTTTTGTAATCAAGCCGGAATTTACTTTAAACTCCTTATTGTATGGGTAAGAATCCTTATTAACAGTTCCTGAATCAACTGGAGTATCAGTAAGATTAATGGATGGATCTATTGAGTACAAAACAAGACTTGTTTCTTCCCCATTGCCTAAGTTATTGTACTCATAAGGTGTTAGATAAATCGCAACTTTCCTCAACGCGTTTCTGTCAACGGTTTCATTGTCCGGTAATTCAAATTTAATATAAAACTGTCTTCCGTAACCTAAATGACTACCGCCTAAATATCTGCCCCAGCCTCTAAATCCATCGATTTTGCCTTCGAAATAGCCGTTGTCAATAGTCGCAGCAAACAATTGCTCACCAGTGTTGTTTGCCTCGGAAAAAGAGCCAACTTGAGCAGCTTTCGTGATGTAGATAACATGCTCTTGAGGAGTTTGTGCACTTACAGACATTATTGGCAACAAACCAATGATCATCATAAGTGCTACCATGAGAGCCACAAGTTTTTTAGATCTCATTATGTATTTCCTTCCTTTCATTATAATATGTTGGAACGAAAGCCTACAAAATACAAACTAATCCCCAAGGCGCCTTAAGGGAAAAAATTTGTATACATAGGCCCATCATAAATTTGTAGCTTATTAATATTATACAAGCTTTAGGATTTTATTTCAATTAAATTACAAAAATTTTACGACGTAATAATTTACAAAATGTTCACAAATTTTTATGCAACTTGTACAATAATTTATTTTATAAAGTGTAAATTTGTATAGTTTTTTTGACAATCACGAAAAATTAAACATATCAGAACAATAATGTTAAAATCCGCCAGAATTAATTCATGTTTTCACTTGTTTTTGGCAGTTAACTTCTATATTCAATTGACAAAAAAATCATAAGTGGTACAATATGTTAAAAAGGAGGTAACGCTATGCTAAAGAAAGAAATCGCAAACCTGTTAAACGAACAGGTGAACAAGGAACTTTTCTCAGCATATTTGTATTTGGACATGAGAAATTACTACATCAATGAAAACTTAAACGGTTTTGCAAACTGGTTTTATGTGCAGGCCAAGGAAGAAATAGACCACGCAATGTTAATTATGACCTACATGCAGGACAACGACGAGGAAGTAAAACTTCTTCCCTTAAACGCGCCCGACAAGGTTTTTGAAAACCACCTATCCCCGCTAAAAGAGGCGCTAAAGCATGAGCAGTATGTGACAGCTTCCATAAACCAAATCTACGAAAAGGCTTCCGAGCTAAAAGAGTATAAAACCATAAAATTCTTAGACTGGTTTATTTCCGAGCAGGTGGAAGAAGAAAAGAACGCGCAGGAACTAATCAAAAAATACGAACTGTTCGGAAAAGACTCCCAGGGTCTTTACCTTCTTGACCAGGAATTAGGACAAAGGGTATATACCGCCCCAAGCATTTCAACCGAAGAATAAGAAAAAAACGGACAACTAAATAGCCTGTTAACTATACCCGCATATAAAGCCGTACGCGTTTGCGTACGGCTTTATTTTTCCTAAAAAACCAGTTTTCTTTGTCCCTTTCCCATCTTGACGCGGGCTTAAATCCAAAAAAGCTGCGCCCTGCAGGCATATACCGCGGTGACTCATTTTGTGGGGTTATTGCTTAAAAAACCACCACACCCCACGGTTTTATGCTTAATATGCCCCCTTCCCCGGCTTCCCCGCGCCAGCCACAAAAAAGCGCCGCCTGAATTTTCCAGACGGCACTTTCCAAAGGGTGCTGTTCCCCATCAATTTTTAGTTTTAAATAATCCAAAGCCTGATACGCATGCGGTTTTGCCCCGACACGCCATCATGCCAAAATACTGAGCAATTCTTTTATTTAGCCAAATTGTAAATTTCATAAATCGCCTTGGAGTCAAGCCTTATAAAGGTACCCGTTGTATGGGTGTCGTAGTCGGTGCATTTTTTAGCCATTTCCATGAATTTGTCGTCGCCGATATTGACATGGGAAAACCTTGTGGGAAGGCCGATGTCCCTTAAAAACCTTTCGTACTTTTCAATACCCAAAAGGGCGGTTTTTTCCTCGTCAAAGAAGTCGTAATCCACGTTCCAAACCCTGCTTGCCCACTGCGCAAAGCGCTTAACATCATGCTTATACACATATTTCATCCACGCGGGGAATACTATCGCAAGGCCTGCCCCGTGAGCGATATCGTAAATCCCTGAGATTTCATGCTCAATGTCGTGGCTGCCCCAGTCACCTTCACGGCCTGTGTTTAGTAAGTTATTGTGGGCAATGGTCCCCGCCCACATTACTTCTGCCCACGCGTCATAATCCCTGGGGTTTTGTAAAACTTTCGGGATATTGTTTATAATGGTTTTCATTGTGGCCTCAATTAGGCGGTCGGTTATTTCCACATGCTTTGAGTTGGTAAAATACCTCTCCTGAAGGTGCGCAAGAATATCGGAAGCGCCGCAGGCCACTTGGTATGGCGGCAAGGTATACGCAAGTTCAGGGTTTAGGATTGAAAACCTCGGGTAAATATGTTCCGAATTTACCGCCCGCTTAAGCTGGCCTTCTTCCTTTGTGATAACGCAGCCCGTGCTTGCCTCGCTTCCCGCCGCGGGGATTGTTAGCACCGTTCCCACAGGAAGGGCTTTTTCAACTTCTGCGCGCCCTGTGAAGAAGTCCCATACATCCCCGTCATACACCGCGCCCATGGCAATGGCCTTCGCGGAGTCTATAACGCTTCCGCCGCCCACCGCCAAAACAAGGCCGATATTGTTTTCCTTGCACATTTTAATTCCTTCATAAACCAAGGAAAGCCTTGGGTTTGGCTTTACGCCGCCAAGTTCAAAAACGGTTAGGTTTTCATCTTGCAACGCTTTTTTCACTCTATCATAAAGCCCGCTTTTTTTGATGCTTTCGCCGCCGTAGTGGAAAAGCACCCGGTCAGAATACATTTTCGCGTACTTGCCCACTTCATTTTCGGTGCCTTTTCCAAAAATAATGCGGGTAGGGTTAATAAACATAAAATTATCCATACATGTCACTACCTTTCGTTTTTTTAATTATTCTTGCCAAAATTTTGTATTTGATACTAATAAGTATAATACAGCCCCAAGCCAATGTCAATGTGAATAAAGGATTTATTGAAATTCTGAAATACTATGGTATAATTTTTATATACCTATGAATAAGGAGAAATCAATATGAAAGATGGTTTTATCCGGGTGGCGGCGTCAACGGTTGAAGTAAGGGCCGCCGACTGTGAAAACAACGCGGAAAATATAATAAATGAAATAAAAAAAGCCCACGAAGCGGGCGCTAGCCTGATTGTCTTTCCCGAGCTTTCAGTTTCAGGCTACACCTGCGGGGATTTGTTTTTGCAGGAAACCCTGATTAAGGCTTCGGCCCACGCGCTGTTTAAAATTTTGGAAGAAACAAAAAACCTCGATATAATTTCCATTGTAGGCGCGCCTGTCAGGGCGAACCATAAGCTGTATAACTGCGCCGCGGTTTTGTACAAAGGCGGAATATTGGGCTTTGTGCCAAAATTAAATATCCCAAACTACACCGAGTTTTATGAATTGAGGCATTTTTCAAAGGGCACAAAATGCCAGGTAATCGACTACTACGGGAAAGAAGCGCTTTTAGGCTATGACATAATCTTTGCCTGTGAAAATATGCCCAATTTCAAATTCGGCGTTGAAATCTGCGAGGACTCATGGGTGAGCGCCCCGCCATCATGTGATTTGGCGAAGCGGGGGGCCACGGTTATAGCAAATTTGTCCGCAAGCGATGAACTCATAGGCAAAGCAAGATACAGGAGGGATCTTGCCAAAATCCACTCCTCAAAAACAGTATCTGCCTTTATCTACTCCTCCGCAGGCAGCGGTGAATCCACAACGGATTTGGTATTTTCAGGCCACAATTTAATTTGCGAAAACGGGCTTTTGTTGGCCGAATCCAAGCCCTTTGAAGAAACAACCATTTATGCCGACATTGACCTTGATAAAATCTCCTTTGAGCGGGCAAGGCTTAACACCTTTGACATTGAAGAAAATGACTATAATGAAGTGTATTTTACCCTGCCTGTTAAAGAACTAAACCTAATCCGCAAATTCTCACCCCTTCCCTTTGTGCCGCAAAATAGGGAAAACTTAACCGAGCGCTGCGAAGAAATCCTTTCCATACAATCCACAGGCCTTGTGACAAGGCTAAAGCACACAAATATAAAAAAGGCGGTATTGGGAATCTCAGGCGGCCTTGACTCCACGCTTGCGCTGGCGGTAACCGTGCGGGCCTTTGACAAGCTGGGGCTTCCGCGCAAAAACATAATTGCCGTGACCATGCCCGCCTTTGGCACCACACAGAGGACAAAATCCAACGCAAAAGAAATTATCGGAAGCTACGGCTGCACATATTTGGAAATTGACATATCCGAAACGGTGAAAAAACATTTAAAAGATATAAACCATGATGAAAACACCCACGACATTACCTATGAAAACGCCCAGGCCAGGGAGAGGACACAGGTTTTAATGGATATTGCCAATAAATATAACGCATTAGTCATCGGCACAGGGGATTTGTCGGAATTGGCCTTGGGCTGGGCCACCTATAACGGGGACCATATGTCCATGTACGGGGTAAACTGCTCAATCCCGAAAACCCTTGTGCGCCACCTTGTTTCCTATGAGGCCCAAAGGGCGCAGGGAAACCTAAAAAAGGCGCTTTTGGATATCCTTGACACCCCCGTAAGCCCCGAACTTCTCCCGCCAAAGGACGGGGAGATTTCCCAAAAAACCGAGGAAGTAGTGGGCCCCTATGAACTTCACGACTTCTTCCTCTACTACTTCATCCGTTTCGGATACCCGCCCAAAAAAATTTACAGGATTGCAAAAACCGCTTTTTCAGGCGCGTATGATGACGAAACCATAAAAAAGTGGCTGAAAGTGTTTTTCACCCGCTTTTTCCAAAACCAGTTCAAGCGCTCATGCCTTCCCGACGGGCCGAAAGTGGGGACCGTGTCCCTTTCCCCGAGGGGGGACTTCAGAATGCCAAGCGACGCCTCATGCTGCGCTTTCCTAAAGGAAATTGAAGAACTGTAAACTTGCGGGTTTTAAAATTTATCATTGAATAAAAGTGGGGTTTATATGAAAAAACTGGCAGTATTTTTTCCAATTACGCTGGCCCTCTTTTCCCTGACGGGCTGTATCCCGGGAGACGGCACCCATACCCCGTCAAACCCGGCAGGTTTTTTCTGGGGCGTATGGCATGGCTGGATTGCGCCATTGTCCCTGATTTTGGGGCTGTTTGACAAAAACATTGGCATATATGAAACCTCAAATAACGGCTGGTGGTACGATTTGGGCTTTTATATGGCAATCATAAGCGGGTTTGGGGGCTTATCATTATTCCGCAAAAAAAAGGACAAATAATATATACTGCACATGCTTTAATATAAAAAAGTACCTGTTATCCAAAGATAACAGGTACTTTTTTAATATATCACAAACCCCCCGTTTGGGCTTATCACTTGGCCTGTGATAAATGAGGCGCCGTCCGAGGCCAAAAACCTGATAATTTTGGCGATTTCCTCAGGGGAGCCAATCCTTCCAAGGGGGGTTTTGTCTTTTAAATCCGCGAGTTCCTCATCTGATAAATCCTTGTTCATATCCGTTCCAATCACCCCGGGGGCAACGCAGTTTACCCTGATATTGCTAGGCCCCACTTCCTTGCTCAAAGCTTTGGTAAACCCGATAACCCCCGCCTTTGCGGCAGAATATGGGACCTCGCAGCTTGCCCCCACCAAGCCCCAGATGGAGGAAACATTTATAATGCTCCCCTCTTTTTTGTTTATCATATAGGGTAGCACCGCTTTTGTCACCAAGAACACGCTTTTTAAATTCACGTTAATTATATGGTCCCAGCAATCGCTTGAAATATCCGTCAAAACCCCGAAATGCCAAATGCCTGCGTTGTTGACCAAAACATCAATGGAGCCAAAGGCTTTGACGGTTTCACTAACTAAATACCCCACCTCGTCTTCCTTTGAAACGTCGGCCTTTATGGCCTTTGCGCTAAAGCCCTGCCTAATTAGGCTTTCTTCCAGCGCCCTTGCCTGATTTTCTGAATTGTTGTAATTTATCACAACATTGTAATTATCCTTGGCAAAAACTTTGGCGCACTCCGCCCCAATCCCGCGGGACGCGCCGGTAATTAGCGCAGTTTTCAAAAAACCCACCTCAAATTAAAAATTAAAAATTAAAAATTAAAAAAGCTAAACAGTTTTAAAATCACGCTTTTTCTTAAAAACAAAAGCACCGCCACAATTATTGACATCACCGAGGAAAGCAGCACCGCCCCCGCGGCAATATCCTTTGCCGCCTTTGCCAGCGGGCGGAATTCTTCCGTCACCAAATCCACCGTCCGTTCAACGGCGGTGTTGATAAGCTCGCATACCAAAACAATGAATATGGTAACGGTCAAAATCCCCATTTCAAGGTATGAAAAACCCAAAATTATGCCCAAGAGAAAGGCAAGGCAGGCGCAAAATATATCAACCTTGAAATTCCGTTCGGTCTTTGCCGCCTGCAAAAGCCCCCGGCAAGCATTTTTTAAGCTTTCCAAAAAATTTTTGTTTTTCATAAGACTTTGCCTTTCAACTTATTCTCTAGGTAAATTCATGCTTTCCAAAATCTCTTTTTCCTTTTGCCGCATGATTATCTCGTCCTGTTCCCCTTCATGGTCAAACCCGAAAAGGTGGAGCATTGAGTGAACCGTCAAAAAACCCACTTCCCTAAGCAGGCTGTGACCGTATTCTTCCGCCTGTTCCTTTGCCCGGGGAAGGGAAATCACAATATCGCCTAAAACCAGCAAGTTTCCGTTATATTCCGCGCTTTCCTCAATCATAACCCCGTCGGCGTCAAACTCAATCATGGGAAAGGACAGCACGTCGGTTGCGCTGTCTTTCCCGCGGTATTCTTTATTTAACTTCCTGATTTCCTCATTGTTAACTATGGTAACGCCAATCTCGCAGTCTATGTCGCAGCCTAAATTTGACAAAGTATAGCTAACCGCCTTTTCAATTATGTTTTCCAAATCCTTTGTGAATTCCACTTCATTTTGTAAATTTTCAATTGTTAGCTCAATCATATTTCTTCTCCTTCAATCAGTTTGGGTACTCTATTCTTTCATGGTAGTACCCGCTTAATGTATTTAAAAAAGACTTTTTAATTATCTCAATTTCGGACAAAGTAAGGTTTGAATTGTCAAGGTGCCCCGATAAAAGCCTTGATGTTACGATTTTATCAATCATTTCCCTGACCGTATCAAGGCTCTTTCTGTCAAGGCTTCTCACCGCCGCCTCTATGCTGTCGGCCAAAGACACAACCGCCGACTCCTTAAAAGAGGGTTTCGGCCCTTTGTATGTAAAATCCTCTTTATTTACCCCGTCAATATTTTCAACCTTTTTGTAAAAATATTCCATAACCAAAACGCCGTGGTGCTCCCGTATAATCTTTTCCACCATCTTTGGAAGCCTGTGTTTTTGGGAAAGCTCAACCCCCTCGTTTACATGGCTGATTATAATTTGTGCGCTGTCTTTGGGGTTTAAATAATCATGTGGGTTATCCCCGTTTTGGTTTTCCTTAAAATACTGGGGGGCTTTTAGTTTCCCAATGTCGTGGTAATACGCCCCAACCCGGGCAAGGAGGTAATTTGCCCCGATTTCCTCCGCAGCGGCTTCCGCCATATTCGCAACTGTCAATGAATGGTGGTATGTACCGGGGGCTTCTAAAAGCAGCCTTTTTAAAAGCTTCCTGTCGGGGTTTGTCAGCTCCATAAGCTTAAAAGGCGTGATTACGTCAAAAAACAGCTCAAAAAAGGGCAAAATCCCGATTATTACAATCATCATGAAAAGTGAACCTATGAGGCTGTGTAAGGATATGGACAAAAGTTCCCCCATATCGCTGACCTCGTGCATGTAAAAGGCAAAAAACACAAGGGCGGAAATTACGCTTGACAAAATTGAAACCGTAACCAGCCCGACCCTGGTTTTTGCGAATTTCAAAATATAGATGGAAAAGGTGCAAATTATAATAAAACAAATGGCATAAAGCCAGTTTTCATTTAACATAAAAACTGCCACAATGGATACGGGGATACTCAAAAAAAGCCCCAAATTCCTGTCAATCAAAAGGGCGACCAAAATGGGCGAAAGGGCCACAGGCAAGGCTGAAATCTTTAGGTTTAACTTATCCATGTAAAAACACAAAACCATGCTTATTAAGACACTGACCGCGATTAGCAAAACCATGTCGGGCTTTGAAAACAAATTTTTATTGAAAATTAAAATATATAAAACGCTTGCCCCAAAAAGCACAATAAGGAGGGAAAAAACCCCGAAAACTTCGAACTTGTCAATGGAGTTTGCGCTTTTTAAAAGCCCCAAATCCTCAAGCATGGCAATGTGGGCAGGGGTTATAATTTCCCCTTTCCTTACAATGCTTTGGTTTTTCTTGTAAACAACCGCCGCCACATCGTCTTTTGCCTTCTGCCTTTCCCGCTGGGTCCCTTCTTCGTCAAAGAACTTGTTTTCAACCAAAAAAGCCGAAATTATTTTAAGCCCGATATCCCCAATGTTTGAGTTTTGCAGTTTTTCCTTTACGTCAAGAAGGGCTTCGTCCTTATTTAAAACCCCCTCAGATAAGGTGCTGTCCAAAATATCGGATATATTTTTTTGAAAATGCAAAAACTCCTCATCACTCATGGTGAGAAGATACAATATCTCATCTTCAGAAAGCTTTACCCTGCTAAGGGATGAAAAAGACGAAACCGCGCCCTCCAAATCGCTTTGGGCTTGTCCGTTTTTTGTATTAAAAATTAACGCGAAAAAATCCGCAAGATTGTTTAGCGCATTTGTCTTTATCCTCAAATCAATTTTATATTTGTCAGAAACCTTTGCCGCCGCCTGGTTTTTTAAATTTTCGGTGGTATACCTGTCCACAATGTCGCGGGGAGCGAAAATATCCACGGTGCTGATTTCACCTTCTGAAAAATCATAGCCCACCCCTTTCCTTGAAGCCCTCACAAGGCTTGCAAGGCTTGCAAAAAGCAGGGCGCAAATACTTGCGCACAGCAGGATATTTTTTATATTTCTTTTTATCCTAATCACTTCCTCTTTAAGGCGTCAGCCTTTTCATAGGCATTTATAATCCTTTGCACAAGGGGGTGCCTTACCACGTCTTTATGGGTAAGCGTCACAAATTCAAGGCCCTCAATATTTTTTAGCACCTTCATGGCCTCTTTTAACCCCGAGCGCTTCCCGTCAGGCAAGTCTATCTGGGTTATATCCCCCGTGATTACCACTTTTGAGCCAAAGCCAATGCGGGTTAAAAACATCTTCATCTGCTCAGGGGTGGTGTTTTGCGCCTCATCCAAAATTATAAAGGCGTCATCCAGTGTTCTTCCCCTCATGTAAGCTAAGGGGGCCACTTCAATCAATCCCTTTTCAAAATATTTCTGATACCCTTCAACCCCCAGCATTACCTGAAGGGCGTCATAAAGGGGGCGCAAGTACGGGTCAACCTTGTTTTGCAAATCCCCCGGCAAAAACCCAAGCTTTTCCCCGGCTTCCACCGCAGGACGGGTCAGGATTATCTTGCTCACTTCCTTTTTCCTGAAAGCGTCAACCGCCAGCGCTACCGCAAGATAGGTCTTCCCTGTTCCTGCCGGGCCAATCCCGAAAGTGATGGTGTTGCTCCTTATCGTTTCCACATACTTTTTCTGGCCCATGGTTTTTGCTTTAATGGGCTTTCCTTTGGAACTTATGCAGATATAATCCCCTGTCAGGTTCACAATTTCGCCTGAAATGCCCTCAATGGCCATGCTGATGGCATACCTAACGTTTTGTTCGTTTAAAACCTCGCCTGATTTTGCCATTTCAGCCAAAACCGTCAGCGCGTCGAGGGCTATTTTGGACTGTTCCTCATCCCCGATGATTTTAATATTTGTGTCGCGGTTGATGATTTTAACATTCAACTCCTTTTCAATGACTTTCACATTTGCGTCGAAGCTTCCGTAAATGTTCATTAAAGTTTCAACATTTTGCGCTTCATAAGTAAGTTCAGTCACCCGTATTCTCCTTTTCTATTTTATCTTTCATATCAATCCTCTCAAGGCTTTCACAGGTTAGCACATACACGGTTTTGCCGCTTTCTTCAGTTTTGGGGTCTACTTTTATGCTAATTATAGTAATATCCGCATTTTTTTCTTTTAATTCTTGCATAAACTCATTTGCCGCCCTGTTATACACTTCTTCCTCGGAAAGCAGCCGCCTTTCTATTTCCACTTCAAACAATTCTTCCTTTATAATTGAAAGAGGAAGCCTTAAATTTTTAGAAAGCCTCAACTGGAATTCCTCTTCTATTTTATCATAGTTTTCATAAAAAAAGCTATTTTTGGTGCCCAAATTTAATTTTTTGTCCAAAAATTTTATCCCGTATCGTTTTTTTGATTGTCCGGTCCTTATCCTTTTTTCCTCGATAAATTCCAAATCCACTACCTTTTCATACCAAGTGCGGGCATATATTTCCGCGTCGGCGTGTACCCTTCTGATTTCGCCAACCTCTTGGTTTTGGCTTTGCACAATCCCGCTTACCAAAAGCTGCCCCCTCGTTACCGTGTCCCCTACTTTTACAAGGCTTTGCCCGCTTCTTACAATCATGTTTTGGATTATCCCGTCCTTTGTTGAAACAATATTGCAGGGCTCATCCTCGGATAAAACCGGGGGCGCCTCGTCTCTTTCCTTCACCTTTACATAAGCGGTTGTGCCTTTTATGTCAACCCAAAGCCATGAAAGCTCGTCAAGCTGGATTAGCGCCTCATTTTTTAGCTTGTTTTGGTCTATGCTATATTTTACCACACCCACTTTAAGACCGCAAGATGATAGCACTTCTTTTATATGTTCTACGCTCACCCTTTCGTTTCCGCTTACTTCAATTGCCCAGATAAACCGGCTTAAAAACAAAATCAACAGCGCTATGACAAACACGCAAACAAAAAAAGCCTTGCGCTTGCGGTAGCGGTATAATATGAGGGGAAGGCCCTCTTTTTTTAAGATTTTAATCTTCACATGGGCCTTTCTTGAAATCCCTTTTAAATTCTTAAAGCCCTTCGTGCTGATTTTTAAAATCATGCGGCTGTTGCCGACTTTTTTTATGTCCCAAAGATAAATATTGCGCTTTATTGCCATATTGATAAAGCGCTCCAAAAAAGGCCCTTGCACCTCAATAACCAAGTATCCCCTAAGATAATTTATCGTGCTTATAACCATAATACATACCCCTTAGTTTATGTACTGTATGGATTTTATTTTCCCTTTCAATAAAACCGACTCATCGGTTATGTTTTTAATGCTTAAATCCGCCCCCTCAATTTTGATAACCCCGCATTTTGAGTTGGCCTTAAAGGAATTTTCGTCATAATCAATTATCCCCTTGTAATTTTCCAAAATAAGCTCCGAATCCCCCGTAAGATAAATTTTAGGCTCATCCAGCACAATATCCCTTGGAAGTTCCAGAGCCTCGGTGATTTTTTCCTTTATTTTTACTTCATCTTTTTTGCTCTTTTTTTTCCTCATTTCCCACCATTTCCTTTTTAGTCTTTTATATAAGATTATGCGAATATGAAAGTTTAAATAACAATATTATTATATAAAAATACAAAGGAGTGGTTTTGTGGGCGCACTGTTTTTTATAATCGCAATCCTTATCGCGCTATTTCCCCAAAACGCCATTTACGGCGGCATGGAGGCTTTAAAAACCTGCGCGAACGTAATCATCCCCTCCCTTTTCCCCTTTTTTATCTGCACAAGGGTAATTATAAAAACCCCCATTTCGGATAAAACCGCGAAACTTCTTTCCCCCATAATGGGGCCGTTGTTTAACTTAAACGGGTATTCATCCATTGCCTTTTTTTCAGGGATATTAAGCGGCTATCCCCAGGGCGCAAAGGCGGTGGTTACCCTTTATGAAGAGGGGAAATGCACAAAAACCGAATGTGAGAGAATGCTTGCCTTTTGCAATAACTCAGGCCCCCTCTTTATAATCGGGGCAGTGGGGGCGGGGATTTTAAAAAGCCCGGCCCTCGGGCATGTGCTATATATTGCCCACCTTTTGGCGGCCGTAACTTGCGGGATAATTTTTAGATTTTACAAAAGGCGGGATAAAAATATTTTTGGCAAAATGGATATTTTCCCAAAGAATAAAAAAACAAATTTCGGGATAATATTTTCAGAATCCGTGTCTGATTCTGTCATAACCATACTAATAGTATGCGGCTATATTGTTTTTATGTCCGTATTTTTAACCCTCTTAGAAAAGATTGGGGCGTTTTTCATCCTTGAAAAATACATCTTCCAATCCTCCCCCTTTTCAAAAGGCATAATCCGTGGCTTTTTTGAAGTGTCTTTAGGGGTAAAAACCCTGGGCAGTGTTGGGAAATTATCCCTTCTAAAATTGTTCCTGATAGGCCTTTGTATTGGATGGGGGGGTTTGAGCGTGCATTTTCAGTCGCTTGGGCTTATTAAAGGCAAGTTTTCCCCTAAAACCTACTTTATAGGAAAAGCACTATCGGGCCTGTTTACGGGGCTTTACTCGGTTTTAATTTTAAAAATATTCCCCATAGCAATAAAAACCTCGGCTGGTACATATCCTGACATTAAGGATACCTGGCAGAAATCCTTGGCCCTTTTGGCGTATTATTTGGTTTTCATGCTTTCATTAAGGCTTATATCCTACATCAAGGAAAAATAAATTGCCAGATTTATCCTAGAATGTATGAAGTTTTTTTGCGCAAAATAAAATTACGAAAGATACTTGAAAACTAAATGAAGGGATACGATAGAATGAAGAAGAAAAAGGTTTTGTTATCGCTTGTCTTAACCTTTATACTGCTTTTAACATCCACTGCTTATTCACAAACCCCATACAATTTCAGAAACTATCCCGCGCAGATTAAAATCACGGGAAGCGCCGTAAACGTTAGAAGCGGCCCTTCCACCAGCTTTATGAAAGTCGGGATGGTCTACAAAGGCCAAATCATAGATTGTGTGGGGAAAATCGGTTCTTGGTTTGTAGTACATCTTGAAAACGATACCGTGGGGTGTGTTTCAGGATCCTATGCCCAGCCCTATTATCCCCCAGCCCCATCAACGCCTAAACCAACACCAAAACCAACGCCGACACCTGCCAAGACCCCCACAGTAACCTCCACTCCCGGCACGGGAACAATCACCCCGACCGCTATGGAGCAGGAAATGCTAAACCTTGTAAACCAGGCCCGCAAGAGCGCGGGGCTACAACCTTTGTCCTTTGACCCCGAGCTTATTAAGCTTGCAAGGCTAAAATCCCAGGACATGGCAAACAAAAACTACTTCTCCCATACCTCCCCAACCTATGGCTCACCCTTTGATATGCTAAAATCCTTCGGCATAAGCTATAAATACGCGGGTGAAAACTTGGCAGGAAACAGCTCGGTTCAGGCTGCCCATGAATCCTTGATGAATTCGCCAGGGCACAGGGCAAATATCCTAAACGCAAATTACAACTATATCGGTATCGGCATTGTGAAAAGCAGTAAATACGGGTATCTGTTCACCCAGCTGTTTGTAGGAAGATAATAAAAACCCCCCTTTACGGGGGGTATTTTTTTATAAAGCCCAAAGCTTCTGCCAGCGCCCCGCTCTTTTGGGAAAACGCCGCAAGGCTTGCATGAAACAAAAAAGCAGGCTTTTGCCTGCTTTTTATTTATTAAACAATATATGCTTTTTTTCATAAAACGGCAAATCCCGCTTTATACCCATTTTGACACAAGCACATAAATATAATAAAACGCCTTAAAAATCAGGGAAACCTCCGCAATCCCCCCGAGGGCGCCGGTTACAACCCTTCTCAAATTATTGGACTCCAAAATCTTTACATACTGCAAGCCCCAGTCAATAAAAAGCAAAAACAAGCACGCTAAATCAAATAAAAAGTGGGTCCTTATACCAAAGGGGAGCAGCACAAGCATAAGGATTTGCCCAAAAATTATCCCGGTACACCGTGCGCAGTAGGAAAACTGCCAGTTCCCTATATGAAAACTCCTGTCCGCCCTTTGATGGCACCTTTTCCCCGCCAGATTAAAAGCCTTAAGGTACAGTTTAAAAGGCAAATCGCGCATTTTATCACCCTAAAACCTTTTCCCGCAGTCCTGACAAATGTGCTCAACCCGCGTTGTGGTTTTTTCGCCCCTTCCGCAAAAGCCGCACAAAAGCCCAACCCAGTCAAAGAGCAAAACCCCTATGCAGGCATTGCACAAGTTATAATCATCTTTTTCCGTGTACCTGTCAGTTATGGTATGAATTCTTCTTGAGCCGCAGTTCGGACAGACCATAATTACCTCCATATCATTCAAAAATCAAATTCATGGAAGGCGGGACAATTTGAACATAGGTTTGCCCACCGTCATTAATTGAAAGCGCGCTTCCGTCGCTTAACTTATACACGGTTTTTTCAGCCCTCTTTGCTTTCTCCCATGTGATTGGCACCATTTGTCCATTGGTGATGTAGTACCCCTCACCCTTTCCAACGGTGCTAAAATCAAGCCGGGGAGAGCCGTCACCCAAAGGAAAGCTTTTTACTTTCATAATAATAATGTTTTTAGCCATCAACTGGGCATCCTCAACAATGGGATGGGGCTGGCCGTTAATATATCTTATGTATTTTTTCTCATTTTCGTCATAAATATAAGAAACTTTATAAAATTTAGCGTAGGGTATTTCAATTTTATTTACCGCCTGCCCCTGCGGCGTTATGTCTTCCTTGCTTTTTTCAAACACCGGCGCGGTATCGCTTTCTAATCGGTAGCCCTGCTTTTGGGCCTGCTTTAGGATGTTTTCAATGCTTGTGTAGGAGGAGTGGTAATCCCCCTTGTATTTGCGCTCCCGCCAAAAAATTGTGCCGTCGTGATAAAGCCCGTTTATATTATTCACCTTCAGGCTTGAAATATCGCTTTGCGCCTTCGGGCTCCAGCCGTGATGGACATAAATCGCGTCATACTCCAAAGCGTAATCCAAAAAGTAGTGCCTCGAGGACCTCACGGGCCCGATTTTTTTGGTTTCAACATCTTTAAACAAGGCAAACAGGCGGGTTGCTGAGCCTTCAACATACATTTCATAAATGGTGTGGGCGTCCACAAGCCCGCTGTGAGGCCGCGCGTTTTTGTCGTCATTGTCAATCATAACCCCGATATTGCGCATTTTGCTTTCCGGCTTTTGGGGCTCCTCTACAATTTCAACTTCTTCTTCCACAACCTCTTCTTCCACAACTTCGCCCGGCAACTCCACAGGATCCGTTATTGCTTCCTTCTTCCCGCATGAGGACAGGGCCAGGCATGCACATAAAAAAATAAAGAGCAGAAATCTTTTCAAAATATAACCCCCTTTTTTATATCATAACACAAATTATAACCAAATACAATTCATATATAAACTAACAAATGTTGACAGTAATAAATTGAACTTATATAATTAAAAAAAAATAATTCAGGTGATATTCATGGAAAATAATATGGAATTAAATAAAAAAAGCATAAGCCGCCAAAGCGTTATAATCACCGCGATTTTAGCGGTTTTAAGCTTCCTTCCCTTTTTCCCGGGGTTTTACAGGTATATAACCATCGCAATTTCGGCGCTTATGCTTTTATTGTTTTTTGGCGATGAGTTTTATCTTATGATTGGCGTTTTTATGTTCTTTTACGAACAGCTGATATTTTCCGCGGGAAACCCCGCTTACAGGATATTTTCATATCTTTTACTAATCAAGGTATTTTTCTTCCAGCCAAAAAAAATAAAGCTGAACGTGATTTTCCTACCCACCTTTTTAATAATTTTGCTCTATTGCGCCTTCGCGCTAATTAACGCTGACGTTTCAGTCTATGTCCAGCAGTTTTTGCAAAGGGGTCAAATCCCGCCGTCCGCTTTTGAAATTAATTTCAGGATTGTGCTTACCACGATTTTTGATATTTTATTTGTATATTTAATCGCCCACATTGTAAACGGGGACACTACGCTGTTTGAAAAAATCTGCAGGATATTCATAATATCCGCCATTATTTCAGGGCTTTACGGCATTTTTTCAGGAAACACCATGGAGTATTTTTTAGGCTATTCCGCCACAGGCGAAATCAGGGTAACAAGGTACCGCGGCACTTTCCCCGACCCCAATTACGCAAGCTTTTTTTATAACATGGCATTATTTATGCTAATTAGCTTAAAAAACATATTTAAAAACAAATATGTGCGCATAATCCTGGTTTTTGCCCTTTACTTCCTCATAATCGCCGCCGCCAGCATAACGGGGTTTTTATGCAATTTATTAGCCCTTGCACTTTACATTATAATTAAATACAAAAAAAAGTCCCCGCTAATCCTCTTTGTTGCCGCCGCGCTGATTTCTGCCATTATCCTTTCGGTAATTTATATCCCGCCTGTCAGGAACTTGTCCATTATAAAAAACATTGAAATCAGGATACAAAACCAGTATCTTGAAGGGGACGTTTCCGACAGTGACGCCCTAACCAGCGGGAGAACGCGGCAGTGGAGGCTTTATTGGGATTATTTCAAAAAGCAGGACAGCTTTAAAAAAGCCTTCGGGGGAAATATTGTATCCACAAGCAATTTTGACCCTTACTTTGCAAAAAACTTTAAGCGCATGCCCCATAATGCCTATCTCGGGTTTTTATTAAACTTCGGGGTTTTAGGCACCATATTTATTATGGGCGCATGGATTATTAAAAATATAATGTATTTTATAAGATACAAAAAAGAACAAAACAGCGCCCTCGTTGCAATCATTCTTTGCAATTTCATCTGGTTTTTCTATGGCGCGGCCCTTGATTATTTTGCCGACTGGAAATTCTTTTTCTTCTATTTCTTATAAAAAAAGATGTGTTTCAAAGCACATCTTTTTTATGTATCTAATCCCTCATAAAACCCCTTATTATCTTTTTAATTTATATAATCCCATAGAATTTATAAAAATTTTTTACCCTTTCATCTTTTAAAATAGGCCTGTGGATTTGCAATAAATTCATGTCGGTGCAGTTATTCCCTTCAATTATTGTAATACCGCTATCCGTAAGCGCAACATCCCACCCGGCATATTTAATATAGGGGTGTTTTTCCGCCAAAGCAATGATTTCTTCTTTTATATTCTCCCACCCGGGAATTTTTAGCCCATAAAACCTATACCCCGTCTCCGGATGTTCTTTGAGCCATTCAACCTTTCCTGATAACGGAAACGAGGCCCCTTCTTTTATTTCGCCCGTTTCTATGTCAATTTCCGCGCTAATCCCGCCTTGTGTCCAATTATCCGCCGGTGCTGAACTTTTTGTCCCTATCCTTTGAACCGCAAAAGGAATAAACGCCTTTTTTGTAGAAGGGTCCAGCATGGTTACAATCCTCATTGTATTTAAAGACTGCGGGTAGAGTTTTTTTGCAAATTCACCTTGTATGACAAATTCATTGATTATATAATTATCTAACCTGCAAATTTTCTTTTGTAAATCATCTTCTGCCACCTTATTGTTATCTATATATAAATTTCCGTTATCAAATTTTACAATAAAAACCCCAGAGCCTCCGCCGCCATCTACAGGCTTTATTACAACTTTCAAATTCTTTTTTGCATATTCAATTAACGAATTGACATCTTTAATATCGCTGCCAAAAGGTATTATTTCGCCCTTCTCAATTAAGGCCAAAGTTTTGGGGATTTTAACATTATTTTATAAACTCTTTCAAAAACAACTTTATTGTTTAACACAAAGGAATAACGGCCATTTATAAATTTCGCCTTCAGCCGTTTATAATCGGACAGATAATCTTTGTAATTTTCCTTTGTCAGCTGATATATTATTTTTGTTTCACCATAAAAGCCCTTGCTTAACAAGCTTATTCCCTCGAAAGGGCTTATTTTAATTTTTTGATGAAATGCCTTTTTCCAAAACAAATAGTTTAACTGCATGAAATTATAGCATTTATCCACAAGGTTCCGCATATACCTTCCCCCACAAAACGTAATTTACATTATTATATCATAACGGATAAATTTTTCCAGTAAAATTTCAATAATACATTTCCTCCTTTAAAATAAAACCCCTAAACCTCTTTTTGCTTTTAAGACAAAATAAAAAGGCCCTGCTAAGCCTGCAGGGCCTTTTTATTACCAGTTAATTATTCATAAATCTTTGTAACAACGCCTGAACCTACGGTCCTTCCGCCTTCACGGATAGCAAACCTTAGCCCTTCTTCAATAGCAATTGGTGTGATTAGTTCCACATCAATTGTTACGTGGTCGCCAGGCATGCACATTTCTGTGCCTTCAGGAAGACGGATAACGCCTGTTACGTCAGTTGTCCTGAAATAGAATTGAGGCCTGTAATTGTTGAAGAACGGTGTATGACGTCCACCTTCTTCTTTGGTTAGAACGTAAACTTGTCCTGCAAATTTTGTGTGGGGTTTAATTGAACCGGGTTTTGCAAGAACCTGGCCTCTTTCGATTTCGTTTCTTTGAACGCCGCGAAGAAGCGCACCGATGTTGTCCCCTGCTTCTGCAACGTCAAGAAGCTTTCTGAACATTTCAATACCGGTAACAACAACTTTTCTTTCTTCGGTTGTTAGACCAACGATGGAAACTTCGTCGGAAAGTCTCAATTGACCTCTTTCTACCCTACCTGTTGCAACAGTACCACGGCCTGTGATGGAGAATACGTCTTCTACAGGCATTAAGAACGGAAGGTCTGTCTTTCTTTCCGGTGTCGGGATGTATTCGTCAACAGCTTTCATTAGATCTAAAATTGGTTTATATTCAGGAGCGTTAATGTCGGTTGATGTGCATTCAAGAGCTTGAAGAGCGCTTCCTGCGATGATTGGTACTTCGTCTCCCGGGAAATCGTATTCATTTAATAGGTCCCTAACTTCCATTTCAACAAGTTCAAGAAGTTCAGGGTCGTCAACTTGGTCTTTCTTGTTTAGGAATACAACGATGTATGGAACGCCTACCTGTCTTGATAGAAGGATGTGTTCACGGGTTTGCGGCATTGGGCCGTCAGCCGCGGAAACTACCAAGATAGCGCCGTCCATTTGAGCAGCCCCGGTAATCATGTTCTTAACGTAGTCAGCGTGTCCCGGGCAGTCAACGTGTGCATAGTGACGGTTTTCTGTCTCGTATTCAACGTGGGAAGTACTGATTGTGATACCTCTTTCTTTTTCTTCCGGAGCCTTGTCGATTTGGTCATAAGCTGTGTATTGAGCTTGACCTAAAAATCCCAATACTTTTGTGATAGCAGCGGTTAATGATGTCTTACCATGGTCAACGTGTCCGATAGTACCGATATTTACGTGTGGCTTAGTTCTTTCGAATTTTGCCTTTGCCATTATTAATTTTCCTCCTTTTATTCATATAACATAAATAAAAATCATAATTGGTAAATCTTTGTTCTATTTTAATATACTACTTGTAAAAAATCAATACCTTTTATTCTTTTTTGTTTCTTAGGCTGATGATGTTTTCCATGATATTCTTCGGAACTTCTTCATAGTGGCTCGGGCTCATGGTATAAGTGCCGCGGCCCTGTGTCTTTGAACGAAGGTCCGTGGAATATCCAAACATTTCGCTCAAAGGTACGAAAGCGGTAATCTGCTGAACACCGTTTCTTGCTTCCATACCTTGGATTTGTCCGCGCCTTGAATTTAGGTCGCCGATAACATCGCCCATGTATTCTTCAGGAACTGAAACGTCAACCTTCATAATGGGCTCTTTTAGTACCGGGTCGGCTTTCTTGCAGCCTTCCTTAAATGCCATTGACGCAGCAATCTTAAACGCCAATTCCGAGGAGTCAACTTCGTGGTATGAACCATCAAAAAGAGTAACCCTTACGTCAACAACATTGTAGCCTGCCAAAACACCGCTTTGCATTGCGCTTCTAACCCCCGCGTCAACCGCCGGGATGTATTCTTTCGGAATAGCGCCGCCCACAATCTTGTTAACGAATTCATAGTCTTTTCCTGGTTCAAGGGGCTCAATTTCAAGCCATACATGGCCGTATTGCCCGCGGCCGCCTGATTGACGCACATATTTGTGCTCAACTTTAACCGGCTTTCTGATAGTTTCTTTGTAAGCAACCTGGGGTTTGCCTACATTTGCTTCCACCTTAAATTCCCTAAGAAGTCTGTCCACGATAATTTCAAGGTGGAGCTCACCCATTCCGGCAATAATTGTCTGTCCTGTTTCCTCATCGGTGTAAGCCTTAAAGGTCGGGTCTTCTTCAGCAAGCTTTTGTAAAGCCAAACTCATTTTTTCCTGCCCTGCCTTGCTCTTCGGCTCGATTGCAACCCTGATAACCGGTTCGGGGAATTCCATTGATTCTAGTATGATTGGGTTGTTTTCATCACACAATGTATCCCCTGTTGTGGTGAATTTTAACCCAACCGCTGCCGCGATGTCGCCGGCATATACTTCTTCAATGTCCTCGCGGTGGTTTGCGTGCATTTGAAGAAGCCTTCCGAACCTTTCCTTTTGGTTCTTGGTTGAGTTTAACACATAAGAACCGCTTTTTGCCTTGCCGGAGTAAACCCTAAAGAAGCAGAGCTTTCCAACAAAGGGGTCGGTTAATATCTTAAATGCAAGCGCGGAAAACGGTTCATCGTCGCTTGGGTGCCTTTCGCTTTCTTCTTCGGTCTTTGGAATAACACCCTTAATCGCCGGAATGTCGGTTGGCGCCGGCATATAATCAACAATTGCGTCAAGCAATTTTTGAACGCCCTTGTTTCTATAACTTGTGCCACAAAGTACGGGCACCATGCTGTTTGAAATTGTCGTTTTTCTAATCCCCATCTTGATTTCATCAATTGAAAGCTCTTCGCCTTCGAGGTACTTCATCATAAGTTCCTCGTCCTGTTCGGCAACCGCTTCAATTAATGCTGCCCTGTACTCTTGGGCAAGTTCTTGCATATCAGCGGGGATTTCTTCCTGTCTTATGTCTTTTCCTAAATCGTCGTAGTAAACATAAGCTTTCATTTCAACAAGGTCGATAAGCCCTTTGAAAGTATCTTCCTTGCCGATTGGAAGCTGGATTGGAACGGCATTGCACTGAAGCCTTTCCTTCATCATCTTTATAACGTTAAAAAAGTCCGCCCCAATAATGTCCATCTTATTTACATAGGCCATTCTTGGAACATGGTATTTATCCGCTTGTCTCCAAACGGTTTCACTTTGAGGCTCAACGCCGCCTTTTGCGCAAAAAACAGTAACGGAACCGTCAAGCACGCGCAGGGACCTTTCAACTTCCACGGTAAAGTCCACGTGCCCCGGGGTGTCAATGATATTAATCCTGTGACCTTTCCATTGGCAGGTGGTTGCAGCGGAAGTAATTGTGATACCTCTTTCCTGCTCCTGTTCCATATAGTCCATGGTGGCTGCGCCTTCGTGGGTTTCGCCTAATTTATATACACGTCCGGTATAAAACAATATACGCTCGGTCGTTGTTGTTTTACCGGCATCAATGTGAGCCATGATACCAATATTTCTAGTTTTTTCTAGCGGGAATTGTCTGGGCAAACAAACTCCTCCTTCCCTAAAATGTCTTCCCAACTATATACCTAAACGACGCCGTCTAGGAGTCATAAATATATAAAATATATATTTATGCGCGTAACTCGCACATATTTTGTAAATACCGCCATGCGAAGCTATGGGGTACAATATCTTTAGTAGCGAGCGGTATAACCTTACCATCTGTAATGTGCGAACGCTTTGTTTGCTTCCGCCATTTTGTGGGTATCTTCCTTTTTCTTGACAGCAGCACCTGTATTGTTAGAAGCGTCAATTATTTCAGCCGCAAGCCTTTCAGCCATGGTCCTCTCGCTTCTTTCCCTAGCGTAAATGGTCAGCCATCTAAGTCCAAGGGTTTGCCTTCTTTCAGGCCTTACCTCCATAGGAACCTGGTATGTTGCACCGCCCACTCTACGTGCTTTTACTTCCAAAACAGGCATGATGTTATCAAGGGCCGCTTTAAATGTTTCAAGCGGGTCTTTCCCATGCTTCTCTTTTATTATTTCAAATGCGTCATAAACTATTCTCTGCGCAACACCTTTCTTACCATCAAGCATAACGTTGTTGATAAGCTTGGTTACGACTTTATCGTTGTAAAGTGGATCTGGAAGCACATCCCTTTTTGGAACAAAACCTCTTCTTGGCACTATTCTTCCCTCCTTCACATAAAATTGAATTCACAGGTACTCGAAAGGCTCTTCGCCCCCCGCAAGTGCAACTTTAGATTAATTAAAAATATATCTATATTAATCCGTATGTCGCACTATACGGTAATTACTCGTCAATTATTTTTTAGCTTTAGGCCTCTTTGCGCCATATTTGGAACGGCCTTGCATTCTGTTTGCAACGCCTGCCGCATCAAGGGTACCTCTGATGATGTGGTATCTTACGCCGGGTAGGTCTTTTACCCTTCCGCCCCTGATTAGGACAACGCTGTGTTCTTGTAGGTTGTGGCCTTCACCGGGGATATAGCTTGTAACTTCGATACCGTTTGAAAGCCTAACCCTTGCAATTTTTCTTAGCGCTGAGTTCGGCTTTTTGGGCGTGGTGGTCTTAACTACTGTGCAAACGCCTCTCTTTTGAGGTGAGCTTTGGTTTGTGGGAATTTTCTTTAAAGAGTTAAAGCCCCTCTGAAGCGCCGGCGCTGTAGATTTGTACACCTTTGCCTTTCTACCCTTTCTGACAAGCTGGTTAAAGGTTGGCATCCATTTACACCTCCTTTTTAAGATTTTAATATACAAGCAACGGCAGCGCCCACTTCTATCCCGCAGGCGCGGCCGAGTGCATCCATTGTATCCACATAGGTTATCATCACAGAATGTTCGCGGCATGCTTCAATAAACGGGGCCAAAACCCTTTCTTCGGCATCCCTTGCCACAAAGGCATATTCAGCACGCCCATTTTTTACCGCTTTCAAGGATTGCTTAAGCCCAACAGTCTTTTTCGAGGCTGTTTTCAGATACTCAATCACCTAAATCACCTATTTTTATGGATTTACACAATTATTGATTTTATCATTGTGTTAATCTGCTGTCAAGCAATTTTTTTACAGCGCTCATGTTACTGGGCAACCTCTTCCTTCGCTTTCTCAGCTTCTTCTTTCGCCTTTTGGGCTTCCTGCTTCCTCTTTTCTTCCAAATATACCTGCATGCCTGTGCCCGCGGGGATTAGTTTACCGATGATGACATTTTCCTTTAAGCCGATTAGCGGGTCAATCTTTGATTTTATCGCAGCCTCGGTAAGAACACGGGTTGTTTCCTGGAAGGAAGCCGCTGACAAGAAGGAGTCGGTGGAAAGCGACGCCTTCGTAATACCCTGCAATATATCCTTGACAACGGGCGGTTTCTTTCCTTCTTTTTCACATTGTTTAATTAAGCTTTCAATATATAATCTGTCCTCAAGGGAACCAATTAACAAATCAGTGTCGCCAGGGTCTTCAATTTTAACTTTCTTCATCATCTGGCGTACTATAACCTCAATGTGCTTGTCGCAGATGTCAACCCCTTGAAGCCTGTAAACCCTCTGCACTTCGGCAATCAAATACTGCTGAACAGCCTGTCTTCCCTTTATCCTTAAAATATCGTGGGGGTTTAGGGAACCCGATGTCAACTCGTCCCCGGGTTCAACAATGTCGCCGTTTTCAACTTTAAGGTTTGAACCATACGGGATAAGGTAAGTCTGGGAAATCCCCTCTTCATTGTTTGTTACAACAACCTCACGCTTTTTCTTGGTTTCGTTGATTGTAACAACCCCGCCGATTTCGGATATAATCGCAAGACCCTTCGGCTTTCTAGCTTCAAATAGTTCTTCAACACGCGGAAGACCCTGTGTGATGTCATCCCCTGCAACGCCGCCGGTGTGGAATGTTCTCATGGTAAGCTGCGTACCCGGCTCACCAATGGACTGCGCCGCGATAATACCTACGGATTCGCCCACGCCTACAAGGTTGCCTGTTGCAAGGTTTGCGCCATAGCAGCGCGCGCAAACGCCGATTCTTGCTTTGCATTCCAAAACTGAGCGGATTTTAACCTTTTTAACCCCTGCTTTGACAATTCTTGCCGCGTCATCGCTTCTAATCATCTGGTCTTTGGGGAATATAACCTCGCCGGTTGCGGGGTCAATAACATCTTCCAAGGTCACGCGGCCAACAAGCCTGTCATACAAGCTTTCAATAACTTCCTTGCCGTCCCTGATTTCTGTAACATAAATGCCTTCCGTTGTGCCGCAGTCTTCTTCACGGATAATAACATCCTGGGACACGTCAACAAGGCGCCGGGTCAGATAACCTGAGTCCGCGGTTCTTAACGCCGTGTCCGCAAGACCTTTTCTAGCGCCGCGGGTGGAGATGAAGTATTCAAGTACGTTTAGCCCTTCACGGAAGGATGAACGGATAGGAATTTCAATAATTCTACCCTGCGTGTTCTGCATTAGCCCGCGCATGCCGGCAAGCTGCCTGATCTGGTTGATACTTCCGCGGGCACCGGAGTTTGCCATCATGAAAATCGGGTTAAAGGGGTCTAGGTTATCCATTAGCGCCTGTGTTACCATCTTGTTGGTTTTGGTCCAAACGTCAATAACCGCCCTGTACCTTTCTTCTTCAGAAAGCATACCCCGTTTATACATATTTTGAATCTGGTCAATCTGGTTTTCAGCCTCAGCAAGGTATTCCTTCTTTTTAGCGGGAATAACCATGTCGGAGACGCTTATGGTTATGGCGCCTTTTGTGGAATACTTGTATCCCAGCGCCTTAATGTTATCAAGCATTACTGCGGTCTTTTCAGGGCCGTGCTTGTTTATGCACCTTTCAACGATTTTTCCTAACGCGCTTTTGTCGCAGAGGAATTCAACCTCAAGCTTAAACTCGTTATCCTCAATGCTCCGGTCAACAAAGCCCAAGTCTTGTGGAATAACGCTGTTAAAGATTATTCTTCCCGCCGTCGCGTCAATATATTTAGCTACAACCTCACCATTTTCTTTTTCTTTCAAATATCTTATTTTTATAGGCGCGTGTAAGCCGATGTAATGGTTTTCGTAGGCAAGGAGCGCTTCTTCTTTTGATGAAAAGATTTTCCCTGCCCCCAATTCATCTTCCTTTATAATTGTCAAATAGTAGCTTCCCAAAACCATGTCCTGGGTGGGAACAACAACCGGGCGCCCGTCCTGGGGCTTTAAGAGGTTATTTACGGAAAGCATCAATGTCCTTGCTTCATTTTGAGCCTCAGGTGATAGTGGAACGTGCACCGCCATCTGGTCGCCGTCAAAGTCCGCGTTGTACGCGGTACATACCAACGGGTGAAGCTTTATTGCCCTTCCTTCCACCAAAATCGGCTCAAATGCCTGAATGCCAAGACGGTGTAGCGTCGGCGCGCGGTTTAATAGCACAGGGTGGCCTTTGATTACTTCTTCCAAAACGTCCCAAACCTCAGGCTTTACCCTTTCAACCATGCGTTTAGCGCTCTTAATATTGTGGGCAAGGCCGTTGCTAACTAACTTTTTCATAACAAAGGGCTTAAATAATTCTAACGCCATTTCCTTTGGCAAACCGCACTGATATAGCTTAAGTTCCGGCCCAACCACGATAACGGAACGGCCGGAGTAGTCAACGCGCTTACCTAATAGGTTTTGGCGGAAACGCCCCTGCTTACCTTTTAGCATATCGGAAAGTGACTTTAGCGGCCTGTTTCCGGGGCCTGTCACAGGGCGCCCGCGCCTGCCGTTGTCAATTAGGGCGTCCACCGCTTCCTGAAGCATTCTCTTTTCGTTTCTTACAATAATTTCAGGCGCGCCTAAATCCAAAAGCCTCTTTAAGCGGTTATTCCTGTTTATAACCCTCCTGTATAAATCATTTAAATCGCTGGTTGCAAACCTTCCCCCGTCAAGCTGTACCATTGGCCTGATTTCAGGGGGGATTACCGGGATAACGTCCAATATCATCCATTCGGGCTTGTTGTTGGATTTGCGGAAGGCTTCAACAACCTCCAAACGCTTTATAATCCTGACTTTCTTTTGCCCTTGCGCATTTTTTAGCTCTTCCCTTAACTCTTTTGAAAGCTTGTCAAGGTCAAGCTCCTTCAAAAGCTCTTTAATGGCTTCCGCCCCCATGCCCGCGCGGAAGCGATTGCCATATTTTTCCAAAGCGTCGCGGTATTCCTTCTCCGTAAGCATTTGGTTTTTTACAAGGCCCGTTCTTGTGCCGGGGTCAATTACGATATAGGCCGCAAAGTATAAAACCTTTTCCAAAACCCTCGGGGATATATCAAGCAATAACCCCATGCGGCTTGGAATGCCTTTAAAATACCATATATGGGAAACGGGCGCCGCAAGCTCGATGTGGCCCATTCGTTCCCGCCTTACTTTTGAGCGGGTAACTTCAACGCCGCAGCGGTCGCAGACAATACCTTTATATCTTATTCTCTTATACTTCCCGCAGTGACATTCCCAGTCCTTGGTAGGGCCGAAAATCCTCTCGCAGAAAAGTCCGTCCCTTTCAGGTTTTAAGGTTCTGTAATTTATGGTCTCGGGTTTTTTAACCTCGCCATGGGACCACTCTCTAACCTTTTCGGGAGAAGCCAAACCGATTTGTATCGCCTCAAATGTATTAAAACTAAGCATTACTCACCGACCCCCCTTAAAAATCCTCTTCATCTTCAAAATCCCCAAAATCTTCATCATTCAAAAGCTTGTCGTCATCGGGGATTTCAGGCAAGAAATCATCTTCTTCAGAAATTAAATCTTCGTCTTCATCCAAAAAGTCCAAATAATCGTCCTCATCAGTTTCATTGTACTCCGGCGGTGTGTTTTCAGAAATGGGGACACTCATAATTCCTTTCATTTCGTCAATGGTTTCGTCATCGTAGTCGTCATCACCAATTTCACGAAGATGAATTTCCTCATGGTCCTTGGATAATACCTTCACATCAAGGGACAGGCTTTGAAGTTCCTTAATTAACACCTTAAAGGATTCAGGAATGCCCGGTTTCGGCGCGTTTTCGCCTTTGACGATTGCTTCATAAGTCTTAACCCTGCCCACAACGTCGTCGGATTTAACTGTCAAAATTTCCTGCAAGGTGTACGCCGCGCCATAAGCTTCAAGAGCCCAAACTTCCATTTCCCCGAAACGCTGGCCGCCAAATTGGGCCTTACCGCCCAAGGGCTGCTGGGTAACCAAGGAGTACGGGCCGGTTGAACGGGCGTGAATCTTGTCGTCAACCAGGTGGTGAAGCTTTAACATATACATATATCCCACAGCAACCGGATTGTCAAAGGGCTCGCCGGTCCTTCCGTCGTATAGGATGGTTTTTCCGTCACGGCGTAGTCCCGCCTTTTCCAAAGTGTCCATAATATCTTCTTCGTTTGCCCCGTCAAATACAGGGGTTGCCACTTTCCATCCAAGGGCCTTTGCCGCGTATCCCAAGTGCACTTCAAGAACTTGGCCGATATTCATACGGCTGGGCACGCCCAAGGGGTTTAGCACTATATCCAAAGCCGTGCCGTCCGGCAAGAATGGCATATCTTCAGTGGGCAATATCCTTGAAACAACGCCCTTGTTCCCGTGACGGCCTGCCATCTTGTCGCCAACGGAAATCTTCCTCTTTTGGGCAATATAAACCCTAACAAGCTTGTTTACCCCCGGCGCCAATTCATCGCCGTTTTCACGGCTGAAAACTTTAACGTCAACTACAATACCGCTTTCACCATGGGGCACCCTTAGGGATGTGTCCCTGACTTCCCTTGCCTTTTCCCCGAAAATCGCGCGGAGCAGCCTTTCTTCAGGGGTAAGCTCGGTTTCCCCTTTGGGGGTAACTTTTCCAACCAAGATATCGCCGCTTCTCACTTCAGCGCCGATTCTGATAATCCCGTTTTCGTCCAAATCCTTTAACGCGTCGTCGCCCACATTCGGGATATCCCTTGTGATTTCTTCGGGACCCAGCTTGGTGTCGCGGGTTTCGCATTCATATTCTTCTATATGGATTGACGTAAATACGTCTTCTCTTACCAATCTTTCATTAATTAAAATCGCGTCTTCGTAGTTATAGCCTTCCCATGTCATAAACCCGATTAACACATTTTTGCCCAATGCAAGCTCGCCATTGTCGGTGGAAGGCCCGTCGGCGATAATATCGCCCTTTTTAACCTTGTCGCCTGCGTTTACAATGGGCTTTTGATTTATGCATGTGCTTTGGTTTGACCTCATAAACTTAATCAGCTTATACCTGTCCCGCTGCCCGCTGTCGGTGCGGATAATGATTTCATTCGCGGAAACCTTTTCCACAACTCCGTCGTTTTTAGCGATAACCGTAACCCCTGAGTCCTTTGCCGCCTTATATTCCATACCCGTTCCCACAATGGGGCTTTCGGTTCTGAGTAGCGGCACAGCCTGACGCTGCATGTTAGAACCCATGAGCGCGCGGTTCGCGTCGTCGTTTTCAAGGAACGGGATCATGGTTGTAGCAACTGATACCACCTGTTTGGGGCTTACGTCCATGAATTCCACGTCTTCAGGGGACACTTCTATAAATTCATCCTTATAACGGCACGCAATCTTCTTTGCGGTAAAGCGGTTGTTTTCATCCAGCGGCTCGTTAGCCTGCGCAACATAGTAATCGTCTTCTTCGTCCGCAGTCATGTACACGATTTCATCGGTTACAACACCGCCAACCACACGCCTGTACGGCGCCTCAATAAAACCATACTCATTAATCCTCGCGTATGTTGAAAGTGAGCTGATTAGCCCGATGTTCGGGCCTTCAGGGGTTTCAATGGGGCACATTCTCCCATAGTGGGTGTAGTGAACGTCGCGCACCTGGAAACTTGCCCTTTCCCTGGATAGACCACCGGGGCCTAGCGCGCTAAGCCTGCGCTTGTGGGTAAGTTCCGCAAGCGGGTTTGTCTGGTCCATAAACTGGGATAGCTGTGATGAGCCGAAGAACTCTTTAATTGTAGCCACAATGGGCCTTATGTTAATAAGGGACTGGGGGGTTACAATGTCCAAATCCTGAATGGACATTCTTTCCTTAACCCCGCGTTCCATTCTTGCGATACCAATCCTGAACTGGTTTTGCAAAAGCTCGCCAACGGCGCGTAGACGGCGGTTTCCAAGGTGGTCGATATCGTCTTCGGAACCAATGCCGTGGGCTAAATGATTTAAGTAGTTAATTGAGGAGAATATATCGTCAACGGTAATGTGTTTTGGGATAAGCTCGTCAATTTTTTCCCTGATTGCCGCTTTAATGTCTTCTTCCGTCTTATTGTTTTCAAGAATGTCTAATAAAACGTCACGCCTTACTTTTTCCTTAATCTTTAAATCGGATATGTCAAATTTAACATACCTTTTAATATCCACCATGTTGTTTGAAAAAACAACAACGTTTTTATCGTCAACCAAAAGCTCAACGCGGTTAATGCCCGCTTTTTCAATAGCCTGAGCCACGTTTTTCTTAATTAATTCCCCGGCTCTTACAAACACTTCGCCGGTTTCTTCGTCAACAATGTCCTTTGCCGCGATGTGGTTTGCAATCCTTGGCGCAATCGCAAGTTTTTTATTGAACTTGTACCTTCCCACATGGGCCAAATCATAGCGTTTGGGGTCAAAGAACAACCCGTATAATAAGTTTCTTGAGCTGTCAATTGTCGGCGGCTCACCGGGTCGTAGGCGGTGATATATTTCAAATAGGGCTTCCTCCTCATTTTTTGTGGTGTCTTTGGCTAAAGTCGCCAAAATCCTTTCGTCCTCGCCGAAAAGCTCAATAATCTTTGCTTCATTGTCAAGCCCTAAAGCCTTTATTAAAACCGTAACAGGCAGTTTCCTAGTCCTGTCTATTCTCACATAGAAAATATCATTGGAATCGGTTTCATATTCAAGCCAAGCCCCGCGGTTTGGGTTAACCGTTGTCTGGATTAGCTTTTTGCCCACCTTGTCGTAGCTTGTGGAATAGTGAATGCCGGGGCTTCTTACTAACTGGGTAACAATAACCCTTTCGGCACCATTTATAATAAATGTGCCCTGTTCTGTCATAAGCGGGAAATCGCCCATGAAAATTTCTTGTTCTTTTATTTCCCCGGTTTCCTTGTTTATAAGCCTAACCTTAACGCGAAGGCTTGCGGCATAATTTGCGTCGCGCTCTTTGCACTCTTCGATTGTGTACTTCGGGTTTGGGTCTATTGAATAGTCAACAAATTCTAAAATAAGATTACCTGAGTAATCGGTAATCGGTGAAACATCGTTGAAAACTTCCCTTAAGCCTTCTTCCAAAAACCACTTGTAAGAGTTTTTTTGCACTTCAATGAGGTTTGGCATTTCCAGCACTTCGTCGATTTTTGAAAAGCTCATTCTAGTGGTTTTCCCAAACTGAACCGGTTTTACCATAAAATTAATCACCTCTTATTTTTTGTAAAAAACCTAAAGTAAATTTAATTGGCAAATTAAATTTACCGTCCTTTGTAAAAATCCGTGGGCATTTTATCGGAAACTTACGCCTTATAAACTTATAAAAACAAAATTAAGCGCACAACCCTAAAGCTTTTGTAAAACCTACAAAAGCCCCGGATTGTCCGCAAATTCATTTTTAAAAATACCGGCGCACCCCCCTTGGTGTTTTGCCGCATCTTACATATATTAAATTAAATTTTCATAAAATACTTACAAAAACTTAATTTAATATACATATAAAAAATAGGTAATCTTACAACAAAACCTAATAATTTATTATTTACCATCTTGCACTTTTTATACTTTTATGTTATAATTGCAGTATAGTAGGCGTATTATATGCGCTCACTCCGCGGCAGATTTTTATTATATCATTCTTATTTTTTATTGTCAATGATTTAATTTGTAAATCCTTATATAATTATATAAAAAGAGGCTATGGCGCTTCGCCATAGCCTCTTTTTATTTTTCATATATCACTTACCAATGTATAATAGTAGAAAATTTTTGTCGTACAAAGCCTTCGCCAGGGCGGACTTTTCGAGTTCCGCCACAAACCAGCCGCCCCAAGGCAGGTTTTGGGTGCTTGAGAAAAAGGCCAATACAATCATCACAAAAATCGCGCCGTTTAAAATCCCGAAAAGAAGCCCCAAAAAGCTGTTTGCCTGCTTAAGCAGCGGCAGCTTTGCCACCAGGTCAACGGCTTTTGACAATAAAAACAACAATAATTTAATCAGGATAATCAAAAGCACAAAGGATAAAACATTAATAATCATGTCAGAAAAAGTCCTTGACACGGAATCCAAAGTATTGCCCGCGGCCTCATTCACCGTCTGGGCAACCGCGCCCGGCAAAACTCCGGGAAGCTTTATTTCAACCTGCCCGGCCAGTTTTTCCCTTGTGGCCTCATAGATTTTTTGCCCATAGGCAGAATTTTTAACAAACCCTGATACGGGCTGGTAAAGGCAAAAGGCCAACGCTATGGAAATCACGAAGGAAAAAAGCCCTAAAACGCTTTTGGCAAACCCTTTCCTTACGCCGCGGTAAATAAAAAACGCTAAAATTAAAATCAAAACCAAATCCAAAATCATTCTTCTTCACTCCCCGAAAGCACAACCGCCTGTGCGTTTTGCGTGGTTAGCGCGATAATTTTATTTTTATTTATAACGGCAAAAGACGAAATATCCTTACCTATGTTCTTTTCCAAAACCAGCCCCCCGTTTTGGTTATAAACGTACACAACCCTTCCGTCACACAAAAACAAGTAATTTTTATCCACACAGGACAATTCAATCCTGTTTTCATTATTAACAGTGGATAAAAGATTTAAGTTTTTATCATAAACCTCAAAAGCGGTATTTTTACCTTTCCCAAAAAAGCCTAAAACCACCAGGCCCGAAGAGGACACCGCCTTGTACTGAAGGGTTTTCCCTTCATAAGGCAGCTGTTTTTTCAAAACAAATTTTTTGTCAAACACCACCGCGTCCCTGTCGCCTATGGCGGTGACGGTGGAATCGTCATTATATTTTATTAACAAGTACAACCCTTCATTACATAAAAATTCGCTTTCGGGGTTTTGCTTTTTCAAGTCAAAAAACAAAATCCCCCCGACCACCTTGTCCGAATCGGTCTTTAAAGTGGATGCCGCCATGTGTTTCCCGTCATTTGAAAGGCTCATGCTTAAAATATAGTTTTCCGCGGAATACCACTTGTAATATTCCTTGTAATCCTTATCATACACCGTAACCAAGCCCTTATACCCGATTTTGTCACAGGCTACCGCGAAATTCCCGCTTTTATTTATGGTGGCGCAAATTATGGGGGTATCGGTTACGATATTTCTTAAAACATTCCCGTCTTCTATAATCATCAAATCTTTCCCGCGGGCGTCATACAGGAGTATGTATTTTCCCGAAATCACTATCTGGGGGTTGGAATAGGGTACCTTGTGCAAAAAAAGCTCGCTGCAGTTTTCAGAAAGCCCGACTAAGGTCTTATTTCCCAAAACAACCGCGCCGTTTTGGTACGGGTAGGCTTTGTACCTGCTTTTTTGGTCAAAAATGTAATTCCCCCCGCCGGCTTCATCAACAATATCATCTGCCTTCCATGAAAAATTGGGGTTATTTGTGTTGATAAATACAACCGCCGCAGAAAGCACGGCGACAAGGCCAATGGATAATGCGGCTTTTAAAACTTCCCAAACGCCCTTTTTCATATTAATAATCCCCCGATTTTAGTAATAAACTTCGTATAAAAACAGCCCGCAAGGCGGGGCAGTAGGCCCGCTGCGGCTTCTGTCACCGGAGTTTATAATATCCGTTATTTCCTCAGGCTTAATCTTTCCAAGCCCGACATAATACAGGGTTCCTGCGATAATCCTTACCATATTGTATAAAAACCCGTCGGCGGTAACTTTAATTTTAATCAAATCCCCCTCTTTTGCAAGGTCCAGCTCATATATTGTCCTTGTGGTTGTTTTCGCGCTTCCGCCGGTTGCGCAGAAAGCCGCAAAATCATGGCACCCCAAAAAAGGGCCGCAGGCTTTCTTCATGCTCTCAAAATCAAGGCTTGCCGGCACATGCCACACATAGGGCCGCAAAAAGGGGTCCAATACCTTGCTTTCATAAATCTGATATATATAGGTCTTTTTTTTCGCGCAAAACGCGGGGTTAAAATCGTCCTCCGCGTCCTCGCATTTTAAAACCCTGATATCCTCATCCAGATAGTGGTTTACCGCAAGCACCAGTTTTTCATTTGGAATGGCCGTTTTGGTTTTAAAGGAACAAACATACCTTCTTGCGTGCACACCCGAATCCGTGCGGCTGCAGCCTAAAAGGGTTATTTTTTCCCCCACCACGGACTCAATGGCCTTTTGCAAGGTCCCGCAAACGGATATGCCGTTTTTTTGCTTTGCCCAGCCGCAAAACTTCGTGCCCACAAAAGTAATGGTCAGCTTTTTGTTCATCTGTCTCACACCATATATTTTAATAAAATTACTAAAACCAGCAAAACCCCCGCTGTTACTATTGCCACAATATCCCGCTTTTTAATTTTAAGCTGTTTCAGGCTTGTCCTGTGCTCGCCCCCGTTATAGCAACGGCACTCCATCGCCACCGCCAGCTCTTCGGCGCGGCGGAAAGCGCTGACAAAAAGGGGCACCAAAACAGGGATTAGCGCTTTTGCCCGCTCTATGAGCCTTCCGCTTTCAAAGTCCGCCCCCCTTGCGGTTTGGGCTTTTATAATTTTGTCCGTTTCTTCCAGCAATGTGGGGATAAAGCGGATTGCAATGCTCATCATCATAGAAATTTCATGGGCGGGAACGCCAAACCTCTTAAAGGGTGACAACAACTTTTCAATTCCGTTAGAAAGCATTATAGGGGATGTGGTCAGGGTTAAAATCGTGGTCCCCACCACTAAAAATATAAGCCTTACCGCCATAAGGGAGGCAATCGCCAGCCCCTCTTTCGTGGGGGCCCAAAAAGCGCTGTAAATCCTTTCCCCCGGCGTCATGTAGGCATTAATCACCGCTGTAAAGAGCATAAAAAACAAAATCGGCCTCAACCCTTTAAAAAAGTATTTTAACGGGATTTTTGTAACCGTTAACACCAACAGGGTGAAAATCCCCATGAGCAGAAAATCATAAAAATTGTCCCCCATAAAAAGTATCACGCAGTAATATATGGTCCACAAAATCTTAACCCGGGGGTCCAGTTTATGGATGGGGGAACTTCCCGGAAAGTATTGACCCAAAGTTATATCCTTAAGCATTTTACCAATCCTTTCAAAGCTTGCCTAAAAGCTTTAAAATCTCTTCTGCCGCGTCCTGCACCGTAATAATGTTTGGCGGAAGCGGCATACCGTCATCCCTGAGCTTTTGGCACAATTCCGAAATTGACGGGGCATTAAGCCCGATTTGCCTAAGCTCGTTTGCCTTCGCGAAAATTTCTTTGGGGCTTCCCATCATGTGGACTTTCCCCTTGTTCATTACAATAACCGTATCCGCAAGCTTTGCAATATCCTCCATGGAGTGGGAAATTAAAATCACCGTAAGGTTTTCCTTCTTGTGAAGCTCTTTTATCTCCCTTAAAATCTCATCCCTGCCTTTAGGGTCCAATCCCGCGGTGGGCTCATCCAAAAGCAGGATTTCGGGTTTCATGGCAATTACCCCCGCAATGGCGGCCCTTCGCTTTTGCCCCCCCGACAAGTCAAAGGGGGACTTTTCCAAATGCCTTTCTTTAAGCCCCACCACTTTTGCCGCGTAAAGCACCCGCCTTTTTATCTCTTCCTCGTCCAAATTCATGTTTTTAGGCCCAAAGGCAATATCCTTGTAAACCGTCTCCTCAAAAAGCTGGTGCTCGGGGTATTGGAAAACCAAACCCACCTTATATCTTAACTCCTTTTTGTTTTTGTCCTCATATATGTTTTTCCCGTCAATTAATACCTGCCCGCTTGTGGGCTTCAAAAGGCCGCAGATAACCTGCACCAATGTGGATTTGCCGCTCCCCGTATGGCCGATTATCCCCACAAACCGGCCTTTTTCAATATTTAAATTTATATCAACCAAAGCCGCCTTTTCAAAAGGGCCGCCGGCTGAATACACATAGTTTAAATTGGTTATCTTAATCATATTTTTGTCCTTTCGCCGAATGCTTGTTATAAATTTTTATAATTTCCTCCCTGCACTCGTCAACGGTGAGGACATCATCCCTGATATCAACCCCGTTTTGCCTTAAAATATAGCATAATTCCGTAACCTGTGGCACATCAAGCCCCGTGTCTTTCAGGGCTTTTACCTGCCTGAAAACCTCCCTCGGGGTGCCGTCCATTATTATTTCGCCCCCGTCCATTACCACAACCCTGTCGGCCCCCACCGCTTCGTCCATGTAGTGGGTAATTAGCACTATGGTTATCCCCATGGTCTTATTTAAATTGGTAATGGTCTTTATTACTTCTTTTCTCCCGACAGGGTCAAGCATTGCGGTGGGCTCATCCAAGACAATGTATTCAGGCTCCATGGCAATAATCCCTGCGATTGCCACCCTCTGCTTTTGGCCCCCCGATAAATGGTGGGGTGCGCTTTTGCGGTATTCATACATCCCAACCGCCTTTAGGGCATTGTCCACCCTTTTTCTTATTTCTTCGCTTTTTACCCCAAGGTTTTCAGGCCCGAAGGCCACGTCTTCCTCCACAACCGTCGCCACAATCTGGTTGTCGGGATTTTGAAAAACCATGCCCACCCGCTTTCTGATTTCCCAAAGAAGGGATGGGTCTTTAGTGTCAAGGCCTTCAACGAAACATGAGCCGCCGCAAGGCAGCAATATCGCGTTAAAATGCTTGGCAAGGGTGCTTTTCCCGCTTCCGTTATGGCCTAAAATCACCGTAAAGCTTCCTTTTTTAACGGAAAAATTCAAGCCTTTGAGCACCCTAAACTCATTTTCTTTTCCATGATTATAGCTAAACTCTAAATTTTTTGTTTCAATCAACTAAACTCACCCGATTTCCCATCTCCCTGTCGCGCCGCAGGGGAGGATTAAATTTTTGTGGCTCGCGATAGGCAAGCCTATCTCGCCGGCTTCAGCCTTCCCGCCATCCAGCGCCATATGCAGGATATTTTTTATAACCTGCGGCTGAAGCCCCGTGGTATATGAATTTATAATAAAAAAGGCAGGTTCATCCGAAAGGAGCCTTTTTGCCTTTAACACAAAGTCAAAAAGCTTGTCCTCCAGTTTCCAAACTTCCCCGTTTGGCCCCCTGCCATAGGAGGGCGGGTCCATGATAATGCCGTCGTATTTATTCCCCCGCCTGATTTCTCTTTCCACAAACTTTTCGCAGTCATCCACAATAAAGCGGACAAAACGGTTCCCTAAATTTGAAAGGTGCAAATTTTCTTTTGCCCATGTAACCATGCCCTTTGAGGCGTCAACATGCACAACGTCGGCCCCGGCATAGGCCGCAGCCACCGTCGCGCCCCCTGTGTAGGCAAAAAGGTTCAAAACCTTTTTTTGCCCCTTTCTTTTTGAAAGCTTATCTATAATGTAATCCCAGTTAACCGCCTGCTCGGGAAAAAGGCCGGTATGCTTAAAACCCATGGGCTTTATATAAAAGCGCAAGACTTTATATGAAACCGTCCATTTTTCGGGAAGCTTAGAATTAAAAGTCCACTGCCCCCCGCCTTTACTGGATCTATGATAATGGGCGTCGGCTTTGTCCCACAAATCATTTTCCTTGGTACTTTTCCATATAACTTGAGGATCGGGTCTTCTCAGGATGTAACTTCCCCATCTTTCAAGCTTTTCCCCGTCTTTGGCGTCAATGCACTCATAATCAGAAAATCCGCTTGCAACCCACATTTTATCCTCCGAATTTCCAAAAAATTTTAGCGATAATCATTTTACCACTTATAGTATTATTCGTCAATAAACGAATGTCCCAAATAAGAAGCCGTATCTGCATGGCTTTTTTATCTTGCATTTTATTATGTTTTATATTAATATTAAAAAATATATACATTAAGTAAAAAGTAAATTGCAACCAAATCCGGCATAAGGGGGATTTTCATGAATATTTTTGAAATCTTGAAAAAATCATGCCTTGTGTTTGACGGCGCAATGGGGACATATTACCAGGAAAAAACCAAAAGCACAAAAAAGTGCGAGTTTGCAAATTTAGACGAAGAGGACATAATTTATAACATCCACCGTGAATATATCTTAGCAGGGTGCGACGCGATAAAGACAAACACCTTTGCCGCAAACCCGTACAGCTTAAACTGCGATTTTGAAACCGTAAGCCAGATTATAAAAAAAGGCTATGAAATCGCCGCAAAAGCTGCGGGGAAAAACGCCTTCGTCTTTGCCGATATCGGACCCATCCCGCCCAACGCCACAAAAGACCCTTTCAAGGTCTATAAGGAAATCGTGGACATCTTTTTATCCATGAACGCAAAGTACTTCCTCTTTGAAACCCTAAGCTCGGATGAAAATTTATATAAAATTTCAAAATACATAAAGAAAAAAGCCCCCGACAGCTTTATAATCGCAAGCTTTGCCGTAAGCCCCGAAGGCTTGACAAGGGAAGGGCTTTCAGGAAAGGTCTTGTTTGAAAGAACCTGCCAAAACCCGTATGTCGACTGCGTGGGCTTTAACTGCATATCGGGGGCATACCACCTTTTAAAATACATAAAAAATTTTGACCTTACCAAAAAATATGTATCCGTAATGCCTAACGCAGGATACCCCACCGTGATTGACAACCGCACCTATTTTGAAAATAACCCCGTATATTTTTCCGACAAAATGGCCCAGCTTGCCCGCGCGGGGGTTAAGGTGCTGGGGGGCTGCTGCGGCACAACCCCTGAATTTATAAAATATACCATAAACAATTTAAAATACCTTCCTGAAGAAAAAAGCGCCGAACCCAAAATCTCCATAGCCGCGGCTTTAGAAAAAAAGCATGAAAATATTTTAATTGAAAAGATGAACAAGGGCCAAAAAGTTATCGCGGTGGAGCTTGACCCCCCTGTTGACACCGACATATCCTTTTTCCTAAAAGGGGCGGAAGAGCTCACTTTAGAAGGGGCCGACGCCATAACCATAGCCGACTGCCCCATCGCGAGGGCCAGGGTGGACTCAAGCTTGCTTGCCTGCAAGCTGAAGCGGGAAAAAAACATAAACACCATCCCCCACATGACCTGCCGCGACAGAAATATCAACGCCACAAAAGCCCTGCTTTTAGGCTTAAACATAGAAGGGGTGGAAAATGTCCTTGTGGTAACGGGGGACCCCATACCAAACGCCCAGCGGGATGAAATCAAAACCATGTTTGCCTTCAATTCCGCGATTTTGGCCGGCCATATAAAAACACTAAACGAAACCGTGTTCCAAAAACCCTTTACCATTTTCGCGGCGTTAAATGTAAACAGCAAAAACTTTGACCACCAGCTTGCGCACGCCCAAAAGAAAATTGAAAACGGTGTTTCGGTGTTTTTAACCCAGCCTGTGTTTACCGAAGAAGCCTTAAAAAACCTAAAACGGGCAAAGGAAAACCTTGACGCCAAAATCCTTTGCGGGATTTTGCCGATAGTTAGCTACAACAACGCCAACTTTATAAATAACGAAATATCGGGAATAACCGTTTCCGAAAGCATAATCGAAAGGTACAAGGGCATATCAAAGGAAGAGGCCTCAAAACTTGCGGTTGAAATCTCCCTGGACATAATAAATGCGGCAAAGGACTACTGCGACGGCTACTATTTAATCACCCCTTTTAAAAGGATTGATATAATAAAAGAATTAATCCGTGAAATTAAAAAGATGTAGAAAAAGGCGCCAGTTTTTAGGCGCCTTTTTAGTTAACCGTTCCTGCCCGCGCGGGTGGGATTTTTATATGCTGCGGGTTTTTATGATTAATTAACCCCAAGGATTTATAAGGCAGCATGGGCTTACTACCTTATATCCATAAGCTTTTCCCGCATTAAATTCAGAACCTTTTTTTCAATCCTTGAAACCTGCACTTGTGAAATCCCAAGCATTTTCGCAATCTCCGACTGGGTCTTTTGCTTAAAATACCGCAAAATGATAATCTGGCGCTCCCGTTTGTCAAAATCCCTCAGCGCCTCTTTTAACGCAACCTGGTTTATTATGTCCTCCTCATGCCCTGTGTCAACCGTCACCTTGTCAATTAAAAGCACCGGGTTTTGGTCCCCGTCATGAATAGTTTTATATATGGACTCGGTGTTTTGGGTGGCCTCAAGCGCCAATACCACATCTTCCTCGCCATACCCGATGTAGTCCGCGATTTCACCGATTGTCGGCTCCCTTAAAAGCTCTTTTTTTAGTATCTCCTGGGCGCTTTTGGCCTTTTGCGCGGTTTCCTTCACCGCCCGGCTCACCTTAATTATGCCGTCATCCCGCAAAAACCTCTTTATTTCCCCCATAATCATGGGCACCGCATATGTTGAAAACTGCACATTGTAGGAAGGGTCAAACTTATTTACCGCCTTAAGGAGCCCTATACAGCCTAGCTGGTATAAGTCTTCGCAGTCAACCCCTCGGCCCAAATACCTTCTTACAATACTCCAAATAAGCCCCGAATTGTTTTCAATCAAAAGCCTTTTTGCTTCCTCATCCCCGTTTTGGGCCCGCTTTATCAAACTATGGTTATCTCTCTGCAAAACTATCACCTCGATTTACCAGAGAGAAATTCACTTTATCTTTTTGGTCATAATAACCGTGGTACCCTTACCCTTTTGGGAAATCACTTCCAAAGTGTCCATAAAAGTTTCCATAACGGTAAACCCCATTCCGCTTCGCTCTTCTTCAGGCTTTGTGGTAAACAAGGGCTGCATAGCCTGCTTTACATCCTCAATCCCCTTTCCTTTATCCTCAACAATTACCTTTACTTCCTTCCCGTTAAGCTCGCAGGTTATGTACACAACGCCTTCCTCATCGTCATAGGCATGAATTATGGCGTTTGTCACCGCCTCACTCACCGCGGTTTTAATATCCGCAAGCTCGTCTAAAGTGGGGTCAAGCCTTGAAACAAAGGCCGCCACCACAATCCGGGCAAGACTTTCGTTTACGCCCTTGCTTTTAAATTCAATTTTTATGTAATTATCCATTTTAAAACACCCATTCCTTTCGTTACAAAAGTTTTTTTATTGCTTCATCCAAATTGTCATTCACAGGTATCAGCTTTTGAATTCCCGATATGTCAATAATCCTTTTTATCTGCCGGTTGGGCTTTACAATAATCACCTTGCCCCCCACAGCCTTGATGGACTTGTACCTGCCGATAATCACGCCAATACCCGACGAATCCATAAACTCAAGGCGGGAAAAATCAAATATTAAGTTTTTAACTTTTGAATTTAGTATCTCATTATCAATCTTTTCCCTTACAAAACCAGCGTAATGGGCGTCCAGTTCCCCTTTTAGCGTCACAACCAGCGTATTAAAATGCCTCTTCATTTTTATGTCCAATCCTAACACCTCTTTTAATTTAGATTTAGCACTCCTTAAATTATTATCATTCTTCGTTTGTAAAAATTTTCCTTTATATTTTTTTGAAATCTTTTGTCAAATTATGCGGTTGCCCTCCTAACCTTATTATTATTTGCATATTTGAAAAAGATTATACATATAATTTTAAGTTATATTAAAAAATTTTATGAACAATTAAATTTTTTGTTAGTAAAGAACGTGTTGCAATTTCAAATAAATTGGATTATAATTTTTGTATTGCAAAAATTAAGGGGATGGTTGCCATAAGGTCAAAAAAGGTTGCGGCGCTTCACGATATTTCAGGCGTTGGAAAGTGCTCACTAACTTGCATAATTCCCATATTGTCAAAAATGAAGCACACCGTTTGCCCCGCGCCAACTGCGGTGCTTTCCACCATAACGGGGTTTTTTGAAAATTATGAGTTTATAGATTTAACAAAACACTTACCCGGCTACTTTAAGCATTGGAAAGAGGAGGGCCTATCCTTTGACTGCGCGTATTCGGGCTTTTTAGGCTCCCATGAGCAGATTGACATTGTGATAGACTTTTTAAACTGCTTTGAAATCCCCCTTAAAGTCATAGACCCTGTATTCGGGGACGACAAGGAAATTTACCCTTGCTTTGACAAAACAATTGTGGATAAAATGAAGGAACTAATAAAACACGCCGACATCATCACCCCCAACACGACGGAGGCGGCGTTTTTGCTTGACGAAAAACAAAGGGATATCGTTGAGTTATCCCTCATAAAAGAAATGCTTGTAAGGCTTTCGGAAAAAGGGCCAAAAATTGCGGTTATAACCTGCGTGCCTGTAAAGGCGGGGGTTTTGAGCACCGCATGTTTTGATAAGGAAAACAACAAATTCTATGTAGTGCAAAACGACATCCTCCCCGTTGAGTACCCGGGAACAGGCGATGTTTTCTCAAGCGTTTTTTTAGGCTCCATTTTAAGAGGGGATAAAATTACCGACGCGTTAAACTACGCGGTAAATTACATTTATAATTTAATCAAGCACGCAATCAGCAAAAACTACCCTCCACGGGAAGGGCTTCCCATTGAGGAAATGATTGATGAAATAGGTAAAAACATAATTTTTACCGCAGCGGAATTTTAAAAAACCCCCGTATCCGGGGGTTTTTTATTTTTATCCCAAAAACAAAAAGGCGGCCCCGCCGCCTTACCCGTTTAAAATTTGATATAACCTGTTTATTTCTTCTTCCTCCGCCTCAGGAGTGTCTTTTAGGGGAAACTCAATGCCCATTTCGTCGTATTTGTCAAGGCAGAGTTTCCTAAAGGGCAAAAGCTCGATTTTTTCAATGCACTGATACATTTCCTTTAATGCTTTCAAATAAAGCATATCTTCTTCTTTCCCCGTCAAACCAGGCACCACCACATGGCGGACCCATGTGGGGATTTTCTTTTCATTTAATATTTCCAAAAATCTTAAAACCTTGTCCATATCAGCCAAGGTATTTTTTTTGTACTCATCTTTTTTCGTGAATTTTATGTCCAAAAGCACCAAATCCGTAACTTCCAAAAGGCCGTCAATATTTTTGGGGATTAGGCTTCCCGAGGTGTCCAAGGCTGTATGGATTCCTTTTTCCTTGCAAAGGGTAAAAAACTCCTGTACAAACTCACTTTGCAAAAGGGGCTCCCCTCCTGAAACCGTAACCCCGCCCCCGTTTTTAAAAAATGGCTCATACCTTATGATTTTTTCATAGAGGGCCTTACTTGTAAACCTGCTGCCCCCTTCTTTCAGCGCCCATGTTTCAGGATTGTGGCAGTACAAGCACCGCAGATTACACCCCTGCAAAAAAACGCAAACCCTTATTCCCGGCCCGTCAACCGTGCTGCCTGTGTGAATGGAATTAATATAGCCTGCCATAGCTCCCCCTTCTTGACAAAGCCAAATATATGATAGTATTTATTATATTTATTGAAAAAATGCAAATATTAAAATTCCTACATATTTAATCGGAAAAACCCGCAACGGATTTTGGGAAAAACCAAAAGCACAACCGCAAAAGGACGGGCTTTTTGGCTAAATTTGTTTTACACAAATCTTTTAAAAAATTCAAAAGAACGCTTTTTCAATATATTTTTCTATCTGCAAAAACTAACGAAAAAGGGCTGATTAACAAGCCCTTTTTAAAACCAAATCCTTATATTAAGTTATACTTCATTTAAACGCAAAAAACAAGGGTGAAAATTGACATAATTTCACATTATTTTAAAACGTTTTTTATCCTTTTTACCGCCTCAATGGTCTTGTCCCTGTCCCCAAAGGCGGTGAGCCTGAAAAATCCTTCCCCGTTTCTGCCGAAACCTTCCCCGGGGGTCCCCACCACATGGGCTTTTTCCAAAATATAGTCAAAAAATTCCCATGAGCTCATGTTGTTGGGACATTTTAGCCAGATATAGGGCGAGTTTTTGCCCCCCGTATACCAAATCCCAAGCTCTGACAAAGCCTCGGCAATTATCTTTGCGTTTTCCATGTAATAGGCGATATTTTTCTTAACTTCCCGCTGCCCTTTTTGGGTAAACACGGCGTAGGCCCCCGCCTGCACTATGTAGCTGACCCCGTTAAACTTGGTGCTCTGGCGCCTGAACCACATCTGGTTTAAATTCAGCCCCCCTGCCTCAAGGTTTTTTGGGACTATTGTGTAGCCGCACCTTACCCCTGTAAAGCCCGCGGTCTTTGAAAAAGAGCAAAACTCAATGGCGCAGTCCTTCGCCCCGTCTATTTCAAAAATGCTTCTGGGTAAGTCCTCATCCTGGATAAACGCTTCGTAAGCCGCGTCAAATAAAATAACTGCCCCGTTTTCCTTTGCGTATTTTACCCACTGGGAAAGCTGCTCTTTTGAATACACCGCCCCTGTGGGGTTATTGGGAGAGCAAAGGTAAATTATATCCGCCTTAACCGAATAATCAGGCAGGGGTAAAAATCCGTTTTCCTCATTGGCGTCAAGATAAATTATTTTCCTTCCCGCCATAATATTGGTATCCACATAAACGGGGTATACAGGGTCGGGAATTAGCACCGTGTTATCCCCGCTAAACAAGTCTAAAATATTCCCTAAATCGCTTTTTGCCCCGTCGGAGACAAAAACCTCGCTCATTTTTATGGGGACATTCCGCTTTTCATAATACTTTACAATCGCTTCCCTCAAAAAGTCGTAACCCTCATAAGGGCCATAACCCCTGAAGGTTTCCTTTTGCCCCATTTCTTCCACCGCGATATTAAGCGCGGATACCACCGCTTGGGGAAGGGGCAGCGTAACATCCCCGATTCCCAGCTTTATTACTTCAGTTCCCGGGTTTTTGCTTTGAAATTCCGAAACCTTCTTTGAAATATTTGAAAAAAGGTAAGTCTCCTTCACATTTTTATAGTTTTCGTTTAACTTTACCATAAATCCTCCTACTTACAGAAGTTCTCCTTCAAACACGAAAGTGGCGCCCCCGCTCATAAAAACAGTGCCGTCGGACTGATAAATTATTTCAAGTTCCCCGCCTGAAAGTATAACCTTAACGGGGGTATCATAACCGCAGTACCCGTTTAGCACCGCAGCAACCACGCTTGCGCAGGCCCCCGTGCCGCAGGCCATGGTCTCCCCGCTTCCCCTTTCCCACACCCGCATTTCAAGGGTAGTATTATCAATAACCTGTACAAATTCGGTATTGACCCTGTCGGGGAAAACGGGGTGGTGCTCAAATTTTGGCCCTATTTTTGAAATATCACCAATTTCCTCATCCAAAAACACAACGGCATGGGGGTTTCCCATGGAAACGCAGGTTACAAAAAAATCCCTTCCATCCACATTGAGCTTTTCATTTATAAAAACATCCTTATCAGTCAGCACGGGTATTTTTGAAGGCTCAAGTACCGCCTTTCCCATATCCACCCGCACTTTTTCCACTTTACCGCCTTCAACAAACAGCTTTAAAGCCTTAATCCCTGACTTAGTCTCAATGGTGATTTCATCTTTTTTCGTGTAATTTTTCTCATATACAAACTTCCCGACACAGCGGATGGCGTTTCCGCACATTTTACCCTCGCTGCCGTCCGAATTAAACATACGCATTTTAAAATCCGCAATAAGCGACTTTTCAATTAACACAATCCCGTCCCCGCCCACGCCGAAATGGCGGTGGGACAAAACTTTCGCCGCGCTTTGCGGGTCAAAATCACACGGGCTATTGATGCAGTCAAAATATATATAGTCATTCCCTATCCCATGCATCTTCGTAAACTTCATAACATCCCCCATTTATTCGTATTTAGCCAAGATTGATTCGGCAATTTCCCGCTTTGTTTTTCTTGTGTCCATCGCGGTTTTTTCAATATATCTGTGGGCTTCTTTTTCCGTCATCTTCAAATGCTCAATTAGCGCGCACTTTGCCCTGTCCACAATTTTTAAGTCCTCAACCTTTTTTAGAAGGCTCATTTTTTCGCTGTTTATCATGGAAATTTTTTTGGCAGTGGCCAAAACAAATTTAATCCCTTGAAACAAAATCTGACGTGTAAAAGGCTTTTGTATCACAAAAACCCCAAAATCCTCAACATTTTCCGAGACGCTGTCAGCCATCTCCGCCTTCACAAACATTATAACCCCTGTCCTATTTGTCTGAGTAATGGATATAGCCAAATCCGAACCAAACTCATCCGGCAAAGGAGTGTTAATCAAAACCAAATCATATTCGCACTCTAAAAACCTTCTTCTTGCGCCGCTGCCGCTTGATTGGGTGTCAAAGTCAAAATATCCGCATGCCTTAAGCGACTCGGAAATTGCCTCAATACCCTTCTTTGTGCCTGATACAATCAATATCCGGTCCATAAGACACCCCCGCATAATTAAAATAAAAATTAATATTTATAAAAATAGTTCTTTATTTCAAAGTCAGAGATGCCCTTTTCATATTTTGAACCGGACACAAATTTGTCCCATTCCTCTTTTTTGCGGCTGATAATTTTATCGCAAAGCACCTTCCCTAAAACATCCTTGCAAAATTCACTTTTTTCCATTATTGATAAAGCCTCATCCAAATCCTTCGGAAGAATATCCAGTTTTTTAATATCCACATTCCCCTTATATATGCTTTCATTTATGGGCGCGGGAAGCTTCAGGCCGTTTTTTATCCCGTAAATCCCGGCATTTATAATTAGCGCGAGCGCAAGGTACAAATTCACGCACGGGTCGGGGCTTCTTAACTCAAAATTGGTGCATTTCCCGTCAAATTGGGGTACCCTGATTAGCTGGCTACGGTCATTATGGCTCCAAGAGATAAAATATGGCGCCTGGAATGAGCCAAACCGCCTGTATGAGTTGATTGTGGGATTTAGTACGGCGGTCATTTCCCTGATTTTTGACATAATGCCCGTAATAAACCCCTCAACGGTTTTATCCCTGCCCTTTTCATCTATCAAGGAAAGCTCTTTTCCGTCTTTATAAAGGCTCAAACTGATATGAAGGCCGCTGCCGTACTGGTTAGCCAACGGCTTGGGCATAAAGGTGGCGTAAACCCCGTTGTTTGCGGAAATTGTCTTTACAACGGTTTTAAAGGTGATGAAATTATCCGCGCTCTTTAGTGGGGAGTCCGCCATAAAATCAATCTCATGCTGCCCCGGGCCTGCCTCATGCTGTGAAATTTCAGGCCTTATCCCCATTTCTTCAAGGGTAAGGCAGATTTCCCTGCGGATATTTTCACCCCTGTCCACAGGCGCGATATCGCAGGACCCCGCAATGTCATGGGGGATTAAAACAGGCTGGCCCTCATCGTTAATCTTAAACAGGTAAAATTCGCACCTTGCCCCCACTTTTAAGGACAGGCCCTCATTTTTTAACTTATCTTCCGCGCACTTTAAAACCATGCGGGAATCAGCCTCAAAGGGGGTTTTGTCGCTGCGCCTGATATGGCACAAGAAACGCACCACCCTGCCCTGCTGCGGCCGCCACGGAAGTACGCTTAACGTGGATATATCGGGGAATAACAAGATGTCGCTGTCTTCAATATTCAAAAAGCCTTCAATGGAGGACGGGTCAATCCTGATCCCTTCGGTAAACGCCCTCTCCAGCTGTGAAGGCATAATTGATATATTTTTCAAACTGCCGAATATATCGCAGAATTGAAGACGTATGAACTTCACGTCATTCTCCTCGACAAACTCCATCACGTCAGTAATAGTTGACATAGTAATACCTCCGTTTTTGATATTTATATATTATATATTTGATTTTACACCAAAATTTACCTGGGGTAAATCAATTTTTTGTATAAAGCTGTTTATAGGGGTTTTTGCTGTTGGGATAAAGCTTTATAAAATCATCTTTTAAAATCTCCTGTGCGTTCCCGCCGAAGTATTTTATATATTTTTTGACATAGGGCTCCACTTCTTTTTTGTTTTCTAATTTTTCAGCCACCACCTGCTTTGGAAGCCCCACGGGGATTTGGCTTGACCTGATATAGATTTTCCCCCCGTGCATGCCTGTGCCGCAGAAGGCGCCCACAGGGATTCCCTCAACACCAATCCCCAAAACCACAATTATGCCGCCGGCCTGGTATTCACCCAAAAAATCCCCGACTTTTCCGCCAACCACAATCACGGGGATTTTGTCGGCGTATTCCTTCATATGGATACCAACGCGGTACCCTGCGTTTCCTTTAATATATATCTCTCCGCCCCGCATTGCATATCCCGTCGTGTCCCCGCAGTTGCCATAAACAATTATGCTTCCCGAATCCATGGTATCCCCCGTGGCGTCCTGGCCGCTTCCGTTAACTATTATGGTGCTGTCCATCAAATACGCCCCCAAGGCGTTTCCCGGGGTACCGTTTATGATTATTTTTTTCCCAATCACGCCGCTTCCGATATAGCGCTGCCCCAAGACATTGTCCACAATAATTTCCTTGTCCCGCGACGCTTTTATGGAATAATTCAAATCCTTAAAACTCACATTGCTGGCATTTAACTTCATCTGTGCCCAACCCCCAATTTCTGCTTTCTAACATCTTTAGGGAACATCATTAAATTCGGCTTTTGCAATAAAAGCCCCATATCGATGGTAGAAAGGTCAACTTTGTCTTTTATAAGGGAGGTATAAATACCCGCCCTGTTAATTTCACCTATCATAATATATCCCACAAGGCGGTTATCATTAATAAACAGCCTCTTGTAGGAGTTTTCGCCAATAAATTCATAGCTTTCGCCCCTGTATGACCCCGCGGTGATAATGTGAAGCCCGAAAAACCCGATGGCGTTCATGGGGATTGCCTTTTCATATTTTACCTTATCCCCCGCCATGTTTTTCCCTGCCACTTCGCCCTGCATATAGGCGTTGGGCAAAAGGGCCAAAATCTTTTGCTCGTTGCATGATATATCCAAGCTTTCGGTGCAGTCCCCCGCGGCGTAAACATCTTTTATGCTTGTCATTTGGAATTCATCCGTCACAATCCCGCGGTTTACCTTACCCCCCGCCTCTTTTACAAGTTCCACGTTCGGGCGGACGCCGATTGCTATTACCAAAATGTCAAAGGGAACCTTGCGGCCTGAATTTAAGGTTGCCATATTCTTTTCATATGCCTTGACGGAGTCGGACAGAATTATTTCAATCCCCGCATTTTCCAAATGCTTTTTCATAATTTCCGAGCCTTTTTCGTCAAGGATACTGGATAGCACCCTGTCAGCCAAATCCACAACGGTAATGCTTTTAACTTTTTTATTTAATCCTTCGGCGCATTTTAGCCCGATTAACCCCGCCCCCACGATTAAAACCCTTGTATCGGGGGTAATGCTCGCTTCAAGGCTTTTCGCGTCATCATAGGACATAAATGTAAATTTGTTTTCCACCCCATCCAAGCCTTCGGTGGGAACTATAAAGGGTTTTGAACCAGTTGCCACAAGGAGTTTGTCATATTTTACGCTTTTTCCGCCTTTTAATTCCACTTCTTTTTTGTCAGGGATTATCCTTACAGCTTCTTCCCCCAGCATAACCTTGCAGTTATTTTCCTCATAAAAGGATAGGGGCCTGTAATACATTTTATCTTCCGTAACCTTCCCTTGAATTAAATAGGAAATCAAAGGGCGGGAGTAGGTGTGGTATTTTTCCTTTGAAATTACCACAATCCCCCCGTCTTTGTCCACCTGCCTTATCCCTTCAATGGCGCCAACGGCCGCGGCGGAATTCCCGATAATTACATATTTCATTTTTTCACTTCCTTCCTAGTAAACCTCTTCTAATACAATGGCGCGGTTGGGGCAGTTTGTAACGCAGGCGGGTATCCCGCCGTTTGATATGCAAAGCTCGCATTTTTTCGCCGCTTTCCCTTCCTTGTTCGGGACCACTGCCCCGTAGGGACAAGATAGTATACAGGTAAAACAGCCCACGCATTTTTCCGTGTCAATGGTAACTACCCCGTCTTTTACCGAAATCGCCCCCGTGATACAGCCCTTTTTGCACAAGGGCTCATCGCATTGTCTGCAGTTTACCGCAAAGTTAATCCTGTCCCCTTCTTCAACGGTAATGTTGGGGACATTCTGCCTGTTTAAGGCAAAGGCTTTAGGCATGTATTTTTCCCCGGAATTTACAAACGCGCAAAAGTATTCGCAAAGATGGCACCCCAGACACCATTCCTCATTCACGTATATCCTTTTCACAAAACCCAACCCTTTCTTAAAATTTACTCTCCGGCATGCTTAATCCCAAAAATCTCAAGCTCTTTTTCGTTAAGCCCCACGCCCCTTAACATGAGACGGTTGCCCCTTAAGGCCTCGATTGAGTTAATACCCATGCCGCCCATCATTTCCATTATTTCATGGTTCCATGCGGTTAGTAAATTCACAAGCCTTTTGTAAGCAATATCAGGATTTAATCTTTTTACCAAATCTTCCCTTTGTGTCGCAATGCCCCAGTTGCACTTCCCGCTCTGGCAGTCGCGGCATAGGTGGCAGCCTATCGCCAAAAGGGCCGCGGTACCGATATACACCGCGTCTGCCCCTAACGCCACCGCCTTTACTATGTCGGCGGAATTTCGTATGGAGCCCGCAATCACAATGGAAACCTCGTTCCTTATCCCTTCTTCCCTAAGCCTTTGGTCAACCGCAGCTAAAGCAAGCTCAATGGGGATACCCACATTGTCCCTAATCCTTGTGGGCGCCGCCCCGGTCCCCCCGCGGAAACCGTCAATGGCGATAATGTCCGCCCCGCTTCGGGCAATCCCGCTGGCGATTGCCGCCACATTGTGAACGGCGGCGATTTTTACAATTACGGGTTTTTCATAATTGGTTGCCTCTTTTAGGGAATACACAAGCTGCCTTAAATCCTCAATTGAGTAAATATCATGATGCGGCGCGGGGGAAATGGCGTCGGTGCCTTGGGGAATCATTCTGGTTGCTGAAATATCCTCCCCGATTTTTTCACCGGGCAAATGCCCGCCAATCCCGGGCTTTGCCCCCTGCCCCATCTTAATTTCAATGGCAGCCCCCGCCTCAAGGTAGCCCTTGTGCACCCCGAAACGGCCTGAAGCCACTTGGACAATGGTGTTTTTCCCGTATTTATAAAAATCCTTGTGAAGGCCCCCTTCACCTGTGTTATAGTAAATCCCAAGCTCTTGCGCCGCGCGGGCCAAGGCCTCATGGGCGTTTTTGCTGATTGAGCCGTAGCTCATGGCAGAAAACAAAATCGGCATGCTCAATTCCAAATTAGGATATCCCTTTGTAATCACTTCCCCGTTTTCGTCAAATTCCACCTTTGAAACTTTTTTCCCTAAGAAAACTTTTGTTTCCATGGGCTCGCGCAAGGGGTCAATGGAGGGGTTTGTAACCTGGCTTGCGTTAATTAAAAGCTTATCCCAGTAAACCGGAAAAGGTTTTGGGTTTCCCATGCTTGACAAAAGCACCCCGCCGCTTTCCGCCTGGCGGTATATTTCATTTATAAGTTCCCCTGTGAAATTGTAGTTTTCACGGAACGTGTGGTCGGTTTTCACGATTTTTAGCGCCCTTGTGGGGCAAAGGGCCACGCACCTGTGGCAGTTTACGCACCTTTCGTTGTGTTCATAAAGACAGTCCAATTCCTCGTCATAGGTATGGGCCTCATTGGAACACTGTCTCACGCAAACCTTGCACTTTATGCATTTATTTTTATCCCTGATTATTTCATATTCCGGATAGATATAGTTTATCGGCATATGCTCGCACCTTCCTTTTCATAGAGGGTCGCAATTATGGGCTCGCCGCCCTTCGGGGACCAGATTTTGTCCACATCGGGGCAGATTGCCCTGATTGCGCATTCCTCGCTTGCCACATATAAAGTATCATCTTTTTCCGCTGCAACCATTGAGCGTAATTTTAGCCTGTCGTTTAGCGCCATCAAGCCCCCTTCAAAGCCAACCAGGATTGAGAACGGCCCTGTGATTAAGAGGCTTGAGAAAGTGTTTCTGAAAAACTTGAATTTTTCCCTTTGATTTGGCTCCATCCTTTCAATATGCTCCCAAAAGGGCGCCGCGATAATGTTTGCCACATCTGTATATGAAAGGTTTTGCCTACGTGTGAGATAGTCAAATATATATGTTATAACTTCCGTATCCGTCAAAAGGGTGCATACATACCCGAACATTTCAACGAAACGGCGGTTGGCGTCATAGGAGGAAATTTCCCCGTTGTGAACAATGGTGTGGTCAAGTAGCGCAAAGGGGTGCGCCCCGCCCCACCAGCCGGGGGTGTTTGTAGGATACCTTCCATGTGCGGTCCACATGTACCCCTCATATTCTTCCAGCCTGTAAAATTCCCCGATATCCTCAGGGAACCCCACCGCCTTAAACACGCCCATGTTTTTCCCTGAAGAAAACACATAGGCCCCTTTTATGTCCGAGTTGATTTTTAAAACCTTCTGCACCACATATTCCTTTTCATCCAGCTGGCTTGCCGCAAGCTTTGTGGAAATGGGCTCCACAAAGTAGCGCCAGATTAGCGGTGAGTCGGTTATGGATTTAACCTTTTTAACAGGGATCCTGCTTAAGTTCACAATGTCAAAATACTTTTCCAAAAACCTTTCGGTTTCAACCCTTGCGTTTAAATCCTCAAAAAAGATATGAAAGGCATATAAGTCCTTGTATTCAGGATAAATACCGTACCCGGCAAACCCGCCGCCAAGCCCGTTTGACCTGTCGTGCATATAGGAAATGGATTTAACGATTACATCGCCGGATACCTTTTTGCCGCTTTTATTAATAAAGCCGCATATGGCACATCCTGACGGAATCCTGATTTCCCCTTCTCTTTTAATCATTTTAAATCCCCCAATCTAAAAAAATTACCAAACAGATAAAAAAAATGTGCCTAAAAAACATATCCCCAAGGCCTTTGCTTTTTCATTAAAACAGCCCTGTTTTAAAAGCAAAACGCCTTAGTATGTTTTATAGACACATCATTGTGTTTATGCTATTAAATTTTTTGTCTAAATTTTGTTTGGAATATAATTATACCACATCTATTGATGTAATATCAACCATTTCTAACTCAAAAGTTGCACAATTATTATCTAAACTTTTGCATAAAGCTTTGGCAGTATCGATAGAAGTTAAGCACGGAACCTGACATTCCACCGTTTTCCGACGTATTTTGACACTATCCCTTTCCGGGGTTTTATTCCCGGCGGAGGTGCTAATTACATAATCCATTTGGGGGATTATGTCTAAAATATTATCGTCACCTTCCCTGATTTTCTTGACATATTTAGCGGAAATCCCGTGTTCTTCCAAAAATTTCTTGGTCCCGCCTGTGGCGTATAGCTCAAAGTTTAACTCTTGGAATTTCCTTGCCACGGGCAAAAGCTCTTCCTTGTCAATGTCCCTTACGGTAAAGAGGACTTTCCCGCCTTTATTAAGCTTAAACCCTGCGGCGCACAATCCTTTTTGCAGCGCTTCCTCAAATTTTTTTGCAATCCCCAAAACTTCACCCGTTGATTTCATCTCAGGGCCTAGATGTACGTCAACATCATCTAGTTTTGAGAAGGAGAATACAGGAACCTTTACCGCCACATACCCGTTTTCCTTGTATAAGCCGTAGTTATACCCCATCTCGGGGATTTTTTTGCCCAGCATGCACATGGTGGCAAGCTTAATCACGGGAATTCCCGTTACCTTGCTGATATAGGGAACCGTCCGGGAGGAGCGTGGGTTTACCTCAATTACGTAAACCGTTCCTTTATATATAACATATTGGATATTTACCATCCCGATTACATTCATTTCTTTTGCAAGAATCCGGGTATATTCAATGATTGTTTCCTTTTCTTTTTCAGTTAAGGTCTGGGGGGGATATACGGAAATGGAGTCCCCGGAGTGAACCCCCGCGCGCTCAATGTGTTCCATAATTCCGGGGATTAACACGTCGGTGCCGTCGCAAATGGCGTCAACTTCAGCTTCCATTCCCATGAGGTATTTATCAATTAAAACGGGGTTTTCAATGCCGCTTCTTAAAATTATGTTCATATATTCCAAAACATCGGCCTTGCTGTACGCAATAATCATGTTCTGCCCGCCCAGTACATAACTTGGCCGCAATAGCACAGGATAGCCCAAGGTTTCCGCGATTTGTACCGCCTCGTCAATGGTAAAGGCGGTAGCCCCCTTCGGGCGCGGGATATTGCACTTTTCCAAAATGGCGTCAAAGCGCTTTCTGTCTTCCGCCGCGTCAATCATTTCAAACTGCGTTCCTAAAATCTTTACCCCTCTTTCATGAAGGTGTTTTGCAAGTTTTATCGCCGTCTGCCCGCCAAACTGCACTATAACGCCGTCGGGCTTTTCAGTTTCTATGATATTGTCAATATCGTCCTCACAAAGGGGGTCAAAGTAAAGCTTATCCGCGGTGTCAAAGTCCGTTGACACGGTTTCGGGGTTGTTATTTGCGATAATCGCCTCATACCCTGCCTCTTTTAAGGCCCAAACCGAATGCACCGTGCAGTAGTCAAACTCAATCCCCTGCCCTATCCTGATGGGGCCTGAACCTATAACCAAAACCTTCTTTTTATCAGAAGGCACGGATTCGTTTTCTTCATCATATGTGGAATAATAATATGGTGTTACCGCCTCAAATTCCCCGGCGCAGGTGTCAACCATCTTAAATGAGGCATACCTTTTGTTTTCAATTTTCTTCCCTGAAAGCCTTTCTATGGTCTTGTTTGTAAAGCCCAAATTTAGGGCCTTCTTGTATACTTCTTCATTAAAGTTATTCTTAATTTCATCTTCCACTTCAATTAAGTTTACAAGCTTACTTAAAAAGAAGGGGTCAATTTTTGTAAGGCTGTTTAATTCCCTGACCGTAATCCCCCGCTTTAGGGCTTCATACACTAGGAAAATCCTGTCGTCGTTTGCTTCCAAAATCGCCCGCTTTAATTCGGCGTTAGAAAGCTTTTTAAACTCAGCGATTTCCAATGTGTCAATTTTCCGCTCAATGGAGCGCACCGCTTTCATTAGCGCCATTTCAAAGCTGGTGCCTATCGCCATAACTTCCCCCGTCGCCTTCATCTGGGTACCGAGGTTTCTTTTTGCGTAGACAAACTTGTCAAAGGGGAATTTGGGAAACTTTATTACGCAGTAATCAATTGACGGCTCAAAGCAGGCGCAGGTCTTTTTAGTAACCGCGTTTTCAATCTCATCCAAAGTATAGCCTATTGCGATTTTTGCCGCGACTTTCGCGATAGGATACCCCGTCGCCTTTGAAGCAAGGGCTGACGACCTTGAAACACGGGGGTTTACTTCAATTACCGCATATTCAAAGCTGTCGGTGGACAGCGCCAGCTGCACGTTGCAGCCCCCCTCAATCCCAAGGGCGGACACGATTGAAAGCGCCGCGCTTCTTAACATCTGATACTCCTTATCCGCCAAAGTCTGGCAGGGCGCCACCACAATGGAGTCCCCCGTATGTATCCCCACAGGGTCCACATTTTCCATGCCGCAGACTACAATTTTATTGTCGCGGCTATCCCGCATTACCTCAAACTCAATTTCCTTCCAGCCCGCAATACACTTTTCAATGAGGCTTTGCCCCACACGGGAAAGCTTCAATGCGTTGGATAAAATCTTTTTAAGCTCAGCCTCGCTGTGGGCAATCCCGCCCCCAGAACCCCCCAGGGTATAGGCGGGCCTTACTACCAATGGATAGCCTTGCTCTTTCGCAAACTCAAGGGCTTCTTCAATGCTTGTAACCACAACGGAGGGTATTAAGGGCTGGTTTATGCTTTCCATGCATTCCTTAAACGCCCCCCTGTCTTCCGCCTTCTTTATTGTTTCAGGTTTTGCCCCTAAAAGCTTAACATTGTATTTATCCAAAATCCCCCGCTCATAAAGTTCCATGGCGGTATTTAGCCCCGTCTGCCCCCCCAAAGTGGGAAGGATACTGTCAGGGCGCTCAATCTCAATGATTTTTTCCACCACTTCAACAGTGATGGGCTCAATGTAGATTTTGTCCGCCATGTTTTTGTCGGTCATGATTGTGGCGGGGTTTGAGTTTATCAAAACCACCTCAATCCCTTCTTCACGAAGAGCCTTGCAGGCCTGTGTCCCCGAGTAGTCAAATTCCGCCGCCTGCCCGATAACAATGGGGCCCGAGCCAATAACCAGTGTCTTTTTAATATCCGGATTTTTCGGCAATTCCCTCAACCCTTTCTGTTAAAATTTCAATTCAAACTAAACCAAAAACTGCGTTATCTGTTTTTATCTAATTATCCGTAAATGCCTTTTGCGTCTAAACCGTTCTTTATGTGCTTGTCAAGTTTTTTCCTTAATTTATTTAATTTACCCTTTTTACTTTTTTCAGCGTAAGCCTTTATGCGCTCCATGAATTTGTCAAACAAAAACCCCGTATCCTGCGGCCCCGCGCAAGCCTCGGGATGGAACTGCACCGTAAAGGCGTTTATGTTTTTATACTCAATCCCTTCCACCGTATGGTCGTTTAAGCTGATGTGGGTAACTTTTGCGCGGCTTTCGTCAAGGGAGCCTGCGACTATCGCGTAATTGTGGTTTTGGCTTGTGATATAGGCTTTCTTTGTTGCCAAATCCATCACAGGGTGGTTTGCGCCATGATGTCCGAATTTTAACTTTTCGCGCTTTCCCCCCTGGGATAGGGCCAAAAGCTGGTGCCCGAGGCAAATCCCGAACATTGGGATATTGCTTTGTGCGATAACTTTTAACTCCTCGATAATTTCCACGCACTCCGCCGGGTCCCCCGGCCCGTTTGAAAGCATAATCCCGTCAAAGCCCATGTTTAAAACATCCCTAGCCTTTGTGTACGCGGGAAGCACCGTCACCTCGCAGCCCCGCTCAACCAAACTATTTATAATATTCCTTTTGCTTCCATAATCAAAAAGCCCAATCTTGTATTTTCGGTTTTTTGAAAATACAACATATGGGCTTTGGCAAGTAACGCTTCTTACAGCCTTTTGGATTTTGTAATTATTAATTTGTCCCAATAGTTCATTTAAAGAAAATTCGCCATAAACGATGCCTGCGTTCATAGCACCGTAATTTCGAACAATTTTTGTAATCTGGCGGGTATCAATATCATAAATCCCCGGAATTTCATGCTTCTTCAAATATTCATCTATTGTAATATCCATCCTGAAATTTGACGGCTCATTGCAAAAAGTGCGGACAACAAAGCCAAGCAATTGGGGCTTTTGTGACTCATCGTCAAAAGAATTGCACCCGTAATTTCCTATTAAGGGATAGGTCATGGTAACAATCTGGCCAAAATAGGAAGGGTCTGACAAAACTTCCTGATAACCTGTCATGGAAGTATTAAAAACAAGTTCCCCAATTGTGTTTTTCGGATAACCAAAGGCTTTACCTTCAAAAACTGAGCCATCGGCCAAAACTAAATACGCCTTCAATGAAACAACCTCCTTACATAACCTAAACGGCCCTAACACCCTAAAAAAGGGTAAAAAAATTTTGCAAAAATTTTTACTTTTAGCCCTTTTAAAAATTATACAACGTATAATTATGCATGTCAATATTATAATTATGAATTTTCTATGTAAAATCTAACAAAATCAGCTTGTCCATTTAAGCAGGTTTATGCCTAAATTTACAAAAAATATAAATTTTGAAAATCTAGTTGACAAACGCCAAAGAAGAAAATATAATAATAAATGTGAACAGCAACGACGCTGTGCGACATCTGTTGCGCGGCGTTTTTTTATTGCAAAAAACGATTAGAAAGGAAGCGCACAGATGGTAAAGCTGCATGAAGAATGTGGAGTATTCGGCATTTATTCTGAAAATCCAAAATACCTTGCAAACACAACTTATTCCGCACTTTTCGGCCTTCAGCACAGGGGGCAGGAAGCTTGCGGGATTGCGGTAGCCGACGGCAAAAGCATAAAGTTCACCCGCGGGCTTGGTTTAATCAGCGATGTGTTTAACTCGGACTCATTAAAGAATTTAGGAAAAGGTATCGCTTCAATCGGTCACTGCAGATATTCCACCACCGGAAGCGACAGCGAAGCAAATATCCAGCCAATTGTGTGCAGTATAGACGACGGAATGCTTGCTGTTGCCCACAACGGAAACATAACAAATGCCTATGAGCTTAGAAAGATTTTATCAAAAAGCGGTTCAATTTTTTACACAACCATGGATTCCGAAGTTATCCCCCATCTTTTAGTCAGGGAACTAAACATGGGGTTTAGCATATCAGAAGCCGCATGCAGGCTTATGGACTTATTAAAAGGCTCTTTTTCACTGGTAATCATGACCCACGATACCCTAATCGCATGCCGGGACCAGACAGGGTTTAGGCCCCTTTGCATGGGTAAAACCGCTGACGGCTACATGTTTTCCAGCGAATCCTGCGTCATTGACAATTTAGGCGGGGAATTTATAAAGGACATAAAACCCGGCGAAGTGGTTACGGTAAACAAAGACGGGGTCAAATTCGACGAAAGCAGGGTAATGAGAAAACCCAGCATTTGCATATTTGAACATATATACTTTGCAAGAAACGACTCTGTAATAGATGGCGTTAGCGTTCACGAAGCAAGGGTTAACGCAGGCAAACGCTTAGCGATAACCCATCCTGCTGATGCAGACATAGTAATAGGCGTTCCCGATTCTGGAATTGGGGCAGCGATTGGATTTTCAAAACAAAGTGGTATACCATATGAAATGGGTTTTGTAAAAAACAAATATGTGGGCAGAAGCTTTATTGAGCCCACCGACACCGAAAGAAAATCAGTATTAAATGTAAAACTAAACCCAATTGTTCCGGTGGTCAAGGATAAAAGGGTGGTATTGGTTGACGACTCCATTGTCAGGGGAAATACCTGCAAAAAAATAATTACCCTTTTAAGAAACGCCGGCGTTAAAGAAATCCATATGCGTATAAGCTCGCCACCGTTTTTGTATCCTTGCTATTTCGGAACGGATATCGACTCCCAGGAAAACTTACTTGCATGCAAGTACTCCATTGACGAAATCTGTAAACTTATCGGCGCCGACAGCCTCGGCTACTTAAATGTCGAGGATTTGGCAGAACTAGTCAAAGGCGGAAACTGCGACTACTGCCACGGCTGTTTTACAGGCCAGTACCCTGTTGATGTCAAAGACGCATCACACAAAGATATTTTTGAGTAAGAAAGGATGTTTTGTATGAGTTGCAGTAACCAAATCCCTGAAATTTTTGGCTGTAACGTGTTTAATGACGAAGTAATGCGTCAAAGGCTACCAAAGGAAATATATAAATCTTTGAAAAAAACCATTGATTTTGGCTTGCCCCTTGACCCGCACACCGCGGATGTAATTGCCACAGTTATGAAGGACTGGGCAATTGAGCACGGGGCAACCCACTTTACCCATTGGTTCCAGCCAATGACCGGCATTACAGCGGAAAAGCACGACTCATTTATTTCGCCGGCACCCGGCGGCAGGGTTTTACTGGACTTTTCAGGAAAAGAACTAATCAAAGGTGAACCTGACGCATCCAGCTTCCCGTCAGGCGGCCTTAGGGCAACTTTTGAAGCCAGGGGCTACACCTCATGGGACCCGTCATCATACACCTTTATTAAAGATAAAACCCTTTATATCCCAACCGTATTTTGCTCCTACGGCGGCGAGGCTTTGGACAAAAAGACCCCTCTTCTCCGTTCCATGGAAGCAATAAACAAGCAAGCGTTGAGGCTCTTAAAACTATTCGGCAAAACCGACGTAAAAAGGGTTGTTACAACCGTAGGCCCTGAACAGGAATACTTCTTGGTGGACAAAGAATTGTATAAAAAGAGAAAGGACCTAATCTTTACGGGAAGGACCTTATTCGGTTCACCCCCGCCAAAGGGACAGGAACTTGAAGACCATTACTTTGGCGCCCTAAAGACCAGGGTTTCCGAGTTCATGCACGATTTGGACCAGGAACTTTGGAAGTTAGGGGTTTATGCTAAGACCAAGCACAACGAAGTAGCGCCGGCACAGCACGAGCTTGCCCCAATCTTTACAACGGCAAATATAGCAACCGACCACAACCAGCTAACAATGGAAATGCTAAAGAGGGTTGCAGAAAAGCACGGGCTTATGTGCCTGCTACATGAAAAACCCTTTGCGGGGATTAACGGCTCTGGCAAACACAACAACTGGTCACTTATCACCGACACCGGCGTAAACTTGCTTGACCCCGGCGACAACCCGCGGGACAACGCGCTATTCTTAACAGTGCTTTGCGCGGTTATCAAAGCGGTAAACGATTATCAGGACTTGTTGAGGATTACCGCGGCAAGTGCAGGAAATGACCACCGCCTAGGCGCTAACGAAGCGCCCCCTGCGATTATCTCCATCTTTTTAGGCGACGAATTGACAAAGATATTGGAAAGCATAGAAGAAAACAAGCCGTACAACGGCGTTCAAAAACGCCCCATTGAAATCGGCGTGGATATGCTTCCAAAATTCTTTAAGGATAACACCGACAGAAACAGAACCAGCCCGTTCGCATTCACCGGCAATAAGTTTGAATTCAGGATGTTAGGCTCCTCCTTCTCAATTGCAGGGCCAAACTATGTTCTAAACACCATCGTTGCCGAAGTGTTCTCACAATTTGCGGACGTATTGGAAAAGTCAAACGACTTTAACAAAGACCTAAACGATTTGTTGGTTAAAACCATCAAAGAAAACAAGCGCATAATCTTCAACGGCAACAATTATTCGGAAGAATGGGTTAAGGAAGCGGAAAGCCGTGGGCTTCTAAACTTAAGGTCAACTGTGGACGCGCTACCCTACTTTATCAGCGAAAAGAACGTGAAACTGTTTACAAAGCACAAAATCCTAACCGAAGCAGAAATCCACTCAAGATATGAAATCTTGTTGGAAAACTACTCAAAGACATTAAATATCGAAGCCCTAACCTGCTTGGATATGGCAAGCAAGGACATCTTGCCTGCGGCGGTGAAATACCAAAACCACCTGGCAAATACCATAACCTTAAAGAAACAAACCGGCTCCGCTGTAACCTACGCCGCGGAAGAAAAACTATTGACAAAGATTTCCCATCTCACAGACTCCTTATACGATGAAATAGAAAGGTTAAAAGTCCTTCTTGGCGACGTTCCAAGCGGCGACTGCCTAACCGTTGCGAAATACTACAGAAACGAAGTATTCCCGCAAACCTTAAAAATACGCCAGATCGCCGACGAGCTTGAAACACTTGTTGCCGAAGATTTCTGGCCGTTCCCGACATATAAAGAATTGCTGTTTAGCATCTAACACATAGGCGTGTACTTAAGTGCACGCCTTTTCTTATTATTTAAAAGAAAGGAGTAAAGCTATGAAAAAGATTGAAATTGTAATTAAACCCGAACGCTTAGAAAAGCTTAAGGTTATTATGGATGAGTGCGGCGCGACGGGATTAATGATTTCAAACATCATGGGATACGGCAATCAAAAAGGCTATACCGCCCTATACCGCGGCACAAAATACACAGTGAATCTGCTTCCTAAAATTTTAATTTCCACCATCACTACCGATGAAAAAGCCCAATGCATTATAGACAGGGTGCTAAAAGAACTCCCGACGGGGGAACAGGGGGACGGCAAAATCTTTGTATACGACGTTGCGGAGGTAATCAGGATAAGAACCAGCGAAAAAGGGGAAAACGCCCTATAAAAAATTCTATCAAAGGGGATAGATATAAAGTTTACGCCTTTATATCTATCCCCTTTTTAATTTTATCATAGAAAGGGGAATTAGTATGGATATAACCACATTAGCAAACAATCTTGATATATTATGGGTAATTTTAGCAGGCGTTTTGGTGTTTTTCATGCAGGCGGGCTTTGCCCTTGTTGAAACAGGCTTTACACGGGCGAAAAACGCGGGGAATATTATCATGAAAAACACCATGGACTTTTGCGTAGGAACTCCCCTGTTCTTATTAATAGGCTCAGGGATTATGTGGGGGGATAAATTCCTGGGGCTTATTGGAACAAGCGGGTTTTTCTCTCCCCCGCTTTCTCCCCACGAACTATTCTTCCAAACCATGTTTTGCGCAACGGCGGCCACAATTGTATCGGGCGCCATGGCTGAGCGCACAAAATTTTCCGCGTACTTGATTTACTCCGCGGTCATTTCCCTGTTTATCTACCCCGTTGCCGGGGCATGGACCTGGGGCGGAGGGTGGCTTGCTGACCTAGGTTTTCACGACTTTGCTGGCTCCACAATCGTCCACTCCGTTGGCGGCTGGTGCGCCTTTATCGGGGCGGCAATTTTAGGCCCCAGGATTGGAAAATACAATAAAGACGGCTCAGTAAACCCCATTTTGGGCCACAGCTTGACTTTAGGCGCCCTTGGCGTATTCATTCTATGGTTCGGCTGGTTCGGGTTTAACCCGGGAAGCACTTTGGCGGTAGTTCCTGAAATCGGCTACATCGCCATGACCACAAATATTGCCGCCGCATGCGGGGGATTATCCGCAATGTTTATTTCATGGGCAAAATATAAAAAGCCCGACATAGGCCTCACCCTAAACGGCGTATTGGGTGGCCTTGTAGGGATTACCGCGGGCTGCGCGGTTGTTGATTACCTTGGCGCAATCATTATCGGCGTAATTTCTGGCGCCATCATTGTTTTCGGCGTGGCGTTTTTAGATAAAATCAAGGTTGACGACCCCGTGGGCGCAACCCCCGTACACTTGTTTAACGGGATTTGGGGAACCCTTGCTGTGGGATTATTCGCAACCCCTGATAACTTCGGGGGCTCTTTACCCGGCCTATTCTACGGCGGGGGGCTTACCCAGCTAGGTATTCAGGCTCTAGGCGTAATCTCCATTGGATTGTGGGTCGGCATTTGCGCATTCATCCTATTTACGGTATTAAAACACACAATCGGGCTTAGGGTTTCTTCCAAGGAAGAAATCGAAGGCCTTGACATCTACGAACACGGCACCGAAAGCTATCCTGACTTTATTGCAAAAGACCACATCATTAACTTTTAAAAACCCTTCCCTTAAAATAGACATTTACCCCAATCCGGAAAAAGCCCAAATTTTTGGGCTTTTTCCTTTTTTAAAACCCAAATTAAAATCAAAATTAAGTCTTCTTAAATCTATTTAATACTTTATAAAACTTTTTAAACCCAAAAATTTTTGGTATAATTAATGGCGCAATTTTAAAAAAGAAGGTTTTATTATGCAACAGGGAGAAAAGCCGTACAAAGACATATTTAAGGTTAGCTATCCGGCCTTTTGCGAGCTGGTGCTTTTAACCTTTACAAACATGATAAATATGATGATGATAGGCCGCCTGTCCTCCATGTCAATTTCCGCGGTAGGGTACTCAACCCTCCCCTATTCCTTATTAATCAGCATATTAAGCGCCGTAAACACCGGCACCACTACATTGGTTTCGTGGAAAACGGGGGCAAAAGACCAAAAAGGTGCTAAAGACATTTTAGGGGAAGCAATCATACTTAATTTTTTCTTGGGGATAATTCTAGCCTTTTTGGGCGTTACCCTTGCCCCCGCGGTTGTAACCTTCATGGGTGCGGCTAGGGAAAACTTTTCCGACGCCAAAATATATTTCCAAGTCATATCCTCCTCAATAGTTTTCCAATCCATCACCATGGCCATAACCGCCGCCTTAAGGGGGGCGGGGGAAACCTTTATCCCCTTTGTGTACAACATCATACGGGGCGTATTAAACGTAATATTTAACTTTTTCCTAATCTACGGCCATTTTAACTTCCCCGCTTTAGGGGTTTTAGGCGCCGGGATTTCAAGCCTTGCTGCAACCTTTGTGGCCTTTTTGATTTCCCTTTATGTGGTCTTTTTGTCCAATAAAACGGTTTTGAAAATATCAAGGCAAAATTTTAAAGTAACAAAGGAAGATGTAAGGAAAATCTTAAAAATCGGAATACCTTCTGCCCTTGAGCAAATAGTCATGCAGGGCGGGAACATGCTTTACTATAAAATGGTGGCCTCCCTTGGCGCCTATATTTACGCCGCCCACCAAATCGGCATGAGTATAGGGTCATTGTCCGTTTCCACCAGCACCGCTTTTGGCATTGCGGGAACCGCGCTGGTGGGAAAATCCCTTGGCAAGCACGATTTTGAGGGCGCAAAAAAATACGCCAAAAGCACAATCCTTTTTTCCAATATAGTGTCCGTTTTCGTAGCGGTATTCTTTATCGTATTTTCCTACCCCCTTGCCCTTTTATATACGGACAACACCTATGTGGCAAAAAACGCCCAATTGACGTTAATTCTTCTTGCCCTGTCCCAGCCGGGCCAGTCCACCCAGCTGTCGCTTTCCGGTATACTGAGGGGGGCGGGGGATTCGGCATACCCGCTTTATGCCACCTTCTTTGGGATTTGGGTTTTCAGGGTAGCTGTGGCGTACCTTTTCATTTTTAAATCCGGATTCGGACTGGCGGGCGCGTGGGTTGCGCTGCTTTTGGACCAGTATTTGAGGGCGGCAATTGTCCATTTGAGATTCCGCTTTGGCCCGTGGATGAAAAAATATAATTAATAAATCAGTTAAAACACCCTATGGGAATAATAAAGCTTTGCTTTTACGCAAGCCCAATATTGGAAAAACAATAAAAAAACCCCTATTGCATAAAACAATAGGGATTTCAGACTGTAGACAAACTTAATTTTTGAATGCTTTGGGATTGTTAGGGGCAAAGCCTTTTGAGTTAAATTCCGTGGTTTTCGGGGACATGTGCCCAAAAAGCCACACTTGCAAAGGTGGGCGTTCGCGCCGCAAAGCGTTAGCCCTTGTTTTCAAACAAAAGCCCTAAATCCTGGGCTTTTGTTTGAGCGTGCCGGCTTTGTCATGCAAAAACCCCTATTGCATAAAGCAACAGGGGGCTTTTTTATTCCACAACAACCGCAGTTCCTGAAGCGGTTACCATAAGCATGTCGTTATTCTGCCCTAAAACCTCATAGTCAATGTCTACGCCCACAATAGCGTTGGCCCCAAGGTTTTTTGCCCTTGCCTCCATTTCCCTGATGGCGGCAAGGCGCGCCTCAATCAGCTCATTTTCATAGGAGGTGCTTCTCCCGCCAAAAAAGTTGGTAAGCCCCGCGGCAAGGTCTTTTAAAAAGTTTACCCCTGATACAACCTCGCCAAACACAATCCCTTTGTACTCAACGATTTTTTTGCCCTCAACAGAAGGCGTGGTGGTAATAATCATTCCCATTTTCCTTTCTTAAATATTATTTTACATTCCCATCCAAGGTCAATAAGGCTTTGTATAAGTCGGGGCGGCGGTCCCTGAATATCCCCCATTCAATGCGCTGTTCATAAATTTTATCCAGGTCAAATTCATGCACTAACACATCTTCCGTGGTTCTGTCCGCCTCGCAAACCTTTTTTCCCAATGGGTCGGCAATAAATGACGAACCGTAAAAGATTATCTCCGACCCGTCCGCCACTTCCTTGCCAATCCTATTTGACGCAACAACGGGAATTAAGTTGCACGCGGCATGCCCTAACATGCAAAGCTGCCAGTGGTCTTTTGAGTCCACCTCAGGAAATTTCGGCTCGCTGCCAATAGCGGTGGGATAAAACAGGATTTCTGCCCCCATCAGCGCCATGCAGCGGGCAGCTTCAGGGAACCACTGGTCCCAGCAAATGCCCACGCCGATTTTCCCGTACTTGGTGTCCCAAACTTTAAACCCCGTATCCCCGGGGTTAAAATAAAACTTTTCCTCATACCCCGGCCCGTCGGGGATATGGCTTTTCCGGTAAACCCCCAAAACCTCGCCGTCTGCGTCAATCACCGCAACGGAATTATAAAGTGCGTTGTTTGCTTTTTCATAAAAAGAAATAGGAAGGACAACGGAAAGCTCTTTTGCCACTTTTTTAAAATGATTCACCGCCGCGTTTTCTGAAAGCGGCTTTGCGTACCTGTAAAACTCGGGCTTTTCCACCTGGCAAAAATAGGGCGTTTCAAAAAGCTCCTGCAATAATATTATGTTTGCGCCCATGGAATATGCCCGCCTTACCAGTTTTTCCGCGTTTTTAATATTTACATCTATATCGTCGGTGCACGCCATCTGCGTTGCCGCAACTTTCACTAGCCTCATAATATCAACCCCTTTTATTCTTTTGGTATTTGCATGGTTATGCAGTGCACATTTCCGCCTTCTTTTATAAGCTTCATCCCGTCAATGCATTTAATCTTCCTGTCTGGGAAAACCCCGCTTAAAGTTTTGTAAGCTAAAATATCGGTAATCTCAGCGTCACCCCCAAAGGTAGGAAGAATTACCCCGCCGTTTACCAGATAAAAGTTTAAGTAGCTTAATGTAAGGGGCTTTCCATTGTAAAGCCTCATTGGGGGCGATTGTATTTTTATAACTTCCAAATTATTATTCTTGCTGTCCTTTGCCTTTTGCAAAACCCCGTAAGCCTCATTGGTTATTTCAAAATTCGGGTCCCCATCATAGGGACAGTATTGCAAAAGCACAACCCCTTCTTTTGCAAAACATGATATATTGTCGATATGCCCGTCGGTTTCATCACCGAAAAGGCCCCTCTCAAGCCAGATTATATGGCTAATCCCCAAATATTTTTTTAAATTTTCCTCAATTTCAGCCTGGCTCAATTGTGGGTTGCGGTTTTTATTAAGCAGGCATTCCTTTGTGGAAAGCAGCGTCCCACATCCATCCACATGGACGGAGCCCCCTTCCAAAACCATGGGCGCGTCAATTTTAGGCACCCCAAGATACTCCAAAAAGCGGCCGGCGAATTTATCGTCCAAATCATAGGGGGTATATTTTTCCCCCCAGGCGTTAAACTTAAAATTAACGCCGTATCTTTTTCCCGCTTCGTCCTTTACAAATATGGGGCCGCTGTCCCTTGCCCACGCGTCGTTATGGGGGATTTCCACATACTCGCAAAAATCTTCGCAGTATTTTTTAACCCTTTCCTTTTCCCCGGGATTTATTATAAGGTAAACTTTTTCAAACTCAGATATGGCCTTTACAACTTCAGCATACCCTTGGCATACTTCCTCATAGTTTTCCTCATACACCAAGGACTCCCTTACAGGCCACTGAATAATTGTCCCCTCATGCTCTTCCCATTCAGGGGGCATGTAAACTTTTGTATTCATCGCTACCTCCGAAGTTTTTTTATAATTATACCCCAAAAATCAAACTTGTGACAACAAATTTTAAAAAAAGTATTGACATTAACGCAACGTAAACCTTTATACTGGACACATAGGGGGTGGTTTTATGGAATACACCGTAAAAGCGCTGGCAAAACTATCGGGGGTGTCCTGCCGCGCAATCAGGTTTTACGACGAAAAAAACTTGCTTAAGCCAAAGCGGATAAGCCCTTCGGGATACAGGATTTACGGGGAGGAAGAGGTTAAAAAGCTTCAGGAGATTTTATTTTACAAGGACATGGGCTTTTCAATTTCCCAGATTAAAAAAATAATTGAAAACACCAAAACCGATATCATCAAAATGCTAAAGGAACACAGGGAAAACCTGGAAAAAGAAAAAATAAGGATTGATGAATTAATCAAAAACCTCAATGCCACAATAAGAGAAAAGGAGGAAGGCATAAAGATGGAAAACCAAGAAAGGTTTATGGGCTTTAAAAAGAGAATGATTGAAGAAAACGAAAGGGAATTCGGAAAGGAAATCCGCGAAAAATACGGCGATGAAGCGGTGGAGAGGGCAAATCAGAAAATTATGGACATGACGGAGGAAGACTTTGAAAAACTAAACAACATTGAAAAACAGCTATTTATTGCCCTCGGCGCGGCGCTATCCAAGAAAAACCCAAGAGGGGAACACGCACAGCAGGCCGCAAGGCTTCACAAAGACTGGCTTTCCATTCAGTGGGGCGGGTATGACAGCAAAAAGCACTACTATTTAACACAAATGTATCTTCAAGACGAACGTTTTAAAAATTACTACGATACCCGCGTGGGGGAAGGCGCCACAGCCCTATTGGCCGAGGCGGTAAAAATTTATACCGGAATGGATGAGGAAAACAATCTGTCCAATTGAGTTTTGTAAAAAAATTTGTTTATTTGATGTAATAAAACCGCTTTACAATAAGACTTTTTGCTGTTATAATATACTACGTCAAATAAGCGCTGTTAGCTCAGTTGGATAGAGTGGCTGACTTCGAATCAGTTGGTCGGGGGTTCGAATCCCTCACGGCGCACCAAAAGCCGCACATATGTGCGGCTTTTTTTTCAAAAATTCAATAAATAAAACCGCTCCTTTGAGCGGTTTTATACTTTAGCAGCAGCACCTTCTTCGTACGCAACGCCGCCTGCAACATCTTCTGCGCCAGCGGCAGCAACGTCTAAAAGGAGAAAAAAACAAACACATACGCACCCTCCAAATATATCCCTTGGTATAATATAATATGTCACATTTTGTCAATTTGTGCTATTTTTCAAAAATTTTATATCCCAAAAAAACCCCCTAAATTGAATATTAATAGTTTTTATTCAAATAATACTTAAGCGGGATATTTTTACTATCCCCCATACATGAATAAAATCCACTTCAAAAAAAGAAAATTTAAAGCAAATTTATAATGTATTAGCACTAATTGCCCTCATACTTTTCTCATCTTTTTGGAACACTAAAAAAGAAAAAACGGAGGTTTTTATATGGGAATTATTGCTTGGATTATAATCGGTGCGCTAGCCGGCTGGATAGGCAGCAAAATTACGGGCAACGATAGGGAAATGGGCGCCGTTGCAAACATAGTAGTGGGAATTATCGGCGCCTTTATCGGCGGGCTTGTAATGAACTTTTTGGGAGGAAAAGGGGTTACAGGCTTTAATTTGTGGAGCTTAATCGTTGCCGTAATCGGTTCGGTAATCCTTTTGGCGATTATAAACGCCTTTACAGGGAAAAAGAAATCCCAAACTTAAATCAAAAATATAAAACAGCAAACTGGCATTGTGTCAGTTTGCTTTTATTTTGTTAACTTGCCTTAAGCGTAAGCTATAAACATTAAGGCAGCTTTTCCGCAAACATCTTAGCATTACATTTTTTTACATAATATAAAAAATCCCCCGTTCGTTTGACTTTTATATGTTTGCTATGCTACAATTAAACTAATTTACTGCAAAAAAAATTTTTAAATTTATAAAAACCCCACAAAATTTTGTCCGCATTTGGAGGTATAAAATGAAAAAGTCTATTATTCTGGGCCTGATACTGTCGATGGTTTTCACAAACGCCAGCGCCTATGTGTGCATTAACGAAGTTATGGCAAAAAACGACTCATTTGTGGAATTTGCCGACTCTTTTGGGGAACTATCTGACTGGATTGAGCTATATAACGCAGGGGATGAGCCTGTAAATCTTGAAAACTATTACCTTTCCGACGACATTTCCGAGCCCTGCATGTGGAAATTCCCCCAAGTTAATATAGAGCCAAAATCCTATTTAATAGTATACGCCAGCGGGAAAGATACATATATAAACGGCGAACTCCACACAAATTTTAAAATAAACGAGGACGAAACAATAGTTTTAACAAAGCCCGACGGGATTACGACGGTTGATATAATAACGCTGCCTTCCCTTGAGGCTGATTGTTCCTACTACCGCCGCTTTGACGGGGAAAGCCCCTTTGAGGCAGGGTCGGTGCCTAGCTTTAACAAGCCCAACACCCAGGGGGGTTTGAGAATAAACGTGTTTGGAAAATACATCACCCCCGACACCGCCCCAAGGATAATTAACGGCACCACAATGCTTCCCATAAGGTTTATATTTGACGCATTGGGCGCTTATGTATCATGGGACGGGGCGGCCCAGACAATAACAGGCTATTTTGGGGATACAATCATCACCCTTCAGATTGGGAATAATACCGCCTATGTAAACGGAGAAGAAAGGGCCCTTGCGGTGGCCCCCATGATATTTAACGAAAGAACCCTTGTTCCCGCAAGGTTTATTGCCGAAAGCTTTAATCTGACGGTGGAATATAACGAAAGTACCCGCACTGTTTATATAAAGAGGTGATAACATGAAAAAACTGCTTATAGCGATTTTATCAATCCTGCTTTTATCCACAGTCATTTCCACGGCAGCTGACGAGCTTGAGCCCCCCGTCTTTTCCCACGAGGGCGGGTTTTACACCGATGAGTTTGAGCTTGAGCTTTCCTCAAAGGAAAAATACATCTACTACACCCTAAACGGCAGCGAGCCCGACCCAATTAATAACGCAAAAAACACCTATTTATATACTTCAAAAATCCAAATTAAAAAACCCACCCATACCGACGTGTACGCAATGCTTCCTTCAAACCCGTCTTTTGACCTGCGTCAGAATTTCAACGAATACCGCAGGGAATCCCGCGGGTGGCTTCCGCCGTATGCCCCCAGCAACAAAGCAGTAATAATAAGGGCTATATCGGCAAATGACGCAGGCCAAAAGAGCAAAGTGGTTACAAATACTTATTTTATTGAACCAAAGGGCCGCGCCCGCTACACTTTGCCCGTGCTTTCAATTACCACCGACCCCGACGGCCTTTTCTCCAATGAAAAGGGGATTTTGGTCCCCGGCACATCTTCCACCCCGAATTATGAAAAGCGGGGGGATGAATGGGAAAGGGTTGTGAATTTGGAACTTTACGATACAAACAACCAAAAAATCGTGTCAAGCCCGGCGGGCGTTAAGACCCGCGGCGGAGGGGGCAGGCACTCGACCCAAAAATCCTTAACCTTAAACCCAAGAAAAGAATACGGGAACGCGAAAATTAAAAACACATTTTTGCTTGATACCGCCGCTAAAAAGTACGGGAAATTAATATTGAGAAACGGCGGGCAGGGTCCGAACCACATGGGATTTGACGACCTTGCGGGGAAACTTGCCATGGACAACGGCCTTGATTCCCAGCACACCCAGCACGTTGTAACCTTCATTGACGGGGAATACTGGGGGATTTATTCCTTAAAAGAAACCGCTGACGCGGATTATCTTGAAGCGACATACGGGGCGCCCAAGGAAAATTTCGCGGTGCTTGAAATCAACGCGACAGTTGTTGACGGCAACAGCAAGGACGCGCAGTATTTTAAAGACTTGGTAAAATTTGCCCAAAGCAACGATTTAAACAATGAAGAAAACTATAAATACTTAGAAGACCGCATTGATTTTGAAAACTTGGCAACATATTTTATTTTGCAATCTTATATTGCAAACACCGACTGGCCCCACAACAATATCAGGTACTGGCGGTACAGGACCGAGCGCCCCTTGCCCGACGCGCCATACGGCCTTGACGGGAAGTGGAGATGGCTTTTGTACGACGCCGACTGCATTTTCGGCTCCCGCTACGACAGTTCCGCGGCGCAAATGAATTTTTCATACAACGCCCTAAACTCCGCAATTAACAATAACAACCTGTCCAGCAACCTCCTAAAGGCGCTCCTAAAAAGCCAAAGATTTTCCGACTATTTTAAAGCGCGGCTTGAGGATATGCTAAATATAACCCTTACGGAGGAAAGGCTGCTATACCGCATAAACGAGCTTGATAACACCATAAAACCCGAGATTTTGGAACATGTAATCCGCTGGCGCTACCCTGCCATGGCAACATCCCTTGCCCAGAGGGAATTAGAGGTGCCGTCAAGCCAAAAATGGGACTACAACATAAGCCAAATGCGCCTGTTTGCAGCCCAAAGGCCGGCAATTTTCAAAAGCCATTACAAAAGCTATTTTAAAATGCCCGCAAATGACCATAAAATCACCATCACATGGGACAAAGAAGGCGGGGAAATAATTGGCACGACAATGCCCCTTCCAAACACCGGAAGCTTCACAGGCTCATATTCGGAAGGTTTAAACTTTGCCTTTACCGCAAAAGCAAAAAGCGGGTACAAATTTTCAGGCTGGGTAGGTACTTACACCAGCAAAAACCCCAACTTATACGTAAACCTAAATGGCGATATCATACTGGAAGCAGTGTTTGAAAAAATATAACCCAAAAAGTGCTGTTTTAAAAACAGCACTTTTTGCTTAATAAATTTTTGTTTATTATATAAATTTTGTCAAAAACCCGAATTTTTTTTGTTTTTTTTAATTTTTTCACGATTTTATATTTAAATATTGAAAAAAATATATTATAATAATTCCATTGGCACTTTTTGAAAACAGTGCAAAAAAATTTATTATAAATCTTTACAATTGAAAGGATTGGGTGTTAAATGTTTAAAAGCCAGTATCTTGCCGGTGTTTATGAATCGGTAGTAAAACGAAATCCAAACGAGCCTGAATTCTTGCAGGCGGTAAGGGAAGTTTTGGAATCCTTAGAACCCATCGTGGAAAAAAACCCCGCAATCGCGGAAACAGGCGTTATCGACAGGATTGTTGAGCCTGAAAGGTTTATCCAATTCAGGGTTTCATGGGTTGACGACCGCGGGAAAGTACAGGTAAACAGGGGCTACCGCGTGCAGTTTAACTCAGCAATCGGCCCCTACAAGGGCGGGTTACGTTTTCACCCCTCAGTTAACGCTTCAGTTATCAAATTTTTAGGCTTTGAGCAAATTTTCAAAAACTCCCTAACCGGCCTTCCAATGGGCGGCGGCAAAGGGGGAAGCGACTTCGACCCCAAAGGCAAAAGCGACGGCGAAATCATGCGTTTTTGCCAAAGCTTCATGACCGAGCTTTACCGCCATATCGGCCCTGATACCGACGTTCCCGCAGGCGATATAGGCGTAGGCGCGCGCGAAATCGGGTACTTATACGGCCAGTATAAAAGGCTTACCAACGAATTTACAGGGGTTTTAACAGGAAAAGGCCTAACCTACGGCGGCTCATTGGTGAGAAAAGAAGCAACGGGATACGGTTTGTGCTACTTTACTCAGGAAATGCTAAAGGTTATGAAAAATGAAAGCTTTGAAGGAAAGACCGTAGTAATTTCAGGTTCAGGTAACGTTGCGATATACGCCTGCGAAAAAGCACAGCAGCTAGGCGCGAAAGTGGTTGCCCTAAGCGATTCCACAGGATATGTCTATGACAAAGACGGGATTAAATTAGACGTGGTAAAACAAATCAAAGAAGTGGAACGCGGCAGGATCAGCGAATACGCAAAAAGGGTGCCCGGCGCGGAATACCATGACGGCTGCCGTGGAATTTGGAGCATAAAATGCGACATCGCTTTACCCTGCGCAACTCAAAACGAGCTAAACGGCGAAGAAGCGCAAATGCTTGTAAATAACGGCGTAATTGCGGTTGCAGAAGGCGCGAATATGCCAAGCACCCCTGAAGCAATTGAAGTATTCTTGAAAAACAACGTCTTATTCGGCCCGGCTAAAGCCGCAAACGCAGGGGGCGTTGCAACAAGCGGCCTTGAAATGTGCCAAAACTCAATGCGCTACTCCTGGACTTTTGAAGAAGTTGACGAAAAACTAAAGAGGATTATGAAAGACATATTCCACAACTCCTACAACGCCGCAAAAGAATACGGCTACGAAGGAAATTTAGTGGTTGGCGCAAACATCGCAGGATTTTTGAAAGTTGCCGACGCCATGATGTGGCAAGGCGTTTCATATTAAAATAAAAATAAAAACGGGGAGGCAAAAGCTTCCCCGTTTTATTTTTATAACAAAAAGCGGGTTTTTTTGATTTGCGCCGTTTTAGGTACACAAAAACGGCAAAAATTTCTAACGGGACACCCCCTTAAAAGTAAACCGTATGAAAGGAGTGTCCTATTCCCCTTTTCCTTTCAAATATTCCTCAATGGGCACATCATTCACATAAAGCCCTTGTAAAACCACATTCCCGTTTTTTATCCTCGCCACAACGAAGGCCCTGTTTTCCTCATCAAAGGGGAGCCTTTCCGCTTCGGGGGCCAGTTTTTCATCCATGTAGTATCTTTCTATTGGCATCCTGAAATAATTTGGGGATAAGCTTTTTACATATAACTCCCCAGCGGGTTTTTCATCCGTAACTTTCACCACATTCCCAAACCCGTTTTCATCTACCAAAACTATACCGTATCTTCCTGAATAATTGGTAATATCAAGGGGCACATTTACCGCCACATACCTTCCCCTGAACGGGTCGTAAGGGTCAATGGGCCTAACTTGGAATTTTACCATAGCCCCGTTTTTTAAAATATCGTACTTATTGTAAATCATTCCCGCGGGCACTAACAGCTGCAAAGCGCAAAGGAAGGCCAAAAGAACAAGCCTTTTTTTCATTTTTGCCCCTCCCCTTTTTGAAATCTTTTGCTTTTAGACAAATACAAATTCACCACTAAAAAGGCAATCCCCATTATCAAAAACGCGATTCCCCTTGTTAAGAAATCAAAATCATAGTCAAAAAACCTCAACACTACCTGTACGCATATTGCCACAAGGCCTACGTTTGAAATTTTAATATTTCCCTCTTTCGCCCCTTTTATAATAAAAATAACCGCCAAATACGCCATATAAAAATTTACAAGTATCGTAAATGGCACCGAAATAAACGGGTTAACAATATTAGTTTTTGGCACAACCCATGCTAACACAAGCCTTGATAATACAATTACGCCTGCCAAAACCAAAGCTATTATCCTTTTAATATCCCCCGCCTTTTTAAAACACAGGGCGTATGAAAAGATGAGCAAAAACCCCGCCAAACAAGCCCCAATTAAATTCGGGGCTAGATAAAACCTGTCCCATAAGGACTGGTAGGATAAAAAACACAACAAAACAAACCCGCCAAGGATTGAAAAATTCAAAAGCGGCTCATGCACATTTTCCTGTATTAATGAAAGCGCGTACAAAAGGATGAAAAAGCAGCCCAGCGCAATTGCCAAATCCAGCCTGACCATCTCCGAAAGAAAACAAAAGGCCAAAAATGAGGCAATAACCGTGATTGTTTTTAGATAATACACCAGCTGCGGGTTTGATTTTCTCTTTTTATAAACAAAATAAATTCCCGCAGCCATTGCCAAAACCAAAACCACAGCGTTTGCCAGGCCGTTCGTTTCAATCCCCGCCCAGTTAATGACGGTGTAGTAATACACAATCAAAGGGGATACCGCGTCTAAAATAAACATTGACGGCATAAACAAAAGCCCGCATGTTAAAACATAACTTGAAAAATCACCGCTTAAGTGAAAAGTCTGCCCCACTAAGGCAACCGCCAGAAAAACAGAAGCCGCCATAAAAAGGGACGCTGACTCCCTAAAGGCAAGGCTGTCTTTCCTTTTGGACAGGACATAAAATGAAAAAGCCTGCGATAAAACCAAAGGCAAAAAGGAAATAATAGTCTTAAACGCCAAAGGAATCCTGTACCAGTTCTTCGCGAAAATCAAAATAATACCCGCGCCGATTAAAATTGTGCCAATGATGGAAAAAAACAAAACCAAAATGTTTGCCTTTTTAGAAAGGCCGTACCTCTCCCTAAGGATTTGCGAAACCTCGCCGGAAATCAGCCCTTCCTCCTCCCACTTTTTAACCTCGCCCAAAAGCCATTTCTCCCTGCTCATAAAACCCCTCCTTGGTAAATATATATTAATTATACCACTGTTTCAGATTTTTCCAACGTTTTCAATGTTAATATTGCCAAAAATTATTTCATATATTATATAAATTCAATATGAAAGGGGCAATTATATGCAGCATAAACACTTTTTTGCCAGCGGCAACACACAATGCGGCTTTGCGGATTTATTTTCGTCAAATTTACAGGGGATAGAAAAAATATTCATACTAAAAGGGGGCCCGGGCACGGGCAAATCCACATTGATTAAAAAGGTGGCAAAAGTATGCGAAGAAGAAGGCCTTGACGCCGAAATCCTCCACTGCTCATCGGACCCCGACTCCCTAGACGGGATTATAATCCCTGCCTTGAGCGTCGCGGTGGTGGACGGAACCCAGCCCCACGTTATCGAGCCCACAGCCCCCGGCGCCATTGAGGAATACGTGAATTTGGGCAAAGCTTGGGACAGCGGTTATCTAAAGACCCAAAAAGACACAATATTGGAGATAAAAGCGCAGATTAAAACCTGCTTTGACAATGCCTATGAATTTTTGAACAAAGCACATCTTGCCTATGAGGAATGGAAAAAATATTACACCAAAAACACAAAGTTTGACAAGGTAAATAAAATCTGCGAAAACCTTATAAACAGTATTTTAAAGGACATATCCTTAGATAAAGCAGGCAAAATAAAGCGCCGCTTCTCCTTTTCCCAAACCCCCAAAGGGGTAATGGACTACATCCATACCATACTAAACACCGTATCAAAACGCTACTACCTAAAAGGCCGCCCCGGCACGGGGAAATCCACCATATTGGCAAAACTCTACGAAAACGCCCTCCAGCGGGGGTTGGACATGGAAGTTTACTATAACGGCCTTAACGCGGATAAAATCCACATGATACTTTTCCCCGAGCTTGACCTGATTGTCTTTGACTCCACTTTGCCCCACGAGTTTGAAACAATTGACGGGGAAGATGAAGTGATTGATATCTTTAAAGAGTGCGTAAAGCCAAATGTTGAAACAAAGCACCAGCGGGAAATCCAAGGCATTTGCGCCCAATACAATATCTGGCTGAATAAAAGCATAAGGCAGCTTGAAAACGCAAAAAAGCTTCATGACCAGCTTGAAAACATCTATGTAAATTCCATAAACTTTAATGTAATCGATGAAATCACCGGCGAAATTTTGGATTATGTAAAAAATAAAATTGAAAAGCAAAATAATATAAATTCCGACATCGCCCAGGCTGCTGATGATAATGAAATTGAAAATACTGAAGATACAACACAAACTTGCGGAGAAACAACGGAACCTAAAGACGAAATTGAAAAAAATTATGAAGAATTCTATGGAAACATAAATACAGACCAAGACAGTACTTTTTAATTGATAAGGGGGAGTATTGCGCTCCCCCTTATTTTATTTCGCTATAACCATTTACAAGCAGCGGCTCTAAATTTTTTAAGCTGTCTAAAATAAACACCTTCACATATTTTGCGTTTTCAAATCCTTCATAGAATGTTTCACTTAAATCGTACTTGCCGTTAAAATCATGCGTCCTTCTTTTTAATGCCAAAAGCCCGTTTTCATCATACAGGGCAACCACCGCTTCAAAATTATTTACATCTTCCTTAACTTTATAATCCACGACCAATTTATCATTGAATCTTTCTGTGCTTATTTCCACATGGGAAAGCTTTACTGTCTTAAACAACCCCCATATTTTGCTTTCAAAACCTTTTGCGCCGTCGTAATAATAAAACGTAAAGTCATCATGAGTGTATAAAAAGCCGTAAAAGTCAATAAATTCGGGCGCATCCTTTGTAAAAGTCAGCTTTTTTAAATTATAACAAAGGTAAAAAGCGTATTCCTCAAGCCTTGTTAAATTACTTTTTATTATAACTTCCTCTAAAGAATCACAGCCTGAAAACGCACCTTCTTTTATAACTTTAACATTTTCCCCGATAGTAACCGACCTTAAATTATTGCATATTGCAAACGCGCTTTCACCTATTTCTTCCAAACTATCAGGCAATGATATACTATCAAAATCACCAACAAAAAATGCGTATGCCCCTATGCTTTTTAAATTATTTGAAAGCTTAATGTTTTTTACCTTTGCTTCGTAAAACGCGTAATCCTCAATTATTTCAACGCTGTCAGGCAGTACCACGGTTTCTAAGTTTTTATTTTCATAAAAAGCTTCCCTTCCGATTGTTTTAACTGTATTTGGTATATTTATTTCATTTTGATTTACAGGAACCGCGATTAATTTTGTTTTGTCCTTATCATATAAACTCCCGTCATTATCCGATGAATAATATGGATTTAATTCATCCACCACAAATTTTCTGCCTAATAAATTTATATTGCTGTTTATTGCGGACACGCTTTTTGGTATTTTAATCTTATATCTTAAAGTCTCCTGCGAAAAAAATTCATCGCTCATGGTTACGCTAACAACGCCGTCAGGTATGGTGATATTATCGGATAACCCCGTTAAAAACACAATTTTATTGTCTTGCGCAAATAAAAAATCCGGATTTTTGGTTTTAATCTTAAGATTTAAAAACCATGGCGTATCAGAAAAAGCAACTGAGCCTATCAAAACATTGCAGTTTAAAAACTCCACATTTTTCAAAGACGAACAATTCGCAAACGCGCCCCCGCTTATTTTTTCTACTTTAGATGGAATTGTTATGCTTTTTAAAGCTGCGCAGTTTAAAAAAGCATCCGTGCCTATAATTTTTAATTGGGAATTTTCTAAAAATTTTACGCTTTCCAATCTTTCACAATCGCGGAAAGCAAAATTATCTATTAGTTCAACCTTTGAGGGTATTTCTATGTTTTTTAAAAAGCCGCAGTAGCCAAAAGCGTTATTCCCAATGGTTTTCAATTGGGAATTTTCTAAAAACTTTACGCTTTCTAAGTATTTACAGCTAAAAAAGGCACCAAGCCCTATCTCTTCAACACTTGATGGTATTGTTATGCTTTTTAAAACAAAACACCAATAAAAAGCGTAATCACCAATGGTTTTAAGCTGTGATTTGCCCAAAAAGCTGACGCTTGCTAAATTTTCGCAGTCGTAAAACGCCCCTTCACCTATTTTTTGCACACTGGATGGTATCGTAACGCTAGTTAAATTATAACAGCTTAAAAAAGCATAATCCCCAATCTCTTGTAGTTGGGAACTTTCTAAAAAGCCCAGGCTTACCAAGCCTAAATTGCTGTAAAAAGCCTCCGCGCCAATTTTTTTAACCGCTACCCCGTCAATTTCGTCGGGTATAACAATGTTAATTTTTTTAATATCGTATGCCTTTAAAATTGTGCCGCTAGCTTTGTCAAAATCAACGGTAAAACCATCTAACTCATAGGTCAAAACCTGCGAAAAAGCAACTTGAGGGGGATGGATAAAAACTAATAAAACAAAAATAAGAATAATGCTAAAAAGCTGTTTTTTCATACTTTCAAATCCTTTGTCAGTAAAATAAAACAATAATATTCTATATCATTCTAAAATGCTATGCAACATAAATTGTCTAATTTTATCGGATATTGCTATATTATATAATTTAAAGTGCCTTAACAAATTCTTATATGTAAAAGGTATAATGGCTTTATAACCTCCAATTGCTGTAATCTAATCTACTAATGCCGGTTTTCTTATTTATTAACGCTTTAATTTTGCTGCCGCAATCCAAGCTTATGAATTATAAATAAACGCACCCCGAAAAGATGGGTTTGTGCTCTCTCTTTTAAGAGCCCTTCTTCATACAAAACAAACTGAAGCCCACAACAAAAAAGCGGAAAAGCCAACGCTTTTCCGCTTAAATTTTTGCGCCATTTCCTTTTGTCAAACAAAAAAAGATGTTGAAGCCAACATCTTTTTTCTGGTGGGCCTTCAGGGACTCGAACCCCGGACCAACCGGTTATGAGCCGGTAGCTCTAACCAACTGAGCTAAAGGCCCAAAGATGGTGACCCATGGGGGACTCGAACCCCCGTTACCGCCGTGAAAGGGCGGTGTCTTAACCGCTTGACCAACGGGCCAAAATGGCTCCTCGAGTAGGACTCGAACCTACAACCGCTCGGTTAACAGCCGAGTGCTCTACCATTGAGCTATCGAGGAACGTCTCAGTGACGATATTCATTATACGACAGAAGTCGTAAATATGTCAACCAGACGTTTGGGAAAAATTCCTGGAAAAATTGCTTTATTCAAGGTAATCTTTGAGTTTTTTACTCCTACTTGGATGGCGCAACTTCCTTAACGCTTTTGCTTCAATTTGACGGATTCTTTCCCTGGTCACACCAAATTCCTGTCCAACTTCTTCCAAAGTACGGGAACGGCCGTCATCAAGACCAAAGCGCAAACGCAATACCTTTTCTTCCCGGGGAGTTAAGGTCTCCAAAACTTCTTCCAGTTGTTCCTTTAAGAGCATAAAAGAAGCTGCTTCAGCAGGAGCAGGTGCGTCTTCATCTTCAATAAAATCACCTAAATGGCTGTCTTCTTCTTCCCCGATGGGCGTTTCTAAAGAAACAGGCTCCTGGGCTATTTTCATAATCTCACGTACCCGCTCCACAGGAATGTCCATCTCTTTAGCAATCTCCTCAGGCAGCGGCTCACGTCCCAATTCCTGCAGGAGTTGCCGGGAAACACGGATTAATTTGTTGATGGTTTCCACCATATGAACCGGGATACGGATGGTTCGCGCCTGATCGGCAATAGCTCGGGTAATGGCCTGGCGAATCCACCAGGTAGCATAAGTGCTAAACTTAAAGCCTTTCCGGAAGTCAAACTTTTCAACTGCTTTGATCAAGCCTAGATTTCCTTCCTGGATCAAGTCCAAAAACAGCATGCCACGGCCCACATAGCGTTTGGCAATGCTGACGACTAAACGGAGGTTGGCTTCGGCTAAACGGCGTTTAGCTTCCTCGTCTCCCTGTTCCATTCTCTTAGCCAATTCTACTTCTTCTTCGGCCGTAAGTAATGGTACCCTACCAATTTCCTTGAGGTACATCCGAACGGGGTCATCTATACCAACGCCTTCCGGAATCGATAAATCTAAATCTACTTCTTCATGGTCTTCTTTTTCAAGATCTGCTATATCTTCATCAATCTGAGCTTTTTCAAGCTGTTCTTCCTGATCGTTGTCAGGAATTATGCTAATGCCCATATTGCCAAATTGTTCATAAATATCATCAATTTGCTCAGGTGTCAATTCTATGCCCTGTAAAGCATCCATTATTTCCTGGTACGTTAGGGTACCGGTTTTTTTACCTTTTTCCATTAATTTTTTAACTTCTTCTACTTTACTCTTATCCCTCATACTATACCCCCCTTCCTTATTAGTCCTCAAGGAAGTGCTCTTGCAAACTAATTATTTTAAACTTTGAATTTGCTTTTGCAACTTCATTAACCTTAATGTTAATTCGTGAACAACTGTAAAATTTCCTTCTTTTTCAGACTCAGATATTTCCTTTCTAAGTTGTTTTTCCAACCGTTTTAAGCCCAACAGTTTAAAGGAATTAACCAGGTCTTCTACAATTTTATCGTTATAGGGAAGCGGTTCCAAAGTACTTAGGCCTAGGACCAGCTTTCGCTCTTCTTCATTCTCAAGATAGCCTAAAATTTTAGTAACATCCGGACTACCATTCTCGGCAAGCAAAGCTTACCTGACAGCCTGTAAGATACTGGGAACCCTAGAGTCTCTGAAAGATGAATAATCTATTTCCTTTT
>ENA-OWOZ01000028-OWOZ01000028.1-bioreactor-metagenome-genome-assembly--contig:-NODE-28-length-203213-cov-6.591338_pt1 | contig 203213 bp, 179 predicted proteins | sample MGYA00238140_ERZ651804 | MGnify/ENA primary metagenome ERZ651804 (study PRJEB26910, sample SAMN07631232) | bioreactor metagenome | isolation source: Switchgrass digestor | place: USA: Dartmouth...
CAACCGTTGCGGTTAGAAAGAGAAGCAGATAAGTAACTACAATAAGAAAACGGGAGCTTTCCGCTCCCGTTTTTTTATGCTCATTATGGCAAATTCTAATTAATGCCCCAATCTAAAAAAGCTAAAGCTGTATTCTTTTGGTAGCTACATTCTCGCAAAAAGCGATATCATGTTCTACAAACAATATGGTAGGCTTGCTTTTCAGCAATAATTCTTCGATTTGCATGCGGGAAATGACATCGATGAAGTTGAGCGGCTCGTCCCAAATATGCAGATTCGATTTTTCGCAGAGACTTTTTGCGATGAGAACCTTTTTCTTCTGCCCTTCACTGTATTCTGATATATCCTTTTCGAACTGCACTCTCGAAAAATCGAGCTTCCGCAAGATTGCTTTGAACAGGCTTTCATCTATTCCACATTCCTCAGCGAAATCCTCCAGCCTTCCTTTCAGGAACGAGGTGTCCTGCGAAACATAGGATATTTTCAGCCCGCTGCCGATTTTTAATTCACCGGTATAGTTTAATTGCTCTCCGCAGATAAGCTTGATTATGCTTGACTTGCCTGAGCCGTTCTTTCCGCATAATGCCACCCTGTCGCCCTGCTCAATTGAAAAAGTGACATTTGAGCAAATCTTCTTATCACCGTAAAATATATTAATGTCCTTTAGCGCAACGAGGCAGTTCTTTTTAAATTCAAGCTGATGAATTTTTAGAGCTTCACTGTTTTCAATATTCTTCAAAAGCCTGCTCTTCTCCTCAATTGCGGACTGCTGCCTGCTTTCTATGCTTTTTGCCCGCTTCATCATTTTTGCGGCCTTATGTCCAATATACCCCTTATCCGGTTTAATACCGGAATTTTTTGTGCCGAACTTAGAGTTCTCAACGCTGTCCGACCATGTTTTGATTCTCCTTGCCGCTTCTGTCAGACGTTCTATGTGTTTTTTCAGCTTCTCGTCTTGAGCCAGCTCATAGTTGTCCTGCAGCTGTTTATTTGCCCACCAGGTCGAAAAGTTCCCCTTTTGAATCTCAATATTGGTTTTGCTGATCGAAAGAATATGATCAACGCAGTTATCCAAAAATACCCTGTCATGAGAAACAAGGATAAACCCTTTTTTCGTGTTCAGGTAGTTGCTTACCGCAATTCTTGCGCCTGCGTCAAGGTGATTGGTCGGTTCATCGATGAGAAGAAAGTTGTTCTCCTTTAAAAAAAGTACCGCAAGCAGCACCTTTGTCTGCTCACCGTTGGACAAAGTGCAAAACGGACGGTACAGAACTTCCGGGTCAACTTCAAGCAGGTTTAACTCGCGCAGAAGCTCCCATTGTTTGTAATCCGGATACATCAAATCAAGAACCTCAAATGTGAGCAAGTTTTTGTCGGGCACTGGATATGGGAAATACTCAAAATCTACACTTGCAGATATATTTCCGCTGTACTCATATTTCCCCATCAGCAAATTTAAAAAAGTTGTCTTTCCTCTGCCGTTCCTGCCTGTAAAACCGAGCTTCCAATCCGTGTCTATCGTGAAACTGACATTCTCAAAAATATTGTCATAGCTGCCCTCATAGGCGAATGTTAGGTTATTTACTGTAATCTGTGACATCATAAACCTCCTGTAATAAAAATAGCTGCAGGAAAGTATTCCTGCAGCTCAAATCATATACAAAAGGTTCCGTACCAAGGTACGGGTATTTGAGTGAATGGATGCAATTACTTTCCCGCATTTGCATAACAAGACCACGACAGAACGTGTCTTCCGACCGTGTTCAGTTATGCTATTCAATTTAGCAGGAAAGTTTGCGCATCTTCTCAACTCCAATACGAATTTTTGGAGCAACACGCGGGAATCGAACCCGTATATCCTGCTTGGGAAGCAGGTATGTTACCATTACATCAGTGTTGCGTTTTCTATATAAATATATAGCAATCCAATTTGAATTTGTCAAGTACCAATCCGCCGCATTTTTCGCGCGAACATATAACCGCGGGCAGCCGGCATATAATGAAACGTCAAAACCTATAAACGAGGTGTTACATATGGCTGTTATTGCGAACTCATGGCGTTTTCTGCGCTACATGGAACGATATAAGCCGGACGCAAAGGCAATGATGAAGGGCGCGCCGGATTATCCCGAAATTCAGGGCACGGTCAGCTTTTATCAAACCAGTTACGGCGTGCTGGTTTTGGCGGAAATTTTCGGGCTTCCTGTTTCCAAAGACGACTGCAGAGAAAACATCTTCGGCTTTCATATCCACGAGGGCGCAAGCTGTACGGGAAACGAACAGGACCCGTTCGCAGACACCGGCGGTCATTATAATCCCGGCGGCTGCGAGCATCCATACCACGCGGGCGACCTGCCGCCGCTGTTCGGAAACGGTGGCTATGCCTGGAGCGCGGTGCTGACCGACCGCTTCAAGATTGAGGATATCATCGGCCGTACCGTTGTCATTCACAGCAATCCGGACGACTTTACGACCCAGCCGTCCGGCAACTCGGGCATAAGGATTGCCTGCGGCAAAATTCTGTGACGGTGCGCGTTTTCTTTTCGGATTGAACGAATGCGCCTCGAACAGCAAAAGCGAAAACGCATGTCAGGGCTATTGCGATTGCTGCCGGAATGAATATCGCACACTTTTTTATCGCGCTTCTGTTTACCAGCAAGCTAAACTAAATCGGCTAAATATTTGTCCATATTGCGGCCACGATGCCATAGATTACAAAATTCCCTCGAGATTTCTCGAGAGAATTCTCATTAAACCCTCGCAGCGTTTTTCTGTTCTCAAAATACAATGCCGGCGTATAAAAACATAGGGAAAATCAATAATAGAATTGATTACGCTCCGCTGGAGGGGTATGCTTGCGCAAAAAAACGGCTGTCTTTTTGCTTATTTTCTTGCTGGGAATAACCCTGTTCCCGCTGAAAGTCAAAGCGGATATGGGCCCGAAACCGAAAATCACCATCATCGTCACCAACCCGCCGGAGGAGGAATACTATCTGGATATTCTGGTCAACTACGACCTGCCGCTGTATGACAACCTCAAGGGCAAGCGGGACCTGTTCGATCAAACCAAACTGTCGCTTTTGGAAAATTACAGCGAAAACGGCTGGTATCCGGCGCTCGCGCACGGTACCAGGCGAAAACTGTGGGGCAATCTGAAAGGACACCGCAAAGACCAAACGATGGTTCATACCTTCGGCTATTTCGGCGTTCCCGACCGGTATAAAATTATTGTCGTGACGCCGGACAACCGGGTTGCGGTATCGCGCGAGATCGAACGGGTATCTTACGCTTCGACCATATACTACGATTACAAAACCGGCGCGGTCACAGAGCAAAAAGGCTTGAGCCTTGCCTGGACCTACATGAAGCAGTTTTTGATGTCTCTGCTTCCGACGCTGATTATCGAAGGTTTTGTCCTCGTTCTTTTCCGCTACAAAAAGGCTGAAACGCTGGCGGTTTTCTTTTTTACGAATGTGATTACGACCGCAGTGATGACGCTTTTCATGTCCACTTCGCTGCTCAAACTCGGCCTGTACTCGAGTTACGCGGTGTTCTTCTTTGTCGAGGTAATCGTCGCCATCGCCGAAGCGCTCGCGTATTTACTGCTTTTCCACGAGGGAAGCATAAGAAAAAGGATAGCGTACGCGGCGACCGCCAACATTGTCAGCAGCTTCGCGATGCTACCCTTGATGTATCTGGAATATTTGCTGTTTTTATAATCACATGTTCCGCGTAGCGATCAGGTTCGCTCCGGTTCCGGCAATATTCTCGACAATAACCTGCCCTGCTTTGACGGGGCTTTTTTCTTTGCATTGATGGATGATTTCCATGCATTCAAAGATTTTGCTCTTGGGAATCGGCCGGTCTGTGCGGACCGGCAGGCGGCGGTGGATTCCGCCCTCAATGGCGATGGTGGAAGTCAGCGTCCGCATCGGGTTGACCGCTTCGTTCCTGCCGTACTCAACGCCGCGCGCGCAGGAATTGCCGGTGACGGCAAGCGTGTTTTCGTCCACCTTTAAATGACAGCCTCTGGGGCAAACCGTACAAATAAACTCTTTCATTTCGCGCCTCCAACAGAAACAGTTATTGTACCTTCGCAGCCTTCCAGCAGTTTTTTCGGAATCGTGATTTTCTCCATTTCGCCGGGCGCGAGGAAGTCCCGTTTGAAGGCAGCGATGACGCGGTCGTTGTTCTTTACCTCGATCACCGATTTTTCCGACTTCTGTCTGACGCGGAAGAATATTTCAAGACCTTTTTCGACACGGCTCAGCACCGCCTTCTGCGGAACGGTGTAGCTGACGCCGTTTCCGTTTTGAATCACGACGGCGCCTGTTTTGTCCGTCGGTTTGCAGCCGTTTTTAATATATTCCGCCGCGTTCCTGCCCGCTTTTTCGCTCTCGGCGGAAACAAAGTCAACCAGATCGTGCACATGGAGCACGTTTCCGCAGGCGAAAATGCCGTCGGTTTCGGTCTGCATATCGTCATAAACGACGGCGCCGTTGGTTCTTGGGTCAATCGGAACGCCGGCTTTTCTGGAAAGCTCGTTCTCCGGGATCAGACCGACGCTCAACAATAAAGTATCGCATTCAAATTCTTTCTCGGTGCCGGGAATCGGCTTGAAGTTACTGTCCACCTGCGAAATGACAACCTTTTCGAGCCGGGACCTGCCGACGACCTCGGTAACGGTATGCGAAAGATAGAGCGGAATGCCGAAATCGTTCAGACACTGCACGATGTTGCGGTTTAACCCGTTGGAATGGGGCATAATCTCCGCGACCGCGAGCACCTTTGCGCCCTCGAGCGTCATGCGGCGCGCCATGATCAGACCGATGTCGCCGCTTCCCAGAATGACAACCCGGCTGCCGACCATGTAGCCGTCTATGTTGATATACCTTTGCGCGCAGCCCGCGCTGAATATTCCGCTGCCTCTGTCGCCGGGCATGCCGATCGGACCCCGGTTGCGCTCGCGGCAGCCCATCGCAAGGATGACCGCTTTCGCGCTGATGGTAAAGAGCCCTTCGGTCTTGTTCACGCAGGTAATCGTTTTATCCGAAGTCAGCTCGAGCACCATCGTGCCGAGCATGACGGTGATGGCGGTGTCTTTGAGCCTGTCGATAAACCGCTGGGCGTACTCCGGACCCGTCAGCTCCTCGCCGAAGCGGTGAAGCCCGAATCCGTTATGTATGCACTGGTTTAAAATGCCGCCCAGTTCAACGTCGCGCTCAAGAATTACAATTTTTTGTATTCCGTTTTCATATGCCGAAAGCGCGGCCGCCAGACCTGCCGGTCCGCCTCCGATAACGGCAAGATCGTATTCAAACATTTCTATCTTCCTTATTCATATCTCTGATAACGATGCGCGAGCCTTTTCTGTCCAGCTCGACCGCTTCAAAAGGAATTCCCAGCTCGCGGCTGATAATCTCATGAACGCGCGGCGAGCAGAACCCGCCCTGGCACCTGCCCATGCCGGTTCCGGCGCGCCGTTTGACGCCGTCCAGCGTCCTCGGCGGCAGCGGCGAGCGCAGCGCCTGCAGAATCTCGCCCTCCGTAACGGTGTTGCAGCGGCAAATGACGTTTCCATAAGCCGGATTTTCTTTGATCAGCTTTTTCTTCTCTTCCGCGGTCAGCCTGTTGAAAACGATATGCTTCCTTATGTCGATATAGCTTTCCTTTTTCTCGGCTTTCAAACCGCTGTTTTCGAGCAGTTCGGCCACGTATTCGCCGATCGCCGGCGCGGCCGTGAGACCCGGGGATTTGATACCCGCCACGTTGATAAAGCGGGGTGAAAAAGCAGCGGGCCCGATGATAAAGTCATCTTTGTCCGAAACGGCTCTCAACCCGCTGAAGTTCCGCACATTTTCTCTATAATTGATTTTCGTGGTGGTTTTCGCAGCGGTCGCGGCGACATAGTCCAGCCCTGCGCGCGTGGTCGCGACATCGTCGCGCTGGTTGTCAAGTTCCGCGTTCGGCCCGACAATCAGGTTGCCTTCGACCGTGGGGGAAACCAGCACGCCTTTGCCGAGCGCGGTCGGGCACTGGAAAACAACGTGACGTACCAGATCGCCCTGATTTTTGTCTAAAAGATAATACTGCCCTTTGGACGGATGTATCGTAAAATCGCATTCGCCCGCCATCGCGCAAATCTTGTCGGCAAAAACACCGGCCGCGTTGACGATATATTTCGCTTCTATTTTTTCATTGACCGTCGTAATGACGAAATGGTCCTGCCTGTTCTCAATCGCGGTCACTTCGCTGTCCAGCTTAAATTCGCAGCCGTTCTGCGCCGCGACCTCGCACAGCGCAATGCACAGCTCCCACGGCGCGACAATGCCCGCGGTGGGCGCGTACAGCGAACCCTGAACCGTCGGGTTCAGGTTCGGCTCTTTCGCAAGCGTTTCCTCGGCGCTTAAAATCTGCAGACCCGGCACGCCGTTCTGAACGCCGCGCTCATACAGCTTATGGATCAGCTTAAGGTCTGCGTCGTCAAACGCCAGCACCAAAGAGCCGATCTGCTGATACGGCACCGACAGCTTTGCCGCCAGTTCCTTGATCAAGGCCGCGCCGCGCACATTGAAGCGCGCCATCAGCGTGCCCGGCTTGGGGTCATAGCCGGCGTGAACGATGGCGCTGTTCGCCTTGGTCGTTCCCATCGCCACGTCGTTTTCTTTTTCAATGACGCAGATTTTCAGCTTCCTTTGCGCAAGGAAGTAGGCAGCGGAAGCGCCGCAGATTCCCGCGCCAATTATCGCAACATCATACATATCGCATACCACTATTTCTTCGACATTTTTTCTTTCATTCTTTGGGCATTGTCCAAAATGCGCTTTCTTAACCGGATGGACTTCGGCGTAACCTCTATCAGCTCGTCGTCGTTGATAAACTCGATCGCTTCCTCCAAGCTCATCTTCTTCGGCGGCACAAGCAACAGCTTCTCGTCCGCGCCCGACGAGCGGATCGAAGTCAGGTGCTTTTTCTTGCACACGTTGACCACAATATCCTCGCCTTTGGGGGACATGCCGACAATCATGCCTGCGTAAACCTTTGTGCCGGGCTCAATGAACATCAAACCGCGCTCCTGCGCGTTGTAAAGGCCGTAAGCGGTCGCTTCGCCCTCCTCGTACGCGATCAGAGAGCCGACGAACCGCTTTTGAATCTCGCCTTTTTCGGGCTGGTACTCCTCAAAAATCGTGTTCATGATGCCTTCGCCCTTGGTGTCGGTCAGAAATTCCGTACGATACCCGAACAGTCCGCGCGTCGGAATTAAAAACTCAAGGTGCATGCGATCGCCCTTCGGCTGCATCTCGACAAGCTCGCCCTTGCGGTATCCCATTTTTTCCATGATCGCGCTGACGTATTCCTTCGGCACGTCGATGACGCAGCGCTCGATGGGCTCGCAGCGCTGACCGTTGATTTCCTTGTATATAATTCGCGGCGTGCTGACCATGAACTCATAGCCCTCTCGACGCATATTCTCCATTAATATCGAGAGATGCATCTCGCCGCGGCCCGCGACGTTGAAGCTGTCCGTGCTGTCCGTCTCGCTGACGCGGAGCGACATATCCTTCATGGCTTCCTTGAAAAGATAATCGCGGATATGGCAGGTGGTGACATATTTGCCCTCTCTGCCCGCGAAGGGACCGTTGTTGACCGAAAAGGTCATTTCGATCGTCGGCTCGCCGATTTTGACAAACGGCAGCGGGTCCGGACCCGCGGCAGAACAGATGGTGTTGCCGATGTTGATGTCCTCAAGTCCGGAGATGCAGACAATGTCGCCGACCATCGCTTTTTCTACCGGCACGCGCTGCAGTCCGTTGATCTGGAACAAAGTTGTAATTCTGCTCTTCCGGTTGATCTCCGGATTATGGTAATCGCAGACAATAACCTCCTGCTTTAAGGATATGGTGCCCCGCTCGATTCTGCCGATCGCAATTTTCCCGACGTAATCGTTGTAATCGACAGCGGACACCAGCATCTGCGCTTCACCGTTCTCGTCGCCCTCGGGCGCCGGGATATGCGAGAGAATCATATCGAAAAGCGGCGCAAGGTCTTTTCCTTTTTCGTCCGGCGAGAGCGTCGCCGTTCCTTCTCTGCCCGAACAGAAAATTACCGGGGAGTCCAGCTGTTCGTCGTTCGCGTCCAGTTCAAGCAGCAGCTCGAGCACCTCGTCCGGCACCTCGTACACCCTTGCGTCGGGTCGGTCTATTTTGTTGATGACGACAATAATTTTGTGCCCAAGCTCGATCGCTTTTTTCAAAACAAAGCGGGTCTGAGGCATGGGGCCTTCCGCGGCGTCCACCAGCAGGAGAACGCCGTTTACCATTTTCAGTATCCGCTCGACCTCGCCGCTGAAATCGGCGTGCCCGGGCGTATCCACGATGTTTATTTTTGTGTTTTTATAGTAGGTCGAAGTGTTTTTCGCGAGAATGGTGATGCCTCTTTCGCGCTCCAGCGCGTTCGAGTCCATCACGCGTTCGACGACTTCCTGGTTCTCTCGGAACATGCCGCCGAATTTCAGCATTTTATCCACAAGCGTCGTTTTGCCGTGGTCAACATGCGCGATGATGGCAATATTTCTTAAATCGTTTCTTTTGATCATATTGATTTCATTGGTTCCTTCCACATTTCCTGCTCAACCTGATAAGTATATCAAAAACTTACAAAAAATGCAACCTTTTTTATTCTTTTGCATAGAATAATTATTGTAACACCAACTTTTCCAAAGAAAACGAGAAACTTAGAAAAACGCATCGTACTCGATTTTTCTCAAAGGAGCGATAAGATTGGCAAAGGGCTGCTCGGGAACTGTTTCAATCAGAATCACAAGAAAGGGGGAGCCCGAACCGGTTTACAACGCGGCGGTTGTGGTTTCCGGAGAGGGAACAACGCTGACGCTGCTGACCGATGCCGACGGCAGAGCGGAATTCGACTTCCCTGCGCCTGCGGTCGCATTGTCCTTGAAGCCGGGAAGCGGAGCAAGACCCTACTCGCTTTGCGACTTAACCGTATCGCTGCCCGCTTCAGGCGAAATCCGCATAAAGGGCTGTCAGGTGTTCCCGTTTATCACTTCGTACATACAGTTCGCTGTTCCTGAAGACAAGGGCAGTTACGAAGCAGTAATCCCGCCGCACGTCCTGACGCGCGCCGAGACCCGGAACCGGCAGAACGTTGGTCTGGACGCGTGTTTGGAGGAGGTTCCGGAATTCGTAACCGTACACTGCGGAAAACCGGAGGAAAAAGCGCCGGACATCACGGTAGGTTTTTCCGATTTTATCGCCAATGTTGCTTCGAGCATGCTTTACCCCACCTGGCCGGAAAGCGCCCTCAGAGCGGAAATGCTGTCCCTTATGACGCTGGCCCGCTGCATCATCGCGTCCGGCGTTCACCGCAGCAAAGGATACGACATCGCCGCGGAACCGGACGGAAGCATGCATTACGTTCCGGAAAGGATGATTTTCGAACCCTTCAAAAGACTTTCCGCAGAACTGTCCCCGTTCTGCATCAAAGGTGGTGATCGCTCTAAACTTTTTAACTTCAGCTGCTGGGAAAGCCTTGCGCTCGCTTCCAAAGGCAAAACCGAACTGGAGATTATAAAAAGCCGTTTCGGCAATTCCGCGCAAATCGCGGAATGCAGAAAGGCTGTCAACACGTTTTCCAAAAAAGCCATCGACGACTTTACGCCCGCAAAAATCATGGAGATTCAAAAATGCCTGAACCATATCTCGGTATGCTATCTTTCTATCCCCATGATCGTCCACCCCGACGGAATTCTCGGCAGCGCGACGCGGACCGCCTTAAAAGCGTACCGGAAGCAGTTCGGTCTGCCCGAAGCGGAAGGGCTGGACAAGGACGTTGTCCGCAGCATCGAATATGTTTGCAGCATACTCAGAAAGTATGCGGGCAACTGCGGCTGCGTCAAAAAGAAGAACAAAGTGCTGGTAGAAGGCGACGCAAACAGCGACGTGGTGAAGCTGCAATATTACCTCAACGGGCTTTCAAGGCGTTACGGCAAAAGATGTATTCCCCCGGTCGCGATAACCGGCATCTTTGACGACCAGACCAGAATCGGCCTTACTGCATTCCAGCGCTTCAAGAAACTGCCGCAGTCCGGCGTGGCGGACCACGCCACCTGGGACCTGCTCGAACAGGAATGCTGCTTGTTCGCAGACCGCGTCTGCGAAATAAAAGCATACCCCGGAACGCACCTGACAGTAGGTTCCGAGGGTGAAAATGTAGCGTTTATTCAGGAAGCTCTGAACGCTTTCTTAATAAAACTGTGCGCCAAACCGCTGCCGGTAAACGGCAGGTTCGACGAAAGGACGCTGAACGCGGTGAAAGACTTCCAGCGCCTGGTTGGTCTTGAACCGACCGGAATTGTGGACGAAAGCACCTGGAAGGCGCTCTCGGAAGAGTTCATCAGCGTCGGTTTTACCGCGGAAGGGTAATCAGTCGATAAGATTGCTTTTCGGCTCTGAATAATCGTCCGGTTCCCCGTTCGATTTTTTCGCGTTCTCAATCGCTTCGCGCATGAGCTTTACGAACACTTCGTTCGGCTCAAACTCGATCATGCTTTTTTTATCCTTATACATAAAGACAAACACAAAGGTATTGTTCGCCTTGATATTCTGGCAGTAGTTGAATTTTATGGACACGTCCGAAAAATCCTTGGAATGAAGGTAGGTTTCTTTGTCGACAAGCGCTATCGCTGTCGTAAGATCGACCGTGCAGAGCACGTTCGTCTTGCTGCCGACGGTCTTGGTTATCACGAAAGCGGCCGGAGAAACCGCATACTCAATTTCTGTAAGCGTGTAGCGTACGACGAGCATGATCGCCATGACCAAAAACGCGACGGCGATGAGCTGCGCGAGCAGACGATACGGGCTAATAGAAGCCGTAAGAAAACCGCCGCATGACAAAACCGCAAGGCTTACCACAAGCGTAATCGCCTGTTTGGGATTCCTTTCAGGTTTGCACTTGAACATAATTTTACTCCTCGTTTAAGGGAAATGTGATATTCACATACGCGCTTTCATATAAATAAATGTAATACGAAGAACCATTTTGCCGACGGAAAATGGGTCTGTAAACATAAAAAAATCAATCGTCGGAGAAATGGGATGGATTATGGAATTCGACAACAACACACTCAGAAACCTTCTGTCGCTTGACGACGAAAGCTTTAAAAAACTGATCCGGCAAATTTCTGCTGCGGCCGGCGCCGACCCCAACAAAACCGAGGCGTTTATGTCGGACGTTCCCGCTATCAAAAATATGCTCGCAAATTTATCGCCCAAGGAGGCGGAAAAACTTCTGAACGCCGCGGGCAAGGATAAAAGCGAGGATATTCTGCGCATTATCAAGGGAGGCGGCAAATAAATGAACGACGACTTCTCCAGTAAGGTGAAGGCTTTATTGGAGGACCCCGAAATGTTGGCGAAAATTGCGGCGATTGCGGGAAGCCTGGGCGGCCAGCCGGCATCCAACGCCCCGCCTGCTTCCTCGACGTCGGCTGACCCCCCTGCTGTCCAGACGATGGCCGAACAGAACAGCCCGTTATCGGAAGCCGCGGAACTGTTGAAAAAATCGCAAATTCCGTCTTTCCCGGCAGCGGTAAAGCCGGACCCGCGCGTAGCGCTTCTAAACTCGTTAAAACCCTTCCTTCGGCCCGAAAAACAGGCGAAGGTGGATACGCTCACGCGGGCGCTTACGGTGGCGAATCTGTTCGGAACAATGAAGAAACAGTAATTTCACAGTAATGGGGGATGAACGACGCAATGTACAGCAGAGATTTCGGCAGCATCCGTTCTGACGGGCAGCTCAGAGAATTTGAAAGCAACTGGCAGAAACAGTACTCCGAGAACCTAAAGCAGCCGGAGACCTATAAACAGCCGGAAGAACCGCGATCGGATACAATCTTCGTACCGCTCCAGCAGCCGCAGGAAAAAGCGGAGCCGACGATGGCGCATCATGATTATGACAGACCGGCGGAGAAGAAATCGCTTTTTAACCTGGATTTTTTAAAGAACATACAGGTCGACGACCTGATTTTAATCGGCATAGGAATTTTGCTGCTGTTGGATTCAGACGCCAGCAACGATATGCTGATCATACTTATACTTCTGATGCTGTTTTTCTAATCTTTCTCCGTGTTTTCACTGGAAGCGGTGTTGCGCTGCAAAAGAAAATCTACAAACTCATTTACCGTTCTTCTGTCTTTCGCGGGCAGGGAACGGTATTTTTCGTAGAAGCTCTCGATCGGCGTCGCCGAAACCCTTACGGACATGCTCTCCGGCACCGTAATGCCGGCGGCAAACATAAGGTCCTCGAGGTCAATATCGTTGAATGCGTTGGAAGCGATCTTTTGTATCAGCTTGGGGCGGGGCGGGTTCTCCTGCGTGCCCTGCGCGAGCTTGCGCATCTGAACATAGCTGATTCCGCAGTCCGCCGCGAACTGCCGCCAGCTGCGCACGCCTTTTGCCTGCTCAAGCAGCATCGCGAATATTTTCTTGTTCCACTTGCTGGTTTTCATAACAACACTAATCTGCTCCAAGACTTGCGCGAATGGTTTTGTTGATTTCGTTTCTGTTTTCCTTGACGGCGATATAGTAGGTATAGTTTCCGACAGAATCAACAATCATATTTTTAAACGGTTCCGTATCAACCGAAGGATAATTCGCCCATTTTTCAAACAACGAAGTTTGCCTTTGAACGATAAAGTCTTTTACCATACTATTATTGTTGCTGTCATAGACTTTAAATATACCTAATTCAATATGCAAAAGCGGATTTTGGTCCTGTATGTAGACGCAGTATTCCTCGATTTTGGAAAAGTCGGGGTAATCCAGCAGGCTGCCGTACAGCCCTTTAATCATGTCCTCGTCCAGGTACTCACCTTCGACCGTCGATTCGCTGGTGTAAACCTTTCCCTCGGTAAGGTTGTTGTTCTTCAAAACATCTTTGAGAATGGCTGTCAAGCTGCCTACTTCTTTGCCGGCCGACTGGCTCGCGCCGCTCGACTGGCTCTCTCCGCTGGTTTCCCAAGCCTTTTCATTGCACGCGGCAAGCGAAAGCAGCAAAACAAGCATCAAGGTCAGGCTGATCAATCTTTTCATAATAAATCCCCTCATTTTTCAGTTTTCACGTCGGTAAGTGCCGCTCCGACAACGGTTGCGAAGGTCGCGTTTTCGGGTATTAAAAAATTAAAATCAAACATGGTTCCTAAGTTTTTGAACATATTGACGCCCTGCGGAATAACGGACAGGTTGCCTGTAAGCACGATGTCCTTTATATTTTTCTGCCTTGCGGAAAAAATAGACATCATGGCGATGGTTTCGAACACAAGGTTTAAAATGCCGAGCGCGATATCCGCTTTGCTTGCGATGTCGCTCACCTTTCCGAAGTTTGCCGCGGTCGCCGACGCGGTCAGGTTGGGGCTTTCGAAGTTTTTGGTAATCTCTTCGATTTTCAGATCGACGTTCCGCAAATCGCCCTCCATCGCCAACTCGGAAATCTGCTCGACGTCCTGCATGCCGAGCATTCGTTTCGAAAGCCCGATCAGGGTTCCGCCGCCAACGCCGGTACCGCCCAGGTGGGTCGACGTTTTGCCGTCGGAATGGACAATGGCGGTTCCAGTGCCCATGCTGACAATAATCGCTTCCTTCAGGCCGCTTAAATAAAGTCCGCCCTTGCCGGTAGCGTCAAACTCGTTGACATGGATGGTTTTTAGTCCGTAGATGCGGTCGTCCACATAAGTCGAACCGACGCCGGTAATCATAACCCGCTCGATATCCTGCAGTTTTATTTTGTTGTCGGAGGTGAACTTGCCGAACGCGCCGTAAAGGGACGCGACCGGGTCGTTCGCTTTGACAAGCTGCGGATGAAGCAGTCTGTCGCCGTCAAATCCTACGATTTTCGTGGTGCTTCCGCCCACGTCTATTCCGATTACGATGCTCATTTTAAAAACAATCCCTCTCTTTTATGGGTTCAGTTTAGCCTTTTATGTCCGGTTTGTCAAGTCAATATAATTTTTTGATTTTCACCAAAACTATCTTTTCAAAATAACGAATTTGTGTTAGTATATAATAGTATTAGTAGAACAATGATGTTAAAAAAATATAAATTTTACGGGAGTTCATTGTGCTTGGAGTACAGGGTGAATTGAATAGCGGCCGCAAGCGGCAATTTCTGCGTCTGCTCGCGAACGGCGTTCATTCGCACGCCTATATTATACAGGGCGCGGCCGGAACCGGCAAGTTCGATTTCGCTTTGTTCTGCGCCGCGGCGCTGCTCTGTAAAAGCGCGAATCCGCCCTGCAGCGCCTGCAATTCCTGCAAAAAAGTCTTTTCGCTCGCGCATCCCGACGTTCACATCTTCGGCGACGAGGACGGGAAGCCGATTACCATGAATGAGGTCCGCGACCTGATTGATTCTTCGTTTCTTGTGCCCAATGACGGCGACAAGAAGATATATATAATCAAAGCCGCGCATAAAATGCGCCCCGACACGCAGAACGCGATGCTGAAAATCTTTGAGGAACCGCCGGAATCGGTTGTGATTTTCCTTTTGACCGAAAAGAAGGAAGCGCTGCTGCCGACGATTCTTTCGAGAGGACAGCTGATTGTTTTGCCCGGCGAGAGCGACGAGTTTTTGGAAGCCTGCCTTAGAAAAAAGTTTCCGACGGCGGCCGACAGCGAAATAAAGGCGGCAGTGCGCGCTTCGGACGGCAGTTTGGGGCAGGCGGAGCAGTTCCTGAGCAGGGAAAACCGCGCCGCATTGGAGAAGGCCTTCCAGCTGCTGGAAACGCTGTTTTTCGGAAGCAAATCGGCGTTTTTGAGCAGTTTGTCGGCAAAAATAACAAGGGAGAAGTATATAGAGCTGTTAAACCTTTTGCAGCGGCTGCTCGCGGACGTCGTCGAATACAAATACGGAAAAGAAACACCGGTGCTGCTGAGCGCCGAGGACGCGGCGCGGTATGCCGAAAGCACAACCAAAAAAGCGCTACTCTTAATGAGCGAGGCTGTTGCGGACTGCAGGCGTTCACTCGAGCAAAGCGGAAACATGAACGCCGCTTTGACAAACCTGTGCGCAAAGCTCTGGACGCTAAAATTTTAGAAAAAGAAAGGTATCATTCTATGGATGAAATAAAAAACGGACAGTATGTTCCAGAAGAACAGAACGTCCCTGTCGATCAAAACGCCGTCGAACCCGCGCTGGAAGCGCAGAACGTTCCCGGAGAACAAAAAACAGATGAGAAAGTAGAAATTATCGGCATACGGTTCAAGCCTGCCGGAAAAATATATTATTTCTCGCCCGGTGGCATCCAGTTTGAGCAGGGAGAAAAAGCGATTGTCGAGACCGTACGCGGCGTCGAATACGGAACCGTTGCGATTGCGAACCGGATGATTTCGGTAGAAGAACTGGTTTCCCCGCTCAAACCGGTTATCCGAAAAGCCACGCCGGAGGACGATCTCCAGCATCAGCGCAACAAACAGCTCGAGATGAGCGCGCGCGACGTCTGGGAAGAAAAGGTCAAAAAGAACGGCCTTGTCATGCATCTGGTGGATATTGAATACACGTTTGACAATGCGAAGCTGATCTTTTACTTCACCGCCGACGGAAGGGTGGATTTCAGAGAACTGGTCAAAGACCTTGCAAGCGTTTTTAAAACAAGGATTGAGTTAAGGCAGATCGGCGTCCGCGACGAAGCGAAGCTGTATGGCGGCATCGGCGTCTGCGGCAGACCTTTCTGCTGCAAAACCTTCCTATCCGACTTTGCGCAGGTTTCCATCAAGATGGCGAAGGAACAGAACCTGTCGCTGTCGTCCACAAAAATCTCCGGCGCCTGCGGCAGGCTGATGTGCTGTCTGCGTTTTGAGCACGAAGTTTACGAAAAGGAATACGCCGATTTCCCGAAGGTGGACACCATCGTTGAAACGCCGGCAGGCAGAGGCGTCGTCGTAGAGAGCAACTTCCTGACAGGCGTCATCAAGGTTAAAATGAACGGCGAGCAGGGGCTTATCAAGAATTTCACGAAAAACGACCTAAAGGTTGTCGGCGTGATAAAAGTCAAAGACGAAGACTACGAGGAACTGAAGAAACTGGAGGAATAGCGCCGCAAAGCGCATATATAAACTATGGTATTTTCTTCTCTGATATTTTTGTATGCTTTTCTTTTGGTCACATTATTTTTGTATTTCCTGATTCCTAACCGGGCCTACCGAAACTTTGTCCTGTTCGCGGTCAGCCTTGTGTTCTACGGCTGGGGAGAGCCGAAGTATATTCTTGTCATGCTCGCGTCGATTCTGAGCGCGTATGTCTTCGGCTTCTTTATCGAGAAATACAGGGATACCGACAAGCGGAAAGCGAAAATCTTTCTTACGCTGTCATTAATCATAAACCTTTCGGCTTTATTGGTATTCAAATACACCAACTTCTTTGTCGAGAACATCTCAAGCGTCATTCCGTTTCTTTCGAATATAAAAACCGATCTGGTCCTGCCGATCGGCATCTCCTTTTATACCTTCCAAATCATGTCCTATTCCATCGACGTTTACCGCGGCGATACGAGAGCGCAGCGGAATTTTGTCTACTTCGGCGCGTACGTCGTGCTTTTCCCGCAGCTGATCGCCGGACCGATTGTGCGGTACCGCGATATTGAGGACATGCTGACCGAGCGGAAGGAGAGCATTGACAAATTCGCGTCGGGCGTTACCCGCTTCTGCGCCGGCCTTGCGAAGAAGGTTATTCTTGCGGATTCGGCGGCCGCGGTCGTCAAGAGCTTCCGGCTCGCCAACGAGTTCGAGCCGAGCGTCGTCGGCGCGTGGGCGGTCGTTTTGGCTTATACTTTCCAGATTTATTTCGACTTTTCCGGCTATTCCGACATGGCGATCGGACTGGGCAGAATGTTCGGTTTTGAGTTCCTCGAGAACTTCAACTATCCGTACGTCTCCCGCAGCATTACCGAATTCTGGCGGCGCTGGCATATATCGCTGTCCACCTGGTTCAAGGAATACGTTTACATACCGCTCGGCGGCAACCGGAAGGGCTTGCGCAGACAGTATCTGAACATCGCGATCGTATGGTTCCTGACCGGCTTCTGGCACGGAGCGGCGTGGAACTTCATACTCTGGGGCGTTTACTTCGGCGTCATTTTAATGATCGAGAAGACCTTCCTCCTCAAACTGCTGGACAAACTGCCGAAATTCGTAGGGCATGTTTACGCGCTGATTCTCGTTGTGTTCGGCTGGCTGATCTTTTCCTCCTCCTCGCTTTCGGAGATCTGGCAATACGCAAAGATGATGTTCGGCGCGGGCGTGCCGTTCACGACAAGCATCGCGACCTACGATATGGCGCGGCTTGTCCCGCTGTTCGCGGTATGCGCTATCGCTTCAACTCCGCTTATGAAAAATCTGTACCGCCGCTTTATCGAGAAATACCAGGCGGCATCCTTCCTCAACCCGGTTCTTTCGAGCGGCTCGCTGGTGCTCTGCACCGCCTATATGGTTGACTCGACCTTCAGCCCGTTTCTGTATTACATCTTTTAAGGAGGGGCGGAAATGAGAAAAACAGCGAATATCCTTACCGTCGCAGTATTTGTAGGCGTCATCGTGTTTCTGTCCGCCGCTTTCTTAATCATCGAGGATAAAACCTTCTCGGAGCAGGAGAACCGCAATCTTCAGACGCTTCCGGAGTTGAATGCGGACACCTTGTTCGACGGAACCTATTCCAAGAAGATAAACAGCTACTTCGCGGACCAGTTCCCGTTCAGAGACGCGTTCGTCGGCTTGAAGGGGTTCAGCGAATACGCCCTGTTCAAGGGCGAGAACAACGGCGTGCTGTTAGGAAAGGACGGCTTTATCGCGGTCAGAAGCTTTGCCGTTTACGACGGCAGAGGTTTTACCGAACCGACCGATTATTACAGCGAAAAGGTCTTGGACGCGGAATTCGCCACGGTTAAAAAACTGCAGGAAAAGCTGGACGCGCAGGGGAAGAAATTCGCCTTCGTCGCGCCGCCGCGCACGATTGACGTCGCTTCCTCGAAATTCAGATTCCCGTCCGAAAACAGCGAGAAACTGCAGAACTATATCCGAGACGGCTTAAAAGACGTCAATTATATCGACATACTCCCGATACTGAAAGAAAAGCTGGACGGCGGCGAATATGTCTATTACAAAACCGACCACCACTTCACCTCTTTGGGCGCTTATTATACCTACTGCGCGGTTATGAAGCAGTTCGGGCTGGAAAAAGACATTGTTCCGCTTGAGAATTTCGAACAGGAGCTTGTCAGCGACAGCTTTTACGGAACAACCTGGTCAAAATCCGGCTTTAAGTTCGTAAGCCCGGACAGCATTTACTACTTCCACTGCAAAGACGCGGACGAAAACGAGTTTACCACCACAAGGTATATGTCCGAGACGAACAAAACCTCCTTTACCGGTTTTTACGACAGAAGTTTTCTTGATTCCAAAGACAAATACTCTTCCTTCCTCGGCGGAAACAGCTATAAAACAACCGTCGTAAAAACAGGCGGCGAAGGACAGGGCCAAAGACCGAAACTTTTGCTGGTCAAGGATTCCTTCGGCCTTAGCCTCGCCCCCTTCCTCGCTTTGCACTTTGACCTTGAGCTGATGAATGTCAGCGATATGCCGTCTGTCAGCAAGATCGCCGAAGCGAACGGCTTTGATTACGTGCTGGTGGTTTACAACACGGAAAACCTTATTTCCAGCAAATATCTTGCTTTTATTTCATAATCTTTGCTAATTCGACGTTTTCCAACATATCACGACAATAAAAGCCCTTATAATTTTAATATGGGCTTTTATTTTTTTCTTACATTTCCCGTCAAATCGAGGTGAGAAGGATGCGGATAAAATCATATCGAAAAATATGCGCTTTTAGCGTCGCTTTCTGTATCGTGCTGACCTTGACGCTGTTGTTGCCCCTGCCGACGGCCGCCGCGGAATGGGAGAAAACCTATTTCGGCACGCCGCTCGAATATTACGCCGGCGGAGAGAAGACGATTTCTGTCTCGGACTCCTCGTTTGACGACTGGTCGAGCGTCCATAAGGTGACGGTCAATTCCGTCGAACATCCCGAAAACTGGCTGAACGTCCATTTTGAAGAGATTACATTCCGCTATGCGTTCGCGTGGGACCATACAAATTTATATGTTTATGTCGAGATAGACAAACCGTTTGCTTCTTTAGATATGTTCCGGTTTTATTTCAACACGTATTCGGACGTGGATACGCATACGTATTTCATCCAGCTGAGTTACGGCGCGGACAACGGAATTTATATCAGCAGAGCAAAGAGAGGCGTGACACCCTCCGACCCCGCTTTCGCCGCGTCCATCGGCTTGCACTGCGCGGAGATAGAAAGCAATACGTATGTCGAAATGTCCGTTCCGTGGGCGGAATTTAAAATCGCGCCTTTCACGCCTGAATACGGTGCCAGCCTGAAATACAGTTTTCACGTCACGCCGGTTAACAGCGGTTCCTATTTCTTTGCGCAGGACGCTTCCGTCCTGGGCGCCGACATGCCGTGGGTGAACGCGAAAAAGTTTTTGAGGCTGCATTTGTCCGACGGAACGCCCGCCCTGCCGGTCGTTACGCCGAAAGAACTCGAACAGACAGAGGTTCTCAAAACCTCATATAAGGAAATCAACGCCGCGCTCGGAAAAAACTATACCGGAACCATCCCCACGGGCTGGACAAACGGCAACCCGAAACTGCTGACCGAAGGCAGTTTTCAGGACCTCAACACCATTGACGGCGCCTATATGGAGGGGTTCCGGCCGACCGATTTCAGCGAGGGCGCCGTCACGAAAACCATCGACCTAAGCTCCATCGTCAGCGGGCTGTATAAGTTCGAGATCGGTTCGGCGCAAATAATCGACGACCGTATATTGTTCCCGTCGCAGGCGCTGGTGTACGCTTCGCTAAACGGATGCCATTTCCAGTATTTAGGCGCCGCGGACGTAACCTGGCATATCAGCAGTTCGGAAGACGGAAAGCAAAAAGAAATACAAAAATACACCCTTGTTTTGGATAAAGGGGTTACGGCAAGGTATATAAAAATAAAAATTCTTGCGCCCGAAAGCGATTTTGATATCGTTCCGCTGTCGGAAGTCACCGCCGTTTACAACGCGGACGCCGCGCTGTTCCCGGAAGAAAGCGCGATTGTTTCGCTCGGCGCCAAAATCAATCCTTTGCAGAACGGGCTCAGGTTCGGCGCGAAATACAACAGGGTCGAATCCAAGGAAGTCAAACAGGTCGGCATGCTTTTGTACCCGACGGAGAAGCTCGGCGGAAGCGCGCTGAATATGGAGTATTATCTGGCGAATCCATACAGCAACACAAATCTCACGGGCGTCATTCTTGTAACCGCGGTGAACATCTCGGCCAGCGACTATCGGGCCGGTAAAGATTTTAAGGATTACGAGTCCTTTGTCTTCTTCGCCACGCTTCTAAACATTCCGGAATCGGGCTTATCGGTCAACATTACGGCCGTACCGTTTGTCGAATACGAAGACGGAGAAATTATTTACGGAGAACCGATGGTGAGAAACTACAACGCCGTGAAATCCGCAGCCGATTTTATCCCAGAATAATGTAACGCAAAGGATGGTATCTTTATGAAAACAAAAAAGGAATATGTCTCTCCGGAGATCGAAATCATCGAGTTCGAAGTAGAGGATGTCATCACCAATTCCGGCGTTAATTCCATGGCGGCCGGCGCGGGCGACAACGGTATCGCGCCGCCCGACTTCTGGTACGGGCATGGGTCATAGTTTGTCAATTTTTCATTAAAATCTTGACTTTTTTTAATTTTCCGCTTATAATAAAGCGAAAACATGAAAGGAAGGATTTTTATGAAAACAAGCACATTTAAACTAATGTCGGCACTCTTGATTCTTGTAATGCTCATGGCAACAGTCCTTGTTCTTCCCGCATACGCCGAAGAATCGTCCCTGTATATAACCAAGATTAACGAAAAGATCGGCCCCGGCGACGGAACCATCTTCACAAAAGACTTTAAGGGAACCAATAAAGTCAAAGCCGATGCGCAAGAAGGAAACTTCATATGGGCAGCAGTTATCGCGGCTGAACCCACCGGAAATCCGAATGAATTTAAAGTCGTTTATACGGGCAGCAATCTCGAAGCAAGCACAGAAGTTACCATTCCCGAAGGCGGATTTGTCTATGCCGCTCACTATGACGACAGAGAACCCGAATCCGAAATCGGCAAGAAGTCCAGCGCGAACAGAGCCGCTACACAGGCGCTCAAAGTAGGCGATATTCTTACCCTGAACAACGTTGACATCGCCAACTCGGAGCTCGGTTCGAATCCGTCTATCACAGTCGGCGCTGCAAGCGGCGGCAACACTTCTCAGGCAACTTCTTCCGAAGCCGCTTCTTCTGAAGCTACCTCATCCGCAGCTTCTTCGGCAGCAGCTTCTTCTGCCGCAGCTTCGGCTGAAACCTCTTCAAAGGTTACATCCAGCGACGCTAAATCTGCATCTTCGGCTGCTTCCAGCGTTGAAGCCGAAAGCAGCGAGGGTCTTTCAACCGGCGCCATCATCGGTATCATAGCGGCTGTTGTCGTTGTCGTCGTTGTTGTCGTAATCGTACTTGCGAAAAAGAACAAGAAGGACTAAGGCTTCGTTCAAAGTATTCAATAAAAAAATTTCGGGTACATTTCCTTGCGAAATGTACCCGTTTTTTATACCCGCTTAGAGAACCGCTCGATTTTTTCTTTTTTGAACGCGGCGTAACGGCCCTCTTCAATCGCTTTGCGGATTTCCTCCATGAGGTTGTTGTAAAAATACAGATTATGCAGCACCGCCAGGCGCATGCCGAGCATCTCGCGCGCTTTGAGCAGGTGGCGGATATACGCTCTGGAATAGTTCTGGCAGACCTCGCAGCCGCATTCCTCGTCGAGCGGGCGGTCATCGTACATAAACTTCTGATTGTTCAGGTTCAAAAGTCCGGCGCTAGTGAACACATTGCCGTGACGCGCGTTTCTGGACGGCATAACGCAGTCGAAAAAGTCTATGCCCCTGTCCACGCACTCCAAAATGTTGATCGGCGTGCCGACGCCCATCAGGTATCTCGGCTTGTCTGTGGGCATGTACGGCTCGGTTACTTCGATGATATGATACATTTCCTCCGCGGTTTCGCCGACCGCCAGACCGCCCAGCGCGTACCCGTCCAGGTCCAGCTCGGTAATCCGCTTCATGTGCTCGACGCGCAAATCCTCGTAGATGCCGCCCTGTCCGATTCCGAACAGCATCTGCTTTTTATTAATGGTTTCGTCCAAAGAATTTAGCCTGTCCAGCTCTTTTTTGCAGCGTACCAGCCAGCGGTAGGTGCGGTCGCAGGAGGGCTTGATATAGCTTTTGTCCGCGACCGACGGAGGACACTCGTCAAAAGCCATCGCGATCGTGGAGGCCAGCTTCGACTGAATCTGTATGCTGATCTCGGGGCTCATAAAAATCCGCGCGCCGTCGATATGCGAGACGAAGGTGACGCCCTCCTCGGTGATGTTGCGCAGGCTCGCGAGCGAAAACACCTGAAAACCGCCGCTGTCCGTCAGGACGGGCCTGTCCCAGTTGAAAAATTTATGGATGCCGCCGAGCCTGTAAATCACATCCTCGCCCGGACGCACATGCAAATGATAGGTGTTGGAAAGCTCGACCTGGCATTTTATATTCCGCAAGTCGAGGGTCGAAACAGCGCCCTTGATCGCCGCGGAAGTGCCGACGTTCATAAACACCGGCGTCTGTATGGTTCCGTGCGCCGTTTCAAAAACGCCGCGCCTTGCTTTTCCGTCCTGTTTTATCAAAGTAAAGCTCATACGTTCACTAAACCTTTAGATAACCGGGCCGGGGAAAACCCGGTCCGGTTTTTTATCTGTCAAAGAATTTCTCGATTTCTTTTTTATAAAGCGTCTTCAGAACCGGTCTGCCGTGCGGGCAAAAATGTATGTCGCCGCCGGTGAGCAGCCGGTCAACCAGCCATTCGTTATGTATCGGGTTGTTTTTCTGCCCCGCCTTCATCGCCGCTTTGCAGGCGACGGTGAACAGCGCCCGGTCGCAGCGCTCCGCGAAGGAAAGCGCGTTTCCCTCGGCGAGCTTCGCGGCAAAATCCTCGATGATGTTTCGGATATCCTTTAGGTCGGAAAGCACCGCCGGCACCGCGCGGATAATCAGCGCGTCATATCCGAAAGGCTCGGCGACAAAGCCGTACTGTGCCAAATAATCCAAATTCTGCGTCAGAATGTCGATCTGCTCGGCGGGCAGCGTCACCGGTATGCCCTCCAGCAGCTGCTGCGATGCGACCTCTTTTTTGTTTTTGAGCGACTCGTACAGCACCCGCTCGTGCGCGGCGTGCTTGTCGATAATCAGCACCCGGTCCGCCAGCTCGACAAAGATATAGGCGTCAAACGCTTCGCCGATGATGCTGTACGGTTTGGTTTCGGGCAGAACCGTTTCCATCAAAAAGGCCGGTTCCGCGGTCTCCGAAACCGCTGCCGGTTCTGCGGCCGAGTTCGGCGTTGTCTGAGGCTTTTCAAACGAATTTTTCTCGTATTCTTTCTTTTCTTCCGCTGTGAGCGGAACCAGCGGGCTTTTTAACACCATCGTGCTGTCGGTGGATAAATCGATAATCGGCAAATCCTCTTCGCCGAGATTCGGCTTAAACACCTCATACCCGATGACCGAACCGTCTTGATGCCGCGGCGGCGTATGCGCTGCCGTATGGGCGGTCGCCGGAGCGGCCGTATGCGGTGCCGACTGGGTAAACGTTGCCTGCGGCTGCGCTTTCGGCGGCTGTTTTGGTTCTTCCCGGACCGGCGTCTGGCTTTGTATCATCTTCTCCGGCTTTACGAGCATATTTTTTACCGCGTAATACACGGCCTCGAAAATCTTTCGTTCGTCCGCGAACTTGATTTCCAGCTTTGCCGGATGCACGTTTACGTCGATCGTTTTTGGGTTAAGCGTAATCTGAAGGATGCCGGCCGGGTATTTTCCGCCGGGAAGGTAGGAGCGGAACGCTTCTTCCAGCGCCGCCATAATGGTTTTTGAGCGGATAAACCTGCCGTTGACAAAGAATATCTGCAGGTTTCTGCTTCCGCGCGCGTTGTCCGGCGTGGTGACATATCCGGCGACGCGGATGCCGTCCAGCTCGTAATCTATCTCTTTCAGTCCGTTCGCGAACTCCCTGCCGAAAACGGCGTAAATCGCCGAAAGCAGTTTCCCGTCGCCCGGCGTCTGAAACCTTTTCTCGCCCTCGCTGACAAAGGAAATGGAAATCTCCGGGTGCGAAACCGCAATCCGTTCCGCGGCAGCGGCAGCCGCGGCGGCTTCGGTCGAATCCTTCTTTAAAAACTTCTGCCTTGCCGGAACATTGTAGAACAAATCCCGGACAATCACCGTAGTTCCCGCCGGACAGCCGGTGTCCTCCATGACGATGCCGTTCTCGTCGCTGGTCAGGCGGGTCCCGATCTCGTCCTCTTTCTTTCTCGAAATAATCTCGACCCGCGAAACCGAGCTGATCGCCGCCAGCGCCTCGCCCCGAAAGCCGAGCGAGGAAACGCCGTCCAGGTCCGCGCCGGTTTTGATTTTGCTGGTCGCGTGGCGGAGCAGGGCTTTCGGCATATCGTCGCGCTCAAAACCGCTTCCGTTGTCGGTAACCCGCATGTAAGCGCTGCCGCCGCCCTTTATCTCAACCTGAATCGCGGTCGCTCCCGCGTCGATGGCGTTTTCGATTAACTCTTTGAGAGCCGAAGCGGGTCTGTCCACAACTTCTCCGGCCGCGATCATATTCGCCGTCTGCGCGTCAAGAATGTTGATAATCCCCACTTCTTATACCCTCCCGTTTTAAAAAAGTCGCTTTAGTTCCGCTAAATTATATATCGTATTTTTATAAGCGGCGTTTAAATGCTTCGCGTACAGAACCGCCGTCATGCCGGCGTTCTCCGCGCCGAGAACGTCGTTTTGCATTTGGTCGCCGACATACGCCGCTTCCTGCGGCAGAACGCCCAAATGCGCGCAGGACAATAAGAATATCTCTATTGCCGGCTTATGCACCCCGACGTTTCCGGAGATGATAATGTCGTCAAAATACTTTTCAAGCCCGGACGCTTTTATCTTATTGCCCTGAAACACCGGCGAGCCGTTCGTAATCATGCCGAGCTTGTATTTGCTTTTTAGATATTCCAGTGTTTCGATCGCGTTTTCTTCCAGAACCGTAAACTTTGCGCCTTCGTAGAAAAGCTCGTCCTGCAGCTGTTCCGCCGTAACCGGAAGATTCCAGCGCTGTATAATCCGGTTGTTTACTTCGATGCGGTCGGAATATCCGCGTTTGTCCCATTCGCACATCAGCCGGACGATTTCTTCTTTGTCCGCGCCTTCGGGAAGATGAAAATACTTGTCGATTATGTAATGGCTGTACCGCCTGTATAATTCGCCGCGGTCGGTCAGCGTGTCGTCAAAATCGAAAATGATCGCTTTATACATACTCTTTATTCCGCCAACTTTTTAAGCTCAAACAAAAGCGAGAGCGCTTCCAACGGCGTGATGGTGTTCAAATCAATGCTTCTCAGCTTATCCTTGATGCTTTCTTCCGCGATGTCCTCAAAGGTGATGTTGTCTTCCTCTTTCTTCGGTTTGGCGGTCTTTACCGCGCCGGCTTCCAGCGAAGCAAGGATCTGCTTTGCCCTTGTCACCACCGCGCTCGGCACCCCGGCAAGCATGGCGACCTCAATGCCGTAGCTGTCGTCCGCGGCGCCTTTTACGATTTTGCGCAGGAAAATAATATCGTCTCCGCGCTTCTTCGCGGCGATGTTGTAGTTGATAACGCCCGGAATCTCGTTCTCCAGCTCGGTCAGCTCGTGGTAATGGGTCGCGAAAAGGGTTTTCGCTCCGATTTTCTTACAGGTGTACTCCACGACCGCCCGCGCGATGCTCATGCCGTCGTAGGTCGAAGTTCCCCTGCCGATTTCGTCGTATATAATCAGGCTTTTTTTGGTCGCGTTTTTCAAAATCTCGGCGACCTCGTTCATCTCAATCATAAAGGTCGAACTGCCCGAAGCCAGGTCGTCCGAAGCGCCGACGCGCGTAAAAATCCGGTCGACCACGCCGATTCTTGCTTCCGCGGCGGGAACGAACGAGCCGATCTGCGCCATCAAAACGCAGAGCGCGACCTGGCGCATATACGTCGATTTGCCCGCCATATTCGGTCCGGTAATCAGCATCAGCTTGCTGTGCGCGCAGTCCAAATGGCAGTCGTTCGGCACGAAATAGGAGCCGTTCAAAAACCGCTCGACGACCGGGTGCCTGCTGTCCTTTAATACGATTTTGTCCGAGTAGTCCACCTCGGGGCAGACATAGTTATACTCCCGCGCGACGGACGCCAGCGCGGCGATCACGTCAAGGTTCGCGACCGCGGAAGCGGTTCCCTGTATTCTGGGCAGCGCTTTGAGTATGTAGTCGCGCAAAGCGCAGAACAGCTCGTATTCCAAAGCGCAGACCCTGTCTTTGGCGCCGATGACCCGGTTCTCGATGTCCTTGAGTTCCTCGGTTACATAGCGTTCGCAGTTGGTTAGCGTCTGACGGCGTATATAGGTGGGCGGAACCTGTCCGATAAAGGATTTGGAAACTTCTATGTAATAGCCGAAAACCTTGTTGTAACCGACTTTTAAGGTGCGGATGCCGGTTCTTTCTTTTTCGGTCGCTTCTATTTTGCTGATCCAGGTCTTGCCGTCGGTCATCATCGAGCGCAGCTCATCGACGGTGGCGTTGCAGCCCGGCTTGATAATGCCGCCCTCGCGCAGAGAAACCGGCGGATCGTCCGCGATGGTGTTTCCGATGCTCTCGCCGATATCGTCCAGCGTATCCAGTTTTTCCGCAATTTCTTTTAGAAGCGGGGACTTGAACACAGCCAGTTTTTCCCGTATCGCCGGGAGCAGCTTTATGGTCGCCTCGAGCGCTTTTAAGTCGCGCGCGTTCGCGCTGCCGTACACCAGACGGGTGCAGAGACGCTCTATATCGACGACGTCCCGCAAAAGACGGGTAATCTCCTCCCGCGTGATGCTGTCGTTATAAAGCTCTTTGACCGCGTCCTGCCGCATTTTAATCGCGTTGCAGTTAATCAGCGGCTTGTCGATCCATTTGCGCAAAAGCCTTGCGCCCAAAGCGGTTTTGGTTTTGTCGAGCACCCAGAGCAGACTGCCCTTTTTCTCCCCGCTGCGCAGGCTGGAGGTCAGCTCCAGATTGCGGCGCGAGAAAGCGTCGATTCCGAGGTAAGCGCCGGAATCGTAAAAAGTAAGGTTTCTAAGATAGCTGATGTCGGTTTTCTGGGTTCTTTTTATGTAAGCCAATAATGCTCCGACCGCGAGCGCCGCATAGGACGAAATCGTGGTTTCAAACTTTGTCTCCCAGTCAGCGCCGAATTGTTCGGACACCTGCGCTTTTGCGTTTTCCGGCAGGAAGTCCTCCTTTTCGACAACGGTGAGCATAGAACCAAAGCGGTCCGAAAAACGCTTGGTAATTTCCGAGGGCGTATCCGAATCCGTTATCACTTCGCTCGGCGAAAAAGCGGCGGCTTCTGAAAAAAGGCGCTCGACGCTCTCCTCGCCAAAAATCTCGGTCGCGTTGATTTCGCCGGTGGAAATGTCCGCGAAAGCGGCTCCGATATTCCCGTTTTCATAATAGAGCGAACAGATATAGTTGTTCTCGTTTTCGCGCAGGAACCCGCCCTCGGTCACCGTTCCGGGCGAAACAATCCGAATCACGTCGCGCTTGACAAGTCCCTTCGCCAGCGCTGGGTCCTCCAGCTGCTCGCAGATCGCGACGCGGTATCCTTTGGACACCAGTTTCGTCAGATAACTTTCAACGGCGTGAAAAGGCACTCCGCACATCGGTGCGCGCTCGTCGTCTCCGCAATCCTTGCCCGTAAGCACAAGCTCAAGCTCGCGGGAAACGGTTTTCGCGTCCTCGTAGAACATTTCATAGAAATCGCCGACCCGGAACATCAAAATACAGTCCGGGTGCTTTTCCTTGATTTTGAAATATTGCTGCATCATCGGAGAAAGTGCCATTTTCTCAATCCTTTCCAAGGAGTTTACGCCGAAAGTGATTTAATGGCAGCCGCCACAGGTCGAGCAGCTTCCGCCGCATCCGTCGTCATGGCAGCCCTCGGGATTAATCACCCGCTGCAGCCCCATGTTGATTTCGGAGAACAGCATGGTCAGCTTGTCCTCAGCCGCCGTCATGCGCTTCATGGTCTCCTGTTCGGTGATCTCGCGGTAAAGATCGTCGATTCTTTTCTTAATGCTTTCAATCAAAAGCGTGTCTTTTTCCGGCTTTTTGCTTTCCTGCTCCAGAATGGAAGCCTGCACGTTGTACTCGTTTACCTTCGAGATGATGTTCGTGTCGTTCTCATAGGCTTCTCTGGCCGCTTTGTATTCGATTATATCTGAATCTGCCTCCAGCAGAGTCAGGAATTCCTCGAATTTTTCTCTTAATTTCTGGTTCATGATGATGTTTCCTTTCTTTACGCTTATCTATTTTATTTTCCCTATCAGTAAATAGGGTTGAGCGTCGATGATTTCGGCGTTTACGAAAACGCCTTTTTCTACCGGCTTGTCCAGCACTACCACCTTGTTCTGGCTGCAGCGTCCGGTGTAGGTGCCGTTGTTGAGCCCGTCGGTCAGCACCTTGAGGGTTTGACCGATAAACTTTTGGTTGTTTTTTAACGCGTTCTCGTTTTGCAGTTCCGAAAGCGCGTTGAAGCGGCGAACCTTTTCATCATGCGGCACCTGCCCTTCCATGGAAGCCGCCGGCGTTCCCTTGCGCGGAGAATACACAAAGGTGAATATCATATCGAACCCGACGGTTTTGACGACGTCCAGCGTGTCAAGGAAGTCCTCCTCGGTTTCGGTCGGGAAGCCGCAGATAACGTCCGTCGTAATGGATACGCCTTTTATCTTTTCCTTTATCTCAAGCGCTTTCTCGATATACTGCTGTTTGGTGTAGCGGCGGTTCATCAGCGACAAAATCCGGTCGTTTCCCGCCTGGAACGGCAGGTGAAAATGCCTTGCGATTTTTTCGTTCGCGGCGATAATGTCGATCAGCTCGCTGGAAACGTCCTTCGGGTGGCTGGTCGTAAAGCGGACCCAGAAATCCCCGTCGATTTTCGCGATGTCCTCGAGCAGATGCGGGAAATCCTTCTCGCCGCTGTACGAGTTGACGTTCTGTCCGAGCAGCGTAATGTCCTTGTATCCATCGGCGACCAGACCGCGCACTTCCTTCATGATCTCATGGTAAGAGCGGCTGCGCTCCCGGCCGCGGACGTACGGAACGATGCAGTAACTGCAGAAGTTGTTGCAGCCGTACATAATGGATACCCACGCTTTATAATCGCTCTGCCTTAAGACAGGCATGTCCTCGCTGATGACGCCGAACTCGTTGTGCTTTTTCTCGTTTACGAAAACCTGTCGCTTTCTGGTCGATATGACCGTCTGCAGGATTTCCGGCAGGCGGTGGTGCATATCGGTGCCGAAAATAAAATCGATAAAGGTATAGCTCTTTAAAATCTGCTCAACACGGTGCTTTTCCTGCGCCATGCAGCCGCAGATGCCGATGAGCATATCCCTGTTTTTTTCCTTTTTATTTTTTAACCGGCCGGTGCTGGATAGAATTTTTAATTCGGCATGCTCCCGGACGGCGCAGGTGTTGACAATGACGAGGTCGGCTTCGGTTTCGTCGTCGATGATTTCGTAACCGCAAAGCATTAGGGTTCCGGCGATTCGCTCGCTGTCCGCCTCGTTCTGCTGACAGCCGTAGGTTTTCACCGCGGCTTTTTTGCCGGCGCAGATTCCGCGCAGTTCTCCGGCTATCGCTTTTTGCTTTTCGATTTCGTTGGTAGAAACAAATATGCTTTCCATTAGAATATTGTACCCGTATGAATCAGATTTTTTGCAAGATATTCTTCGTATTTTTCAGAACTCGGAGAAAAGCTGCCCGTGCAGACACGGCCCGCTTTCGCGGAGGAATGGATGAATTCTCCGTTTCCGAGATAAATTGCCACATGACCCGGAAAATAGAGCAAATCTCCCGGTTTTGCTTCCGAGAACGGTATCTCGCGCACGTTGGGCGATTTCTCGATGACGGCGTCCCGGTATATTAGAATGCCGTTGAGGTAGTACGCCATAAATGCCAGCCCCGAGCAGTCGATTCCCTCGTGCGTCTTGCCGCCCCAGCGGTACTGCGTTCCCAAATAGGAAAACGCGGCGTCGACAATGCTTTTCCGCAGCTCGGCTTCGCTTTTGTTTTTGGTTTTTGGGAGCGGCTTGATATGGTTTTTATGTATATAAAATACCCGCTTGTTCGGCAGTACCACAAATCCGTACCGTTCAAACTGATCCGAAAAGCCCACGTCCAAAAGCGACCCCTGCGGCAAAGTCATGACAGGACGGTAAAAATTCTTGGCTTCGGGGAGCAGGTCTGCGAAGGAACTGCAAACCATCCGGTTCGGCTCGTGAATCTGGTCGCAGACAAAGGGTTTTTCCACATATCCCTCGTAGCCGTAAAACATTTTTACTTTATAAAAACCGCTTACCGTGTCCAAAATGGTCAGTCCCATTCCGAACAGGGCTTCGTCCACATATTCGCTTGTCAGGTCCGGCGCTTTATACAGTGGCGCTTTCGGAACGCAGATGATTTTCAAAAGGGCTGCCTCCTGTGGTTAATTTTTCCGTTTCTATTTTGCCTTTATATGCAAATAATAGAAAAAACGGAAATGAATATTTTTAAAAAAGGAAAGGATCTTTTATGAGAAAACTTCTGATATTCGCGCTTTCTTTGCTTTTTTTATCCATTCCGATAACGGTAAGCGCGCAAAGCTACAACTGGTACTTCAAGTCGGCGCCGGACCACAAACAGCCGGTCGTGTTCGACAACAATAAAATGCCGGACAAATACGGCGCGCTCTATTTAGGTTCCCCCGACGAAAAGGTGATTTATTTGACCTTTGACGCCGGGTATATCAGCGACGGGCTGAAAAAGATACTCGACATCCTCAAGGAAGAATCGGTGCCGGCCGCTTTCTTTATTCTGCCCGCGGTTCCCGAGAAAGACCCCGAACTTGCCAAAAGAATGTACGAGGACGGTCATATCATCGGCAACCATACCACTACGCACAGAAATATGGCGAATATAACGGATAAGGAAGAATTTCTCAAGGAACTGACCGATTTAGAGGAAACCTTTTACAACTGTACCGGCTACAAGCTCTCGAAATACTACCGCCCGCCGGAAGGATGCTTTTCTGAAGAGAATCTCGCGATTTGCAAGGAATACGGCTATATCCCGACCTTCTGGTCGTTCGCGTACGCGGATTGGGACAACCACGCGCAAAAAGACCCGGCATGGGCGAAAAAGAAGATTCTTGACAACGTCCACAACGGAATGGTGATGCTTTTGCACCCCAACTCCACCACGAACGCGACGATTTTAAGAGATGTGATTCAGGAACTGAAAGCGCAGGGCTACCGCTTCGGCACGCTGGACGAACTGAAAGCATACAGCGATTCGAAGAACACGACTTCAAACTGACCGTTTACGAACCGTCCGCGCTGTCGGCAGGCGGAATCGAATCCTGCAGCGGCCTGTTTTTCCGCTTTTTGATAGAAATAAACGAATAAACCGCGACCGCTCCGAAAGAGATCAGGGTGACGATAAAGGATATTTTCTGCACTGCCGTGCCCTCGTACCAGACCTTTATTGTTCCGGCTTTTTCGGAGCCTACATATGCCCGGACACGGTTGTTCGCGCCATAGGCAAGCGGCAGTTCCGAAACGCCGTTTTCGGTTTCCAAAGTGGCCTTGTATCCTTTATACATTATAAGCGGCAGGTCAAAATATGTGTTAGACGCGTTATTATTGGAAAACTCAAGGGTAAAACCGTCTTTTTCGTAATAATAAATGCGCGCGTCGTTGTTGCTGCAAAAAGCGATTCTGGGGTAATATGCCAGCATCGATTTATCGGTTTTGGTGGGCAGATACTCGCCCAGTCCGATATTGATGCCGATGTTGTAGTTGTCCGAATAATCCTCAAGATGCAGCGCAGAATTGTACCGCGGAATCATCGTCGCGGCAACGCCGATTGCGGAAATGATCACGACAGCCAAAACATATACGCTCTGGTACGCGGCGTTAGAAAGTTTCCATATGACGGCGCCGCCGAACAACGCGATGAAGAACGCCGCAAAGAGCATGATTCGCCAGGGGAACTGCAATATGCCGCAGAGATTCTGAAGGTATTCCCACGGGAAATAGCGGCTGGTCATCAATAAAGCGAACAGCGCGAGCCCGAGGAACGCGTAAGACTGCGCGGATTTCGTCTTTTTATGCAGCGCGGCAAACAAGCTGACAAGAAAAAGAACCGCAAATCCCACGCCCTGCGGAATAAACCAGGGCGACTCGTAGGTGTTGAAAATCCAAAACAGGCTGAAAACGGTCGGCATGGCGCGAAATTCGAGCGTGCCGTACCGGTTCGCGCTGGTACCGTCGGTGGCAAGGAATTTGCCGGACTGCAGCTGCTCTATCATAGGAAAGAGGAAAGACGCGGACAGCAGGAGAAACACGCCGACCGACGCCAGTATGTAAAGCAGCTTCTTCGGCTTCCGTATCAATTTATAGGCAAAAATAAGCGCAAAAACCGCAAAGAAGAACACCGTCAATACGGCGGTCAGCGTATGCGTCACCAATACGCCGCACATTCCCAGCGGAAGCAGAATCCACCGCTTGCCCTCGTTGAAAACAATGTCGTACAGCCCCGCAAACGCAATCGGCAGGAATATAAAGCTCTGGAATTCGCCGTTCGCGTGCCGTATCAGCGCGTCGGTGCCGATGTATGTGGAAAGCGAATACAGTACGGACGCGACGCAGGCGGCCCGTTTGTCGCCGAAAATGATTTTTCCGGAAAAATACATCGACAGCGCGGCCAGCACGAAGCAGACACAGATAAAAACTTTGTACGCGGTCACGATATTTACGCCCGCCACAACCAGCAGGGCCGGGAAGTACAACAGCCAGTCGCCGTAAAAAAGCGGGGCGGCGTATCCGTAGTTGTGGAAAACCGTAGAATAGATGCGGACCGGGAAATGCCCCATTTCCAGCTCGTCGGCAAGTCCTTTGATTCTGGTCAGGTGAAAATATATGTCGTGCCCGAGCGGCAGACGAATAAACAAAAGCGGAAGAATATAAGCTGCCAAAACCACCGACAGAGAAATAAAAAAGTATCGGTGTTTTTTTATATATTGAACCATTTTCTTTTCTGTCCCTAAACTTTACTTTTTTAAAGAACCGTTAAAACGCTGTTTATCGAGTTATTATACAATAAAATCGACAATAAAGCAATAAAAATTGACCGGTATTTTTTGTTGGTTTGGTTTTATTATAAAGCAAATATATTGACAAACTATATTCTCTTTGATATAATACTTTGAAATTATTAGGGGTGTGAGATCATGAGCTTGCTGCTGTCCGGAGGTTATGTCTATCAAGGCGGTAGCTTTTTTGAAGCCGACATATTAATCGAAGGCGGTATTATTTCCAAAATCGAGCCTCATCTTCCCACAAACCGTTCAAAAACCATTGCGCTTTATAATTTTTACATAGTACCGGGTTTCGCTGATGCGCACGTGCATCTGCGAGAGCCCGGTTTTTCTTATAAAGAAACCGTTCGTACCGGAACGACCGCCGCCGCTTCCGCGGGCTATACCGCCGTCTGCACCATGCCCAACCTGAATCCGGTGCCGGACAGTCCGGAAAACCTGAATGTTCAGACGGACATTATAGAAAAAGACGCCGCGATTGCTGTTTACCCTTACGCTTCCATCACTAAAGGGCAGAAAGGGGAAGAACTGGTCGACTTTTCCGCGCTGCATGACAAGGTAATCGCCTTCTCGGACGACGGAAAGGGCGTGCAGTCGGCGGAACTGATGGAAAAAGCGATGACAGAAGCCGCAAAGTACGGCTGCATCATCGCCGCCCACTGCGAGGACAACTCCCTGCTAAACGGCGGATATATCCACGACGGAAAATACGCCCGGGCGCACGGGCATAAAGGAATCCCCTCCGAAAGCGAATACCGCCAGCTAAAAAGAGACCTTGCGCTCGCGAAGAAAACCGGCTGCCGCTACCATGTCTGCCACGTGTCCGCCAAAGAAAGCGTCGAACTCATCCGGAAAGCGAAAGCCGAAGGCGTTCGGGTAACCGCGGAGACAGCTCCGCACTATCTGGTTCTGTGCGAGGACGACCTGCAGGAGGACGGCAGGTTCAAGATGAACCCGCCGTTGCGCTCGGCTGCCGACCGCGACGCGCTGATAGAAGGCATACAGGACGGAACCATCGACATCATCGCGACCGACCACGCGCCGCACGCGGCGGAGGAAAAAGCAAAAGGGCTGGCAGGCAGCCTGATGGGCGTTGTCGGGCTGGAAACCGCTTTTCCGGTACTGTACACGAAACTGGTAAAAACCGGCGTCATTCCGCTTGAAAAGCTGATTGCGCTGATGAGCGACGGTCCGCGCCGGATATTCGGCATCGGCGGCGGGCTGGCGGAAGGCGAGAGCGCCGACTTCGCGGTGCTCGACCTCGGGCGAAGGTACACGATTGACCCTGCGGACTTTCTTTCCAAAGGAAAAAGCAGTCCGTTCGCGGGCATGGAAGTGTTCGGGAAGAACGTCATGACCTTTTACAAAGGCAAAAAAATCTGGCAGGAATAAGGTTATCGCAAAACGCGGCACAGGCATCCCCTCTCGGGCAAAAGACCCCGCGAATATAGAAAGGATAGGTTTATCGATTTGGCTGAAAAATTCACTGTCGTTACAAACATCAACATCGCAAAAGACGTGTTTCTGATGCAGTTGTACGGAAACACCGAGAAGATTACCCGTCCGGGGCAGTTTGTTCATATCGAGCTCCCGGGCTTCTTTCTGCGCCGGCCCATTTCGGTATGCGACCTGAACGGGTACAAAATGACCATTGTATATAAAGTCTTCGGCGACGGAACGCAATATATGAGCACGCTGCCCGCCGGAACGGTGCTGGATGTACTTCCCGGGCTGGGAAACGGTTTTGACACCGAAAAGAGCGGCGCGCGGCCGCTGTTAATCGGCGGCGGCGTGGGCGTCCCCCCGCTGTATATGCTGGCAAAACGGCTGATTCGAGACGGAAAAAGACCCGCCGCGCTTCTCGGCTTCAACAGCGCGGACGACGTGTTCTTTAAAGAAGAATTTGAACGATTGGGTTTAAAAACCGTGGTCGCGACCGCGGACGGCAGCATGGGCGTCAAGGGCGTTGTCACCGACGCTTTAGACCAGTTTGCTTTTGATTATATCTTCACCTGCGGTCCTCTGCCGATGCTGAAAGCGGTGTATGAGAAAACCGATGCCGACGGGCAGTATTCGTTTGAGGAGCGCATGGGCTGCGGATTCGGCGCCTGCATGGGCTGCGTCTGCAAGACCCAAAAGGGCTACAAACGCATCTGCAAGGAAGGTCCGGTTCTGAAAAGGGAGGAAATCGTATGGTAGATTTATCTGTGACGCTTCCCGGCATGGAGCTGGACAACCCGGTGATTCCAGCGAGCGGCTGTTTCGGCTACGGGCGCGAGTTCGCGGACCTGTACGACATCAATATCCTCGGTTCGTTTGTTTTCAAGGGCACGACCAAAGAGCCGCGATTCGGCAACCCGACGCCGCGCATCGCCGAAACCCCGTCGGGCATGCTGAACGCCGTCGGTCTGCAGAACCCGGGGATTGACGTCGTGGTGAAGCAGCTTGCCTACCTGAACCGCTACTTCCGCAAAAAGGTAATCGCGAACATCAGCGGATTCTCGATAGACGAGTTTGTGTACTGCGCCGAGAAGCTGAACGACGTCGAGCAGGTGGGCATCATCGAGGTCAACATCAGCTGCCCGAACGTACACGGCGGCGGCATCGCTTTCGGAACCGACGCAAAAAGCGCGGCGCAGGTCACCAAGGCGGTCAAAGCGGTCGCGAAAAAACCGGTATTTATCAAACTTTCCCCCAACGTAACCGACATTACCGAAATCGCGAAAGCGTGCGAGGACGCGGGCGCGGACGGCCTGAGCCTGATCAACACGCTGCTCGGCATGCGGATTGACTTAAAAAAGCGCAAGCCGCTGCTTGCCAACAAAACCGGCGGACTTTCCGGCCCGGCGGTGTTCCCGGTCGCGGTTCGAATGGTTTATCAGGTTTACGAAGCGGTCAAGATTCCGATTATGGGCATGGGCGGCGTATCCAGCGCGAAGGATGTGCTCGAGATGATGATGGCGGGCGCGAGCGCGGTGCAAATCGGCGCGGCCGGGCTGAAGAACCCGTATATTTTCAAAGAAATTATCCAATCTCTCCCCGAAACGGCGGAAAAATACGGCATTAAACGCTTAAAAGACATTATAGGAGCTGGTCACTGATTGAAGGACGTCATCATAGCCTGCGATTTTGATTCGTGGGAAAAAACGAAGGCTTTTTTGGAACGCTTTGAAAACGAAAAGCCTTTTTTAAAAATAGGCATGGAGCTGTTCTATGCGGAAGGACCGAGGATAGTCAAAGAAATCAAAGCAAGAGGGCATAAGATTTTCCTCGACTTAAAACTGCACGACATTCCGAACACTGTAAAAAAAGCGATGAAAGTGTTATCGGCGCTTGAGATTGACATGTGCAACGTCCACGCGGCGGGCACCGCCGAAATGATGAAAGCGGCAATCGAGGGGCTGACCCGACCGGACGGAACCAGACCCCTGCTGATCGCGGTGACGCAGCTGACCTCGACCGACGAGCAAAAACTGCGCGCCGAGCTGCTGATTGAAAAAAGCATGCCGGAAACCGTTCTGCATTACGCGAAGAACGCGGCGTCGGCAGGCTTGGACGGCGTGGTCTGCTCGCCGCTCGAAGCGAAGCTGATCAAACAAGTATGCGGGCAGGACTTCTTAACCGTAACGCCGGGGGTTCGCTTTGCCGGCGGCGACGTCGGCGACCAAAAGCGGGTTGCGACGCCGAAATGGGCGCGGGAGAACGGCTCGGACTACATCGTGATGGGCAGACCGATTACCGAAGCGGCCGACCCGGCGGCGGCATACAGACGCGCAAAGGAGGAGTTTTTATATGAATGATGTGAAACGGCAGACCGCGCTGGACCTGCTCTCGATCGGCGCGGTATTTTTAAGACCGGACCAGCCCTTTATCTGGGCGAGCGGCATTAAAAGCCCGATATACTGCGACAACCGGCTGACGCTGACCGCGCCGGCGGTGCGAACCCGAATCGAAAACCGGCTCTGCGCGCTGATCAAGGAAAACTTTCCCGACTGCGAGGTGCTGATGGGCACCGCGACCGCCGGCATCGCGCACGCCGCGATTGTCGGGCATATACTGGGGCTTCCGATGGGGTACGTCCGTTCGAGCGCGAAAGACCACGGCAGAGCCAACCAGATTGAGGGAAAACTGACGCCCGGTCAAAGGGCGGTCGTGGTGGAGGATTTGATTTCGACCGGCGGCAGCGTGATCGAAGTGGTAAACGTATTGCGGGCAGCGGGCGCGGAGGTGCTGGGCGTCGTCAGCATCTTCACCTACGGTATGCGGAAAGGGCTTGAAAACCTCGCGCAGGCAAACATAAAAAACATTAGCCTGACCGACTTTGACACCGTCGTCGAAGTCGCGGCCGAGCAGGGCTATATTCAGGAAGCGGACAAGGAAAGACTGATTGCGTTCAGAAACAACCCTTCTGACGAAAGCTGGATAAATTCAAAAACTGGATCATGAAAGGAAGAGCTATGCGGCACCTAATCAACATCACAGACCTCTCTGTTGCAGAAATCGAAGAGTTGATTGCAACAGCTCAAGATATTATTCAGAACGGCAAAAAGTACGCCGAAGTCTGCAAAGGGAAAAAGATCGCCACCCTTTTCTTTGAACCGAGCACGCGGACGCGGTTAAGTTTTGAGGCGGCGATGCTGGAGCTGGGCGGAAGCGTGATCGGGTTCTCCTCTGCGGAAAGCAGCAGCGCCGCCAAGGGCGAGACCGTGACCGACACGGTCAGAACCGTCGCCTGCTATGCCGACATTATCGCGATGCGCCATCCCAAAGAGGGCGCGCCGCTGGCGGCGTCGAAGGTTTCGCCGGTCCCGATTATCAACGCGGGCGACGGCGGACACAACCACCCGACGCAGACGCTCGCCGACCTGTTTACCATTTACCGCGAAAAAGGACGCCTCGAGAACTTCACCATCGGCTTCTGCGGCGACCTGAAGTTCGGCAGAACCGTACATTCGCTCATCACCGCGCTTTCCCGATACCGAAACATCAACTTTTTCTTCATCTCGCCCGAGGAGTTAAGAATCCCCGACTATATCAAAGAGGACACGCTCTGGAAAAACAAACTGCCCTATATCGAGGTGGAACGGCTGGAAGACGTCATGCCGCAGCTGGACATTCTCTATATGACCAGAGTGCAGAAAGAGCGCTTCTTTAACGAAGCCGACTATGTCCGCTTAAAGGACAGCTATATTTTGGAGCCGTCGAAACTGGCGAACGCGAAAAAAGACCTGTCCGTTCTGCACCCGCTGCCGAGAGTCAACGAAATCTCCCACCTCGTGGACAGCGACCCGAGAGCCTGCTACTTTAAACAGGTTTTAAACGGCAAATATATGCGCATGGCGCTTATCCTCAAGCTTCTGAATCTGGAGGTGGATTCATGAAAATCGATTCGATACAGAACGGCATTGTCCTGGACCATATCAAAGCCGGCAACAGCATGAAGATTTATCAATACCTGGCGCTGGACAAGCTGGACTGCCCCGTCGCGCTGATTAAAAACGTCAAAAGCACAAAAATGGGCAAAAAGGATATCATCAAGATCGATTCTTTAATCGACATCAATCTGGACATCCTCGGCTACCTTGACGCAGGCATTACCGTCAATATTATAAAAGACGGCGTGCTCAAAGAAAAACGCCGACTGGAACTGCCCGAAAAGCTAATCAACGTGCTCCGCTGCAAAAATCCGCGCTGCATTACGACCGTCGAGCACAGTCTGGACAGCGTGTTCAATCTCGTTGACCGAAGCAAAGGCATATACCGCTGCGAATACTGCGAAGCGGAAGGTAATTAAATGGCACACGAAGTGATAAAAGAAGGCTTTCAACCTATTTTTGATGAAAACTCAGAAATATTAGTTTTGGGAAGCTTTCCGTCTGTCAAATCCAGAGAATTTTCCTTTTATTACAGTCATCCGCAGAACCGTTTCTGGAAGGTTTTAGAAGCGGTTTACGGCGAAAAGGCTGGAATCACCCCCGAAGAAAAAAGAGCGTTTCTGTTGAAAAACAGAATCGCTCTATGGGATGTGATTAAAACCTGCGACATTGAAAACTCCAGCGACGCCAGCATCAAAAACGTCGTTCCGGTGGACATAACGGTTGTTTTAAACAACTGCGGTATTCGGCGCATCTTTGTAAACGGCGGCACCGCTGCGAGATTGTACGATAAATATCTAAAACCCGTAACCGGTATCGAAGCGGTAGCGCTTCCCTCCACCAGCCCCGCCAACGCGGCATACAGCCTCGAAAAGCTGATCGATAAGTGGAAGATCATACGGGACCGGCAATTTCTATAGATCTTGTCCGCAGTACCGTTTGAGCGGCGTGACCGAAAGGTCTGCCGTTCTGCCGACGGCGGAGATGATTTCTTCTTTTCTCTCCGCTGCTTCATCCTCCGGCAGGTTGACGAAAATATCCTCCAGCGGAACCGGCGTGAACTTGAAAAAACCGTAGACGGCGCCGCGGAACTCTCCGTCGATTAAAAGAAAATACTTTATATCATAATCTGTATGCCGAAACTTGTCGTATAAGCAATGCGCGTTCGCTTTGACCAAAAAATCGTTCCGCTGCAAAGCAACAACGCCCCGAACGGGCGGCTTCGGACTGGTCGCCGCTTCCAAGTCCTCCGGCAGAATATACCCGTCCTCGCAGGGAATCAGTTTGTTTTCCGTCACAAGATTTGCAATTGCTTTTTTTATGTCTTTCATGGAAAAACCGTAATACGAGCGAATGTTGTCTTCATTAAAGAGAACGTACAGATAAGCAAAACGAAGAATAATAATCTTCATCGCTTCCATGCGGGTATAGCGGTTAAAATCAACGTTCGGGAATTCCGCATCAAAATCATACCATGCCCTGTCCCATTCGTCGTCTGCCTGATCCTCGAAGACTAAGAACTTTTCCTGCAGCTTATGCAGGATCGGCGTGATATCCTTCGCGCGCAGGCCGGTGATTTCCTTGATGGCTTTTATCGTCAGCGGTCCGTCCGACCGTATCAGGTCTAAAATATCTTCTTCCGCCAAAGACAGTTTCCCGCTGTCTTTTTTATATGCCGCGCCGTACAAGTCCAGCTCGTCCGCGAAGATATACGCGATATTGCCGTTCTGAAACCTGCCTTTTATCAACTCGCGGTTTGCGCGGTGACGAAAGCAGTGTTCATAATCATCAAAAGCAGCGCGCATCGGCAGTGTCGGCGGCGAACCCGGCCGGCACCAGTATTCTGTAAACACCGGCGACATCATGCGGAACAGTCGATTATATTCCTCTACGGAAGCCGGATTTGTCAGATAATTGCGCCGCATGCGCAGCGCCGTGACGGATGTTTTTAACATTTTTATCCCTTATAACCTATTTTGATGATTCACTATACCAAAAAATTCTTTTTTCTGTCAATAAAAAGTTCCCGCGGCCATTGTAAAAACCGCGAGAACTTTTTTTGAGAGAGGTTTACACTATTTATGGTGCTGTTCACTGTATGGCGCCGTATTAAACGGAATACAACAAATCGCTGTATGTCGGGAAGGGCCAGTATTTCGCGCCGACAATGGTTTCCAGCTCGTCTGCCGTCGCGCGCAGCTCCTGCATTTCGGAAAGAACCGCGTCCTTATAGTATTTCGCGTGCTCGGCTGTGGTCGAGTTGTGGTCGGCGGCGGCGATCAGCGCTTTCTCCAGCGAATCCGCCTTCTTGTAAAGAATCGAAGCGAGCTTTCCGATCTTCTCGATAATCGCAACTTCGCTGTCGCCGGAAACGTCAATGCCGATTTCCTTCTTGTTCTTTACTTCGGTCGCGAGCATATTGCTGTATTCATATACCGCAGGAAGAATATCCTTGCGCACGATATCCAGCATGGTCAGCGCTTCGATATTGATGATCTTGCAGTAGTTCTCAAGCAGAAGTTCGCAGCGGGAAATAATTTCGGATTTCGTGAAAATCTTGTGCTTGGTGAACAGGTTGATGTTCTTTTCGCTGACAAAGTAGGGAAGCGCGTCGGGCGTGCTCACCAAATTCAAAAGTCCGCGTCTTTCCGCTTCCTCAACCCATTCCTTCGCGTAGTTGTTGCCGTTGAAGATGATGCGCTTATGATTGCTGTACGTTTCTCTTACAATTTCGTCGACTTCTTTCGAAAGGTCGGATGCTTTCTCAAGACGATCGGCAAACTGCGACAGCGCGTCGGCGACGATCGTGTTGAGCACGATGTTCGGGCCCGAAACGGAGAAAGAAGAACCCAACATTCTGAATTCGAATTTATTACCCGTAAAGGCAAAGGGCGATGTGCGGTTACGGTCGGTTGTATCCTTCTTGAAATCGGGAAGAACGTGCACGCCTGTGTTCATGCTTTTCGCAGTGACACAGTTGTACGCGCAGCCCTTTTCGATGGACTCAAGTATGGAGGTTAACTCATCGCCCAAAAACATAGACACGATTGCCGGAGGTGCCTCGTTTGCGCCTAAACGGTGATCGTTACCCGCACTCGCAGCAGAGAGGCGGAGGAGATCCTGATGTTCGTCAACCGCTTTGATGACAGCGGCCAAGAAGAGCAGGAAGCGTTTGTTTTCTGCCGGATTCTTGCCGGGATTGAAGAGGTTGACGCCTGTGTTCGTCGTCAAAGACCAGTTGTTGTGCTTGCCGCTTCCGTTCACGCCCGCAAACGGCTTTTCATGAAGCAGGCATACCATGCCGTGACGCTCCGCGACCTTCTTCATAATATCCATCATCAGCTGGTTGTGGTCGGTCGCGATGTTTGCGTTTGCGAATATGGGCGCTATCTCATGCTGCGCGGGCGCGACCTCGTTGTGCTCGGTTTTCGCAAGGATGCCCAGCTTCCATAATTCCTGGTTCAGTTCCTCCATGAACTTCATAACCCTCGGGCGGATAGAACCGAAATAGTGGTCCTCAAGCTCCTGTCCCTTGGGCGGCTTCGCGCCGAACAGGGTTCTGCCGGTAAGGCGGAGGTCTTTGCGTTTGAGATAAACTTCCTTATCGATTAGGAAGTATTCCTGCTCCGGACCGACGGTGGAAACCACGCGCTTGACGTCGGTATCGCCGAACATGTGGAGGATTCTGCAGCACTGCTCGCTGAGCACTTCCATCGAGCGCAGAAGCGGCGTCTTTTTGTCAAGCACTTCGCCGCTGTACGAGCAGAAAACCGTAGGAATGCAGAGCGAATTGTCCTTGATAAACGCGTAGGAGGTCGGGTCCCAGGCGGTATATCCTCTCGCCTCAAAGGTCGCTCTGAGACCGCCGGAGGGGAACGAGGAAGCGTCCGGCTCGCCTTTAATCAGCTCTTTGCCCGAGAATTCCATGATGACTTTGCCGTCCGACAGCGGAGAAATAAAGCTGTCGTGCTTCTCGGCGGTGATGCCGGTCATCGGCTGGAACCAGTGGGTAAAATGCGTAGCGCCTTTTTCGATCGCCCAGTCCTTCATCGCGCTCGCGACTACGTTCGCGACGTTGATGTCCAGGTCCTTGCCTTCTTCAATGGTCTTTTTTAAGGATAAATATATATCTTTCGGAAGCTTTTCTTTCATCACCGCGTCGTTGAAGACGAGTGAACCGAATATTTCGGGTACTTTTTTATCCATTCTCAAAACTCTCCCTTTCTATGTTTGGATTGGTGTTTCGTTTAAAGCAGTTCTATTCCGGCTTCTTTGCATTTTTCTTTGGTATCGTTGTCCCAGATAGAAACCTGGACTTCTCCGATATGGGCTTTCTGGAGCAGCAGCATACACAATCTGGATTGACCGATTCCGCCGCCGATGGTGAGCGGAAGGGTCTCGCTGAGCAGAAGCTGATGGAACATCAAATTCTTCCGGTCCAGCGCGTTCGCTTTTTTCAACTGAGATTCAAGGGAATCCTTGTCGACACGAATCCCCATTGATGAAATCTCGAACGCGCATCCCAACAGGTCGTTCCAGAACAGGATATCGCCGTTGAGCTGCCAGTCATCATAATCGGGCGCGCGACCGTCATGCCTGACTCCGGATTTCAGGACATCGCCTATCTGCATCACGAACACGGTTTTATGTTCTTTCGTATAGGCGTTCTCACGCTCCTTGGGCGTAAGCTCGGGATACAGATCCTCCAGCTCCTGTGTGGTGACAAAGGAGACCTCGTCTTTGAGTTCCGTGCTCAGCTTTGGAAACAATGATTTGATGAAATCATTGGTTTCGCAAATCACCTTGACTTCCGCCCTTACCACGCTTTTTAAATATTCGACGTTGCGCTGCTCGCGGGTAATGACTTTCTCCCAGTCCCACTGATCCACGTAGATGGAGTGCAGATTGTCCAGCTCCTCGTCTCTGCGGATAGCGTTCATATCGGTATAGAGGCCCTCGCCCGCCGGGAAGCCGTATTTGTATAACGCGTAACGCTTCCACTTTGCCAGCGAATGAACCACTGCGCCGTTGGTACCGGTAGCGGCGATATCGAATACGACCGCTCTTTCCGTTCCGTTCAGGTCGTCGTTTAAGCCGGTTGACGGTTCGACGAACAGCGGAGCGGAAACTCTTTTCAGGTTCAGAGCCGCGCTGAGCTTATCTTCAAAATACCGCTTGATCAAGCCGATTGCTGTCTGGGTTTCGTAAAGTGATAATACGGATCGGTAGTTCTGTGGGATAAAAGTCTTGCCCAATGTTAATGTCCTGCCTTTCGTGCCTTCGTTAAAAAAATTAAGGCACTGCGGGAGACTTACCCCACAGCGCCTTTGCTGTTTGGTGGCATTATAAACCATCAGGAGCAATTTGTCAATACCTTTTTCAAAAATTTTTCCACAAAAATTTTGTTATCAAAAAGGAGCGCCGAACATATACTGATACCAAATTATACCGCCTAAACCTTTATAAAAATTTTTATAAAGAAATTTTATGCAGAAAAGGGTTGACAAATAGAAATAAGGGAGTATAATGAAGCAAACGACAAAGATGTCTGACATAGGAATTACAGGGGGAATACTCCCTGTAGTTAAATGTCGGACATCTTTTTTATTTTTCATTTATTCAATTCGACTTTGGATATTTAGGAGAGATTCAAAATGCTAAGTGAAGGTCAAAACAATTATAGAATCCCCGCGGGATGCGCGATTTCCGGCATCTTTTCCAAAACCGGAAAACGAATCGGCGGCGAAAAGATTATAAAGTCCATCAGCCTGATGCGCGAGCGTTCCAACGGGCTCGGCGGGGGATTTGCCGGCTACGGAATTTACCCGGACTACAAGGATTTTTACGCGCTGCACGTATTCTATGATTCGCAAAAAGCGAAGGAAGAATGCGAAGCGTTCCTCGAACGCCATTTTGATATTGTAAATCTCTCGAAGATTCCGACCAAAAAAGTTCCGTCCATCACCAACGAGCCGCTCATCTGGCGCTACTTTGTAAAACCGCTGCCGACCAAACTTGAGAGCAGCCAGCTGGACGAGGACGAGTTCACCGCGCGCACCGTTATCAAAGTCAACGTGAACATCGACGGCGCGTACATATTCTCCTGCGGAAAAAACATGGGCGTTTTCAAAGCAGTGGGGTACCCCGAAGATGTCGGCGAGTTCTACAAGCTGGACCAGTACGAGGCTTACTGCTGGACCGCGCACGGCAGATACCCGACCAACACGCCCGGATGGTGGGGCGGCGCGCATCCGTTCGCGCTGCTTGACCTGTCGGTCGTGCACAACGGCGAGATTTCCTCTTACGACGCCAACCGCCGCTTTATCGAAATGTACGGCTACAAGTGCACGCTGCTGACGGATACCGAAGTGATTACCTATATTATTGATTACCTCTGCCGCAAGCAGGGTCTGACCCTGAAAGAAGCCGCCGACGTCATCGCAGCGCCTTTCTGGTCCACGATTGCGAAAAAGGACGAAAAAGAAAAACAGCGCCTGACCTACCTGCGCAACACCTTTTCAAGCCTTTTGATCACCGGTCCGTTCTCGCTGATTATCGGCTTTGCCAGCGGCATCATGGCGATCAACGACCGGCTCAAGCTGCGCTCGATGGTCGTCGGCGAAAAAGGCGACAACGTCTACGTTGCCAGCGAGGAAAGCGCAATCCGCATTATTGAGCCGGATTTGGACCGCGTGTTCGCGCCGCGCGGCGGCGAGCCGGTCATATACACCTTCAACAAAGGCGTAAAGATATAAATTGCCAAATCTAATTCTAATAAGGATAGGAAAATCGTTATGCTGCAAGACTTTATATATCCAGAATACGAAGTGCAAAGAAACAAGGACCGCTGCATAACCTGCCGCGTCTGTGAACGGCAGTGCGCAAACGAGGTCCATAAATACGACGAAGAACTGAAAACGATGGTCTGCGACGATGCAAAATGCGTCGCCTGCAACCGCTGCGTCGCGCTTTGCCCGACAAAAGCGCTCAAAATCGTAAAATCAAAGAATACCTACCGCGAAAACGACCATTGGAACAGCGGTTTTATCAACGATATTTTCCGTCAGGCGGGAACCGGCGGCGTTCTGCTCTCTTCCATGGGCAACCCGCTGCCTTTGCCGGTTTACTGGGACAGAATCCTGCTGAACGCTTCGCAGGTCACGAACCCCTCGATCGACCCACTCAGAGAGCCGATGGAGACCAAAACCTTCCTCGGCGCGCGTCCTTCCAAAATCGAGCGCGACAAGGACGGCAATATCATCGACAACACCAAACCGCATCTCGAACTCAGCACGCCGATTATGTTTTCGGCGATGTCGTACGGTTCTATCAGCTACACCGCACACGAAAGCCTTGCGCGGGCCGCGACGGAGCTGGGCATTTACTACAACACCGGCGAGGGCGGTCTGCACGAGGATTTCTACAAGTACGGCCCGAACACCATCGTTCAGGTAGCGTCCGGACGCTTCGGCGTACATAAGGACTATCTGAACGCGGGCGCCGCGATTGAGATTAAAATGGGTCAGGGCGCAAAGCCCGGCATCGGCGGACACCTTCCCGGCACGAAAATTGTGGGCGACATTTCGAGAACCAGAATGATTCCCGAAGGCACCGACGCCATTTCCCCCGCGCCGCACCATGACATTTACTCCATCGAGGACCTGCGCCAGCTGGTTTTGTCGCTGAAAGAGGCGACCAACTACACCAAGCCGGTTATTGTAAAGATTGCCGCCGTTCACAACGTCGCCGCGATCGCATCCGGTATTGCCCGCAGCGGCGCGGATATCATCGCGATCGACGGCTTCAGAGGCGGAACCGGCGCCGCGCCCACCAGAATCCGCGACAACGTCGGCATTCCGATCGAGCTTGCGCTCGCGAGCGTGGATAAGCGGCTCAGAGACGAAGGCATCCGCAACAGCATATCGCTTGTGGTCGGCGGCTCGATCCGCTGCAGCACCGATGTCGTCAAAGCGATCGCGCTCGGCGCGGACGCGGTGTATATCGCCACCAGCGCGTTGCTCGCGCTCGGCTGCCATCTGTGCAGAAGCTGCCACAGCGGAAAATGCAACTGGGGCATCGCGACCCAGCGTCCCGACCTCGTCAAACGACTTAATCCCGACATCGGCGCAAAGCGCCTTGTCAACCTGATTTCCGCGTGGACGCACGAAATCAAGGAAATCATGGGCGGAATGGGCATCAACTCGATCGAAGCGCTCAAAGGCAACCGCCTTATGCTCAGAGGCGTGGGCCTGAACGAGAAAGAGCTTGAAATTTTAGGCATTCTGCACGCAGGAGAGTAATACGATGAAACGTGTTATTGTAAACGAAAAATGGTGCCTTGGCTGTCATCTGTGCGAGTATTACTGCGCTTTCGCGAACTCGAACAAGGACAGCATGGTCAAGGCGCTCAAGGATGTTGTGATTAATCCAAGAATCCGCGTCGAGGAGAAGGACGGAATCAGCTTCGCGGTCAACTGCCGCCACTGCAGCGAAGCCCTTTGCGTCAAAAGCTGTATCGCCGGAGCGCTTTCAAAGATCGACGGGGTTGTGCGCATCAACAAAGACAAATGCGTCGGCTGCCATACCTGCGTTCTCGTCTGCCCGTACGGTGCCATTATGCCCAGCGAAAAGGGCGTCATGCAGAAATGCGAGCTCTGCCTGCAGAACGCGTGCGGCGAGCCGCTATGCGTGAAAGGTTGTCCGAACAAAGCAATTGAGCTTAGGGAGGTAACACCATGAAGTACGTAATCATCGGAAACTCGGCCGCCGCTATCGGCTGCATCGAGGGAATCAGAAGCATTGATAAAGAAGGAAGCATTACCGTTATTTCCAGGGAAAACTGGCACACCTATTCCCGTCCGCTCATTTCCTACCTTCTGCTCGGCAAAACCGACACGGAGCGGATGAAGTACCGCCCCGACAGCTTCTACGAGGACAACAACTGCACCGTCATGCTCGGAACCGCCGCGGTAAAAATTCTTCCCGAGCAAAAACAGGTTATCACCGACGACGGAAAAAGCATAGCTTACGACAAGCTATTGGTGGCGACCGGCTCCAATCCGTTCGTTCCTCCGATTGAAGGCATGGACACCGCGCCGAGCGTACATACGTTTATGTCCTTAAACGACGCGCTCGCGCTCAAGAAAGACCTGACGCCGGAAAGCAGAGTGCTTGTGCTCGGCGGCGGCCTGATCGGCCTGAAATGCGTCGAGGGCATCCTGCACATGGTCAAAAAGATTACGGTTATTGATATGGCGGACAGGGTGCTGCCGAGCATTCTTGACGCCGACGGTTCAAAAATCGTACAGAATCATCTTGAGAAAAAGGGCGTCGAGTTCCTGCTGGGCAACAGCATCGTAAAGGTAGCCGGGCAGAAAGCCTACCTGAAAAACGGCGAGGTGCTCGATTTTGACAACCTTGTCATCGCGGTCGGCGTGCGTCCCAACACCGCGCTGGTCGCCGAAGCCGGCGGAAAGGTGAACAGAGGAATCTGCACCAACCTCAAATGCGAAACCTCCATTCCCGACGTGTACGCCGCGGGGGACTGCACCGAAAGCTATGACATTACCTGCGATCAGGTAAGAGTGCTCGCGCTCCTCCCGAACGCCTACATGCAGGGCGAAACCGCCGGCATCAACATGGCGGGCGGCAATAAACTCTACGACCACGCCATTCCGATGAACGCCATTGGTTTCTTCGGACTGCACATCATTTCGGCGGGAGTCTACGACGGCGAATGCTACAAAAAGGTTACCGAAAACAGCTACAAAAAGCTGTTCTACAAAGACAACGTCCTCAAGGGCTTCATTCTGATCGGGGACGTTGCGAGAGCAGGCATTTACACCGCGCTGATCCGCGAGAAAAAACCGCTCGACAGCATCGACTTTGAGCTGATTAAGGAAAAGCCGCAGCTAATGGCGTTTTCCTCAAGAGAAAGAGCGGACAGACTGAACAACGGAATAAAACTGTAATATAAGGAATGAGATCTATGGAAAGAAATTGCATGGGCGAAAGATACATCGGCTGCGGAAGCCGGGGCGAAACCATCATACTGCACGGCGTGCCCGGCAACGCGCTCGGCGCTTATCTGGACGGTTCGGATATCATTGTTTACGGCAACGCGCAGGACGCGACCGGCGACACCATGAACGAAGGAACCATCACCATTTACGGCAGCACCGGCGACGCCTGCGGACTGTGTATGCGCGGCGGGGAAATCTACGTCCGCGACGACGCGGGCTACCGCGCGGGCATCCACATGAAAGCCTATAAAGACAAAGTACCGGTGCTTGTTATCGGCGGAAGAGCCGGCAGCTTTTTGGGCGAGTATCAGGCAGGCGGACGCATTATAGTTTTAGGGCTCGGCTACGAAGGCAAAAGCGTCGTCGGCTACTTCTGCGGAACCGGCATGCACGGCGGAAAAATTTACCTCAGGACAACCGAAGAACCGAAAGACCTGCCCGAACAGGTTATGGTCAGACTCGCTACCGAAGAGGATATGCAGGAAATTGATAAGTATATCGACGCGTACTGCGAGAAGTTCGGGGTGGAAAAATCGGTCGTTTTGTCCTCTCCTTTTTACGTTTTGACGCCAAACACAAAAAATCCTTACAAAAAGCTTTACTGTTACAACTAAAAGGTGTATAATATAGTATTATTTTATTTGTAGTTCGTTTCGAGCGTCTTATGCGCAATAAAGACAAGCCGGAGGAACGGATAGTATGATTTACAGCGAAAACGATGCTATGCAGTTTATAGCGGAAAATGACGTGAAGTTCATCCGCTTAGCTTTTTGCGATATTTATGGCAACCAGAAAAACATCTCGATTATGCCCTCGGAGCTGAAAAGGGCGTTCAAAGAGGGAATTTCCTTTGACGCTTCGGCTGTCCCGGGCTTCGGCGACGAGGTTCGGTCGGACCTGTTCCTGTTCCCTGATCCTTCCACGCTGGCGCTTTTGCCCTGGCGGCCCTCGCACGGCAGAGTAGTGCGGTTTTTTTGTGACATCAAGCGTCCGGACGGCACGTTGTTTGAGCTAAGCAGCCGGCTTATCCTGAAAAAAGCGGTTCGTTATGCCGCCGAACACGGTTTTAAGATTATTTTCGGCGCGGAATGCGAGTTTTACCTGTTCAAATGCGACGAGGAGGGCAACCCCACCAACATCCCGCTGGACAACGCGGGCTATATGGACGTTTCCCCGCTGGACAAGGGCGAGAACGTACGCCGCGAAATCTGCCTTACGCTGGAAGAGATGGGCATAACCCCCGAGGCTTCGCACCACGAGGAAGGCCCCGGGCAGAACGAAATTGATTTTAAGTACGGCGACCCCCTTGTTTCTGCGGACAACGTCACTACCTTCAAGTGGGTGGTCCGCACCATCGCGGCAAGAAACGGGCTTTACGCAACCTTTGACCCGAAGCCTTTGAAAGACCAGAGCGGAAACGGCTTTCATATCAATATGACGCCGAAAAGAATCAACGGCAACACCACGGACGGCGAATTCTTCAGCTTTATGGCAGGCGTTCTTGACCGAATAGCGGAAATCACCGCTTTCTTAAATCCTACGGAAAGCTCATACCTGCGGCTGGGCGAGAAAAAAGCGCCGAAATACATCACCTGGTCGGAGCAGAACCGTTCGCAGCTGATTCGGATTCCTGCATCCAGCAGCGAACACAGACGGATTGAGCTGCGCTCGCCCGACTGCATGGCAAACCATTATCTTGCATATGCGCTGCTGATTTATGCGGGCATGGAAGGCATTCTCAACAAAAAAGTTCCGCCTGCGCCGGTGGACATCAACCTTTACAAAGCGGACAAATCGATCACCGACAAACTGCCGAAACTGCCTTCCAGCTTGAGCGAAGCCGTAGAACTGGCCTGCTGCAGCGAATTTATCAACAAAGTGCTTCCCGCAAGAGTGGCTCAAGCATACAAGCAGTTATTCCACAAGGAATAGGGGGAAACGAAATGCTGCCCGGCACCCCATACAGCGTGCTGGTCGTTTCCAGCGGACAAAAAATAAACGATTTCTTATGCGAGGTGCTTGAGCCCGCTACCTATTCTCCGGTTGTATTCGCGAAAAGCGGGGGAGAAGCAAGGAACATATTGATTACCCAGAGCTTCGACCTGATTATCATCAACGCGCCGCTGAGCGACGAGTTCGGCAGCGACCTTGCGCTCAAAATCACCGAAAATTCGGTTTCCGCGGTCATCCTGATCGTGAAAAGCGAACTGTACGACGAAGTGAGCGACCAGGTAGAGCAGTTCGGCGTGCTCGCCGTCAGCAAACCAACCACCCGGGCGGTTTTTATGCAGGTGCTTCGGATGTCGATCGCGACTTTGGAGCGCTTAAGGCGGCTGGAGAAGGAAAACAAAAAACTCTCGCTCAAACTGGACGAGATAAAGCTGGTCAACAGAGCGAAGTGGGTGCTGATCGAATACTTAAAAATGAGCGAACCGCAGGCGCACCGCTATATCGAAAAGCAGGCAATGGATATGCGCATAACCAAACGCGAGGTTGCAGAAAGTATTATTCGAAACTACGAAAGTTAATACGATATTATACAAGTTGTTTAAGAGAGAGGTTTTTGAATGGAAAATCAGACGGTTTTGGTGCTCGACTTCGGCGGTCAGTACAAAGAACTCATCGCAAGGCGAGTACGCGAGGCGAACGTTTTTTCTTACATTTTAAGCGGCGATACGCCGATCGAAAAAATCAAAGCGTATAACCCGATCGGCATCATCCTTACAGGCGGTCCTTCGAGCGTGTACGAACCCGACTCGCCCGCCTGCGGCAAAGAACTTTTCGAGCTGGGCGTTCCCGTGCTGGGCATCTGCTACGGCATGCAGCTGATGTGTCATAAACTGGGCGGCGTCGTAAAGCAGGGCGAAGTCAGCGAATACGGGCAGACCGTTTGCGAGGTGGATACGAGCAGCGTGCTTTTTCAGGGTCTTGACCGGGTTCAGACCGTGCTTATGAGCCATACCGACAGGGTTTTTGCGCTGCCGGAGGGCTTTGTTCCTTTGGCGAAATCGTCTGATTGCCCGATTGCGGCTTTCGGAAACGATCAGAAAAAGTTGTACGGGCTGCAGTTCCACCCCGAGGTTATCCACACGATCCACGGAAAAGAGATTATTAAAAACTTCCTATATTATATCTGCGGCGCGACCGGCGACTACAATATGACCGACTATATCGAAAAAGAGGTCGCCGCCATTCGGGAAAAGGTGGGCTCGAAGCGCGTTCTGCTCGCGTTGTCCGGCGGCGTGGATTCCTCCGTCTGCGCGGCGCTGTTGGACAAAGCCATCGGCAGCAGAGCGGTCTGCATTTTTGTGGACCACGGCTTTATGCGCAAAGACGAGGGCGACCAGATCGAGGCGATCTTCGCCAAACGGAGCCTGAAGTTTATCCGCGTGGACGCGTCGGAACGGTTTTTGGAGAAGTTAAAAGGCGTCACCGACCCGGAAAAAAAGCGCAAGATTATCGGAAACGAATTTATTCAGGTTTTCGAGGAGCAGGCGCGAAAGCTCGGCAACATTGAGTTTTTGGCGCAGGGCACCATTTATCCGGACGTCATCGAATCGGGCACCGGAAAAGCCGCGACCATCAAGAGCCACCACAATGTCGGCGGACTGCCCGAGCGGCTAAACTTCGAAGGCATCGTCGAGCCGCTCAGAGGGCTTTTTAAGGACGAGGTGCGCGAAGTCGGCAGAAAGCTGGGGCTTCCTTCCTACCTGGTGCAGCGCCAGCCCTTCCCGGGACCCGGCCTCGCGATCCGCATTATCGGCGAAGTGACAAAAGAAAAATTAGATATTCTGCGCGAAGCGGACGCGATCGTGCGCGAGGAAATCGGCAGGCTGCGGAACAAGCCCAACCAGTATTTCGCGGTTTTGACCAACGTGCGTTCGGTCGGCGTAATGGGCGACGGAAGAACGTATGACTATACGGTGGCCGTCAGAGCCGTCAAAACCGACGACTTTATGACCGCCGAATTTATGAAGCTGCCCTATCGGACGCTTGAAAGAATATCGCAGCGCATTACCAACGAAGTCGACGGCATCAACCGTGTCGTTTACGACATTACCGGCAAACCGCCGGCAACGGTTGAGTGGGAGTAACATATATTAAGGTATATATGGACCAACGTTTAAAGCGTTGAAGAACTTGACGGCGCGGGAAAGCCGAAGGCATATCCGTCCAAACGAAAGTCTCGGATACTGTCGCTTTTTTGCTATGTCTCGCAGTTTGAGAAGAGGAAAGTATATACCAAAAAAAGTGAAACTCTGATAAACCGGCACACGTTTTACGACTGGGCCATGCCGCGACGTGAACTGTACGATCGAAAATCAGACGGTTCCGCGGATCGGCTGGAGGAAAACCAGCCGACGTCTGAATCGTTTGGGTTGTAATAATCGGGACGAAGAAATTCTTTTTTGCAGGGAGAAAGCATTTATGACCAAATATATTTTTGTAACCGGCGGCGTTGTTTCCGGGCTCGGAAAAGGCATAACCGCCGCTTCTTTAGGCAGGCTTCTCAAAGCGAGGGGTCTGAAGGTCGCCGCACAGAAGCTTGATCCTTATATAAACGTTGACCCCGGCACAATGAGCCCGTATCAGCACGGAGAGGTTTTCGTTACGGAGGACGGCGCTGAAACCGACCTCGACCTCGGACATTATGAGCGCTTTATTGACGAGGATCTCAACAAATATTCCAACCTTACAACAGGAAAAGTATATTGGAATGTATTAAATAAGGAAAGAAAAGGAGAATACCTCGGCGAGACCGTACAGGTGATTCCCCACATTACAAACGAAATCAAAAGCTTTATTTATTCTGTCGGCAAAAAGACAAACGCGGACGTTGTTATTACCGAAATCGGCGGAACGGCGGGAGATATCGAAAGCCAGCCCTTCTTGGAAGCGATCCGTCAGGTCGCGCTCGAGGTGGGTACGCAGAATTGTCTGTTCATCCATGTCACGCTGGTTCCGTATTTGAAAAGCTCGGGCGAACACAAATCCAAGCCGACGCAGCATTCCGTCAAAGAGCTGCAAAGCATGGGCATTTCCCCGAACATCATCGTTCTCCGCAGCGACGAACCGATCGAAGAAGGCATTCTGAATAAAATCAGCCTTTTCTGCAACGTAAAAAGAGACTGCGTGATTCAGAATCTGACCGTGTCGGTGCTTTACGAAGCGCCGCTGATGCTCGAAGAAAACCATTTTTCCGCCATCGTCTGCCGCGAGCTGGGCATTCAGGCGCCCGAACCCGATCTGAGCGACTGGATGGCAATGCTGGAAAGAATCCGCAACCGGACCAAAAAGGTCAAAATCGCGATTGTCGGCAAGTATGTAAAACTGCACGACGCCTATCTTTCGGTCGCGGAGGCTTTGCGGCATGCCGGCTATGAGAACGGTTCGAGAATCGAAATCAAATGGGTGGACAGCGAAAACATAACCGATAAAAACATCGGATCGCTGTTAAGCGACTGCAACGGCGTACTGATTCCCGGCGGTTTTGGAAACAGAGGTATCGAGGGAAAAATCACCGCCTGCAGATACGCGCGCGAAAACAACATTCCTTACCTCGGCTTATGCCTCGGCATGCAGATCGCCGTCATCGAGTTCGCCCGTAACGTCTGCGGCATCAAAGACGCAAACTCGCGCGAGTTCGACGAAAACGGTCAAAACAACGTTATCGACTTTATGCCCGACCAGTCCGACACCATCGCAAAAGGCGGAACCATGCGCCTTGGCAGTTATCCCTGTAAGATTCTGCAGGGCAGCTTGATGGAAAAAGCGTACGGCATGCGGCTGATTGCCGAAAGGCACAGGCACCGCTACGAATTCAACAACAAATACCGGGCATTGCTGGAAGAAAAAGGGCTCAGAGTGAGCGGAACTTCGCCCGACGACAGAATCGTCGAAACCGTGGAAATCCCGGAAAACCGGTTCTTTGTGGCCGTTCAGTTCCATCCCGAGTTCAAGAGCCGCCCGAACCGCGCGCATCCGCTTTTCGTCGAGTTCGTAAAAGCCGCTCTTGAACAGCAGGAAACGAAAAAACATTAATATATATTCAGCTGTTTGCCGTTTCGGGTAATAGATATTTTCTAAATTTAGAAAAAAATATCGCTTGTTTTTAGCAAGAAAAGCCCGTATGATGTATAAATATTAAATGGCAAAGTATGCTCGATGCGAAAAACGCCTTATTTTTGCGCATTTTCGCGGTATTTTTAATTTTTCGTTCAATTTGTTGTATATTTATACTAAATTTATTGGCTGTTATTGCCATAATTTCATAACTATTGACAACGAATATTTAATATGATAAGATGTAGATTAAGTTATAAATCACGGCATTCATCATTCGAAGGATAAATGCTGAAAAGGTGTTAATTTTAGGAAATGAAAAAGCTAATATCAATTTTATTGTTTGCAGTGTTCTTAACGTCTGTATTGTCCTCATGCCAGGTCGGCTCGTCCAATTACAGAGAACCCTGGGAGATCAACAGCGATTTTGTCTACCGCGTCGTCTATGACGCAATGGGCGGGAAAATCAACGAATCGCCCCGGCGCGAGGTTTATTATGCCGCCGATTCTCTCCTGAAAAAGCCCGAAGGGCTTTCGGGTATTCTGATCGAACCGGTCAACGGCAAAAAAGTGGTAATGGGCTGGTATACCAAATACGAGAATGTCGGCACGGAGGAAAATCCCATCTACAAGTTCGACGAAGCGGATTTGTGGGATTTCGAGAAGGACAGGATCAACGACTCGAATACGGTTGACAGAACCCTTACCCTTTACGCCCGCTGGATCGATCCGCCCACCATATTCTTCGTGGACGCGGACAATCCGGACAACGTTCTGATTAAATGGGAAAATGTTGACGTAACAAAAACGCTTTCCAAGCCGACCACCACCGAAAGGGCAACGTTGGAAAAGGAAAAAGACGGCAAAACCGTAATTTTTACGCTGCTGGATTATTACTTCGACAAAGAATGCACGAGAAAAGCGGTCTGGGGAAGCGACGGCAAAACCATTGAGGAGCTCATCGCAGACCAGAACGGCGATTCCGCAGTCTATATTTACTGCAAGTACATCGAAGGCGAATATACCAGAATCAACAACGCCACCGAACTGAAGAACATCAAGGATATGAGCGGCAGCTATATTTTAGCCGCCGACATCGACCTTAAGAACGAGAGCTGGACTCCGCTGGGAGAAGAAGCGTTCAAAGGCACCTTCATCGGAAACGGTTACACCATATCCAACCTAAACGTTACCGCGCTGAACAGAGTCAGCAAAATCGCCGTCAGCGGCGCCGAGGAAAAATCGTTCGGTTTGTTTACAAAACTTTCCGGCGCGAAATTCTACGGACTGAATTTCAAGAACGTAACCTTGAACATCAACAACACCAGCAACGTTCGGGTCAGCGTCGGCGCATTTGGCGGCAGAGCAGAAAACTGCGTCTTTGAAAACTGCGCGATAGAAGGTTTGAAGGTCACTTCAAGCGGAAAGGTCAGCGTCGAGGTAAGATTCGGCTCCGCCTGCTTTGATAACGGAACAAGCCAGTTTACCAACTGCAGTTTCGCAGACGCGGACCGTAGCGGTCTTAATATTGACGATTCACTTTTAATAATCGGCGAATAACGCCTATTATTATAAAAATAAAAAAATATTTTAGGAGGGTTTTTTGGTGAAGAAAGCAAAACGACTTTTGGTGCTGTTACTATGCTTTGCTTTTGTTTTCAGCTTCGCCGCCTGCAAACAGACCGGCGATGAAACATCAAAAGATGCAACATCGAATACCACAACTGTTAAACCCGATGTTCCGGATAACAGAAGAGATGCATCTGAGCGTACTGGAAACAACGCATCACAGCCGTTGGTAATCAGCACAATGACACTGGACGGCAAGTTCAATCCGTTCTATTACACAAGCGGATATGACGGCGACATCGTCGGAATGACGCAGATTCCGCTTATCACGAGCAACGAGAAAGCTGAACCTGTCGCCGGCATTAATGAAAACAGCCTTGCTTACAGCTTCAAGATGACTGTCAGCGAAGACAAGAGCAAGAGTACCTATGAGTTTATACTTAAGAACGGAATCACGTTCAGCGACGGTACTCCTGTAAGCAGCAAGGACGTATTGTTTAACTTATATGAGTTCCTCGATCCCGCTTACACCGGATCGTCCACGCTGTTCTCTATGAACATCGTAGGATACCAGTCCTACAAGAACCAGGTTCCCGGCGATGAAGCTGCTGAAGCAAAAGACCAGGAATTTGGCGAAGCTGCTCTGAAGAGAGTAGAAGCGCTTGTTGCCGGCAACGGAACCGAAGCAGACATCGCCGCTGCATGGGCTAAGGTTAAAGAGCGCATCGCCGAAGATGCTTCCGTTCTTGCAGGTTATCTTGCGCAGGGCTATACGCTTGAAGCTTTCGGAATCGGCAAGAACTGGCCCGAAGATTTCAACAAGGACGCAGCAATCCTTGGATACATGGGCAACATCAGCTGCGAAGACGGCACTGTCAAAGCAGTCGATACCAACGTTGACCTCAACAAACTCGCTTCCATGACACTGGAAGAAGCAGTTGATCTCGCATTCAACTATACAAAAGCAAATATGTCTCTTGTTGAATACGACTTGAATTACGGCTGGTCCGTTGTAACCGACGGCAGCGAGGAAAAAGCTTCTGAAGCTTCGGATATGTTCAAAGAGTTCAAGAAAGACGAAGCTGCTAAGTACCTCGAAGAGAACAAAGGTACCGTTAAGAGCATCAGCGGTATCACAGCCGACAAAGTCGTATGCGACGACGGCGTTGAGCGCGAAAGAATTACTGTCGTTCTGAACGGCGTCGACCCCAAAGCGATTTGGAACTTTACTTTCTACGTAGCGCCGCTGCATTACTACTCAACCGACGAGCTTGTCGCTAAGTTTGACGGCGTTGAGAACTTCGGCGTTGAATTCAACAGCACAGAATTCCAGGATCAGCTCAAGAAGAAGACCGTTCCGCTCGGCGCAGGTCCGTACATTGCAGCTGACGACCAGGGTAACGTTACAACCGACTTTACCAAGTTCTTCAAAGACGGTATTGTTAACTTTGTTGCGAACGATAACTTCATGTTATCCGCTCCGAAAATTAAGTATGTCCGTTATAAGACAATCTCTGCCGGAAGCCAGCTTTCTGCTCTGAAGAGCGGCGAGGTTATGTACTCCGACCCGCCTGCAAGACCGGAGAGCATCAGCGAACTCGCTGGTACCGATCTCAAGCAGATCCTTGTCGACAACCTCGGCTACGGCTACATCGGCATTAACGCTAAACTCATTCCGGATATCAACGCAAGAAGAGCGATTGCTTCCGCATTTGACGTAACGCTCGCGCTTGAGTACTACACCGGCGGATTGGCTTCCAACATCTACCGCAGCATGTCCAAGATTTCATGGGCATATCCGACCGACGCTACCAATATGTATCCGTTTGATGAGTCCGGCGAAGCATCCAAGCAGTTCTTCCTGAAGTCCGACAACTTCATTGAGAAGGACGGCAAGGTTGTGAACAAAGACGGCTCGCCCGTTAAGTACACATTTACGCTTCCGCAGGCAGCCGATGACCATCCGGCAGGAAGAATCTTCCTGAAGGCTAAGGAAGTTCTTGCTAAGATCGGCGTCGACGTCACGATCGAAGTTGACGACAACCTGCTCAGCAAGCTCGAAAACGACGTTGTCGAGATTTGGGCAGCCGCATGGCAGGCAACCATAGACCCGGATCTCTTCCAGGTTTACTACTCCGATCCGAACAAGAACACTTCTTCGTCGCCCAAGTCTTTCGGTCTGTACTGGCTGTTTGAAAACGGAACCGATGAAGAAAAGGCGCTTCTGAGAGAACTCAACGATCTCATTATGAAGGGCCGCGAGTCCCTCAACGTTGAAGAGAGAAAGCCCGTATACGCTCAGGCGCTTGACGATCTCGCTAAGCTCTGCGTCGAGATCCCGACCTATCAGAGAAAGAACATGTATGTTTACAACAGCGCCATTATCGACGGCACCACTCTCTGGCAGAACGTAACGCCTTACAAGGGACCGCTCGCTGAGATTTGGAACGTAAGCTTTAAATAAGCAAAACGAACATTAAACAGTTTAATCGGGGCTTAATAGTCCGCTATTAAGCCCCGACTTAAATGAAAAAAGAAAAATATAAAACGATCAATGAAGCACAAGCGTTATGTTTGTGGTTCATTGAGTGTTTTATATGGCGAAACATATAAAATGTCTAAAAAAGCAGGATAGATGATTTTAGGGAGGAATTCTTTTGTTCAAGTATATAATGAAAAGATTATTACTTGGTTTATTAATTCTGTTCGGCGTTTCGATCATTATATATTTTCTTGTTCGAAACATGCCGGCGGATTACATTGACACACAAACCGCGGCTCAGGTCTCGCAGGGCAAGCTGACCCGAGAGCAGGTTGAAAATATGAAAGCGCTATACGGAATCGGCGACAATTCGTTTACCGGCATTTTGAAAAACTATTTTACCTGGTTGGGCAATCTGCTCAAAGGCGATTTGGGTATTTCGTTCGTTTACGGAAGACCTGTGGCGGACGTTATCAACCAGTACATGTGGATATCGTTCGGCATCTCCTTTACGGCCTTGATTTTTGAAGTAATCATCGCGATTCCTCTCGGCATCTATGCTGCTACCAACCAGTACGGCGTCGCGGATTACACCGTTACGGTACTGGCGATGATGGGTATTTCGCTGCCGTCCTTCTTCCTTTCGGCGCTGTTACTTAGAGTTTTCTCGTTAAAACTGGGCTGGTTCCCGTTGTTGGGTTTGCGCGACGCGACGCAGATGCTCTCCGGCTTCCCGGCGTTTTTGGATATGCTGCACCATTTGGTGCTGCCGATGACAACGCTTGTGCTTTTGTCCGTCGGAGGCTTGATGCGTTACACCAGAACCAATATGCTCGAGGTTCTCAATTCTGATTACATCCGCACCGCAAGAGCAAAAGGCCTTTCGGAAAAAACCGTTATCTACAAACACGCTTTCCGGAACACGCTGATTCCGCTGGTTACGCTGCTCGGCGGAACCATTCCTTCGCTCTTCGGCGGCGCTATGATTACCGAAAGCGTTTACGCGCTTGAAGGTATCGGTTATACCGCTTATAAGGCCGTGCTTCAGGCAGACGTGCCGTTCGTTATGGGTTACAATATGTTTATCGCTGTGTTGACCGTATTGGGAATTTTGATTTCCGATCTGCTATACATGGTTGTTGACCCTCGTGTTAAGCTGAGGTAAGGAGGGGCTGCAAAATGTCAGAGAACAAAAAAGTACCAGATACAATTGATGAGTTGGAAGAAGAGAGTTTATCGGACAGCGTGAAGGTTTTATCGCCCGGCAGACTGGTTCTTCGCCGCTTCTTCAGAAGCCGCCTTTCTATTGTCGGCTTGAGCATTCTTATTTTCCTTTTCGCTTTCTGTTATATCGGACCGTTGTTTGTCGAATATACGGACACAACCACCTTTGCGATTCCGCGCGAAATAAAGATGGTTACCGAGGAGCATTTTACCGGCGCGGACGGAAAAGTATATACCTATTACGACGTATCCAAAAACCTTGCGTACGATAAAGCGCCGCCTTCTAAGGAGCACTGGCTGGGAACCGACCCCAACGGCATGGACGTATTCACGCGTCTTATGTACGGCGGCCAGGTTTCGTTAAAGATCAGCTTTATCGTCGTTCTTCTGGAAGCATTGCTTGGCGTTATCTTCGGCGGCATTGCAGGCTATTTCGGCAAATGGGTGGACATGCTGATCATGCGAATCGTCGATATATTCTACTGTCTGCCCGGTCTGCCGCTGCTGCTGATTGCGTCCCAGATCATCAGGGCGATTCCCTCCATTCACCCGAACGAGCGCCTTTACTGGCTGATGGGCATTCTCACCTTCTTCAGCTGGTCTGGCACCGCAAGACTGGTCAGAGGCCAGATATTGTCCTTGAGAGAACAGGAATTTATGATCGCCGCGGAAGCAACCGGTCTTAAAGCGCGCACAAAAATTATCAAGCACCTGATTCCGAACGTAATGCCGCAGCTGATCGTTTCGATGACACTTGGTCTTGGACAAATAATCCTTTACGAAGCTACGCTTTCCTACCTTGGCTTAGGCGTTCCGTTCCCGTATGCTGCGTGGGGTTCAATGATCTCGGCAGCCGACCCGTCGAAAGGAAGCGAGATTCTTTCCTTCTACCCGAACCTCTGGGTTGCGCCCGGTATTCTCATCGTCGCCGCGGTTCTCGGCTTTAACTTCGTCGGCGACGGACTTCGTGACGCTTTTGACCCGAAAATGAAGAAGTAAACCGGAAATGATGGTGTAAATCTATGAACGGTATCAATAAAAATAAAAATAAATATACGCTGACTCGAAAAGAAGAGCGCGCGATCATCCGTGAAAACAGAAAAATGATGCGCCACTTCGAGAAGCTGAAAAAGCGTAAGAATGTTTCGGAAAGCGAATATCTGACGCAAATGCGCGACCCGAACAATCTGGTAGAGTTCGACGATCTGCATACGTACTTCTATACGGATATCGGAACCGTAAAAGCGGTTGACGGCGTTTCGTTTGAAATTCCGAAAGGAAGCACGGTGGGCGTCGTCGGCGAATCCGGCTGCGGCAAAAGCGTTACCTCGCTTTCGCTGATGCAGTTGGTGCAGGCGCCGCAGGGACAGGTTGTAAAAGGCTCTATCCGCTTTAACGCGGGCGACAAATGCTACGATATCGTAAAAATGCCGACCGAGGCGATGCGCAAAATCAGAGGCAAGGATATCTCGATGATATTCCAGGAGCCGATGACCAGCTTGAATCCCGTCTTTACGATCGGCAGTCAGATCGACGAGGTGATCCTGCTTCACCTCGAGGGTTATACCAAAAAGCAGGCAAAAGAAAAATCCATCGAGATGTTGAAGCGCGTCGGCATCGCGAGACCGGAGGCTGTTTATGACAGCTATCCGCACGAGCTTTCCGGCGGTATGCGTCAGAGAGTTATGATCGCGATCGCTTTGGCCTGCGAGCCGAAGCTGATTATCGCCGACGAGCCGACCACCGCGCTTGACGTTACGATTCAGGCGCAGATTCTTGACCTGTTAAGAGAAATCAAGCATAAAACAAACAGCAGTATAATGCTGATTACCCACGACTTAGGCGTGGTTGCGGAAATGGCGGACTATGTTGTCGTCATGTACGCCGGCAGAATTATAGAAAAAGGCACTGTCAACGATATCTTTCTTGACCCCAAGCATCCCTATACGATCGGTCTAATGAAGAGCAAGCCGGTTGTAAACAAAGTTGTTGACCGTCTTTACAGTATCCCCGGTCAGGTTCCGAACCCGATTAATATGCCCAACTATTGCTACTTCAGGGACAGATGCGACCGTCGGTTCGACAAATGCGCCGGAGATTATCCACCGTTGTATAAAATCAGCGATACTCATTATGCTGCCTGCTATTTGTGTGATAAGAGCAAGGAGGCGCAATAATGGACAACACGATCAAAACCAACGATACGCAGTATTGTCTGCAGGTAAAAAACCTGAAGAAATACTTTACGATCGGAAAAACATTCTTCGGCACGCCGAACCAGTTTCTAAAAGCGGTTGACGATGTCTCGTTCGATATTGAAAAGGGCACGACGCTCGGTTTAGTCGGCGAGTCGGGCTGCGGCAAAACGACGGTCGGAAGAAGCATCCTCCGCCTGCACGAGATTACCGACGGACAAATCATCTTCAACGGCGTTGACATTACAAAGCTAAAGCACGAAGAGCTTCGGCGGCTGCGCCCGAAAATGCAGCTGATTTTCCAGGACCCTTATTCCAGCCTGAGCCCGAGAATGAACGTCGGCGAAATCATCGGCGAAGCCGTAAAGGCGCACCGCATTGTTCCGCGCAGCGAGTACAAGGATTACGTGCTCGGCGTTATGCAGAACTGCGGACTGCGTCCTCAGTATTTCGACAGATACCCGCACGAGTTTTCCGGCGGACAGCGGCAGCGCATCTGCATTGCGCGCGCGCTGGCGCTCAAACCTGAATTTATCGTGTGCGATGAGCCGGTTTCGGCGCTTGACGTTTCGATTCAGGCGCAGATTATAAACCTGCTCAAGGACCTTCAGGATCAGTATAAATTCTCGTATCTGTTTATTTCTCACGATCTCTCCGTCGTCGAGTATATTTCGCACAAAGTCGGGGTAATGTATTTGGGGAACATCGTGGAAATGGGTACGAAAGAGCAGATTTTTAAGAACCCGATGCACCCGTACACAAAGGCGCTGCTCAGCGCGGTTCCGGTTCCGGACCCGACGGTGAAAATGAACCGCATCATCCTGCAGGGCGATCTTCCCTCGCCGGCAAACCCGCCCAAGGGCTGCAAGTTCTGCACCAGATGCCCGAACTGCATGGATATCTGCAAAGAGGTTCCGCCGGTTTACAAGGAGTACGAAAAAGGACATAAAGTCGCCTGCCATTTGTATCCGCAGGACTAAAACTGGAACGATTGGGTATTGTGAATGGAAGAAAAAGAGAAAGTCAACGAGAACAACGCTGAAAAAAAGAAAAAGAAAAAAGTAAAGTATATTGACGACGGCAGGACGATTGCCAACATGAACGTTGAAGGCATGAGAGGGTACGTTCCTGAAAAATACAAACGCGCCAAATCCGAGCTTGCCGATCTCAAAATCACAAAAGCGGAACGCCGCGCGATGATCAAAGGCGCGCTGCTCGCGATTCTGCCGCTTGTGTTTGCGTATATCGCGATGTTCTTTCTTATCTTCCTGATCATATATTTTTGGCTGTCATAAAAAAATAAGCGGGTGTTTCACGCACCCGCTTTTCTTTTTTTGGTTTAGGAGTATAGACTCTGTGTTCCGTTAATATGTTTTTTAAGCCTTAAATAATCCAGCGAATCCGGCGTGTCAGAACTGCTGATGCAGGCGGCTCTTAAATATGCGCCCTCAAGTTTATAGGAACCGACCAATGCTTTTTTGAGCAGCAGACAGTCGTAAGAATCCACGAAGCCGTCGCCGTCTATATCGCCGAGCACAACGATTGTGTAGGTATTGGTTCCGTCCGAAGCCGTATCGCCGGTGGAGACAACGGACGAATCGTTCAGCGGCTTCCCGTTTGCACCGATAATCGTCATCCCGACCGCTTTCTTAAGAAGCGCTGCGGTTGTGCCTTCTTCAACACCGGTTATCATATCGTTTTCGATTTTAATTTGGCTCTCCGTCAGCGAAACGAAGTTAAAGCCGTACAGCTGCGCATAAATCTCCGCGTACGAACCGGGGACGCCGACTATCGTATAATGATAGGGTTCCCACATGAAATGCAGCGCGTTCTGAAGCATATACTCGACATTGCCGTGAATTGTAATGGTTTTCAGATTTTCGGATTGAAATGCTCTGGCTTCTATGGTCTTAACGCCTTTCCCGATCGTGAGCTGGTTCAGCTTGGAGCAGTCTCTAAACGCGTCGCCTTTAATCCGTTCAACGCTGTCGGGAATATTGACGCTTGTCAGCTTATAACAGTATCTGAACGCTTCGCTTCCGATGGTTACGACGCTGTTTGGAATGGTGATGCGCTCGATATTATTGCTATATGCGAAGGTATATCCCGATATGTATTTTACGCCATGCGGAATATCAACCGCGGTCTTGCTGCCTTTATATCGAATAAGAATGCGTCGCCGACGATGATAAATTCGCCTGTCTGCGCGCTCATCCAGGGCGTATTCTCAAACGCCAATGTTTCTATCTCTTTAATGCCGTTTGGAATGCTCGGAAAATATGCGTTTGAATCGGAAAAGGCAGCGATGCCGATATATACAAGGCTTTTCGGCAGCGTCGCGTTTAACAGCTGCGCGCCCTGAAAAGCTGCGTGGCATATATGGGTAACGCCTTCCGGAATCGAATTGACTGTTTTATACTTGAACACGCCGCCCGCGATGACGCGCACGCCGGACGGGATAACGCTGTTGTTGCAGGCAAGCAGAATGCCGTTTTCTACAACCGCGCTGTTGTTTTTACGGGCATTCATATACGCCGTTCCAGCAAAAACGTCGACATGCACCTTTACAAGACTGTTCGGCAGAGAAATTCTGGATAAATCCTTGCATCCGGAAAAAGCAATCGTTGCAATCTCCTCTACCCCTTCGGGCAGCGAGATTTCGGTCAGCGCGCAATTGCAGAAAGCGCCGTATCCGATATATTTCAGATTTTTGGGAAACTGAACGCTCTTTAGTTTTCTACAGTTGCCGAAAGCCATTTCTTCGATTCTGGTCACGCCGTCCGGAATGACAATGCTCTCCAAAGACGTTTCGCAGAAAGCGAAGCTGCCGATATATTTCAGCGTGCTGGGCAGAACTGCTTCTTTGAGGTTAAAGCAGAAGTCAAATGCATAGGTGTCAACCCTGGTCATGCCTTCGGGCAGCGTAACTTTCTCAATGTTGTTGTTATAATAAAACGCATGCTCCTTTATCGCTTTAACGCCGTTCGGAACTACAAAGTGTTTTTCTGTAAGTCCGTTGGGATATGTATCTTTGCTGTAAAGCACACCGTTTTCCGCGGTAAAGTGCTGGTTTTCTTCGCTGACTGTGATCGCTGTCAAATTCGGACAGTAAAACGCCCTTTCGCCGACATAACGTACGCCTTTTCCCAGCGCAACATTTGTAAGAGAAGAGTTCGAAAACGCGCCGTTCTTAATTACTTCAACGCTGTTCGGTACGGTAAGCTGACGGACCGAACTGTTTCCGCTTAAAAAACCGGTTTCAATGATCTTGACAGGTTTGCCGTTAAAAGTATCCGGCAAAACCAAATTCTGCTCGTATCCGTTATACTTGACCAAAACGATTTCGCCGTTGTCCTCGGATACTTATAGCTTCCCGCTGTAACGACTTCTTCAGACGTATACGCTGCGTATTTATCCGCATCAGCAGTTTCCGAAATCGCTAAAACCGAAGGAATCGTAATCAGCACAAAAAGCATGAGGGAGATGACTGTAAACACTGTTGTCTTTTTCATACATTTTTCGCCTTTCGTTGTATTTATATTTTATATTATCAAATATTTTTAATTTAGTCAACACTTTTTTCTGTTTTTTTGTCGAAAAAAGAGACCGCTCATAAAACGGTCTCTCTTTTTTATTATAAATTACTTCTTATCCGTGCTTCCGAAACCGCCGTTCCGAATCCCCTGACAGTCGTCGTCGACGGTTATGCCGTAAGGGACAAACACGCCCTGCGCGAACGCCTCGCCTTTTTTGATGGTCAAAGGCTTGTCGCCGTTCGTGATTTTGATAAAAATATGCCCCTCGTTGTCCGAATAATAGTAGTCGGAATCAATTATGCCGACTGTATTGTTAAAGGTCAAGCGGTATTTAAAGCCCAGACCCGAGCGCGGAAACAGCATGAGCACCCAGCCGTCGTCGATTCTGACGCGGATGCCGGTCGGCACCGTTTCGGTTTGGTGCGGCTGGAGCGCAATATCATACGGCGCGAAAAAGTCATACCCGGCGGAGCCGACGGTGGCCCGTCTGGGAAGTTTGATATCATCATAATGTTCCGCCGGCTGGTATAACGCGCGGCTTACCTTAAAAAACTGCGCTATTCTCTGCATAATTTCTCCTTTAGCAACGCAATCGCTTCCGCATACCCTTCAAACCCGCGCCCCGCGATGGTGGCGATGCAGGCTTCGGCAGTGTAGGAACGGTGTCTGTACTCCTCGCGTTTGCTGATGTCCGAAAGATGCACCTCAACGGCGGGAATGCCGACCGCTTTAATCGCGTCCGGAATCGCGATGCTGGTGTGCGTGTACGCGGCGGGATTGATGACAAGGCCGTCGAAAACCCGATACGCCGCCTGAATCTCGTCGACAATGGCGCCTTCGTGGTTGGACTGGAAGATTTTCGCCTCTATCCCGTTATCTTTGCAGTAATCCTGAATAAAAGCGCAAAGCTCCGCATATGTACGTCTGCCGTAAATTTCCGGCTCGCGCACGCCAAGCATATTCAGATTCGGTCCGTTGATAATGAGTATTTTCATACCGCTGTCCTTTAAAGATTTGTCTTTATGCAGTAACGATTTTGCTTGCTTCCTGCAATCCGAGCTTCTCGATTGCCCATTCTCTCAATTTATACTTCAATATCTTGCCCGCCGCGTTCATCGGGAATTCGGTCATAAACTCGACATAGCGCGGGGTTTTATGTTTCGCCATATGCGCGCGGACAAAGTCCTTCAGTTCTTCCTCTGTCATGGTTTCGCCTTCCTTGAGGATGACGCACGCCATGATTTCCTCGCCGTACTCCCTGTCGGGAACGCCGATGACCTGAACGTCCCTTACCTTCGGATGCGTGTAGATAAAGTCCTCGATTTCCTTCGGATAGATGTTCTCGCCGCCGCGGATAATCATATCCTTGATTCGGCCGGTGATTTTAAAGTAGCCGTCCTTGTCCCTGCGCGCGAGGTCGCCGGTGTGCAGCCAGCCGTCCTTGTCGATAACGCTGGCGGTCGCCTGCGGCATCTTGTAATAGCCCTTCATAATGTTGTAGCCGCGCGCCACGAACTCGCCGTCCACGCCGTCCGGCAAATCCTTTCCGGTTACCGGGTCAACGATTTTGCATTCGACGCCGAACATCGCTTTTCCAACCGTATTGACGCGGCGCTCGATGCTGTCGTCGATCGTGCTCATCGTGTCGCCGGGAGACGACTCGGTCTGACCGTAAACGATGATGATTTCCTTCATGTTCATCTTGTCGATAACATCCTGCATAACCTTGACCGGGCAGGGCGAACCGGCCATAATTCCGGTTCTGACATGCGAGAAGTCGGTCTTTGCAAAGTCCGGATGTTCAAGCAGCGCGATAAACATGGTCGGCACGCCGTGGAAGGCGGTGATTTTTTCCTTGCTGATGCACTCGAGCGCAACCTTCGGCTGGAAGTACGGAATCGGGCACATGGTGGTTCCGTGCGTCACCGCGGCGGTCATCGCCAGCACCATGCCGAAGCAGTGGAACATCGGAACCTGAATCATCAGCCGGTCGGCAGTCGAAAGGTCCATGCCGTCGCCGATGGTCTTACCGTTGTTGATGATATTGTAGTGCGTCAGCATAACGCCTTTGGGGAAACCGGTGGTTCCGGAGGTGTACTGCATATTGCAGACGTCGTCCTTGCCTAAGGAAGCTGCTCTGCGGTGTACCTCCTCGATCGGAACCTTGTCCGCATATTCCTGCGCTTCCTCCCAGGTCAGGCAGCCCGGCAGTCTGCAGTCAACGGTAATAATGTTGCGCAGGAAGGGCAGGCGCTTGGTATAGAGGGGTTTGCCCGGCTCGGCGGTCTCCAGCTCGGGGCAAAGCTCTTTCATAATCTCGAGGTAGTTGCTGTCCTTATAGCCGTCAATCATAACCAGCGTATGCGTGTCCGACTGACGGAGCAGATATTCTGCCTCATAAATCTTATATGCAGTGTTCACGGTGACCAGCACCGCGCCGATTTTTACCGTTGCCCAGAAGGTGATAAACCACTGCGGAACGTTTGTCGCCCAAATCGCGACGTGGTCGCCCCGCTTTACGCCGAGCGCGATGAGGGCTCTCGCGAAGCGGTCAACGTCTTCCCGGAACTGCGGATAGGTGCGGGTATAGTCGCAGGTGGTGTACTTAAACGCGTACTGGTTCGGGAAAATATCGCATACGATGTCTAAAAGCTGCGGGAAGGTAACGTCGATCAGTCTATTCTTCTCCCAAATATAATGGCCGTCGCCCCGCAGGCTGGTCTGGAGCTTGCCGGTGCCCTTTCCTTTATCGATGAACTGCGACATATAGTGGACAAACTGCGGAAACACGATGCCCGCGTCCTCCAGATCGGGCGCCCAGCGCTTGACCCATTCCAGCGAAATGTAGCCGGAATAGTCAATCGAACGCAGCGCCATAATCATATCCGGAATGGGAAGGTCGCCCTCTCCCATCAGCCGGTATTTGATCTTTCCGTTTTCAACGACGCTGTCCTTAACGTGCACATATCGGATATACCTTCCAAGCGTCTGCACGGTTTTTTCGGGGCTTTCGCCCGCATACCGGTAGGGATGATGAAAATCCCAGAGCGCCGCGACATTGTCGCTCTTAAACCGGTCAAGCAGGTTCTTGAGCCGCTCGGTATTGCTGTAAACGCCGTTGGTTTCGATCAAAAGCGTCACGTTGTTCTTCTCTGCGTAGGGAATCAGCGCGTTCAGCTGCAGAAATACAGTATTGTCGTCCACTTCTTCGGCGCAGGGTTCCGGGTTCAAGTCCCCCAGCACTCTGACATACCGTACGTCCAGCGCGTTCGCCAGCTCGATATACTTTTTCAGTTCGTTTATATTCTCCTCTGCTTTGTCTGCGTACTTCAGGCAGCAGCCGGCAGAAAGGCAGGAAATCTCCAGCCTGAGCGAGCGCAGCTTCTGCAGGGTCTGCGGAATCTGCTCTTTTGAAAATGGCATTGTCTTTCCGTCAAAAATGTCCAGTCCAAGTCCCCTTACTTCGATACCGTCAAAACCAAGGTCGGTCGCCATCGAATAAATCTCTGAAAAGCTGTAGTTGTGACACGCAAGGGTTGAAAATGCAATTTTCATGACCAAATCTCCTAATCATTTATTTTTACTAAAATAACAACGATGAGCCGAAAAACGCGCAAAAAAACAATAAAAAAAGCTCTGTTTTGCCGCAAGCATGGACAGAGCCGGTAAGTTTCAAATTATCATTACAATGTCTAACAACATCGTCTCTTGATAACGGCGAGAAACCCGATCACGCCTACTTAAATCCATACAAAGCGCCTGTATGCGCGAACTTTTATATGAATTTGTTCAACGGACAGCTCCGGGGTGAGCTCACGTCTGCACTGCGTACTGCCTCGCACCATACGGCAGCTCTCTGAAAACGCATGAACAACAAAAATGTTGTTTACATCCGCTTGTTCCCCATCAATGCTTTTATTAAACTGTTATTAAGTTAATACGATTATATTAAGCGGTAATTGGTTTGTCAAGAGCTTTTTTTATGAAAATATAAAAAATTTTGAGAAAAATATATTGTAAAATCAACACCTTTATGTTACAATCGCCCATAGATATAAAACAATATCGGAGGTTTTATTCAATGTCTAAGATCAAAGTGGCCATCATAGGCTGCGGTACCATCGCCAACAACGCGCATATTCCGGCTTATATGGCAAATCCCGACGCAGAGATTAAGTATTTCTGCGATATAATTCCCGAGAGAGCAAAGGCGGCTGTCGAGAAATACAACTGCGGTATTGCCATCACGGATTACAAGGAGATTCTTGCTGATCCCGAAGTTGAAGCAGTATCCGTTTGCACGCCGAACAAGATGCACTCCACCATTACCATCGACTGCTTAAAAGCAGGCAAGCACGTGCTCTGCGAAAAGCCCGCCGCAAGAAATTATACCGAAGCGCTTGCGATGCAGGAAGCGCAGCACAAATACGGCAAAGTGCTCAACATCGGCGTTGTTAACCGTTTCAATGCCGCTGTCAACAAACTGCGCGAGATGATTCAGCGCGGCGACCTCGGCGAGGTTTATCACGTTTATGTTTCCTTCAGAGCGCACAGAAGCATACCCGGTCTCGGCGGCGCTTTCACAACCAAGGAGATCGCAGGCGGCGGCGTTCTGATCGACTGGGGCGTTCACTATCTGGACATCGTCATGTACTGCTGCGGCGACCCGAAACCCCTTACCGTTTCCGCAAAAGCGTTCTCGAAGCTCGGCGTAGACATGAAGAACTATGTTTACGAATCCATGTGGGCTGAGAATACAAAGGACCTCAACGGCACTTACGATGTCGACGACTTTGTAACCGGATTTGTCCGCACAGAAGGCCCGACCATCACCTTCAACGGCGCTTGGGCTCAGAACATCGGCGTCAGCGAGACCTACATCGACTTCCTCGGCACAAAAGCCGGCGCCCGTCTGAACTACGGCGGCGACTTTACCGTTTACACAACCGCTTGCGGCGGTCTGGTAAACCTCAAACCCAAATTTACGCCGAACAATCACTTCCAGGCTGAGATCGACAGCTTCCTGAGATGCATCAAGACCGGCGAGAAGCTGCCCGCTCACATCGATACCGTTATTATTACTGCAAAGATGATGCAGGCTATGTACGATTCGAGCGAGCAGAACCGCGAGATCGCCCTCGACTAACGATTCGTAAAAAAAATACGGCAGATAAGGTTTTCTTATCTGCCGTTTTCTTTTTTTCATCACTCGACTTCCGAGATTTCGCTGACGCCGAACTGTCGCCAGCTTTCCGACTCATTCTTTAAAGCGAAGGTTATGGAAAGCTTTTTTTCTTCCGCGTTATAAGCGAGCGTGATAAACACGTCGCCTTTCTGCGCGGTTTTCGGGTAATCGCCGTTGCCGAACTGCAATCCCGAAGCGGCAAGTTTCGCCGCGTAAGCGTCTAAAGCCGATTTTTCGACATTCTGAGCATACACCACCGTGCTTGTCCCGGAAACCATTACGGAATAGATATCCCCTTCGAATTTCGGAACGCCTTTCGTAAGGTCGTTATTCGGCCATTTCGTCTGAACGATCGGATTATAGCCGTTTGATTCCTCGTTCGATTCGTTCAGGGATATGATAATCAATACCGCGCATAACACCACAACAACAAACACGACGGCCATGAAGGCAAAATGAAGTTTGTTCTTCATCGCTTTAATATTTTTCCTGACGCAGCTTGATGATAAACAGGGTTGCGCCGCCGGCCGCAGCAAGCGCGATGATAATCAGCGCGACGATCAGGCTCGAGCTGCCGCTGCTGCTTTCCTCGGAAGACTGCGTTTCCGCCAGTCTGAAGCTGACGGTTACATTCAGGTCTGCCGTTACCTGCTGCAAAACTTTATCGTACGACGCTTTGCCCTGCGCGTCCGTATCCTCGGTTGTGCCTACGACCAGCGAGTTGATCACGTATCCTTCGTCGGCCGTGACTCTGAATCTTGCGGCGCCGCCTTTTTCTACAAACAGTTTATTGGAGGGCAGAACCGAGCCGCCTACGTTTAAGATGATATTGATGGTATGATACTCCGTTAAAACGTCGCACACGACTATATTGCTGTCGTTCCTGTAATTCAGACTGACCCAGCAGTCGCTCGCAACCGTACGGATATCCAGCGCTTTGTCGCCCAGCTCGTTCTTCGGATTGGAAAGCGTTTTGTTTGCCGGGTCATAAATCAGATGCTGCACTTCCTGGCTTACGAAGTTGTTCGGAAGCATTATCTCAAGAACGGTTCCTTCGGGGAACTGAACGCTGTTGTCGTAGGAGTACAGCATAACTTTCGCGTTCGATTTCTTTGCGCTTACGGCAGAAGAAACCTCTGCGTAAAGCGTGTTGTTGGTCTGAAGCGCGACGTTCGCGGACTCTGCGCTGATGGAAACGCTGGCGCCTTTGGGCAGCACCCATTTGTACGTCTTCGCTTCGAATATAACGGTTTTATCCTTGACGTCGTTGGTTATCTTTTTGAAAACGTCGGCGGAAATCAGCGTCTTGGTCTTGATATCAATTACGATGATGTCCGCGTTCCAGTTCACGTCCGACACCTGAACGACGCCGCCGTTGCCGCCGGGGTTGTCTGTCGGAGCCGCATCCTTAAAGGTAACGGTTATCGTATGCGAAGCGGCTACGTTGCTGAACGTGTACGTATTGTTGGTCAGCGAAACCACGTTGCCGTCCACCTTCACCGTATCCACTTCTTTGCCGGGATCCGGCGTGATGACGAACGTAATGCTCTGACCTTCCTCGACAGTCGTCTGGTTTGACGGCGTGATGATTCCGCCGGGGCCTGCGGTCGCCGTAATGGTGTATTGCCTAATGCCGTCCGCGGCTTTAAAGGTAACGACGACCTTTTTGGTAGCGTCGATCGCCGGAATGGTAAACGAGTTGTCGGTCAGCTCGACCGGCGTTCCGTCAACCGTGACGGTATCTATCACATATCCGAGCGAAACCGATACCGAAATCACCACGTCGCTTCCCTCGGGAACCTTGGTTACCGAGGTGCTGCCTACCTCTTTGCCGTTAATCGAAACCGTGCCGCCCTTGCCTGCCTGCACGTTAACGGTCACTATCTTTACAAATTCTGCTTTTACGACGGTATCGGTCGTGATTGTAAACGAGTATTTATTGTTTGATACGCTTGAAATCGAAACCGCGGTGTCGTTCAGCTTCAGCGAGGACAGCATGTATCCGGTGTTGGGGGTCAGCGTCAGCGTGACCGTGCTGCCCGCTGTAAAGAGCTCTCCGTTCGCGGTAACGGTTCCGCCGGTTGTCGGTTCTATAATTAAATGCTTCTGGTCGGAGATAAATTCCTCAACAACAACGATTTGGAAATTGTTGATTTCGCTTACCGTAAACGTGTATGTATTGCCGGCGGGAACTTCGCTGCCGTTTAGTATGATTTTTGAAACTTTATAGCCTTCGTCCGGCGTTATTCTCAGCGTAACCGTCGAACCGATATAGGCTTTGCCCTCCGTGTCAACGCCATCAAACGTATAAATGTAATGCGCGCCCGGATTGACGACGGTGACCAGCGCCTTCTGCAGCTTTTCCACCGTTATGATAATGGAAGTGTTGCTCTCGAGGTCAGAAAGCTCGTAGTTTGTTTTTCCGGCCGCGCCGGGCATCGTGATTCCGTTCGCTTTTACCGAGGCAATCCTGTATCCTTCTTCCGTTTGAATGGTCGCCGTTACCGTTGTTCCTTCCGGGAATTTACAGGTAACATCATCGTTCACGACACTTTCTTCGCCCGAAACGTTGAAAGTGACGGTATATCCCTCGCCCCGCTTGTAAGTAATTTCAAAAACATTACTCTGACTGTTTTCCGCCATAACGGGAAGAGCGAATATTGAAAACAACATCATTATGGCAAGCACAATTGAACAACTTTTCCTGCTAAACATTATTTCCTCCGTCTGCCGCAGCGCGGCAATATTTTTTAATTGAATCGAGATAAAGGTACAAACCATGTCTTGGCGTTTTCATGTCGTACCTTTATATAAGTGTGGTTTTTTTATCGATTTTGTTTCATAAAATATTGTTTTTCACTTTGATTTATGCATTGACTTTGAGCATAATTTTTGTTATACTTTCTCAATACTATGTATTATACACGATTTTATACACAATTCAAGACTGACCGTAAAAATTTTGATTAATTCTTTAGAAAGGGCTGACTTATTTTGGCTGAAAAGAAGCTGGTTGAAGATATCACGTCCATGGAGGAAGATTTTGCCCAGTGGTACACGGATATCGTAAAGAAGGCAGAACTGATCGAATATACAAGCATCAAAGGCTGTATGGTCATCCGCCCGTACGGATACGCGATTTGGGAAAACATTCAGCGGATTCTGGACAAGGCCTTTAAAGAAACCGGGCATGAAAACGTATGCATGCCGATGTTCATTTCCGAGAGCCTTTTGAACAAGGAAAAAGACCACGTCAAAGGCTTCGCGCCCGAAGTCGCCTGGGTTACGCACGGCGGAAGCGAAAAACTGGAAGAAAGGCTGTGCGTCCGTCCGACCAGCGAGACGCTGTTCTGCGAACACTACTCCAACATCATTCATTCCTATAGAGACCTGCCCAAACTTTACAACCAGTGGGTCAGCGTAGTCCGCTGGGAAAAAACCACCCGGCCGTTCCTGCGCTCCAGAGAGTTCCTGTGGCAGGAAGGCCACACCATTCACGCCACCGCGGAGGAAGCCATCGCGGAAACCGAGAGAATGCTGGACATTTACGCAGACTTCTGTGAAAAGAGCCTTGCGATTCCCGTCATAAAAGGCAGAAAAACCGAGAGCGACAAGTTCGCCGGCGCCGTCGCGACCTACGCCATCGAGGCATTGATGCACGACGGCAAAGCCCTTCAGGCGGGCACCAGCCATTATTTCGGCGACGGTTTCGCAAAAGCGTTTGACATCATGTACACAAACAAGGAGAACCAAAAGGTTTATCCGCACCAGACCTCCTGGGGCGTTTCTACCCGTCTGATCGGCGCGATTATCATGACGCACGGCGACAACAACGGTCTCGTGCTTCCGCCCGCGGTCGCCCCGATTCAGGCAATCATCATTCCGATTGCGCAGCACAAACCCGGTGTGCTTGAAAAATGCAGAGAACTGAAAGGCGTTCTTGAAAAGGAATTCCGCGTAAAAATAGACGAAAGCGACAATTCAGCCGGCTGGAAGTTCGCCGAGTACGAGATGAAGGGCGTTCCCGTTCGGATCGAGCTCGGGCCGAAGGACATCGAAGCCGGCCAATACGTTGTGGTCACAAGACACGACAACAAAAAAGAGACCGTACCGCTGGATTCGATCGTCGAGGTTATCCGGAGAAAACTGGCCGAGGTGCACGACGGCCTGTACGAAAAAGCGCTGCAGAACCGCGAGAGAAGAACCTATATCTGCCACGATATGGACAGCATTGTAAAATCAATTGCCGAGAATGGCGACGGTTTTGTCAAAGCGATGTGGTGCGGCGACGAGCATTGCGAAGCGACCGTAAAGGAAAAAACCGGCGTCGGCTCCCGCTGCATTTTGCCGGACGCCGAACCCGTCGGCGACACCTGCGTCTGCTGCGGTAAACCCGCAAAGCACGTCGTCGTGTGGGCGAAAGCATATTAATTTTTCCATATTACAAAGAACAGCGCAGGCTGTTCTTTTTTTATCAACAATTTCCGCAACATTTTTATCTTGACTAATTTTCTTAAAACCGTTAAAATATGCCTGTTACTTTGTTCGATCGTTTCACGTGAAACACAAGCGGGACTGTCGCCGATTGTTTCACGTGAAACATATCCGCGATTATAATTTGGACGGTGAACTCTTTGAGAAAAAATAGATTGGCGGCATTGTTCGCAAGCCTTTTGCTTTTATGCGCTTTTATCGCTTCCTGCGAAAACGTGTCTCTGCTCGAAGACGCGTCGTCGGGTACTTATTCGGACGGCGTTTCGGACACGACGAGCGTGGACGTGGAATCGCTGCTGAAATACATCGGCGGAGAAATCACCATAGCGGTTCCGGAGAGCCAGCAGCTTGCTTTTTCCACGAACCCGAACACGGACGATATTATCGGCTTGACTTCGATGGCGCGGAACGATTTGCTCGCCGAGAAATGCGGTCTTGAATTGAAAATCAAAACGGTGTCTGCCGAAAACGTTCTGACCGAACTGGACGCCGCGCAAAAAGCCGGCTTAAACTACGCCGATATTCTCTGTCTTCCCGCCAAGACGCTTTCCGCGCTGGCAGACGGCGGATACCTTTTCAACCTGCTTTCTTCGCCCGATTTCAAACTGGATTCCAATTATATCAATACAACCGCCGCGAAAGAAATGGCGGGCAACAAAACGCTTTATATGCTGTTTGACAACGCCACGCTGTTCTACGACGAGACATGGGTTGTATTCTACGACAAACAGCTTGTCTCCGGCACCGGGCTTGCCGACCCTGCGAAACTTGCGGCGTCAGGCCAATGGACCTGGGACGAGTTTATTAAATATTCCGAAGCCGTCGCGCAGAAAGTGATGAGCAAGGGTTCGCCCGATACCGCGACCGACGTGTTCGGCTTTTCTTCTTACAACAACACCGCCGACCTTCCGCTCGCCATTTGGGAAAGCTGCGGCATTCCGCTGTTCGGCGAGACCTACGGCGGTCCGGTAACCTTAAAAGCGGACGCCGCCGTGCTGAAAAACAGCGCGAAAGAACTGCAGAATATATATTTCCACAAGAGCCGCTTCCCGCTTCAGGGCGAAGAGGCTGCCGCCGCGTTCAAAAAAGGCAGAATGGGTTTCTTTATCTATAAGCTCGGATTTTCCGCTGCGCTTGTGGAAACCGGCAGGGACTGGGGCATTCTGCCACTTCCGAAATACTCAGCCGACCAGAACGGTTACCGCTCCTATGTCGATCCGAACGCATACGCGTTCGCAATACCGGCAAACGCCACGAATCCGCAGAGAAGCATTCTTGCTTTAAACATGCTCTGCGCCGCATCCAAAGATACGATGCGGAAAGCGGTTTACGACAAATATGTCAATCTGTATTTTACCAACAACGCCGCGACCGTCATGCTGAACACGATTATGGATTCGGTTTATTTCGATTTCGCGGCAATCCACGCGTCCGGCATGCCCGCCATCGCGAACGTCAGCACGAACGTTGTCATCGACGCCGTCTCAAAGAAGGGCTCTGATTTTTCCTTCACGAACGAAGCGCTCTCCGCGTTCGAAAAATACGCTGCCGAGAAATTCAAATAGCGCGATTCGGAATTTAAAACGACACAGGTATTGATTTTTCAGACGCTTTATGGTATGATTAATTGGTTATTTATGGAATAATACTATAAATTGGTTGAACAAAAATTCACTGTGCGGCTGAAAAACCGTGGAAAGGAATGGTACAGATGTATAACAAAAAATCAATTGAGGATATTGACGTATCCGGAAAAAAAGTGCTGGTAAGATGCGACTTCAACGTTCCGCTTGAGGACGGCAGAATTACCGACGACAACCGAATTGTCGGCGCATTACCCACCATCAAATACCTGCTCGCGCACAAAGCGAAGGTTATACTTTGCTCCCATTTGGGCAGACCGAAGGGCGAATTTAACATGAAATACACCCTCGCGCCGGTTGCTAAGAGACTTTCCGAACTGCTCGGAATCGAAGTCACGCTCGCAAATGACGTTATCGGCGAAGACGCCGTCGCAAAAGCGGCCGCTTTGAAGGAAGGAGAAGTCCTGCTTCTTGAAAACGTACGCTTCCATAAGGAAGAAGAGAAAAACGACCCCGAATTCGCAAAGAAGCTCGCTTCTCTTGCCGAGATATATGTAAACGACGCGTTCGGCACCGCGCACAGAGCGCACGCTTCCACAGCCGGCGTGGCCGACTATCTCCCTGCCGTCTGCGGATACCTGATTCAGAAAGAGATTTCCGTAATGGGCAAAGCGCTTTCCGACCCGAAGCGTCCGTTTGTCGCGATTCTCGGCGGCGCGAAGGTTTCGGATAAAATCGGCGTTATCAACAACCTGATCGAAAAGGTCGATACGCTCATCATCGGCGGCGGCATGTCCTATACGTTCGAAAAAGCGATGGGCGGCAACATCGGTAAATCCCTGTGCGAGGCGGATAAGCTGGACCTGGCAAAAGAAATGCTCGAAAAAGCTAAGAGCAAGGGCGTAAAATTCCTGCTCCCGACCGATACCGTCTGCGCGAAGGAATTTTCAAACGACGCCGAGCAGAAGGTGTTCCCGACCAACGCTATCCCCGAGGATTACATGGGTCTCGATATCGGTCCGGAAACCATCAAAGCGTTCTCCGAAGCGCTCAAAGGCGCAGGAACCATTGTCTGGAACGGCCCGATGGGCGTGTTTGAGTTCGATAACTTCGCAAAAGGCACCAAAGCGATTGCGGAAGCCGTCGCGGCAAGCGGCGCCATCTCGATCATCGGCGGCGGCGACAGCGCGGCAGCGGTAGAGAAATTCGGACTTGCCGACAAGATTACCCACATTTCCACCGGCGGCGGTGCGTCTCTCGAATTCCTCGAGGGTCTTGTCCTGCCTGGAATCGCTTGCTTAAACGATAAGAATTAAACATTTTTGGTGTATTCCAATTATTTATATTTTATTTTAAATAGAAAGGTCTCTATCGTAAATGAACAAAGCAAAAAGAAAGACTGTTATTGCCGGAAACTGGAAGATGAATAAAACGCCCGTAGAGGCTGCGCAGCTGATTTACGACATTAACCAGAGAATTTCGAATATCGAAACAAAGGGCTGCGAGATTGTCGCTTGCGTTCCCTTCGTCGATATCGACGCCGCTGTGAAAGCCGCCGACGGCACAAGAATTAAGATCGGCGCCGAAAACTGCCACTGGGCAAAGAGCGGCGCATTTACCGGCGAAATCAGCGCGGATATGCTCAAAGCCTGCGGCGTCGAATATGTAATCATCGGACACAGCGAAAGAAGACAGTATTTCGGCGAAACCGACTTAACCGTAAACCAGAGGCTTCACGCCGCGCTGGAAGCAGGGCTCACGGTAATCCTCTGCGTCGGCGAGCTGCTTGAGCAGAGAGAACAGGGCATTACCGAAGAAATCGTTTCGATGCAGACAAAAATCGCGCTTTTAAACGTCACGGAAGAGCAGATGAAGAACGTCGTCATCGCTTATGAGCCGGTTTGGGCGATCGGAACCGGCAAGACCGCGACCAGCGAGCAGGCCGACGAGGTTTGCGGCATTATCAGAAACGTTCTCGCCAAACTCTACTCGAAAAAGACAGCCGAAGCCACCTCGATTCTGTACGGCGGCTCCATGAACGCAAAGAACGCAAAGGAGCTGCTCAGCATGGAGAACGTGGACGGCGGTCTGATCGGCGGCGCGTCTCTGAAAGCCGAGGATTTCTCCATCATCATCGAAGCCGCACAGTAAGAAATACAAACAAAAAAGGAGTGAGTTTTTCGCTCACTCCTTATTTTTTACTCCGGCAGTATTATCCGAACGGCGTTCGGCACGACTGAAATGGTGGGGTTCTTCATCGGGATAATGTTTCCGTCGATGTTTACGTCAATGATTTTCTCGGAGATGATTTTCAGCTTTTTGCACAGCTTATGCGTACAGTACTTTTGCAGCTTCGTCAGGTGTTCCCCTCTGCGAAAACTGCCTACAAGCGCGGCAAAGGTCAGGCGAGAAACGGTTTTGATGCGGATAAAATCCAAAAGCCCGTCTTTTATGTCGCTCAACGGCGAAGCCTTAAAGCCGCCGCCGTAATATTTTCCGTTCGCGCAGATGGCGAATAAGTACTCGGTGTCCTTGTCCTTTACTTCCTCTCCGTCGGCGACCAGCGTGAACTTATGCTTCATTTTGGAAATCAGACATTCGACGACCGACAGGTTGTACGCCGCTTTGCCGCTGACAAGCGGGAGCTTTTTGTACTTTTCCATTCCCTTTGCGACGGCGGCGTCGTAGCCCGCGGACACGATGTTGACGCTGACGTGCTCTCTGCCGCTGTCGGCGTCTTTGACCAATATCAGGTCGCTAAAATCAAGTCTTCCTCTCACCATGTCCGGCAACGAACGGAATTTTTCGGTCGGGATTTCCTCAAAATACTTCACAAAATCGTTTCCGGAACCGATCGGGACGACGCCGACCGCGCAGTTTTTGTTCTGCGCTTTATAAACGCCCTCGACCACTTCGCTCAGGGTGCCGTCTCCGCCGCAGGCGTAAATGCGCAAAAAGGCATCCGAAGGAAGCGTATCGAGCTTTTCCTTCACAATCTCGGTGGCGTCTCCGACGCATTTGGTAACCTCGATTTCATACGGCTCGATTAACAGCATCCTCTCGACTGCTTTTCTGATCAGTCCCGAACGGTCTTTCTTCCCCGCGACCGGATTGATTACAAATAAATGCCGCTGCAAATTCTCATTCTCCTGAATTTTTATTTTTAAATTTTATAAAAGGTGTTTTTTCCATGGCGTTTTCGTTCTGAACGCCGGGAGCCGACAGCAGAAGGACGCTTTCGATCTCGGCTTCCCGATAGAACGCTTTTTGGATATGCGCCGGCTGTTTTTTAATGTGCGCCGGTTTGGTAATCAATGGTATGCCGAAATGCTTTTTCCTGTTTTTCAGAAAAGCGCATCCCGCTTCGTCCGCCGCGAGCAGCAGCGTGTATAACGGTTTTGAAAGCGCGTCTTCCGGCGTGACGCCGAATACCATCGAGAAAACGCTTCTCCGGATTCTTGCTTCCGTATAGACCGTGTTCCTGCAGACATCCACCAAATGCGTAAAGGAATTCAGCAGCTTCGCCGCGTTCACAATGCTGTTCGCCAAATCCAGCGGCGTGCTGTAAATGTTTCTGTTGTCGCCGACGTTATAGCGCCGCAGCGTGCCGATAATATACTGCGACAGGTTCTCCGCGCTTCTGGGCAGTTCCTCAGCGCTCAGACCGCCGTAAACAGCGGCGCTGCATTCGGGCAGAAGCGACAGGAATTTCGCGCGGTCCTTTTCGGCGCGGATCGACGAGGAGGAACGAAGTGTCATGTCCCGCGCGACCGGAAAAGGTTTTAAGCTGTACCCGCCCTTTTCAATGGCGGCAAGGTACTCGAGCGTCAGGATATTGTTCGGCTTTCGGATGATCTCGGCCGCTTTTTCCCCCAACTTCGCCGCGACAAGCATTTCCTTCGCTTTCGGATACGAAAGGTTTTTCTCTTTGTCAATCAGCGCCATCAGTTCTTTTTCAAAGGAAACATCTTTGGTTTCCCGATATATTTTCTCAAGCGTCGAAAAATCGTCCTCGCAGCCGAAAGCCAGCGCGTCCGCGCCGAGCATCGCCGCGATATATACGCCCGCGGCCGCGAAATCACGCGCCGACATCATGCAGTACGGGAACGGCAGAGAAACGACAAGGCTCGCGCCGCACATCACCGCGGCTTTCGCTCTGCTGTATTTATCGGCGACGGCAATTTCGCCGCGCTGAACGAGGTTGCTGCTCATTATGCAGATAACGCCGTCAAATTCTCTTTTGAGATGCTCGATCTGCTTTAAATGCCCGTAATGAAAAGGGTTGTACTCACAGATAACGGCCGCATAACGTTTTTTGGTCATAAAACACCTCTTTTACGTTGAAAAAGCCTTATTTTATGTATAAGAATACCCTTGATTTTTGTATATAGGGGTAGTATAATTACTTTCGGTTTAAAAGTCAATATATACGGTTTTTTGTAAAACCGCAGCAAAAGGAGATACGAAATGTATATTTTAGTTGTAAACGCAGGGAGCTCTTCGTTAAAGTATCAGTTGTTCGATATGGAGACAAAGAGCGTTATCGCTAAAGGCCTCTGCGAAAGAATTGGCATCGATGGAAGGCTGAAACACCAAACCACCGGCAAAGACCAGATCATCAAAGACATACCGATGCCTACACACGCGCAGGCGGTTTCCGCGCTGGTCGATATCCTGACGGATAAGGAACACGGCTGCATATCCGATATGAGCCAGATTTCAGCAGTCGGACACAGAGTTGTCCACGGCGGTCCCTGGATTACAAAAAGTGTGCTTGTAAACGAAAATGTCATCGCAGACCTTGAAAAATGCTGCGATATAGCGCCTTTGCACACGGTTCCGCACCTGATGGGCATCAGAGGATGCATGAAAGCAATGCCGAAAACGCCGCAGGTCATCGTTGTCGATACGGCGTTCCACCAGACAATGCCCGAGCACGCATATATGTACCCGATTCCCTACGAGCTGTACGAAAAGTACAAGATTCGCCGCTACGGCTTCCACGGCACGTCGCACCGCTATGTTTCCGGAAAAGCGATCGATCTGCTCGGCAAGAATCCGGAGGACACGAAAATTGTAACCTGCCATCTCGGCAACGGCTCTTCCATTTCCGCAATCAAAGGCGGAAAGGTTATTGACACAAGCATGGGCTTTACGCCGCTGGAGGGCGTTATCATGGGCTCCCGCTGCGGTTCTATCGACCCTGCGATTATCCCGTTCATCATGGAAAGAGAAAACATCCCCGCTTCCGAAATGTGCAACTGGCTAAACAAAAAGTGCGGATTCCTCGGCGTTTCGGGCGTCTCGAGCGACCTCCGCGAGATTTCGGCAGCCATTGAGGAGGGCAACGCAAGAGCAAAACTTGCGCACGATATTCTTTGCTACCAGATTAAAAAATATGTAGGCGCTTATGCCGCCGCGATGAACGGTTTGGACTGCGTCGTGTTCACGGCCGGCATCGGCGAGAACAACCCGCAAATCCGCTACGACAGCCTTTCCGACATGGATTATTTGGGAATCGAAATCGACAAGGCGAAAAACGAGCAAAAGAATGCCTGCGAGATCAGCAGCGACAACTCGAAAGTCAAGGTTTTTGTCATCCCGACAAACGAAGAGCTTGTGATCGCAATGGATACGCAAAGCATTGTAAGCAATCTTTATTAAAACAATCCGGCGCGCGCCCTAAACAGGCGTTGCGCCGGTTCTGTATTTATTCGGTTCGATTAAGAAAGGCTTAAAGTTGAGCCTGTCCGCCGCAATCAGCTTGAGCTTCGTGGTCCCCAACTGATACGCAAGTTTTTCCTCCGATACGGTGTGCAGATGCCCGTAAAAGCATCTGCTGATTTTATATTCGCGCAGAACGTCGCAGATTTTGGCGCATTCAATCCCGCCGTAGGCAGGCGGATAGTGCAGAAAGCATAAGATTTCCTTGTCGGGGTGTTTTTCTTTGATTTTCAAGCCCTCGTTCAGCGACATTTTGAGCCGTTCGGCTTCGCGGTTGACGATTTTTTCATCCTCGGGCGTATAGGTTGTGTCAATAAACCATCCGCGCGTTCCGCAGATGATAAAATCCTCGCACAAATATGCGTTGTTGTGCAGGAAAGATATGGATTTTATGTTTAAACTTTCCAAAAAAGCGTTCAGCTTTTTCATGGTCTGCCACCAGTAATCGTGATTGCCTTTGGAAATAATTTTTTTACCGGGAAGCGCTTCTAAAAACAGAAAATCCCCTGCCGCGTCCGCGGTTTTCAGTCCCCACGAAAGATCGCCCGGAATCACGACGGTGTCGTTTTCCCGAACCACAGAAAGCCAATTTTCTTTTATTCTTTCGGCGTGATGATTCCATTTTGCGCCGAACACGTCCATCGGTTTGTCGGTCCCGTGCGAGAGATGGAGGTCGCCGATTACAAATACCGAAATAACAATCAACTCCCGTTTTTGACAAATCGCATTAGCAACAGTTGCTAACGCAAAAAAGAATAAAAAAACAATGCGCGCGAAAAATAAAACCGACGGTAACGCTGTTACCGTTCCGCATTTTTGAATGCAAAAACGACTCAAAAGAGAGGAATCACAATGGATCCAATCAGAATTGACGAGCATCCGAAGCCGATAAAAGGCATCAGCTGTTCCGTTAAGAATTGCGTTTATCACGACGGGAAAACGCAGTGCACCGCTGGAAAGATCGCCGTCGGTCCCTCCAACGCGGTTACCAGCGGCGATACGCTTTGCGCCACTTTCCAGTTAAAGGAAACAGACCAATAGCCTTTTTAAAACTGAAAGCGTGTCTGAAAAAGGCACGCTTTTCTTTTATTTTTTTATCGCGTCGGCGAACGCAAGCACTTCGCTTTTCATCGCTTCTTTTTCAATAATTTTCGTAAAGCGAACCTTTTTGCTTTCCAGTTTCGCCAAGCGTTCCGGAATTTGAACGCCGCTGACCGCGTTCAGCTTCTTTAGCGCTTCGAACTCTTCCGCGGGAACCGTTTCGCCGAGCGCGCCCAGCACGGCGGGCGAGAACTTGTAGGGCGAAGCGGTCGAAGCGATCAGCATCGCGCCGTCGTCGCCGGTCGTCTTTTTATATTCTTCCGCGCAGTAAAGCCCCACCGCGGTGTGCGTATCCGAAAGGTAATTGTAGTTTTCAAAATAACGCTTTATGGTTTCTTTTGTGCCGTCCTCGTCGCAGAAACAGCCGCAGAAGTCCTGCTGAATGACCTCCAGCACGTCTTTTTCCACTTCAAAATAGCCTTTCTCAAGGAGCGACTTCATATATCCGGCGCAGCGGGACGCTCCGGCGATTAGGTATAAGAGCCGCTCAAGGTTGCTGGAAATCAGAATGTCCATCGAGGGGGAAATGGTCGTATAGAAAGGCCTGCGCTTGTCGTAAACGCCGGTTCGTATAAAATCGGTGAGAATGTTGTTTTTGTTGGACGCGCAAACCAGTTTTCCGATCGGAACCCCCATTTTCTTCGCGAAATAGCAGGCCAATATGTTGCCGAAGTTGCCGGTCGGAACCGTGACGTTCAAAGTCTCGCCGGGCTTTATCTTTTTCTGCTTTAAAAGCTCGCAGTATGCCGAAACATAATATACAATCTGCGGCGCGAGCCTGCCCCAGTTGATGGAGTTCGCGCTGGAAAGGAAAAGGCCTTTTTGATTCAACGCTTCGATGATTTCTCCGTCGCCGAAAATGGCTTTTACGCCGCTCTGCGCGTCGTCGAAATTGCCTTTAATCGCGGTGACGCATACGTTTTTGCCGCTCTGCGTCGCCATTTGCCTTTTCTGGATGTTGCTGACCCCGTCGCTCGGATAGAATACCTGTATAAATACCCGTTCTGCGTCGGCATAGCCTTCCAAAGCCGCTTTGCCGGTGTCGCCGGAAGTGGCAACCAGAATCAAAGCGTCCCTTTTCTCGCCCGTCTTTTCGAGCGCGAGCGCCAAGAGGTGCGGCATAATCTGCAAAGCCATGTCCTTGAACGCGCTGGTCGGGCCGTGCCACAACTCTAAAACATAATCGCCGTTGACCTGCGACAGTCGAACAGGGGGCGACGGGAATTTGTGTCTGCCGTACGCTTTCGACGCGGCCCTGATCAGTTCCTCTTTCGTGTAATCGGTCAGGAATAATCCGAGCACATGCGCCGCTCTCTCGATATAATTCATTTTTGTCAGCGCGGTAATGTCCGCCTGAGACAGTACGGGAATGCTTTCGGGGACATATAAGCCGCCGTCGGGGGCGATGCCCTGCTTAATGACGTAAGCCGCCGATTTTTTCTCTGAGTTTTCACTTCTTGTGCTGATATAGTTCACGATGATTTATTCCTCGCCGTACTTAGAATGCGTTTTGAATGTGATGGATTTTATAGGGCGAAAAAACGCCTTTTTTTGTGTATATCTCGATAATGTCGTTTCGCGTGTTCTTAACCCGTTTTTTCGCTTTAAATCCAAACTTGTAAAAAACCGTCACCCTGCCGTCTCTGCACTGCTCGCGCAGAAAAGCGGCAGCGGCGCTTCGCAGGCAGGCGATCTTCTTGTCGCCGACGGCTTCGGCCGGTGTTCCGAAAGAATCGTCCGAGCGCGTCTTGACTTCCGCGAAAACAAGGGTGCCGCGTTTGTACGCGACGATGTCCAGCTCCCCGCCGCCGGCTCTGTAATTCTGCGAAAGGATCCGGTACCCGTTCTTTTTTAAAAACTGCGCCGCGTACTGTTCACCAGCTCTGCCAAATGTCTTGCTGCTCAAAGCTGTCACCCAACGTTTTTTTCAAAAAACTGCGGCGGTGTACCGGGCAGGGACCGTATTTTAAAATAGCCGCTTTGTGCGCCTTTGTCGCATACCCTTTGTTTTTTGCAAATCCGTAGCCGGGATAAAACCGATCCATCTCCTCGCAATAGCGGTCCCGCGCGACTTTCGCAAGCACCGAGGCCGCCGCGATACAGGGAATTTTGCCGTCCCCTTTTACAACCGGCTGCGCAGGAATCGGAAAATCTCTGGCGATGTTTCCGTCCACCAGGGCTAAATCAGGCTTTATGGGCATCATCTCAATCGCTCTGCGCATGGCGAGCATGGAAGCGTTTAGAATGTTAATCGCTTCGATTTCGTAAACCTCGGCATGCGCGATGCCGTAAGCGAGCGCCTTTTGTCGAATGATGTCGTACAAGTGGTTTCGCTCGCGCTCGGTCAGCTTCTTGGAGTCGTTCAGCTCCTCGATAACCAAACCTTTGGGAAGAATCACCGCCGCCGCGAAAACCGGGCCGGCAAGCGGTCCCCTTCCCGCTTCGTCGCAGCCGCATACGACGCTGACCGTTTCGGTGTAAAAGGTGTTCTGCAAGTCCCAGCTTACCATTGGAAGCGCCCCCTTTTCCGCCCGTAAAAAACAGGCTTCCCTTATTTCTTGCTGCGCTTTATATATTAATCGAGCGTGATTTTTCCGATTTTTCCCGCGCGGAACTCGTCCAGCAGAACGGACGCGCAGCGTTCCTCGTCAATCACGCCGCCCGAACGCAAAAAACCTCTTTTTCGCGCAATGCGTTCGAAAAGTTCGTATGAACTTTCGTCCGGCAAAGGCTCTGTCTTGTATCTTTCGGTTATGAAATGCGGGTACTTCTCCCGCAAAAGGTCGAGCAGCTTGAGCGAAAGCTCAACCGTGTCCAAAATTTCATCCTTAATCGCGCCGGTGCAGGCGAGCTTGACGCCCGTCATCTGGTCGTCGAACTTATGCCACAAAACGCCGGGCGTATCCAAAAAGTCAATGCCGGCGTCCGACTGTATCCACTGGTTGGCGCGCGTCACGCCGGGCCTGTCCTCCGCTTTTGCTTTCTTCTTGCCGGTAAAAGTGTTGATAAATGTGGATTTTCCGACGTTGGTAATGCCGACGACCATCGCTTTGATGGTTCTGTTCATGCCTTTTTGCTCGTATCGCTCCAGCTTCTCTTTGAGCAGTTCGCGAACAGCGGGGACGATTTTGTTAAAATTCTTCTTTGTCTTGCAGTCTATGGGAATAACAGGCTTTCCGTCCTCCGACAGCTTCTTGACCCAGTATTCGGTCGCCGCGTCGTCGGCAAGCGTGCATTTCGTCAGCAGCGTAATGCAGGGCTTGTTGGAAAAAATGCTTTCAAAATCGGGGTTTTTGCTTGAAACTGGTAAGCGCGCGTCTAAAAGCTCTATCACAATGTCGATCAGCGAGAGGCATTCGATCATCTTCCTCTTCGCTTTCGCCATGTGCCCGGGATACCAAACGATTGGATTCTCCATTTTTCAAACCTACTTTTCAAACGCGCTGCTGAACTCTATGACGCTGTCGGCGGTTCTGCCGGTATTGTTGTCCACTTTGCCGAAATTCGGGTAAACGCGGAAGATGACCCTGCCGAGAATATCGCTTTCGTTGAAGAGTCCGAACTCGCGGCTGTCCTTCGAATTGTTCCGGTTGTCGCCCAGGACAAAAATTTTGCCCTCGTCAACCAAAAACTCCTCGTCTGTCGCATACGCTCCGCCGGCCATCGGTACGCCGGCGATTCTGCGGACGTAAGGTTCGTCCAGCTTTTCGCCGTCCACATAGATCGCCCAGTTCTCGTAATCGATTCTCACCCGCTGCCCGCCGACCGCGATGATTCTTTTAATCAGCGGCTTCGGAGAATGTTTGATCACCACAATATCGCCGGTTTTCGGCGTGTACGCCAGGTTCGATATAACCAGCTTGTCGTTGTTGTGCAGCGTATAGAGCATGGAATCGCCATCTACCGAAACATATCGGAACACAAACATAAAAAGCAGAATCATCAAGGCGAGCGCATAGCAGAACGTCTCGACGTACTCGTAAAGCCCCTGTATCGCGCTTTGCTTTTTCTTCTGCTTTTTTTCCTGCGCGTCTGCCTCTGTTTGCCGGTTTTCCTGCGTATCAACCGAATATTCATTGTTCTCCAATGCCATATTGTCAATACTCATGCCATCTCGACCTTTCTGATTTCGGTAAAAAGCGCTGTCGCTTCTGTCTTAAAATTAGAACAAAAGTGTCTGCAATACTACTTCTAAATAAGAAACAGTATCATACAGACACCTTTACGGTTGCAAAAGACTTAGATTTTTTCTTTTACTTTAGCAGCCTTGCCGACTCTGTTACGCAAGTAATACAGCTTTGCTCTGCGAACCTTACCGCGTCTGACAATCTCGATTTTCTGTACGTTCGGCGAATGAAGCGGGAAGGTTTTCTCAGTTCCGACACCGAAAGAAACTCTTCTAACGGTAAAGGTCTCCGATATGCCGCCGTTTCTCTTAGCGATAACGGTACCTTCAAAAATCTGCGTTCTTACTCTTGCTCCCTCAACGATACGCTGATAAACCTTGACAACGTCGCCAACTTCAAAAGAGGGAACGTCTTTTTTAAGCTGCTCATTTACAAAAGCTTCAAGTATGTTCATAAAGCTTTTCCTCCTGTTCGTTTGTTTACGAAGCGTTCGTGCTGAGCTTGCAGAGGACCGCTCCGGTAAATTGACAATTGATTATATCACAAGTGTTTGCGCTTTGCAAGCCTTTTTTATAAAAAATATTAGTAGAAGCGTATTGCGAAAAACGCCTTTATTTTTCTTCCCGGTTCGGATAAAAGGCTTTTTTCTTGACATATTAAGTAAAAAATGATAATATTGATTGTTACAAAATAACAATGTAATTATTTTTTTGTTTATGCTAAACTATGAAATGCGAAAACGCTCGGGAGGGCTGCGGTTTGACTGCTGCTGGCAGAGTGATCTTTATTACAAGCTTTAAAGGCGGGGTGGGCAAAACCACGGCCGCCGCCAATATTGCTGCGGCTCTGCGCGCCTTCGGCTACCGGGCGCTGGTCATCGACGGCGATTTCGGCATGCGCTGCATGGATTTGGTGCTCGGCTGCGAGAGCGACACGGTCTTCGACTGCTTCGACGTGCTCACCGGCCGTTGCGAGCCCGAAAAGGCGATTGCGGAATCGGAAGGACTTTTCTTTATGCCGGCGCCGATGAACTACAGCGGCGAACCAATCCCGGCAGATAGCTTTTTTGCGCTTTTTTCAAAACTGCGGCAGAAATTTGATTTCATCATCATCGACAGCTCGGCCGACCCGTCGCCCTATTATTTATCCTTCGCGCGCGTCGCCGACGAAGCGATCATCGTCGCGCACCATCAATCGACGGCGGTTCGAGCGGCGGAGAAAACGGCCGCCAAGCTGTCCGAGTGGTTTTCGGACCCAAAGCTTATTATTAATGGTTTTCACCGGGAATATGCCGAAAAAGGCAAGCTCCCGAGCATCGTCGACATCATCAACCGCTCCACGGTCGGACTTATCGGCGTTATCCCGTTCGACGAAAACCTTCCGGCCGACCAGGAAAAAGGTTACGTAACCCTTTCCAGTGAAAAAAACGCGCGTTTGAAAAAATACGAAGCGGCTTTTGTCAATACGACGCTCAGACTTTTAGGAAAACGCGTCCCGCTGTTTCATAACGTTTTTACCCCAAAGCGGAAGAATTACTATCTGAAGAAATATAAAAAAGAGCCTGTTTGAAGGATGCCTTCAAACGACGTTATGCGCAACCACAATTCTCAAAGTCGGGGAACCAGAGGAAAGGAATGAATTTTAACAGTGAACATCGCCATCATCGCCAGTGACAAGAAAAAAGAACTGATTACAGAGTTCTGCCTTGCATACTGCGGAATTTTGAGCAGGCATAAGCTTTGCGCCACCGCGACAACAGGGAAATATATTTACGAAGCGACAAAGCTGAACATCGAAAGGCTGTTGTCCGGATATCATGGAGGCATCCAGCAAATCGCTTCGAAAATAGCCTATGATGAGGTCGATATCCTCATTATGCTGCGGGATCCGTTCAACGAGCAGGAATACACCGGCTCGGAGCTGGAGCTTATCCGTCTTTGCGATAAGCTGAATGTTCCGGTTGCGACCAACATTGCGACCGCAGAAGCGCTCATCCTCGCGCTCGACAGAGGCGACCTTGACTGGAGAACGCTTCAGAGAGACAAAAAAAGGTAAACATTATTCGGTATTACCGTAGAAAGGCATGGACAATACGAATGGGTTATCAAAAGCCAAAAGGAACGCTGGACATTTTGCCGTCGGAGAGCGGCGTTTGGCTGTATGTGGAAGATACGATAAGACGTCAGGCTGAGCTTGCCGGATTCAAGCTGATTCGTTTTCCGACCTTCGAGGCGACCGAGCTGTTCAACAGAGGCGTCGGCGGAACGACGGACATCGTACAGAAGGAAATGTACACCTTCATCGACAAGGACGGCTCAAGCCTTACGCTGCGTCCGGAGGGGACAGCCTGTGTGGCAAGAAGCGTGCTGGAGAACGGCCTTTACGCCGGCGCGATGCCGCTGAAACTGTACTATCTATCCAACTTCTTCCGCCGCGAGCGCCCGCAGGCGGGCAGAAGCCGCGAGTTCTGGCAGTTCGGCGTCGAGCTTTTCGGCAGCGCCGGCGCGGAAGCGGACGCTTCGGTGATCCTGCTTGCGAACAACGTTTTTCGTGCGTTCGGCTTGCAAAACATAAAACTGAAAATCAATTCCATCGGCTGCCCGAACTGCAGGCCCGCATACCGCGAAGCGCTCAAAAAGCATTTCGAGCGCAATCAGGACGAGCTCTGCCAAACCTGCAAGGACAGGCTCGATACCAATCCTTTGCGGATTCTTGACTGCAAATCGCCTGTCTGCAAAAACATCGCGAAGGGCGCGCCGAGAACGATAGACTTTTTGTGCGACGACTGCAAAGCGCATTTTGATAAGCTCAAAACCCTGCTGGACGACTGCGGGGTCAGCTATGAAATCGACACCAACATTGTACGCGGTCTGGACTACTATACCAAAACCGTGTTCGAGTTTATCAACGAATCCATCGGCGCGCAGAGCACCGTCTGCGGCGGCGGAAGGTACGACGGGCTGATTGAGGAGCTGGGCGGTCAGCCGCTGCCGGGCGTAGGCTTCGGCATGGGCATTACCCGGCTGATTCAGTCGCTAAAGGACGAAAATTTAGTCCCCGAAATCGATTCGTCGGCAACCGTTTACATCGCCCCGCTCGGAGAAGCGGCCGCAAGAAAAGCGTTCGTGCTCGCGGAAAACCTGCGCGAAAAAGGCGTCGCGGCGGAAACCGACCTCTGCGCGCGCTCATTGAAAGCGCAGATGAAGTACGCGGACAAAACCGGCGCGAAGTTCGTGCTGGTTCTCGGCGACAACGAGATAAACGAAGGAAAAGCGGTGCTGCAGAACATGCGGACCGGCGAGAAAATACAGATTGATTTAAGCTTAGAGCGTATCATGAATACTGTCTGTTTATAGGAAGAGGTAATTATGGCGGAATTATTAGGCAGCGACCGCCGCACGCATTACTGCGGCGAGCTTCGAGAAAGCGATATCGGAAAAAAAGTATGTGTGATGGGCTGGGTCCAGAAGCAGCGAGACCTCGGCAGCCTGATTTTTATCGACCTGCGCGACAGAACCGGCATCGTGCAGTTGGCGTTCGACGAGAAAACCGAAAAGGAGATCTTCGATAAAGCCTTTCGGATTCGAAGCGAATATGTTTTGTCTGCGAAAGGCACCGTAAGAGAAAGGTCGAGCAAGAATCCGAATATCCCGACCGGGAATATCGAAATTTTTGTGGAAAGCCTGAAAATTCTTGCTGTTTCGGAAACCCCTCCCTTTGAAATCACCGACGAGACGAAAGCGAACGAAGAACTGCGGCTCAAATACCGCTATCTTGACCTGCGCCGTCCCGCGCTGCAGCAGAATCTGATGTTCCGGCACAAGGTCGCGAAGATAACAAGAGATTATTTTGACGAACAGGGCTTTATTGAGATAGAAACGCCGATATTAATCAAATCCACGCCGGAAGGCGCAAGGGACTATCTTGTGCCCAGCAGACTGCACAAGGGCTCGTTCTACGCGCTGCCGCAGTCTCCGCAGCTGTATAAACAGCTGTCGATGGTTGCCGGGTTTGACCGCTATATGCAGATTGCGCGCTGCTTCAGAGACGAAGACCTGCGCGCTGACAGGCAGCCGGAGTTTACGCAGATAGACCTTGAGATGAGCTTTGTCGATCAGGAGGACATTTTAAACATCGTCGAAGGCTATATCCAGCGTCTGTTTAAAGAAGCGCTGGACATCGATATCCCGCTCCCGCTGCCGAGATATACCTACCGCGAAGTGATGAACCGCTTCGGCACCGACAAGCCGGATATGCGCTTCGGCATGGAACTTCGCGATCTGTCCGACGTTGTCGCCGACTGCGGATTTGCGGTGTTTGCCGACGCTGTTAAAAACGGCGGCAGCGTTCGCGGCTTTACGATAAAAGGAAAAGCGGACGTTCTGACCCGCAAAGAAATCGACAAACTGACGGAATACGCGAAGGGCTGCGGCGCCAAAGGTCTCGCATGGGTGCGCCGCGCCGGTCAGATTTCGTCCTCTTTTGCAAAATTCCTGACCGAAGACGAGATGAACGCGCTGCTTGCGAAAGCGGACTGCGAAGACGGCGACGTTCTGCTCATCATCGCGGACAGCAACACCTCGAACGTGCTGACCCAGCTCGGTCAACTGCGCGTGGAAGCGGCGAACCGTCTGAATATCGAAAGAAGCGGCTACTGCTTCCTTTGGGTTGTGGAAATGCCCTTCTTTGAGTTTGACAAAGAGACCGGCGAATGGGTGGCCATGCACCATCCCTTTACGGCGCCGCTGGATGAATGTATCCCCTATCTGGAAACCGACAAGGCAAACGTGCGCGCGAAGGCGTATGACCTGGTTCTCAACGGCATAGAGCTTTCGAGCGGTTCGATCAGAATTACAGACCCCGAACTGCAGGCAAAGATATTTCAGTTGCTGGGGCTTTCCGACGAAGAAGCGAAAGCAAAGTTCGGATATCTCCTGGACGCATTCCGTTTCGGTCCTCCCCCGCACGGCGGCATGGCCATTGGACTGGACAGACTTGTCATGCAGATGCTCGGCGCGAGCAGCCTGCGCGAAGTCGTGGCGTTCCCGAAAGTGCAGAACGCTTCCGAGCTGATGACCGACTGCCCGGCGGAGGTTCCCGAATCGGCGCTCGAAGAGCTCGGACTCATCATAAGGAAGGAGTAAATTATGATTGAGATTCTTAACGTAACCAAAAAATTCGGCGATAAGGTAGCGGTGGACAACCTGTCGTTTAACGTCGTCGAAGGCGAGATTTTGGGCTTCCTCGGACCGAACGGAGCCGGCAAATCCACCACCATGAACATCATTACCGGCTATCTGTCGGCGACGAGCGGAACCGCCAAAATCGACGGCATAGACATTCTGGAGAATCCAATCGAAGCGAAGAGAAGAATCGGCTTCCTTCCCGAAATCCCGCCGCTGTATCCCGAAATGACGGTTAAGGAGTACCTGGGCTTCGTTTACGAGCTGAAGGAATGCCGTTTTCCGAAAGAACAGCATCTTAAGGAAATCTGCGACGTTGTCAAAATCGGCGACGTCTATAAGCGGATGATCAAGAACCTCTCCAAAGGCTACCGCCAGAGAGTGGGCATCGCGCAGGCGCTGATCGGGAACCCGAAGGTGCTCATCTTCGACGAGCCTACCATCGGACTTGACCCGAAGCAGATTATTGAGATTAGAAACCTGATTAAAATGCTGGGCAAAGAGCACACCGTCATTCTGTCCACGCACATCCTGCCCGAGGTGCAGGCCGTCTGCGACAGAATCGTTGTCATCAACAAAGGCAAGCTGGTCGCGAACGAAAAGACCGAGGACCTTATCCTTGCCGTCGAAGGCTCAAGAAGGCTTACGGCGAAAATTGTCGGACCGGAAGCCGAAGTGCTCAAGATGCTCAAATCCACGCCCGGCGTAAGATACGCCGAATCCATCGGAAAGCGGGATACGGACAGCATCAGCTATATCATCGAATCCGAGGACAACGTGGACGTACGAAAATCGCTGTTCTTTAATCTGGCGAAGAACAACTGGCCTTTGATCGGGCTTGAAGGAGACGAGCTGAACCTTGAGGATATATTCATCCGGCTCATCGATAAAGAAAAGAGCGACAAAAAGAAGAGAGGTGCTAAAAAAGGATGATCGCGATCTATAAAAGAGAATTAAAGTCCTACTTTTTAACACCGATCGGTTATGTGTTCTGCGGCATGTACTTGGCGGTGTCCGGCATTATTTTCTCCTATACCACGCTGCTCGCGCAGTCAACCTCCAGTCTTCCGACCTATTTTCTGATGATGATCGCCGTTTTCGCGATTCTGATACCGCTTCTCACCATGAAGCTGTTCGCGGAAGACCGAAAAACCCGGACCGAGCAGATTCTGCTGACAACCCCCGTTTCGCTGACGGGCATGGTCATGGGCAAGTATTTTGCTGCTGTTACAGTTTTTGGCGCTACGTTTTTAGTCAACAGCTTTAACTATATTCTTTTGTTCCAGTACGGCGAACCGAACGCGGGATTGATTCTGATTAATATTTTAGGCCTGTTTTTGATCGGCTGCGCGTTCATCGCAATCGGCGTGTTCCTTTCTTCTTTGACCGAGAACCAGCTGATCGCCGCCGTTTCGTCCATATGCGTGATCGTCGTGTTCCTCGCGCTGTTCTTCGTCGTGGACAAAATCGGCGTCGAATGGGTGCGCGTGTTCTTAAAATGGTTCTCGATTCTTGACAGATACAGACCGTTTACCATCGAGCTGCTCGATATCACCGCAGTCGTCTATTTTATAAGCTTAACCGCGGTATTCCTTTTCCTTACCGTAAGGGTTTATGAGAAACGGCGCTGGTCGTAAGGAGGTGCCGAAATGAGCATGAACAACAACGAAACTTCAACCATCCGAAAACTCAAATACGGTTCGCTTTCGGTCGTTTTTACGGCCGCGTTCATCGCATTGATATTGGCGCTCAACCTGATTCTGTCGTCCATTGCGCCGAAAGTCAATCTCGCTGTTGATTTGTCCGAAAAAGAACTGTATTCGCTCAGCGACAGCACAATACAGATTCTGGACGAACTGAAAGAACAGTCAAACTTTCAGATCACCATTACCTTCCTCGCGGAAAGGGATATGTACGATAACGACCCTTACGCGATGATGGTGCGCAACCTCGGCGAAGAGTTTGCCCGCCATTATCCCGATAATATTTCCGTGCAGTATAAAAATATTCAAAAAGACCCGGCATTCGCGCAGCAGATTATCGCCGAAACGCAGACAACCGGACTGAACAGCAGCTATGTGGTCGTGAAGGGCGCTTATCATTACAGAGTGCTCAGTTTGGAAGCGTTTTTTATCAAAAGCTCGGAAACCGGCAATCTGTACGCGTTTGACGGCGAAAAGCGCTTTACCGCCGCCATCCAGCAGTGCTCGCTCGAAAAACCGCTGGTCGTCGCCTTTACAAAAGGGCACGGCGAGCCGGATATTTCCGACATCATCGCGGGAAAAGTCGAATCGCAATCCGCTTCCAACATGAAACGGCTGTGCGATATTCTGATGACGGCCGGCTACGAGATTCAGCAGGTCGATCTTTCCAAAGAAGACCTTGACGAGCGGACCGAGATTCTGATTATCAACAATCCGAAAACCGATTTTATCGGCATCGAGAATCCGAACGCCGAAAACGAAATCGATAAAATTATCGAGTTTATGACCGGGTACAAGGACATTATCGTGCTGGTCAACGCAGATACGCCGGAACTGCCCAACCTGCAGGAGTATCTGTCCGAAAGATGGGGCATTAACTACAAACCGTATCACAAGCTTACCGATATGTCCCATTCGATTAAGAGCGACGGTTTGTCGATCGTCGGACAGTACGCCGGCAACGCGAACGGAACCGCTTCCTACAACATCACCAGCGTTTTGGCCGGCTCCGACATTAAAACCGTTTTCAGAAACGCGGTCGAGCTGGAAACCGTCAACGCAAACAAAGCCGATTATGTCCTGGAAACCGTTATCAAAACCTATTCTACCGCGCAATCGGTTTACAAGGACGAACCGCCCAGATCCGGCGAGTTTCCGCTGATGCTTTTATCGACCTACGCGACGTATGTGGACAACGCAAAAAAGTATAAGTATGTGCTGCTTTCCTCTTCCACCGATTTTGCCGTGGACGAGTTTATGACGTCCGCATTCGGAAACAACAAAATCGTCCTCGGCGCGATGCGCGTCATGAGCACCGAGCGGGTGGTTCCCGATATTGATGAAAAACCCTTTACCGAAACCGCCATGAAGATAGAAGCGGGGACCGCAAACACCCTCGCATGGCTGGTTACCACGGTGTTCCCGATTATCATCATTTGCGCGGGCGTTGTCGTGTTTATTAAGAGGAGACACTTGTAATGAAAAAGCAGATCATTATTGTCGTCAGCGTTTTGGCTGCAGCGCTTCTTTTGTTCGGACTGTATGAGTTTGTTTTTAAAACGGATTCACTCGATGACATCAGCGGCGACAGCTTCTACACGCTGACCGAGCCCGTCGCCGCCGAAATCCAGAATATCGAGGACAATATTACCATCCTGTTCTCGGGCGTTTCGGAAGAAACCGTCAAGAGCGACGAGTATCTGAACCGCACCTACAAATACGCGCTTGTGTTTAAAAAGACCAATAAAAAGATCAAGGTAAAATTCGACGAGGACGGCAGCTTTCAGGGCGTCGTCGTGAAAAAAGGCGACGCAGAAAAGCAGATTCCCTTCGACGACTTTTATAAAACACTAAGCAACGGCACAAAATACGCGTTCGACGGCGAGCGGCTTATCGCCAACGCTATCTTTTCGCTCTGCGGCAAAGAGGAAATGAAGGTAGAGCTGCGCGCTTTGGACGGATATGATACCGACGGCGATACGGTCGTTCCCACCGACAAGCGGCCCTTCCTCTATCCGAATATAGACCGTTCGCAGGTGCAGTCCATAACGGTTCGGAACCAGTACGGCACGTTCAAGACTTACAGGGGTTCCGACAATAAATTCTATTTCGAGGGCGCCGAGCAGGTAAGCTATAATTCCGAAAAGTTCTCAAACCTCATCGTCAACTCGACGTATGTGCTTGCAAGCGGAAAAGTAAAAGACCCGCTTGACTTGTCCGTGTACGGCCTGGACGACGAGGAAAAGGCCACGGCGGTCATCACCGTTCTGACCACCAACAACATCACGCACAAAATCATCATCGGCAACAAAACGCCGTCCGGCGACAGCTATTACGCAAAGTATTATACTAAGGACTTTGTCTATATCATCAAAGCGTCTGATTTGAACATGCTGCTGGGTCCGGTAACCGATCTGCTGACCCAGACAATGGTTTACAGCATTTCAAGCCAGAACGATCTGTTCGCCATCAACAACATCAGCATTGACTATTTAAGCTCGAACCAGTCCTTAAAGTTCCTGAATTACGCAAAGATTAAACCTTCACCGAACCTGACGGTTTACAAGAACGCCGAAATTACCGCGATATTGACCAACAAAATAAAGTTCTCCGGAAACTACACGAACTGGACGGAGATCGCGTCGCTCGCCGGCTTTACGTCTCTGGACGGCAAGACCGTTTATCTCGAAGCGCCGCTCTCGGTTTACGGCAGCAGGGGCGACTATACGGTCTCCTTCGGCCTGTTGCGCGACGACGCTGCCGGCGCGGTTCTGCCGAAGAGCTTTAAAGCAGCGTTCTCGACGGACGAAGTCAATTTTACGGATATTGATACGTCCGGCGTATCCTTCAACCAGGCAAACATGGAGCTGAAGAATTACTCCTTTACTTTCCACAGCGATACGCCCGTCAGAGCCGTGCGTCTGTATTTCGACGTCGCCGCGTCCAGGTATATCGTGCTCGACGAGGTGACGGTCAAGGTTGACGGAGAAGACGCGATGCCGGACGACGGCGTTGTCGGCGGCTGGAGGATTGTTTCGCCGTCGGAGTATATTCCGTCCGGCAGGAACTTTATTTACCCGACGATGGACTTCTCGTCAGAAGTGCTGCTCAAAATCGCTACGCTGACTTCGGATACGATCGTGGATTACGGAATCACCACTTCGGGCAATCCCGACACGCTCAAAACCGAAAAGCTGGCGAAATACGGTCTTGATAAGCCGGATAAGCATATCTCCTATGAGCTGTACGGCGTAAAAAGCGATCTTTACTTCAGCAAAATGGACGAGAACGGATATTATTACTGCTATTCCGTCATTTCCGGGCAGTATAACGGCAAACAGGTCAACATCTGCACGGACGTCATCGCGGCGATTTCCGCGGTCGACGCGCCCTGGCTCAACTGGGACATTCTGGATTATCTGGACCACTCGCTGGTTTCGATGTATATCGATTCGATCGATACGCTTACCATTTCCTTTAAGAACAAAGACTATGTGTTCAATCTCATCAAGGGCGACGACGGAAAGCTCGCCAAAGTCACCTACGAGGGCAAAGAAATTGATCTGCCGAACTTCAGGCGTCTGTACGTTTCGATTCTGAGCATCTACATCCACGGCGAATACGGCGATGTCGAGAACACGCCCACCGAGGAAATGATCATCGACATAAAGGGTTCTTCCAAGAATCAGGAAATCCGGTTCTACCGGGTAACGACCAGCAAAGCCTATTACACCGTCAACGGCGAGGGCAAGTACTACGTGCTGGTTGAGAACATCAACCGCATTCAGAAGAACGTCCAGCTTCTGATTGAAGGCAAAGAGGTTTCCAACAAGTGAGAAGGTTAACGCGCATTCTTCTTGCGCTGGCGCTGGCGTGCGGGCTGCTTTCGGGCTGCGGCGGAAACGCTTCGTTCGGCGAAGTCAGCGCCGGCGTTGAAAATACAAACGCAAACAAGCGGTATTCCGCAAGTTTTATTACCGAAATAACCTTTGACAACGAAACGGCGACCCTGCTTTACCAGCAGGGAAGCTATTCGATTGACCGGGACGCGCAAAAGCTGTACGCAGAATATGTCCGTACCTATTTAGGGTCTTCGGACAAGGTTGCCGAGATGGTTCAGGACGGCTATCTCTATATCAGCGACAGCAACGGCAAATTCAAAGTGAACAGACCGGACTATCTCGGCTACCTGCAGTACGCGGAAGCGCTCAATTTCGACGAGAAGGATGTTTCCGGCTTAAAAAAGAGCAAAAATTCCTCCGGCACGCTCTACGCCTTCAAGGTCAAAAGCGGTTATGACGAACAGCTCAAAAAGCTCCTTGGCGACGATATCTATTCGCTCGCGAAAATCATCAAACCGCAGAAGAACAAAACCCGTTTTGGCGAAATCGAATGCGAGTACACGTTTACGCAGGACGAAAACGGACAAACCGTTCTTGTGTCCCGCCAGATCGTGTTTACGGTCGCCCTGTACGACACGCCCGCCTATACGCCGGGCTATACGCCGCCGGAGACGGATTACATGCTGGATTTGAAAGTCCGGATAAAGGTAACCTATAAAGCGTTTGATAACGTTGAAATCTCCGAGCCTGTGACAACCGATTACAGCGAAATCAGCTAAAACACTTGACAAATCAAAATGAGCGCGTATAATAATAGCAATAGCGCAAGCTATTCTTTACAATCGGCGTTTTGAAGCGACGCCGTACATAACAACGGGGTGCTGAGAAATCGGCTGAGATTATACCCATGGAACCTGATGCGGGTAATGCCGCCGTAGGAAACATAGTTACAGTTAGTCTATTCGTCTGTCTATGGCTGTACCGTTTCCGGTGCAGCTTATTTTTTTCAAGAAAGGAAGTGTATTATGGAAAGAAAAAATATACGAATTTTAGTCGAATGCGCAATTATGGTTTCCCTGGCGACAGTTTTGTCTATGATAAAAGTTTACGAAGCTCCGCTCGGCGGTTCCGTCACCCTGTTATCCATGCTGCCTATCATTGTGATTTCGTTCCGATGGGGTGTTCCGGCAGGTGTCGGTTCCGCTTTTGTTTATTCTGTAATCCAGCTGCTGTTCGGTCTGAACACCTTCGCGTACGTTGTTACGCCTGCGGGCATTATCGGCGCAATTCTTCTGGATTATATCGTTCCCTTTACCGTTCTGGGTCTTGCCGGCATATTTTATAAAAGCGGTGTGGACAGAAAAAAAGCGCTGATATCCATTTTCGCCGGAACTTTTCTGGTTTTATTGCTCCGGTTTATCAGCCACGTAATCATCGGCGGCGTCGTCTGGTACGAGATTACCAAGCAAAACAATTGGAACGATTACGTGCATCAGTACAGCAAGTGGATCTATTCGCTGCTTTACAACATTACCTACATGGGTCCGGAAGCCGCGCTGACCCTCTTGGCATCCCCGATTATTCTCAAGCTCAAAGACCTCTTTAAGCATTAAAGGCATTTACCCGCAAGTGTTCCAAAAAAACAAAAATACCGTGTGGAAAAACACGGTATTTTTATTTTCATTCATCTCAGAATAAACTTTCATACATTGACTATAAAATATAGATATGATAAAATGAAGATACGACATATTGGCAAGAAAGGGAAAAACCGTTTGAAAATCAGTGTCATAGGATGCGGAAGATGGGGCGTGTTTCTGGCGTGGTATCTCAACCGCTGCCGAAACAGCGTCTATTTATACGGCAGGGCAGGTTCCGACAAGCTATTAAAGCTCCAAAACGAGCGCACCAACGGAACCATCACGCTGGATCAGGAAATCGCGGTCGGTTCCGACCTGAAAAGAGCGCTGGAGAGCGAAGTGATTGTCATCGCCATCGCTTCGCAGGGGCTGCGTTCGCTGATGCAGGAACTGAAAAAGATCGGTTTTTCACACAAAACTTTTGTTTTGTGTATGAAAGGACTTGAAGTCGGCAGCAACAAGCGCTTGAGCGAGGTTGTGCGCGAATATATCGACAACGACAGCGCCGTCGCCGTCTGGCTGGGTCCGGGACACCCTGAGGATTTCGTAAAAGGCATTCCCAACTGCATGGTCATCGACAGCGATAACCAGCAGGTCAAGGAATTCCTGGTCGATTCCTTTTCCAGCGACCTGATTCGGTTCTATTACGGCAACGACCTGATCGGAAACGAAATCGGGGCCGCGGCGAAAAACGTCATCGGCATCGCCGCCGGAATGCTGGACGGAATGCGGCTTTCTTCGCTCAAAGGTGGGCTGATGTCGCGCGGCACGCGGGAAATCGCGCGGTTAATCAAAGCGCTGGGCGGAAGCGAGCTGTCTGCGTACGGGCTTTGTCACCTCGGCGACTATGAAGCGACGCTGTTCTCGCCGCACAGCCACAACCGCCGGTACGGCGAAGCGTTCGTAAAAGGCGAGCGTTTCGACGCGCTTGCGGAAGGGTGCTACGCGGTAAAGGCGCTGGTTCGGCTCGCAGAACAAAACAACGTAGAGCTGCCGATCTGCACTGCGGTCAACGCGGTGCTGTACGAAGGAAAAAGCGCTTCCGAAATGATGCAGGCGCTGTTCCAGCGAAGCCTGAAAAAAGAGTTTTTATAAATGATTAGGAGGGTTCTGAATGTTATATTATGATTTAAACTATCTGCTTTATATTGCGCCCGCGATACTGCTCGGCCTTATCGCGCAGATTTGGGTGAAATCAGCTTTCAATAAATACAGCAAAGTGAGAGCCAGAAGCGGACTGACCGGCAGAGACGCCGCAAGGGCTATTCTTGACCGGAACGGCCTATATAACGTAGACGTCCGCCCGATTCCGGGAGAACTGACCGACCACTTTGACCCAAGAACCAACGTAATCAGCCTGTCCACGCCGGTTTTCGGTTCGAATTCCATCGCGGCGATCGGCGTTGCCGCTCATGAAGCGGGGCACGCCGTTCAGCACCAAACCGGTTATTGGTTCATCAAGGTGAGAACCGCGATTATACCGGTCTGCAACATCGGCGCGTCGATTTCTCCGCTGCTGATTATACTGGGCTTTGCGTTAAGCTGGATCGAATTATACTGGCTGGGCATTATCCTTTTCGGAACCGTCGCCGTTTTTCAGCTGGTGACGCTCCCGGTCGAATTTAACGCTTCCAGACGCGCGATCGCGATTCTTGAAGCGAACGGAACGCTGACCTACGACGAACTGAAAGGCGCGCGGGCCGTGCTTTCGGCGGCCGCCTTAACCTACGTCGCGGCGCTGGTCACCTCGCTTTTACAGCTGTTCTATTTCCTTTCCTTGTCCAACAGGAGAAGATAATGGATTCTTCCTTTGAAGCGGCGCTTGAGTACTGTCTGTCTGCGGACAGCAGCCGCGCCGGCATTGGAACGTACAAAGAGAAAACGCTTCACGCCGTGCTGAAGCGCTACATAGAGCCGAACGACGCGTTTCAGGAGGTCGCTGTCGGCTCTTTTGTTGCGGACATCTGCAACGAAAACGGCATAATCGAAATCCAGACAAGGGATTTTAACAACCTGCGCAAAAAACTGGATTTTTTCCTCAAGGAACATATCGTTACCATTGTTTTCCCGATCCCCGCGACCAAGTGGCTTCTGTGGGTGGACCCGGAAACCGGCGAAACCACCAAACAGCGCAAAAGCCCCAAAACCGGGAATCCCTGTCAGGCTTTCCACGAGCTGTATAAAATCAAGCCGTACCTGACGCACCCCAATCTGCGGCTGCGGCTGATGCTTTTGGACATGCGGGAATACCGGTATCTCAACGGCTGGAGCCGGGATAAGAAAAAGGGTTCTACCCGCTGCGAGCGGATTCCAGTCGCTTTGAAAGACGAACTGCAGATCGACAGCCCGGCGGAATATCGAAAACTGATTCCCGACACCCTGCAAGGCGGATTTACTTCCGCCGATTTCGCCAAAGCGGCAGGGCTGAGCCGGCATGCCGCTTCAACGGCTTTGAATGTGCTAAACTTTGTCGGCGCCGTCGAGAGAGCGGGGAAAAAAGGCAAAAGCTATCTATACCATATCTTAACGTAAAAAAAGACTGCCTATGCAATCGCATAAGCAGTCTTTTGCATTTTATGGCTTAGCAAATCTGCGGGTTCTGTCTGTGCGCTTCCTCGATAACGGCAAGCTGCTGGCGGACCTGATACAGTTTTACCTCGTGCTCTTTGCCCTCGGTAAACAAATCGTATACCTGGTCGTAATACGTCTTGACCGCCGCGATAAAGGGCGCCTGCGGGTCGCCGTCCCAGCTCTCCTCGTACCATTTGAGCTGTTCGGTGCAGTATGCGGGCAGTTTTTCCTCGCCCTGGCAAAGCGGCTCTTTCATCAGCTGCTGCTTGGGCGCTTCTTCTTCCTTGAAGTACTTCCAGTCGATGTGACCCATGGTTCCCTTGAGCGTGCCTCTTGTGCCCTCTACTTTGTACGTATAGCTCGGGTAAGCGTCGCAGGAAGAAATATCTAAGTCGATGAGCGGACGATTGGGCGCTGTCAGAATGAGCTTGACATAGTCCTCGGCATTGCCGAAGGTGTTCGCTCTGTCCATTTTGCAGAAGACATTGGGCATGCCGTCATAGTAATCCAAAAGGTTGAGCGCCTGGTCCAGCGGGTGCGGTCCGGTATTGGCGAGGTTGCCGCCGTTGAACTCAAGGCAGCACTGCCAGTCCCAGCGTCTTGCGAATCCGTTGAACTGGATGCCGATATGTACGATTCTGCCCAATACGCCGGAATGGATGACCTCTTTGACCTTTAAGAAGTAGCTTGCGAAGCGGGACTGCTGGAAAACAAGCAGTACGCGGTTGTTTTTCTTCGCGGTTTCGACAAGGTCGTCAAACTCCTTCACGGTGGGCACGCAGGGCTTCTCGCACAGAACGTTGAAGCCGTGCTCGAGCAAATCTTTGGTGATGCTGTAATGCAGATGGCTGGGGGTCGCGTTGATGACCAGGTCAACGTCGGTTCTTCCGAATAGCTGTTTGTAATCGGAGTAGGTTTCGCAGCCGAACTCCTTTGCGGCTCTTTCGCGGCGGATTTCCATCGGCTCGACGACGCCGACCACCTTAAAGCGTTCGGTGTCCTTTTTCAGATGAAGCCCGTGGATATCTCTGCCGCTTCTGCCCTGACCCAATATTACCACTCTGAGCTGTTTCATGGTAAACGTCCTTTCGTGTATTACAATATTTAATCTTTTATTCTGTCGTCACGCCCATTATACCCATCGGTTTTCAAAATGTAAAGGGTTAAACCGAAACTTTTAATAGTTTTTTTTCTTTGAGCGGTTCTTTGTCGCAAAGGAACACGCGGACGCCCGGTTTGCTGCCCAGCCGCTCGGCGGGATAAAAAAACGCGACCGCTTTTTCGGTGATATAGAAGCTGTTTTCCACAAAAAACTTCCGCAGCGCCTTTTTATACTCCTCCGTCGGAAGAACGCCGGTATTGCCTTCGGAAGCGAAGCGTTCCAAAAGAAACTCCTTCGCGCCGGGCGCGAAAATATCGTTGAAACCGTACATATACCCCTTGTCTTTGTTCCAGACCTGCGACGCTCTGAGATGGTTCTGCTCGCTTATGCCGTCGAACACGCTGATATCGGTATAAATCGACAGGATGTTTTTGCTCTCGTACGAGCAGGTAAACTTCATCACCGCGCCGCAGGGGCGGAAACCTTCTTTGTCCGCCAGTTTTTTTGCTCTCTCAAACAGGTCGTTTTCCGCAAAGTGCAGAAAATTCTTCGCGCTGCGCTCGTAAAACGGCTGCGCGTTCTGCTTGAGCCTGCTTTTTTCCTTTAAATTAATCGACGGATAGGCGATGTTGACATGCACCAACACCCTTCCGTTCTCGTCGCAAAGGTCTTTTTTGATTGTCTCCTCCTGAATAACCGTCGTATCGTTTTTCAAAAAGAACATATCCTTCATTCCTTTCGTTCACGATATAAGGTTATTCTTGCGGGAGTTCTTTTATGACTGGTTCTGGTTCGCGTTCTCGTCGAGCAGATCCTTTCGCCAGAGAATGGTTTCCTTAATCGCGATGAGTTCGGCGGAAATCAGAATCGGCGCGATGAAGTTCAAAGCGATCGCGCGGAAGAAGGGCGAATCTATCAAAAAGAAGAAAACCGCGATGGACAGCGCGCTCATAAAGGCCGGAAATAGCTTATAAAAACGGCTGGGCCGCAGGTACAACAGCGACAGCGCGGTTGACGGCGGAGAAATAATGGATAAAAAGTACTGCTCGACGCTCTTTCCGACAACCGGATTATCGGCGGGTTTTCCGGCAATGACGTTGATGAACGCCAGAAAAAGCAAGGCAAAAAAGACGGGCGAACACAGATGCTTAAACGCGGTCATGCCGGTCCGGCTGCTGGTTCCGAACGCGATATAGATGCAGACAATCAGCAAAAGTCCGACTAAAATCCAGATGTTGACGCCCTTGATATAGTTTTTCTGCAGTTCTTTCAAGAAGAAAACGATATGCAGCGCGAACGACAAAAGCAGCAGCGGAACAAACACGCGGATATCCTTGTTCTTTCTGAAATACACCGAAAACAGCGTCAAGTACGCGACGGTATACAAAACCTCAACGGCAAAAGTAACGGCGGTGAACTCGGATTTGATTAAAAAGGAAGCGGTCAGCACCGTTGTGCACAAGAAATACATACGCTTACAATTGTTCCTTTCTGCCAAGCGTTTTCTTCGGAGACGCGATGAGGAAGTCCTCCAGACCGGTTTTGTCGAACGGAGCAAGCGGGGTCATATACGAAGAACCGAAGCTGTCGGTCCGGCACAGCAGGAAAAGAAGCATCAGCGTTCCTAAAATAATGCCGTAAAAACCCAGCTTGAATCCCAAAAATAGAAACAATATCCTTAAAAGGACGGTCGAGTACATATACACCGGCACGATAAACGCGCAGACCGCTGCCAAAGCGATCGCGACAATGACAATCGGCGAAGCCAGTCTGGCGGAAATCGCCGCGTCGCCCAAAATCAGCGAGCCGACGATGCCGATCGCGTCGCCGACCGAACGGGGCATCCGCACGCCGACCTCTCGCAGCATCTCGAACATAATGAGAACAAACACGACTTCCCAGAACATCGAGTAGGGCATATCCGCGCGCATTTTTTGAATGGATTCGTACAGGGATTGCGGGATCAGCTCGTTATAAGAGGTAATCAGCGTGACCAGCAGCCCGGGCAGATACAGCGCGACCATCAACGCCGTAAAGCGGAGACAGCGTATAAAGGTCGCGTAAAACGTAGAACGGTAATAATCCTCCGAGGATTGAATGCTTTCCGCGAAAACGTACGGCGCCGTCAGCACAAACGGGCTTCCGTCCACAATAATGGCGACTCTGCCCGCCAGTATCTTGGACGCGACTTTGTCCACTTTTTCGCTGCTGCCCATAATCGGGAAAAACGGAAATTTGCGCTTGTCTATGAGCGTATTGATGTTCGCGGAATCCACAATGGCAGTAGCGTCGGCGTTTTTAATCTTGGTTTTGATGTTTTCGATTACATTCGGGTTCGCCCGCCCCTCCATATAGGCGATGACCACTTTGGTGTCGGTCAGGTTGCCGATGTTGACCGACTCGAATTTCAGACTGGAATTTTTGATATACCGGCGCAGCTGCGCCATGTTGGTTTCGGCATCCTCGATAAAACCGGCTTTGGGTCCTTTTACGGTAATGTCGCTGGTCGGCTCGACTATGCTGCGCCCGACGCTGACCTGACAGTTTGTCATCACCGTGTACAGCGTGCCGTCCTTTTCGACGGCGATTAAGACCTCGCCTCGCAGGATGCCGTCCACGACTTCGTTGATGTCGGGCGGATATTTGACCGTGCTGCTCTGCAAAATGGTTTCGAAATTGCCGCTGAAACTGTTCAGCATATCGGCATGGACAAGGAAGGGTTTTATCAGCTTTTCGCTGATATAGTCGCGCTGCGTGATGCCTTTGAAGAAGCAGAACATCACCGCGGTGTTGCCGGCGTTTATTTTTCGAATCAAAAAATCGTCGCAGTTCGCAAAAATTTGGGTTACTTTATTCTCAAGCTCGGTAAGCGTAGCTACGTCCACAGAACTTCCCCCTTACGAGAACAAAACCGTAATTTTTGATTATTTTTCCCAAAAAAATGTTTTATTTTCCTTAAGGAAAAAATTATTAACCAGATTCTATTGACATAATGCGGTTTCAATTATATAATATAACCGAATTGTCGAAAAAAATCTGTCTGTCGGAGGATATTGCAATGAAAGGAAGCAGCAAAAGCCGTTCCTTTATGGGGATATTGTTCTGCATCCCGCTGGCTTTTATTTTCTATTTTGCCATATCGTTTTCGTCGCAGAATATCTCGAAAGACAACGTAAAAACGGTCACGTTCACCGTGCCTGACGGACAGCAATATACATACAGCGATCCGAACCAAATCGAGTTCTTCGTAAACGTGATTAAAAGCGCGCAGAACATCAATTCTGCGGTACGCGATATTTCCCAGGAAACGCCGGTCACGCTTCAGTTTGACCGCGGCGACCGCACCATCGCCTACGATTTGTATCTGCAGAACAATCTTTCCGGCTGCATGGCCGTCGATTCGGATAACAAAATGTATATTTTAAGCTCCGACAGCGCTTCCGAACTGCTGATGCGGGCTGAGTTTCAGTTTGTTTACAAAAAAATAATGCTTCCGGAGCTGGCGATCCTTTCGGCGTCCGAAAGAACCGTTATTCCGCCGATTACCTACGACTGGCATTATAAAAAAGTGGACGGCAATCTTTACGCGGATAAAACCAGCGCCGTTTATAACGCCGAAACGACGAAGTTAGCCTGCATTCGTCCGAGCAGCGACAATAAAATCAGCTTTTCGATTACGCCGGACGACCTCGCCATCTCCTTCGCGACGGCGAACGGAACTTTGTCGGTCAGCGACCTGTCCTACATAAGTTTCGATAAGGATACCGAAATCGAGGTAACCATCACCGCAAAATGGTATCAGAACAGCAGCTTGAATTATTACGGCGAGGCTACCTACTCGTTCCCGCTTTTGTATGACCTGCCGGCGACCGTTACGCTTGAGAAGAAAACCTATAATCCGGGCGAAGTCGCCGTCATCGGCATTGAACACCTCAACAAGGACGAGGTTATCACTCTCGAAACCAAACTCAACACGCCCGGCATTGCCTGCTTTACGCAGGGCGATATTTCCTTTGCGCTGATTCCCATCTCTGCCGAGAACAAAGCCGGCGAATATACGCTGGATTTTATGCTGAGCGGCGTATCGTACAGCGAGAAAATAACCGTCAAGGAAGCCGACGACGAAAAAACCGTGCTGAGCTTGGGCAGTAAAAGCGAGCAGGATATCACCGAAGACGCGATTCAAAAAACCGCCGAGAAGCTGGAGCAGGTGTTCACGAACCGCTGCGCCGAGGCGTACTACACTTTCGGAACGGCGTTTGTAAAACCCGTTGACGGAAACATACGCGCCAAATTCGGCAGCAAAGTGATTCTGAAAGACAACAATACCAAAAAGCTGCTGGGCGTCATGTTCTCCGCGGCCGAAGGGTCTGAGGTTACAGCGGCCCAGCGCGGAAAAGTCGTGCTTGCGGAATCGCTTCCGGCAACCGGGCTAACGGTGGTCATCGACCACGGATACGGAATTATGTCCTGCTACTATAACCTGCAGAGCGTTTCCGTCAGCGTCGGCGAAATTGTCAGCCAGAACGAAAAGATTGGACTTTCGGGAACAGCCGGCGAGGATGCCGCGCTTACCTTCGCGGTAAACGTAAACGGCGCCTTTGTGGATCCGGACCAGTTCCTCAGCATGATCCGAATTCCGTAAAAAAGCATAAAAAAACAACGGGGAAACGACAATATCGTTCCCCGTTTTTTATTTACTTTTCGGCAAGCAGTTTTTTGAGCTCTTCCATAAAGTCGTTGATATCTTTGAACTGCCGGTAAACCGACGCAAAGCGGACGTACGCCACTTCGTCTATCATTTTCAGCCGGCTCATGACCATTTCGCCGATTACGGAACTCGGCACTTCGCTCTGCAGCGAATTCTGGAGGGCAGATTCGATCTCGTTGACGATTGCCTCCATCTGGCCCCTCGTAACCTGCCGCTTGTCGCAGGCTCTGATGATGCTGTTTAGAATTTTATTTCTGTCAAAGCTCTCGCGGGATTTATCTTTTTTTATGACTATAATCGGAACCGTTTCGATGGTTTCGTATGTAGTGAATCTCCTCTGACAGTTCAGGCACTCTCTTCTTCTGCGGATCGACGCGTTGTCCGCCGACGGACGCGAGTCGATTACTTTGCTGTCAAGATGCCCGCATGAAGGACACTTCATAATAACCTCCTGTGATGAAAAGAATTGTCAGCTCAATTTATAATTTATCATATTTTCTTGCTTTTGTAAATAAAAAATCCAACTTTTGTTAGAAAGGAAAAATAAAAATGAACAGAACCAAAAAAAGACGTCTTTCGTCATTCGCGTCGCATATCCTGATATGCTCGACCCTGCTGGCGACGGTTTTCTGCATCGGCTACATATCCACACTGGAATATATGAGCTATCTGTATAAATCGGCCTGCGAGTTTTACGTTCTCCTGCTTGCGGAAATCGTGTGCATGACCTGCTTCGCGGATTACATTTATAAGACAACATAAAAAAAGAGGTTTATTAAAAAACCTCTTTTTTTTAGATATTTAGCTGTTTTTTCCCGTATTCGATCAGCTTGTACAGCGGCCTGTACAAGACCAGCGTGAGCGTGAAGTTCGCCGCGCAGTGGATAAAATCGAACTTCAGCCCGTCTATCCAGTACGCAACGGCCGCGCCCGCTCCGCTGATGAAAAAATAGGGTATCGCGCATAAGGCGCCGAACAAAAGCCCGAACACTCCGGCGACGACCGCCCATAAAACAGGGGACCTGTAATTTCTGAGCGGCAGCGCGGCCAATACCAGTACGCTCCAGATGTAGAGATAGTTAATCGTCCATATCTCGAAGCCGTACAACGCCGTTTCCACAAACACAAAAACATAAACGGGAATAAACGCGCGCCATGCGAAAATGCAGGTATATACGACGATCAGAGTGGATACAATTTCGATATTCATCCGTATCGGATTTACTTCTTTGAAAACCACCATAATCGCCGCAAGCAGGGCGAACAGGATCAACTGCCTGAGTTTTGCGCCAGAACCGTTAGTATGTGGACAAGATGAGCTCAATGATATCACCATCCTTAATCGGCGTTGTATCCGCACCGGTTGTTGTCTGCTCACCGTTTTTTACAATCTGCCACCATTCCCGCTTATCCTCGTTCGCGGTTCTGCCGTCCACAGCAGTGATGTAATAACCGTACCTTCCGCTTTCGCCGGCAATAAGATTTTTCTCATTGAGTGCGTCCAAAAGATATTCCGCGTCGGTTTTTATCTCGAACGTCTTAACGTTGTCGCCTTCTATTACTTTTACGATAATTTCCTTGCCGCCGCTTTCCGTATCCGGCCTTGAAAAATAATATACGGCGACGAAAACGCCAAGAAGCACAACCAGCGCCAGCACTGCAATCAGAACAATCTTTGTTTGCTTGTTCATTTTGCTCCCCCCTTTCTTTGCTTATTTTTTTTTAGGACACCTGCAAAGACCGGAGGTAATGAGCAAAGCAAACAAAGCCCTCGCTTCGGAGGGGAATTGTACCTTCGCCGATTACTCGCGGCTCTTTGTACGGTTTCGTCCGGGCAAGTCTTCTGACTTAAGCATCAAACACCGGCCGCAGTCTTCCCAGCGTGCGCCAGTGACATCATTGCGGCCGATTAGCTCTCACAGCGACGAGTTCGTGGGGGACTCTGCCCGGTAAAAAACCGAACATACACCCCGCTTCCTTTTTAAGCCGAGCGTTTTATAAAACAGCCCGGCACCCAGACGCCTAAGTATTGAAAAAACCAACCGTTTTGCGGCGGTCTGCCGCAAACCGGCTGGTTCTATTATATCATATGTTTATTGATTTAATCAAGTATGTCCGCAAACTCGATATCAATCAGATTGTTGATCTCGTTTATTTTGGCTTCATTCGTCCTTACGGTAAAAACCGTATTGTCCCCTTTCTCAACCGGAAGCGACATGGTAAACTGCAGACGCGACAAATCCGCTCCCGGTGCGGTGATGCTGAAGTTCCACAAATAATACTCGCACAGCGATTTTATCAGCAGCAGCTCGAAATACATCCATCCGTCGGGGTTATAAAAGCTTTCGGCCTCATACTCGCCCTCGCAGATAAATCTTGCGGTTTTTTCCGGCAGGATGGTGTCCGTCATGACGGAGAAGTATATTTTCTCGTTGATAACGTTGATATCCACCTGCAGTTTTCCGCTCTGCGAAATGCGAATCGCGTTGTAGATGATCAGGCACAGCAGCATGTTGAAATCCGGCTCGCAGATCATCGCGGTGAGCCTGCCGAACGTGTCGGCGTTATTGTTGAAGGTAATCTGAATGCCGAGCGGACGCAGCGTGTCCCGCAGCGATGTAACGATCGAAGTAACAATCGACCCTACGTCGCAGACTTTCGTTTTTGTGTTTTTTACGCCGTTGATAATGCGCAGAAATTCGCTGATGTGCTGCTGCGACCGAATGATCCGATTGGATTTGTGCTTGATCAGCTCGGATATGCCTTTCTCGCCGTTTTCGACAGAAAGCGCGCTCATCTGACACAATATAGACTCCGTAAGGTCAGAATTGAGCTTGACAAGCTCGTGTATTCTGTTTTGCAAGGTCGCGGAAAGCGTCCGCAGTCCAACAAGGCAGCAGTCTTCCCCTTTATACACGAACGCGCCGTATAAAGCGGGAAGCTCGATGCTGACCCTGATGGTTTCTCCTGTTTTCATCTGAACAATACGCCGGTAATCCGCTGTGGTAAGATGATTCTTAATGCACGAACCAAGTCTCAACGGAATGAGCCGGTTCAGGCAGAATGCGTTTTTGTAGCAAATCTTGTAGTCTTTGTCCAACAAAAGCGCCGGGTATGCCAGTTTGTCCGCGAGCGTTTTCATGTTCTCAATACTTCCGTTTCCGGTTAATTCCCGCATTTTTATCCCCTCCCTGTTGTAAAAAGCCATGATGCATGGGGTATTCCATTATTAGCATAACATACTTCCAGGCAAAAAACAATAGCTTTTCTGGGCAGGGGGATCCATTTAGCGCAGGTCCGCTTCTTTCAGCAGCCTGCCTTCTTTTATAATCGCGTAGAGCTTTTCTTTGTTGCCTTCCCGAATGGCGTCCCGGTAAGCTGTGAGGTTGGCGATCAGCGTGTCGATCTCCCTGCACAGATTTTCGCCGTTATAGAGAAACAGCTCGCTCCACAGGTTTTCGTCCGCGGAGGCAACCCGAGAAACATCCATAAAGCTGCCCGCGGAAAACCCTTTTCTTTCCCGGCAGGTGGGCGATTTTACATAAGCGCCGGCAAGCACATGGGGCAGCTGCGAAGTATAGGCGATGATCCGGTCGTGTTTCTCCGGGGTCGAAACCGTTACCCTGCCGGCCTTTAAAATCCGAATAAACTCCTGCATTACGAAGACGGCTCTTTCCGGCGTGTGTTCGGTCGGGGTAATGATATAGCTCGCCCCGACAAACAGCCCGGCGTCCGCGTTCGCATAGCCGCCTTTTTCCTTGCCCGCCATGGGATGCCCGCCGATGAAGGTCAAACCGTGCTGTGCGCATATCTTTTCGCATTCTAAAACGATATGCCTTTTTACGCCGCATACGTCCGTAACCACCGTTTCTTTCGAAAACCGCCCGCCGTTCTCCTGCAAAAATGCAACGGTCGCGTCGGGCGGGAACGCGATGATTGCGAGGTCTGCGCACAGCGGGCTTTGTTTGTCCCATATGCAGTCGATGGTTCCTTCCTTTAACGCCTGCTCGGCGACGCCGATGCTTCGGTTCCAGCCGATAACTTTGATATCCGAATTTTGTTTGACGGCTTTTGCGATCGACGCGCCGATCAGCCCAAGCCCAAACACAGCGATGCTTTTCAAAATGCTGCCCCTTTCTGTTATATGTCAACCGCTGCTTTGAAAACCGAAACTTTTCTGTCCACCGCGGCGGCAATCTTTTTCACATTATTCACAACCGAATCGAACATATCCGGCGTCAGGGACTGCGAACCGTCGCAAAGCGCTTTCGCCGGATTGTTATGCACTTCGATAATCAGTCCGTCCGCGCCTGCGGCGACCGCAGCCATCGAAAGCGGCTCGACCAGCCAGGGAATTCCGGCGGCGTGAGACGGGTCGATGAAAACCGGCAGATGCGACAGTTTCTTTAAAATCGGAACCGCGGAAATATCCAGCGTGTTGCGGGTTTTCGTCTCAAAGGTGCGGATGCCGCGCTCGCAGAGAATAACGTTTTCGTTGCCGTTCGACATGATGTACTCGGCGCTCATCAGCAGCTCTTCGATCGTGTTGGCAAGCCCGCGCTTGAGCAGCACCGGGCGGCGCTGTTTGCCCAACGCTTTTAAAAGGTCAAAGTTCTGCATATTTCTCGCGCCGACCTGAATGATGTCGACGTCCTCAAACAGCTCGAGCTGGGAGACCGACATAACCTCGCTGATAATCGGAAGTCCGGTTCTCTTTCTTGCCAGTCTTAACAGTTTCAGACCGTCCGCGCCCATGCCCTGAAACGCGTACGGAGAGGTTCTGGGTTTGAACGCGCCGCCGCGCAAAATGACGGCGCCGGATTTCTTTACGGCTTCCGCGACTTCCGTAACCTGTTCTTCGCTCTCAACCGAGCAGGGGCCCGCGATCAGCGTAACGCTTCCGTCGCCGATTTTCAAGCCGTTTTCCAGCGTAATCACCGTATCGTCGGGATGGAATTTGCGGTTCGCTTTCTTATACGGCTCCTGAACCCGCTTTACTTCCTGCACGATTTCCTGCGCGCGGATAGAGTCCTCGTCCACCGCCGACGTGTCGCCGATCAGGCCGAGAACCACGCTGTCGCGGCCGACCGAAACGTGAATGCCGACGTTGTATTTTTTCTCAAGGTACTCTTTAAATTCATTGATTTTGCTTTCGGTTTGGTTGTTTTTCAGAACGATGATCATAAATGTTCTTCTCCTTCCGTTGTCTTTCGTATTGGTATAAAAAAACGGAGCCCACTGCGTGAGCTCCGTATAATCTCCCTACTATTGCTCCTATTCGGGTATACAGACCATCTTCACAGCAGTGTTATTACACGACGAAAAGACCGCATAATAATAGCGGCCGCCGTAATAGTAATAACCCTTTTTGTTTGCTGTAAACATAAGTCTGCCTTATTCTCCTGATTATTCAGATTCGGTTTCGTAAAGCGATTCGGTAGAAGACGTATCGGTCGAACTCGAAGTCTCGCTGGTAACTGCCGCCGCAGAGCTTGTCGCCGCGGAATTTACAGCCGAAGTAGACGACTCCTCGTTATCCTGTCTTACCGTAACGGTGTGAACAATGTAAAGCGAAAGTACAAGCGCTGCGAATACGATGCCTAAATACATAGTCGCTTTGTTCAGCATTCTTGCTTTGCTTTTTCTTTTATTTTTGCCGTAGAAAGTTTCTGAAGCACCGCCGCTGATCGTACCCGACAGACCTCTTCTGATGCTCTGCTGCATCATGATCAGTACTATAAGAACAATTCCTAAAATACCCAATAGTCCGCCGATAACGTATTCGAGCACGCTTAATCCGTTCATATTTATAAATCCTCCGATTATAAGCAATTCATTTAGGCATGATATCCGCAATATGCCGCAGTCTCCATTTTACCATATAAAATCTTATTTTGCAAGAGAAAAATTCTTTTTTTGCAAATATTTTTAAAGACGCCGGTACTGCGGTTTTTGTTCTTCCTGCAAATAGGATTAGCGGTATCCGTTCTCGTTGTCTTTTTTAATTTTTTTAACTCCCCGAACGATCGAAGCGACCAGCGAGAACAACGTATAGGCAACAATGATTAAAGCGAACACGATCAGAATAACCTTCATCGTGCTGCCGAACAGGAAATCCTTGATGCGGTTTGCCGTTGACATCAGTTTGCTCTCGTCTACCGTGTTCTGGGTGATGAGGTTGACGCTGCCGATAACGGTTCCTTGATAGGTAAAGGTCAGCGTGCCCACAACCTGTCCTTTGAGCACCGGCGCTTTTATGGTGCTGACCTTCGATTCTTCGCCGCTTTCATATATCAGGCTGGAATCCAGCGTAATCTGCCTTTGTATCTGCGAAAGGTCCACCGCTTTGTTGACAAGCAGTTCAACCTTTTTCTCCGGGACAACCGCGACGTAGTCGTAGTTTTTGCCCATCTCCACCTTCATCTCGGTAATCAGCTCGTTTTCGCCGACCAGCTTTTGAAAAGCGAAGGATTTGCGCGTCCAGTCAATCAGGACCGCGGTGTCGTCATAGGCGTTGCCGGGGCCGAAGGTTCTCGAACCGTCGGTTCCGCGGATTTCTCCGCTCGCCTCCATGACAACGATGATATACGCAAGCCCATCCTTCTCGGTCGCGGTAATCAGACAATAGCCGTCGTTGTTGCTGCGCTGCCCCGCCATTAAGCCGACGGCGTACTTGTTTTTATAATCCCGCGTAAGAAAATCCGACAGGAGATAGTTTTTGGTGTGAATGGTGCTTTTTTGGTTAAAGGTCATCTTCGGACGGTTGTCGAGCAGCAGCAGGTCGTTGTATTTGTAAAACGCGCCGGCGATCCTCGCGACATCCTCCGGCGTCGTCGTCATGCCGTCCTCGACCAGACCGATCGCGTTCGTGAAGTTGCTGTTCGTTGCGCCGACCTCCGCGGCTTTCTGGTTCATACGCGCGATAAACGCATCCATATTGCCGTTCAGCAGCTTGGTCGCGCAGTAATACGCCAAAATATTGCAGGCGTCGTTCATATTCGCAATCAGGGTCGCGCCGATTAAGTCCTCCGCCTTGTAGGTTTCGCCCGGACGCAGTCCTAAAAACGGAGCGCTCAAATCGCCCTGCTTGCCGATATTCAGAAGCGCGCCCGATTCGACGGTGATTTCCGTGTTAAAATCAAGGTTCTTCTCTTTAAAAATATCGTATACGACCATCATGGTCAACAGCTTGGTCGCCGCCGTGGGCGACAGCTTTTCGGCGCCGCGTTTGGAATACAGCACCTGATCGACGTCCACGTTATAGACCACAACCGCGTTGTCGGAAGTCAGGTTCGGCGTAAGCGTAATTTCGTCCGTCGAGCTGGTGTTCGCGCTGGACGAACCGGCGCTCGAAGACGCGGAAACTGCGCTTGAGGTTTGCGAGCTGGTGTTTGCGGCCGAAACGCCGGAAATCGGCATAGAAACCGCCGTAAATACCGCCAAAACTGCCAATATGAATGCTGCTGCTTTCTTTTTCAAGCGTATTCCCCCATTAATGCTGGTTTAAAAAGTATTCTTTTGCCGCTTTAATATCCGATTGTATCTGGTCTTTTAATTGGTCGAGCGAATCGAACTTTATCTCCTGCCTTAGCCGTTTCTTCAGGCTGACTCGTACCGCCTGGTTATACAAATCGCCGCTGAAATCAAAAAGATGGGTTTCGCAGACCGGGCAGTCCCCCGTTTTGCAAACGGTGGGGCGAATCCCTATGTTGGCGATGCCTTTATAAACAACGCCGTTCGCTACGCATTCCACCGCGTAAACGCCGTAGGCAGGGATTACACGGTACTCCGGAAAAACCTGATTGATGGTCGGAAAACCCAGGCTTCTGCCGATTTGGCGGCCGTGGATGACCGGCAAAGTAAAGCAGTACGGCCTGCCCAACAGCTTTTCCGCCCGCTCGACGTCCCCGATGCTCAAAAGCCGCCGTATCTCGGTCGAGCTTACGGGCTTTCCTTCAAAATACACCGCGGGGGTGATCACGCACCGGACGCCGTGTCTTGCCAGCAGCTTTTCGAGGTCTTCCGCGCTCCCGGCCCTCCCTTTTCCGAACCGGAAATCGAACCCGCAGATGACGGTGTCGGCGTTGAATTTTCTTACAAGAATATTATCGGTGAATTCTTCGGGAGATAATCCGCCGATATCCGCAAAATCCGCAAAATAGATGTTCTTTGCGCCGTATTCGGAAAGAAACCGCATTTTGTCCTCGGTTCCGGTCAGATATTTGACCTCGCCGCTTGTCAGCAGGTTCTTCGGGTTCTGGGCGAACGTAAAAACGATTCCGTCCAGCTTTTTTTCTTCCGCCAGCTCTGCCATCGTCTTTATTAAAAGCCGGTGTCCGATATGAACACCGTCGAAGTTTCCAATGGCTATGATGGTTTTTTGCTTTATCGGCAAGTCGTTGTCGGTAATAATGTTCATAAAAGATCTCTTTTCTAACCCTGTTTGCGAACAAAAAATAGAAAAAACATGCGGTGCCGCATGACGCTCTCGTTCTACCAACCTTTTGCTTTTATACCTTAAATATATCTTTTTTTTCGCGCTTTGTCAATCGCAGGCAGAATATTTTTGGGCGCGGACGATAAAAATATATTTACCAGACTTTTACGGTTTGGCAGGTTTTTTAATATGTTAAAAGGATGGATTTTATGTCCGGTCAAAAATACGGCGCGGTAGTTATGGCTGGAGGATTCGGAAGCAGGCTTGCGCCGCTGACCAACACAAGACCCAAGCCCATGCTTCCGATCAACAACCGCAGCGCGTTCGAGCGCATACTCGACCTGCTCGCCGACAACGGGTTTGAAAGCGCCGCGGTGACGACCATGTATCTTCCGGAACAGCTGGAAAGCGTCAAACACGACCGCGTCCGCCTTGCGTTTTTCCGCGAGGACGAGCCGAGGGGCAGCGCCGGCGCGGTGCGAGCGCTTTCTGACTGTCTTTCCGATACGGTGCTCATTATTTCCGGAGACGCCGTATGCGATTTCGCGCTGAAAGAGCTTTACGAAAGGCATATTTCCGAAAACCGGCAGGTTACCATGCTGCTGACCAAAACTAAAAACCCAAAAGAATTCGGCACGGTGCTTTTGGACGGTAAAACCGGCAGAATCGCGCGATTTTTAGAAAAACCATCGTGGGCGGACACGCTTTCCAATCTGATCAACACCGGCATTTATATTTTGAACCGAGATATCATCAACCAAATCCCCGAAGGGGTATTTTTTGACTTTGGAAGAGATTTATTCCCGCAGCTTTTAAAAAAGAACATTCCGATTCACGGCGAAGTGGCGCAGGGATACTGGTGCGACATCGGAACGTTCGGCGACTTTTACGCCTGCAGCATGCGGCTTTCGGGCGGCCAAAACATTGTCGGCGCGGGCTGTTCGGTCGATCCAAACGCGAAAATCGCCGGCAGCATTCTGTTTGAAAACGTCAAAGTCGGCGACAGCGAGATTACGGACAGCATTATTGCCGAAAACGTCGTGATCGGCAGCGGCTGCGTCATTCCGGAGGGCTGCGTCATCGGCGCCGGAACCGTGATCGGCGACCGCGCGGTTTTATCGCCCGGCATTCGGATCGCCGACCGCGCGCGTATCAGCAAAGGAGCAAAGGTGATGGGAAATATATTTATGAGTTCCGCTTCCTCGCACCTGTTCGGTGACGAGGGCATTTCCGGAAAATACGGAAGCGAGATTGACGGCGAGCTGTGCTTCAAACTCGGGCATGGGTTGTCCACGCTCGGAAAACCCGCCCGCGTCGGGATTATGTACAACGGCGAAAAAATAGCAAAACTGCTCGCGGATTCCATAAAAATAGCCGTCGTTTCCTGCGGCGGGCAGGTGATTGACCTGGAGGACGGGTTTGTCGAGCTGGCGTCCTTCGCCCCGCAGGCGTATCGTTTGGACTGCTGCGCGTATGTTTCGTATCTGGGCGGGGACAGCGAGAAAAACGTTCATATCCGGATTTTTGAAAAGAACGGGCTTTTTTTGTCCCGAGAAAAACAGCGCAAAATCGAAAACGCGATGCGCGAAAAACTGCCCGCGCCCGCGGAGATTTACGAGCCGCAGCTTCTTGAGCATACGGAGCGTGTCAAATTCCGGTACTGCCATTACCTGCAAAACACCGCCGGACGGCTGGACGGCATTCAGGCGGCGGCGATGGGCAAAAACGAGCAGGCGAACTTCTTCTTTTCCAACGCGCGCGAGCTGGGCGCCGAAACGGTGATGATTGAGGACGACTCCGACGTCAGCGGCGACGTTTTTGCGTTCGACGGCGACGGCGGCGTTTCCGCGGTCACTGCCGACGGAACGACGCTTTCGTTCTGGCAGTTGTTTACGCTTGCCGCGCTGTGCGGAAAGAATAAGAAAAAGCTGTATCTTCCGCAGTCCACGCCGGAAGCGGTGGAAGGCTATCTGAAACAATCAGGCCTGCAGCCCTGTTTTTACAACCACAGCGAAAGCGAGGAAAGAAAAAACGCTTTTTCAACCCATTTTTACAACGACAGCGTGCTTTTGGCGCTGATGGTCTGCAGGTATCTTTGCGAAAACAACTTAACGCTCAAAGAGGCGGTCAGCAAGCTGCCGCGCTTCTATGTCCGAAGCATCGACATCGAGGTGGACGAAGACGAAAAGGCGGACCTGATCGGTTCGCTTGCCGAGGAATGCGGCGACTGCTCGCGCGGCGTGCGGCTGCGCAATGAAAAAGGCAGCATCGCGGTTTTCCCGCGCGAGGAGGGCGGATTCAGAGTCTTTGCGGAGGCCGCCAGCTCCGAGTTTGCGGAGGAATTATGCGTCTTTGCGGAAAAGAAGCTGAAAAATCGTAAGTAAAGGCGGAAATTCCGCCTTTCTGTTATAATACGCGAAAGAATGATTATCAAAAATATAAAATTTTATTGACTTTTTAAATAGAAAAGTATATAATTCAGTTATGAAAAAAGAAAAATGAATAGAAAGGAATGAGTAAATGAAAGCGTTAAAGATTTTTTCGCTCTTAATCGCAGTAGTTCTGTTGGCTACGATGGCACTGTCGTTCCCCACAGCAGCTGAAGATCTTCCGAGCGTATATGTCACGAAAATAAACCAGAGAATCGGTTACGGCGACGGAATCGTATTCACAAAGCATTTTAACAACAGCAACACCATCAAATCCAGCGAAGGCAACTTCAGATGGACCAAGCAAATTGTATGCAAACCGACCGATAAGCCGAATGTTTACGAACTGGTTTCGGACACCGTCGGAAACCTGATGAACGGCACGAACGGTACCGCGGATGAATCGCTTACCATTCCCGAGGGCGGTTTCATTTACGCCGCGCATATCGACGACAGAGACCCGAACAGCGATGCTTTCCATAATTCTAAAGATAATCAGGATAAAATCGCGAATTTGAAAGCAGGTCAGAAAGTAACGGTTGTCGGCATTGATGTCGCAAACGGAACCATTCAGGCAGACGCAGTTATTTATATCGGCGAGTTGTCCGACGAATCTTCCAGCTCGTCTTCTGAAGCTTCGGCTCCGTCTTCGTCTTCTTCCGCACCGGCTTCTTCCTCTTCGACAGCTCCGTCGTCAACGTCTTCCGCTGCTTCCAGCGCTTCTTCCAATCAACCGCAGACCGGGGACGACGGCATCGCATGGTTGGCAGCAGCAGCGCTGATCTCACTTGCCGGCGCGTCTGCGCTGTCCCTGAGAACGAGAAGAAGAACCAGATAATCTTTGAAAACAAATAAAACGGGTGGAAATTTCCACCCGTTCTTTTTTTATTCTTTTTTACTCCACGCCTGCGATCGCGAACAGATATTCATTGCTGCCAGGAAAGTTTACGTTGAATTTTCGAATCGGTACACCATTTATTTTGGAATAAAACCTTTCGCCGTCGGTAACGGAAAAGTTCGGAAAATCAACAAGCCCTTTGCCGGTAAACTTTACATAGGCTTCCTTGCGTACCCAAACGCGGACAAACCGCATCGGGTCGCCGTCTCCGTCGCGTACATATTCCGCTTCCTCTTCCGAGAAAAAGCGCTCGGATAACGCTGTGTAGTCCATCTTGTTGTCCGGACCGAACCGTCCTAAGTATTCGCCGTCAATTCCGACGGGATTGTCCGAACAAACCAGCACCATTACTTTGCCGGTGGTGGTAACCGAAATATATTTTTCTTTTTCCAAGCCTTTGATATAGGGCTTTCCTTTTCCGGTATAAAGCACCTGAATGTTGTCGTTTTGCAGGTACTCTTTCAGTGTTTTTTCAATTGCGTTGTGCCGCTTCTCTTTTTCCGGATAATTCTCCAGAACAAAGGTTTTTATCGCCATAAAAATAGTAACCCCTCTTCATAAATGCCATTCAAAATAACTCGCTTTCCGACAGGTTAAATATTGCCGTCTGAATCGCTGCCGCTTGTTTCTTCGTCCAAAGAATCCGTATTTTCCAGATCGGATTTTTCGGTTTCTTCTTTATCTTCTTTTACGCGCGCAAAGCCGACAATGGACGCGCCCTCGTCCAGACGCATTACGATGACGCCACCGGCGCTTCTGCCGTAAACCGGTATTTCGTTAACCTTGGTACGGATAATGACGCCGTTGTTGGTAATCAGCATAATGTCGTCGGTAGGCTCTACAACCGCGATGCCGGCAAGGTCACCCGTTTTTTCGTTGAGTCCGTGGCAGGTAATGCCTTTGCCGCCCCGGTTGTGGACCGTGAAATCGTCGATCTCGCTCAGCTTGCCGTAGCCGCGCTCGGTTACGGTTATGATTTTCGCGTTCATCTCCGCGTAATTCTTCGGTATGACGGCGGCTCCGACGATATAATCGCCTTCTTCAAGCCGCATCGCGCGCACGCCTCTCGCCTGTCTGCCCATTACTCGTACGTTCTGCTCGTTAAAGCGGACCGAAAGTCCTTTGCGGGACGCTACAATAATCTGGTCGTCGCCGGTGGTCTTGAGCACATACAGAAGCTCGTCGCCCTCGTCCAGCGTAACCGCAAAGAGCCCGTTTGTGCGCCTTCTGCTGTATTCCATGAGCGAAACGCGCTTGGACACGCCGTACTTGGTGATCAGAATTAGGTATTCCTTATCGGTAAACGCTTTGACCGGAATAAACGCGGTTATCTTTTCGTTTTCGGCGAGCGAGAGTACGTTGACAAGGTTGGTGCCCTTCGAGGTTCTGCCGCTCTCGGGAATCTCGTAGCACTTCTTGAGGTAAACCTTGCCCAGATTGGAGAACATCAAAAGATAGTCGTGGCTGAAGGAAATGATGACGTTCTCGACAAAATCGTCTTCCTTGGTTGACATCGCGGTGATGCCTTTTCCGCCTCTGCGCTGCGCCTGATATGTTTCGGAAGGCAGACGCTTGATGTAGCCGTCATGCGTGACCGTGATGACGCAGTTCTCGCGCTCGATTAAGTCTTCCAGCAGAATTTCGTCTTCTACTTCTACAATCTCGGTGCGTCTGTCGTCGCCGTAGCGCTCTTTAATTTCCAAAAGGTCTTTCTTTATTATTGCCGTTATTTTATTTTTATCCGTAAGAATTCCTTTTAATTCGTCGATGAGCGCGTACAGGTTTGCCAGTCTTTCCTCGATCTTCTTTCTTTCAAGACCGGAAAGCCGGCCCAGCGTCATCTCGACAATGGCCTGCGCCTGCGCGTCGGTAAGCCCGAATCTGGCCATAAGGTTTGCCTTCGACTCGGGGATGTTCGCGCTCGAGCGGATAATGCTGATAACCTCGTCGATATTGTCAACCGCAATTTTCAGACCTTCATAGATATGCGCTTCCTTTAACGCCTTATCCAAATCGAACTGGGTGCGGCGGGTGATTACGTCCTCCTGATGGAGAATGTAGTATTTCAGCAGATCCTTGAGGTTGAGCACCTTCGGTTCGCCGTTGACAAGCGCGAGCATATTGACCGCGCAGGTATCCTCCATCTGCGTGTACTTGTAAAGCAGATTCAGCACGACCTGCGGATTTGCGTCCTTTTTCAGGTCAATGACGATGCGCATGCCCTTGCGGCCGGACTCGTTTCTGATATCGGCGATGCCCTCTATTCTCTTTTCCCGCACCAGGTCCACCATGCTGTCGAGCAGCTGCGAACGGTTTACCTGATAGGGAAGCTCGGTAATAATAATGCTGGTTCTGTTGTTTTTTTCCTCAAAATGCGTTTTTGCGCGCACCTTGATTCTGCCTCTGCCGGTCATGTACGCTTCGTAAATGCCGGCAGTTCCGTAAATAGTGCCGTAGGTCGGAAAATCGGGACCTTTGATATACTGGCACAAGTCCATTACCGAGCAGTCGGGGTTGTCAATCATATAGACCGTCGCGTCGATAACCTCTCTCAGGTTATGCGGCGGAATATTGGTCGCCATACCGACCGCGATGCCGATGGAACCGTTGACAAGCAGGTTCGGAAAGCGCGACGGCAGAACGACCGGCTCTTTCCGGACGTTGTCAAAGTTGGGAACGAAATCGACGACGTTCTTTTCAATGTCCGAAAGCATCTCTTCGGCAATTTTGGACATTCGCGCTTCGGTATAACGGTACGCAGCCGCGCCGTCGCCGTCGATGTTGCCGAAGTTGCCCTGTCCCTCTATCAGCGGATACCGAAGAGAGAAGTCCTGCGCCATGCGGACCATCGAATCGTAAACCGCGCTGTCGCCGTGCGGATGGTAGCGGCCCAGCACGTTACCGACGGTGGTCGCCGACTTGCGGAAGGGTTTGTCGCTGGTAAGATTATCCTCGTACATCGAGTACAGGATACGGCGGTGTACGGGTTTTAAGCCGTCGCGGACATCCGGCAGCGCCCGGTCCACGATAACCGACATCGCATATTTAATAAACGCTGTTTTTACTTCTTTTTCTATTCCGACTTCCTGTATTATCTGCGATTGATGCGCACTGTAATCGTATTCGTTCTCGTGATCGTTTTGATATGCCATATTTTAGACCATACTTTCTGTGGTTTTTACCGCAAAAAAGATTGCTTCTTTAAAATTTATACATCAATATCCGTTACATACTTCGCGTTTTCCTGGATAAACTCGCGTCTCGGCTCGACCTTGTCGCCCATCAGAATCGTAAACATGGCTTCCGCCTCGAGCGCGTCCGTAATCGTGATCCGCTTCAGAACCCGTCTCGCGGGGTCCATCGTGGTTTCCCAGAGCTGATCCTTGGTCATTTCGCCAAGACCTTTGTAGCGGCTGACCGTAACATTGCCGCCGAGTTCCTGAATATATTTGTCGCGCTCCTCGTCCGAGAAAGCATATCTTTCCTGCTTTCCTTTCGTGATTTTATACAGCGGGGGCATCGCGGCGTACACATGGCCGTTTTCAATCAGCGGCCGCATATGACGGAAGAAGAAGGTCAACAGCAACGTCTTGATATGCTCGCCGTCAACGTCGGCGTCCGCCATAATGATGATTTTTCCGTATCTGAGCTTGGTAATGTCAAACTCGTCCCCGATGCCGGTGCCCAGCGCGAGAATAATCGGCGTAATCTGCGACGACGCGTAAATTTTGTCCAGTCTGCTCTTCTCTACGTTGAGAATTTTTCCGCGCAGCGGAAGCACGGCCTGGAACTGGCTGTCGCGCCCGTCCTTCGCGGTGCCGCCTGCGGAGTCTCCCTCTACCATATACAGCTCGGTAAATTCAACTCTGCGCTCGTTGCAGTCCGCGAGCTTGCTCGGCAACGCGGCGCTCTCCAGCAGTCCTTTGCGTCTGGTAAGCTCGCGCGCTTTTTTCGCCGCTTCTCTCGCTCTTGCCGCCTGCAGCGCTTTTTCGAGGATAACCTTGGCGGTAGCGGGGTTTTCCTCCAAATAAATTTCTAATTTTTCGCTTACGATATTCTCAACCAAAACGCGGATATCGCTGTTTCCCAGCTTCGCTTTGGTCTGCGACTCAAACTGGGCGTCCTCCAGCTTGACGCTGATGATGGCGGTCAACCCTTCGCGGACATCCTCGCCGGTTAGTTTTTCGTCGCCTTTTAAGATATTATATTTCTTTGCGTAATCGTTGAACACTTTGGTCAGCGCCGTTTTAAAGCCGACCTCGTGGGTTCCGCCGTCCACCGTATGCATGTTGTTCGCAAACGACAGAATGGTCTCGTTATAGGTGTCGTTATACTGCATCGCGATTTCCGCGAAAGACGTGCCCTTTGAGCCGTTAAAATAAATAACGTCGTTGTGCAGAAGCTCGGCGGCCTTTTTCGAGTTGATATACTCTACAAAGCTCTTAATGCCGCCTTCATAGCAAAAGACTTCCGGTTCCGCGCTCTCCGCGCCGGCTCTTTTATCCAATAGCGTAAGGCATACGCCGGCGTTCAGGAACGCCTGCTCGCGCAGACGCGTACGAATGATTTCCTTGTCAAACTCGACGGTTTCAAAAATCTTGTCGTCCGGGAAGAAAGTGACAGTCAAACCATGCTTATCCGTAGGGCCAACGACCTTGAAAGGCTCGACCACGTTTCCAAACTCAAAAGCGATCGAATACTCGTGTCCGTCGCGGAAGTTTCTCACTTCCATCCGCTTAGACAGCGCGTTGACGACAGAAGCGCCGACGCCGTGCAGACCGCCGGCGATCCGGTATCCGCCGCCGCCGAACTTTCCGCCGGCATGCAGGACCGTAAAAATGACCTCGAGCGTCGGCAGTCCCATATCCGGGTGAATTCCGGCGGGAACGCCTCGACCGTCGTCCTCGACCGTGACGCTTCCGTTCTCGTTTAAAATGACGTTAATCTGCTTGCAGAATCCTGCCAGCGCTTCGTCGATTGAGTTGTCAACGATTTCATATATAAGATGGTGCAACCCCTTCGAGGAGGTCGAACCGATATACATACCGGGTCTTAACCTTACAGCCTCAAGCCCTTTGAGAACCTGTATTTGACTGTCCTCGTAAGCTTGTGTGTTCTTCTCATCCATATTTCTTTGATTTTCCTTTCAAGGATTCTATTCTAATTCGTTGTTTTCCGCTCGCTTTTTCAGCGACAGAGCGGAGTTTTGCGTGATATAAACGCTTTCGCAAAGCTCGTTATCGGTCAGAACAAAGCTTTTCGGCAAATCGTCGCATAGATTCACAACTCTTTTCGCTTCCTGCAGACTTTTTAAAAACGCTTTTGTGTCCGCGGAAACCGTCGCCGCTTCTATATCGAAGATTCCGACGATTTCCTTTTCCGGAACGCTTTCGCCTTTTCCTAAGTGTAAAAACATTTTCCGTTCTCCACGTAAATTTTGTTTCTGCTCGCGATCTGCTCGAGGCCCGCGAAAAATTCCTTTTCGCAGCCGGTGATGATGACCTGTTTTTCCTGGGTTTTTTCTAAGATATATCGTTTCCGCCTTGCGTCCAGCTCGCTTAAAATGTCGTCCAGCAGGAAAACCGGATACTCGCCGGTCAGCTTTTTGGACAATTCGCCTTCCGCCAGCTTCAGCGACAGCACCGCGGAGCGCTGCTGCCCCTGCGAAGCGAACTGGCGAGCGTTTTTTCCGTTGATATAAATTAAAAAATCGTCTTTGTGCGGGCCGTACAGCGATATGCCTTTCTGTTTTTCCTGTTCTCTTTTCTGCCGGAAAAGCTCGGCGTATCGTTTTCTTATCTCTTCAATCGATTCAAAGCCCTCTCCGGCCTGTGAGCTGTACGCAAGCGTCAGTTTTTCCGCGCCGTCCGTCATATCGCGCTGAAACGCTTCGGCTTCTTTTTCAAGCCGGCAGATATATTTATACCGGTTCTGCGTGATGACGGATGCCAACTGCGCCAAACGCTCGTTATAGACTTCCAGCAGTTCGTCCGAATCTATTTTATTTTTCAAAAACGCGTTTTTCTGCGCTAAAATCCGGTTATACTCACTTATAGAGGCAACATACCGCGGAAAGGACTGGCAGATCGCGATATCGATAAAGCGGCGCCGGAATTCCGGCGAGCCCTTCACAAGATTTAAATGGTCGGGCGTAAAAATGACCGCGCGGAAAAGCCCCAGATACTCCGACAATTTGGTAACCTGCACGCCGCCGCGGAAAATCTGCTTTTTCTGGTTTTTGAACAACCGGATGCCCATTTTCTGCGGCCCGCTTTTTTCCTCGAACTCGATTTCGATATAAGCAGTGTCCTGTCCGAAGCGGATAAAATCCTTGTCCTTGCCGCCGCGAAAACTCTTTCCAGTCGCAAAAAGAAAGATCGCTTCAAGCAGGTTGGTTTTTCCGGCGGCGTTGTCGCCGTAGATAATGTTGACGCCGTCCGTAAAGGCGATCCGTTCGTTTTCCGCGTTTTTAAAATCCCTAACGCTCAGCGTGTTCAGCTTCATATTATTTTAGTCTGTACGGAAGAATCAGATAGGTATAACTGCTGTTTTCCTTTTCCTCGGCCGGCGTAATCACCATCGACATCAGCGGTGTCGACATTTCGATGCGGATGGTTTCATCCGGGCAGGCGCGCAGCGCGTCGAGCAGGTAGCGGCTGTTGAATCCGATTTCAATGTCTTCGCCGGTCTTTTCAATTTTGATATTGTCGATGACGTTTCCGTACTGGGTCGTACAGGATATTTGAAGGTTATCGTCGGTAAAGCTGCATTTCAACGGGGTCTTCAGCTTCTCGTCGACGAGCAGGGATGCTCTGGACGCGCTCTCGATGAAATCGGCGGTTTTGACTTTGACAAATATCTTATTCTGTTTCGGAATGACGCGGTTGTAATCGATGTATTCGCCTTCCAGCAGACGAGAGAAGAAGACAATGTCTTTCATTTTAAAGATAATATATTTATTGGTAAATTCAGCCGTAATCAGCTCGTCGCTGTCGGAAAGCAGTTTTGAGAACTCAAACAGCGTTTTTCCCGGAACGATAAAGGAATAATTGCTCTCGTTCCCGAAAACGGCGTTTTCTTCTTCTTTTAGCGCGAGCCGGTAGTTGTCCAGCGCGACGACGGTTATCTTTTTTCCTTCGATTTTAAAATACTCGCCGGTCAGAATCGGCCGCGCGTCGGTTTGCGCGACGGCGAAATGCGTGCCTTCGATTAAGTCCTTCAGCACGCCCTGGCTGATCGAGAAGCTCCTGTCGCCGCCCAGTTCGGGAAGGTTCGGAAACGCTTCTGCAGAAAGTCCGTGGATGGTGAACTCGCTCATCGCGCCGGTTATGCGCACCATGTTTTTCTCATTGGCTTCAAAGTGAATCTCGCATTCGGGCAGATTGCGTATAATCGCGCTGATTTTCTGCGCGTTCAGAATAACCGCGCCCTCTTCCTGCGGATACACCTGCGCGCTGGTTTTGACGCCCTTTTCAAGGTCGTAGCCGCAAACGGTCAGAATATTATCTTCGAGCGAAAAAAGTAAACCTTCGAGCGCGGGCAGTGTGTTTTTGTTGGAAGTCGCGGCCAGCGCCGGCGTTATCAGCGAGAGCATAACCGCTCTGTTGGTTGTAAATTTTATAGCCATAAAGAATTTATCCTTTCCGAAAAGGTTTTATTAAAAAAAACATACCGAATTTTTGAACTTTAACAAAAAAACAGAAAAAAAGGAACAAAGATAACAAAAAGGAATTAGTATTCCTATTATTAGTAGCCGCTGTGAATTTGTGGAAAAGTCAAAAAATGCGTTATATTGCAAAGAAAAGGCGATTTTAAACTGTGGGTTATCTACGGAGAAACGCTGTGGACAACTTCTGTTTGTCCACAATGGCGGTTTATTGCCCTTTCAGCTCGTTGATAATCTGGTTGATTTCGCGTTCGAACTGAACGTCCGACTTGATTTTCTTCTCAACCACCATAATCGAGTTGTAAACGGTGGTGTGGTCCTTTCTCGCAAAAATCTTTGCGATGCTCTTTTGAGAAAGGGAGGTAAGCTCGCGGGTAAGATAGATCGCGATATGTCTTGGATACGCGATGTCCGCGTTCCGCTTCTGGCTTTTGAGCGCGTCTTTGGATACGCCGTAGCGTTTGGAGACGTATGTAAAGATTTTGTCGATGATGTTGTCCTCGCTCTCGGCGCTTTTGAGAAAGTCGCCCAATACCTTTTGCGCCATTTCCAGCGTAATCGGTTCGCCGCTGATAAAGCTGTTCGCTTTCAGCTTCTTTAACGAACCTTCGATCTGGCGGATGTTGATTTTAATATTCTCCGCGAGGTATAAAAGCACGTCGTTTGGTATATCAATACCCATATCGACCGATTTTCGCTTGAAGATGGCGACTCTCAGCTCAAGATCGGGCGGCTGAATGTCCGCGACAAGACCGGACTCGAAACGGGATTTCAGTCTTTCCTCTAAGTTGTTAATCTCCCGCGGATGGCAGTCCGAAGCTAAAATAATCTGTTTGTTCTGCTTATATAGCGTGTCAAAGGTATGGAAGAACTCTTCCTGAATACCGAGCTTGTTTGCCAAAAACTGAATGTCGTCAACCAGAAGAACGTCTAAGTTTCTGTATTTTTCTCGGAAAGCGACCGGCTTTTTCTGCGCGAGCGCGTCGATCAGCTCGTTTGTGAACTCCTCGCCGGTAACGTACAGGATATGATAGTTCTTGAAATTTTTACGAATCTCGTTTACGATAGCAAAGAGCAGGTGCGTTTTGCCAAGTCCGGACGGACCATATAAAAACAACGGGTTGTTCAGCTCTGCGGGATGCCGAGCAACAGCAAGACTCGCGGACTGAGCAAGCTCGTTGGATTTGCCGACGACAAAGTTTTCAAAGGTATAATTGGGATTAAAGCGCATTTTGTACGCGCTGATATCCTCGTCCGGTTCCTCCTCTTTTTCCAACGGCGGAACTTTTGCCATAGGGCCGCTTTCGGCAGAAATGATTTTGATTTCGACCTCAAAACCAAGTATTCCGCAAAGCTTTTCGGTAAGGACATCTAAATATTTCTTTTCCAATATATCTTTTTTAAATTCAGTAGGAGCTACCAGGACAGCCTGTTTATCATCCAAAGACAACAGGGCGAGCTGATCAAACCACAAACTCATCGTCGTGCTGGAATATATTTTCGACAGCTCTTCTTTTAAACCGTCCATGATAGACGCAAACTCTAATTCCGCCATTTACTCACTTCACTTCTACCGAAATATCTATCTTATTATAGCACAAAAACGGGCAAAAAGAAAGGGTTTTATAAAAAAAATCAGCCTTTTTCGGGTCAAAACACAGAAAATGAGGAATAAAACTCTTGACATTAGCAAAAATTTATGTATATAATAAATGTTGACTTTTGATATCCTGCCGGTTTTGTTACAAAAAACTGCGCATAGAAAGATATCAGTTTTTTGTCGGGGAGGTGCATTGTAGAATGCTTAGAACATATCAGCCGAAAAAGCTGCACAGAAAAAGAGAGCATGGATTCAGAAAGAGAATGGCAACAGCAAATGGCAGAAAGGTGCTTAAGAGAAGAAGGGCAAAGGGCAGAGCCAGACTTACTTATTAAGCTTCAGAATAAATATTTGCTGATATGCAAACATGTGTTTTTAAGAAAGCGCATAATGCATTAATCCCATAGTGCATTATGCCTTCTTTAGCTTAATAATACTGGTTTTAAGCGCTAAAAAGGATTTTTTAATGGAAAAAAGAAGAAAAATCCGTTCCTTAAAGGAAAACCATCTGTTTCAAAAAGCTTATAAAAAAGGGAAAAGCGCGGCCGCGAGCACTGTCGTTCTATATGTGATGAAAAACTACGACAACAAGACGACGCTCGTCGGCTTTACGGTATCGAAAAGTCTTGGAAAAGCCGTAAAACGAAACAGAATGAAGCGAAAAATCAAGGAAGCATACAGACATCTTCACCCTTTTGTCAAGGACGGTTTTATTCTCGTTTTCGTCGCGAAAAAGGCCAGCTACGACGCGCATTTTTCCGTAATTCAGGAAGAAATTTATACGCTGCTGAAAAAAGCGGACCTTTTGAAAAGCGAATGAATGGCAGCTTTTAGCATGAAAAAGATTTTTATTTTTCTGATAAGGGCGTATCAAAAATATATATCTCCGTTCAAGGGTCCGAGCTGCAGGTTTCAGCCTACCTGTTCTCAGTACGCGATCGAGGCGTTTGAAAAAAGAGGCGTATTGATGGGAATGCTTCTGACGGCATACCGGCTGTTAAGATGCAATCCGCTCTGCAAAGGCGGATACGACCCTGTGCCGGAGCCGAAAAGAAAAATAAAAGTCAAAAAACAAACGGACGCCGGCACCGACAGCGGCGAATCTGAAACGAATCAATTTTAAAAGAAGCGAATATTTATTATATAACTGGCGGGGAAATGGAAAAAATATGAATTTCTTAAGTCTTATCTACATCCCGTTCGGGTATTTGATGAAGATATGCCTATACCTCTCGGGCAACTATTATGTATTGGCGTTATTATTCTTTACCATTATAACGCAGCTGCTCATGCTGCCGCTTGCGATCAAGCAGCAGAAAAACTTGATTATGCAGCGCAAACTGTTGCCGAAGGAAATGGCAATCCGAAAGAAATACGCTGGCAGAAACGACCGTGTTACGCAGCAGAAAATGATGCTCGAAATACAGGAAATGCAAAAGAGCGAGGGCTACAATCAGTTGTCCGGATGCCTTCCGATGCTGATTCCGCTCGTGCTTCTGTTTGTCCTGTACGCGATTATCAGACAGCCGATCACCTATTCCTCAACGTCCCAGGAGCTCACGGCAAAACTGGACGCGCAGGAAAACTCTTTATACGATATCGCTTTTAGAACGGTCGAGCAGTACAAAGACGAATCGTTGGTTCAAAAAGAAGAAAACGCAAACTTTGACAAGTTTGTCGAGACTTTAAAAAACATTCAGCTGAACTTCGGATATAAAGAAGAAAACGGACAGCTGGTCAAAAGCGGGTCCAATAAGAACGAGCTTTTGCTGACAAAGCTCATCCAGCAGGATTACGATTATATCGCCAGCATCGCGGAAGAATACAATATCAAACTCGCGGATTACAACAGGTACGAATTGCATTTTTCCAAGGAAGAAAAGGACGCGCTTCCGAACTTTAATTTCGCGGGCATTTCGCTGCTGGACACCCCGTCCTATAAAAAATTCAACCTTTTGTTAATCTTCCCGTTGCTGATTTTCCTGACCAGCGTTGGAAGCGGTTACATTACGCGCAAATACACCCCGACGACGCCGGGAATGGAAAACAATCCGATGGTAAACGGCTGGTTCATGAAGTGGGGATTGCCTGTGGTCAGCGCTTATTTCTCGTTCCAGTTCCCCGCCGCGGTTGCCGTGTACTGGATTTGGAGAACGGTCACCGGCGCCGTTCAGCCGATTATACTGAATCGTTTCTATCCGCTGCCGACATATACGAAAGAAGAGCTGGAAGCGGCTGTGAAAGAGTATAATAAGAAAAATAAGAAGAAGAAAAAAGTCATTATGATCGAGGTAGACGAAGACGACGACAGCTTTAAGGACCTGGAGGTAAAAGGACCGGTTTCCGGCAAGCGAGTGGTCGGTAAAAACAAAATCGAAATGCTTTCTGCCGACGATGAAGACGAAGAAGATTCCGAAAGCGACGCTGAATGAGGAACTGACACAGAACAGCGAATTAATATTTTCCGTATTCTTGAAAGGAAAGTAAATAAAAATGACAAAAGAAATTGTTGCTACGGGAAAGACAGTGGACGACGCTGTCTTAGCGGGCGCCGCGGCGCTTGGCAAGCCTGTTGATAAAGTTAAGTTTGAGGTTCTTGAAGAAGGAAGAAAGGGTATTTTAGGCATCGGCGCCTGCGACGCGAAGGTGCGGGTTTATATTGAGAACACCCCGGCGAATATTGCGGTTGACTTTCTTGAGACCCTGCTGAAGAACATGGACATTCAAGCGCAGGTGAACATCGAAAGCGAAGACGAGGAAGGCGCTCTGATTTCTGTAAACGGCGAGAATTTAGGGCTGCTGATCGGCAGGCACGGCGACGTACTGGATGCGGTACAGTATTTGGCAACCCTCGCCGCAAACAAGGACAGATCGACTTTTTATCGGATTACGATCGATATTGAAAATTACCGCGAGAAACGCGCCGAAACGCTCAGAGCGCTGGCAAGAAGAATGTCCGAGAAGGTTTTAAAGTACAAAAGAAGCTTTGCGCTTGAACCCATGAAAGCGTATGAAAGAAGAATCATTCATACGGAATGCCAGAACATCGCGGGCGTGACAACATATTCGATCGGCGACGGCGCGGACAGAAAAATCGTCATAGCGCCCGAAGGAAAAAACAAGAAGTAGTCATAAAAGAGCCTGTTTTAAAAAACAGGCTCTTTTTTTCTTCGTCATGGGAAGAAAAAACGCCGCTTTTTTTAAAAAAGTGGCTTTTTTTCGTTTGTCAGGCATAAACTGTTTATAGTAAAACCGGAAACGGGTGATTTTATGAACGGCGCTTCCGATTTTAGATACCATAAACATAAAATGAGCAAAAACGTCGTCATCCCGGTCGAACTGTACAAATCGCTGCGGGGCGAGTATTTTATTGGCTATGCGAGCGACCTGACCTTCGGCAAAGGAAGATACGCATGGGCGAGACTTTACAATCCCTTTCATTCCGGCGTGAATCTGCATGTTCACGTCTGGACCGTCTCCGACGTTTTGGAATCTTCGTTCCGCGCGCAGTTCTGGTTTAACGCCGAACCGCCCGGAATCGCAATCTTCTCGCCGCAGGTAATCTGCACGAACACCGCCGTTTTGCCGAATCCGAAACCTCAGGTCAGGCTGCAGTTTTGCTCCGACGTAGTAAGCGAGCCGGAAAGCGGCATCAAAGCGTTCGAGCGCGCGGGACTTTCCGGAACAACGCTGACCGCCAACGAAAACGGAAAGCTGATTTTCCCGCCGGGCGGTTCTTTTCTGATTTTTCTTTCCGCGCCGGACGAAACCGAAAAACGCATCCGCGGCAGCGTCGGGTTCGGCTGGTGGGAGGAACCGGTTTCTTTCAAAGGGATAAAGTAGGGGGAATGCGTACGCGGTATTGCATGTATCTGCGCAAATCGCGCGCCGACATCGAAGCGGAAAACAGAGGAGAAACGGAAACGCTTGCCCGCCACGAGAAAATACTGACCGAACTGGCGCAAAAAATGAACGTAACGATTGCGCGGATTTATCGGGAAGTGGTTTCCGGCGAAACCATCGCCGCCCGTCCCCAGGTTCAAAAGCTTCTTGCCGAAGTGGAACAGGGTGTCTGGAGCGGCGTTTTTGTTATGGAAATCGAACGTCTCGCAAGAGGAGACACGATCGACCAGGGCATCGTCGCGCAGGCGTTCAAAGCAAGCGGAACCAAAATCATCACCCCGCTGAAAACATACGACCCGAACGACGAGTTCGACGAAGAATATTTTGAATTCGGCCTCTTTATGAGCCGCAGAGAGTATAAAGCCATCAACCGCCGTATCCAGCGCGGCAGAATCGCGTCGGCAAAGGAGGGAAAAGCGGTTGTTTCGACGCCGCCCTACGGTTATGATAAAGTCAAAATCGTCGGCGGAAAAGGGTTTACGCTCGTCCCCAACGAAAGCGAAGCGAAAACGGTTCGCCTGATATACGCGCTCTATACGGAAGGTTTGGGCATGACCAGGATTGCGGAAAAACTGGACGAATTGCAGATGAAACCAAGAAAAGGCGGCCGATGGTCGCGCGCGACCATCAATGATATATTAAAAAACCCGGTTTATACCGGAAAGATCCGCTGGGCGTACAGAACCGAAAAGAAGTTCAGGGAAAACGGCGGCGTCAGACGAAAACGGGTCAAAAACCAAAACTGTATTCTCGCAAAAGGGCTGCATCCGGCGATTATTTCTCAGGAAATATTCGACGAAGCGCAGAGAATCCGAGCCGCGAATACGGCAAGCCGGACCAAAAAGGACCTTTCTTTAAAAAATCCGCTGTCCGGCATCGTATTCTGTAAAAACTGCGGCGCCGTCATGCGCCGGCTGGGCGCGAACAAGCATACCGCCTATGACATTCTGTATTGCCCGAGCAAAAACTGCGCAACCGTTTCCGCGCCGCTTTTGATTGTCGAGAAAAAAATTACAAGCGCGCTGGAAAAACTGTTTTGCGGCGCCGCCCTGCAAACAGAACCGGAAAACTTGCAGGAAAACGCGCTGCAGCTAAAGAAACAGGTCGTCGAACAGTTAAGGTCGGAACTGAATAAATGCGAAAAGCAGCTGCAGACGACCTACGAACTGGTCGAAAGCGGTGTTTATACGAAAGAGGAATTCCTGCGTCGCAAGGAAGCGCTGGCGGAACGCAAGAAGATTTTGTATCAAGCGATGGAAACGGAAGAACAAGAACTGAAGAATCTTGATTCCTGCCGGCGCGGTCCGATTCAGGCCGGCATGTTTGAACATTACGGTTCTTTGTCCGCCGAAGAAAAAAACAGAATTTTAAAGTGCATAATCGCAAAAGTTGAATATCAAAAACATAAGCCCGGCCGAAAAGGCGCAAAAGCGAACGACAATTTTGAATTGTCCATCTATATAAAAGTAAATCCGGCGCATCTGAAAAACTAAAAAAAAAAGTCCCGCACAGGGACTCTTTTATTTAGAAATACGAGCCGCTCGGATAGGAAATGTCTTTGAGCGCTTCGCCTGCTTTATCGGAAGTTTTCGGCTCAACGGCGATATCGCCCAACGACACCATTCCGACAAGCGAATTGTTCTCGACAATCGGCAGACGGCGCACCTTCTTCTCGCTCATCAGCTTTGCGGCGTCTTTGACGTCCATGTTCGGCGCCGCCGTAACCGGATTCGCGGTCATCACCTCGTGGACCGGACGGGCAAAATCTTTTTTCTGCGAGACACAGCGTAAAACAATATCTCGGTCGGTGACAATGCCGACGACTTTTTCGCCGTCGCATACCGGGACCGAGCCGACGTCGTATTCGTCCATCAGTTTCGCGGCTTTCTCAATCGGGTCCTGCGGCGCGACATAGGCCACGTTTTTTGTCATTACGTCTTTTATCTGCATATCATAATCCTCCAACAAAATTCTATTATTAATTTGCCCATGAGAAACAAAAATATAACATAAAGTTTAACGAATTGATTTATTTTGGTTAATAATCTGCGATATATATATTGTATAAGTATATCTATATTTTTAATGCGTGATAAAAAATGAAAGAAATTAACATTAAATTATATGATTTTTTAAACTGCATTTCGGATGCGGTCGACCTGGTTTCGCCGATACTGTCAAACCACCATCAAAAGGTTGCCTATCTATCCTATCGTTTGGCGGAACAGCTGAATATTCCGGAGGACCGCAAATTCAGCGTCTTTATAGCGGCCCTTTTGCATGACGTCGGATCGCTTTCTATCCAGGAAAGACTGGAAATCATTGAGCGCGAGCCGGATTACATCAACATTCACGCTTTTAACGGATATCGGCTGTTTCGAGAGTTTTCGTTTTTCGAGAACGAGGCGAAGATCATCAAATATCATCATCTGCCGTGGAATTACGGCGAGGGCAAAACGTTTGACGGAGAGGAAGTTCCGTTTGAATGTCACATCATCCATCTGGCGGACCGGGTGAGCGCGCGCATTGACGTAAACAACGTTTTGTTCCAGCTGCGCGATATTCGGAAATATGTGCAGAAAAACAAAGACAAGCTGTTTGAGCCGAACATTGTCGACGCACTGTTGGCGCTCAGTCAGAAAGAATATATCTGGCTGGATTTGGCTTCCCAATTTCCGATTAAAAATCTGCCGAAAGACATTCCGACGCCCATGCTGAATATCGACGATATCATCAGCCTGTCGTCCGTCATCGCGCAAATCGTCGATTTTAGAAGCAAGTTCACCGCGCGGCATACTGCCGGCGTCGCGCAGACGGCGAGCAAGTTGGCTGAACTTGCCGGCATGACGCCGTATGAATGTAAAATGATGCTTGTCGCCGGGTATCTGCACGACCTGGGCAAACTGGTGATCGACTCGAACATCATCGACAAGCCGAACGGATTAAACGAGTTCGAAGTCAGCAAGATGCGCTCGCACACCTATTATACCTATCAGCTATTGAACAGAGTCCCGCAGTTCGATGAAATTAAAAAATGGGCTGCGTACCATCATGAAAAAATCAACGGAAACGGGTATCCGTTCCATCTGAAAGGCGACGAACTGCCGCTCGGCTCCCGCGTTATGGCGGTCGCGGATGTGTTTACCGCGATTACGGAAGACCGCCCCTACCGCGTCGGCATGCGGTACGAAAACGCCGTCAAGCTGTTGATGAGCATGGTCGACGACGGTTCTTTGGACGGAGATATTGTAAAAATCCTGATAGAGAACTATCACGATATCAACAAAGTACGCATCGAAGCGCAGGAAAAAGCGGCCGTCCAGTACAACCGCTTCCTCACCGGCAAAAAGGAACAATCTTTACATAAACAAGCGATATAGAAAGTAAAACCCTGCAACCAGTGAATCTGTTTGAAGGGTTTTCTTTTAAAACGTAATTGTCGAAAAATATCTAAAACGCTGAACGCTTGAAACGCCTGTTCATTTTGTAACATTTTGCTTCTGCGCAGATATACTGAAATGAAATCAATAAGAAAGGGGAATGAAATTGAAAAAGATCTTTGCAGTTTGCTTAAGTGTTCTCATTATCCTCTCAGCCTGTTCGCTGAGCGCATGGGCAATTACCTTTTCTGTCGGCGCGCCTCTGGGAAGCGGCATCATTTCTTCCGCGTCCAACAGAACGGTTGCACCAGGCGTAACCTATTCCACTGCTGTTTACCGGGACAGCAGCAACGACCTGCAAAGGGTTTTCGCGCTATCCTTTAACCCCAAGACAAGCAATTATATGCCCTTTGTATATTCCAAATACTCCGGTTATGGCGCGACGACCATCAACTCTGCGACCGACGCCGAATCGAAGTACGGACTGAATATCGTCGGCGGCATCAACGGTTCGTTCTTCTCGTTCGTCGGCACCTGCTGCAACACCTACGGCGGCGTCAATATTTCAGACGGCAAGGTTATTCAGGGACAAAACAGCTTTGGACCGACTTATATGCTTGTATTTGACAGCGCAGGCAATACCGATCTTGTTTACTCCAAAGTCAGCTATGCGTTGAAAGTAAACGGCAGCCCCTGGTCCGGCGCGCTGGAGTATATCAACATGTACCCCTACACGCTCGGAACCGGCATATATTATTATGACACAAGCTGCGGAAACAATACGGACACGAATTCGCCGGGCGTCGAAATTGTATTCAATAAGGTCAACAACACCGAGCTTACGGTCGGCGGCACGCTCAAAGGCACCGTCGCTGAGAAAAGAAACAATGTCAGCAGCGGCGGTTCGATCGGAAGAAATCAGTTTGTGCTTTATGCGAGCAACTCCAGCCCGTGGGCAGCCAGCCTGCGCGCGCTTTCGATCGGCGATACGGCTGAAATAACGGTTACCGAAACCATCGCGGCTGCAAAGACCAAAATGGAAAACGCCTCGAGCGCGCTTGTAACCTACGGCTATCATATCGTTTTGAACGGCGTAAACGTAACCTCCAGCAACGGATTGGGCAGCGATTTCAACAACGCCAGCGCGCAGCGCTCCGCGATCGGCGTGAAATCGAACGGCGAACTGATCATTGTCGCAACGGACGGCAGAACCAGCACTTATCCGGGACTTACGGTTTATGAGCTTGCCGATATGCTCATCGGACTCGGCTGCCAGACCGCGGTTCTGCTGGACGGCGGCGGATCGACGCAGATGACGGTCGAAAACTCGTCCGGCACGCTGGAAGCGGTTTACTCCAGCACCCGCAGAGTTGCGAACAGCCTTTTGATTACCCAGCGGCCGACCATACCGACCGCGACAAAAAACACGCTTTCCTCGCTGATCGCTTCCGCCAACACGTATCTTTCCAATTACACGCTGTCCAGCCAGTCCCAGGCGCAAATGGAGGCCGCCTTAAACTACGGAACCGGCGTTTACAACGTGTCCACCTCCATGCCGGGCGATTACACGAAGGCGATTATGCGTCTGCAGGAAGCAATTGCCAACGTCGTGATTACCGGATATAAAACCGGCATATACCAGTCGTCTTCCTCGCTGGTTATGCGGTCCGCTCCTTCCTCGGGCGCAAGCACTGTCACCACCATTCCGGCAAACACCAGTCTTTCCGTAACCAGTGTTTCGGGCGATTACGGATACACGAAATATCTGTCTTACAACGGGTGGATTTATATCCCGAGCTGCACAAGAATCGGCAACCTTTCGAACGACCCGGCGGTGATTTCGAGCGTTGACGAGCGTCCAGCGGGCGCGTCCCTGACCATTTCGTGGAACAGCGTTCCGGGAGCGGCGGGATATATCTATAAAGTAATAGAGCTTGCCGGAGAGCCGGACCCCGGAAACAGCAACGAATCGCAAAACGCGGTTGAACTTGCCTATGTGGAGAACACGCGCGCGACCAGCGTCACCATTCCCGCGTCCAGCATGATGGACGGTAAGTATATCAAAGTCGCGGTCGCGGTGGTTTATCCGACGACAACCGTATGGGCGATCAAGTATATCAAAGGCTCCGAGCTTCCGTTTGTCGATGTCCCGACGACGGCATGGTATTACGAACCGGTTAAGTATGTTTACAACGCGGGGCTTTTCAGCGGAACCTCCAGCACAACCTTCAGCCCCGAACTGACCATGACAAGAGGCATGATGGTTACGGTGTTGTACCGCCATGCCGGTCAGCCGCCGGTTTCCGGCACGCTTCCCTTTACGGACGTTGCGCTCGGTTCTTATTACTACAACGCCATCCTTTGGGCAACCCAGAACGGTATCGCGAGCGGCTACAACGCTACGACCTTCGGTCCGGACGATAACGTGCAAAGACAGCAGGCGGTTATGTTCTTGTATCGGTATGCAAGCATGATCGGCTGCGATATGAGCATTACGTCCGGATTCACGCTGACCGGATACGCCGATTATTCCAGCATCGCAAGCTATGCGGTTATCGCGATGACCTGGGCGGTCGATAAAGGAATCATTTCCGGCAACGGCAACTACCTGTTCCCCGCAGACAATGCGACCAGAGCGCAGATCGCGACAATATTCTATAATTTCGACAAACTGCTCTCATAGCATAATCCAAAAAGACCTTTTCCCGCCGGCAGGCTGCCTGCCGGCGGCTTTTGTTAAAAAAGAAAAGACCTGCGCCGGCGCGCGCAAGTCTTTGTTTTTTATTAAAAAAGATTGAACGGCTGCAGGTTTATCAGGGAGTTGATGACGACAAGGTTTTGCGGATTCGGGCGGTTGAGGTTCCAGTATAAAGCGCCTCTTAAATTGTATTGTTTTAAAAGCTGCAGCCGCGCCTGCAGGCTTCTTGCGTCCTCGAACCACACTTCGTGCTGCGTGCCGTTTTCAAAATAGCGGAAGAACGGCGCCTGCGCCTTCTCGTCATATTGTATGGTCGAACCGGTTCTGACCGCAAGTTCATTCGCCTGCACCGTCGAAATCGAGGCGGCTTTTGACTCGCCGGGCACATAGGGCAGCACGAAATCATAGCCGTAATTGGAAATGCCGAGAAAAATCTTGCGGCTGTCAATCTGCGTTACCGCAAACTCAATGACATTCTCAACCGGCTGAATGGGCGACACGGCCATCGGCGGACCGTATGTATACCCCCATTCGTAAGTCATGAGAAGCACCGCGTTCGCGGCTTCGCCAAGCGCTTTGTAGTCGTGGCCTTCATAGAGCACACCCGGCTGCGTGAAGCTGGTTTTGGGCGCCAAAGCGACCATAACGGGGTACCCTTGCGCGTTCAGCGTATTTCTTGCGTATGTAATAAATTCCGCGTATTTGGCGGCGTTTTCCTTTCCCAAAAACTCAAAATCGACGTCAAGCGCGTAATACCCTTTCGTCCGCATCATCGTAAGAACATTATTAATCAGCACGCTCCAGAGGCTTTGATTGTTCAGCAGCTGTTCCGCAAGTTCGGTCGAAAAAACGTCCCCTTCGGTCAGCGTGGACAAGTGCATGACCGGTTTCGTGCCGTAAGCGTTGGCCCTCTCAATCATGGACTGGTCGCCGAGCGGAATCAGCGTGCCGTCCGGCTGAAAACCGTAGGTAAACGGAATCAAAGCGCCCATGAACGGCAGCGTCTGATTGAGAAAATCAATGGTTATGTAAGGATAAGCGTATCCGCCTGTCATATAGTCGCCGATCGGCGTTCTGTCGGATTGGATAACCAGCTGCATTCCCGGATAAATCAACGGCCTGCCGCCGAGCGCGAGGTTGTTGCGGTATAAGTGATTCACCGTCACGCCGTACGCGTTCGCGATTGAATCGAGCGTCTCGCCCGGCTGAACCACATGGGTCGCCTGCGGGAAAACAATCACCAGCGACTGCCCGATCGCAAGGTTGCCGTTGCCCGCTACGCCGTTGTTGAGCGCCAGCGTATCGGGATTCACATTATACTGCTGCGCAACCGAATAAATGGTCTCGCCCTGTTTTACAACGTGTATTACCATAAAATTTCACCCAATATAAAGTATATTGGGTGATTTTGATTTTGCTATAAATTTAAGAAATCTGAAATTTCAAGTCGGTCTTTCGGCGCGATACAGGTTCCGTTTTTGCAGATATAATAGCGCGTACCCTTTTCCGGCACCGGGTAGTTTGCGGTAAAGGGGGCGATTTTGGCAAGCGGTTCGCTGTTCTTCCCGGTTTTCAGCAGAATGTTTATATGCGGCAGTTTGTTTTTCCGTAAAAAGGACAAAAGTTCTTCCCGGATATTTTCTTCTGCGGAAGCGTAGACCAGGTCGGCCGGCGGGAACAAAAATTCGGACATCGCAATCAGCGAAAAGCTGTAACTTGCCGGGTAGTCTTTAATTCCGCCCGCGACGAACGACATCTGCTTGTCCGCGGTTTCTTTGAAGTCCATCGAAGCGGTGAGCGCAAACAGCCTTGCGAAGACGAGTGATGCGACCGAGTTGCCCGAAGGCATGGCGCCGTCGTAAATCTCCTTGGGACGCGTGATCAGCTGCTCGGAATCACTCGCGTACAGGAAAAATCCGCCGTTTTCGTCATCGAAAAACTTGTCTCGAAGCATTGCTGCCAACCGAACGGCGTCTTCCAAATAGAACGCGTCGAACGTCACGCCGTATAGTTCGAGCGCGGCGAAAGCCAGAAAAGCGTAGTCGTCCAGTTTGCCGTCTCCGCCGCTCTCGCCATCTCGCCACCGAACTTTCAGCCTGCCGCCGGCGTCGGTAAGGTTGTTCTTTATAAAATCGTACGCTATTATGGCGGCGTCCAGGTATTCTGTTTTTTCAAACACGAAGTACGCCCGCGCGAAAGCCGCGATCATCAAAGCGTTCCAGGCGGTCAGAATTTTATCGTCCTTGTACAGCTTCGCGCGCGTCAGACGGTAGCCGAGCAAAAGATTGAACTGCGCTTCCCGGTTTTGATACTCGTTTTCGTAGTTGTCGTTTTCCACAAGGTTTGGGATGCTTTTGCCCTCGAAATTTCCGCGCTCGGTAATGCCGTACGCCTTGCAGAAGGCTTTGCCCGCCTCGTCGCCCAAGATTGTGAGAATCTCGTCCGGCGCAAACACATAGTATTTGCCTTCCACGCCGTCGCTGTCCGCGTCCTGGCCGCAGTAAAAACCGCCTTCTTCATGCGTCAGCTCCCGCAAAACATATTCCGCGGTCCGCGCGCAGACATACTGGTATAATTCCTTGCCGGTCAAGCGGTATGCTTCGGCGTAAGCGTATAACAACAGCGCGTTGTCGTACAGCATTTTCTCAAAATGCGGAACCAGCCACCTCCGGTCGGTGGAATAGCGGGAAAAACCGCCGCCGATGTGGTCGAAAATGCCGCCCCGGAACATGCGGTCCAGCGTCTGCTCGACGACGGCAAGCAGCGTTTCGTCCTTTGTGCGCTCGTACTGCCGCATTAGGAAAAGAAGGTTATGCGGCGTCGGGAACTTGGGCGCGCCGCCGAAACCGCCGTATTTTTCGTCAAAACTCTTTTGCAAAAGGGTTACGCCCTCGTGAACGATATACGGAGACGGTTTTCCGGACCGGGAATTCTTTCTTAACTGCTCGTTCATGTAAACGCCGATGGACTCGGCGGAAGCGGTCAGCCGGTTTTTGGCGTTTTTCCACATATCCGCAGTCCGCAGCAGCAGGTCGTTGAACTGTTCTCTTGGAATATACGTGGCGGTAAAAAAGGGTTTCTGCTCCGGCGTCATCAGGACGGTCAGCGGCCAGCCACCGTTTCGGTTCATCGCCATGCATACGTCCATATAGACCGCGTCCACGTCGGGTCGCTCCTCGCGGTCCACTTTTATCGAAATAAAATGTTCGTTAAGAATCCGCGCGGTTTCCTCGTTTTCAAAGGATTCGCGCTCCATCACATGGCACCAGTGACAGGTGGAGTATCCGATGGAGAGGAGGATCGGCTTGTCCTCCGCTTTGGCTTTCGCGAAGGCTTCTTCGCCCCACGGGAACCAGTTCACCGGATTGTGCGCGTGCTGAAGCAGATAGGGGGATTTTTCGTTGATTAAACGGTTTGTGTATTTTTCGGGCATAATACGACCTCATGCAGTTTTTAATAGTATCTGCGTTCCAAAGCGCAAAATACATAAAATATAACGGGCGGAATTGTTTAACAAAATCATTCTAAAAAATAATGTGAAGCAGAAAAGAATTACAAGTGACTTTTTCCCGATTATAAAGCAAATTTTTTCAAACATAAAAAAATGGAAAAGCGCATTCCAAATCTGGAATGCGCTTTGTTTTTTACTCAAACCACGGGAAGGTGACGACCTTGCCGTTATGCAGCCATTTCTGCGGGCAGGTGGTTTCGGTCCAGTCGAGCGGGACGAGCGTGTCGTTCTGAACCGAGTTGATCGCGAACGCCTCTTTGAGTTCGGCTTCCTGTTCCGCGTTCAAAACGCCCGGCTTGCAGGATACGAACAGAGGCGAGCCGCTGATGGCGAGCGCTTTGAGCCACAGGCGGTTTTTCTCCCACGGAACCAGCTCGGTAATGCCGACGCAGTCCGCATCCGCTTTGTAGAAAATATCGTTCTGCGGCAGACGGAATGCTAAGGTGTTGACGCCGAACTTTCGGGTTCTGAGCCAGTCTTTCCCGCTCGTGTCGTCGCCGGTGCGGTTTACCTCGACCAGACCGGCGCACAGATGGCTGATGGTGTTGCAGCCGATGATGACCGCGTCGCCGGCGGCTTCGCGAATCGCTTTATAGAAATCCAATACAATCTCGGCGCTGGTTCTGTTTCTATCCCAGAAGGACCATTCTTTACCCGGCTGCGGCTCGCCGGCAAGCGATTTCGGGCGGTTCATGCCCCAGTCGCCGAACATGTCGAAGGTGGAATAATCGTGCTTAATCAGCTTATATCCCCAGTCGATAATGCGCTTTGTGTCGGCTTTGACGTGCGCTAAGACTTCGGGGCAGGAGGGGTCTAAGAAACTGGCGTCCCGCTGCAGCCGCCATTCGTCTTTCACATTGGGCGAAGTCCTTCTTACATCCGCAAGGAAACGAATCCAGATGCCGGGCTTGACGTCCATCGCGGCGATTTCCTCGGCCAGCTTTTTCATGTCCGGGAACTTCGCGTTGCCGCAATGCCACGGTCCGTCGCAGTTGTTGGGCTGCCAGCCGTCGTCAATGACCATGTACGGGCGTACCTTTAACCCGTTCGTGTACTCGGCGACAATGGACGCGTCGCGGACAATCTCCTCGTGCGAGCTGTTGCCGTACGCGTAATACCAGTTGTTCGAGCCGTAAACCGGTTCTTTCGGGAAAATACCGTCGGTGCACATCGCTTTGCAGAAGTTCCGCGCCGCCTCGAACGCGGACATGCCGCTGTAATCGCCGAACACAACCGTCGCGGCTTCCAGCGTTCTTCCGTCCAAAATAACACCTTTGGCGCCGTTCCGAATGTCAATCCAGAGCGTTACGCCCGCGCTGTCCAGGTTCCAGAAGCATAAAGCGTTCGGGCGCACTTTGACGCCGAACGCGCAGGTGCGGCGCTCGGGATTGTCCGACAAATCGGAGGAATTTGTAATAAAGAAATACCACGGCATAAACACGTCCGGGTTGATGCTGCGCCATTCCATCGTTCCGTAGGCGCGCTCCCACTCGTCGCCGAGCACTTTCACAGACCCGGTCGGAATGTCTCCGTCGGAGAAATTCCAGCGCAGCAGTATGTACTGCAGCGGCGTACTTCCCGCCCGGACACTGACTTTCAACCCGTTGTCGGGGGTAATGTCGCAGGAGAGGGAGATTCCACGTCCGGCGCTGTCGGATATGGGACCGCCGCCTTCGATGATTACGCTTGTTTGATCCGGCATCCTGATGTTCATACGCATTCTCCTTATTCACGGTTTATAGAACAGGCGGGCTTTTTCAACCCGCCGTTTTTTTACAGTTTTTCAATCTTTTCCGCGATACCGTCCAGCCAGTCGCCCTCGAACAGCTCGATCATGCCCTTGTCGGCAGCCGCGGCCAGCTTCGGGTGAATCGGCAGTTTCGCGACCGTGTCGATGCCGAACTCGGCCGCAATCGACTCTACGCCGCTGTCGCCGAAAATTGAATGCTTCGTGTCGCAGTTGGGACAGACGAAGTACGACATATTCTCGACAATGCCGAGCACCGGAACGTTCATCATTTTCGCCATCCGAACCGCTTTCTTTACGATCATGCCGACCAGTTCCTGCGGCGAGGTGACGATGATAATGCCGTCTATGGGCAGGGACTGGAATACGGTAAGCGGCACGTCGCCGGTTCCGGGCGGCATATCGACGAACATGAAGTCAACGTCCTTCCAGATAACGTCGGTCCAGAACTGCTTTACGGTTCCGGCGACAATCGGCCCTCTCCAGACCACCGGGTCGGTGTCGTTGGCGAGCAGAAGATTAATCGACATCAGCTGGATTCCGGTTTTCGTAATTGCTGGGAAGATGCCCTGCTCGCTGCCGATTGCTTTTTTGGTGATTCCGAAGCACTTCGGAATGGACGGACCGGTGATGTCGGCGTCCAGAATGGCGGTCGTATATTCTTTTCGGTTCATGAGCACGGCAAGCAAAGAGGTGACCATCGATTTGCCGACGCCGCCCTTGCCGCTTACGATTCCGATAACCTTTTTAACGCTGCTCAGCTCGTTGAGTTTTTCCTTCGGGATAGGACCGCCCCTGCTCGGGCAGTTCTCGCCGCAGTGCGCGCAGTCGCGGTTGCAGTTTTCACGCATAATAAAACCTTCTTTTAAAAAGCGATTTTTTCTTCGATATAGGCAGCGACTTCGTCGATGGGCAGTCTTACCTGTTCCATCGTGTCTCTGTCGCGGATGGTGACGCAGTTGTCCTCGACGCTATCGAAGTCGTACGTGATGCAGAACGGCGTGCCGATTTCGTCCTGCCTGCGGTAGCGCTTTCCAATCGAGCCGGTCTCGTCGAAATCGACCATGAACTTCTTGGACAACGCGGTGTAAACCTCCATCGCCTTGTCGCTGAGCTTCTTGGAAAGCGGCAATACCGCCGCTTTGAAGGGCGCGAGCGCCGGGTGCAGGTGGAGCACGGTTCGGATGTCCTCCTCGCCGTCCTTGCCGATGTTCTCCTCGTCATAAGCGTCTACCAAAAAGGCAAGCGCGACGCGGTCGCAGCCGAGCGACGGCTCGATGACATAGGGAATATATTTCTCGTTCGTTTCCGGGTCGAAGTAGGAGAGATCCTCGCCGCTTCTTTCCTGATGCGCTTTCAGGTCGAAGTCGGTGCGGTCGGCAACGCCCCACAGCTCGCCCCAGCCGAACGGGAACAGAAACTCAAAGTCCGTGGTCGCATTGGAGTAGTGCGAAAGCTCTTCTTTGGAGTGGTCTCTTAATCTGAGCGATTCCTCGCGCATGCCCAGCGAGAGCAAAAAGTCTTTGCAGAACTGCTTCCAGTACGCGAACCATTCGAGGTCGGTGCCCGGTTTGCAGAAGAACTCAAGCTCCATCTGCTCGAACTCTCTGGTGCGGAAGATAAAGTTGCCGGGCGTAATCTCGTTCCGGAAGGATTTGCCGATCTGCGCGACGCCGAACGGTATCTTTTTGCGGGTGGTGCGCTGAATGTTTTTGAAGTTTACGAAAATACCCTGCGCGGTCTCGGGGCGCAGATAAACCTCGGCCTGGCTGTCCTCGGTAACGCCCTGATAGGTCTTGAACATCATATTGAATTTGCGGATGGGCGTATAGTCCGATTTTCCGCAGCCCGGGCAGGGTATGTTTTTCTCTTTGATATATTCGCTCAGCTGCTCGTTGGTCAGCCCTTCGATTTTCATTTCGATGCCGTTCGCGGCGTTGAACGCTTCGACCAGCTGGTCTGCGCGGTGGCGCATTTTGCAGGCCTTGCAGTCGATCAGCGGGTCGTTGAAGTTGACGACGTGTCCGGAAGCGACCCAGACCTCTCGGTTCATCAGAATCGCGCTGTCCAGACCGACGTTGTAGGGCGACTCCTGCACAAACTTCTTCCACCAGGCTCTTTTTATGTTGTTTTTAAACTCGACGCCCAGCGGGCCGAAGTCCCACGCGTTGGCAAGACCGCCGTATATCTCGCTGCCCGCGTACACGAACCCTCTGTTTTTGCAGAAGGCGACGATTTTATCCATGGTTTTGTCCAGATTATTCATCATATTAAAAAAAGTCCTCTCTATCCCGTAATTCCGTTGCAGATATAAAATCATATCTATTATATACAATTTTAGGGAAAAATCAAGCAAAACGTAAAATTCGTTCAAGTTATCAAAAAAGCTCGGGGTTTTTGCCCGAGCCTTTGTTTATTTGTTTTTGATCAGTTTGCTCATCTGGCGCTGCGCCATGACCAGCTTATAATACCGGCCGCCCGAGCGCATGAGCTCTTCGTGCGTGCCCACTTCCTCAATCATGCCCTTCTCGAACACCACCAGCTTGGTCGCGTTGCGCAAAGTGGAAAGCCGGTGCGCGATCGCGATGGTGGTTCTGCCCGAAATCAGGCGGTTGATGGCGTCCTGAATCTGCCGTTCGGTCTCGGTGTCCAGCGACGCGGTCGCCTCGTCTAAAATGAGGATTCTTGGGTTGCGCAGAATGGCTCTCGCGATGGCGATTCTCTGCCGCTCGCCGCCGGAGAGCGTGTATCCTCTGTCTCCGACGTAGGTGTTGTAGCCGTCCGGCTGCCGCATGATGAATTCATGCGCGTTCGCCAGTTTCGCGGCGCGGATGACCTCTTCCTTGGTCGCGTCGGGTTTCGCGTACGCGATGTTGCTGTAAATGGTGCCGTGGAACAGGAAGGTTTCCTGCAGAACCACGCCGATCTGCGAGCGCAGCGTGTGCTGCGAATACTTCCGGATGTCGATTCCGTCCACCGAAATCTGGCCCGCGGAGACGTCGTACAGCCGCATTATCAGGTTGATCGCGGTTGTCTTGCCGACGCCGCTTCGGCCGACAAAGCCGACCATTTCGCCGTTTTTAATCTCAAGGTTGATGTTCTTGAGCACGTACTCATAGGCATTGTAGCCGAAGGACGCGTTCTTAAACTCGATATCGCCGTGAATCTGTTTTTCAATCGGCTTATCGGTTTCGGCGACGTCGCTCTTCTCGTCGATGATTTCAAACACTTTCGCGAGCGAGGTCGCGGTCTGCGCGATTCTTCTCGGCACATACGCCATCCAGCGAATGGGACCGTAGATGATGCCGACATAGGAGATAAACTGTATCAAATCGCCGAGCCCCATGCCGCCGTTGTTCAGGATGTTTTTACCAACGATTAGAATAACCGCGTACTCGCCGATTCCGAGCAGGAAGTTTGCGAACGGAACAATCAGGTTCCAGGTGCGCTCGTTGCGCTGGGAAATGTCCGCGACCCTTCTTGCGTATTTGTTGAACCGCGCTTCCTCTTTTTTCTCGGTTCCGAACACTTTTACGACGCGCATGCCGGAGAATACGTCGTACAGAATCGTGCCGAGGTCGCTTTCGGTATGCCACTGGCGGTGGTACATCCGGTGGGTATATTTCCGGATGGAAGAAAACATTAAAATCAAAAGCGGAACCGGTATTAAGATGATCAGCGTCAGCTTCCAGTTAAAAATCAGCATGACGGCGAACACGCCGATGATAATCAGCGCCTGCTGGATCAGTTCGGGAAAAAGGCCGACCAAAAAGTCCTTGAGCACCATCGTGTCGCTGGTGATTCGGTTGATCAGCTCGCCCGCGGAACGCCGGGTGATTCCGGCCAGCGAAAGCTCCTGAATTTTGGCGTACAGGACTTCGCGCAGTTTGACCAGAATGTTGTTGCTTGTTTTTGCGGTGATGATCTGACGAACCATCTGCGCGACCGCTATGACCAGACCGCACAGCGTGATTGCGCCGATTAAGAGCAGAAAACCGGTCGTATTCGGGTCGTCGGCCGTGATGAAGTTGTTGATCAGTTTTTTATAAAGCACCGGCAGCAGAACGTTGATCGCGCTGATGAGAATAAACAGCACCGCCGCGAACGTGAGCTGCTTTGCGTACGGTTTCGCGTACGGAAGCAGACGCATAAAAAGCAGCTTTTTGTTGATGCAGTTCAGGCACACCGTTGCGCCGGGCTTCAGCGTCCTTCCGCATTTCGGGCAGACAACCAGTTCGTTGTTTACGACGGTTCTGCCTTCCTTGACGGCGGTCATCATTTTGACCGCAATCTGCATAGCGACCGCGTTTTTCATATCCGAGCGGCAAAGCTCGTAGTCTTCGCCGCCGACGGTATATTCAATCGCCGCGCAGCCGATGTTGTTTACATACCTAAACTCGTCGATTGCGTTTATATCCAGCGTGTCCGTCCGGTCGCCGCAGACGAGAAAAATTTTTCCGTTATGGATCACACAGGCACCGTAAGAAAAGCGGTTGTCGCTTGACAGGTTGAAGTCGAAACTGTAATCCGCCTGACCGCCGGCCATTGCGAGCGCCTTTTCCCTGGCCGCAATCTGCTTGGCGGGGGTTGTGTTCTTTGTTTTCAAGTATGGTTCACTCCTTTCTGAATCGGTGCCTGCCGTTACAGGTAAAGCTCGATCCTCCTGTAGCTCTTTCTGTCGAGCGCAAGAACGTCTTTAATGCTGTAACGGTTGCCGTCCACATCGGTCAAGATCAGCCTTGTGTCGCTGATGCGCGCGATGTTGCGGTAGGTGTCTTGCATGGAGAAGGACATTCTTCCCATGTCGGTTTCCACTTCCCAGTAGGAGTAGCCGAGCTGTTCTTTTATCGAAATGATTTTTGTAATCTCCGGGCAGAGGTACTTCTTTGCCAGCGCTTCCCGGATGATGTCCGCGTCCTCTCCGGAAAAATCCGAGATTCTGCGGATAATGCCGTATTCTTTTCCGTCTTTGTTCAGCACCGAGATAAACTCGTCCGGCGTTTCAAACGGAAACATTCTGTGAAAATACACCCTGCCCAGGTCCTGCCAGACAGGCGTTTTGTCCTGTTGTTCCTCGACTTCCAAATCGTCTTTTGGGATCGGCGGCATGAACGCCTTCATGGCCGCAAAACCGTTTTTGGTTTTATAAAACTTCGCGTTCTCGGGTGTAAAGTAGTTTATTTCTGCAAGGTCTAAAAAGTTATCCATAGATTATAAACCTCGTTGATTTATTCGTTTTACGCTTCGATGCCGATGGTTTTGAGCGCTTCCGCCTGCATTTTGTAGAGCTTGTAGTAAACGCCCTTCTTCATAAGCAGTTCCTTCGCGGTGCCGCTCTCGGGCATTTTGCCGTTCTCAATCACAATCAGGTTGTCGGCGTCTCTGAGCGTGGACAGGCGGTGCGCGATGATAATCGTCGTCCTGCCTTTGGTGAGGCGGTTGAGCGCTTGCTGAATCTGACGCTCGGTCTGCGTGTCCATCGCCGCGGTCGCTTCATCCAGAATGAGGATGCGCGGGTTCTTCAAAATCGCTCGCGCAATCGAAATCCGCTGGCGCTCGCCGCCGGACAGCTCTTTGTTGCCGAAACCGATCTGCGTATGGTATCCGTCCGGATATTTAATAATAAAATCGTGCGCGCTGGCGATCTTCGCCGCGGCGATGACCTGCTCGTTGGTGGCCTCGGGGCAGGCGTACCGGATGTTTTCGAGGATGGAACCTCTGAAAAGATAAGTTTCCTGCGACACGATCGCGACCGACCTTCGTAAGGTTTCAAAGGACAAATCCTTAACGTTGACGCCGTCGATCAGTATCTCGCCTTCCTTGACGTCGTACAGCCGCGTGAGCAGGTTGGCAAGCGTGCTCTTTCCCGCGCCGGTATGGCCGACGATGCCCAGCGTGGTGCCCGCCGGCACTTTAAAGCTGATGTCGTCGATTACCTTGCGGTTTTCTACGTACGAGAAAGAAACGTGCCGGAACTCGACGTCGCCCCTGACGTGCTCGAGCGTAATCGGGTTTTCCTTTTCTTTGACGTCGGGTACGGCGTCGTTGATTTCAAACAGCCGCTGCAGCGAGTTCAGACATTCCGACCACCAGTTGGAGATGTCGGCGAGGAACTCGATCGGGCCGTAAATCAGGCTGAAGTATGCGACGAAGGTCATCAGCGTCGCGTAATCCATGGTGCCGGTCTTCATCATGACCTGCCAGCCGCCGACGCCCCATACGACGTAAGAACCTATTTTCAGCAAAAAGAACAGCATCGGGAATATTTTTGCCGCTTTTGTGCTGATTTCGGTGTCCGCTTCGGCGGACTTCATGCTGCGCTTGTTGAACCGCTTCATCTCGTCGGCTTCGCGGGAGAAGGATTTTACGACGCGCATGCCGTTGAGCACGTCGGTGATCAGCGAGTTGAACGAGCGTCTGCGCGAATAGGCTTTCGCGTACAGCTTTTCGAAAACTAAAAAGATTAACTTAAACGAGAAGAAGAATATCGGAACGGTTACAAACGCGTACAGCGTCAGCAACGGATTGATGGTGAACATGATGATCATGAAAATCGCAAGCTGCGCGATATTCAGGACGAAGTACGGGAACCCGTCGCAGAAGAACCAGTAAATCCGGATGGAATCGTGGTTAATCTGCGTCATCAGTCCGCCGGTCTGACGGTTCGTAAAGAAGGACAGCGACAGACGGCTGATGGTCGAGAAGATGCTCTTCTTCATGTCATAGGTGACTTCTGCCGAAACCTTTGCCGAGATGACGCCGTTTATCAGGCTGACGCCCAGAGAAACCAGCCGGATGGCAATCATGACAAGGATGATTTCTATAATCATGCCGTAGTATTTTCCGCCTTCGGCAAGCACGTCCTTATAGAAGATCTGGTTGCTTACGTAAGGCGTAATGGCGCCCAGACCGGCGATCATCGTCAGCGAGCAGAAAATCAGGAATATGTAGCCCTTGTAGTGCAGGAACAGTTTTGCCAGCTTCTTGATAAGCCGGATTTTGTCCATGCATTTCGGGCAGACCTTCCGGTCGGGGTCGGGATAACGTCTGCCGCATTTGGGGCAGGTGTTGTCCTCGACGTTCAATTCCTTAATCTTTTTCTCGTCCACCTTGCCGTCTTTTTTCAGTTCGTTTGCAACCTGGCAGAAGATGCCGGCGTCATGCTTGTAGGTGCTTGAGAAATAGAACAGAAGCACCGGTTCTTTGCCGCTGGTCGCGGTGACGCGGCCGGTAGAGATGAGCTGCTCGACCTTGATGTCCTCCAGCTCGGCAAGATTGAACTGTTCAAACCTTGCCGCTTCGAATTCCTCGCCGCGGACGGGGTTGCCGTTTTGGTTGAAACCCCGGCGCTCAAAGAGCACGGTTCCCTCCGCCACCGCGGCTTTTTCTTTATCAATGACGATATAAACGTCTTTCAATACCGAATCAATGCCCAAATCGGTTTTCATGGTGAGTACCGCTTCGTCAGGCTGAATTCCTTTGGATATAAAGAATTCCTTGACTGCGGCAGGTAATTTTTCCAGTACTATCATAAAGCCTCTGTCAAACTCACAGGAACGCGTTCAATGCGTCCGTATTTTCCTTATTTAGCGTTTTTTTGTCGGAAGTTTTTGCGCTTTACCGGCATTTTTGGGAAAAAAATAACCGGTATGGGCATTTCCCCAAAAAATGCCGCATCCGGAAAATCAAATTATAAAGCACAGACAGCCGTTAACAGCAATAAAACAGACAGTCTCTGCTTCGTTTTTTTGATTTTTCGAGAAGCGTCATTTCTTGATTTTTGCCCAAATCGACCCATGCTTTTACCGCGCGAGAATCCTGCCCGGCAAAAACGTCTGCGGGATTGAAATTTACGTTGCTGCGAATGGTCATCAAGAAACACCTCCCTTTATCGTTAATAGTTCTAAAAAATCCTGATCGTGAGCGCTCAGGTTCTGAACGTTTGTTTATTATACAACGGCTTTTTCCATTAATCAAGAGTTTTTTTAAAGATATTTTATATTTTTTTTTAAACGTCTGGCTGCCGTTTAAACGCTGTTTTTGCATAAATTCTCATTTTTAGCGAGGTTCGAGGGCTTGAAAAGTTTATTTGTATATGATAATATAATAAAGATAGTGTATTTATGCAATTTTTGAGTGGGAGACAAGACATGTTTCATATCGCGATTCTCGGTTTCGGCGTCATTGGAAAAGGTGTTTATGAGGTTATTAAAAATAATCGGGAAAGCATAGCAAAGGCACTTGGCGGAACCGGCACAGAAGAAACGATAAACATAAAATATATCCTGGACAAGCTCGATTTTCCGGACCATCCGCTCGGCGACAGGGTCACGCATGTGTTTGAGCAGATTTTGATGGACGATTCTGTTTCGGTGGTCGTCGAGACCATGGGCGGCGCCGACGCCGCGTTCCGGTTCAGCAAGGCCGCGCTGGAAGCGAAGAAAAGCGTGGTCACGTCCAACAAAGAGGTTGTCGATAAATACGGCGACGTTTTAATGCGCACGGCCGCCGAAAACGGCGTCAGCTATCTTTTTGAAGCGAGCGTGGGCGGCGGTATTCCGATTATCCATCCGCTGAAGCGCTGTTTTTACGCCAACCAAATCACAAGAATCGCCGGCATTTTGAACGGAACGACCAACTTTATCCTTTCCAAAATGAGCGAGGGCAGCATGACCCTTAAGGAAGCGCTCGCGGAAGCGCAAAGGCGGGGATACGCGGAGGCGGACCCCAGAGCCGACCTCGAAGGCTATGACAGCGCAAGGAAAATCAGCATTCTTGCCAGCATTATTTTTGACCGCTACATTCCGTTTGAGAAGGTAAAGGTCATCGAAGGCATCACCCATGTCAAGCAGGAGGATATTGCGCTTGCGGACAAGCTCGGCTTTACCATAAAACTGCTCGCGGTCGCCGAGCTGGTCGGCGGCAGGGCGAAACTGCTGGTGGCGCCGCATTTGGTGGAAAAATGCACCCTGCTTTCCGCGGTAAACGACGTGTATAACGCGATCAGCGTCACCGGAACCGCGGTCGGCGAGGTGGTGTTCTACGGACAGGGCGCGGGCAGTCTGCCGACGGCAAGCGCGGTTGTCAACGATGTCATCGAGGTATTAAGAGAACACCCGAAAGCGAAATGCTGCGCCCCTGCGGACGACGGCTTCCTTCTGCCGCCCGACGCGTTTGACGACAAGAAAATAACGTTGCCCAACGGGTCGGTTTATCGGGTGTTGTAATAACGCTTTATAAAGATAAAAGCGCTTTTTATAAGCGCTTTTTTTATTTTTCGCGATCCGGGCGGTTCGCAGAGGGTTTTTTGAGTATTACAAAACCATTTTTTAGAATACACATAAGTATATAAGGCAAAAATAAAAATAGCCTTAACCATGCGTTAAGGCTATTTGCTGGTGACCCGTAGGGGAGTCGAACCCCTGCCTTCGCCGTGAGAGGGCGACGTCTTGACCACTTGACTAACAGGCCAAACATCCCTTGCAGGAACGAAAGATATACTACCATAAACTTTCGCGTTTGTCAATATATTTTTTGTGGAAAAGGAAGGTGACGGTATGCTGCCCAAAGAACCGTACAAACGTATCGCGGTGATATTGTTTTACATCATCGTGGCGCTGGCGGCCGCATACCTGTTTTTTAAGTACCTTTTCGAGATTCTGTTGCCCTTTATCATCGCGTACGTCATCGCGGCGATGCTCCAGCCTGCCGTCCGCTTCCTCTGCAAGCACGCGAAAGTGCCGAAAAAACTGTCGGTTTTAGTGCTGGTTTTGGTGGTAACCACCCTGATTTTTCTTCTGTGCTATATGATTCTAAACCGGGTTTACACCGAGCTGACGGTGCTTTCGCAGAACGTAAAGGGGTTTATTGATTACGTTCGGAACGACAAGGAATACGCCAAAAGCCTGATTGACAAAATCGACAGCATTATTCCCTTTGTGGACATGCGCGACAGGCTCAGCCGCATCTGGGAAAATCTGGATAAAGAAATGGAAACCTGGCTGCTCTCGGTCGCAAACGACCTGAGCGGGTCGGTTCTGCCAATTTTGGGCGGAATTATCTCGTTTGTTCCGAACGCTTTGCTGGTAATCGCGGTGGTGATAATTTCGACCTACTACTTCGCGGTCGATTTTAACAGAATCAACGGTTTTATTATCGCGCAGCTGCCGGAAAAAGCGGCAAACGGCGTGCGGGTATTCAAAAAAGAGTTTGTCGGCACCATCGTGAAGTTTTTGCGCGCGTACGGACTGATTATCGTCATCACCTTCCTGGAGCTGTTCGTAGGGTTTACCATGCTGGGCATCAAATACGCGTTTTTGATCGCGCTGGTAACCGCGGTTATCGATATTCTTCCCATTCTCGGCACCGGCACCGTACTGATTCCATGGGCGGTAGTCCTGCTGCTGACCGGCGATTATTACACCGGCATCGCGCTTTTGATTATATATATCGTCACAACCGTAATACGCGAGATTATCGAGCCGAAAATCGTCGGCAAGTATATCGGATTGTACCCGTTGCTTACGCTGTTATCGATGTATATCGGCTTAAAAGTGCTCGGCGTTGTGGGACTTCTGCTGTTCCCGATAGCAACCATTATACTCAAAAAGCTGAACGACGACGGAAAACTGCGTCTGTTTAAAAAACCGCCGGAGAAAAAAGAGGAAAAAACGTAGTTTAATATAAAAAAGTAACTGCTTGTTTAAAAAGCAGTTCTTTTTATTGACTTATTCATAAAAAATGATACTATAAAAATACAAAAATTATCTTAAGTTCGGAGAATTTCATGAACATCGATAAGACTTTTGGTGAAAAAATCCCCAGTGTTCAGTATTACGACCGAGAGGGAGCATATCTGATTGTGATTCAAAAGGGAAAAGCTGCTACTGTGAGAACGCCGAAAGGGCATTTCCTGATCGGCGGAGGGATCAAAGACGGAGAAACCCATATACAGTGTATCGAACGGGAAAGTTTGGAAGAAATAGGGTATCATACCGTTGTGCAGCAGTATATCTGTTCTGCTGAAATGTATGTGCAACATGAAACACTTGGATATTTTCATCCGATTCAGCATTACTATGCCGGAGAACTGACCGGCAAACCCTTGGCATCCGCCGAGTCTGACCATGTTTTTGAATGGATTTCGCTCAATGAAATCGAAGAGAAAATGTTTGTCAAAGCGCAGAGCTGGGCGCTGAAATACTATTTATCGAAGTTTGTGAAACGCTAAAAACGCATATCCACTAAAAAAGAGAGCATTTTTTCTCTCTTCAGTCTGTCGAAAAAGTCCAGTAAATGAACAGGACCAGTAAAAACGGACAATAGCAAAAAAGAATCATTTGTCAATAATACGCCATCCATCTATTTCAGGTTTTCTATCTTCTGTTATTCCAAGTAATTCATCAGAAGAGATGATTTTTAAGCAATATTTTTACAATCGTATTTATATCTGGTTCAGCCTTATCTATCTCCCACATAGATAAGGTTGTTCTTTTTACAGTTTGTTGACTCATATTGCGCAGATTTAATTTGTCTGAAGATAATTTGTGTATATCTAACATATTTATATATAGCTTAAACAAAAATATTTAATAAAAGATTATTTTGTGGTATTTTGTCGAACAATTTATATTGAAATAACATAAATTAAGTATTATTATATAGAGTGTGAATTGGCAAAAACGCACAAATTATAGTTTGTGATGTCAGAAAATGCTGCCATTTTTAAATAGCTTATGATTACTGCCAGTAGATTCGCTCTTTTATTATTGCGTTATTGCCCCACTCTCGTATTTCCAAAAATTTATAAAAAGGACATAAGGATATACTCAAATATGGAAGAATTTATAAAGAAATTTATGTGCTGCCCAATATTACAATATAATCATTTTAAAATTGAACCTGATGAAAATATGGGATATTGTACATCAATAGAAAAATTTGAAAAAGATATTACATCCTTATTAAAATTTGGATATTCATCAATTTCGTTATATCAACTATATTTATATAAAATCAATAATATAGATTTACCTAACAATACATTTTGCATCATAATGGAGGGAGGTTATGAAAGTAATTATGTGCTTGCTTTTGATATATTGAAAAAATACAACATACATGCTGATATTTTTATTTCAACTGATTTGGTTGGATTGAAATGTCATCCTAAATATCCTAATTTCATTCCTCACTTTTCATGGGATCAAGCAACTGAGATGATAAATAGCGGATTGGTAAATATATATGCAAAATGGCATCCGTTAGATGAAAATAAAGGTGAATTTAAAAAAGTTATATTAGACAAAAAAGAAGAATTAATGTCTCATTTAGATCAAAAACAATATATCGGAAATTTTTTTGCCTTTTTATATCCTTATTATGATGAGAAAAAAATAGATGATATTTTTTCAATTGGCATAAATACTCAAATTATAGATTATTTAAAATTAACAAAGGAAAATATTAGTAAAGGATGCGTAGGCAGTATTCCTGTTAATTTTTATACTGATGTTTTAGATGTAATAGATGAATATAAAGATATATTAATGCTTAATACTGGAAAAAGGGAGAGTATAAAACAAGATATTGATGTAGATATTCAATATAATAACTTTATGAGCTTAAATTTGGAATCTATTAAGCTTCCAATATTTGAGAAACCAATGATAAAAAATTATTTAAGGCATGCATTTCCTTTAAGTATATTATTTGTCGATAGGGAGGAAAAATATAATAAATTTATTCTTAGTAATAATATTCAATTAATTGCGAACCCTCTTTTTTTAGAATTTGATTACCATAATCATTATTATTCTTATTGGCCTTGCATTACCTGCAATAGGGTTACTTCAGATATTTTACGAATAAATAATATAGATATTTTATCATATATTTATAAAGGATTACAAAATGGTTATTATAGCGATATTTGGCTTGATTCATATTATATTCCTGGGAAGCCAGCTTATAAATATTATCATCTTACACATGGATTGTTAATTTTTGGATATGATCATGAAAAAAAAGTTTTTCAAACCATGACTTATACAAATAAAGCTTTATATGAAGAATTAGATGTAAATATTGAAAATATGATAAAAGCTTGTTCAAATAATTATTTTGAATATATAAATCTAATAAAACGTAATGTAGCTGCTAAGATTGATTATAATTTAGAAGATATCAAAAGAAAATTGCGAAATTACATAGATTCGACGAATTATGATTCTGATAATACAAAATGGATTAAGGAAAGCTACAATTCGATATTTGGAGTAAATGCATGTAAATGGTTTCGTGAATATGTGAACAATATAAACGGAAATCAAATTCATCCAACAATATCGTATACATTTGTAGAACACAAAAAATGCATGGCATGGCGTATTAAAACTATTTCCGAGATCGAAAAAATAAATATTCCTAATCTAGATAATTCAGTTAATGATATGTATAAGTATAGTAACCTAATATTAAATTTTATTATAAAATACAACATGACAAAATCAATATCATTAATCAATAAAATAACAAATTATATAGATAAGTTAATATGTTTAGAAGTATCCACTTTGGAAAGTCTATTAAGTAAAATTTAAAATTTAAGCTATATGTGCAAGGATAACATATGAACAAGAAAATATATAAATATCCAATTATAACTTATCACCATTTTATACCTGAAGAAATCGAAAATATGACATATAAGACGACATCGGCTAAATTTGAGAAAGATATTAAAAGTCTGATCGATGCCGGATATGTTTCTATTTCCTTACGTAATCTTTATGAATACGAGCAAAGCAGGAAACAGCTTCCGGAAAAAGGATTTGTCTTAGCAATAGAAGACGGTTATTCGAGCTTTTATGATATCGCATTTCCGATATTAAGAAAATACAATATCCACGCTGATGTTTTTGTCGTAACCGAGCTTATGGGGATGAAAAAGCATCCCCAATATAGCAACTTTATCGCTCATTTTGGCGATGAAGAAGCAATATATATGGAAGAAAGCGGTTTAGTCACAATACATCCTCATGGGCATAAACACTCCTGGAACAATACCTGGGAAAAAGACGAAGTGCTACATAACTGTATTGAATCCAACAATAAGATTAAATCGATAAAATCAGATGATTTTTTCTGTTTTGCATGGCATGATGAATATGTTTCTCAGAAAAATATTGATGCGGTTCAATGCTTAAATTATAAATATAATATAGTTAATGTGGCTATACTTACGGAGGATTTACTTAACCGTAGATTTATCGGAAGTATATCAGTGGGATATGATTCTGATGTAATGAATTTTATAAATTATTATTCAGAGCAAATATTTAAAAACACAAATATCTTTAAATTAAATGAAACGACAACAAATATCATAAATGATTCCTATTCTTTATTTTTTGACGGATACAATCGTGAACTGAGAGCTAATGAAATTAAGGTTTATACAGTCAGAGCTTTAAACCAGAAAAATGACCTTGAGGTTTTCGTTGATAAAAACAATAAAATAATTAATTATGGATTTGATGGTAATTCAGACATACCAGAAAGCGGGTATATAATTTCAGGAAGAGGACAGACAATCAACGCGTTATTAAGAGCTACTGCTTTATGCGATAGAATTATAATACAAGACGACGAATTGATATTTGTAAAAAGCAAAGAAATCAATCCAGCTTCATTGATTGTTAATAATAAGAAATTGGATTTTGAGCGCAGAGCGATTTGGTATAGACCAGTTGAAAAATTTGAAGATGAAGTCAGAAATACAGTAAAAATAATTTCAGACCTAAACATGAATGTACTATTTTTAGAATCATGGTATTCTGGAAAATTTATTGGTTATTCGGATAATGAATTGATACAGCATAATGAATATATGCATGGAAGCTTTGATGTGTTGGAAGCTTTTTGCCGTATTTGCCATGAATATGGCATTCAACTACATTTATGGACAGAAAATTTTTTTATAGGAACAGAAAGAGACTTGTTTGACAATAATAATAAGTTGTTAAATAGATTCAGGGACAAGCTTCTGATAGATAAAAGCGGAAGAAATTACAGTATAACTGGCGATGGGAATTTTTTATTCCTGAATCCATATGATTCTGAATGCAAAAAATTCTTAATAGAGTTTTACAAGGAAATTGTAAATAATTACGATATAGATGGAATACATCTTGATTATATAAGGTTTCCTGAACCGAATTCAAATGCTGATTTTGGATATAACGAGGATATTATAGAAGGATTTATAAAACATCTCGGAAAAAATGTGAACATATATAATCTTCAAGAAAAAGATAAAAAAGAGTGGGATTTATTCAGACAAGACATAATAAATAGCTTTGTTAGCGATGTGTATAACAGTATCAAAAATATTAATAAAAAAATATGGATTTCCTGCGCTTGCTTCTCGGATTTAATAAACGCACCTAAAAGAATATATCAAAATGTGAGTAAATGGATTAATAATCATTGGGTCGACGAAGTTATTTCTATGTCATATACAATTGATCATAGATACACAAAACAGAATGCAAAACAATTCGTATATCTATGCTCAGATAAAGTAAAATATTCTATCGGTATCAGCTTGATGGGATATTTACCGGGGTTTGAACTTGCAAAGCAATTTATTGCAGCGAAAGAATCTGGAGCGGATGGAATAGCTTTGTTTTCACTTGGATATATAAGCTATGATAATTATTATGATACAATAAAGAATATTTTAGGTAATAAATCTGTACGGTCAGAAATTTCAATTTAAAACGGTGCTTTTTTGAACAGAAGGTTTAAAGTGGAAGATAGTATGTGGCAAAACATAGCTTAAACTACAGTATAGAAATGGGATCTTAATTATGAGCAGAATAGCATTAATAGGAGAAAATTCTATAGGTTATGTAGATACTTTGATAAATATTTGGAACAACGGTGATTGTGCGGTTTTGTTAGATTGGCGTATCCCTTTCCAGATAACATTGAAAATGATGTATGAAGCTGGAGTTAAAACATGTTTTATTGAAAAGGACATATTCAACAAGATCAAAGAAAGCATTACCGGTTCAATAGAATTTATTACATATGAAAAACAAAATAGAACTGCAAAATTGCTACCAAACTATATTTATGATAAGTTTCAAAGTAATTATAGTAGAAATGAGGCTGTGGTAATATACAGTTCAGGAACAACTGGAAAATCAAAAGGTATAATACTATCACATTTTGCAATTAATACCAATGCTGATTCAATCATTAATTATATGAAACCTAATACAAATGATTGCATTTATATCGCTAAATCTTTATCACATTCTTCGACGTTTACTGGAGAATTACTGGTAGCATTAAAAATGCGGATGAAGTTGGTAATAGCACCCACTATTGTTCCTCCTAGATATACATTGAATAATATAATTAAATTCGGTGTCACAATAATTTGTCTGAATCCTACATTACTTTCAATGTATATCGATGAGTATGAGCGAAACAAATATTGTTTATCTTCGTTGAAAACTATTTATGTTAGTGGATCAGTATTAAATGATAATATTTATAATAAAGCCCATGCAACATTTACCAATATTTCAATTTATAACGTTTATGGTTTGTCCGAAGCGGGACCAAGAGTTACTGCTCAAAGAGCCAGTTGTAGTAAAAGTAATTCTGTAGGCAAACCAATAAACGGAGTAGAAATTGCTATAGTAGATGAGAACGGGAATTTAGTTGCAACCGGTGAACAGGGAATTGTCCATGTGAAAACCCAAAGCATATTTAACGGTTATATTTGTGGTAAGGTCAAGCAATCATTATATAAGGACTGGCTTAACACTGGCGATATTGGTTTTATTGATATAAACGAAGAACTCCATATTATTGATCGAATTGATAATATGATAATTATCAATGCACATAAAATCTATCCAAGTACGGTTGAAAAACAAATTCTTTTGTGCGGCGAAGTTTCTGAATGTGTAGTTGTTGATGTATGTATTCATGATAAAACTTTTTTATCTTGCCTGTATACGGGAGCTATAATAGATGAACGTGCGATAAAAAAACAATTATCAAAGTATCTCTTGAAATACGAAATTCCTAAGTTTTTTATTCATAGCAATGAAATCCCACGAACACTCAATGGGAAAATTTCAATAACTGATGTGAGACAAATAATTGAAAAAAGATTAAACGAACAACTGAATGCAAATTGCAGAAGCAGAAAAAAATTATAAAAATAAAATATTAAATTTATTTGCTTATATGGAGGAAATCAAAATGGATGTGAGAGAAAAAATTATTGCTCTTGTTTTTGATAAATATAATTTACCAGACTATCAGATGGGCGATATAGATGAAGTTGCTGATATTAATATTTTTGAAGATTTAGGGTTTGATTCCATTCAATTTGTCGAACTAATTGTAAAAATCGAAAATGAATTTAATATAGAATTTGACGACGATGTATTTATTATGGAAAATTTCACAATTTCAAATATTGTTAATATTGTTAATGGGATGTTTGTAAAAAACGGAGGTGTTGATGATGGAAAATAATATGTTGGAAATTATGCTAAAACATAGTTTTAATACTGTACCGTTTTACATAAAACAGCAAATTAATTCGTGGGACGATTTCAATAACATACCAATTATTACAAAGGAAACGGTGAGTTCACATCCATTTGACTTTTTGTCCTCAAGATATGTAAAACAATATGAGCAAGGTAAATTAATTAATAAAAAAACTTCTGGAAGCACTGGGAAGTGCCTGAATGTATACTGGACACCATACGATGATGCTCTTACCAATCTGGAAGCATGGAAGTATAGACATCGTTGGTATGGAGTTTCAATTAAGGATAAGTATATAAGTTTTCATTCAACTGTTTATTTTTCAAACCGTTTGGCAGAAGATGATACTTTGGTAGTATATCGTGGCAACAATTTGTCGTTAAACAAAAATCGGTTGACGAAAAATAACGTCGATGAATATTTCAACATGATCGAAAAGTTTAACGCCAGTTGGATGTTTACACAACCAAGCGTATTGCAATTATTGTTAAAATATGCATCCTCATCACACTTGCGAATCCTCAATCAGTTTAAATATATTGAACTCACTGGAGAATATCTTGCCTCTAGTATAGCGAATTACTTTAAAACTATGCTTCCAAATGTGAAGTTTGCTAATATGTATGGGGCCACAGAGATGGGTTGTATTGCATTGGAATGTCCATATGGATATATGCACATATTACAAAATGCCAAAGTTGAGGTATTGGATAATAACTATAACACTCCTGTCGATTGTGAAGGAAATATTGTATTAACAACATTGAAGAATTTTGCCATGCCATTGATTCGATATCGTATAGGGGATAGAGGCTATATTACTCATCATTTTCAATGCAACTGTGGTTTTATAGGTGACAATATTAACGTTACAGTAGGAAGAGAAGGGGATATTATTTACTCTCCAGATGGAAATGATAAAACATGTTATAGTTTATTAAAAGTAGTAGAATTCGTAAATGATGAATATAACGACCCAATAACTCAGTTTAATTTTGTGCAAAATGGTCCAGGATCATTATTAATGTACTTAAACATCAAACCATCGTTTAGATCATGGAAAGGTACAATAGAATCTGCGTTGTATAATCAATTAAAGATAGAATTCCCTGCTTTTACAGAAATAAAAATTATTTTCGATGGCGAATATGATTTTGTATCAAACAACAAAATCAAGTTTTTCGAAAGAAAATATAACAGGGAGGAAGTTATACATGAATAAGACTCCATTTGTAAAATTGTTCAAATCTAAATATGGATATTATTTTTATGATGTAAATACAAATCGAATTGTAAAAATTAAGAAGGAAAGCTATTTTAATTTAGAAAATGCACTTAGAGTAAGCAAAGAGGATTCTAACAGTTGTGAAATTGATCAAATTTTATCAGCAGACGCTGAACTGAAACAGTTGATTAACGAGGGCTTGTTAAAATGCAAATACCCAGAAAAAATAGAAATGCCCGAGAGTCCAAAAATTCCGTATTTTCTAAAAAATAAACTACATAATTTAACCTTACAAGTTACCCAGCAGTGTAATTTTCGATGCAGATATTGTCATTATACATATGGTGATGATATCCAATATCATTCACATAAGTCTAATTCGATGAGTTGGGAAACTGCAAAAGCTGCAATTGATTTTTTCGCAAAACGGACAAGGGATTCTCTCTACGTAAGTATTGGTTTTTATGGTGGAGAGCCTTTATTGGAATATGAATTGATAAAAAAATGTATTAATTATTGCAATACAGTATTTGAAGGAAAATTGTTTGGTTTTACGATTACGACGAATGCCTATCTGTTAACTCCAGAAAAAGCTAAATTCTTAATTGATAACAATACTGATATTCTCGTTAGTCTCGATGGTCCCAAAGAAATACATAATAAAAACAGAAAATATGCATGGGATGGTAGCGGTACTTTTGATACGGTGTATAGAAATTTGGAAACGATAAAGCAACAATTGCCACAATACATAGGAAAAATTTCTTATCATAGCGTCATAGATCCAGCAAATGATTGTAGTAAAGTGAATAACTTTTTTAAATGTGACATGTTTGAAAATCAAGAAATTAGAACGTCAACGCTTCAGCCAACGATAGGAAAAGGAGCTTATACTTCTAACGATTACTTGAAAAGTATGAAAAAAAACAGGTTGTTAGCTTTATTAGCAAAAGCGGGAGTTTTTGATAAATCAAAAATTCCAACAATAGCAAAAAGCTACTTTGAATATCTTAATCAATTTGAAAAACAAATGACAATATATAATGAATTATCCTCAGTAATGGGACATAGTGGTCCATGCAAACCAGGGATATTTAAGTTATTTGTTACAACGAATGGCGACTTATATCCTTGCGAGCGATTAAAAGATAGTTCTGACGTGATGAAAATAGGTTCTGTTTTTTCGTCTATAGATGTAGAAAAAGTCAATTTCATCTATAATGTAGGTTATGTTTGTTCCACTCGTTGCGCACAATGTTGGAATATTCGTCATTGCAGGATTTGCGCCACAAAAATAAATGATGGCAATTCTTTATCTGCTGAACTGTGTGCAACTCAATGCAAATATGATTGTTTAGAAACTGAGAAGATGATTAAATATTTAATCGCCATCCGCGAAGTTGAAAAAAAGATTGCCAGAAAGGATGTATCAAATGATCAATAAAGCTTTTATATATCCATATAGTAGATCTTTTGCGGCATATTTGCGACACATCAAACATTTTAATATTTTTAATATTGTAGCGGCTGTGACGCCGGGGAAATGGGCAAACGACAATTACGATGTCGGCTATATAGACGATGGTGAAAATATCGGCATACCTATTTCATTGGATTATGATCATTGTTTGAACGAATGCGATACCGTTATTTGGGCCAATTATGATTATTACTCAAATAATGATTTTTATAAAACAGTGTTATTGCGCATAAAAAAAGCAATGGCCGCTGGGAAAAACATAGTATGTTTTGAACAATTATCATCAGAAGAAGAGAATGATTTGCAAAACTATGCAGAAACAAATAATATTATGTTTATTTATAAGCCCAATAATTCTCCTTTTGATTGTTACAGCGACTTGCCCGATGAAATCGATGTTCCGATTATATCTGTGCTCGGTATGACTGAAAATTGCTCAAAGTTTGACACGGAATTGAGTATATATAGATTGTTATCTGATAAAGGTTATAAAGTTTCTCTTATTTCATCAAAAAGTAACGCGGACCTGCTTGGGGTGCAATCATTTCCGTCATTTATGTATTCTAACAATTATAATGAAATAGAAAAAATCAATTTATATTCAAATTTTGTAAAAAGTATTGCGCGCCATCAACAACCAGATGTTATTTTATTAGGAATTCCTGGTGGTCTGATTCCATTTAACAAAATACATAACATGCATTATGGTATTACTGCATATGAAATATTTTCTATTATCAAACCAGACTACAATATCGTTAATATATGGGCGGACTATTTATCAAACACTGTAATTGATGATTTAATTAATATTTGTAAATATAGACATGGCATAAAAATAGACGCAATCGGGATATCGAACATAAGTATATTTAACGATCATTCAACAATAGATCGAGAGCACCAAGAGTATAATATTTATAACTTGCAGTGGGTTGATGATAAAATCGCCTCTTACGGATTTGAGCATCGCAGTGGCTTAAAGCTCTATAATATAAAGAAAAACACGTCAATGGAAAAATTGGTAAATGATGTAATAGATACGTTATCAGAATAGAGGTGTTTTTGTATGATTAATTCAAGCTATATCAAACAGAAAGAGATAGAAGAGATAGAAGAAAAAGTTAAACAAATTCTATGTGAAAAATTTTATACGGGCGCAGAACATATTTCGCAATTGTCAGAAATTGATCTGTTTTATTTGTATGGAGAAATCGTAGTAATGTTTGATGTCTTTCTTACAATAAAAGATATCGAAGAAGGCTGCTTTTCTTCATTACATCAATTAGCATGTGCTATACAAGAGCATGTGCTATACAAGCGTACATAATTAATAAAGGAGGTGGAAAAATGAAAAAGCTAGTTAAAAGAAGCGAAAGTGATATTTTGAGGATTACTATTGAAGCATATGGATGTGGAGATCCCTGCACTTGTGCATGTGCACCAAAAAGCGTAGTGAGCGGTGAACCTGGCGGTAGCGGAGCTCCACAAATAAAAAAGTAATATAGTTCTCAAGTTCTGCGCCCGTAAAAGTTTTTCACACAAATCTTTTGTTGGGGAAATAAATGTGATTAATATAGCTTTTATAGATGATGGTATTATCCCTACATATTTTCATCATGATTTTATCGGTGAAAGAGTTGATTTTTTTTCAAATGATATTTTTAATCTGACAAAAACTGATATTAATCATGGTACCATTTGTGCATTAATATTTGATAAATATTCTGTTTTTAAAAAGCAGTATCATATTATAGATATTAGAATTTCATACCATAACTCGCCGGGATATCTTACAAGCTTTATAGATGCGATTCAATGGTGTGTAAACAATAATATCGATATAATTAATATAAGCTTAGGAACGACAAACCATTTTGCGTTTGATGAGATTAAAAAAGCGATTAGTAAAGCAATAAAAAAGGGAATTATAATTATTGCGGCTATGAGCAATCAAGGAATATATACTTTGCCTGCTTGTTTATATGGAGTTATTGGTGTAAAAACATCGACCGTCTACAAGAATGGCAATTTTAAATTAAGGTGGTATCCTTTAGATGGTATTGAAATAGTGACTAGCGGTCAACATATAATTGAAGTTCAGGACGGGAAATTCACAACGAGTAATCAAAATAGCTTTTCAGCTCCGGTGATTACTGCATTTATAGCGGATATTTTTCATTTATATGGAAAGAAAAATTATGATGAACTGTTATTACTCTTAGAAAGTAAGGCAACACATGTAATAGGGAAACACATAGATAATTATTACCCGTACTTTTGGAATAAAATTGTTGATCGTGAAAATTTAAAGTTGTGGGATAAGGATTTATATACTAAAGTTACAACTCCTTATCTGATCCATCGACCTAAAGCAAAATCAGTACCAGTGCCTTTGGTTTCAATATGGGGAAGAAACGTTACAGACTGTATTGAATTCATAAAAGGACTAATTGATAAATTGAAAGATGCATATACATATCAGATAATATCAGATGATATTTTACAAATACCTGACAACATTATTATTCCGTATCAATGCGACATATCATCTTTTGTGTCATATGTATATGATTTATTTAAACCTGACATACTCATGTTGAATCTTGGAGCAAAATATAAAGCGGACATTTATATTTATATAGACGACGAAATCAATATAAGCTTTGATGATGAAACCGAAAAGTTAAAAAAGTTTTCTTTGTCTGAAATAGAGTTAGCTACAGTATTCACGTATAATTTATTGTTATAAATAGGATGATTGCGATGAGTTTATTTTTCAAGAGCCTAAATTTCTCGTTTAAGCTTTTGTATAGATCCAGTAAGTTGCTATTTTTAGTCTATTTATTGCTGCAAGTGGCTTGCTCATTAACACCGTTATTGAGTACATATATTTTAAAAGATCTGTTGAATTGTCTAGTTTCAGCGGAACCGGCAATTAAACTTGTTTGGCTGTATATCGCCAGCATTGTGTTATTCCAAGTCTTTCAATCTGTACAATCGGTATGCTATGACACCATACAAAAAAAAGCCGAACATCAGTACAAATGTGATTTGACAGAAAAAATGAATTCTTTGCCGCTGGCATTTATTGACTCATCAGAAGGCAGAAATATAATTGATGAAGTGCGTTATTTGGAGTTAGCGGTAATAAATTTGCCAAATTATCTGATTCAGACAATTGCATATCTTTTTTCTTTTACCGTTGCCTTTTCTGAGCTGATATCCTTTCATTTTGTTTTTTCATTTGTTTTTATAGCGCTTACTGTTCCTGGATTAATTTCTCAATATCTTTTTCGTAATAAGTCGGATAAGCTTCGTAGAAAACAGGCACCGGATGTCCGTAAGTTTTGTTATTATCGCTGGATATTGACCGATGCTTGGCCAGCCAAAGATGTAAGAATGTATGATCTTACACAACCGCTTTTAAAAAGATATGATGAGGAAAAAAACAAGTACCTGATTGCCAATAAAACATTAGACAAGAAAAAAATGCGTTCTGCTATTTTCACCGAGTTTATCATGCGGAGCGGAGAAATAATCTTCAGCTTTTTCGTAATATTTAAAGCAGTATCCGGTGAAATAAGTATTGGAGATGTAGCTCTGTACATTGGTTTTGCAGTAACGGCGACAGCGGCATTTCAAAATATGCTTGGAATAATATTATATGGTGTTGTTCGTTGCGCTGTCAATATGAAATACTTGTTTCAGTTTTTATCAGTTGAGGTTCATCAAGCGGAGCACAGCGCAAGAAAACTGAATTCGTTCGATTCTCTTGTATTTGACAATGTGTTTTTTAAATACCCCACTTCGGATCAATATGTTTTAAAAGGAGTGTCATTTACACTAAAAAAAGGCGACAAGCTTTCCATTGTGGGCGTTAATGGTTCGGGCAAATCTACAATTATCAAGTTGATTCTTGGTCTCTATGAGGTAGAATCGGGGCGGATCTTGATTAACGGGTATCCAATGTCGGACTATAATATACATGATGTTCGGAAACTATTCTCGGTATTATTTCAATCATTTGTGCAATACCCGTTAACACTGCGTGAAAATATTGCACTTTCTGATATTAAAAGAATAAACAACAGCGAGGAAATCAAAACTGTCCTCGCGCAAAGTGGTATTTACGAAGAATTGAGAAATAGGCATGAAAATTTGTTAGATTCCTATATGACACGTCAATTCGATGATAATGGAATTGAGTTGTCAAAGGGGCAATGGCAAAAGATTGCGTTAGCGCGAGCCTTCTTCAAAAATGCACCAATTGTTATTTTGGACGAGCCGTCTGCCGCTTTAGATGCGGAGGCGGAAGATAGGATATTTAAGATTTTTGAGGATATTTCGGAAGGCAAAACATGTATTATGATTTCTCATCGAATATCTTCCGCCAGGATGTCGAACAAGGTTATTGTTCTCGACAACGGAAAAATCGTCGAGGAAGGAACGCATAACGAGCTTATTACTTTAAATGGCCTTTATGCAAAGCTTTATAATTTGCAGCGTGAAAAGTACACTGTATAGGAGGCTATAAGATGAATAAAATCAAGCAATTCTTTTCTGGCCTTCTGAATAATGTATGGTTTGGAATGAAAGCTAGCTTTGAAGCTTCAAAGTTCTATTTTTCTATGAAGCTTATCATACTTCTTTCTACTACTGCAATTCCACTTGTGAACATTTGGCTTTGGAAAGAAGTATTAAACGGAATTGTAAAGTCTGAAAATACCGGATATACTGTAACGGTTTGCCTTTCGATTTATCTTTTTTTGAAGATGTCCACGTATTTGTTGGATCAATTTAATACATATGTTAATAGCCGTTATAGCGATGAGTTGCATTTTTATATCGAAATCGTTATGATGAAAAAAACATCTCGTATGGACTTGGCATTTTTCGATTCCGCCAATATGAGCGATAAAGTGCGCCATACAAGAAGCAATTTTGGAATCATTACGCAAATGACATGGCTTGTGTTCGATATCATTTCTTCATTTATCAATGTAATTGCAACATTTATCATTGTGTGCTCCTATAAGTGGTGGCTGGGTATTACTTCGCTCATTCTACTCATTCCGTTTTTTGTATATAACAAAAAGTATACAGAACGCAGATTGAAAATGGAAAAGGAACAGTTGCGTGACAATCGCAAGATGGATTATTATCAGAACGCTTGCTTTAATAATGATGTTCAGTTCGAAATCAAGTTGAATAATATTGGCAGGTACTTGGTGCAAAAATACAAAGACATTTGGAAAAATATTTATCGGATTAATAAAAAAGAGTACATTCGAAATAACATCATCAACATGTTAATTATGTTTATTAATATCTCGAGTGAATTCTTAGTTTTGACTTTTTCTGTGTTTGATGTCGTAAATCAGAAAATCGGTATCGGAGATTTGCAATACAACCTTAGTATGACCTCTCGATTGCGTACGCAAGCGCAAACTCTGGTGGATACTATTAACCAGTTCCTTGAAAATAACACTCGCCTTATTGAACTTCGTGAATTTATGAATTTACAGCCAAAAGTCGAGAAAAGCGGAACATTAAAACCATCGAACAATCCTCGCATAGAATTTTGCAATGTCAGTTTCCGTTATCCCAATACAGAGCAATATGTGTTGAAAGACTGTTCATTCACAATAGAACCCCACGAAAAAGTTGGATTGATTGGTTTGAACGGTGCAGGAAAATCTACGATCTTTAAGTTAATGTTTCGTTTTTATGATCCACAAGAAGGATGTATTAAACTTGACGGTGTGGACTTGAAAGAATACGATATTTATGCTGTTCGCAAGGTATTCGGTGTTTTATTTCAGGATTATGTCACATACTGCTTACCTCTGCGTGAAATTATTGCGCTGTCGGATTTTGACGAACGCTTTAATGATGAAAAGCTAAAAAAGGCTTGTGATATTAGTGGAGTAAGCGCAATTATCAAGGATTGGGAGCAGGGCTTTGACAGCGTACTTGGGCGTTACTATGCTGACAACGGAAAAGACCTTTCTGGAGGTCAATGGCAGCTTGTTGGGCTTGCCCGTGCTTATTTTAAGGACAGCGAATATATGATTCTTGACGAACCCTCTGCCGCACTTGACCCGATTTCGGAGGATCGAATTTTTGAACAACTTTATCATTTAAGCGAAGGCAAAACTTCGGTTACAATTTCACATAGGTTATCAAACACAACCTTGGCTGATAAGATACTGGTTATTGATGATGGTCATATTATTGAACAGGGTTCACATTCTGAGTTGTTAAAAAAGAATGGAAAATATGCTAAGCTCTTTAATTTACAAGCAAGTAAATATATTTAATACTGCCCAAATAACAATTTTAATATCTTCTACTTATATTTACCAGCGCACGATGAATAATTTCGTTTGAATTGTATCAGCTAATTACCCAGAGACGGATGGTCTGAAATGGTATATGCAATGTTTCCGTGAGTTTGTTAAAAGTTTTGCACAACATTACTTCAGCATATACCAAAAACCGTCTTCTCAAATCGTTTGAGAAGCCGGTTTTTCTACAGGATGAAAGGGGCTGTTTATAGAACAGCTCCTTTTTGTTTTCCATTTTAAATCGAAATTACGGTCTGCCGAATCTGCCTCCGCCGCCCGGACCGCCACCCGGACCATCGCCCGGACGGTCCATTCCGCCTCTGCCGATGTCGCCGACGATGGTCAGGACAGAAGAAACGGTGAACGAAGCGTATTCGCTGCCGCCGGCATAGTTCCCGCCGGAATACAGCCCGTCGGACAGCGTTCCGTCGCAGGTTCCGCCGAACAGAATTTTATAGGTCTCGCCTTTTTGAAACGCGGGCGCGCTGACCGCAATCGAGGAATACGGCTTATGCGGCTGGAAAGTGATAACGTCGTTGCCGGACGAATCCTCAATCCGCACGAGGGTGCCCGCCGGCATTTTGTCAAATCCGGCAAGCAGCCCGTACTGCGTGGAGCCGGCGCTAATGCTTCGCGCCATTCCGCTGCTGCCCGCCGCAACCAACAGTCCGCCGGTCATGATAAAGACGCCGTCGTAGTCGATCGCGCCGTTTTTGTCGTCGGTCGGACCGCAGACCAGCAGGGTTCCGCCGCTCATATGGATGTTTCCGTTGGCGTCCACGCCGTCGCCTGCCGCGTCTATGACGACGATGCCGCCGCTGATGTCGATAAAGCTGTCGCCGTTCTCCTGAAATCTGTCTTTGCCCGGCCGGTTCTGGTCTCCGGTATCGTTGCCGCCCGCGCAGTTTATGCCGTCGTCGCTGGCGGTGATGCGGATTTCGCCGCCCGAGATGGCAATATCCCTGCCTTCGATTCCCTCATAGGATTTTTGAATGGTGATGGAACCGCCGGAGATGGTTACGGACGCGTCGGCGTGGATGCCGTCGTCGTTCGAGGCAATGGCAAAGGTTCCGCCGGAAATGAAGAGGTTTTCGTTGCTGTGAATCGCGTCGTCCGCGGAATTGATCACAAAGTTCCCGCCGCTGATGCGAATGGTCCTGTCGCACTTAATCGCTTTATAGCTCGTGTTTTTTTTAACCTGTTGGCCGCTGCCGGTGGTAATGTCAAAATCGCCGTTTTTGATAACGATACCGCTGACGGCTTCCAGCCCGTCCTCGCCGGAGTTGATTTGAATCGCGCCGCCCGTAATCAAGATCACGCCCAGCCCGCTTTCGGTATCGTTGGACGACTTGACCGCGTCCCCGCCCGAGTTGACCGTAATGTTCGCGTCCAGCCCGATTTTGACGCTGTCTTTGCCGCGCAAAGCGGTGTTTTTGCTGATGACGGCAAGATTGCCGCCGATGATTTTTAAATCGTTGGACGTAGAAATGCCGTTCTCGTAATGGGCGTTGACCGTAAGGCTGCCTTTTCCTTTGATGGTGATATCGTCTTTCGAGAAGATGGCGGCGTTCGGCTCGTTGTTTGACGCTCCGGAATAGGCGCTGCCGTCGGATATTTGATTCGTCGCGCCTTCCGCGAGGGTTAGAATGAGGATTTTGGACTTTTTCGCGTAAATAGGCGCGCTGTTTTTGCAGGCGATGTCGACGCCGTTCAGAATCAGCTCGACTTTATCCTCTTTTCCGACATCGATGACAATCTGCGCGTCGGAAGATGCTCCGCTGACCGTATAGGAGCCTGCCTTTCGGATGGTGGCGGTGTTGCCGCTGACGGTTACGCCCTCGCCCGCAGCAATGCCGCTGTCGGACAGCGCGATGAACCCGTCCTGAAGGCCGTCGCCGCTTTGGAAGATATCCTTTTTCGTCTCCGTGACGTCCTCGGTTGTGTCGATGACTTTATCCGTGTTTTTTCCGTCAGTACTTGCGGCGCTTATAGCAGGACCGCTTCCGATGTTTTTTGCGCAGGCGGAGAGCGAAAGCAAAGAGAGCGCCGTGATCAGCGCGAAAGCCGAACGCAGTCTCTTTTTCATGGCGCACCCCTTTCTTGCGGTTGTGACGAAAGATTAATATAAAACTTTATGATAGCATGCCCAGCGCGGTCCGGATCATATTATCAAACCCGGTCTGCCGTTCTTCGACCGAGAGTTTTTCGGGTTTGAACAAATGGTCGGATATGGTGCACATACAGAGCGCCTTCTTGCCCGCTTTCGCCGCGTTCATATATAGCGCCGCCGCTTCCATTTCCACCGCGAGCACGCCCATCGCGCGCCACTTCTCGTTCGCGGACATGGGGCTGTAGAACACGTCGGTGGAGAGGATGTTGCCCACTCTTACCGGCACGCCCAGTTTTTCGGCGGATGCGACCGCTCTCTGCAGAAGCGAGAAATCCGCGATCGGCGCATAGGTTCCGGGCAGCTCGTACTGCCAGGCGAAATTGCTGTCGGTGCAGGCGCCCATCGCGATGACCAGGTCGCGCAGGTTGACATCGTCGGCCAGTCCGCCCGCGGAACCGATGCGGATGATGCTGTCAACGTTGTAAAAATTGAAAAGCTCGTAGGTGTAGATGCCGATGGAGGGCATACCCATGCCGTGTCCCATGACGGTGACGTCTTTGCCGTCGTATTTGCCGGTAAAGCCGTACATGTTCCGAACTTCGGTCACTTTTTTGGCGTCGGTTAAATAATTCTTCGCGATATATTCGGCGCGGAGCGGGTCTCCGCACATAAAAACGGTGTTCGCAATCTGTTCTATTTCGGCGGTATTGTGCGGGGTTGGCATAGCTTTTTTCTCCTATCTCCAGTCGTTTAAGTATTTTTCCTGTTTTTCGGTCAGCGTGTCGATCTCAAAGCCCCAGAACTTCAGCTTTCTTCTTGCCACTTCAAGGTCAACCTCTCTGGGAACGTTGATGATCTTTTCGGTAAATTTGCCCTTGTTTTTTACCAAATACAGCGCCGACAGCGCCTGAATGGCGAAGGACATATCCATAATTTCAGCCGGGTGTCCGTCTCCGGCGCAGATGTTGACCAGTCTGCCCTCCGCGATGACGAACACGGTTCTGCCGTTTTCCAGCTTGTAGCCGACAATGTTGTTTCTCGCCACATATGAATCGACCGCCATTTCTTTGAGCGTCGCCATATCCACCTCGACGTCGAAGTGTCCGGCGTTGGAGAGGATCGCGCCGTCCTTCATCAAAAGGAAGTGTTCTTTGGTGATGACCTCGCAGCAGCCGGTCACGGTTACGAAGATATCGCCGATTTTGGCGGCTTCGCTCATCTTCATGACCTTGAATCCGTCCATAACCGCTTCCATCGCCTTGATGGGGTCCACCTCGGTAACGATGACCGAAGCACCCAGCCCCTTCGCGCGCATGGCGACGCCCTTGCCGCACCAGCCGTAGCCGGCGACGACAACGTTCTTTCCGGCGACGATCAGGTTGGTCGTGCGGTTGATTCCGTCCCAGACCGACTGTCCGGTGCCGTAGCGGTTGTCAAACAAATACTTGCAGTCCGCGTTGTTGACCAGCACCATCGGGAACTTGAGCACGCCAGCTTTGTTCATCGCGAGCAGGCGGATAATACCGGTCGTGGTTTCCTCGCAGCCGCCGATGACGTTGGGGAGCAGGTGCGGGTATTTGGTGTGGATCAGCGTGACAAGGTCGCCGCCGTCGTCGATAATGATATTGGGCGCGGATTCGATGACTTTGCAGAGGTTTTCCTCATAAACCTCCATCGAGCAGCCGTGCTCGGCATAGACGTTCAGACCGTCGTGCACCAGCGCCGCCGCGACGTCGTCCTGCGTGGAAAGCGGGTTGCTGCCGGTGATATACATTTCCGCGCCGCCGGCGGCGAGCACTTTGCACAGGTACGCGGTCTTGGCTTCCAGGTGTACCGAGAGCGCGACTTTTAACCCCGTAAAGGGTTTTTCCGCCGCGAACTCCTCCTCGATTCCGCGCAGCAGGTCCATATTGCGCTTGACCCAGTCGATTTTGACTTTTCCGCTCTCCCATAAGTTTATATCCTTAATTCTGCTCATTTCTTCTCACTCCTGAATTTCTTAGTGATTTTTTCGATATGGTAGTATACTTCTTCTTCGTCCACGCCGGTTAAGACGCGGTTTTCCATAACCACTTTTCCGTTGATAATCATGGTGTCAACCTCGCTGCCGTTCGCGGAGTAGCACAACGCGCTCAGCGGGTTGTTCATCGGGTACATCTGCGGGCAGTCGGTATTTAAAATCGCGATATCGGCTTTGTAGCCCGCTTCGATTCTGCCCAGTTTTTCCAGTCCGAGCGCCTTCGCTCCGTTCTCGGTCGCGAATCGGAACACGTCCTTCGCCGAAACGGCGGAGGCGTCGTGCGTGCAGCCTTTGTGCAGAAGGGCGGTATAGTTAATCTCGCCGAACAGGTTCAAAGAATTGTTGGAAGCGGCGCTGTCGGTGCCGAGGCAGATGTTGACGCCCTTGTCCAGCAGATTTTTGATGGGCGCGATGCCGTTGCCCAGCTTTAGGTTGCTCTTGGGGTTTGCGGCGACGCTGACGCCTTTTTCCGCCAAAATCTCAATGTCTTTTTCGGTAAGATGCACGCAGTGCGCGGCGAGCGTCTTGTGCTCGAACAAGCCGATTGACAAAAGATATTCCACCGGCGTCGCGCCGTGCTCGGCAAGGCAGGTGTCCACCTCAAACGCGGACTCCGAAAGATGTATGTTCAGCGGCAGAGACAGCTTTTCCGCCAGCGAAAGAACCGATTTTATATATTCCTTACCGCAGGTGTAAATGGAATGGGGCGCCAGCATAAAGTCAATCAGCGGCTCGCAGTTGTACTCTTCATATTCCATGATGGCTTCGTTGATTCTGCGTATGCCGCCCGCGACGTCGCCGTTTCCGCCGGAAAGCCCTCGGGTCACAACGACGCGCATCCCGCAGGCGAGCGCCGCTTCGGGGGTCGTGCGGGGGAACATATGCATGTCGCAGAAAGTGCCGGTTCCGCTTTTAATCATCTCAATGCAGGAGAGCATGCATCCCCAGTACGCGTCCTCCGCGTCCAACGTGTCCTCCAGGGGCATGATCCGCTCAAACAGCCATTCGTTAAAGGGCAAATCGTCCGCGATGTTGCGGAATACGGACATATAGGCGTGCGTGTGGCTGTTGATGAGCGCCGGAATCGCGAGCCTGTTTTTGCCGTCGATGATTTTGTCGGGCACAAAATCTTTCGGCGGTTCGCCCACGGAGCGGATGGTGTCTTTCTCGATGCAGATGTTCGTGGTAACGGTTTTTCCGTCGATGACGGAAGGGATTTCCTTGATCAGTATGTTCATAGCCATTGTCCTTTATATAAATAGAATTGTATGCGAAAAAAACCTTTCGGGACTCCCTTTTCGCTTCGATAAGCGAATAAAGCCGCTTACATAATTATTCATTTTAGTATATACTAAAATTTTCATAAATACAAGCGTTAATTCATTCTTGCATATAAAGTGCCTATATGATATATTTTTATTAATGAAGGAAAAAAGAGGATTGATAATATGTTTAAAATATTAAAAAAGGTCAGCCTGAACCCCACCGTCACCCGCATGGACATATACGCGCCCGCGGTTGCCAAAAAAGCGCAGCCCGGTCAGTTTATTATTCTGAGAGTTGACAGCGAAGGCGAGCGCATCCCGCTCACAATCGCGGACTATGACCGGGAGAAAGGCTCTGTCACGATTATTTATCAAATCGTCGGCGCTACGACCGCGCTTCTTGACCGCAAGGCGGAGGGCGAGTATATCAGCGACTTCGTCGGACCGCTCGGAAAACCGACGGAAACGGAAGGTTTGAAGAAAGTAGCGGTGGTGGGCGGCGGCGTCGGCTGCGCCATCGCGTACCCGATCGCGAAGAAACTGCACGAGCAGGGCGCGGAGGTGCACACGATCGCGGGATTTCGGACCAAGGATTTGGTGATTCTTGAGGACGAGTTCAGAGCCGTTTCCGACAAACTGGTGATGATGACCGACGACGGCAGCTACGGCGAGAAGGGGCTTGTGACGAACGCGTTAAAAGCGCTGCTGGACAGCGGCGAGCAGTATGACGAGGTCATCGCCATCGGACCGCTGATTATGATGAAGTTTGTAAGCGCGCTCACCAAGGAATACGGAGTGAAAACCGTCGTCAGCATGAACCCGATTATGATAGACGGAACCGGAATGTGCGGCGGCTGCCGCCTGACCGTAGGCGGAGAGGTCAAGTTCGCCTGCGTCGACGGTCCGGATTTCGACGGACATCTGGTTGATTTCGACGAGGCTATGGATCGGGTCTCGATGTATAAGTCGTTTGAAAAACACGAGTACGAAAAGACCTGCAATTTGTTCAAAAAAGCTGAGTGAAAGGAAAATCATATAAAATGCCGAACATGTCATTGAAAAAGAACGAGATGCCGGCTCAGCCGCCCGAGGTCAGAATTAAAAACTTTCTGGAGGTTGCGCTGGGATATACGAAAGAGCAGGCAATTGACGAGGCGAAGCGCTGCCTGAACTGCAAACACAGACCCTGCGTCGCGGGCTGCCCGGTCAGGATCAACATTCCCGACTTCATCAAAGAGGTCGCGGAAGGGAATTTTGAGAAAGCCTATGAAATCATCGCGCTCTCCAGCTCGCTTCCCGCCGTCTGCGGACGCGTCTGCCCGCAGGAAACGCAGTGCGAGCAGAAGTGCGTGCGCGGAATCAAAGGCGAGCCGGTCGCCATCGGCAGACTGGAGCGCTTTGTCGCCGACTGGCATAACGAGCGCTTTACCGGAAAAATAACAAGGCCGGAGCCGAACGGACACCGCGTGGCGGTCATCGGTTCGGGACCGGCGGGACTGACCTGCGCAGGCGATCTGGCGAAAAAAGGGTACGACGTCACCATTTTCGAGGCTCTGCATACGCCGGGCGGCGTGCTGGTGTACGGAATCCCCGAGTTCAGACTGCCGAAGGAAATCGTGAAAAAAGAGATCGACGCGCTCAAAGAGCTGGGCGTTAAAATCAAAACCAATGTGGTCATCGGAAAGACGCTGTCCATCGACGAGCTGTTTGAGGAAGGCTACGAGGCTGTGTTCATCGGCTCCGGCGCCGGACTGCCCCGCTTTATGGGCATCAAGGGCGAAAACCTGAAGGGCGTGTATTCCGCCAACGAGTTCCTCACCCGCGTCAACCTGATGAAAGCGTATAAGGAAAACAACGCCACGCCGATTCTGCGCGCCGGCAGGGTCGCGGTCGTCGGCGGCGGAAACGTCGCGATGGACGCGGCAAGATGCGCAAAGCGGCTCGGCGCGGACGAGGTGTATATCGTTTACCGCAGAGGCGAGAAAGAACTGCCCGCAAGAGCCGAAGAAATCGAGCACGCGAAAGAGGAAGGCATCATCTTCAAGCTGCTGACCAACCCGGTCGAGATTCTTCCGGACGAGAACAAGTTCGTCAAGGGAATCAAATGCGTCGAGATGACGCTCGGCGAGCCGGACGAATCGGGCAGACGCAGACCGATTGTAAAACCGGACAGCGAGTTTATTCTTGACGTGGAGTGCGTGATTATGGCGATCGGCACTTCCCCGAATCCGCTGATTAAGTCCACGACCCAGAATTTGGCCACCGAGAAATGGGGCGGCATCGTCACCGACGAGAAGGGCAGAACCAGCCGCGAAGGCGTTTTTGCCGGCGGAGACGCGGTCACCGGCGCGGCAACGGTTATTTTGGCGATGGGCGCGGGCAAAACCGCGGCGGAATCGATCGACGAATATATTCAATCGAAAGAAAACGCTCGTCGAGCATAATATATCGTCGTTCAACACAAAAATAAATTGACATAGGTAGAAAATTATATATAATAAAGACAGGATGCACATAATATGGTATCCTGTCTTATTATTTAAGAATTGTCGGGGATATTATGCTTATAAAAAAGCGCGAACTGAAGATAGCCGGAATCCTGCTCGCCTGTCTTGTGACGGCGGCTTTGCTTTGCGGTCTTGTGGCAAACTATGTCGGAAAACCTGTCAACCTGAACGGCGAAATCAAGAACATTCGGGTAAAGATTACGGAAGTTTGCTCCCGAAACCGGTCTATCATCTGCGACGAGAACGGCGTTTACAGCGATTATATAGAACTTTACAACGACGGCGAGGATTTTGACCTGTACGGGTTTATGCTCACCGACAACAAAAACAGCAATATCCGGTATGTGTTTGAGAGCAGAACCTTTAAGCGCGGCGAATACCTCGTTGTTTTTCTGGACGGCAAAAAGGTTCCGTTTTCTCTGAAAGGCGAGGGCGGCGAATGGGTTTATTTTCTGTCTCCCGCCGGCGAGGTCATTGACTCGGTCAAAACCGTCGCGACCGAGAGCAATTATGTGTATGCGCTGCAGGGCGGCATTTTTGTGGTCACGCCCGACGCCAGCCCGGGCTTTCCGAACACCGCCGAGGGCGTGCAGGCTTTTAAAAACAGCAAAAGCAGCAGCGCCGGCCCGCTCGTGATTAACGAAGTACTGCTTTCAAACAAATCGGTCCTGCCGGACAAAAGCGGCAGTTTTTCGGATATTGTGGAGATTGCGAATATTTCGGACAAAGAGGTTTCGACGAACGGCTGGTATTTGTCGGACGATATCGACAACCCGCACAAGTTCGCGCTGCCGGATATAAAACTAAAGCCGGAAGAGTTTCTTATTGTGTTTGCTGACGGGAAAGGAACCTACGCGGACGGCGAAGTTCACGCTTCGTTCGGCTATTCGTCGGGCGAGCCGGTTGTATTGTCGGACAGAAGCGGCAAGTATTCTGTCGTCGAGTACGTTTATACGGACGACAACGTTTCGTACTGCAGAACCGTTGACGAAACCGGCAAAGTCGTCTATCAGGCTATGCGCCCGTCGCTTGGTTTTGCGAACACCGACGAGGGAATCAGCGCGTTTATCGACAGCAGAACCGAGAAGAACCCCGCGATTATCGTCAGCGAGATCATGCTCTCGGTTGATGAAACGGCTTATAAAGGCGCGGTCTGCGACATCATAGAATTGACCAACATTTCGGACGGCCCGGTTTCCACAAAAGGCTGGTGCCTTTCTGACGACAGCGGAAACGCGATGAAATATCCGCTTCCCGAACGGACGCTGCAGCCGGGCGAATGCATGGTCGTCATCGCCGACGGGAAAAATATGGTAAACGGCGACGAAATACACGCCAACTTTTCCATCGCCGAGGGCGAGCTGATTATCCTTTCCACCGCCGAAAAGAAGCAGTGTGTGCCGTTCAAAGCCGTCAGCGCCGGCAGAGGCAAAAGCTGGCAGTACGCCAAGGAAAGCGAAGACGGCGGATATATCGCCGAAAGCCCGAGCATCGGTTTTTCAAACGACGACTGGGGCAGGAAAGAATACGCCAAGAGCGTCCGGCCCTCCGGAATCGAAATTTCCGAAGCGGTTTCGATCAACAAGAAGTATATACCCGGTCCGTACGGAACCTATCATGATTTCATAGAACTGCACAACAACTCGAACACGGATATTTCTTTAAAAGGAATGTATCTGTCCGACGACGCAAGAAAACTCACGCTTGCGCCGCTGCCGGACGTCGTCGTAAAGGCGGGCGGATATATCACCTTTATCCTTTCGACGGAAAACAGCAACATCCCTTCGGGCTACTCGGTCCTGCCCTTCTCGCTTTCGTCGGAAGGGGAAACCGTTTATTTGTCAAAGGATAACGTTATTATAGACTGCATCAGTATTCCGCCGCTTGCCGCGAACACCGCGTACGGGCGCGCGAGCGGGTCGGACGAGTTCTCCATTTTATCGTACGCGACCCCGAACGCCGCGAACGCGGCTGCCGCGGCGAAGCAGGCCCCGCAGCCTACCGCTTCCGTACCGCAGGGGGTTTACAACGACGTGGACTCGCTGCGCGTCGAGTTAAGCGGCAGAGGGGTTATCCGGTACACGCTCGACTGCACCGAGCCGACCGAATCGTCGCGGTTATATACAGGGCCGATTGAACTGCGCGAGACGACCGTGATACGGGCGCGCTGCTTTGAGGAGGGCTATGCGCCCGGCAAAGTGCTGGACCTGATATACGTCATCAACGAAGGGCACAGCCTGGACGTGGTCTCCCTCATCACCAACCCGAATAATCTGTGGGACTACTACACCGGCATTTATGTGGAGGGGCCGAACGCTTCGCCGGAGTTTCCGCATGTCGGCGCAAACTACTGGCAGCAGTGGGAAAAAGCAGCCACCGTTTCTTTTTTTGCCAATGATGGCACCGGTTTTTCGTTGCCCTGCGGCATCCGTATCTTCGGCGCTTACTCAAGAGCGCTGGAAATGAAGTCGTTTTCCTGCTTTTTTCGGTCGATTTACGGCGCCAAGGAGTTAAATTACAAGCTGTTCGGCGACCAGGGGATTTCGACGTATGAGGCCTTTGTGCTTCGAAACTCCGGGCAGGATTTCAAGCGCGCGCGGATGCGGGACGAGCTGATTACCTCGCTTGCGGCGGAATATATCACGCTGGATGTTCAGAAATACCGCCCCGCGGTTTTGTACCTCAACGGCGAATTCTGGGGCGTTTATTATATCAAAGAGAAAATCAACGAGAACTTCATAGCCGGCAACCACAACATACCGGCGGATTCGGTTGTTCTTGCGCGCGCGAACGGAACCGACAGCAACGAGTATCAGGAACTGATCCGATACGTGCGCACCCATGATTTGAGCAACGAAGAATATTATCAGTACGTTATCGACAGAATAGATAAAGAGAATTATATCGATTACATCTGCGCGGAGATTTACATCGCGAATCAGGACAACGGCAACATTCGGTTTTACAAGAGCAACGCGATGGACGGAAAATGGCGGTGGATTCTGTACGACGTGGACCAGAGCTTTGCAAGCGCGACGCATCCGACGGTCGCGGAGCACCTCAATCCGGCCGGCACCGGGGCGTATGATATGTTTTCCACCGCGCTCATCAACGCGCTGTTAAAGAACAGTAGTTTTAAAGAAGAATTTCTGCGCCGGCTTGCCTGGCAGATGAACACGATATGGACCGAAGAAAACGTACGCGGCAGAATCAACGAGCTGAAAGGCCTGATCCAGCAGGACATGGAGCGGGACTTTCAAAAGTGGAACTGGTCAAAAAGCAGCTGGGAAAGCCACGTCAACAACCTGATTTACTTTCAGAAAAGCCGGTATGCCCAGCTTTACAATCAGATAAAAAGCTATTTTTCGCTGACGGACGAACAGATGGCGGCGTACGGATATAAGCGGCAATAGGAGTGGTATTTTGGAACGGATTGAGGAAAAGTATATACTCGACTACCGGCAGTACGCGGTGATAAAAAACCGCGTCGCAAAGGTGCTTCGTCTGGACGCGCACAACCCCGAAGGAAGTTATCAGGTTTCAAGCCTTTATTTTGACGACCCGTACTATACCGCTTATTATGAGAAAACCGACGGGCTTGCGGTGCATACGAAGTTTCGGATTCGCACCTACAATTGTTCGGAGAACATGATCAAGCTTGAGAAAAAAACCAAGCGCGGGGTAAAAACCGAAAAGGAAAGCGCGGTTATAACAGGCAGGGAGCTGGCCATTCTATCTTCTCAGCCGTTCCAGACCGACGTATTCTCCGGAAAGCTGCTGCGGCTTGCAGCGGAGCTGCAGTCAAAAGGCATGCGCCCGGTTCTGACGGTCCGGTACAACCGGGAGGCGTACTATTTAGACGGTCTGAATGTCCGCGTCACCTTCGACACGCGGATTCAGACGCTGCCGCCCGAGCCGGCGTCGCTGTTCGATAAAAACAGAGCCGGAATTCCCGTGATTCACCCGTTAAACGTCATTATGGAAATAAAATACAACGGAAAACTGCCGGACTTTATACGGATTTTGTGCAGAGCGGACGCGCCGCAGCTTTCGGTTTCCAAATACGCGCTGTGCGCTTCCTGTATTAAGCAAACGGCGGGATTTTACAGAGAGGGATAAGACAATGAGTATTTTTGACGCAATCAAAAAAAGCGTGCTTGAGGGATTTTCCTCGGAAATTACCGTAGCGGATATTTTTTTCTCGGTCGGAGTAGCGTTTATTGCCGGTCTTTTTATTCTGCTTATTTACAGGCTTACATATAAGGGCGTATCCTTCAGCCGCAGTTTCGAAGGAACGCTGCTTATGGTATGCACGACCAGCGCGTTAATCGTACTGTCCATCACTTCGAACCTCGCGCTTTCGCTCGGCATGGTGGGCGCGTTGAGCATCGTCCGCTTCAGAACCGCCATCAAGGACGCATCCGACACCGCGTTTATGTTCTGGGCGGTCGCCGCGGGGATTACCGCCGGCGCGCACTATTACATCCTGACGCTTGTCGGCAGCCTTTTAATCGGCTTTTTGACCTTCCTGTCCTTAAAAATCATCGGAAACTACGACCCGTCGTTTTTGCTGATTGTCCGCGCGAAAACCGATACGGCGTTGGAGTACGCCGCAAAAATGCTTTCCGAGAACGGGTTCCGATACAGGCTGACCTCGATCAACAGCACCGCGGATTACAACGAAGCGATTTATGAAATCAGCGTCGGTTCCAGGCACAGCAAACTTGTTTCCGCGCTGAAAAAGATACCCGACGTTACCGACGTAAACCTTGTGGACTGCCGGAACTCGCCGGTTTAAGCCGAATCGTTTTTGAGAAAAAAGAAGCCCGCCGAAAGACTTTTCAGCGGGCGTTGTTTTATCTTGTCCTGAAAATCGTGCGCGGGCAGCTGCCGGCGAGCACGTCCGAAATTCTGTATTTCGAGCTTGCGATGATAACGGTGGTTCCCTGGCGGATAGGCTCTTTGATAAACTCCAGCTTGGTTTTTGCGCCGTTCGCGCCGGAACGGCTCGCGCCGTAGCACTGCTTCTGCAGCTCCTCGATGGCCTGTATGACTTCGTCGGGGCTGCTGCCCTCCACCGCCTCGACCAGCGTGGACGGGTCTTTCGGATTTCTGTAAATGCCGTTGACGGAAGTGAAAATGAGCAGATACTTTGGGTGAACCAGCGTGGAGATGACCGCGGCGGTCTCGTCGTTGTCGATGCATTCGAACACTCTTTCGTGTCCGTTGTTGCGGAGCTGTTCGAGCTCCCAGCGCCGGTTTTCCTCGAAGCTGACCGTATCGTTGTAGTTTACGATGGGAATCGCGTTCTGCTTGGGGCAGCGCATCAAGAACTGATAGATGTGGTCTCTTTTTTCGGGGTCGTTGAAATGGGTATGTTCAACCAGAAGCTGACGGACGGAGTATTTCGCCGGAATATAGCGCCGGTACTCCTCCATCAGAATCGCTTGCCCTTGGGCGGAGTAATCGGTCATGATATCGCTTTTGGGGCCTTCCAGCTCGTGTCCGTTTCTTTTGATATAATCCAGCCTGCCGATTTCAACAGCGCCGGAGGACACCCAGATCATGCCGGGGCGCAGTTCGCTGCCGATACGGCTGAACACGTTGTAATTGATGTCATGTTCCGCTTCGCGGATTAGCGCCATGGAACCAATTTTTCCAACCAACTCAATATCGTACTTCATCTTTCCGTATCCTTTTGAAAGGAGTAGCTTCGCTACTCCTGTTTTTCTTATTTTAAATTTTCCAGTTCTGACAGCCACAGGCTGCAGGATGCGTCGGACGGCATTCTCCAGTCGCCGCGCGGCGAAAGGCTGACCGTGCCGACTTTGGGCCCGTCCGGCATGCAGGAGCGTTTGAACTGCTGCGCAAAGAAGCGTTTTACAAAGACTTTCAGCCAGCGCAGGATGGTTTCGTCCGAGTACTGACCCGCAAACGCGTATTTCGCCAGCCGGTAGATTTTCGCCGGGGAACAGCCGAAACGCAGCATATGGTACAAGAAGAAGTCGTGCAGCTCGTAGGGTCCGACCAAATCCTCGGTTTTCTGATTGATTTCGCCGTTCTCGTCCGCCGGAAGCAGTTCGGGGGAAACCGGCGTAGACAGAATATCGGTCAAAACGTCGGCGAGGTTCTTTTCCGAACGGTCCGCGACGTACTGAATGATATAGCGCACCAGCGTTTTCGGGACCGACGCGTTGACGCCGTACATGGACATATGGTCGCCGTTGTAGGTCGCCCAGCCCAGCGCGAGCTCGGACAGGTCGCCGGTTCCGACGACAAAGCCGCCCGCCTGATTGCTGATGTCCATTAATACCTGCGTGCGTTCCCTTGCCTGACTGTTTTCGTAGGTTACGTCATGGACGGCGCTGTCGTGCCCGATGTCTTTAAAATGCTGGTTGACCGCGTCGGTGATGTTGACTTCGCGCAGGGTGACGCCCAAGTATTCGCACAGCCTTTCGGCGTTGCGCTTGGTGCGCGCCGTTGTGCCGAAGCCGGGCATGGTAACCGCGATGATGTCCTTGCGCGGGCGGCTTAAAAGGTCCATCGCGCGCGCCGTGACCAGCAAAGCGAGACAGCTGTCAAGCCCGCCAGAAACGCCTACGACAACCGCTTTCGCGCGCGTGTGCTCGACGCGCTTTTTTAATCCGTAAGACTGAATGCGCAGAATCGCTTCGGCGCGTTCGCTCAATTCCGCGCGGTCGCTCGGAACGAACGGGCGCGGGCTGAACGGACGGGTAAGAGCGGTTTCTTTTATGGTTTGCGAAAAGGTAATCGTTTTTATCGATTCGTCGCTGACCGGGCTGAAGCAGGTCATGCGGTGCCGCTCGCCGACCAGTCGGCTGCAGTCGATCTCGGTGATTAGCAAATCTCTTTCCTCAAAAGGTTTGTTCTCGGCCAAAACGGTTCCGTTCTCGGCGATTAAGCTGTGCTGCGAGAACACCATGTCCTGCGTGGACTCGCCCATGCCGGCGTTGCAGTAGATATAGCCGCAGATATAGCGGGCGGAGGCGGAGCTGACCAACAGCCGGCGGAAGCCCTCTTTGCCGATGATTTCGTTGGAAGCGGACGGGTTCGCGATGATGACCGCGCCCGCTTTGGTCAGCAGACTGCTGGGCGGTTCGGGCGCCCACAAATCCTCGCAGATTTCCACGCCGAATACAAAGTTCTGCATTTCGGCGTGTTTGAACAGAATGTTGCATCCGAAGGGGATTTGCTTGCCGTCAATCGTGATGACGGTATTCTTTCCTTTTAACGCCAGCCCCGAGGTGAACTGCCGCTTTTCATAAAACTCGTTGTAGTTGGGCAGATGGGTTTTCGGCACGAGCGCCAAAACCTCGCCGTCGTGCAAAACGGCGGCGCAGTTGAACAGCTTGGACGCGTACGGAATCGGCAGCCCTACGACGACAACCGGATATTTGCCCTTTGTATAGGCGCTGATTTCGACCAGCGCTTTTTGGGAAGCGGACAGCAGAACCTCCGAATAGAACAAATCCCCGCAGGTGTAGCCGGTCACGCACAGCTCGGGCAGGACAAGCAGGTTTACGCCCGCCTTGTCCGCTTCCGATATGCGCTTTTTAATCTCTTCGGTGTTTTTTTCGACATCCGCGACCGAAACGTTGACCGTTCCGGCGGCCGCCTTTATAAAACCGTCTTTCATATATAAACCTTCTTTTGTTCGACCGCTTATCCTAAGCGAATCATTTCGTCAATGCATTTTCTCGCTTTGACGATGGTGTCCTCGTCCAGTTCAATCGGATAACCGCTGTCGTGGACGATCGCGTTGTAAACGTCCATCAGCGTCGTAATCTTCATGTTCGGGCACAAAAACTTCTTGGAGAGCGGGTAGAACTGCTTCTCCGGTTCGTCGTACTGGAGGTGTTCGACGATGCTGTTTTCGGTGCCGATGATAAACTCCTTGTGATCGCTCTTTTTCGCGTACTCCATAATCGCGCTGGTAGAGCCGATGAAGTCTGCGAGCTCGAGCACCTCTTTTCTGCACTCGGGATGCACCAGAAGCAAAGCGTTCGGATGCTCTTTCTTTGCTTCCTCGGTATCGCGGCGGGTGATCGCGGCGTGAATCGGGCAGCAGCCGTCCAAAGTGACAATATGTTTATCCGGCAGCTGTGACGCGACGTATGAGCCTAAGTTTTTGTCCGGAATAAACAGAATGTTTTTGTTCGGCAGCTTGCTGACGATTTTGACCGCGCTCGAGCTGGTGACGCATACGTCGCAGACGGTTTTCAGCTCGGCGGTCGTGTTGATGTAGGCGACGACGGTATAGCCCTTGTAGAACTCCTTCATCTTTTCGATATACGGTCTATCCATCTGTTCCGCCATCGGGCAGCCGGCCAGCTTGTTCGCGATATAAACGTTTTTATCCGGGTTTAATATCTTTGCCGTTTCTGCCATAAAGCGCACGCCGCACAGCAGAATGTTCTTCTGCGGCGCTTTGGTCGCGGAAACCGCAAGCTGGAAGGAATCGCCGACATAATCCGCGACTTCGCAAATCTCCCTTGCCTGATAGGTGTGCGCGATGATGCAGTAATCCTTTTCTTTTTTCGCTTTTAGAATTTTATCCTGTATATCTCTTAACATGACGCATTTCCCCGTTCTATTTTCGTTTTCAAGTCCCGTTGACTAAAAAACCCTCATGCTGTCGGAAAAGTATGACCAGTTAGATATTATTATATTCCATTGATAATTTTTTGCAACATATTTTTCGTAAAGGACAAACTAATTTTTGATTTTAACTGGAAAAAACCGGTATATTTTTCCGTTATTTGACTATTATATCTATAGCGAAACGATTATGAGGAAAGGAATGAAAAAAATTGAAGCTGCTTAGACTTGTTACACTCTGTGTTGTTGTGGCTGTTTTGTTTGCTTTCGGAGCGTCCGCCGCAAGCGGCGATATTTCACCGGCATTAACCTATCTGCGGAAAACGACAACGCTTGAAAAATGCTCGGTCGCCGGCGAGACCGTCAGCTTTTCAAAAGAGGATTTTGTAAAAACAGTAGGGGCTGATTTCGATTATATCGTCATAAGCAAACTGCCGGAAAAAGGCGTGCTTTTGCTCAACGGCGTAAAAGTCATCGCCGGACAGACGATTCCGGTTGCGTCGCTGGACTATCTGAAGTTTAACCCGGATTCAAAAGAAACGCAGACCTGCACGTTCACCTTTACCACGCGCGCCGAAGGTTGGGAGGACATTGAGATTCCCTGCCAGATCAGCGTACTTGAGAAAGCGAACTTCTCGCCCATCGCTTCCGACAGCACGCTGACGACGCTGGAGGACATCACCGTTTATGGAACGCTTACGGTTGTCGAGCCGGACAACGACAGCGTTTCCTTTAAAATCGTAAAATATCCGCGCAACGGATACGCGCGAATCAGCAAGAACGGAAGCATTGTCTATACGCCGCAGAGCGGCTTTACCGGTACGGATACGCTTGTTTATACGGCGATGGACAGATTCGGAAACGTATCCGGCGAGGCAAAGGTCACCATTGTGGTTGAGGAGAACAAAAGCGGCATCAAGTTCGAGGATTTAAAAGCCAGCAGCGCGCATATCGCCGCAATCCGCATGGCGGAAAACGGAATTATGACATACAAGCTGGAGAACGGCGTTTATACCTTCGAACCGACGAAAGAAGTCAGCAGAATCGACTTTTTGGTCATGCTGATGGCTGCCGCGGGACTGGACGAGGACATGACGGCGGTCACCGACACCCAGTTTATCGACGACAATAAACTAACCGCCGGCAGGAAGGGTTATCTTTCGCATGCGTTGAAGCTGGGCATTGTCGAGCTCGGAAACGGCTACTTCAAACCGCTTGAACCCATAACCAAAGCGCAGGCCGCGGTGATGACTTCCGCCGCGCTCTCGCTGCCCGAACTCTCGGCAAAGGAAACCTTCGTCGACATTAAGGAGGTTCCCGACTGGGCATACAAAGCGGTCGCTTCGGCAACCAATCTGGGCTTGTTCGAGAGCGAAAAGGGCTACTTCTCGCCGAACAAAAAGATGACCAAGGAAGACATCGCGGTCGTCCTGTCGAAAGTAATGGACTATATTGCGGAAAACAACTTTAAACCAAGCGAAAATCTTAAGAAATAAGTAATAAAGGAAAATGCGGCGCGGCGGAGGATCTGCGCCGCTTTTTTATAGAATAAATAAAACAAAATGCTTCCTGATCTTAAAACAAGGAAGCATTTGATATTTAAGTAAGGCGGTTTTTTCGGGAGACGCTAAAAACACCGCTCGCCGGCTTTGCGCTTTTCGCAGTTCGGGCCGATGTCGCCGGTTTTGCACTGGTAGCAGATTTCGTTTGTCAAGGGACCGCCCGCGAAGAACTCGTCCAGGTTCTGAATCGTGGTTCTGGCGATGTTCTCCAGCGCTTCGTTGGTTAAGAACGCCTGGTGCGAGGTGATAATCACGTTCGGCAGGGACACCAAAATCGAAAGAATGTCGTCCCGTATCACGGTCTGCGAGAAGTCCTCGAAGAAGAACTCGCTTTCCTCCTCGTACACATCCAGCCCGGCGCCGCCGATTTTTCCGCTTTTGAGCGCGTTCAGCAGGCTGTCGCTCTCAATCAGCTGACCTCTGGAGGTGTTGATGATGACCGCGCCGGGTTTCATCTTTTCTATGGTTTTTTCGTTGATGATATGATAGGTCGCTTCGGTCAGCGGGCAGTGCAGCGAAATAATGTCGCTCTGCGCGAGCAGCGTGTCCAAATCAACATACTCCAGTCCGCTGTCCTTTGCGGGGTACGGGTCGTACGCGATGACCTTCATCGAGAAGCCCTTGCAGATCTGCGCGAAGATTCTGCCGATTTTGCCGGTTCCGATCACGCCGACGGTCTTGCCGCACAAATCGAAGCCCACCAGACCGTTCAGCCGAAAGTCAAAATCGCGGGTGCGGTTGTAGGCTTTGTGTATTTTGCGGTTCAGGCATAAAAGCAAAGCCATCGCGTGCTCGGCGACCGCGTTGGGCGAATAAGCCGGAACGCGCACGACCGTGATTTTTTCAAAAGCCGCGCGGAAATCCACGTTGTTGTATCCCGCGCTGCGCAGCGCAATCACGCGCACGCCGCCCTCGTACAGCTTTTCGATCGTCGGCGCGGAAATATCATCGTTTACGAAAGCGACGACGCCGTCAAACCCCTTCGCAAGCGAAGCGGTATCCGGGTTTAATTTATTGTCGAAATACTTAATGTCGTAGCCCTTCCCGTATTTTTCAAAAAAGATAAGGTCGTACGGTTTTGTGTCAAAGAATGCGATTTTTTTCATGATGTCCTCCTATATTTTACACTAAGAAGCCTTAGCGGATTTCAATTTTTATACGCGCGCGACGACGCCGAGCTTGCAGGCGGCTATGCATTTGCCGCAGTCTGTGCATTTTTCGCGGCAGACGACGGCAAGCCCGCTGTCAAAGGTTATCGCGTCGAACTGGCAGGCTTTGGCGCAGAGTCTGCAGCCGGTACAGCCCGCAGAGCAAACCTTTCTTGTCTGTGCGCCTTTATCCGTATTCATGCATAGAACCAGCGGGGTTATCTTTTTGGGAAGCAGTTTTATTATATGTTTCGGGCAGGCGTTCATACATAGCCCGCAGGCGACGCACTTGTCCGGGTTGACGACGGCAACTCCGTTGCGCACGGAGACGGCGCCGTAACCGCACGCCGAAACGCAGTCGCCCAGCCCGATGCAGCCGAAACGGCACTCGCCGTCGCCGCCGAACAAAGCGGAAGCGGCCTTGCAGGTGGAAATGCCCTGATATTGATATTTCTTTTTGGTCTCGTCTGCGCTTCCCCTGCAGAAAACCACGGCCGTCTTTTTTTCGACGGCGGAGGCCGCAACGCCTAAGATTTCGCTGATTTGCGCAGCGACCTTGTCGCCGCCGACCACGCACAGCGTGGTCTTTACTTTTCCGGTCGAGAGCGCTTCCGCATACGCTTGACAGCCCGAAAAACTGCAGGCCCCGCAGTTGGCACCGGGCAGGACGGCGGCAATCGCTTCCGCTTTTTCGTTGCCCCTGACGCGCATAAAAAGGTTCGCAAACGCAAGTCCCAGCCCGCAGAGGAAGCCGATTCCGGACACCAGAGCCACGGCATAAATGAAATTCATACGGTTCTCCTTATTGATAGTCTAAGCAATGCCCTGAAAGCCGAGGAAGGACAGCGCCACAATCGCCGCGCCGATCAGCGTAATCGGCATTCCTTTTAAGAATTCCGGCACGTCGCTTTGTTCAATCCGCTCGCGCACGCCGGAGAACAAAAACATCGCGACCAGATAACCCGCCCCCGCGCCCAGCGCGTTGACCAAAGCGTGGAGATAGCCGTAGCTTTCGCTGGTTCTCTGCGTAACCAGAATCGCCACGCCCAGAACGGCGCAGTTCGTGGTTATCAGCGGAAGGTAGATGCCGAGCGATTGATACAGTTTGGGCATATATTTTTTCAGCACAATCTCTACCAGCTGCACCAGCGCCGCGATGATTAGGATAAACAGCAGCGTCTGCAGATAATCAAGCCCGTTCGGCACGAGGATATAGGTGTGAATCGGGTATGTAACCGCGGTCGCGACTACGATGACAAAAATGACCGCAAAACTCATTCCCAAAGCAGTGTCCAGCTTTTTAGAAACGCCTAAGAACGGGCATATCCCCAAAAACTTTGACAGCACATAGTTCTCCGACAATACCGCGACTAAAAAAATGGATATCAGCGCCGTCATACCGCTTCGGCTCCTTCCTTGCAGTTCCCGCTTTTTTGGCAGGCGGAAGCCATCGCGCAGTTTTCGCAGCCGAAGTCTTTGCCGCGCAGTCTGCCTTTCTGCAGTCTGTTCGCCAACGCGATCAGCATGCCGAACACAAAAAATCCGCCCGCGGGGAGGATGAAGATCGTAATCGGCGTAAAAATGCTTTCCGGCAGCAATGTGTTTCCGAAAACATTGCCGGTTCCGAACAGCTCGCGGACAATCCCCATGCACAGCAGCGCGGCGGTAAACCCGACGCCCATGCCCAGCCCGTCCAGAATAGAAGGCAGTATAGAGTTTTTGTTCGCGAACATTTCCGCTCTGCCCAGGATGATGCAGTTGACGACGATGAGCGGCAGGAAAATGCCCAACGATTCGTCAACGGCGGGCAAGTATGCTTTTATCAGCAGCTGCACAATCGTGACAAAGCCCGCGATGACGGTAATATACGCCGGTATGCGCACCGAGTCGGGGATTGCTTTGCGCAGCAGGGAAATGACCGCGTTGGACGAAGCAAGCACCAGCGTCGCCGCGACGCCCATGCCGACGGCGTTCGAAGCGCTGGTGGTGACGGCGAGCGTCGGACAGGTGCCCAAAAGCAGGCACAACACCGGATTTTCTTTGAGGATGCCTTTTGTAAATTCATGCGTCAAGGAGGTTTTAGCCATGTTGCCCCTCCGTTATTTTTTTATATTCATCCAAAGCTCTGTTGACCGCGCTGGTCACGGCTTTGGAGGAAATGGTCGCGCCGGTGATTTTGTCGATGTTCCTGCCGACTTCGGCGTTTTCCGAAAGCCCGTTGTATTGGTCAAGAAACTCCTTCTCCGCCGCTTTCGCGCCCAGCCCGGCCGTTTCCGAGTGGCTCAGAACGCGCACGCCGGTCACTTTCCCGTCGCTGACGCCGACCATAACCTGCATATCGCCGCCGTACCCTTTTTCGGCGACGGTAAAGACATAGCCGACGGTTTCGCCTTCGGCGCCGACGCCGCGGGCGCAGATATGATTGACTTCTTCAAACGAAACGGCGTCGCCTAACACTTTTTTTCGGGTTTCGGAAATCATCTGCTTTTCTCGTTCGCCGATTTTCGCGGCGGCAAACAGATTCGTAAGCGCGAGCAGCGCGGTCGTTACAAGGCAGATCGCAAACAAAACAAGCGCCGGTTTCAATACCGATTTTATTTCTGTCTTCATAATGCAGTATCCTTTTTTTATTTAAGCGGACGCGCCGAACGGTTTCGGCACCGTCAGCCGGTCGATGTGCGGCGTGAGAATGTTCATCAGCATAACCGCGAAAGATACGCATTCCGGAAGGCTGGCGTAAACGCGGATTAAAATCGTAATAACTCCCAGTCCAACGGCGTAAATCGCTTTGCCTTTCATCGAAAGCGGGCTGGTGACATAGTCGGTCGCCATAAACACCGCGACAAACAGAAGCCCTCCGCTTAAAACCTCGAAGAGCGGGTCCTGTCCGAACAGCGGCGAGAGCGCCGCGACGGACCCGACATACAAAACGGGGATGATCGGGTTGATTACCCTGCGGACCGTCAGATAAACAAAACCGGCCAGAATCGCGATCTTGCAGGTTTCGCCGACGCTTCCGTTCACGTTTCCCAAAAACAGGTCAAGATAGGTCCATTGACCGTCGGGCGCGCGGGGCGTCGCGGCGGTTACGGCGTCTAAAGCGCCGTTCAGAAGCGACCAGTCGGTCATTTGGGACGGGAAGGACACCGCCATCGCGACGCGTCCGGTGACGGCCGGGTTGATAAAGTTCTGCCCCAGCCCGCCGAAGAACTGCTTTGCAACCACGATCGCGACCGCGCAGCCGAAGAACGCGAGCGCGAGCGGAATCGTGACCGGCAGTGAGAGGGCGAGCAGGGTTCCGGTGACCATGGCGGACAGGTCGCCGATTGTGTTCTCCCGCTTCATAACCTTTCTGCACAGGTATTCGAGCAGAACACAGGACACATTGCAAAAAGCGACGATCAGCAGCACCCGCCAGCCGAACAGAATGGTTCCGGCGACAACGGCGGGAATCAGCGCGATCAGCACGTTCCCCATGATGCGCGCCGTGCTGTTTTTTCCTCTGAAATGCGGCGAGGAGGAAACATAAAGCTTTTCGGTCATTTTATTTCCCCGCCTTTCCGTGTTCTTTATAATACTGTTTTCCAAGCCGGATTGCCTGCAGGATATGCCGGTTCGCCGGGCAGACATAGCTGCAGCAGCCGCACTCAATACAGGTCATCACACGATATTTTTCAAGTTTATCCATATCCTTTGCTTCAGATGCCTGCGCGAGGGAAACCGGCAGCAGGTTCATCGGGCAGACATACATGCAGCATCCGCAGCGGATGCAGGCGGACGGCTCTTTCAGCTTTGCTTCTTTTTCGCCGAACGCAAGGACGGCGTTGTTCTGCTTTAAAACCGGAAAACGGTCGTCGCTGAGCGCGGTTCCCATCATGGGTCCGCCGTATAAAATTTTTTTGGGCGTTTCCTTATACCCGCCGCAGAAGCCGATGACGTCGGACACCGAGGTTCCGATCGGAACAATTACGTTTTGCGGATTCTGAACTGCGCTGCCGTCCACCGTGATGCGTTTGGAAACCAGCGGCAGACCGGTTTTCAGGTACTGCGCGAGGAAGGCGACGCTGGTTACGTTCATGACGATACAGCCCACATCCGCCGGCAGTTTTCCCGGCGGAACCTTTCTGCCGGTGCAGGAGCGAATCAGAATCTTCTCGGCGCCCTGCGGATAAACCGATTTCAAAGCCATGACGCGGACCTCGTTTTTCGGGTCGTACTCCTTGCCGGCGATTTCGGAAAGCAGCTGAATCGCGTCCGGCTTATTGTTCTCAATGGCGATGATGACGCGTTGGATGCCGAGCAGCTCCTTGACCGCGTAAACGCCGGACAGAACGCTCCACGAATTCTCAAGAATCTCACGGTGGTCGCTGGTTATGTACGGCTCGCACTCGGCGGCGTTCACGATGAGCGTATCGACTTCCTTGTCCGGCGGAACATTCAGCTTGACGTGCGCCGGAAAGCCTGCGCCACCGAGCCCGACAAGCCCGCTCGCGCGCACGGCTTTTAAAAAGTTTTCTTTCGTGCCGACGTCCGGCGGGGCGCAGTCCGCCTTTTCCATCCGTCCGTCCGATTCGATCACGACCGCTTCGACGGGCGCGCCGGAGGGCATTAGAATGCTTGTGATTTCTTTGACGGTTCCGGAGACCGAAGCGTGAACCGGCGCCGCCATATAGGCTTCGGTGTCTCCGATCACCTGCCCGACAAGCACTTTGTCGCCGGCTTTGACCGTCGGTTTGCAGGGCGCGCCGATATGCTGCAGCATCGGGATGACCACCTGCTTCGGCGGCGGCATGACGACCGACTGCAGATTAGCGGTATTTTTATGATGGGGAACGCGGACGCCCCCTTTCGCGCGAAAAGGCTTTAACAATCTTTCTCTCATTCTGTACTCCGTTTCTCGGTAAACGAAAAGGTCAGGTGTAAAATACTGCCCGTAATGCTTCCGGTGACAATAGACGCAATCAGAAGGAAGGGCAGGTAGTAAAAAATTCCGCTGTTGGTAATCAGCGCGGCGACCGCGATCTGCGCGGTATTGTGCGCCGCCGCGCCCAGCACGCCGATGCCGATGCAGCCGAGCCTGCCGTTCTTTCTGTTTAATAGATACGCGGTGACAAGCGTGCTGATGACCCCGCCGGCAAGGCTCATGCAGAAAGCGGTTGCGCTCCTGGTAAAGAGCGCGAAAAACGCTTTTAGAACGACAATGACCAGCGCGTTGTAAACCGAAAGGGTTTTGGACGCGTACATGGTGACGATATTGGACAGCCCGGGTTTTGCCCCCGGCGGCATAAACGCGAAGGCAGGAAGCAGTCCTTCGGCCGCCGAAATCGAAACCGCCAGCGCCGCGAGCAGGGCGTTTAGCGTTATTTTTTGCGTTTTTTTCATGTTATCCTGTTATCCCGTCGAACGGAGCGTTTCCAGTAATGCGGACGCTCACCCTTTGCGGAAGGCAGACCGCCGTCTGTCCGGCCTTGCTGATTTTTCCGGTATGCACGCAGACCTGCCCTTTGCATACGGACGCGGCGACATGCGCGCCTTCCCGGTCTATTTTGATGGTTACGCCGTTGATCTCAAAGGTTTTTACCTCGTTTTCTCCGAGCGCGGCGAAGTGGACCTCCGCGACCCTGTTTCCGTCATATTCGATTTCGGCGATACTGCCTTTTTTGTTCGGCATGCAAAAGTAAAGCAGCGCAGCGACCGCCAACACGCAGGCCAGCACAAGAATGTCGCGTTGCTTTAAAATTTTCATATGTAATGAACCTCGTAATCCTTATAAAAAGAAATTGCCGCGCGCAGACCTTCGGTGACCGTAACGCTTTTGTCTTTTTTTATAAAAATAGCCTGGGCGTTGTATTTTTCCAGCAAAGGTTTACTGTTTTCGATGCCGAGAATAAAGCAGGCGGTGGAGAGCATATCGCTGTACAACCCGCTGTCGCAGACGATGGTTACCGAAATCAGGTCGGTTTCGACCGGATACCCGGTTTTCGCGTCCAGGATATGATGATATAGAATGCCGTCTGTTTCAAAGCGCTTTTCATAGCTACCCGACGTGGAGACAAAGCCTGCGGCGAGCGCTATGGAAGCAAACACGTCCGATGGGTCTGTCGAAAAGGGGTCGCGTATGCCGACGACAAAGGGTTCGCCGTTTGGTTTTTTGCTGTTGACACCGATGCTTCCGCCGACGTTGACAATTCCGCTGACGCCGGCTTCCCGATAGAATTTTACCGCGATGTCGCAGGCATATCCTTTGCCTAAAGCGCCGAGGTCGAGGGAGGTGTTGTTTTTCAGGGAAACGGTGTTGTGCTCGCCGAAGACGATGTTTTGATATCCGGTACGGTTTAGCGCTTCCCGGATTCTTTCTGCTTTGGGCACCGTTGGATGGTCGCTATCAAAACCCCATAAAGCGGTCAGCGAATACAGCGAAATATCGAACGCGCCGCCGGTATCGGCGCAAAAAGCGGCGGCTTTTTTCAACATATCGTAGATATCGTCATCAAAAATTGCGGTTTTTTCTTTGTTCAACAGGGAAATCTGCGAACTTTCGATTTTATGGGAAAGAATATTCTCGGCTCTGAGTATGTCCGATTCTACGGACTGTAAAAGAGCGTCGTCGGCGCCGTAAACGGTCTGCGATACCAGCGAACCCATTGCGTAAAAACGATCCGTTTTCGCGCGGTTCTGCCCGCACCCGTAAAGCGGGAGAACAAGCAGTAAAAGAAGTATAAGGATTACGGGTTTTTTCAGATTCATAAACAACTCCCCAATTTATGGTATCATACAATGCATGAAAATTCAATACTGCAAAAAAAGAAAGCGGCGGAATTCCGCCGCTAAATAAACTATATAATGTTAATTCATACTCGTTACCGTGCCGATAAACAGGGGGAGGTTTGTCGCGTCGTCTATGATTGCGTATATAAACGGACGGTCAAGCCGCACGACCTTCGGTTTATCAGGCGCGGCGGTCAAACGGAGGTCAACGATCGTTGCCGCGCCGGCTCTGGTTCCGCGTTCGTTGATTTCAATGTAGGTCTTGTGCCGAACTTCGCCGATATACAGTCCGCCGGACTTGCTGATTTTCGTAAAGTCCGCCTTGTCGGGCGCAAAAGCGTCCGGCATGCCCATCGCCTTTAGCGTTTCGTTCATATTGATCTCGTACTCAACCGAAAACTTGGGCAGATAGGCGTTCACGGCGCAGAACTCTTTGTTCTTTATCAGATTCATAAAGCCCTCGCCGGTCATGGAAGCGATATAATCGTCTATCGAAACGTCCTCGTTCGGGAGCAGCGCGACAAAGCTGTAGCCGTAAGCGTACGGTTTGATAAAACCGACCGCGTTTCCGTCGTCGAGATAGGCGTGTTCGTCGGAATTCATAAACATCGCTTTCTGTTTGCTTCCGTCGTAAGCGGTGAAATCGCCCTTGCTGACTTTATCGTCCGAGTACATAGTTTCCCACTCGGCGTCGAACAACAGCGTGTTGATAAGGTACATAACGGCATCCCCGGGGATTTGCTCAAGTATCTTGTCAATCAAGCCGTCGGTGTTTTTCTTGACCCAGTCGTTGATTTCGTTTACCGTCCGGTCGTCAAAAGCGGATTTAAAGGCCGCGGCCTTGTAGTAGTCCGCGTTTTTCTGCAGAAAATCCTTTTCTACCGTTAAATCGTTGCGGAACCAAATCGAACTCGCGATGTTCAGCTTTGCTTTATCGCCGTTCGGCAGTTTTTTGACGTAATAATACAGGTACTCGTTCAGCTCGTCGATGGGAATATCCTTGCCCAGAACCGTCTGCATCTGATTAAGCGTTCCGTTGTCGGCACCGTTGGCGGTCATCGCGAGCGCGAGCAGAACGGAAACCGGTGAAATCAGCGTGTTTTTGCCTTTTTCGACCGATTTTTTAAACAGCTCAATTGAAAACGAAGCCGAATTTGCGATGAACCGGTCGTCGGACTGCTTTCCTTTTACGTCGTTTGCGGGAATATCTTTCATCAAATCGCTCGCCTGCACTTCCAGAGAACAGGACGTCAGGTTCATAAGCCCCGCGGCAAACAACAGAAGAGAAATTAACGGAACGAAACGCTTTGTCTTCATAAAAGGCAGCCCCTCCGTATTATTTATGATATTTTTTGCCTGCTATAATGGAGAACGCTCTGTAAACCTGCTCCGCCAATATCGGACGCGTCAGCCTGTGCGGGAATGTCATCTCCGAAAGGGACAGCCGAAAGTCGCATTCGGCTTTGAGACGGCCGTCCAGCCCGTGGCTGCTGCCGATAATAAACGCGATTTCTGAATATTCGCTTTGTTTTTCCTTGATAAAGTCGGCAAACTTCTCGCTCGACAGCTGTTTCCCTTCCACGCATAAAGCGACCTTGTAGCAGCGTTTGGGGAGCTTCTGCCGAATTCGCTCCGCCTCTTTTTCCAGCGCTTTTGCGATGAGAACTTCGTTCTCCTCGTTGTCGGGCAGTTTTTCCTCTTTAATCAAAACGCTTTTATAAACGCAAAAGGGCTTAAGTCTTTTGATATATTCTTTTTCCGCTTCGAGCAGGTAATCTTCTTTGCCGTCGCCGACGTGTAAAACAAGTATCGTCATGGTTATATTCTACAATTAAATTTCTAAAAATTAAAGTAATTTTTTATAAAATAATATTCAAAATATCCGCTTTGTGCGATTTATTTGGACGGCGGGAGTTCGGGCAGTTTCGCGTTGACATAAGCGGTCCAGTATTTCTCATAGGTAATAAAGCCCGGAGGAGAGCCGTTCGGCTTCTTTAAATAGCGCACCTGCGTGTAATCCACCGCGACGTTTTCGCTTCCGCGCTTTTCGGAGTGGTAGGCGGCAATCTGCGCCGCTTCGGTATAGTCCTGCGCGGAGGGCTCGGTTCCGTTTGTGTATAGAATGACGTGCGAGCCGTGGAAGCCTTTGATGTGGAACCAGATATCCCATTTGTCCGCGGACGCGGTAATGCTGTCGTTTTCCCTGTTGTTCCTGCCCGCCCGGACCAGATATCCGCCCGAAGTGGTATAGGTCAGCGGCTTCTGCGGGGCGTTCCGCTGTTTTTTGGCGGCGGATTGGCTCGCGATATAGCCGGTTTCGATCAGCTCTTTGCGGATTTCGCTCAACTCCTGCACGCTCTGCGCGCGGGTTACGAAATCCAAAACGCTCTCGAGGTAGTAAATCTCGTTTAGCGCCTTTTGAATCTGCGCTTTCAATACCGCTTCCGCGTGCTTGAGTTTTGCGTATTTTTTATACCGGTTTTGGGCGTTTTTCGCGGGCGTTATTTTCGGGTCGAGGATGACTTCAACTTCCTTTTCCTCCTCGTAATCGTAGAGCTTTACCCTCTCGTCGCCCTGTTTCAGCCTGTAAAGGTTGGCGGTAATCAGATCGCCCTCTTTTTTAATCTGCTCGCGCCGGGCGCATTCTTTCAGCTCCGCTTTTTGCAGTTCAATCTTCTTCTGCAGGCGGGAGAGCGCGCCGTTGACGATTTTTAAAATATCGGACGCATACTGTTTGATGCCGGCGCTTTCTTCTTTTTTGCCAAAAAAGAGGTTTAAAAGCTCGGAGAACGAGCTTTTTGCTTCGCAGACGGCGCTGTTCCCGTACTGCGCAATCGGCATAAACGAAAACTCGATGCCTTCGCCGGCTGCGCTTTTAATCAGGGTCGGGACAAACTGCTTGTTTTCGACCAGTTCGTTCAGGTTTTTAACCTCGCTAAAAAAGCGTTCTTTGTCCAGCTCGTAAACGTCGGCGTCGGTCCTGCCGCAAACCTTGAAAACCACTTCCCGCGCGATTAGCGGCGAAAAGGAGAAAAAGGCGGAAACCAAAAAATTGTCGGCGCGCTTTTCGCTGTTTTGCTCGAGCAGCTTAAAGAAGGCTTCCCTGGAAGCGACCGCTTCGCCCAGGTCAATTTTGTTCTGCTTGGGCGGAAGCTCGTAGGGCATGCCCGCCATGACCTGACGGACGGACGCGGTGATGTCCGCGACCGACGACGCGCCAAGAATGCGGTTGTCCTCGTTGCAGAGGATGATGTTGGAGTATTTCCCCATCATTTCGGCATAAATATACCGCTTGCTGATATATCCCATGTCGTCGGCGCTGTCGAACGAAAAGCGGATGATGCGCTCGTTCTTGACGCACTCGACCGACGCAAGGCGGGCGTTTAGCAGGTGCTTGCGGAAAAGCATACAGAGTCCGGTCGGCTGCTCGGGATGGAACGGCTCGTCTTCGGTCAAAGCGATCATCGGTCTGGACGCGGACGCGGATATGAGCAGGTTTGCCCGCTTGCCGAACAAATACAGAGAAAGGCACAAGGAGGTGGGGGAGCTGAAATTCAGCTTATCCACTCTTGCGCCGGCCCAGGAGTTTATTTCATTGGCTACCGCGATACAGAAAAATCCGTCAAATGCCATACTCGTCCTCTGCCGTAAAGGGCATTACGGTCACTTCCAGTTCGGGGAACCGCTTCAGCAGCAGCTCTTTTAACGCCGGAAGCACCGTGTTTTCGGTTGCGTGATGGGTCGCGCAAATCAGATTCAATCCGATTTCTTTTGCCTCGATCAGACCGGAATGGCTGACCTCTCCGGTCAGGAAGGTGTCCGCGCCCGCGTTTTTGGCGTCGCGGATAAAATCCTTGCCGCTTCCGCTGACGACGGCTACCTTTTTCACGCTGTCGGCGCATTTCACGCCGTATAGGGTATCAATGTTCAGCGCTATCTTTACTTGTTCAGCGAAAGAATCAAAGCCGGTTTCATTATAAAGCTCGCCGATCCTGCCGCAGGGCGCCATTTTTTGAATGTTGACAAGCCCTGCTTTCTTCGCCAAACAGTCGCACACGCCGCCCTCGGCTTCGTCCAGGCGCGTATGATAAGAAAGCACGGCGATGTTGTTCTTTATGCACGATATGACCCTTTTGCCGTTCGGGTCGTTGACGTCCAGCGCCGGCAACGCTTTGAAAATCAGCGGGTGGTGCGTGATAATCAGCTGCGCGGAGATGCTTTTTGCTTTTTCAATCGCAGCGCTGGTCGCGTCGAGCGCGATCAGCACGCTTTCCACCTGCAGGTCGCCGTCCGGCAGGATCATCACGCCGTCGTTGTCCCAGGGCTCTGACAGCGTTTTGGGCAGGACGGCGTCGAAGTATTCGATAATTTCCCGGATATTTGCCATAATAACCTCCTGTCGGTCAATATCCCCGATAGCCGACCCATGGTATTTCCGATAGGTTTTCTCTTGTGATTCCCAACACTTCGTCACTGGACAGGTCTTGCGCGCAGGTAAAAACGGGCTGGTAGTTTTCGGGGGTAAAGTAGTTGAAGTAGTCTTTCGTCTTTAAAATCTTATACGCGATTTTGCGCATCTTTTCGGTGTTTCCCTTGGCAATATCCTTTTCCAAGCCGCTTTTTTCTTGATAGATAAAGAAATGGGTTTGCATTTTATCTTTTTCATGCCAGTTATAAACCGCTTTTTTCTGCGCAGGGAACAGCAAACGAATGACGCGATTCACTTTTAAAATCGTCTTATCAATGGTCAAACGCGGCATCCATAAATCTAAGCTTTTCAGATAAATTTCTTTACGCTTTGGCAAAACATTGAACTTTGCTTTTAGGTTATCGTTTAAGTATTGCGGCAAAAGGTATTGATCAAAAAGGTCCCAAATAATTTCAGCTATCGGTTCATCTAATGATAAAGTCCTATGTAAATTCCACTTCTCGTTGTCTTTCCCTAAAAGATCAAGACGAATACAGATATGCTCTCCATCATAGCCTAACTCTTTATTCTGCTTGGAGATATAGATATCGCAAAAAGAACGCTTGATGTCCATTCCGATGCGTTCCAGGAGTTCTTGGTGGAACTTTTTCTCATTCTCGGTGTTAATGATTTTCCCTTTTGTAAAAATCGGGTCTTGAAACATGTCCGTCATACCGATACCTCGCAAAAGCAAAAGCGTTTGCCGGGGATATTTGGAATACGAGCGGCGATGGAGCCGCTCGTATAAACGCTAAAACAATGATTTTACTTTATTGACGATTCCTTTGGCGTTGAGGTTGTAGTAGTCGAGCAGTTCGGCGGCTTTTCCGCTGGTGCCGAAAACGTCCTCGATGCCCACTCTTGCCATTCTGGTCGGGCAGTATTCGCTGGTTACGTCCGCGACGGCGCTGCCCAGCCCGCCGATGACGGAATGCTCCTCGGCGGTGACGATGCGTCTGGTCTTTTCCGCGTATTTGATAATGATTTCTTTGTCAATCGGTTTGAT